>Ga0183098_10067_pt1 | contig 416623 bp, 340 predicted proteins | sample BioMet9_FD_128884 | JGI IMG/M metagenome (GOLD analysis project Ga0183098, IMG submission 128884) | Microbial communities from bioreactor (seeded with sewage sludge) at Lawrence Berkeley National Lab, California, USA - Biofuel... | ecosystem: Engineered > Bioreactor > Anaerobic > Unclassified ...
TGTTGACGACGTAGGCGGCCTTTTCTTTCCGCTCGCCGGGGGTCGTGTCGTCGACTTTCTCAAAGACGAGGTCGCGGGCGTAGACCTGGCCCCGCAGGCGGTTGACCAGATCGTCGCCAATCGGTTTGCTTTGCGCGAGCAGCATCGGTCGCGGCGCGCTGGGCGCACCCGTCTCCGGCGCGGGCGAACCGGTGCTCAAGCTGTAAATCAACTGCTCCAGACTCTGTTCCGGCTGGCGCGTCAGTACGACGCAAAGCTTCTCGTCGCCCTTCTGCTCGTCAAAGGCAAAACGGCCCGGAGGCGGCGGGAAAACATACGCGCGGCCGCTTTCAATTTTGTTGGAGCCGCCTCCAATCTCATTGGTCGGAAACAGTAGTTTCCACGTCCCGCTGGAGCCGCGCATGACGATGTAGAGATACGCCGAATCATTCGCCTGCACGCTCAACCGGATACGGTCGCCGGCGTGGAACACGCTATCGGCGCTGACTTCCTCGTATTCTTCGCCTGCTCCTTTGCGCAAAAAGCTGTAGCGCAGTCCGAGCGGCTTCGTCTTGGAATAGGAGGCGGCCACCAGCGGCACGCCGGAAGGCGGTTGCACCGCGGCTTGCGAAGGCGTAGCAGCCGGAGCAGAACTGTCGTTCGCGGGCGGCTTTGCCGCGGGTTTTCTGGGTTTTGCTGGTTTTGCGGGACGATTTGGCTTGGCCGGCGCTTCCTGTGCGGCCGGTGCATAGAACAACTCGCGCGCGGTCAGCGTCCCTGCCGTCTGAGCCCAAATCGCAGGCGCTGCGGCGCCCGCGCCGATCGTTACAATAGCAACCGCGCGACCAATCAGCATGGCCGGTCCCTCCTCCAGGATCTTCAATGCCAACATTTGCCCCCGGCAGCCCTTTTTTGCGCTTCAGGGTTCTGCCAGCCCAGACAATACGTTATCATTATCCTGCTATTTGGAGGAGGACAAATGGTCAAATGTCTGAAGATGCCGGCAGTCAGCAGGACACTGGCTGTTCTAGTGGCAGCTTCGGTGGCTGCGCCATTACCGGCGCAGACGCCTGTTCCGGCAACCCCGCCCACGCGGATTAATATCGTGATTCTCGACGGTGAGGGGGCCATTAACAGTACCCGGCAGAGAGTAGCGCGCGAGCCCATCGTGCAAGTGGAGGATGAAAACCATAAGCCGGTCGCTGGCGCGGCCGTCACTTTCTTCCTGCCCGGCGATGGCGCAAGCGGTGTCTTTCCGAACGGCAGCCGCAGTATCACGATGCTGACCGACGACCAGGGTAAAGCGGTCGCGCGCGGAATCCATACCAACAAGCTGGCAGGCAAGATGCAGATCCGCGTCGAGGCCAGTTTCCAAGGCGTGACCAGCAACGCGGTGATCTCGCAGACGACGTTACTTGGCGCGGCGGCGACGGGAGGGCTGATCTCGGGCAAGCTGCTGACGATTCTTCTGGTCAGCGCGGCGGCCGCCGCCGGAGGCGGATACGCTATCGCCAGCAATACGGGAGGCGGCGCCAAGACACCCGCGTCTGTTGCCGTGACCGCCGGTACGCCCACCGTCGGACCACCGAAATAGTGCGAGTAGAGGAGGAGCCTGCCATGCGAAACCATTTCTGGACAATTGGTGTCGCCGGCGCCTTACTGTTGCCGTGCCTGTGCGCGGCGCAGGGGACGGCGCCGGTCTATGCGATGAACGGTCCCTCGTTGGGACTGGTTTTCGATTCAGAATCCACAATGATCCGCCCGATTCTCGGTATTCCGGGAGCGGCCACTTTGGGCCCGGCTTTGAATCCCGGTTTCACAGTCGAGGAGGCGTTCACAGCGCCGGGCGGAGACTTTGTCCTTGCCGTGTCCAAGGATGACCGGCGCGTCGCGGCGGTCTCCGCCGGCGGCGCGGTCCACTGGCTGACGCCCGCTACCGCCGAAGCGCCCGGCACAATCGAGTTCAGTCCCGACGGGAGCGCCGCGGCTCTGTACTATCGGGGCAGCGCGCGCCTGCTTGTGACGACGGGCTTGCGCGGCGCCACACCGCAAGTCGCGACGGTCGACCCCGCGTCGGTTCCTGGCGCGCCGGCCCTCGTGGCTTTGAGCGACGACGCGGCTTCACTGCTGCTGGCGATCCCCGAGGGCGGCGACACGGCTCTGTACTACCTACCGGTCAACAGTGCCGCGTCAGCGACGGTGCGCACCGGGGGCGTCCGGTCCGCAAGTTCGACGCCGCAGCCCCGCGCCCACAACCCGTTCGCGCGCCGGCTGGGCACGTTTCAGTCGATCGCGGCGCTGCGGTTCGTTGGAAGCTCATCCGACGCCTTGCTGGCCGACAGCAAGGCCAATGCAGTGTATTTCATCCAGAGTTCCTCGGGCGCGGCGCAGATCAGCGCCATCGGCACAGCCACCGATGGGCTGGCCCAGCCCGCGGCTGTGGATGCCCTCGACGCACGGCGGATCCTCGTTGCGAATGCGGGCACGGCAAGTCTGACAATCCTGTCGCGGGACGGAGCGCCCGCCATCTCCATCCCCTGCGCCAGCACGCCGGCACGGCTCATGCGGCTGCCCGGCAACGCTGTTTACCGTCTCACGGATCTGTCAAAAGACCCCGTGTGGGTACTGGATGCGAGCGGCGCTGAGCCGCGGATCCTGGCCGTCCCACCCGATCCGGCGCAAGACACCGCCACCGCCGCGGCGGCGAAAGGAGCCCGGCAATGAGACCACGGACATGGTTTACCTCCCTGGCACTGCTGGTCTTTGGAGCGGCGCTGATGTCCGCCCAGTCGCCACCGTACTCGATTATCACGACTTCGCTGCCGGACGCCACGCTAAATCAGTCGTATTCCGCAACACTGGAGGCTTCGGTTGGCTACGAACAGCCGAACGCCTGGTCGGTGGTCGGCGGCAACCTGCCGCCGGGCCTGCAATTGGCCCACCCGATCGTAAACGGAGTGCCCGATCCCTACACCACCAACATTGAGGGTGCGCCAACAGCCCCGGGGTTATTCACTTTTACACTTGAAGCCGATCAGGCGGGAAGCCCACCCCTTTCCGCACAGGCGCAACTCACCATCTACGTTGCCGGCGGGACCTTTGCGATCACGACTGAAACCGTCCCGGACGGGGCCGTGGGGACGACGTATTCGCAGACCTTTACGGTCACCGGCACGTCGTCCGGGGACACGCTGACCTGGAGTGCCGGCGGGGAAAGTTCCCTTCCGCCTGGATTGTCGCTGTCTCCGGATGGCGTCCTGTCCGGCATCCCGACATCCGTCGGCACTTACTATTTCGCGGTTCAAGTGACCGATGTCGGCCCCAGCGGCGGTGTGCAAACCGCGGGAGCCGAATACACGATCAATATCACCCCACCACTGCCGCTCGGAATCGGAACAGACGCGAACCTGCCACCCGGCTCGGTCGGCGTCCACTACTCCCAGCAGTTCACACAGACAGGCGGTCCCAGTGGTGGATCTACGTCCTGGAGCATCATTGGCGGAAGCCTGCCGCCGGGACTGACCTTCCCGCCGACCGGGCTCCTCTCCGGTACGCCGACCACCGCGGGCACGTATTCGTTCATCGTCCAGGTGCTTTATGGGACCACCGCCGGGACGACTCTCACTACGTACAAGTCGTTTACGCTGTTGATCAACGGTCCGCCGGGACCGCTCACGATTACGACTGACTCGCCCCTGCCCGCGGGCGCGGCCGGAGTGGCGTACTCGCAACAGCTTGCGGCCTCCGGAGGCACGCCGGCTTACACCTGGCAACTGGCGAGTGGGACTCTGCCGGCGGGGCTCAGCCTGAACGCCACCACAGGCGTCATCGCAGGCACTCCAACGGCCAATGGCGCCTCGACTTTCCAGGTGTCGGTCACCGATACGACCGGGGCAACCGTCAGCAAGGCGTTCACCTTGACCATTGCACCGCCGCTCTCGATTACGACGGCTTCGCCGCTGCCCGCGGGGGCAGTCGGAACTCCGTACTCGCTGACACTCGCAGGCGCCGGCGGCGTTACGCCCTACACATGGTCGACCACCCCGCAAAGCGGCGGCCTGCCCCCTGGTCTTGCGCTCGATGCCGCCAGCGGCACATTGAGTGGCACGCCAACGGCCAGCGGCAGCTACACCATCTACGTGGTCCTCACCGATGCCAGCACGCGCACGACAGCCAAGACGTTCACTCTTAGCGTCGAAACGGCGCTGAGCATCACGTCGCCATCGCCGCTGCCCGGCGGCACCGCGGGCACGGCCTACAGCTTCCAGTTCACGGCGACTGGCGGAACGCCAAGCTATACTTGGTCAATTACGGCCGGAACGCTCCCCTTAGGCCTCGGATTCGACGCCGCCACGGGCAGCGTGAGCGGTACGCCCACGGCGGGTGGCACGTTCAACATCACCGTCGGCGTGCGGGACGCGGTACAGGCCGTAACGAAGGCGTTCCAACTGATCGTCGGCGCACCTACGCCGCCGACCGTGACCATCACGGGGCTGCCTGACACGGGCACCCCGGCCACGCAGCCGTCTCTCGGCGTCGGCCTGAGCAGCGCCTACTCCCTGGACATCACCGGACGGGCGACGATGACCTTTGCGCCCGACGGCGGAGTGGACGACCCGGCGGTGCAATTCACTGCTGGCGGCAGAACCGCGGACTTCCGTGTTCCGGCGGGCGCCACGCAGGCTGTCTTTGGCAGCTCCGCGCTCGGCGTGCAGACCGGCACGGTCGCGGGGACAATCACCATTACGCTGCAGCTCTTCGCGGCAGGCGTCGACGTCACGTCCACGCCGCCGCCCACCAAAGTCATTCGGATTGCGGGCGCGGTGCCCGTGATCGTGAGCGCCAAACTCGTAGCCAGTGCGACCGGATTCGACCTGATCGTGACTGGTTACTCGACAACACGCGAGGTCACGGGCGCTACCGTGCATCTGACCGCCGCGTCCGGCACGACGCTGGCCGCCACCGACTTCAACGTCGCGCTGTCCAGCGCCTTCTCAACCTGGTATCAGAGCGCAGCATCGGCACAGTACGGGAGCCAGTTCACGCTGGACATCCCCTTCACTGTGCAGAACGCATCGAGTGCGATCGCCTCCGCAACGGTCACCTTGACGAACAGCCAAGGCACCTCCACGGTGGCGAATGCCACCTTCTGACGTACATCGTGTTCCCGGAGGACGCCACCGGGCCTCCTCCGGGAATAGTTGGAGAATCTCGATTGCCAACAAGCTATGACGAAGTCGGTTACCCGTGTGCGCCGCAAACTCAGACACATCCCGATGTTCTGGCGGCGTTGGCCGCGTTGTACGGTCTGACGCCACCGCCGCCCGGCCGGTGCAGCGTGCTGGAAATCGGGTGCAGCGATGGATCCAATCTGATCCCGATGGCGGCGAACGATCCCGCGAGCCAATTCACCGGCATCGATCTCGCGGGGACGGCGATCGACGCCGCCCGCGCCTTCGCTTCGCGGCTTGGCTTAAATAACATCGAGTTTGCGCAAGCGGACATCACGACCTGGAATCCCGCTGGCCGCCGTTTCGACTACATCATCATCCACGGCGTGTACTCGTGGGTGCCGGACACCGTGCGCGAGGCGATTCTCGCCCGCTGCCGCGAGAGCCTCGCGCCCGACGGAGTCGCCTACATCAGCTACAACGCGCTGCCCGGATGCCATTTGCGGCGCTACGTCTGGGATGCGCTGCGTTACGCGACCCGAGCGATTGCGGACCCGCATCAAAAGGTCGCCGCCGCGCGCGAATATGCCCAGACCATGGGCGCACGGCTGGAGCACGAACCCGCGCAGGCGGCCATGCGCAATGAGTTCGAGCGGCTCCTCACGCTGCACGAATCCGTTTTGCTGCACGACGATCTGACGGAGCACAACACGCCGTTTTACCTGACTGACTTCGTTGCCGCCGCAGAACGCCACGGACTCCAGTACATCTGCGACGCCCGCTTCTCCCGGGACGCGATCCCCGATCCAGCCGTAGGTGGCGACTGGCTCGCCGCGCGGCAGTCCGCCGACTTCGTGAACGGCGTCCGCTTCCGTTGCAGCCTGCTCTGCCATAAGGAAGTCGCAGTCGGCCACGTTATTCGTCCTGAACGGGTGATGCAGCTTTCGGTTGCGTCGCCCGCGGACCCAGAACCGGCGCAAACCGATGGCACGCAACGGTTCCGCCTGGGCGGCGAACAATCGCTCGCCACCAACCATCCAGTCGCAAAACAGATCCTGACGGAACTGGCGCAGCTATGGCCGCGTGCGGTGCCGGTCGCGAAGCTTCCTTCCAACTCTCTGGACCATGAATCTTGCGTGGCGTTGATTCTGCGCCTGTATGAAGCGCGGGCCGTCGAATTGCGGCTGCGGGAGCCGCGGCTTGTTGCCGCACCCAGCGCACAGCCCGTAGCCAGTCCGCTCGCGCGGCTACAGATCGAAAGCGGTCTGCAGACCGTGACCAGCCAGCGCCACGCGAGCGTGGTCATGACCGACGAGGTGTCGCGGCAGTGCCTGCTCTTGCTGGATGGCAGCCGGGACCGCGCCGCGCTGGTGCGCGATCTGACGAACCATTTCGACCCCGAAAAGTCCGGTTCCGCCGGATCGCCCGCGGCGTGGCATGGCGCTGGACCTGCCAGCCGGATGGAATTGGCCTTGCGGCTCGACCAGGGCCTGGATCGCAACCTCGCCGAAATGGCGCGCCTGGGCCTGCTCATCCGGTAGGTCAATAAGCATTTCCGGTTCCAGCTCAAACGGTCGAACCGGGACGTGCCGCGCGCCTAATCTGCCATATAATGGGCTAGCAAATTGAGGAGGACACTTTGCAAAAACTCATCGTTGGCGCACTATTGGCGGGAATGTTGACCGCGCCGGGCTATGCCCAGCAAAAGAAGCGGGTAGCGGTTCTCAACTTCGAATATGCCGCTGTGCAGAACCAGCTTTCCGCTATCTTCGGAACCAATGTCGATGTGGGTAAGGGCGTGGCGGACCTGCTGGTCGAGAAGCTCGTTAAGGACGGCACGTTCAGCGTGATCGAGCGCAAGGCCATCGACAAGATCATGGCCGAACAGAACTTCTCCAACAGCGACCGCGCCGACGCATCGTCGGCCGCAAAGATCGGACGGCTGCTGGGCGTCGAAGCCATCGTTATCGGCAGCATCACGCAGTTCGGCCGCGACGACAAAAAAGTCAGCGTCGGCGGTGGAGCGTTCGGCGGCATCACCGGCCGCTATGGACTGGGAGGTGTCGGCAAAAAGGAATCGAAGGCCGCGGTGAACCTGAGCGCGCGCATGGTCAACACCGACACCGGCGAGATCCTGGCGGTTGCGAGCGGCAAAGGCGAGTCGTCGCGTTCGGGCGCCATGCTCGGCGGCGGAGGAGGTAACTGGAGCGGAGGAGGCGGCGGGGCCATCGATATGACCAGTTCCAACTTCGCCGACACGATTCTCGGTGAAGCGGTGAACAAGGCCGTCGGCGCCATGGCCAGTGAGCTGGAACAAAACGCCTCGAAACTGCCCACCAAGACTGTGTCTATCGAAGGGACCGTCGCGGACGCCACGGGAGGGACGCTGATTCTGAATGTCGGCAGCAAGGCGGGCCTGAAGGTCGGAGACCGGCTCCAGGTGCGCCGGCCCGTGCGCGAGATCAAGGATCCCGAGACCGGCGTCGTGCTGCGTCGCGTGGAAGACACTCTCGGCGAGGTCGTGATCACCGAAGTCGACGAGAAATCAGCGGTCGGCAAATACACCGGCTCCACCCCGGCCAAGGTCGGCGACAAGGTCCGCAACCAGTGAGGATGCCATGGATTACGAAATCGGATCGCGCGCGGGCGATTACAAGATCCTGGACGTTCTCGGCGCCGGAGGCATGGGCAAGGTCTACAAGGTCCAGAACCTGATCTCGGACCGCGTGGAAGCCATGAAGGTGCTGTTGCCCAATCTTGAGGGCGACTCCGAACTGGCCGACCGCTTTGTCCGCGAAATCAAAGTTCAGGCGAGTCTCGACCATCCCAATATCGCCGCACTCCATACCGCGCTGCGGCTGGATAACCAGCTTGTCATGCTGATGGAGTTCGTCGAAGGCGTGACGCTGGAGCATCTGTTGAAGAGCGGGCCGATCCCGATCGACAAAGCCGTCAACTACGTCAGCCAGGTGCTTTCGGCGCTGGCCTATGCGCACGCCCACGGCGTCGTGCACCGTGATATCAAGCCGGCCAACATGATCCTCACGCCGCAGGGCGTCATCAAGTTGATGGACTTCGGCATCGCCAAACTGACCGCCGACCGCAAGCTGACGCAGACCGGCGCCACGGTGGGGTCGCTGTACTACATGTCGCCGGAGCAGATCAAGGGCGCGACCGACCTGGATGCGCGCTCGGATCTCTATTCGCTCGGCGTGGCGCTTTATGAGATTGTCACCGGCGCACGGCCGTTCCAGGGCGACAGCGAGTATTCGATCATGTCGGCGCACCTCGAAAAGACGCCGATTCCGCTCCCGCAAATCGATCCGTCGCTGCCCGAGGCGCTCAACGCCGTCGTGCTCATGGCGATCGAGAAAGATCCCGCTAAGCGCTTCCAGACCGCCGACGCCTTCCGCAATGCGCTCTTGAGCGTCGCGCCTCACGCCGCACCACCGGCTGCTGCCATCCATACCGCTCCGGCTCCCTACTCCGCGCCCGTGACGCCTCCGCCGGCGCAGGCGCCCGTCGCGACTCAGGCGGCCAGCCATCGCGGACGTTACCTCGCGCTGGGAGCCGTAGCCATGCTGGCGGTCCTTGTTGCGCTCGGGACGCAAGCGCCCAAGTGGTTTCAAAAGAGCCCGGCGGCAACCGCCGTAACGCCAGTGAGCGCGCCCGCGGCGAGTCCGGCTCCGGCGATCACGCCGCCCGCCGAACAGGCTGTGGCGCCGGCTCAGTCTTCGTCATCTCAGGCGCAACTGCCGGTACAGCAACAGCCGGCCCCGCGCCTGGCAGCTTCGCCACGAACACTGGCAGGTCAGCCGGCAACAAAGCCCGCCGCCACGCCGCAAGCCGCGCCGCCCGTGCAACAGCAACAGGCCGCGACTCAGGCTCAACCGCCCGCAGCCGCTCCGGCCGTCCCGGCCGCTGAGATCGCCGCGCTGAACAGCGTTCGCGAGGAACTTCCGCAACTGGAGATCCGCGCCTCCGCCGTGCGGGCGAGTCTGGAGAATTTGCAGCGCGCGCAAAGCCGGCAGGGCCTGGGCTTGCGTTCGGATATCGTCGCCACGGCGCAGCGTATGGACTATCAGCTCGGCGCGGCCTCGGACGCGCTGAAACGGAACGACGCCGCTGCCGCCAAGAAGGCTCTCGACGCCGCGCAGAACGCCATCGGAAAGCTGGAGAGCTTCCTCGGCCACTGAGCAACTCCGCGGTGCGCGCATCAGGCTACGCCGCAGTTTTAGTCTTCCATCGCGAGGAAGCCGCGCTCGATCATCCCGCGCACCATTTGTAGCGCGCCCGGCACGAGAGCCTGACAATCGACTTTCAATCCGATCGCCATGGCATTGAGAATCTGCTGCAATGGCGCGCGCCCGTCCAGGCGTTGCACCAGCGCAGCCATCGGCGAGTCCAGCGTCGCCTGCAGACACAGCCCTTTCGTCTGCCGCAGGCGGAAGTGCAGCGCCGACCATTCTTCCCCGCTCCATTCGCGGCCGGTGTCGAACGCGATGCCCGGCGCGACCCGTACGCGCGCTTCCAACAAGCCGTCCGATCCCAGCTTGTCCAGCGCATCGTGCGCCTCAAATACGTGAAGCACTGCGGCGCCGAACGGCTCCAGCTTCACGGGAGACGCCTCCTCGAATTGGATCCAGTTCGGCGCGCCGGCCGAACGCCGGCGCAGGACGATAAAGCCCTCGGCAATCGACTCGATGCCATGCGCCTCATAGTACGCCGCGCACTCCGCGAACAGACGCGTCTGCACCTCCAGGTCGGAAACGTCGGTATCGACCACGGTCTCTTCGGCATGCTGCCCGCAGGTGCTCGTGTCGATGCGCAGCACCAGCGCGTCGCAGCCGTTGCCGTCCAGCCATCCACGGAACCGCTCTTTCCAATCGACGCCCTGCAAGATGGGCCATTCGACCTGGCACTGAAAGAACCCACCCTCCTCCAGGTACCGGGGCGCAGCGGCAACCAGGGACTTGCACAGACCGTCCAGTTCCATCCCGCTATCGCGGAACGTGTAGCGCTGCAACGGACCGAGGATGAAAGGCGGATTGGTCACGACCAGATCGAACTTGCGCCCAGCCACCGGTTCGAATCCGCTGCCGGGGACAAACTCGATGCCGTCGAGGCCGTTCAGCCGTGCGTTCAGACGCGCTATGCACAACGCCCGCGGATTCACGTCCGACGCGCACACCTGTGCGCTGAAGCGGCGCGCCAGAAACGCCAAAATGCCCGATCCGGTGCCCAGATCCAACGTCGCGCGCGACGGCTTGCCGATCATGCAACACATCAGCGCCGCGGTGCTGTTGGTCAAACCGGAAACGAAGTCCGGCTCCGTACCCTGCTCCAACAGTTCCGGCGGATCGATGGCCAGCAGCAGTCCGTCAAAGGGAAAGACGCGCAGCAGCGCCCGCACCTCGCCGTCGGCTGCTTCCACGACTCCGGCCTCCGCCCACTCTTCCACCGGCAGCGGTCCGAGCGCAACGGCAGCCTCGCGCCACGGCACGCGCACTCCGAGGAGGAACAGCCGGATCAACGTGTTCAGTGCCGTCGGCTCGCGCGTGAGATACAGCAGGCGCGGCAGATTGTGGCCGAGGCGCCCACGCATCTCCAGCGCGCCGAAGGAATCGGCCACTTTCTGATCCGAGTAAGATTGCGCGTGAAATGCGGCGGCAAAACGCGCCGCTTGCTCCGCGGTAATGCGCTCCAGTTTCGCCTGGTCGGCCATTGGGAGCGTTTGAGACAAAGTCATAGCAATTGATCCGTGGCGCAGGAATTTCCGCTTATTGGAAGCGTAGCAACACGACCGTGACGTTATCGGGACCGCCCGCCGCAAGTGCGGCCGCGATCAGAGCGCGGGCGCATTCTTCCAAGACCGCGTGGCCCGCGAGAAGCGCTCCGATCATTGCGTCGTCGACAACGCCGTGCAACCCATCCGAGCACAGCAACAGCATGTCGCCGGCCCGCGGACGAAACACATACGAACGCACCTGCAGAGGACTGCTAACGCCAATCGCCATCGTAACTACGTGGCGGAAAGGGTGAACCTTGAGCGCGGCTTCATCCAACCCGAGTCGGCGGCCCACATCGTTGACCCAGCTCTGATCCTCCGTAATCCTGCGCAGCGCGCCGCCTTCGAGCGCATAGACACGGCTGTCGCCGACGCTCGCGATCACCACGTCATCCGCTCGCGTCAGAGCGGCCACAAGCGTCGTGCCCATCCCTTGAAGCTGCGGGGCGGACGCCGAGGCGTCATTAACGCAGCGATTCGCCTCTTCCAGCGCGGCGGGCAATGCGTTGCCGGCCAACCGGTCCGAGCAAGCAAGAACATCCGCCACGGTCTCGGCGGCCAGGCGGGAGGCATGCTCTCCGGATTGTTCTCCTCCCATACCGTCCGCCACGATATAGAGGCCCAGATTCGGTGCAATCAGAAAATAGTCTTCGTTGTTCGTGCGCACACGTCCGGGGTCCGACAGGCCGAACGACTCTGGCATAGTTTTCCCGATTATATCCGAAGCTCCCGGCCAGCCCAGCACTATTGTTGAGGTTTACGGCCGTCACACTGCTTACGGCTGTCAATCGGGGCCGGATGCGCAGATAGCGAAGCGACGGCCCGCCTCGCTCAGGCCGCCGGCGTGCAGAGCAGATTGTCAATCAGCCGGGTCTTGCCGAGCCACACGGCCGTCGCCGCCAGCGCGGGTCCGGCGATCTTCTCGATGCGCTGCATCGAGTCCGGATCGACCAGTTCGAAGTACTCGACGCGCAAGCCTTGCCGCTCCATCTCCGCCACGGCCTCCGCGTGCACCTGCGCCGCATCCGCGCCGCCCGCGGCAATACGCGCCTGCGCGTGCAACAGCGTCTGATAAATCGATGGCGCAAGCTGGCGCTCCGCCGCGCTCAGATGGCGGTTACGCGAACTCAGCGCCAGGCCGTCCGCCTCGCGTACAATCGGCACGCCGACGATGTGCAAGGGCAGGTTCAGATCGGCCGCCATGCGCCGGATAACGGCCAACTGTTGCGCGTCCTTCTGGCCGAAATAGGCGACATCGGGCTGGACAATGTTGAACAGCTTCAGGACCACTGTCGCCACTCCGCGGAAGTGGCCGGGCCGGAACGCACCGCACAACCCGTCTGTCAGACTCTCGACATTCACGAAGCTGCGCTGCGGCTGCGGATACATCTCCTCATTCGAAGGCGCGAAAACAATCTTCGCGCCGGCGTCGCCGCACAGCCGGGCGTCATCGTCGAGCGTGCGCGGATACATTTGGTAATCGCCCGCGTCATTGAATTGGATCGGGTTCACGAAGACGCTGACCACGGCGCAGCCTGTCTCGCGCACGGCCCGCTCGATCAGACTGCGATGGCCCGCGTGCAGCGCGCCCATGGTGGGCACCAGCCCGATGCTGACGCCCGCGCGTTTGCGCACGGCGATCGCCTCGCGAAGTTCTGCGACGGAATGAATCACGTGAGCTGTCATGCCTGTACCTTCTTGGCCACCGGTTTGGTGAGCGCCGACGGGAATCGCCCGTCCTTGACCTCCTGAATGTAGGCCCGCGTCCCTTCGGCGACGAGCTCTCCGAGGTGCGCAAACTGTTTGACAAACGATGGCGCCGTGTCGCCGGTCAGCCCGAGCGCATCGTGCGTCACCAGCACCTGCCCATCGCAATGCGGACCGGCGCCGATGCCGATCGTCGGTACGCTTAACGCCGCGGTGACCGTCCGTGCCACCTCGGCCGGGATGCACTCCAGAACGATCGCGAATGCGCCTGCCCGCTCCAGCGCCTGAGCGTCGTCCAGCAAACGCTGCGCGTCTTCCCTGCTCCTGGCCTGCTGGCGAAAGCCGCCGAACTGGTGGACCGACTGCGGTACGAGTCCCAGATGGCCCATCACGGGAATGCCGGCGTTGACCAGCCGCGTAACCGTCTCGACGTACGGCTGCCCGCCTTCAAGCTTCACGGCCTGCGCTCCGCCCTCCTGCATCAGACGGCCCGCGTTGCGCACGGCCTCGTCGGGGTTGATCTGATAGCTCAGGAACGGCATGTCCGCGACTACCAGCGCGCGCTGTGCGCCCCGGCTGACGGCGCGCGTGTGATGCACCATCACGTCCATGGTCACGGGCAGCGTCGTGCCGTAGCCCAGCAGCACCATGCCCACCGAGTCGCCAATTAAGAGCACATCGATGCCCGCGCGATCGAGCGTGCGCGCCATCAGTGCGTCGTAGGCCGTCAGCATGGCGATCTTCTCGCCGCGCATTTTCATCTCCCGAAGATCGGGCACGCGAACCCGCTTCGTACGTTCACTCACTCTCTTCAACTCCTTTGCGCAACAGGCGTTCCAGCGCGGAATAGTCTGTCGCAGGATTTTTGCGCCGGGCCAGTTCCAGCGTCTGCCGGGCCGCGCTGCGATAGAGTTCACTGACACTTTGCGGCGCTCGCTGCAGCGCCCGCAGATGCATTTCAACCGTTTGCAAATCGCCGCGTTCGATGGGCCCAGTCAACGCGCCCGCCGGCGTCAATGCGAGGCAGTTTGCGGCGCTCGCCGTCAACAGCGGTCCCAGCGCCCGCAAGGCGGCGGAAGGGACGATACCTGCTTCCCCCATCAGCATAACAGCCGCATCCATGAGCGCCGCCACATAGTTGCTCGCCATGACGGCTGCCGCGTGATAGAGCGGCTGCTGCTCCGGTGCGATGACCAGGACCTTACCGCCGAGCAGCATCACAATCTCCCGGGCCCACATCTCCGCCGCGCCGTTCGCGATCACGCCATAGGCGCAACCGGGCAGCGCCGCAACGCCCTGCTCCGGCGTGGCGACGGTCTGCAGCGGATGCAGCACGCCGCAGGCGACGCCGCGGCCAATGAGTGGCTGCAGCACGTCGGCGCCTCGCGTACCGCAGGTGTGCAAGACTACGCCGGTTGTCATGCCGCCAGCCAGGCGCTCCGCGACTTTTGGCAGGGCGTCGTCCGGCACGGCGATCAGAATGCGTTGAGCAAGCCTCGGCAGTTCCTCGAAGGTGACCGCAGCGACACGTTCACCCGCGAAAGCCGCCGCGCGCTGCGTGCGGCTCGCGTCCCGTCCAGCCATGGCGGCGACCGGTTGCCCCCTGCCGACCAGCAAGCGGCCCAACGCCTGCGCAATGCGCCCGGCGCCGGCAATGCCGATCGTCTGTTCTGTTGGATTGGAAACTGTCATGGCCGCAACTGGAATGGCGCGCCCGCCCACTCCGGGCCGGCGACTCTCTGCACGCCCGGCTGACTGCCCTGCCGCACCACGAGATCGTCGCGGCACGCGGCTATCGTCTTCCGCAGCATCGGATGATGCATATCCGGCGCGATTTCGGCGAGCGGCGCCAGCACAAACAGCCGCTCGTGCAAGCGCGGATGCGGGATGATCAGATCGCTGTCTCCAAGCACGAGATCGTCCCACAACAGGATGTCGAGATCGATGGTCCGCGGACCGTTGCGAATCGTGCGCACGCGCCCGAGTTCCTGCTCAATGACGAGCAGCCGCGCGAGCAGCTCATGCGGACTAAGGCCCGTGGCGACGTGCGCCGCCGCGTTCAAAAACCAATCCTGCTCGCGGTAGCCGACGGGCTCCGTGCGATACAGCGAAGAGATAGCACGTATCTTGGGGAATATGCCGGCCTGTCCCTCCGTCAAATCCGCCGCTCCCGCGAGCAGCCGCAACGCCGCGCGCAAGTTCTCCAGCTTGTCACCGAGGTTGGAACCCAGACCGAGGTAGACGTCAGCCATTCCGTTTCCGGTAGATCTCCACCGCCGGCGCGCTCACACCGCGCTGCCGCAATGCCGCCGGTTTGCGCATCAGAATCCGCACGCTCGCCACTGGGAAACGGTCGAGAATCCGGTGCGCCAGCGTCTCGACCAGTGTTTCCAGCAGAGCGTATTCGCGTTCCGCGGCGACCTCTTCCAGCAGGTCAAACAGCGCCGCATAATTCACGGTCAGGGCAATGTCGTCCGCTTGCGCCGCCGGACGGATGTCGGTCTCGACCGTAACATCCGCGACCAGCTCCTGCGCTTTCACGCGCTCATCCGCGGTGCAACCAATATGGCACTGTAGAGGCGCTCCAAACAGGTGGACCAGATCGTTCATTGTTGCCGCACCGCATCGGCGACCTGTAACGCGCGGCGGCACGCCGCCACGTCGTGCACGCGCACCACGCTCGCGCCCTTCATGGCGGAGATCACGGCCGCGGCGAGCGTCCCTTCGAGCCTTGCGTTTACGTTCTTCTGCCCCGTCAGTGAACCGAGAAATGACTTGCGCGACGGTCCCACCAGCACCGGGCACCCCAGGCTCTGGAATTCCTCCAGACGCCGCAGAATCTCGAAATTGTGCGCCGCCGTTTTGCCGAATCCAATGCCCGGATCGACGGCGATGTCGCGCACACCTGCGTCCCGCGCCGCGGCAACCCGCTCGCTAAGGAACTGCTTCACCTCGCCGATCATGTCGTCGTAGACCGGCTCGGATTGCATGGTCTTCGGCAGGCCCTTCATGTGCATGATGACGGCCGACGCGCCATAGCGCGCGGTGACGCGGATCATCTCGGAATCGCGCAGGCCGTTGATGTCGTTCACGATGCGCGCCCCCAGCCGCAGGCATTCGGCAGCGACTTCCGGCTTCATCGTGTCAATCGAAAGGGGTACGCCGCAGGTGCCCGCCAGGGCTTTCACGACAGGCGCAAGACGCCGCAGTTCTTCATCGACCGAGACCGGATCGGAACCGGGCCGCGAGCTTTCGCCGCCGAGATCCAGGATATCGGCGCCATCGTCAACAAGCGCCCGCGCGTGCTCCACCGCGCGGTCTGTATCGAAGAAACAACCGCCATCCGAGAACGAATCGGGCGTCACGTTCACAATGCCCATGACGAGCGTATGCGGGCCCAGAAAGAGAGAGGGATAACTCACTTTCTTTCATCGTAGCCCGGCCCCGCAATCCGGAAGCGGGCAACTGCCGCCGCGACGGCGCTACTTTTCGGGCAGGCCGCCCGCCATCAGGAATACGAGCGGCGCATTCCAGTTGATGGCGACCTCGTTGCTCGCGTAAGAAGCTTCGTCGTCGGCATACATCCTGGCCGGCGGAAGGTCGCTGGGAAGCTTCTGCAGAACGGCGTCCTGCCGCGCCCGGTTTGGCCCGCCCGAGAGCAGGCCCGGCCAAGGCTCTTCCATCGCATCCGCGCCGCTCGGACGATGATGCGGATGGCGGAATGGATGGTCGCCGACCTGGGTTACAAACGACAGCGAATGCGTGTTGCGGCCGAGCAGGTAATGCAGATCGTCGAGCGCCGTCTCCACATAGCGCGAGTTCGACGCAACGACGTTAGTTACGAGCAATTGCATGCCGTAGTTCGCCACCACGCCGTTGGAACCCCAGATGTAATCTTTCGCTGTCAGGCTGACCATGTAGCCATTCGCCGCGGTCCGCGCGACGATCGCGTCGGCAGACTCCACCATCTTTTTGCGGATGGTCTCCACCGCATCGGTATTGTGGCCCGCGCCCAGCACGTAGCTCCACAACGCCAGCGCGCCGACATCGCTCCAGGACGGCGGCCCGTCGGGCCGGATCGTCTTCAGAAATGGAGCGTAGTTCTTGACGAAGTACTGGTCATATACGTCGTCACGCGTTGTGCGCCCCAGTTCCGCCGCGGCCCACAACCGTTCGTCGGAGCAGTCGTTGTCGCCGTATTCGCCGGTCGAGACGCCCTTCGGATTGTGGAACAGCACGTTCGGGTTCTTGTCGAGCCACGCCCAGGCGAGCTTCGCGGCCTTCAGGCACTTCTCCGCGTACGGCGCGTCGACGTTCTTGTAAACGCGTCCGGCAATCGCCATCACCGCGGCGAAGTCGGCCGTGGCGCAGGAACTCTTGAACGGCGCCGCGCCGGTGCCGATCACGTAACTCGTCAGCGTGTCCTTCTCCGGCATAACGAAATCGCAGAACTTCTCACTCGTCTGCTTGTGCCAGACACCGCCGTCGGTATCTTGCATCGAAAGCATCCAATCGAGGTTCCAGCGCACCTCGTTGAGCATGTCCGGCTGGCCGTTGCCCGATTCGGGAATGCGGAAATGCAGGTTGTTGACACGGTCCGGGAAAAGCTCGTAGGTCCACATCAGGGTCGCCGTACTGATTCCCGAATTCACGACATAGCGGCCATAATCGCCGGCGTCGTGCCAACCGCCCGACGGCGGTTTCGTCCCGCTCTTGCCGGATGAGGCGTGGTAGGCGCCCTCCTGGTGACAGATGGCGTGCTTGTAGCCGGGGAAATCCGGTCCCAGATCCACATCCGTTCCGCAGCGCTGGCCGTAAAACGACCGCATGGCCACATAGAACGGCCGCGAGTAGACATCCTTCGCAATGGCGAAGCCCCAGCTTCGGCCCAAGCCCTTCACTTGCAGGAAGTACTCGCCGGGCTTGCGGACCTTGGTGAAGTCGGCCACCTGCACCTTGTCACCCGAATCCGGATCGGCCGCGGGCGCGCTCAATTTGCCCTCAAAGACGGTTTTGCCATCCGAAGTGCGCTTCAGGACAAACGTTTCCGCGGGCGCCTTCGCCACGACGATCGCCAACTTCGGCGCGTTCGGCAAATAGCCCGCCTGATCGACTTTGATAGCGGTGACGGGCGGATCGGCAAACACAGCCGCCGCGCAAGCCAGGAGCAACAGAAACGGTTTCATGTTCCCCTCAATCATAGAAAAAGCACGCCGCGGGTGCGGTAACTTCGCGCCCGAATGCACGAACGCCGCGACGCTCAGACGAATTTGCGGCGCACGAGGCCCGCGGCAAAACCGAGCAGGCACATGCAGGTCGCATAGACCGTCGTCTGCGCGATGTCGCGCTCGGGATCGACTTCCACAAAGTCCGCGATGCGCACTTTGGAATGTTCGCCGCACAGCCGCGCCGCGCAGCGCAACTCGGCGGGCGTGATCCCGCCCGGCCGCGCGCCGGGGCAGCCCGGAGCGAAGGCCCGGTCGAGCACGTCGATGTCGAAGTCCACGTAGATGGCGTCGAAGTGTTTCGCCAGGTAATGCAGAGCCTGGCCGGTGACGTCCTCCACGCCGCGCCGGCGGAACTCGGCGGCGGGAATCAAGGTGATGCCCGCCTGCTCGGCAATGTCGCGATATTCGCGCGAGTTGGCGAACGGTTGCAGACCCACCTGAACGATGTTCTTGCCCGCCAGGCCGTCGCGCAGCAGCGCCCGCACCGGGTTGCCATTGCTCAGCCCGGCTTCCAGATCCCGCAGATCCAGGTGAGCGTCGAAGGTCAGCAGGCCACACTTCTCCAGAGGCAGCCCAAGGCCGTGCACACCGGGGCGCGTGATGCTGTTGTCTCCGCCAAGCAGCGCCAGCGCGTCCACGCCTTTGCCGGCGAGCCGGACCTCCTCCTCGATCGTTCCAAAAGCGTCGGCGATGCTCAGCTCCGCCACATCCAGGTCGCCGCAGTCATGCGCGGCAATCGCTTCGAGGTCGACATCATTCTCGAGATCGAACGTGCTGAAACGCTGGAGCGCTTCGCGCACCGCGCCGGGGGTAAGATCGCAGCGGCCCGGCGTGATCGAGCCGCGGCGGGAAGGCACTCCCAGCACCGCGAGCTTGCGCTCGGCAAAGTCAGCATGTGCCCCGTTGAGCCATGCGCTCGCACGAGGCCAGAACGGATCGTTGGCAGCAGACATCTCTAACTCAATCCTCCCGCGGCAGGCTCCGCGCCGGCCACGCGCCCCCGCTCATAAATGACGCAGCCGCGCTTCACCGTCAGGGTTACGGGGTTCAATCCAAACCAATAGGCCAGTTCCCGGTAATCGGTCATATCGAGCAGGATGAGATCGGCTTGCCGGCCCTTCTCCAGAGTGCCGACGCGGTCGAGCACGCCCAGCGCCGCCGCGCCGTTCACCGTCGCCGCTACAATCGCCTGCGCTGGCGTCATGCGCATCATGCGGCAGGCCAATCCAATGACCATCGCCAGGCTGGCAGTCGGGCTCGTGCCCGGATTGAAGTCGGTGGCGAGTGCGACGGCCGCGCCTGCGCCAATCAGCATGCGCGCCGGAGCGTAGCGCTCGAGTCCAAGATGAAAGACCGAACCCGGCAGCAAAGCGGCCATGGTGGACGCGGCGCCAAGCGCCGTTGCGTCGTCGGCGTTGGCGCACTCCAGATGGTCGGCACTCGCCGCGCCCAGTTCGCACGCCAGTTGCGCCGCGCCCGTGTGCGTGAACTGTTCGGCATGAATGCGCAATCCGAAACCGGCTGCCCGCGCCGCTTCCAGATACCGCCGGGCCTGCGCCAGTGTGAAAGTGCCCTGATCGCAATAGACGTCGGCAAATCGCGCGAGCCCATCGCGCCGCAGCGCCGGCAGCATGTGGCGGATCGTCCAATCGATGTAGGCGTCGGCCTGGCCTTCGAATTCCGGCGGCGTCACGTGCGCGCCGAGATAGGTAGGAACAACGCCGAGCGGGCGCCCGTTCAGTTCGCGCAGTACCGCGAGTGTCTTGCGCTCGTTCGCTTCGTCCAATGCGTAGCCGGATTTCGCTTCGAGCGTCGTCGTGCCGCAGCGCGCAAATTCGTCCAGACGCCGCTGCGTGCGCGCGGCAAGCTCGTCCGCGTTCAACGACCGCACGGCCTGCATGCTCGACCGGATGCCGCCTCCGGCCGCCGCAATCGCGTGGTAATCGGCGCCCGCGAGCCGCATTTCAAAATCGAGCAGACGCGGCGGACCGAAGACCAGATGGGTGTGGCTGTCGACGAAGCCCGGCATCACGACACGCCCCTGCGCGTCGATTTCGCGAACCTCGCGCCCCGCGGCCAGCGTTTCGACCTCCGCGGCTGGCCCGGCGGCAACAATCGCGCCGTTCCCCATCAGCACCGCACCATCGTCCACGATGCCCAACTCGCCCAATGCCGTGCCCCGGCGCGCCGTGACCGGTCCGCGCAGCGTCAGCAGTTGGCCGATGTTGCGGATCAGCAGTGGCGGATTCATTCCGCTACCGGCGGAGCCGTGCGCATGGGCGCGCGCAGCCCGGCCTGCTCCGCGAATTCAATCGCGGGCGCATAGCCCGCATCAACGTGGCGCAGCACGCCCGAGGCGGGGTCGCACGTCAGTACGCGCTCGACGCAACGCCCGCCGGATTCGGTCCCGTCGGCCACCGTCACCTGACCGGCGTGCATGGAGTAGCCAATGCCCACGCCGCCACCATTGTGTACCGAGACCCAACTGGCGCCCGCCGCCGTGTTCAACAACGCATTGAGAATCGGCCAGTCGGCCACGGCGTCGCTGCCGTCGGGCATTGCTTCGGTCTCGCGATAGGGTGACGCCACCGAGCCGCAATCGAGATGGTCGCGGCCAATCACAACAGGCGCCTGCAAACGTCCGTCGGCAACCATGCGATTGATCTCGACGCCGAAGCGCGCGCGCTCGCCGTAGCCCAGCCAGCAGATGCGCGACGGCAGGCCCTGGAACTGCACCCGCTCGCGCGCCAGCCGGATCCAGCGCGCCAGGCTGTCGTTTTCGGGGAACAGCCGCAGCACGGCCTCGTCGGTGGCGGCGATGTCGGCCGGATCTCCCGAGAGAGCCACCCAGCGGAACGGGCCCTTGCCCTGAGCGAAAAGCGGCCGGATGTACGCCGGAATGAAGCCTGGAATATCGAAGGCGTTCGTAACGCCGCGGTCGGCGGCCATACGGCGGATGTTGTTGCCGTAGTCGAACGTGACGGCCCCGGCACGTTGCAGGTCGAGCATCGCGCGCACATGCGCCGCGATGGAATCCATCGCCCGGTCGACATATGCCGCGGGATCGGATTCGCGCAGCTTCAAAGCGTCGGCGAGCGGCAGGCCCGCCGGCACGTAGCCATTCAAGGGATCGTGCGCGCTCGTCTGGTCCGTGAGCATGTCGGGCACGACGCCGCGCCGCACAAGTTCGGGCAGAACCTCCGCGCAGTTGCCAACGAGCCCGACCGACAGCGCCGCTTTCTTCGCGCGCGCCTCGTCAATCCAACGCAGAGCCTCATCCAGATCGCCGGTCATGCGGTCGCAATAGCCCTTCGCGATGCGCCGCTCGATGCGCGTGGGATCGACCTCGACGCACAGCATCGCCGCGCCGTTCATGGTGGCGGCGAGCGGCTGCGCACCGCCCATTCCACCCATGCCGCCGGTCAGCAGGAAGCGTCCCGCGAGAGTGCCGCCGAAGTGCCGCCGGGCCGCCTCGGCGAACGTCTCGAACGTGCCCTGCAGGATGCCTTGCGTGCCGATGTAGATCCAGCTTCCGGCCGTCATCTGGCCGTACATCATCAGCCCCGCACGCTCGAGTTCGCGGAAGCACTCCCAGTTCGACCAGTGGCCGACCAGATTCGAGTTGGCGATCAGCACGCGCGGCGCTTCCTCTTGCGTGCGGTATACGCCCACCGGCCGGCCGGATTGCACCAGCAACGTTTCGTCGCTGGCTAGCTGTTCCAATTCGCGCACAATGGCGTAGAACGACGGCCAGTCCCGCGCGGCCTTGCCGCTGCCTCCGTAAACAACCAGATCCTGGGGCCGCTCGGCAACCTCGGGATCGAGGTTATTCATGAGCATCCGCAGCGCGGCTTCCTGCTTCCAGCCTTTGCAGCGCAGCGCCGTCCCGCGCGGCGCCCGCACAGCTTCCGGGTGATCGGCGGTCAAGAGTGCCATAGACAACTCCGCCTCTACGATACGGACGTCCGACGGCCGTAAGCAAGGGGCGGCTTCACTGCGCCGCGGTCTTGTGCACACCGCCCTCGACGTGCGTGGTGAAGTTGTCGGGTTGCCCCGGAGGCGCGATCTCGAAGCGCACCTTCATTGCCGTGGGGCTGATGAAGATGTAGGTGAAGCGGAAGCGCGGCTCGCCGGGCTTGACCGCGCTGAGCCATTCAATGCGGCGGCCATCCGCCGACGCGGTCACGGCGTACTCGATCACGTGTCCCTCGCTGTCATAATACGTGGCGCGCGGAGCCGAACCCGCAGCCCCCTGGTAGACGATGGTCAGATCGTCGTGGCGCAAGGCCGGACGGTCTTTCGTCGCCGGAAATTCGGCGAAGCTGCGCCGCACGAGCGCGTGCCCTTGCAGCTCCGGCGTGATGGTGAAGCTGCCGCCCGTCGCCTGACCGGGCTGGCCGCCGAGATCGCCGTCCCATTGGCCGACGAGCGCCTGCATGGCCGTCCAGGCATCGCCCGCGGGCGGCGCGGCGTTCTGGGACAATCCGGCCAGACCGGCCGTAAGCAGGATCAACGGGAGAAGATACCTATGGTTGTGCACGCACCCATTATGGGCATGCCGCCAATGTATCGAAAGCCGGGCGTAGCCAGTCCGGCCTGCATCGTTGCAGAGGCAAAGCGGCGTAGATGGCAATGCGCTTTCCTGTCGCTCGCAGCCAGCCGTGCCAACGGCAACACAGCGCTCTTGCTTGTCCCGCTGAAAGCACTACCGATACTATCGTTCTTCATGCCTTGGGCGTAGTCTGGGAGTACGGTGTTAGAGTTGACCGATCAACTCAACCCGACTATCAGTCGAAGTAATCACCGTTTTACCTGGCTTTCAGACAAAATTATTGAAGATGTTTAATACTCGAATTCAAGTGCTCGGATTCGCACTGGCCGCACTCGGCTTGCAGCCCTGCCCGGCCCAACGGCAGATCGTTGACATCGAGAACGTGGCAAGTTGGGGCGCACCCCTCTATTGGCGCGCGGCGCAACCGGCCAGGCTCAATGCCACACGGGCAATGAAAGCCGAAGGAACCGGTTCGGCCGCGGCCGCGCAATCGTTGAACGCGCTCGCTGTCTTTGTTGCCGCGCCGCCGTGCCGGCTGGTCGATACGCGAGCCGGTCAGGGACTCAGCGGCGCGTTCGGACCGCCCATGCTGCTGGCAAATCAGGCCCGGACCGTGCCCGTTCCCACCTCCCGCTGTGGCATTCCGGCGGCCACAGCCTACTCTGTGAACATTACCGCCGCGCCCACGGCCAACGTGGTTGTGGGCTATGTCAAGGCCTGGCCTGCCGGCGAGGCCGAACCCAACACGGCGGTTTTGACCGACACAGTTGCTGGATCGTTTGTCGGCAATTCCGCGGTCATTGGAGCCGGCGCGGACGGCGGCATTCAAATACTGGCGCAGAACTCCACCGATCTGGTCATCGATATCAACGGCTACTATCTCACCCCCGCCGAGGCGCAAGCCAACGGGCTGAGCATCGTTGGGCTGCAGGGACCCATCGGGCCGATGGGCCCGCAGGGGCCGCAGGGGCCTACGGGCGCCGCCGGCCTGCAAGGTCCCCCGATCTCGTTCAAACAGGCCTGGAACGTGGCGGCGACTTATGCGGCCGGAGACGCCGTTTCTTTTGTCCCTGCGGGCGGGATCGCCTCCAGCTACATCGCGCTGGCCGGCAACGTGGGCTTTCAACCGGATCTGGATGTGGCCGCCGCTGGCGGACATTGGGCCCTGCTCGCGCAAGCGGGAGCGACCGGTCCGGCGGGGATCGCCGGCGTGGCCGGTCCGCAGGGGCCGGCAGGCCCGATGGGCCCGCAAGGGCCGCAGGGGCCCCAAGGTTCCACCGGCACAACCGGCGCCACAGGCCCCCAGGGTCCCCCGATCACCTTTAGGGCGGCCTGGAACATGGCGACAACTTATGCGACCGGAGACGCCGTTTCGTTTATTCCTCCGGGCGGAATCGCGTCAAGTTACATCGCGCTGACCGGCAACACCGGCGTTCAGCCGGACCTGGATGTGGCCAGCGCTGGCGGGCATTGGGCCCTGCTCGCGCAGGCGGGAGCTCCGGGTCCGGCGGGAGCAACCGGCCCGGCGGGAGAAGCCGGTCCGGCGGGAGCCGTTGGCGCGCCCGGTGCGCCGGGTCCAGCCGCGACCGTCGCCGTCGGAACAGTGACGACGGGCGCGGCCGGTTCATCGGCGGCGATTACGAACTCCGGCACCTCCAGTGCGGCCGTGCTGAATTTCACCATTCCGCAAGGAGCAGCCGGCCCGCCTGGAGCCGCCGGGTTCGGCCTGTTGTTGTCCGGGGTCGGCAACGGGACCAGTTCGGGCGGCGCAGCACTGACGACAATCGACGGCGGAACGCCTGGCACCGTCTCCGTGCTGCCCCTATCCGGCTACCTGACAAGCCCGGTTTCAGCGACCCTCTCCGGCGGAGTTCCCCAATTTGCAGCGGGCAGCTTCGCCGGCATCATGCAACCCTTCCCCATTGCGGCAACTTTCGCTCAAATGTATGCCCGCCTCTCCACGAACACCAGTCAATCCCTGGTTGGCAGCACCATCACAATTACCGCGCAACTGTACAAGTACAGTGAGGGTGGAGTTATCTCGGCGATTCCCGGCGCTGCGTGCATTTTTGCTCCAGCCTGGACCGGGGTCCTTGCCACCGGAACCGTCAGCAGTTGCTCCTTGTCCGGTATGGCCGCATCCTATGCGCCCGGCGACAGCGGCTTCATCGTGATCAGCGCTACGGCCGCCGGGCTGAGCCTGGCAAACAACATCCCTTCGGCGGATGTCTCCGTGGGCCTTTCGCAGTAGGCGACACCCGCGCTGTGTTGAAGCACTCCGCCGTTCCATCGCCGGTCCGGCCGACGCCTGATGGCCGGACAGGACCGGCCGGCCATCCGCCCGCGTAGTACGGTGGCGTCGGCCGCCGGCGGCAGTATGGCGCGACAATACCGGTGTTCGCGCTTTTATTCGTTTTTGCATTCAGGAGCCGACCCGATGGACAACCTTGCATTTCTTCGTCACACGCTGGCAACGCTCGCTTACCGTGGTGGCAAGACATTGCGCGGCGCGCCGGAGAGCTTCGCCACGTTCCGCGCCGCCGCGACGACCCGCACGCCCGCCGAGATTCTGGCGCACATCGGCGACCTGCTGGACTGGGCCGTCACACTGGCCGACGGCCGTGAAAGCTGGCACGACTCGGCGCCGCTCGTCTGGCCGGACGAGGTGGCGCGCTTCTTCGCTGCGCTCGGCCGCTGCGATGCGCGTCTGACCAGCGGAGAACCGCTAAACACCACGCCCGAAAAAATCTTCCAGGGACCCGTCGCCGACGCCTTCACACACGTCGGGCAGCTTGCCATGCTGCGCCGCATGGCGGGCACGCCCATACGCGGCGAGAACTACAATCGCGCGGACATTGTGGCCGGGCGCGTGGACGCCGAACAGGCCGAACCGCGCCGCGAATTCGACTGAACCGCGCTTCGTGCAAAGGGGCAGCAAACCGCTGGGAATGCCGCGCGAGGTCGCGCTGACGACACACTCGCGCCCGGCCGAGGGGTTACCCCGACCGCCGTCTGTGATATGTTTTTCTCACCATGGCAAGTGCAAATTACTCCCGCAGGTCGTTCCTGGCGACAAGCCTCTCGACGGGCCTCGCCGCCTCCGCGGCCGCTTCATTTTCGTTGTCCGCCAAGGGCAAGAAGGTCCCCATCGGCCTTGAACTTTACTCCGTCCGCGACGTGCTTCCGAAGGACCTCCCGGGCACGCTGCGCGCCGTGGCAAAGCAGGGCTATGAAGTCGTGGAGTTCTACGGCTCCTACGAGGCGTGGACGCTCGAGTACGCCAAGGAAGTGCGCAAGGTCCTGGATGAGACCGGCCTGAAGTGTTCTTCGACGCACAACGGCGGTGAGTCCTTCAGCGGAGCTGGCCTCCAGAAGGCCGTTGACCTGAACTCCATCCTCGGCAGCAAGTACATCGTAATGGCGCACCCGGGCCGCGAGATCACCACGATCGACGGCTGGAAGGAAGTCGCCGCCACGCTGAACGAGGCGAACGTGAAGTTCAAGGCTGCCGGGCTCAAGGCCGGCTACCACAACCATGACGCCGAATGGCGCCCTATCGGTGATGAGAAGCCGATTGAAGTGCTCGCGAAGAACACCGACAAGGACGTGATGCTGCAACTTGACGTCGGCACCTGCGTCGCGACGGGCAACGACCCGGTGGCGTGGATCAAGGCCAACCCCGGCCGCATCCGCTCCCTGCACCTTAAGGAATGGTCGCCGGAGAAGGAATACAAGGTCCTGTTCGGCGAAGGCAAGTCGCCGTGGAAAGCGATCTTCGCGGCCGCGGAGAAAGTCGGCGGCGTGGAGTTCTACCTGATCGAGCAGGAAGGCTACAACAAACCCTCGCTGGAGACGGTGGAAGACTGCCTGGCTAACTTCAAGAAGATCCACGGCTAATCGGCAGCATCGGGGTCTGATAGCATTTTTTACGGAACCGAGTCGGACGGGTGCCCGTGTTGCCCGTCCGATTCCCGTCTTCAGCGGAGCCGGTTGCTGTACTGGTCCGGCTCCGAAGGTTCAAAAGTAAGGAGTGGGAGCCATGTCCGGCATTACGCGGCGCGATTGCCTGCAGACGAGTGCGAAAGTTCTGGGAGGAGCCGCTCTTGCCACGGCCACGGCTGCCGATGCGCTGGCGGCGCCGGACCGCAAACCGTCAGATCAGAAGCCCGGTATCTACTTCGCGCACATCGCGGGCCCGGGCGATCCCGCGCGCCTGCGTCTGCTGAAACAGATCGGGGTGAACTACGCGATCGCGGGCGTCGCGGGCGAGCTCGCCAAAGTCCGCCGCGAACAGTATCTGCCGACCCTGCGCCGGATCAAGGCCGATTTCCTCGAACAGGGCATCCAGATTCTGGGCGTTGAGAGCCATCCCGTGCCTGCCGAGAAGATCAAGCTCGGCGTCGCTGGCCGCGACGAGGAAATCGAGAATTACAAGGCCGCCATCGACGCTCTCGGCAAGGCGGAAATCCCGGTCCTCTGCTACAACTGGATGGCCGGCTTGGGCTGGTACCGCACCCGCTCCGATCAGCACGAGCGCGGCGGCGCGTTGACCACCGAGTTCGACGCCGAAGCCGCCCGAGCGCAGGGCCCAACACAGTTCGGCGAAGTCTCTGAAGATAAGCTCTGGGCGAACCTCGACTACTTCCTGAAAGCGGTCATCCCGGTCGCCGAGAAAGCCGGCGTGAAGATGGCCGTGCATCCCGACGATCCGCCGGTGCCCAAATTGCGCGGCATCAGCCGCATTGTGATCAGCGCGAAAAACTACCGGCGCATCATGGCGATGGCGCCCAGCCCGGTGAACGGCATTACCTATTGCCAGGCGAACTTCAAGGCGATGGGCGAAGACCTGGAGGCCCTCGCAAAAGAGTGGTGCGCGCAGAAGAAAATCTTCTTCGTCCATTTCCGCGACATTAAAGGAACGCGGGACCACTTCGCCGAAACCTTCCACGACAACGGTCCCACGGACATGGCGCGCATGCTGCAGGTTTATCACGAAAGCGGTTTTGTCGGCCCGCTGCGCCCCGATCACGCGCCGACCCTCGAAGGCGAAGCGAACGATCATCCCGGCTACGCCTTCATGGGCCAGCTCCTCGCGTTCGGATACATGAAAGGCATCATGGACGGCCTCAAGCTGCCGTACGCATAAACGGCAAACACCGTCGAGCCCGTGCTGCCGGCGGGGGATCTTTTGATAGCCGTCGCGCGCGTCGCCTACGGCAAGGAGACGGCTCCACTCCGCCGGGACCGCAATACCCGTTGCGGCACATCCGTGCTCGTCACGGCCGCTTCAATGCCACGCCGTGTCCCGAACGAGCTGGTGCGGCACCCCCACACCAGGACACGGTGGGGGATTCCACCCCGGCATTGCCATGCGGCCATCGTTTCCGCCAGCAAGCTCAAAGCATTCAAGGCCCTGGACTCATTTCTCCGCGCCGTGGAACGTGCTCTTCGGCAGAGGTTTCGCGCCAGCGGAGAGAGGATCCGCGAACCGCTTGCTCGTGACCTGCGCGCAACGCCGCCGGCCGGTTTACCGCTCACGAAAGCCCCACCGCGCCGCAGATAGAACCAGTTTCAACGGCGGGAAAGCGGCTGGGGCAGCGCGGCGGAGGATCAGCGTTCGTAATCGTCATCATAAAATCTCTCGATTGTAAATTTCGCAAGAACTCCCGCATACTCGCGGTAACAATTGGTGGGTTTCTGAAGGCGATGCCCGATCCTGCCCCTCGCCCCCACCGGTTCAGCCGCGTGCAACCTCCCTGCCGAGGACTAAGGCGTGGCAAGTTCAATTCCACGCAACAAGGATTCGGTTATGAAGGCTACACTCGTCTTCTGCGGCGCCCTGATGGCTCTATGCGCCGTTGCCCAGACTTCCACTTCCGGCAACGCGCCCCAAGACGCCCCCACCGCAGCGCCCGCCCCGCCGCCTCCGGATCCGCCAAAGTACGATGGCTGGACCTTTTCCGCAATGGCCGACGGCTACTTCACGCTCAACTCCAACCACCCCGCCTCGAACTCGAATCAGCTACAGAACTTCGATATCAACTGGGGGCAGCCGGAACTGAGCATGGCGATGTTCACGGTCGACAAATCAGACAAGATGTTGGGAATCCACGTTGACGCCGGCCTGGGCGAGACGTTCCGGCTGATCCACGCCACGGACGACGAACCCAAGGGCTTCCGCTACATCAAGCAGATGTACGTCATCCTGAAGCCCGCCCATATGCACGGCGCCGAGATCGACTTCGGCGAGTTCGTCACTTCGGCAGGCGCCGAGGTCATCGAGAGTTACTCGAACTGGAACTACTCGCGCTCGCTCCTGTTTACGTGGGCCATTCCGTACTATCACTTCGGTCTGCGCACAACCGTCCCGGTGACCAAGAGCCTCACCCTCGGCGTGCAGGTGGTGAACGCGTGGAACAACCTGTGGGGCAACAACACGATGAAGAATCTGGGGTTCACCGCCGCCTACACCAAAACGAAGTACTCCTGGAGCAGCAACTATTACTTCGGCCCCAACCATCCCGGAACGACCGTAGGCAAACGTAACCTGTTCGATACCACCCTGACGCTGACGCCGACCTCAAAGGCCAGCTTCTATGTGAATTACGATTACGCCCGCGACAACGCCATCGGCGGCGGCCATGCGAGTTGGTACGGCATCGCCGGGGCGGCGCGCTACCAGCTCACGAAGAAGTTCGCCGTGGCCGGGCGGACGGAGTGGTTCGATGACGCCAACGGCCTTGCGACGGGAACCGCACAGAAGCTCAAGGAGGGGACGCTCACGGGTGAATACAAGTACAACGATCACCTGATCGCCCGCCTGGAATTCCGGCGCGACGCCTCGGATATGCCGTTCTTCGACCGCGGCGCCCAACCCGCATCCGCCAAAGCCATGAGCACGGCGACCCTCGGCCTGGTATGCCTGCTCGGCCCGCTCAAGTAGGCGCCCGCGCCGAGCGTGCAGGCTGGTGCGGAGTCCCGCCGCGTCCGCGCTTGCGCGGAGTCTCCAAAGGAGTAGTCTGATGAGGACGTTCACTCCGTACGCTCCTTTGGAGACACCCGATGGTCCGCATTGCCAGTCTGCTCGCAGCCTCCGCCACGTTTGCCGCCCTGCTGGCCGCCGGGCCAGTCAAAACGGATTCCACCAACCCTCATTACTATTCATTCCACGGGCGGCCGGTTTTGCTGATCACCTCGGCGGAACATTACGGCGCGGTGCTCAACAAGGCGTTCGACTACGTGGCATATCTCGACGCTCTGAAAGCCAATGGGCTGAACTACACGCGCATCTACCCCGGCGCTCTCTTCGAGCCGGTCGGCAAGTACATGACCGGCAACACGCTGGGGCCGCGGCCTTCCGAACTGATTTTGCCGTGGGCGCGAAGCACCCAACCGGGCTACATGCTGGGCGGCAACAAGTTCGATCTCGACCGCTGGGATGAGGCGTACTTTGCCCGTCTGCGGGACTTCCTGCAACAGGCAAATGAGCGCGGCATTATCGTTGAGATCTGCTTCTTCAATTCTCAGTACTCCGACACATGGCCCATCTCGGCGCTCTATTACGAAAACAATGTGCAAGGCGAAGGCCGCTGCGACTGGCGCGCGGCCCAGAGCCTGAAGGACGCCGCGGTGGTGCGCCGCGAAGAGGATTATGTTCGCAAAATCACGACGGAGGCGAACCCGTTCGATAACGTCATCCTCGAGATCTGCGACGAGGCGGCGAGCATCGGCACGGGCATTTCTCTCGCCGGGCCGTGGGTCGCGCACATGGCCGATGTCCTGCTTGCGACAGAAAAGCAGTTGCCCAACAAACACCTGCTCGCGCAAGAAGTCGAAGGCCCGTTCGGCGGCGCAATGGACTTCTCAGCCGACCCGCGTTTCGACGTCGTGGTCGGCCAATACATCCAAGGCTGGATCGCCGGCGAGGCGGGCGGCGAGATGGGAGGCATTCGCGGACTCGACGTAAAGTACGGCGTCAACAAGCCGATCGAGCTGAACGAGACTGACTACTACCCGCTGAACTATCGCGGCGACAAGATCGCCGATTCGCGCGTCGAGGCGTGGGAGTTCATCGTGGGCGGTGGCGCCGGCTTCAACCAGTTGAACGGCCTCTTCACCGTGGAGAATCCGGCGGGCCGGCATCCCGACAACGAGAAGCTGTTCGCCGCGCTGCGTCACCTGAGCGAGTTCATGGCGAGCTTCGAGTTCACGAAGATGCGCCCTGACAGACCGTTCGTCGCCGGTGGTCTCGGCAAGGACGCCTACTGCCGGGTGTTGAGCGAGCCGGGCCGGCAGTACGCCGTCTACATCCACCACAGCAGCGAGCGCAAGACCGGCTCCTACGAAGCGGTTCCCGGAAACTACGCCGAAAGTCTGGCCTTAGCGCTGCCGACCGGCAGCTACGTGGCCGACTGGGTGGACCCGGCGAGCGGCCGCGTCGTCGCATCACAAAAGATCGACCACGCCGGCGGCAACTGCACGCTCACCGCGCCCGCTTACGCCGTTGACATCGCACTGCGCATCAAGCGCCAGTAACCATTTCCGAGCGCGGCCGTTACTTGGCTTCCAACACGTTCCAGCCCCTGAACGTCAAATGCGGCTTCTCGCCCTTCAGATCGGCGGCGGAAAACTTCGCGGCCAGCGTCTTGCTCTCGTTGGGCAGCAGCGAGATGTAGTTGTCATCCCAGAACACCGGCAGGACCGGCTCGCCCGACCGGTCGCCGACGACTTCCAGCTCCAGGAAAAATGCCACGTGGCTGGAGGTGTTCGTCAGCGTCACATGGCATTCCGGCTCCTTGCCCAGCGTGCAAGCCTTCCCGACCTTCACCGTCGCCGCGGGCAGCCGTCCCAGCGCCGTGAAATCGGCGAACGTCGTGTTCGGCATCGAGAACTGCGTGTACTTGGCTGTGTCGAAACCGTCGTGCTTCGGCGACAGCCAGTAGAAGTTGTCCGCGATCAGGCGCCCGCCGGAGTCACGCAGTTTCAGATCCAGGAAATAGACTGGCGACTTTTCCGTGAGCGCCGGCAACTCCACGATCTTTTTCGCCAGGCCACCGGCCAAAGCGGCGGGCTCTTGCTGTTCATAGACAACCTTTGAATCGAGGTCCAGCAGTTTCACTTCGGCCGTCGCGCCGTCAAGCGCTTCCCGTGTATCGTTCACCAGATGGACGCTGTTGTCGCTGTAGTCGTAGACCAGGTTGAGCGGCTGCGACCCTTTGCGCACGCCGTAGAACGCGCCGTTGGGCATCAGGTAAAAATCGTAGGTCTGCCACATCATCTTCGGGAAGGCGCTGTTCAGCATCCACTGGACGATGCCGGTCGCCTCGGGCTTGTTCGAGCCGAAAGCAGAGTACATCGCGCGCAGCCCTTCGTAGTTGGACGCCTGCACTTTGTAAGCGAATTCGTCGGCGCTCTGCGCGGCGCCGTAACGATGGTTGTAGGCGTTTAGAAAGTAATCCAGCTTGCCGTAGTCGCCCAGGGCGCAGTGGAAATTCCAGTAGTCGTTGATCGGCCATAGTTTGTCCGCCGGAAGCATCTTCTTCAAACTGGCCAGCGGCGGAACCTCGGGGCCGGGGCCAGTCTCGGTGTTGAAACCGTACGCGCCACCGTTCACCTTGTCCACGAACCAGAAGTTCGGCGTCACGTAGTTGTACGGCCCCAGCATCTTGACGCCGGAGGTGCCGCTCACCGTGCTCTTCCAGGTCTTGCAGGAGGACAGGTATGGACGCGTCGGGTCGATCTCTTTCAGTTCGTCGCGGTACGCGGTCTCCGCCTCGGGCCACGGCAGTTTATCGCTGCCCACCACCCACACAAACACGCTCGGATGATTGCGCAATGCGAGAACCTGGTCATGCAGATAGCGCGCCTGAAGCTTCAGGTCTTCGGGCAGCTTCGCGGCGCCGTATTCCTCGGTGTCCGCGGGTTTGCCCTTGTAGTGGTCCCACTCCCAGTAGCAACTGAAGCCGTTCATGATCAGAATGCCGTAGCGGTCGGCCAAGTCATAGATGGTCTGCGAGCTGCCCCAGAAGCCCTCCATGCGAATGGTGTTGAGATTCATGTGACGGACGTAGCGGAGCTGCGCGTCGACGTTTTTCGGGTCTTCCCGCAGGAACATCTCGTCGGTCCAGCCGCCGCCGCGGATCAGCACCTTCTTGCCGTTTACTGTGTAGCCGCGGTAGCCCTTCTCTGTCAGGTAATCGCCAACCTCGCGAATGCCGAACGTCACGGCGCGGTCGTCACTCGCTTGCTTACCTGCCACCGCGGTCAGCTTGAGCGTGTACAGGTTCGGCTCGCCGAGGTTCACCGGCCACCACAGGCGTGGATTCTGAACATGCAATGCCGGGGCATCCTGCGGAGAGAAGCGGATGGCCTTCTTTTCATTGGGAGCGAGCGAGTACTTCGCACTGCAGTGAATGTTGCCAATCGTGCCGCTGACGACGCCTTCCTGCAACTCTCCGCTGTGGTTCACCAAGTCGGCCGTGATCGTGATGTCCGCGGACTTCAGCGTTTTCAGATCCACGCCGGTGCGCACAAAGATGTTCTCCAGGCTCAGGGGTCCAGAGCGGCGCAGTTTCACTTCACGGAACAGGCCCATGTTGAGATCGGCAGGCTTCGGATTCCAATCGGCGAAGCCCATGGCGAAATCGAGCGGCCGGGGAGGAAAGACCTCAACGGCCAGGGCGTTCACGCCATCCCGCAGCGCACGGGTAACATCGAAATCGAAGACGCGCCAGACGCCGAAAACGTCGTCTTTACTGGCAATCTGCTTGCCGTTCAGCCAGATATTCGCGCGATAGTTGAGCCCGTCGAACTGGAGCCGGGTGTAGGTATGCTCACGCTGACTCACCTTGAACTCAGTGCGGTACCACCACGAGCCCTGGAAGGAGTCTTTCTGGATCCCGACGAGGTTCTTCCCGAAAAAAGAGTCGCTATAAATCCCGTCGTTCAACAGCGTGCCAAGCACGGTGCCGGGCACGCGCGCCGGGTGCCAGTTGCTGACCGCAAAGCCCGGTTGCGAAATCTCCGCACCACTGGCCTTGACCCGCGCCGATTCTTGAATCGCCCAGCCTTCGTGCAGGGAAACGGAAGATTCCATACCCGCCGATGCCGGTGTATTCCGGGCCATCACGGCCAGCGCCGAAAAGCAGATCGTAACCAGTGTCTTTCGCATTGTTATCTCCGTTTACACGCGATGTCGGGCGCGTGATTCCGCTTCCGCGGCCGCCCGTTCATCGTGCAGGGTCCCGGCACGAGACATGCCACGTGCCGCGCAAGTGTTTCCGGCCGCAGACGGCCGCAACGGCGTCCACGTCAGCCTCGTGCTATCCGGGAAGCGTTCGTATTATGGCATATTGAAACGAACCGATCCCCCGAAGCCGGCCATTGTCCAGCCAACGGCGCACCGGCTGTCGTCAACTTCAATGCGCAAAAGCAACGATCTGTCCTCCGTGCAGAGTGATTTGGACTCGGCAATAGCTTTTTTCCACAAGGCCGCGCACACGACCGTTCGAGCGGCCACACTGATCGTCGCGCTGTGCCTGCTCCAACAGGTCTGGGCCGCACCGCTCTCTCTTCAATCGGACAGTTTTACACTCACAGTCGACCGCACGACCGGCCGGATTGTCGACGTCGTCAACCGCCTGACCGGGCGGACCGATCGCGTGCATGATGAAGGCGCGCTGCTGGTCTTCGACGATTTTGAGATCGATCTAGGTAAGACGCCGTTCACGCTAGTGTCCAGCGGGCCGGACGAGGTCCGTTACCGCGCCGAATCGAACGGAATCGAGCTTCAGATGACGTACCGTCTGAAGGCGGATCACGCCTGGGCGGATCGCGAATTGGCGCTGACCAACCGGCGGAGCGCGCCCGCGCTGCTGAAGCGGGTCCAGGACGCCCGCCTGCGCTTTGCGCAAAGCTTCGAATCCGTGGTGTATCACGATGACAACCTCACCTCCGACGTGGGCGGGTACGGCAACAGAGAGGCCGACGGCACATACCGCACCGCGTTGAATGTCTTTCTGCGCGAGCCGCGCGGCGGGCTCATCGCTGGCTTGAAGTACCCGTACTGGACGCCGTGGATGACGCTCGACTCACTGGACATATTCTACGAACCGAACTATCGGCTGAAACCGGGCGAACGATTAGAGCTGCCGGCGTTTTTTATCGGCGCCTACGAGAAAACCGGCTACACCTGCCGCAAGGAGCTGCACTGGCGTCCGCGCCTGATCTCGCTCGACGAAAACGCCATGGACTGGGGTGAGGTGCACGCCATGCAGCAGGTGCTCAAGGACTACCTGCCGCTGTACCCCACGCCTGCGCCCGGCTATTTTCTGTGGCTGAACGAATGGTGGGCGGTACTGGAGACGCCGGAAGAGAAGGCCATGCAGGGGCCGATCACGCCCGCGGTGGTGCCGGCATGGTTCCGGCTGATTGACCAGGTAAAGATGAGCGGCGTGGTCGATGCGCTCAACACGGCGCCGGTCTGGGTCGGACTGGCCGAATACGCGTTCGGTCCCGATACGCTCTCGAAAGTCGGCGCGGACGCCCGCTTCCCCATGACCGCGTCCATCCGCGCGGTGCTGGACCATGCCAAGGCCGCCGGCCTGCCGATGCTCAGCTTCGCCGACCCGAACGGGCGGCTCTACCGCGCCGACCGGCCGGATTGGAGCATGCAACCGACGTTCGACCCGGCCGTACGCTGGCGCATGAAGTGCCCGGCCAATGACGCCTATGAGGAGTGGTTCGACCGGCTGAACCGCAGCGCCATCGACACGGCGGGCCTGAGCGGCTGGGCGTGGGACTACCACTGGATGCGCCGCCCGGCGCTGTGCTTCGACCCCACGCACGGCCATGCGCCCGGCAACATTGAGTTCCAGCAATACCGCGACATTACGCGCATCGTGCAAGGCTTGCGCGAGCATTACCCGCATCTGTTTTTGGAAATCTATTGGGGCCTCAAAGAGGGCGGGAGTTGGGCGCACCGCGGCCTGAACAGCCTGGAAAACATCTACGAGAACGGCAATGTCGCGCCACCGGGCATGACGCGCGCCGACGACGAGCGGTTCCAGACGTGGTTCAACCAGAACTACCGTTTTCTGCCGACCTATATGAATCTGGCGCAGATCAACTTCGAGAAAAACGAGCCGAACGGCTTCACCTATTCCATGCTGTCCGCATTGCAGGCAAGCCATCACGGCCAGTTGAACGAGTGGCCGAAATTCGAGGATCGGGCCGGCGCGGAGCGTGTCTTTGCCGATTTGAAGTACTGGAAGCAATGGGCCGGCGAGCATCTCGAATTCCTGAATGACCGCGTGACGTTGTTCGGCATGCCCTGCCGCAAGGACGGCATCGATGGCTCGGCGCACATGCGCGGCGACCGCGGCTACATCTTCGTTTTCAACCCGTGGCCGGGCGAGGCGAAGTGGGGCTCCATTCCCTTGAACGCCATGCTCGGCCTGGAGAGGGGCGGGCGTTTCGCGATAGACGAGATCAGCACGAAGACGCCCCAACGCATGGCCGTCGCCCAGCGCGGCGACACGTTCGTCTTCCGCATCCCGGCCAAGACGGCGCTGCTGTTTGAAGTGCGGCCAACAGGCGAACCAGTCCGCCTGCCTCAGGCGCCCGCCGACGCGAAGATCCAACCGGCGTTTGTGAAGTAGCGCGCCCTGATCCTGCTTAGCAGACTTCGAAGCCGGCGTCGACGCCCAGGACCTGGCCCGTAATGTAGCGCGCCGCATCGCTCAACAGGAAGAGCGCCGCGCGCGCGATGTCGTCGGGTTCGATCAGCGTCCCGGCCAGCGGCTGTTTCGTCTTCAGCAGTGCCAGGATTTTTTCGTCCGCCTGCGCCCGCAGACTCATCGGCGTGCGCGTCACGCCCGGCGCGATGGCGTTGATGCGGATGCCGCTGGACGCATAATACGCGGCCATCGTCTTCGTCAGAGAGATCAGGGCGCCCTTCGCGGCGGCGTAGGCGTGCGTGGCGAAATGTTTCGGCTCGGGCGAGTACGCCGTGACAGAACTGAGGTGCACGATCGACCCGGTTCCGCGCGGGATCATGCGCCGCAGCACGGTCCGCGTCACGTAGAACATCGGCAGCAGATTCATGTCGAGCGTGCGTTTCCATCCTTCGTCCGTGATCAGGTGAAAAGGTCCGTCGCCCGCCGCGCGCCCGCTGCGGCCCGCCACGTTGAACAGGCCATCCACCGGACCGAACTCGGAAATGCACTGCGCCACGGCCCGTTCCGCGTGGTAAACATCGCACAGATCGCCGGCATAGCAACTCCCGCCGATCTCCTGCGCCAGGTTCTCGCATTGCGCCTGGTCCAGACCGCAGACAAAGACCCGCGCGCCGTACACCGACGCCATGCGCGCCGCCGCCGCACCGATGCCGGAGCAGCCAGTAATGAAAATGATCTTCCCGTCGAGGTCCACGTGTGTACTTTACCTTGCGCGGACCGCTGATGCACGTGGGTTCGCCCGGCGCGTCCGGCCTCGCGCGCCGGGCCCGCTTCGGTGGACAATGAAGACCGGATGGATTCTCTTCTCGAAGCTGCTTTTGCCGCACGCAAAAACGCACGTGCGCCATACTCCGGATTTCTTGTCGGAGCGGCGGTGGAATGTGCGGACGGCCGTGTTTTCGGCGGCTGCAATATCGAATCGGCAAGCTACGGATTGACGTGCTGCGCCGAGCGCACCGCCGTTTTCGCGGCTGTCGCCGCGGGCGCCGCGGAGTTCCGCCGGCTCGCCGTGGCCACCGATGCCGCGCGCATCACGCCGCCCTGCGGAGCCTGCCGCCAAGTTCTTTGGGACCTGTGCGGCGATATCGAAATCCTGCTCGGTAATGCCCATGGCGACACGCGCACCTTCCAATTGCACGACCTCTTCCCGGATCCCTTCGATGCCCAATCCCTCGCGTAACCCTCTCGCGCCGAACCCGGCTGGCCGCGCACTTTCGCGCCGGGCCGTTGCTTTCGGAATCCTCGCCGCCGCGCTCGCCGGCGCGCTGCCGCTGACCGCCGCCGAGCCGGTAGATCTGCTGGTCACGGCCGGCACGGTCGTCACCATGAACGCCAGCCGCGAGGTGCTGCGCGATGGCGCGGTGGCGGTGAAGGACAACCGCATCGTCGCCGTCGGCCCGCGCGCCAGGCTGGCCGTGCAATACGCGCCCCAGCAGCGCATCGACCGTCCCGACGCCATCCTCGCGCCGGGGTTGATCAACACGCATGCCCATGCGGCGATGAGCCTGCTGCGCGGCATTGCCGATGACAAGACGTTGCAGGACTGGCTGACGAACTACATCTTTCCCGCTGAGAAGAAGAATGTCTCGCCCGAGTTCGTCCGCGCCGGCACACAACTCGGCGTGCTGGAGATGATGCTGGGCGGCGTGACGACCTACGTCGACATGTATTACTTCGAGGACGAGGTCGCCCGCGTGACTCGCGCGGCCGGCATGCGCGCCATCCTCGGCGAAACCGTGATCGGCTTCCCGGCGCCGGACTGCAAAACGCCGGCCGACGCGCTCACCTTCACCGAACGTTTCATCCGCGAATTCCAGCACGACAGCTTGATCACACCGGCCGTGGCGCCGCACGCCCTTTATACGAACTCGCCGGAGACGCTGCAAGCGTGCCGCGCACTGGCCGACAAATATGGCGTGCCGCTGGTGATCCACGTCTCCGAAACCAAGAAGGAAAATGACGACGCCCTCGCCAGGTACGGCCTGACGCCCGCGCGCTATCTCGTCTCTATCGGCGCCATCGCTAAGCGGAGCATCTTCGCCCACGGCGTATGGCTCACGCCCGACGACATGGCGGCGCTGGCGCCGCTGCACGTAGGCATCGCGCACTGCCCGTCGAGCAATATGAAGCTCGCCAGCGGCGCGGCGCCTGTCACCAGGATGCTCGCCGCCGGTCTGGCCGTGGGCCTGGGCACCGACGGGCCCGCTGGCTCGAATAACGATTTCGACCTGTTTGAAGAACTCGACCTTGCCGCGAAGCTCGCCAAGGTGACGAGCCTCGACCCGCAAGCTCTGCCGGCCACCAAGGTCGTCGAAATGGCAACGATCCTGGGCGCGAAATCCATCGGCATGGACAGCGAGATCGGCTCGCTCGAAGCCGGCAAACGCGCCGACCTGATCACCGTCGACACCACCGCGCCGCACGCCGTGCCAGCGCACGACCCGTATTCCATGCTCGTCTACTGCCTGAAGGCGAGCGACGTGCGCGACGTCGTCATCGACGGCCGCGTCACCGTCCGCGACGCCAAGGCAACGACCATCGACGCTGCGGCAACGCTCGCGGCGGCCCGCCAATGGCGCGCGCGCATCGACGCTTCCCTGCGCTGAGAAACGGCGGTCCCCGCGCGCGTGGCGCGTTTCCCGGTGGGGCGGAATTCATTCCGCGCGCGATTTCAATCCCTCAAGCCCAGGGGCAAGCTCCAACTTTAGCGGGACCGGCATCCCGCACGGACTGAAGTCCGCTCCGCAACGCTGTAGAGTATTGGTGATTCGTTCGATTGCGCTCAGGAGACCTACTATGCCCGCAGAGCTGAACCGCCGTGCTTTCCTTGGCAACGCCGCCGCCGCGACCGCGTTCACTATTGTGCCCCGCAACGTTCTGGGTGGGACGGGCTACGTCGCCCCCAGCGACAAGCTCAACGTCGCCTACATCGGCCTCGGGACCGAAGGCATCCGCGAGATGCTGCCCATGATGCGCAGCGACGACCTGCAGATCGTCGCCGTCTGCGATCCCAACACGGACAGCATGGACTACGTCGATTGGTCCAAGGACGGGCTCATCGACTCGATCCGCAAGTTCATCGGCAAGCCTAACTGGCGCGCAGGCAGCGAAGGCATTCCGGGCGGGCGCGAAGTCGGCCGCGAGATCGTCGAAACCTATTACGGCAACAAGCGTGGCGCGGGCAGCTTCAAGGGCTGCGCATCGTACGCCGACTTCCGTGAGCTGCTCGACAAGGAGAAGGATCTGGATGCGGTCAAGATCATGACGCCGGATCATCTCCACGCAACCATCGCCATCGCCGCGATGAAGAAGGGCAAGCACGTCCTGCTGCACAAGCCCATCGCGAACCGCGTGGACGAAGCGCGCAAGGTGCTCGCCGTCCGGCAGCAGTCGAAGGTCGCCACCTACTTCATCCCGTGGGATTCCCGCGGCCCGATTGACACCGTGATGGCCTGGATCAACGACGGCGCCATCGGCAAGCTGCGCGAGATCCACAACTGGTCGCATCGCCCGATGTGGCCGCAGTATCTGACGCTGCCCACCGAGCGTCCGCCGGTCCCGAAGGGCTTCAATTGGGATCTCTGGCTCGGCCCTGAACAGGATCGCCCCTACAGCCCGCAATACACGCATGCCGTGTTCCGCGGCTGGTACGATTTCGGCGGCGGGTCCATCTGCGACATGGGCCATTACAGTCTGTGGACGGTCTTCCGCACGCTGAAGCTCGATGCGCCCTACATGGTGGAGACGACGCCCAACACGGCTTGCGCGCTGTACGGCCAGGTGGCCCGTAAGATCCACAACGATTACTCGTTCCCGCTCGCCTCGACCATCCGTATGCGCTTCGCCGCCGGCGAGGGCCGCGGGCCCGTCGACATTTTCTGGTACGACGGCGGCATGCGCCCGCCGACGCCCGACGAGCTATACGAAGACAACCAGGAACTGGACATCGAAGGCATGATGTTCGTCGGCGACAAGGGCAAGATTCTTGCCGGGTTCAACATCGAGCATCCGCGCCTGATCCCCGAGAAGAAGATGCGCGAGTATCAAGGGCCAAAGGCCAAGCCCGAGCCGCCCGAGCCCGATTACGAAAACGAAGTCCCGGCCGGCGTGATCGAGTGGATCGATGCCTGCCGGACCGGCAAGGTGTCGAGCGGCGATTTCTCGTACGCCGGGCCGATCTCCGAAGCGTTCAACCTGGCGGCCATCTCCTTGCGCACCCGTCAGCGGCTGCAGTGGGACGCGGCGAACATGAAGATCACGAACGTCTCAGAGGCGAACAAGTATCTCTACCGCCAGTACCGTTCGGGCTGGGAACTGTAGAGCGAAGAGGCAATCGCAAAACGGAGGCCAGCCTGGAAGCGGAGCCGCGACCTTGAAACGGAGCCGCGACCGTGAGGGAGCGGTCGTATCTTTTTATCAGCCGTTCACTTGCAGCGTGTCTCCGCGCTCACGTTCGCCATTAGGTACGGAAGGATCACAGATGCCGGCCGTGAACGGCCCACCCCACGTCGAGCCAGCGCTGCGTTTCGCGCACGCTATGATGGATGGGCGGGAATCGGATTCAGGAGTCCGCAATGCCGAACAGCCGGGCATCGATCGACAATTTTCTTCGCCTCCACCGCATCGCCGTCGTGGGCATGTCACGCAACGCCAAGGACTTCAGCCGCATGCTGGCGAAAGAACTCGCCCAACGCGGCTATGACATCGTTCCGGTGAATCGCAATGCCCCGACGATCGACGGCGCCGTCGCTTATCCCGACATCGCTTCCATCCAGCCGCCGCCCGAGGGCGTGCTGCTGATGGTGCCTGCGGCGGAGAGCCTCGCGGCCGTCCGCGAGGTGGTGGCCTGCGGCGTCAGGAACATCTGGTTCTACCGCGCGATCGGACAGGGCGCGGTTTCGCGCGAGGCCGTCGAATTCGCCCGTGCGTCGGGCTGTGATGTCGTGCCGGGCGAGTGCCCGTTCATGTATCTGCCGAAGCCCGGTGTGCCGCATTCCTGGCATCGCGCTTTCCGCGCCCTTTGCGGCACGCTGGCACGCTAGCGCGGCGTTCCTTCGCAGCGCCGGATGAACGTGCCGGCAGCGCTGCGATTCGTTGCGAAGATATAGAATCGATGCATGTCATTCGCTACCAGCCGCCGCGGTTTCCTGAGCGGCGCTGCCACCGCCGCGGTTGCATCCGCCGTCCCGTTCAATGCCCTGGCCCGCACCACGGCGCCCGCCGCTAAGCCGTCGCCGATCCTGTTGGGCGTCGCCAGCTACTCGTTCTACAAGCGCGACCGCCAGTACGTCCTCGACGGGATGAAGGCGCTTCGGACGCCCTACCTGAACCTGAAGGACGTCCACCTGCCGATGACCACGCCCGAGGAGATCGCCAAAGGCGCCGCGGAATATCGCGCGGCCGGTCTGACTCTCACGGGCGCGGGCACCATCTCGCTGCAGAAGGACGACGACGATGACATGCGCAAGCCCTTCGAGTACTGCAAGGCCGCGGGCATTCCGATGATCGTTGCCGCGCCGACGCTCGAAACGCTGCCGCGCGTCGAGAAGTTCGCGAAGGAATACAACATCAAGATCGCCATCCACAATCACGGTCCCGAGGACAAGCACTTTCCCTCGCCGTTCACCGTGCTGAAGGCGATCAAGGGCCTGGGTCCACTGATGGGCATGTGCATCGACGTGGGTCACGCGACGCGCGCCGGCGCCGATGTGGTGGAAGCGATCAAGGCCGCGGGACCGCGCCTGTTGGACATGCACATTAAAGATCTGGCGAATCCGCATGAAGCCAAGAGCCAGGTGCCCGTCGGCGACGGGGTTCTGCCGATTCCCGCGTTCTTCCAGGCGCTGATCGGGATTCACTACAAGGGTCACGTCATGCTCGAATACGAGATCAACATGGACGACCCGCTGCCGGGCATGATCAAGAGCTTTGCCTACATGCGTGGCGTGATCGCGGGCATGGGCTACAAAGCTTAGACCGAACGGACAGGGGCAGATAACATGACTGATGCGACCAGACGCACTTTTCTGGGAGCCGCGGCATTGGCTCCGGCGATTTTGTCCGCGCGAGCGGCCAGTGGCGATCCAGTGCGGCTGGGCCTGATCGGCGCGGGTGGACGCGGCACGTACCTGCTTGGCGAAATCGCCAAGTGCGAAGAGGCATCGCGCGTAGTCGCGGTGTGCGACGTGTGGAGCGAGGCGCGCGAGAAGGCCGCCGCGACCGTTGAGAAGATGCACGGCAAGCGCCCGGCGCTGACTTCGCGCTACCACGAGTTGCTCGCCAACAAAGACGTGGAAGCCGTCATCGTCGCCGCGCCGGATTTCACCCATTCGGTCATCCTCAGAGAGGCGATCCAGGCGGGCAAGGACGTCTACTGCGAGAAGCCCATGGGCACCGACTTCGCCGAAGCGAAAGCCGCGTACCTGGCGGTGAAGGCTTCCAAGCAGGTGGTCCAGATCGGCACGCAGCGGCGCAGCGATCCCGGTCTGATGGCCGTGGCCAAGCTGATGCGCGAGGGCGTGATCGGCAAGGTCACGCGCGCCGATTTGCAGGTCCACTTCCAGGAGCCGCGCTGGCGCCGCGATTACAGCCACATCAACCCGTCGCAGATCGACTGGGGCGCATTTGCTTTTGGCCGGAACCTGATTTGCGACCTGCGCCACTGGCGCGAATGGCAGCTCTTCCGCCAGACGTCGAATGGCATTCCGGGCCTGTGGATGAGCCACCTGATCGACCTCGCCGCCTGGTTCCTCGACGATCCGTATCCGAAGTCGGCCGTCGCCCTCGGCGGCATCTATCTGTGGCACGACGGGCGCCAGACGCAGGACGTTTTCCAGGCGCTGCTCGAATACCCGAAAGAGTGCCTGGTGTCGTTCTCCATGTCGCTCACCAATAGCGCCGGCAACCGTAATCTCTGGTTCGGCACCAAGGGCACGCTCGACGGCGACACGCTCAAGATCACCGGCGAGGGCAGTTCCCTGCCCGACCGTCTGACCGCCCCGGTGGAGGTGCAGCCCGTCGCCGTGGAGTCGCACATGGCGAACTTCCTGCGCTGCGTCCGCAGCCGCCAGACGCCGCGCGCCAACATTCAGGCCGGCTTCTCCCACGCCGTGGCGGATTGCATGGCGGTGAAGGCCTACGACACAGGCAAGCGCGTCGGCTTCGACCCGCAGAAGCTGGAAATGACCGCCGCATAGGCCGGTCAGGAGGATTGAAATGCGACGCCGCGAATTCTTGGCGGCGGGTGCTGCGACCTTCAGTATGAAAGGGGAAAGCGTCCCCGCCATCGCAAAGATCGAAGTCTTCCCCGTCGAATATGGCGTAACGGGCTTCTTTAAGTTCTTCACGCGCCCGGTGCGCCCGGCCGTCTTCGTCAAGGTCACTTTGGAAAACGGTCTGAGCGGATGGGGCCAGAGCGTGCCCATCCCCGCGTGGAGCTATGAGACGCCGGAGTCGGTGACGCACACGCTGCGCCACTATCTGGCGCCGGTGCTGATCGGCACGAATCCAACCGACATCGCCGGTGCGCATCACCGGATGGACAAGGCGATCGCGCCGTCGTTTTCGACGGGCATGCCCATCGCCAAGGCGGGCATCGACATCGCCCTGCACGACGTCGCTGGCAAGCTGGCGGGCAAGAGCCTGCCTGAGTTGTGGGGCAAGCAGCCGCTGGAGCGCATCCCGCTCAGTTGGACCGTCAACACGAAGACGGTCGCCGAGGCCGAAGCATCCGTTAATGAAGGCAAGAGCCGCGGTTACCAGCATTTCAACATCAAGGTATCGCCCGACCCGGACTTCGACATCGAGCTCGCCGAGGCCGTCGCGCGGCTCGCTCCGAAGAGCCGGCTGTGGGCCGACGCCAATGGCGGCTACGATGTCGCCGGCGCGTTGAAAACGGCTCCCAAGCTCGCTGAGTTCGGCTACTACGTCTTTGAACAGCCCGTGGCGGCCAATCGCCTGAGCGGCTTCAGGGCCGTGAAGAAACAAGGCGCGCTGCCGGTCCTGATGGACGAAGGCATCGTGTCGAGTGTGGAGCTGGAAGAGTTCCTGCTGCTCGATCTGCTGGACGGCGTGGCGATGAAGCCGGCGCGCACGGCCGGACTGTGGGACGCGCGGCGCCAGGTGGAGATTCTCCAGCGCGAAAAGAAGCTGTTCCTGGGCAGCGGGTTGACGGACCCGGACGTTTCGCTGGCCGCGTCGCTCGCTCTGTTCGGCGCTTACGGGTTGAAGTATCCGGCGGCCCTCAACGGACTGCAATTCCTGCAAGGCTCGTTCCTGAAGAAGCCGTTCGTGCTGGAAGATGGCGCGCTGCGGGTCCCGCATGGCCCGGGGTTGGGCGTCGAAGTCGATGAAGAGAAAGTGAGGAGTGTGAGCCGTGGGTAAGATTCTGTTTGCCGGTCTGGTGGCCTGCGCGATGCTGGCCGAGATGCACGCCGAGTCGCCGCTCGCCTGGCACAAGGAAGGCGCTCCGGCGTCGTACGTCGAGTTGCGGTCCGGCAGCCAGCCGGTGCTGCGCTACAACTACGGCGTGCAATTGCCGGCCGGCGTGCCACAGGACCGGGCGCGCTGCTGCTACATCTACCCGCTGTGGACGCCCGGCGGCGTCTCTCCGCTCGACGATTTTCCGAAGGATCACTATCACCACCGCGGGCTCTTCTGGGCCTGGCCCGATGTCCGCGTGGGCGGCGTCTCCTACGACGGCTGGTTGATGCACGGCCTGCGGACCGTGAACAAGAGCTTTCACACCACGCTGCGCGAGGGGGGCCACGTTGCCGTTCTCGATGTCGAGAACGAGTGGGTGGTAAACGGAAAAACGATCGTCAAGGCCCGGGAGCAATACACGATTCACGCAAGCAAAGATCACAGCCGGACACTTGACGCCGCGCTGACCTTGACCGCAACCACCGAACCCGTCACGCTGCGCGGGTCGCATGAAGACACCAAGAGCTACGGCGGGCTCAGCCTGCGTTTCGCGCCGCGCGAGAACACCGTGCTCCGCACGGAAAAGGGCTTGCTCGCCAAAGATGACGATCTGAATGCGCACGAATGGGCGGAGTTGGAAGCCGTCTACAACGGCCACAAAGCGGCCGTTCGCGTCGATAACGATCCAGCGAACGACGGCGGCGCCCCGCAGTGGTGCCTGCGCCAATACGGCTTCATCGGCGCGGCGTTCCCGGGCAAGACGGCGCAACGCGACACGTTCACCTTGCAGCCGGGCAAGCCGTTGACGCTGCGTTATACGGTCACCGCCGCCGATCGTTAGGGCCCGGCGCACCTATTCGCCGCGCTTCACCTTCTTAAGTTCGCGAAACTTCGCGAATGCCTCATCGGCGGCCTTTGCATCGCCGCGCGCGCGGTAGATCTGCCCTAACGCGTAGAGCGGTTCCGGCGCGGTAGGATCCGCTTCGACCGCCCGCTGGAACTCGACAATCGCTTCGTCGTCCCGCTGCTGCTTGTGCAGGTTCAGCCCGAGCCGGTAGCGCGCCTCGCCTAGCTTCGGCTCCAGGTTCGCGGCTTCGCGCAGCAACGGCTCGGCGTCTTTCAGGCGGTCCATCCTGGTGAGCAGCGTGCCGTAATTCAGCGGCGGCCATGCCGACTCCGGCTTCTGCTCGCGATTCAACCGGACGGCCTGCTGATAGCTGGTGACCGCCTCGTCGAGCTTGCCGTCGCCTTCGAGCGCAAGCCCCAGATAGTCCCACGCCCGGGCGTAAGTTGGATTCGCTTTGACGATCGCGCGCAGGCGTTCGCAGGCCTGAGCGTAATTGCGTTGGTCGTAGTCGATGCGCGCCAGCCAGTATGGATAGAGCGGGTTGTGCGGCGCCCCCGCCGCCAGGCGTGTCAGCTCCGGGCGGGCCCATTCGCCCTTGCCCATGCCGACATACGCCATGGCAAGCGTGAAGCGATCGGGTGAAGACAGCGGCTGGATCTTCTCGGCCTTCTTAAAGGCGATTGCGGCGTTGGTCGGATTCCGGTCGAGGAAGAACAGCCGCGCCGCGACAAGCAGCACGTCCGGCGACTTCGGATCCGCGTTGATTGCCTGCACCAGGATCCTCTCGACAGTGACGACGTCATGGCCGCCAAAGGCCTCGAGCGCCTTCTTTTTTTCATCTGCCGGGAGCGGCAATTGCTTCAACTGATCTGCGATGGACGCGGGCCTCGGCTCGCCGTTCAGCGGGATTTCCTTTACGCCTTGCGCGGCGAGAGCCGCACACGCGAGCGTTAACGCCAAACCCGCCGCGACGGCGCCGGCCACGCACGGCGTCCTGCGGCTCCGGCCGTCCGCGGCTGCCCCATTTGCCAAATTGCCCACGGTACCTTCCCGATTCAACGCTCCACCCCGCGCATGGGTTTTACCCGCCGGGCCGCCGCCACGGCCTCGCGGCGGCGAAGACCCGTCTCCCGCGATTTCTCCGGCCATCGGACAACAGCATTCCGCAGCCCGTGCGCCATTGACCGGCACGTGAGATCAAGGCCTCCGCTGATCCTATTCCCCCGCCTCGCCCACCGCAACATCGCAAAGCCGCAACGCACATCCCGAGCGGGCTTCCGCTGGCGCGCCACAAGACGTCGCGCCATGCCGCCAGTTCGCACAGATGACCGCATGTCTGAATCAGATCCTTCGTCCTCACTCTCCAGTTCCGGGCGCGCTCCGGAGTTTGACGCCGTAAGCAGGCAGTGCGCTTCGCAGTCCAATATCAATTACTTTTCAATCGGCTGGCTTGTGTCACTTTCAATACTATATGAACAAAGCTCCGCCCAACCACTATTAGCTCACTATCATAACAGCCCATCGTCAGGCTATATACGCCCACAAAATAACATATGGCAAACGCTGTCAATGCACTAGATGCGCCATCCATACAGATCTACGATTGTGCATTTTTCATAATTATAATAGTTTGCGCACAGCGCTTCCAGGCGATGCCCGGCCGCGGCGCAGCCGGGCCAGCCACGCTTCTGGATGCCACTTGGCCCGCAGCCGCTGGTTACGGTTTATTAACCTTGCTGAAAGCGCTTACTCCTTAGCAAATTCGTGCTTTTCAATTCATTGCGCAGATTTCATCTTGGCTAACAACGATTTACCGGCCAAGCGCCGAAACGGCCCGCTCTCAGCGTCTCCACCAGCGGCCGGAATGCCCTGATTTACCATTGACTCGCGATTGCGGCTAGGGTAGGATTTCCGCACGATTCTATCGATCGATCGCTTCAGCGCTTGACTGGAATCGACCTACAAATGTATCGCTTTGAAAGGGGTATTTAACTCGATGCATTTTCGAAGATGGATCATCTTCGTTTTGATGCTTCTAGTACCGGCTCTGGTGTTCAGCCAGAGCCAGAATAGCAGCATTAGCGGCACTGTCACAGATGCGTCCGGCGCGGTAGTGCCAGGCGCGATTATTACGCTCACAAGCGTCCAGCGTCAGATCTCTATCACTGCAACGAGCGGCGCTGACGGGCTTTATTCGTTCCCGAATATCGTCCCTGGCGTTTACGAGTTGAAAGTCGACGCAAAGGGGTTCAAGCCTCAGGTCCAGCGCGGCATTTCCGTCACCATTAACCAACTGGCGCGTGTGGACGTCAGGCTCGAAATTGGCAGCGATGTACAGACGATCGAGGTCCAGGCCTCGGCAACCGCGCTCAACTTTGAAAACGCTTCCAAGAGCGAGGGCGTCAACCCCGAAACCATCAACGAACTGCCGTTGATCGTCTCCGGCGGCCCCCGCAATTCCGCCCAGTTCCTCGTCCTCCTGCCCGGCACTACGACAGGCGGCGGCAACAACTCCTACGACGCCCGCATCAACGGCGGCATGGCCACCGGCGACGAGGCGATCATGGACGGCGCCAGCATGCAGGAAGGGTTTATGAACCAGTCCGGCATGGTGTCGTTCTTCGACTTCCGTATGACGCCGGATATGATCAGCGAATTCCGCGTGCTCACCTCCAGCTACGAACCCGAATACGGTTCCTCCACTGGCGGCCAGCTCATCGCTACGACCAAATCGGGCGGCAGCTCCTATCATGGCGGCGGTTTCGAATACCTCCGCAATGAAGTTCTGAATGCCCGCCAATGGCAAGCCAGCACCCGCGGCAAAGACAAAGAGCACGAAGTCGGCGGCTTCATTGGCGGCCCCGTGAAGATCCCGCGCTTCTACGACACCGATAAGGCGCGCACGTTCTTCTATTTGGACATCGAAGCCTTCCGGCAGCGTGGCGGCGCGAGCGTCAGCACGCTCTCCGTTCCCACGCTGCAGGAACGTACCGGCGACTTCTCTGACTGGAAGACGGCCATCTACGATCCGACGACCACCCGGATGAACCCGAACTTCGACCCCAGCAAGGACATCAGTTCCACCAACCCGAAGTATCTGCGCGACGCCTTTGCCGGCAATCAGATCCCGGCTTCGCGGACCACGAATTCTCTGGCGGCGATGTTCTACAAATACCTGCCCGCGCCCAACAGGCCCGGATTGCAGGACAACTATCTGCCGCCCACGGCTATCCCGGATGGCATTCTCGGTGATGCCAACCACTGGATGCTCAAGATCGATCAGTATTTCGGTTCGAATGACCACTTCGCGGCCACCTTGTGGCGGCAGAAGACGCCGGCCAAGTTCCTCTCGCTCCTCCCGCTCCAGATCGCAACCGAGAGTTTCTCCAGCCCACAGGATTCCTGGGTGAACCGTTTGAACTACGACCACACCTTCGGGCCGACGCTGCTGAACCACTTCGCCTTCGGTTACCTGAACCGCAACGAAGGCTATGGCTCAGTGAACTACAAGTACGCGGCTGAATTGCCGCAGATCGCGAACGTGCCCAGCCACCGCTATCCGCCAACCGTCAATATCAGCGGATTCCAGGGCATGGGCAATTCCACCGGCCTCAACAATGAGGACGTAACCACCCGCCCGACCTACAACGCGAACGACATGGTGACCTGGGTGAAGGGGCACCACACCATCAAGTTCGGCGGTGAACTGCGGTGGATTGAAGGCAACGTGCACAATGCCGGCAACGAATCCGGCACCTTCGATTTCGATGCGTCCCAGACCGGTCTGCCCACCGTTTCCGGCAGCGGCAACGGTGCGGCCAGTTTCCTGCTCGGAGCCGTCAATACCGGCAGCATCAACTTGATCACCGTTCGTGGCAAGTACGTCCGCCAGAAAGCGTACATCTGGCATGTCGGCGACACCTGGAAAGTCAATTCCAAGTTGAGCGTCAACTACGGCATCCGTTGGGATAACTTCACCCCGTCGGAAGAGAAGTACAACAACATGTCCTTCTTCGACTTCGGCCCGAACCCCGGCGCCGGTGGCCGTCCCGGCCGTCTGGCCTTTGCCGGCGACAAATTCGGCGCGGCCAGCTCTGGCCTGCGCTACCCCGAGCAAAACTGGCACAAAGGCTTCGGCCCCCGTCTTGGTATCGCCTATGGCGTCAACGACAAAACCGTGGTCCGCACGGGCTACGGCATCTTCTACACCCAGGCCTACTACCCCGGCTGGGGTGGCGGCGTTGACCAGACCGGCCTGAATAGCTCGGCTTCGGTGGGCACGACCGGCCTGGGCGGGTTGGATCCGGCCTTCTACTGGCAGGATGGCTTCCCGATCAGCAAGGTCAAGGTCCCGCCGTTCATCGACCCGACCTTCCGCAACGGCCAGGGCGCTCCAACCTATCGCCCGACCGATGGCAACCGCCTTTCCTATGCACAGCAGTGGAACTTCACCGTTGAGCGCCAGCTCCCGCTGAACTCGCTGTTGAGCCTCGCTTATGTGGGCAACAAAGGCACCCGTCTGCCCTCCCAGATCAACCCGATCAACGTGCTGAATCCGAGCCTCATCGGGACCTACGGCTCCGCGCTGACCGATCAGTTCGCCGCCAGCACGGCGACTCTCGACGGCGTCAGCCAACCTTACGCCGGGTGGGCAGATCAGTTGCTCACTTACGGCAACTGCCAGCCAACCGTCGCCCAGGCCTTGTTGCCCTACCCGCAGTACTGCGGCGGCATCACCGGGCTGAACGAGAACCTCGGCAGTTCAATCTACCATTCCTTCCAGATGAAACTGGAAAAGCGGTACTCGAACGGCCTGTACACCCTGTTCACCTACACTCACTCGAAACTGCTCACCAGCGCCTCCGGCGGGCCGCAGTCCACCATGTCCACATGGAATAGCAGTACCGGCTCGATCATCAATCCATACCAGTGGAAACGCAACAAGGGTCTCGCCGCTGACGACGTTCCCAATAACCTTTCGCTGGCGTTCGTTTATGAATTGCCGATCGGCAAGGGCAAACGCTTCCTGACCAACGCTGGCGCGTTCGACCGTTTCCTGTCCGGATGGGAGATCACTTCCACAATGAAGTACTCTTCCGGAACGCCGTTCTGGTTCCGCGCCTCCAACTGCGGCATCCCGGGACCATTCCAGGCGGCCTGCATTCCGGCTGTCAAGAGCGGGCAGGATCCCTTCCTGACCAGCCTGAGCAACTTCGACCCCGGCAAGGGCCAGCCGTTGTTCAACGCCAACGCGTTTGAAGCGGCCAACTCATTCTCCGGCGTTTCCAATTGGGGCGTCGGCCCGCGCGTTTCCAATTTCCGCGGCTTCCCGTATAAGAACGTCGACTTCGGATTCGGCAAGCGGACCCAGGTCACCGAGCACGTCAATTTCCTGATCCGTGCCGAGGCCTTCAACGCATTCAACCTGCACAATTTCACGTGCGCCAGCGGCGGCGAAGGCTGCTCGGCCTTCAACACTTCGCTCGGCGACTCGAACTTCGGTATGTGGAACGGTTCGGTCACCACGCCGCGGAACGTGCAGCTCGTCGGAAGAATCGAGTTCTAACTCGTAGTTCACTCGCGATCGCAAAAGGGCGCCAGATCCCCACCGGGATGTGGCGTCCTTTCTGTTTTCAGATCCCGCCGGTTCAGGCGAACGAACCCGAACGCAGGCCCAACATTGCAACGCCCGGCCCCCAGCCCGGCAACGACGCCACGGCACGGGCCGTTCCTGGGGCCTTCCGCCCCAGACAGAACAGCATGCAGCTACTGTTCAATGGACAGCATTGCGACCCGGCCGCGCATCGTTGCCGCGGACCGTCGCCCGCGCGAATCCCGTCAGGCCTTCTTGAACATCGCGATGGCTTCCATCTCAACCAGCAGTTCGGGACGGCAGAGCTTGGCCTGAATGCCCGTCGAGGCTGGCAGCGGGTCCAGTCCCTGCTCGGTGAAGAATCGCGTCCGCTCTTCATTGAACTCCGCGTAGTCGCGGTCAATGTCGCGCAGGTAGCAGGTCGTCCGGACAACGTCGCGCCACGTTGCGCCCTCGCTCTCCAGCAGCCCCGTGATGTTCTTGTACGTGCGGCGGCACTGGGCGCGGAAGTCGCCGACATGGACGGTATTCCCCGCTTCGTCAATGCTCGCGGTGCCCGAGATCAGCAGGATCACGACGTTGCCGATATCGATCCGCATGCCGCGCGAAAAGGAGCTTGGCTGGTCGTAACGGAACGCCTCGTTCAACACGTGCAAGTTCGTCATGGCCCGCTTTTCAATTGGCGCGTTCCGCTGCATCAGAATTTCTCCGGTGATGTCTTCAAGATTCATCATGAACTGCCTCCCCTATATGATTGCGTTAAGTCCCTGACTGTCCCGCTACCGCACTCCCGAAGGCTTCCAGTCTGCCGCTCTGGATCATCGCCACGCCGGCCGACCGTGAGTTGCGGTTGAGAGCGCTCCAGCGGATCTCGCCGGCCGCCCCTTGCCATGGCGTCATCTTCGCAAGCGCCCGGCAGATTCGAAATCGATTGAGTCCGCCTTCGCGGATCGAGATCACCACCATTTGCGTGGCGTCGTAACTCACCAGCGCGCCGTAATCCAGCCCCACCCATTCCCGCAAACCCGGACGCGCCAGTAAGGGGCAGCGCACACCGTCGGCAGCTTTGCCCGCAAGCCGGATAAAAGAACTCTTCGCCGCCGCCGGCCCGGCATACACCGTGGTCCCGGACGACTGAGTCCGGAGCTGTTCGACCGCCCGCGCCGTATCTTCCACGCCACCGAGCACGAGCGCCGCTTTCGCACCCGCGATTTGTTCCACCAAAGCGCCGAACTGATCTTCTCCCGGCTGGAACTCCCGAACGCGCGCGATGCCGGGCCTCCGGTCCGCGAACCAATGCCGGAACTCCTCCGCCAGATGACGCTCGTCGTGCCCCGTCGAAACCAGCATGGCCGGTCCCATGTCGCCGGCGTCTCGCGCAAGCTGCGCCGCCATGGCCCCGGCGATGGCCGGATCGCCGGGCAGGCACGAGAACATCCACGGCACCATTGCGGCGTTGACAGTGCGGTCGGTGCTCCCCGGGTCCACCAGCGGGATCTGCGCTTTCGCCACCACCTGTTCGGCAATGTGCGTCGCGACGCCGTCGATCGACCCGATGATCGCCCAAACCTTATCGACGTACGCCATCTCCACCACCATCCGCCCGCCCGCTTTCCATGGGCTGTCGGTCCACTTCGCCACAAGGCGGAAGGGATGGCCCTTGTAGCCGCCCGCCTTGTTCGCCTGCTCAATCGCCCGCGCGGCGCCTTGCCAGAACGAACCGCCTTCCACGTGCGCCGGATCGGATGGGCCGAAGTACCCGATCCGGACTTCGTCTACATCCGTTGGCTCGGGCTCGTCGCCGCCCGGGCCTTCATAGAGCATCTGGCGCTTGGTCCTGTCGACGTACGGCTTGACGGGCAGGTCCTGAGCGGCGGCGACAACGGGAGCGGCGAGCAGCGCCAATGCCGCCCGGCGTCCGATGTTGTCGCCTGTCCGCTTCATTTCGTTCCGCGCCTCAATCCGAACGGCCTATTGTTGCGGCGCCGCCGACTCCGCCTCCAGGCCGCGCGCTACACGGCTGCGCGGCGGAATGTTGCCCTGCGGAATCTGCCACTCCTCCCGCGAGTGGTAGACCCATTTGCCGTTCTCATAGCGCGCCAGAAAGACCTCACCCAGATCGTCCAGGGAAGAGCTGAGCGGGATGTCGCCCGTCACGCCCGGCCACGGCTTCACGCGATACGCGATCAGATCGCGGATCTTGGCCCGGTTCAATCCGCCGACCTGCGTCGCCCAGATCAGCATGTTCATCCCGTCGTAGCCGTGCGCCGCGTAAGTCTCCGGCTCCTCGCCGTACTTCTTGCGGAAGCGCTCGCGGAATGCGTCGAGCTTCGCGTCTTTCCGGTTGGGATTCCACGGATAGGCAGCGACGACGCCCTCGGCGTTCTTGCCGGCCAGTTCCACGAACTCCTGCGACACCGTGCGGTCGTTGGCGAAGTACGGCTGATTCATGCCCATCTTGCGCATTGTGTTCAGTACAATCGCGCTCTCGTGCGCGTCGCCCCAATGCACCACCGCATCGGGATTGGTCGCCTTCAACCGCTCCACTTGCATGGAAAGATCGTCCGCGCCTACCTTGTAAGCCATCTCGATCAATACCGGGTGGCCCAGGCGGCGCGCCGTGTCGCGCACCTCGCGGATGCCGAAACGGCCGAAGCGGTTGCTCGACCGGATCAACGCAACCCGCTTGTAGCCCATCTTGCGAAACAGATAGTCCGCCATCAGGTAGCCCATCTGGCGGTCGTCGCCGATGCAACGCGCAATCCATGGGATGTTGGTTTCGGTGAACGTCGGATCAGTGTCGCCTGAGTTCATCATCGGGATTTCACCCTTCAGCGCGACGCGAATCGCGATGTGGCTGTTGGCGCCGTCAATCGTGCCGAGAATCGCCCACACATGATCCTTGTAGGTCATGTTGGTAATCTCGTTGCCCGAGCTGCCCCACAGCCCGTTGTCGTTCACCACTTTCAACTCAAACGGAATCCCGCGCCGCAGGTAACCGCCGTCGGCGTTCGCCTCGTCGATGGCCATCTGCGCGCCCTTCAGCATCATCTTGCCGAGCGCTGCCTCATGCCCCATGCCACCCGTCGCCACCGAAGGCAGATTCTCAATCGGTCCGATGAACCCGAGCTTCACTGTCTTCAGGTCCGGGCCCGGCTCCGGGATCGCGCGCCCCGGACCGGTGTACTCGATCTGCAGCAGGAAATGCTCTTTGTACGGCTTGACGCCCGAAAACGGCTCGATGTCGGCAGCGGTCTTCGCGAAATTCTCATCGCGCCGGAGCTTGAGATCCGGCACGGTGTAGGCGTCCACCGCGTTGATACGCCGCAGTACCTCCGCGGTGTCCGGATCGATCAGCTTCTCGAGCTTTTTCATTCGGTCTGCCGCGTCATCCGCGCACAGCAACAGCGTCGCCGCGCCAAACAGTCCCGCGAAAAGATAAAGCATGCGTCGCATGGCCTACTTCCCCTTCTCCGCTTGCGCCGCGGACTTCGTGGCGAGAGCTCCGTCAATCGCTCCCCGCTCCTTTAGCTGCGGATAATAACCTGCGCCCTTGCCCCAGCCGAGCCCTTTCGAGGTCCCGACCCACACATCGTTGCCGTCCATCTCGCAATAGATGATGTAGTTGTGCGGGACACCGGTTTCCGATTCCACCTGCTCCAACACCTCGCGATCCCGGTACACGGTCGCCTTGCCATGATGCGTCTTCGGATCCATCTGGTACGACACCCAGGTGTTGGTCGCGAAATCCGTCAGCACGCCCACGCCCTTGTCCGTGGAGAACCACGCTTCGTCCGAACTGCGCGCCTTCACCGAATTCATGAAGTCGCTCGGCAGACCCGAATCCTGGTTGTAGTATCCGCGCCAGTGCCGGCCGTCATAACGTGACGCGCCGAAGTACGTTGAGACGAAAAAACCGTCCGGAAACGGCGCCACGGCCGTCGTAATCACGTGGACCAGACCGTCGTCCCGGTACAGGTCGATCTCCATCTCGCCGTCCGGATCGAGATACTCCTTCCAGCTTCCGTCGGAGATTTTGTATTCCAGCACGCCGCTGCCCCACACCGCCAGGTACACCGTGTTCTTGCCGTTATAGCTGGCGTTGTAGTTCCAGATCTCTTCCATCGGCGCGTTCTTCTCGGTGAAGATCGTCCACTCGCCCGTTACTTTGTTGAGCCGGCTCGCTCCGGCGGTCGTCGCCGCCCAGATGTGGTCATTCTCCACGGCGATACCGTACACCACATCGTTTACCAGACCGCTGTTCATCTGGTGGTAGTGATCGAACCGCCCGCCGCTGAAGCGCGCGATCCCACCGCCGAACATCGCAATCCACACGTCGCCCGTGCTCTTGTCGACGTCGATGCTCGTGACCGCCGGCCATGGCAGACCGTCCTTGGTCGTCCAGGACTTCATCTTGCCGGTCGTCTTGTTGTACATCGCCAGGCCGTCTTCGGTGCCGATCCAGATACGGTCGCCATCGGCTTTGACGGCAAAGATGTGATCGCTCGGCAGCCCGTCGGCTGTCGTGAAGTTCTTCCAGTGCGTGTAGACGTACGGCAGCTTTTTCACCGCCGGCGTCTGCGCCCAACCCGTCCCCAGCAACACCGCGCCCAGCAGCGGCGCGAGCGTCGCAAACTTTGCTAAGAGGGCCTTCGTTCGCTTCATAGGGTTTTCAGATATTCGATCAGATCGTTCAGTTGATCCTTGGTCAGGTCGTTGGTCACGCCGTGCGTATCGTACGGGTTATGAATCGTCCAGATCTCTTCGAGCGTGTGCGCGATCCCGTCGTGCAGGTACGGCGCGGAATCGTAGATGTTCTTGAGATGCGGCGTGTCGAACTTGCTTTCGTGGTCACAGGCTTGTTTCGTTCCGACATCGTGCATCCGCCGGTCCGTGTAATATGGCGCCGGGTGGCACGTAATGCACCGTCCCTCTTCGGGGATCTCCCGGCCGTCCGTTCTCCGGGTGCGTTCGAAGACTTCCTTGCCGCGGCGCTGCGCCGGCGTGAGCGGCGCCCACAGCGCGCGGTACCGGTTCGGCGGACGCTGAATCGTGGTCACGTAATAGTCCAGCGCCTTCAGATTCTCCGGCGTGAAGGGCTGCAGGCGCGTGAAGAAGACCGCCAGGCGCGGCCCGCATTGCCGCGACAGCGACGGGTTGGTGCCCGCCCACTTGAACGGCGCCGTGTCGAGGATCCCGCGCAGCGTGCGGTTGTCCACGGGGTTGATGCCAATGCTCGCCGTCTCCACGTCGTAGACGATGCTGTCCATGTGACCGTCCGGATGGCAGGAGTGGCAGGAGAACTGTTTCCGGAAAGTAATGTCGGCGTTGTGGAAGACGCGCTCGCCGCGGCGCTTCAACGTGACTTCCTTCGGCCCGCCGAGATCGATCGTCCCGGCTGGCTGCATCTTGGTCACGTCATAAACGCTCAGCGTGTCGTCTAGCGAATTCGTGACGTACGCCCATTTTCCGTCGAGCGACGTCACCACGCCGCGCGGGCTCGCGCCGGTCTTCAGGTAACCGCGAATGAACTCCGCCGACTTGCCCATGTCATTCGGCAAAATCCTCGCGCGTTCGGCCGGCGTGGCGCGCTTGACTACGGAGATCAGCTTCGCCGTATCCACAATCGCGATGCGGTTCGTCCCCGAGCTTGTCAGCAGCGCGTACTTGCCGTCGCGCGTGAACGTCACATCCGTCGCGTCGGCAAAGCCCAGGTTCGGCTCGTCGATCAGCACTTGATCGACCGTGCCATCCTTCCACAAAATCGCCAGCCCGTTGGTGATGGTCCAGCCCTGCGTGAGTTGCGTCATCGGCACCAGGTTCTTGGTGCGGTTCGTCACGGTCAACGCGTACTCGCCGCTCGGGTGCCAGGCGATGCCCATCATCATGTTCGCCCCGGCCACGACCATGCGGTCGTCCACCAGCGACCGTCCCATGTCGATGGCCGTGACCTCGCCCAGACGCGGCTTGCGGAATTCGGCCAGGCGCATGTAGCTGTTGCTTACCAGCATCGAGGACCCATCGGGCGAAAGGGACAGCGACCACGGGCCGCGCCCCGCCGACAGCACGCGCGTGCGCGCCCAGGTTTGCGTGTTGAACACGTAGACGTCGTCCGACATCATGTTCGCGACGTAGAGCAACCGGCCGTCCTTGTCGGTCAGCAGGCCGTGCGGCTCGCCACCGACCTTCAACGTGCGAATCACCTTGCGGGCCGCGGCGTTGATCACCGCGACCGTATCGTCCTCGCGATTGGTCACGTAGGCGAAACGCCCGTCGGGACTGAAGGCGATGCCCGTCGGCGCATTGCCGGTGGGGATCTCCGCCACCTTCTTCCGCGCCACCATGTCCACCACGCCGACCGAACCGCCCGCCTCGAACGTCACGTACAACTCATTGCTGCCCGGCCGCTGCCACAGCCGCAGCGGATTCAGGTAGCGCGGCTGCGCATACGGCTGCGTCGTCGTGGCCGGATGCGCGATCTTCGCAAACGCGGCCTTCGCGTTGAATGCCTTGCCGTGCGCGTTGGCGTGGCAGTGGTTGCAGCCTTCGAGACTCGGCATGCGCAAGCCCGCCGCCATCGCCGCCTTGCGGTCCTTCATGATCGCCTCGGGCGCGTAGTCGCTGCCCGGGCCATGACACATCTCGCAGCCCACGCCCTCGTCCGGGATGTAACCTTCCGCCGCCGGCATCTGCGCGCCCGGCGCATGGCAGGCCAGGCATTTCGGACTCTCGCCCGGCTCCCCGGCGACGCCCGCGGCGCGCGCCATCTCCCGGCCTTTCGGACTCGACAGGACGCCCCACGCCTGCGCGTGCGGGCTCATCCGCCACACCGAATACTGCGCGCCTTTGTCCACCGGCTCGTGGCACTTGCCGCAAGCGAGCGCCCCGATCAGTTTCGGCCCGTTCCCCGCGCCGTTCTTCTTCGCTTCCGGCGGCCCGCCCGTATTCGACCCGTAGCCGGAGATCGGATGCGCGATGTCGGCCATCGCCTGCTTGTAATCGAATTTCTTCGCGTTCTTCAGGACCGCCGTGTGCGAGCCCTTTTCGATGTGGCAGACCATGCAGATGCGTTCGTTCGGCATCCGCAGTCCCGCCTTCATCGCGGCCTTCTTGTCGCGCATCGTCTGCTGGTTGGCGTACTCGCTGCCCGGCCCGTGGCAAGCCTCGCACTGCACGCCGTCCTCGATGTGGAAGGTGTCGTCGCGCTCCCAGCCTTCGGTGTCCGCCGCCACCGCGTGGCAGCCCAGGCAGACCGGCGAATTCTGCGGCGCCTCCCGCAATCCGCTGATGCGCGAGATCTCGGCGGACTCCGGCATCGCCAGCGCCGCCCAGGCCTTGGCGTGTTTGGTGGTCAGCCACTTCGCGTATTGCCGTCCCATCTCCGCGCCCTCGTGGCATTGCCCGCACGCCCGCGCGCCGATGTAGACCGGCCGGATCGCCGCCCGCACGTAGACAATCGAAGCGGCCAGCCCCGCAGCCAGCACCATTCCAACCGCCAGGAGACGGCCCTTGGAAGCCCGCAGTCTCATGGCTGAATCTTCGCCGCCGCGCTCGCGTGCGGACCGCCCGGTCCGCGTGGGGTCTTCCGGCCCCGCGGCATGTTGCTTCCTCAGCCTCATTTCTCAGCCTTTGCCGCCGCCGGCTTCACCGCCGTCGCCGCGTGCGTGTAGGTCACGAACTGATCCGCCTTCACGCCCTTGATCTTCTCGACCTTCCCATCCGGCCAGCGGATTTCGATATCGGCCTTGTCCGCCTTGCCCAGGCCGAAGTTGATCCGCGGATCCTGCGCCGACAGGTAGCCGCGCGTCGGGATCATGTCCTCGATCATCTTCATGCCATTGGCTTCGACGATCACCCGCGCCCCGTAGGCGTCGCGCGTGCCCGTGGCGAACTTCAACTTCGGCTCCACCGTCAGCCAGTGGTTCCGCGTCGGCGTGTCGTTGCGCAGCAGCACCGCGTTGTCGTTGACGTTGACCACCACCAGGTCCATCTTGCCGTCGTTGTTGAAGTCGACGCCGGTGCCGCCACGCCCGACGTGCTTCTCTTTGAAGTGCGCGCCGGCGGTCGTCGAAACGTCTTCGAACGAGCCGTCGCCCTTGTTGCGCACCAGCGTGTTTTCCTGCACGTATTCGTGATGCGCATTGCCGTGCGTCGTGAAGATGTCGAGCCAGCCGTCCAGGTCGTAATCGAACAGCATCGCCGCCCACCCGGCGTACTGCCCCATCGTGACCGCCAGCCCGCTCTTGTTCGTCTTGTAGTCGAAGCCCTTGCCGTCCGGCCGCTGGATCAGCAGGCTGCAATAGCTCAGGTCCGGGATGAAGATGTCCAGCAAGCCGTCGCGGTTGATGTCGCCCACCACCGGCCCCATGTGCGCCACGCCCTGCCCGTTCTCGCTGTAAGCAACGTTCAGCTCGATGGCCTTTTCGTCGTAGGTCCCCTTCGAGTTCATCTCGAAGTAGTAGTTCTCCATCGAGTCGTTCGTGGACATGATCTCGAGATTGCCGTCGTTGTTGAAGTCGGCGGCGGTGACGCTCATCGACCGGCCGTCCGGCTTCCACATGCCCATCTCTTTGGTCACGTCCGTGAACGTGCCATCGCCGTTGTTGCGGTACAGCGCGTTCGGCAATCCGTTGTAGCTCAGCGGCCCGGGATAGCCCGCCGCGGGATAGAAGTCACGGAACTTGCCGTCGTCGTAGAGCAGATAGTTGCCGACGTAGATATCGAGGTAGCCGTCTTTGTTGTAGTCGTACCAGACCGCCGACAGGCTGAAGCGTTTGTCGGTCAGGCCCGCCTTCTCCGCCACGTCGGTGAACGTGCCGTTGCCGTTGTTGTGGAACAGCTCGTTCTGTCCGTAGTTCAGCACCAGCAGATCGACGAAGCCGTCGTTGTCGTAATCCGCCGCGGCGCACCCCACCGAATAATGTTGGCCGCCGAGGCCCGCCTGCACGGTCACGTCGGTGAACGTCCCGTCGCCGTTGTTCCGGAACAGGTGGTTCGAAAGCTTGCCGCGCAGGTCGCGCCCCTCGTTGTCGTTGACTCCGCGGGTCCACTTGCCGTTCGGGAAGTAGATGTCCAGCAGCCCGTCGTTGTTGTAGTCGAAGACGCAGACCCCTGTGCCGGTGCCCTTCACGATGTTGTCCATGTGATGGTCGCCGTAGCTCTGCCGGAAGAGCACGCCCGACTTTTGGGTCACATCGGTGAAGAAGATGGCGCCCTGCGTTTCGGGCTTCTGCTGCCACGCGATCACGCTCACGCAAAAAACGGCAAAAAGGGCCAAAAAAGTGGCTCCAAAGGGCATTTTTTGCAGGATTTTCATCGATGTGCTCCCGTGTCGATCCATTCGACGATCGTTCTCTTCTCGGCATCCGTCAGGCGCGCTTCGCCGCCCGCCTTGATCTTCTTGAGCGGCGCTGTCCCGTTCACCTTGTCCCAACTCTGCGCCGTGACGCGCCCGTGGATGTACCAGGCGAGCGGGCTGAGCCGCGCCGCCGACGGGTTCACGTAACCTTTCCCGAGCAGATCTTCATAGCGCATCGATGGCGCCGGAGGGCCGGAATGGCAGGCGCCGGTCATGCACTTCTTTTGCAGAATCGGCTGCACGTCGCGCTCGAAATTCACCGCGCGCCGCTCCGCCACCGGGCCGGTCAACATGTGCGGCGGCTTGCCGACGGCGTCGGAGAAAACATTTTCGGGGGACAGCTCGTTGTCTTCGTGACAGCCGACGCACCCGCGCTTGGCCTTGTTCTTCACCCAAATCCAGGCGCACGTGCGCAGCGCCATGCCGTTCGCGTCCAGCGTCTGAATCTGGACCGGCGTATTCGCGGGCACGTGGATATGGAACGACCCGTCGGCCTCGATATCGAACTCGCCCAGGATGCGCTTCACCAGGTATGGAGACAGGTCGCCCGCCGGCGGCTTCTCGCCGCTCTTGCGCGGCACGCCTTCCAGCACGCGCACGCGCTTGACCAGCTTGCCGTCGTAGCCGGCGCTCGCCGGAAGGTCCGACACGAAGCCGCCCAGACCATACAGCTTGCCGGTGGGCTCTTTCTCATCGACCACCGACGAGCGGCCCGGCAGCATCGGGCGCGCCGCCAGCAGCCGCGCCTGCAGCACGTGGCGTTGCGGCTCGCCGAACAGCCTGACCAGTGCGTTCGTTTGCAGATCGTATTTGTAAAGGGCGTACAATCCGGCGCCCGTCGCCGGGCGTTTGGAAACCAGAATGTCGCTGTCGCCAAGCCGCGAAGGCGTCACAAACAGGCCCTCTTCAGGCTTGGTCAGCTCCTTATAGGTGTGGAGATTGCGCCGCAGATTCACGCAGGCGAGGTTGCCCGCGCCATCGGGCGTGGGCTTGTCCGACTCGACGAAAACGACATCGCGCGACGGCGTGTAGCACGGCATGCGCTTGAACTGGCGGCCTTCGTCGCCCGCGAAGAGCGCTCCGTCCGAGCCATCCAGGTTCACCCCGAGCAGCACGGTCCGGCCGGCCGGACCCCAGACCAGCGACTGGCGCTCGGTGGACGAGTAGAGCAGCCGGCCGTCTTCATTCATCACCGGGTCGAGATCGCGGCCCGGATTGTAGGTGAGCTGGCGCAGCCCGCTGCCATCGAAACGGACGGAGTAGAGGTTCCAGACCGGGCCCAAGCCCCCTTCGGATTCGAACCCTGGCGCACCCGCGAAACTGATCTGCGGCACCGGGCCAGGGTCATCGAGATAGAAGATTTCAGATTGATAGACCGGCTGCCGGCAATCGAACGGGACGCTCACGATCGGTCGCGCGCCCGTGCCGTCGGCGTTCATTTCGTAAATCTGCCAGTGGTCGGCGGCGGTCTTCTTGGCGGCGAACAGAATCCGGGTCCCATCCCACGAAACGTCCGCTTCAGCGGCGCTGTGAAAGCCCGCGGTCAGAACCTGCGGCGCTCCGGCGGCATTCAGGCGAACCAGACGAGCGCCGAGAAATGCGTTACCCAGCTCCGTTAACTTCGCGCCCGGCGCCAGTTCCGTGAACACCACCGGCGGGCGCGCCGCGGCGTGGCTCGCCGTGGCTGGCGCGGCGGAGGCCACAGGCCCCACAGCCGGCAACCCGGCCAACGCGATCCAACACGCCACAAAGACGACCTTCTTCATGACCAACCCCTTGCCGGCCCGCGGAGAGTCCTTCGGCCTTCCATCGCCACCGTTTCCGGCCCTTCGGACCCCTTAGTCTCGATTATGCTCTGCGCGCCATTCTATACCAATCCGCATCGTTACTACCACATGGCGGCGGAATCCCCGAGACAACAGGTAATTCGCTAACTCAGCCCGGCGCTCGCCGCAACCACCTCAGCGTGGTGTTCGCCCTTTGCCAGATCCGCCCGCGCGTCCGCGACAAACCGCGCCATGGACTTCGACATGTGGTCCAGCACGGTGATCCATTCGACCAGATGCAGTTCACCCAGTTCCGTCAGCATATACAAGCGGCGGGCCGGTCCGCTGTGACCCGAGTCCCATTCCGAATGGACGAAACCATTTTTCTCAAGCTGGCGCAAGGTGCGGTACAGCGCGGCCGCCTCGATGTCGGCGTCGGTGAGAGCATGCGCCGCCAGTTCGCCCGACAACTCGTATCCGTACGACCGCCCCTTCTGCTTCAGCAGGAAAAGCACCACCGGCTCCACGAAACGGTAGAGATTGCCCATGGCGCAGGTACACGGATAGTTTTTGGGGTGCCGGAAACAGGCGCGGTGAGCCATTGTTGAATTTACCTTCTCGGGTCAGAATATCCGCAACCTGCATCTACGTGCAAGTTGCATCTACTTTAACCTGCCACAAAGACCGGCGGGACGCGGCAGCCGCCATGTTGGGGTGGCGCGACCGAAGAATGAAAAAGCGGTCCATCTGCAAGTGACTGATAAACAACGCGATGCAACCGCTCCCTGACGGTCGCGGCTCCGTTTCGAAGCGCGGCTCCGTTTCGAAGCGGTAGATCTACGCCGGCCGTCCGGGTGCCTAGAGAAAAGCTGAAGCTGCCTTAGCAACGGGGACGCTTCGCGGTGGGACGGAGGCCTTCAGTTCCGCGTCAGATCCGGATCCCGATCTCGCCGTGCCCCCAGACAGTCTGGCGGCCGACGCCCGTCGCGCCCGCGGCGCGCAGCAAGGGGACGAACTCGGCGAGTACACCCGCGTAGCGCACCACGCCCGTGACGCCAGACAGCGGATGCGTCTGGCCCGTGCGGGCGCTGGTCCGGCGCGCCTGAACCCGCGTGATGGAGCCCGCGACGGAGCGCACCGCGCGCGCCCGCTCGACCAGGCCGCGAAAATCGAGTTGCGCTTCGCCCGCGCCATACAGCGAGCTGAGGGCGCCGATACGGTCGCGCGCCCGCGCCATGAGCACCTCGAACGGCGGCAGGCCTTGTCCATCCCAGCCCTTCATCTCCGTCGGGCTCAGGAACTCGACGGCGAGCCCCTGACACGGCTCCGCCCGGTGCAGGTCGAACGTCTGCTCGGCCACGTCCAGCCCGCACCAATCGAGCGGGACGCGCCGCGGCCCCAATCCAGTCGAGGCCAACGCGCGCAACGCGTTTTCAAACTCGGGCAGCAAGGGCGGCGCAAACAGGTTCAGCCCGATCGCGAAGCTCTCGCCGGCGGCGAGCGACCGGCCGTCGAGCTCCCGCACGCGCAAGACGAATGGCCGTGGTACATCGTGCAGCCCGCTGGGGCCCGTGTCGCGGTGCGGCCGGAAGATGCTCTCCGGCAGCACGTAGCCCAGCGCGCCGCGGATGGGCACGGCGGCGGCAGCCGGGAACACGAGCTTTCCGCGCGCCCGGAAACGCGCGCGCAGCAGCAGAACGTTCAGGCCGCCGGCAGAGGCATCGCACTCATGCGGGATAGACATCATTAGACACAGTCCACCGCTCCGGCAGAGCAGCGCCACGCCGGGCGTCAAGGTCGCTGGAGCGGCGCCGCAACGCCGCCGTCGCGCACTCCCTAATTGTGGCTCACGTAGATGCCGGAGCCGAAGGCGGCCCGGATGCTCGCCGTGCTGGCGGCCGGATTCCAGTTGGCGATGATGCCCTTGTAGTAAAGGCCCACCGGCGTCACACCCGCGGCGGTCGTGCTGGGAATGGTAGCCGTGATGCGCCACACGCCCGGCTGCGCCGGATCGAACGTAGCAGACTTCACGGCAACCCGCGAGGCGGTGATCACCAACACGTCGCTGGACGAGTTAAACGGAACTGCCACCGCCGCGGCCGCGCCATCGGCGGGAGCGCCCGCCACGAAGCCGCTGCCCGTCAGCAACAGCGTGACGTCGCTGCCGGCCTTGGCCGGATTCGTCGACGAATTCACCGACCCGTCGCTGTTCAGAGCCTTGATCGAGTACCCGCCGGTGATGGCCTTGTCCTGCAGGAATGCCGGCGCGGCGATGTAGACCGGACCGCGCGTGTACGAAACGACGGCGCCGGTCGCGGCGTTGATCACCATGAAATCCGCCACCTGGTTCACCGGAGTCGCGTTCGGCACGATGAATTTCACGGTGTCGCTCGTGACCGCATACACCGGCGCGAGTACGCCATTCACCAGGACAGAATAGCCGCCCAACGCCGTGGCGTACGGCGCTCCGCTGGCGTCGACTTCGGCGGAAACCAGTTGCACGCCCGGCGTCTTCATGGCCGCCAGCGTCAACGGCGCGACGATCTGGAAACCGTTGGCGGCGTTGGTGACGCCGGCTGTGTCATAGTGCACCGCAATGCGATTGGCCGAGTCGCTCGCATAGATGTTCCCGTTCATGTCGATGGCGATGGAACGGGCGCCGTAGGAATTGATCACCGCGCTCGAATCGATGCTCGCGCCCAGCGCCATGCTGACGTAGTCGGGCATCTTCACCAGCCGCCCCGCCGCGTCGGCGTACAGGATCAACTGGTTCGCCGGGTCGGGATGGATGGTCACCGAAAGCGGCGCGTACGACGTGTCGAGCAGACCGAGCGCGTAGCCCTGCTGGCCGCTCTGCGGATTGTCCGCCGCAGAGACGGGCCACACCATGATGCGCGGCTTCGACGTGTCGGTGACGTAGAGCCGGTCGGAAACGTCGATGGCGATGCTCATCGGCGCGGCCAGCGTCTGCAGCCATTGATCGCCAGTCCCGGTACCGGGCGTGACGGTCGTGAAATCGGGCTGCCCCAGAACCAGATCGGCCGCGGCGCCGTTGCTCAAACCGTTCGCCTGCGCAAAGCGCAACACGCGATTGTAGGCGACATCGGCCACCCACAGATTGCCGGTGGAATCGAAAGCGAGGCTGACCGGGACGGACATGCTGGAGGCCGAACTCTCGCTCAACGTCGATTCGAAGTCCGCCTTGCCGAGCACGAGATCGGCCGTGGCCGTTTTGTCACGGTTGGCGAAGGGCGTGGGGAAGCGCAGCACGCGCCCGTTGCCGCTGTCGGCTACCCACAGGTTGCCGGCGCTGTCCACGGCCAGTCCGGTCGGCGTGTTCAACCCGGTATTGCCCGGCGTCGTCGATTTGTTGGACGGCGCGTTGACCAGATTGCTGGACGCGTCCGCCTGGCCGATCACGAAGTCGGCGTATTGCGTCCCGTCGAGCTTGCGGTAGTCGGCAAAGGCCAGCACGCGGTGATTGCCCGGATCCGAGATGTAGACGTAGTTGTTCTGCTTGTCGAGCGCCACGAACGGCGTGACCGACGTCCGCTTGGTCGCGGATCCGTAGGTCCAGGACACCGTGCTGGCGGCGAATTCCCTGCCCTCCAGCAGATTCGCGGCGCCATAAATGAAATCCGTCTGACCGGCGACGCGGACCGCCGCGGGCAATGACGTCGCACCGGCCAGCCCGTCGAAGATCAGGACGCGGTTGTTGCCCGAATCGGCGATGTAAAGTTCATTGTCCGCGTATGCCGCGCCGGCGGGGGTAAGCAATGACGCGGCGGACGGCGCATTGTTGGCCGCATTATTGGCGACGCCGGCATTGAAACCGGCCTGCCCGAACACCGCTACCGCGGCCGGCGAGACGGCTGACGTTGTCTCCGCGGCCCATTTGGCGACGGGTGCAAACTGCAGAACGCGGTGATAGAAAGTGTCCACCACATAAAGGTTGTCCGCGATCACGAACAGCCCGCACGGTCCGCCGATGAATGTGTTGCTCGCGACGATCGCGCCAAAAGAATACTGGTTGATGTTCGGCAGTGCGCTCTGGCCGCTCTGTTGCGCCGCCGGCACGCCGAGAATCCGGCTGGCGGCGCCGCCGCGCACCTGCGCCGCGGCCGGATACACCAGCACGCGCGCAATCGCGTCGGCCACAAAGAGGTTGCCCGCGCTGTCCATGGCCAGAGCCGCCGGATACCGCAGTTTGGTCTTGTCCGTCAGATTCGTGTAAGCCGCGCTGCCCGTCGTGCTGCCAGGATTCGCGGCCGCGGTCACAAAGTCGTGCTGGCCGATGGCTTCCGTGGCCGGGATGTTCGCCACCGGATTGCCCGTATCGCCCGACTGCGCCACACGCGTATGGTCGAAGATCAGAACACGGTTATTCGCCGGATCGGCGGCGAACAGGTTGCCCGTCGCGTCAAACAGCAGGCCGCCCTGCATGGCGCCGACCGTGGACACGTACGCGTTCAACGTGTACTCGCTCGGCGCGCTCGCGCCCTGATTCGGCGCATTCGCGGTCATGCTCTTCTGCCCCAGAAGCAGGTCGGCGCGCTGTGTTTTGCCGGTATTCTTCAGCGGCGCCGGAAAGCGCAGGATGCGGTTGTTGCCGGAATCGAAAACCCACAAATTGCCCTGTGCGTCGACGGCCACGGCGGAAGGCGCGTACAGGCCGCTCGAAAAAGAGCTGAGCGGGTGGGCGCTGGACTGCCCGTAGGCAATCGTCGATTCGAAATCCAACTGCCCGATGACGACATCGGCCTTCACGCCCCACTTGCCGGTCTGCGCATCTTTGAGCGCCGTGGCGTCCTTCCAACCCAGGACCCGGTTGTTCGATGCGTCGGCGACATAAAGCGCCGGAGTCCCGCCGGACGTGTCCACGGCCACGCTTTCGGGAGAGTAGAATTCGCGGCCTTCGACCAGATTCGGGTTGGTACTCGCTGGCGAAAGATAGCTTGCCACGGTGCCCGGCCGGGCCAGTTGGCCCCAGATGCGGCCGGGTAACGCACCGATCTGCCCTTGCCCCGCAACCGTTCCCGCAAAGCCCGTAACAAGGAAACAAACAAGGCCAACAGAGTGTTTTGTCATTACTGATGAAAGGCCTGGGCCTTCTCCCCCTTTTGGAAACACTATCATGTCCGGATAAAGGTTCCAACTAGCGGCGTACTGGTCCCTCCCGGTTAACCCATCCGCCGCCCGCGGTTTCAACCGGCGTCCCGGCGGCGCCGCGCGCGCGGCGTAGCGCCCGGGTCCGGCCGCGGCGGCTGCTCCGGGACCCGTCCGGCCCGTGTAGAATTGTGGGAATTGCGTGTCCGGTTGCGTGCCTGCGCGCCAGCCGCCCGCATTGCCTCGAGACCAGGAAGGATTCGCGTGACAACCAAATCAGATCCAGCCGTGCCGGCCGTTGCCGCCGACGTCCAGCCGGCGCAACGCAACATCGCTATCGATGCCTATCGCGGATTCGTCATGCTGCTGATGATGGGCGAGGTGCTGAACTTCGCGCACCTGGGCCGGGCGTATCCGAACAACTGGCTCGCCCAGATCCTGGCCTACAATCAGGACCACGTGCAGTGGGCGGGTTGCTCGCTGCACGACATGATCCAGCCGTCCTTCTCCTTCCTGGTCGGCGTGGCGCTGCCGTACTCCATCGCGAGCCGCATGGCGCGCGGCGGCACGATGGGCAAACTCTGCCTGCATGCGCTGTGGCGCGCGTTCCTGCTGGCGGCGCTGGGCATCTTCCTGCGCTCCATGGACAGCACCATGACGAACTTCACGTTCGAGGACACGCTGACGCAGATCGGCCTGGGTTATCCGTTCCTCTTCCTGCTGGGCTTCGCCAAACCGAAGTGGCAGTGGACGGCGTTTGGCGTAATTGTGTTCGGCTATTGGCTGGCCTGGGCGCTCTACCCCGTGCCGGGGCCGGGCTTCGACTACGCGGCGGTCGGCGTGCCCGCGAATTGGAATCACCTGTACACCGGGTTCATGGCCCACTGGAACAAGAACGCCAACCTCGGGCAGGCTTTCGACCTCTGGTTCCTGAACCTGTTCCCGCGCGTGAAGCCGTTCCTCTACAACGGCGGCGGTTATCTGACGCTCAGCTTCATCCCCACGCTTGGCACGATGCTCCTCGGACTCGCGGCCGGCCGTTGGGTTCGCGGCGCCGCGCCGGCCATCCCGTACAAGAAGTTGTTGCCCGCCAGCGCGATCGGCATCGCCGCTGGCCTGGCGCTGCACTTCGGCGGCGTCTGCCCGGTGGTGAAGCGCATCTGGACACCCTCCTGGACGCTCTTCAGCGGCGGCGTCTGCTTCCTGTTCCTGGCCGCGTTTTCTTACGTGATCCAGACGAAGGGCTACCGCAAGTGGGCCTTCCCGCTGGTGGTGATCGGCATGAACTCGATTGCGGCCTACATGATTGCGCACCTGCTCGGCGGCTTCATCGTGTCGTCGCTGCACATTCACCTGGGACCCAATTTCTTCCGCTTCGCGGGCGACGGGCTGGCGCCGACAGTTCAAGGCGCGGTCGTGCTCTTCTGCCTCTGGCTGGTGCTGTTCTGGATGTACCGCCGCAAGCTGTTCCTGAAGATCTGACGGGCGGTTTGAATCATCGCCGGCGGGGCGGAATTCATTCCGCGTGGGATTTCAATCCCGCCCCGTTTTCGCCCTCAAAATGGCGCATTCCAACCCGGCGGCGTGCTGCCGCTGTGCGTCAAAACCGGTCACGTGCTCGGTTTTGCAAAAATAAGTAATTTGTAATCAATTACATACAAAAGCAAAACCGGTCATTTGATCGGTTTTGCTTTTTTCCCAGCCCCTGCCGCCCGCTGCATTGAGCATCAACAGGCGCGCAACTCCGGGACCAACTTTGGGGCTCTCAACGTCCCGGTTGGACGCCGCCCGAGGCCTCTTCGCTCACCGTCTCGGCCATGTAGCTGGAACGCACAAACGGCCCGGCAAACACCATCTTGAAACCGATCCCCAGTCCGTATTCTTTCCAGCGCGCGTAGCGCTCCTCGGGCACATATTCGGCCACGGCCATATTGCGCCGCGACGGCTGCAAGTATTGTCCGATCGTGACCACCTCGACCGCCGCCGCGCGCAGATCGTCCAGCACTGTCCGGACTTCGGCCTCGCTCTCGCCGAGTCCCACCATCAAGCCCGATTTCGTCAGCGCCTCCGGCCGGTGCTGCCTGGCGAACTGGAGCACGTCGAGCGACTGCCGGTAATTCGCCTGCGGCCGGACCTTCTTATACAGCCGCTCCACCGTCTCGACGTTGTGGTTGAAGACGTGCGGCCCGGCGTCGAGCACGCGCGCCACGGCCCGCAGGTCGCCGCAAAAGTCGGGCGTCAGGACCTCAACCCGCGCCCGCGGCAGGGCCTCGCGCACCCGCCGCACCGTCTCCGCGAAGTGCTCCGACCCGCCGTCGGCCAGGTCGTCGCGATTCACGCTCGTAATCACCACATAGTGCAGGTCCATCTCCCGCGCCATGCGCGCTACGTGCGCCGGCTCTTCGGCGTCCAGCGTGAATTCCCGCTTCGCCGGCGAGCCCTTGGGCACGGAACAGAACGCGCACCCGCGCGTGCACAGGTTCCCCAGAATCAGGAACGTCGCCGCGCCGCGGTGAAAACACTCGTGCATGTTCGGGCACCGCGCCGACTCGCAAACAGTGTGCAGCTTCAGCCGCCGCAGGTCGTTCTTGAGCAGTTGCACGGCCTGGAAGTTGGCATTGGGCTTGCGCAGGAACCCCGGCAGGCGCGGTCGCCCCGGCCGCCGGTCGTCCGGCTCGATCTGAACCAGTGTCATCCCTTTCAGATTACCGTTCCTTCCCCCGCGGTCCTCAGGGGAGCGGGGCGTCAGTACTTCACCGGGTATGGCTTGGAGATATCCAGACTCTTGAGTTTGGCGCGCGCCTCCGTGGTCGCTTCGGGCGAACTGAACGGCCCCACCAGAACGCGCACGAGTTCGGCCTTCGGAGACTCGGCCAGAACAGCATGAAAGCCGTGCTTGCGCAGCAGCGCCGCCAGCGATTGAGCCTCACTGAGGCGCGTCGAAGCGACCTGCAAATAGGAGCCCGATGCGGGCATGACCACCTGGTCCGAGCCTCTTTGCACCACGGGCTTCTCAGCCAGCGTCGCTTCCTTCGCGGCCGCCGCGGCGGCTTCTTTCTTTGTATTGGCCGTGGACTTTTCGCTCGTCTTCTTGGAAGACGTGTCCTTCTCCGCCGTGTCCTCCGCCGGAGCGGCGGCGGGCGTGGCTGCGGTTTGAGCGGGCACGGCAGGCGCCGTCGCGGGAGACGTCGTCTGCGGCGTCTCGGCCACCAGCGGGTTCTGCTCGCCCGCGTGGCGCGCGGGGAGCCCCGAATTGGCCGCCGCCTGGCCGACGCTCTTACCCGCGAAAAATCCCATCGCGAAAAAGATCCCCAGCAGGATCACGACGATTCCAAGCACGCTGAAGAGTTGACGGTTTCCCAGCACGAGTTCAAACTCACCTTCCGAGCGGACTGCCATCGCGCTTCTGCCTCATTTCGTTCGGGTCTTCCCAGAGCTTACCCCCCGCCGCCCGGCAAGACAACTTCACCCGGCGCCTTCTGGCGCCGTCCGGCGCTGGGGCGCTATGCTTTGGGAGAGTCGTTGCCCGCGGCCGTACTAAGACCTTCTCATGGACACGCCACAGGGATTCCGTTTTGCCTGCATCCCCGGCTGCACGCGCTGCTGCGACAAGGAAGGCTACGTCTACCTCACGGAAGAGGATCTGCGCCACGCCGCCGCCTACCTTGGTCTCACCGCCGCGGAGTTCGAGCGGCGCTACGTCTACCGCACGCGGCACCTCATGCGTCTCCGCAAGCCCAAAGGCCGCCCCGGCGTGCAATGCCATTTCCGCGACGAACAGGGTTGCTCGATCCACGCCGTCAAGCCGGTCCAGTGCCGGCTGTTTCCCTTCTGGCCCGAGATGGTGGAGAACGTCAAGGTCTGGCGCAAGACCGCCCGGGGGTGTCCCGGTATCGGAACGGGACCGCTGATTCAAATTGGGTCCGCAATTGAAACAGCGGCCGAGATGAAACGGGCGTACCCGCGCTTCTATCCCGCAAGCTAGCCTTCCAGCCCACTGATTCTAAACCAGTTGGCGACGGAGTCGGCCGTCGGCCCGGCGTGGCACGCTTCGTGCATTCTTACCGGCACATGTTCGACCCGATCCAAAACCGGATGGAGCACTACCTCGACCTGCTCAGCACGCGCCAGAAGCTCGTCGCGTCGAACATCGCCAATCTCGACACACCCGGTTACAAGACTCGCGATATCGACTTTCAGTTCGAGTTTGAATCGCAGCTTTCCGGTGGTTCTCCCACGGTTACGCAGCCCACGGGACTCACGGTCAAGAACGACGGAAACAACGTCAGCCTGGACCGTGAGACCCGGCTCCTGGCCGAAAATGCGATGCGCTTCAACTTCGTCTCGAACCTGATGAAGAATGAATTAAAGATGGTCAAGCAGGCTATTGAGGAGGGCAAATCGTAATGAGCCTCTTCGATCTGATGTCCGTCAGCGCCTCGGGAATGCAAGCCCAGCGCTTGCGCGCGCAGACAATCGTGGAAAACCTCGCCAATGCCGAAACAACCCGCACGCCGGACGGCGGACCGTACAAGCGTAAGGATGTCGTGCTCAGTTCCGGCGCTGTCGATTCGCCGTTCTCGGCCGTTTTCCAATCCTCCATCGACAGCGGCGTAAGCGGCGTCTCGGTTTCGGAGATTCTGGAAGACTCGCGGCCCGGCGAACTCCGCTACCAACCGGGCCACCCGGACGCGAACGAAAAGGGCTACGTGTCCTACCCGCATATCAGTCCGGCCGAGGAGATGGCGGATCTCGTCAACACCTCGCGCAGTTTCGAGGCGAACACCGCGGCCATGAGCGCAGTGAAAGACATGGTCTCCAAATCCATTGATCTGCTGAAGATATGAACATCAACGCCATTGCTTCCGGTATCAACCCGATCGTCGCGCCGAGTCCGGTGCGGGACATCGGAGCATCGTCGCAGACGCAAGGCGGGTTCGGCAAGGCCATGACGGACGCGCTCGATGCTGTCGGCGCGTTGCAGGATACCGCTCATGCCTCGGCCGCAAGCTTCATGAACGGGGAGACCGAAGAACTCCACAAGGTCGCTTTGGACCAGCAAAAAGCCGCCATCTCGCTCGATCTTTTCCTGCAGGTGAGAAACAAGGTCGTCAGCGCCTACCAGGAAATTATGAAGATGCAGGTTTGAGGAGTAACGCATGGACCAGTTCAAGCAACTCCTCAATCAGCTTTCAAACCGGCAGAAAATCCTCATCGTCGGCGTGGCCTTGCTCGTCGCGGGCGCGCTCTTTTTTGGATTGCGCTGGAACAAGGAGCGGGATCTCCGGCCGCTGTTTTCGAGCCTTGCCGCCGACGATGCCGGCGCGGTTGTGGAGAAGCTGCGCTCCTCCAACGTCGAATTCAAGGTCGCTGATAACGGCACGATCCTTGTCCCGTCATCGCGCGTCGCCGAACTGCGGCTGGATATGGCGGCTGCCGGCCTGCCCAAGACCGGCCGTCTCGGCTTTGAACTCTTCGATAAACAAACCTTCGGCGCAAGCGAGTTCGATGAGCAGGTCCGCTTGCGGCGCGCCATCGAAGGCGAACTCGAACGCAGCGTGATGACGCTGAATGGCGTTGAATCCGCGCGCGTGCACGTGACATTTGCCAAGGACTCGGTCTTCAGCGATCTGCGTCAGCCGGCCAAGGCCTCGGTGTTAGTGAAGCTGCGGGCAGGCACAGCCCTCTCCGCGCAAAACATCTCGGCCATCGAACATCTGGCGGCCAGCGCTGTCGAAGGTCTCCAACCCGAGGCCGTGTCTGTGGTTGACATGAACGGCAACCTCCTGGGAAAGCCGCGCAACACGCTGGATGGCGATGAGGGCGCCTCTTCCGCCTCCCTGGAGTACCGCCAGTCGCTGGAACATGACCTGCAAGCTAAGATCCGTTCCACCCTGGATCCGCTGCTGGGGCCGGAGAAATATCGCGCCGGCGTAACACTGGAGTGCGACTTCACCAGCGGAGACCAGAGCGAAGAGACGTTCGATCCCGATCACTCCGTGATCCTGACGGCGCAAAAGTCCGAAGACTCGGCCGGCTCCGTCTCCGCTGGAGGCGTGCCGGGTACGGCATCGAATCTCCCCCGCCCGATTCCGCCGGGCCCCAGCGGCCGCGGCGCTGTTTCGCGGAAGACCGAGAATATCGCCTACCAGACCAGCCGGGTCGTTAAGCATCTCAAATTGCCGCAGGGCGCGATCAAGCGGGTCTCGGTGGCAATTCTCCTGGATCAGGGCCTGCACTGGGAAGGTGCGGGGCCATCCGCCCGGCGCGTATTGGACCCGCCATCGCCCGACACCCTGAAAGTCGTCAAGGATGTGGTGTCCGGAGTCATCGGCTTTCAACAGGAACGCGGCGACCAGGTTTTGGTGGAGACGCTGCCGTTCGACGCAACTCTCGCTATTCCGGCTCCTCCGGCCCCACTGAAGAGATCGCCGCAGCAGAAGCCGGGTGGCGGTCCCGCCTGGTTGATCTCCAACCTGAAGGCGGTCCCGCCCCTCTGGCTCGTTGCCGGGATAGGCGTCCTGGTGACCTTGCTCGTCATCCTCGTCATGGTTTTCAAAGCGCTGGCGAAAAGGAAGAAGGGGCAGAAAGTCGACGCCGTGATGACCGGTAATGCACAGCTTCCGGCCGGTCCAGGCGGAGCGCCTGGACTTCCAGCAGGCCCCGACGCGGATTTCGAAACCAAGGCCCTGGCTCAAATCGCCGGCAACCGCCAGGTGCAACAAGAGGCAGAGAATGCCGCGCTGGAATCTCTGAAGTTGATTCCCTCGACGAGAAAATCCGAGGTCTACAAGAAGTTCATCATTGACGAGGCCCAAAAAGACCCGGGCACGGTAGCGCAACTCGTCCGGTCCTGGCTGAATGCGGAGGGCGCCTGAGGCATGATCCGGAACTCCGGCACCAAGGAGGAGACTCCGCAAAACAAGCTGAGTGGGGCACAGAAGGCCGCCATTCTGACGGTGTGCCTTGGCGACGCCGTCAGCGCGGAGATCCTCAAAGAACTGGATGAGGACGAAGTTTCCATCATCGGCCGCGAAGTCGCCCGGCTCCAGAACATCACCGCCGAGGATGGCGAACAGGTCCTCGAAGAGTTCTACGAACTCGCCATGGCGCAGGACTACGTCCTGAAAGGCGGCGTTGACTATGCCCGCAAGATTCTGACCAAGGCCTTCGGCCCCGAATCGGCACGGAGGATTCTGGACCGGCTGATGAAGCAGATCAAGGCGGAAGCAGCCAGCTTCGACGCGCTCCAGAAGGCCGACCCGCAACAGCTCGCCAAGTTCATCCACAACGAGCACCCGCAGACGATTGCCCTGGTGCTCAGCCACCTGAACCCGTCTCAGGCTGCCGGCCTGCTGTTTTCTCTGCCCAATGACTTGCGGGCCGACGTCGCATTGCGGATGGCCAATCTGGACCAGATTTCGCCCGACATCATTTCCAAGATCGCGTCGATTATCGGTCAAAAACTGAAGGCCTTGGGCGAAATGAGCCGCGAATCCTATGGCGGCGTGCGCGCGGTCGCCGAGATGTTCAACCGGCTCGACTCATCCTCCAGCAAAGACATCCTGGAAATGATTGAAAACCAGGACCCGACACTGGCAGAGACGATCCGCCATTTGATGTTTGTCTTTGAAGACCTTTTGCTGATCGACCAGAACGGAATCAAGGAGATATTGGGCCGTATCGACCGGAAGATCCTCACGGTAGCCTTGAAGGGGACCAGCGACCAGCTCAAGGACCACTTCCTGGAATGCATGTCCCAACGCGGCGCCCAGATGCTACGGGAAGACATGGAAGCGCTCGGCCCCATCAAGATCAAGGAAGTCGAGGCCGCGCAGCAGCAAATCATCTCCGTGGTCCGCCAGATGGAGGCCGAAGGCGCAATCAGTCTGAAGGGCGCCGTGGGCGAGCAGTATGTCGTCTAGGATCATCCACGGCGATCAGGAAGCGTTTCAGCCGCACTCCTGGCAGCGGGTAGGACACACCGGCGAACCAGTGTCCCCGGGCGCTGATGCGGCAGAGCCGGACGCGCCTGTGGCCAATGCGGAAGATGTGACGCGCGAACTTCAAGCACACCTCGCTCAGGAGCGGGACAAGGCCTTCGAAGCCGGAAGGCAAGCCGCTCAGAACGCGGCGCGGCAGGAAACCCAGGCCCACTACGAACGCCTTGCCCGGAGCATCAATGAACTGGCGGAGTGCCGCGGCCGCTACCGTCAGGAAACCGAGCGCGAAGCGGTACAACTCTCGCTTGAGATTGCGCGACGCATTCTGCGCCGGGAACTCACCGTCGATCCCGAGGCCATCCTCGGGCTGCTGCGTGCCGGTCTGGAATCGGTGTCCTTGCGAGAAGTCCTCGAAGTCCGCGTTCACCCGGCGTACCAGCAGACGGTGCAGAACGCCCTGCAGCGGATGGGCGCGCCAGCCGCGATCTCGGTCGTCGGAGATGCGCATCTCGAACCCGGCGCCGTGTCCGTGGAAACGCGCCGCGGCGGCTTCGACGCTTCGGCCGAAACGCAACTGGAAGAGATTCAGCGCGGCTTTGCCGACCTGATGGAGAAGAACTAAGCGTCATGACCCCGTCACCCGGCCAACCGCGGCTAACCCGCTTCTTTGACGCGTTGCGCCAACTCGAAACCGTGAGAGCCACGGGCGTGGTCGAACAAGTCGTCGGCTTGTTGATCGAATCCAAAGGCCCTCCGGCCGGGGTCGGCGACTTTTGCGAGATTCGCACCCGCGACGGACAGAGCATCCGGGCGCAGGTGATCGGCTTCCGTGAAGGCCGGATTCTGTCGATGCCGCTCGAAGAGACCGGCGGCCTGCAACCCGGCGACATCGTCGTCTCGCGGAAACGGGACGCGCGCGTGGGCGTTTCCCGCGCTTTGCTCGGCCGGGTTCTGGACGGCTTCGGCACGCCGATGGATGGCGGTCCGCCCATTCCCGCCGAGGACTTCTACGATCTCTACGCCGCCCCGCCGGGTCCGCTGGAGCGGGAACCGATCACCGAGCCTCTCACCACCGGCGTCCGCGCCATCGACAGCTTTCTTACCTGTGGCCGCGGGCAGCGCATCGGAATCTTCGGCGGCAGCGGCGTCGGCAAGAGCACCCTGCTCGGGTCACTGCTGAAAAACCACAATGCCGATGTAGCCGTATTGGCCCTGGTCGGTGAACGCAACCGCGAGGTACGTGACTTCATCGAGCGCGAACTTGGGCCGGAAGGCCTGCAGCGCAGCGTTCTGGTCGTGGCAACTTCGGACCGCCCCTCACCCTTACGTGTTCGCGCCTGCTTTGTCGCTCTGGCCGTCGCCGAGTACTTCCGCGATCAAGGCGCCAACGTCCTGCTGGTGGCCGATTCGGTGACGCGTCTCGCCATGGCTCAACGCGAGATCGGTCTTGCCGCCGGAGAGCCGCCGAGCCAGAAGGGCTATACGCCATCGGTCTTCCAGATGCTGCCGAAAGTCTTCGAGCGGGCGGGCAACTTCAAACACGGGTCCATCACCGGTTTTTTCACCGTCCTGGTTGAGGGCGACGACATGAATGAACCGATCGCCGACGCGGTCCGCGGCATCCTCGACGGACACATTGTCCTGTCGCGCCAGCTTGGACAAAAGGGCCACTACCCGGCCATCGATATCCTCCAGTCCGTCTCGCGCCTTGCGTCACGCGTTGGCCGGCCGGAGCAGGTCAAGGCCGCACGGCAGCTACGCGAGAGTCTCGCTTTGCTTCAATCCACCGAGGATCTCATCCGGATTGGGGCCTACGTCTCGGGTAGCAACCCCAAGGTGGACGCCAGCATCCGCGTGCAGGATGACATTAACGCCTTTCTCTGCCAGTTGCCGGGCGAACGGAGCAGCATGGATGAAACCGTCAGCCGGCTGAACGCCCTGGCCGGAACGTTGACCGGAAAAGACGCCGGATGAAGAAGTTTACTTTCCGTCTGGAGCGCTTGCTGCAATGGCGCGCCCTCGAAAAGGAGCAGCAGGAAGGCCGCCTGCGGGCGCTTCTCGCGGACCTCAAACAGCTTGACGCCGCGCGGCGCGCGCTCGAGCAGCGCGCCCAACTTGCCGAAGATTCCGTGCTGGGGCCCGGCGTACTCAATGAGGAACGGCAGGCGCTGGACGGCTACCGCCGCGCCGTGAAAGCCGAACGGCAGCGGCTCCTACAGCAGCGGACCGAACTGGAGAGCCGCGTGGCAAAACAACGCGAAGTCCTTGTGGAAGCCGAGCGCAGAGTAGACGCGCTAAACCGCATGCGCGACGACAAGAAGGCAGCGTGGCGCTTCGAGTTGGACAAGGAACAGGAAAACTTAGTCTCGGAACTGGTGATCGCCCGGTGGGGCCGGCGTCCGTGAGCCCGGAGATGAGGGGTTGACGCCTGCCTGCTATTCCAGTCCCTTCTTAAGGAACGCCGCGAACTCATTGGAATCTTTGGTTAAACCAGGGAACGATGCCACGGGCTTTTCGTTTGCGTCCAGAACTGCGTAATAGGGAATTGCGACGGTCTGGAACAAGCTCTCCTGACGCTTCTGATTTTTCTCGCTCTCCGCATCCGAGCCATCCGTGTACAGATCCAGCAGAATCAGCCGCTCCGTTAGCGCGGCAATCTCGGGACGTGGAAACATGTTCGCCTTCATCCACTTGCAATTGGTGCAGGCGTAACCGGTGAACTCCACAAGCACGCGTTTGTTTTCGGCTTTGGCCTGCCGGAAAGCAGCGTCGTAGTCGTTCTTGATCACCTGATGCGCCGCAGCCACGCCGCCGGCCGGCAAAGAAGACCTCGCTTCAGCCGCCGGCACATACGCGTCGAGTTCGCCCAGCCGCGCACCAAACATACCAGGCACGAGGCTCAGCGCGAAGCCCAGAAACAGCACGCCCATGACAGCGCGCCAGGCGCCGACGTTCTCCTCCGCCTTGACGCCCTCCATCCGCAGGAAGCCAAGAAGATAGAGCCCCGGGCAGGCGAAAAGGACGATCCATATTGCAAGGAACCGCTCTCTAGTCAACAGGTTCCATTGCAATACCTCATCTACATTCGCAAGATACTTGAGCATCGCGGCAAGGACGGCAAAACCCAGTACAACCTTCACCCGCGCCATCCAGCCGCCGCTCCGCGGCAGACTTCCGAGAAAGCTCGGGAACAACGCCAACAGGAAAAACGGGGAGGCCAGAGCCAGTGAAAACACCAGCATCCCCAACACGGGCTGAAGTTTATCGCTGCCAACCGAGGCGGCCAGGAGCGTTCCCATGAACGGCCCCACACAGGCAAACGAGGCCAGACAAAAAGTCAGCCCCATGATGAGCGTACCGACGTAGCCGCCACGGCCCGACTCGGCGTTGAGCCAAGTCAGCAGGCCGCTCGGCAGGGTGATCTCAAATGCTCCCAGCAGACTCAGCCCGAAGGCTAAAAAGACCAGCACAATCAACCCGTTAACCCATGGATTCGAACCCAGTTGCACAACCGCAAACGGCCCCAGGGCGGCGGTCAATCCAAAGCCGATGCCCGTGAACAGCAGAACGATACCGAGGCAGAAGACCAGCGCCTGGCGAATCGCCTGACCGTGCGTCGGACTGCCCTGCTTCAGGAAGAACGACATCGTGATCGGGATCATCGGGAAGACGCAGGGTGTAAAAATCGCGGCCAGCCCAAAGCCGAAGGCCAGGAGAAGGAAGGCGCCGAGCCCTTGATTCTGTTGGCTGCTGCCATTCTGAGGAGCCTTGGCCGGTGCGGCCGCAGACGCAACCGCAGCAGCGGCGTCTTTCTGGAAGGGGGTCCAGCCCGCGGGCACAAGCAGAGCACTCTTCGGCGCCGATGGATCGACAGTCAGCGTCGCCGTCGCGGTGACCTTCTTGGGCGGCAGGCACTGTTTGTCGTCGCAAAGCTGATAGCGCATCTGCGCCGTCACTTCCAAGGGCCCCGGAGCTGCATGCGCGTCTAGATTCGCCTTCAAGTAGAACTTCGCAGATTTCTCGTAAGTCTCTGTTTCTATTTGAAAATTCGAATCGTATTTACGATCGGACGCAGGATAATAAAGCTGCTGCGCGGCGACAGCGGGCGAATCGGCCAGTTGGATGGTCGTCTGCGTGGGACCGCCGGTTGGACCGGGCTTTGGAGTGGTCACCGAGTACATGTGCCACCCGGCGTCCAGATCCAGGCGCAGCTCCAGCAGCGCCTCGCCGCCGGGCACAACATGCTGTTGCAGCGGGGTGAGGGTCCAGTGCGCGGGCGAAGCCACCTGCCCGAAGAGGGGGCAGGCGCACAACACGGCCAGCGCTCCAAGGATGCTTTGGAGGTGCTTAAGCGGAGGTAGCAAGCCCGTCCGGGGCCCGCTCATGAACGATCTCAGCGGCGATGCGGTCATTGACATGCTCGTTTGCGGATTCGCAGGCGACACGGATGGCGTTGCGGATAGCGTTGTCGTTCGAACGGCCATGGCAGATGATGACCACTCCTTTCACGCCCAGCAGCGGCGCACCGCCGTATTCGGAGTAATCGACGCGTTTCTTGAAGTCTTTGTAAGCAGGCTTGCTCAACAGATAGCCCAGCTTCCGCGTGACGGTAGCCGAGAGCGACTCCTGGAGCATGTGTTTGAAGACGTCGACCATCCCTTCGCTGACCTTCAAGGCGACGTTGCCGATGAAACCGTCGCAGACGATGACATCGGCGCGGCCGGTGTAAAGGTCGCGGCCCTCGACATTGCCGATGAAGTTGAAGGGGACCAGCTTGAGGAGCTGCGCCGCGGCGCGGGTCAGGTCGTTGCCCTTGTGCTCCTCTTCGCCAATGGAGAGGATGCCCACGCGCGGCGTCTGCGTACGGTACACCAAGCGGGAATAGATCTCGCCCATGATGGCGAACTGTTCCAGCATCTGCGGCGAGCAGTCAACATTGGCGCCGACGTCCACAACCACCACAGGGCGGCCTTGCACCGTCGGAAAGGCGGAAGCGAGCGCCGGCCGCTCCACACCGGGGATCATCCCCAGGAGAGTCTTGGAGATGGCCATTACGGCACCCGTATTGCCGGCGGAAACCAGTCCCTGCGCCTCGCCGTCGCGGACCAACCGGGCGGCGACACGGATGCTGGAATCCCGCTTGTTGCGCAGAGCCTTGGCGGGATTGTCCTCCATCGTGACCACTTCGCTGGCGTGCACGATCCGGATCGGCAGGCTCTGCCAGTCGCCGTGCTTGCTTAATTCCTGCCGCACGGCGTCTTCGCGGCCTACGAGGATGATATTGACTTCCTGCGATCTGGCGGCTCGAACCGCGCCAGACACCTCTGGGACTGGAGCATAGTCCCCTCCCATGGCGTCGACGGCGATAGTGATCATGGAAACGAAGGTACTCCCGAAACGGACCAAGTCCGGAGCAACCTACTCCTGGACGACTTCGATCACTTCACGGCCTTTGTAGTAGCCGCAGCTAGGGCAAGCGCGATGGGGCAGCTTCTGCTCGTGGCACTTCGGGCACTCGGAAACACCGGCGACAGCCAGCCCGTCATGGGCACGGCGATTGGACGTACGGCGTTTGGAGTGGCGGCGCTTGGGATTAGGCATCGGAAATCCTTTCTTTGGAATCTAGCCGCGAGCGAAAACTCCAGAAGCGGCAGATTTGGCAGAATCGAATGACAATAAACGACTTCCCATTTTAGCGAACTTGCGCCCGGAATGTCATCTCATCCTGCGGGCGCGGGGAAGCTACAGTTCGCGCAGGCTCGCCAGCTTCCCGGCGGGCCGGTTTTCAGAACATTTGCAAGGGTTTATGTTGCGGTTCGCCCCGCATTGCGGACACAATCCCTGGCAATCGGGCCTGCAAAAATACTGCATGGGCTGGATCAGAATGAGGTAATCGCGCAGCGCATCGCGCAGCGAAACGCCGTCGCCTTCGTAAAACGCGAGGTCGATTTCGCCCTCCTCGAGCTGCACGTCCAGGTGCTCGTCGGCCTTCGGCTGCGGGCGGTAAAAGAGGTCCAACACGGAATCGACGTGCTGCGGAGCGGGTTCCAGGCACCGGTCGCAGCGGCAGTCGAAGTCGACCTGCACCGCGCCGCGGATGCGGATTTCGCCCAACGTGTTCTTGAGCAATTCGGCCTTGCCGGCGGTGTGCAGCGGCCCGCTCTGCTTCAGGTCCTCGCCGAAATCAATTTCGCCCGGAGCGTAGGTCAGATCGAATTCAATGGGATGGCGTTCGAGTTCGGTGAGTGAAAAGAACATCGGCGGGCCCTCGTCTTCCAGGCGCGAAACGGCGCCAATCTCCATGATACTTGGCTGGGGCACGCGGCGAGGTTGAGAATCGCGGGCGGCGGGCGGCGCTTGAGGCATCCGATGATCCGCGTTTGGCGGAGCAGTCCTGAATTCGCGCGTCGCCGCGTCCCCGGGTCAGGCCCCCTGCCCCCTGACGAGCGGCCGGCCAAGCGGAATTTCCTCCGCAGCGTCGCCCTCATTCGTGACGCACCGCTTGCAGGGGATCGATGGAACAAGCGCGCCGCGCAGGCGCTAGCGCCGCCACGGCTCCGGCCAGCAGCAGCGTGGCGAATGCGAGGATGAACGTCAACGCGTCCGTTGGCGGAATCCCGTAGAGAATCGCCGAACTGAGCCGGGCTCCGGCGATGGCGAGAGGCACGCCCGCGATCAAGCCAGCCGCAACGGGACCGAGGCTCTCCCGGAGCACCATCCGGAGAATCGAGCCGGCGCCCGCCCCCAACGCCATCCGGACACCAAGTTCTCGGGTCCTGTTGGCCACGGAGTACGTGATAACGCCGTACAGTCCGACCGTGGCGAGCATCAGCGCAATCACCCCGAAGATGCCGGCCAGGACGGCAAGAATCCGTTCCCGCACCAGCAATTCGTCGATCTCCTGTGTGAGCGTTCGCGCTCCCAGCACGAAGCTCTCCGGGTCGAGACGATGGGCCTCCGCCCTGAGAGTTGAGATGAGGGATTCCGCGGGAAGCGACGTGTGCACGACAAAGCCGCGGTTCACGCCCGGATACCGTTGCGCGGAGCAGTAGTACACAACGGGCGCCGCCGGTTCGCGCGGACCGTGATGGAGCACGTCCCGTATGACGCCGGCGATGTAGTATGGCTCGCCGTGGTAATTCTTGGTGGGATTGTCGCCAACACGCCGGCCAAGCGGGTCTGCATTTCCAAAGAACAGCCGGGCAAAAGACTGGTTGACGATGGCGACTTTCCGCGACCTCGGCGTGTCCTGCCCGTCGAACGTCCGGCCGCTAACCACCGTGGCGCCGATTGTCTCAAAGTAGCCCCGCGATACCTGCCTCATTTCAATTTCTCGAATCAACGTTGTGTCGCCGCTTTGGATAGCGGTGGAACGCATCCAGGGCGAGCGCTCAATCACGCCGCCGCGCGCGGCGGACAAAACGCCGGGCAGTGCGCTGATGCTCGCGTGGAGCCGGACCAGAGCGCTTTCCTGCTGCTCGGGGCTGTAGTGCGCAGGCATGTCGAGCCCAAATGTGACAACGTTGTGCTCGCGCATTCCGGCGTCGACCAGCCGGAGATTCAAAAGAGTTCTCAGGAAAAGCCCCGCCACAACCAGCAGAGCCAGCGAGAGTGCCACCTGCGCGGTCACCAGGGCTTTCCGGCCTCCCACCGATCGCCCACACCGCAGTGCGGGCGACGCGTCCGAGCGCGTCGCCGCCCAGGCCGGCCATGCGCCGCTGGCAATCGATGCCAGCAGCGCAATCGCCACCGTAAAAGCAAGAACCCGCCAATCGGGCGAGACGTTGATCGGCGTGGCGCCGTCGGTCACGGGCAGCAAGCGCAGCAACAGCCGGATGCCCCAGTACGCCACGGCGAGAGCCAGCACCGCGCCAGCGGCAACGATCACCATCGATTCGGTCAAGTGCTGCTGTATCAACCGGCGCCGGCTGGCTCCAAGTGCCATCCGCAGGGCTGTTTCTTCCCGCCGTGCGGCCCCTCTGGCCAGCAACAGGTTGGTGACATTGACGCACGCAATCAGCAACAGGATTCCGGCCACGGACAGCAGTATGGTCAGCGGCTGCTGCATCTGCGTGCGGCGGAACGAGAAGCCAGTTCGCCCGGATTCGATTCGGATGCGCTGCGACGCCAACTCGCGCCGCAGATCCGAGTCGCCGCCCGCCGCGTCGGGCACAAACGCCTGGTTCATTCGGTTCAATTCTGCAGCCACCAGACGATCTGAAAGGCCGGGCTTGCGCCGCGCGGCGATACGCAGCCAGCCTACTTCTTTAAAGTTCAGCCACTTGGCTCCCGCCATGGTCACGGGCGTCCACACATCGACGCGCGCGTCCCGGTCGATACCGTCGAAGCCCACGGGCGCGACACCGACGACGGTGAAGGCGCGGTCCCCCAGTTTGATCGACCCGCCGACGATCCGCGGATCGAGGCCGAAGCGATCGCGCCACAGGGCATAGCTGACGACCGCGTTCGCTTCCACCCCCGGGGCTCGTGCGTCGGCACGATCAATCAGCCGTCCGAGCGCCGGACGGACCCCCAGCAGGTCAAAGTAGTTGCCGGAGACGGCCTCGCGCCACACGAGCGAGGCAACAGGATCGCCGGGCACTGCGAGCCGGGCCTGCTCGTGGCCGCTGGAGCACAGAACACCGCTGAGCAGATCCGTTCGCCGGCATAGCTGAAGGTAGAAAGGATACGGAAACTCACGAGCGTACTGCGGACCGCCGTCCTTGTAGAGGGCGATCAACTCGTCCGCCCAGCTCACGGGAAGCGGCCGCAGCACAATGCCGTTGAAATATGAGAAGACCGCCGTGTTTGCGCCGATGCCCAGCGCCAGAGACAGAATCGCGACCAGCGTGAAGGCCGGACTCTTGCGCAGCCCCCGCAGGATATAGCGCAGGTCGCGGAGCACATTCTCGACGGCCAGAAAGAGGCGGTTGGATTCGTAAAACCGCTCTTCCGCCAGCGTCACGTTACCAAACTCGCGTCGGGCTTGCGCATAGGCTTCCGCCTCGCTCAGCCCCTCCTCCCGCAGCCGGTCGGTTTCCATTGCGATGTGCGCGCGAATCTCTTCCGAGAAATCGGCCTGCCCCCTGCCGTGCCGCCACATGGCCTATCCCGCTGCCTGTTCTGGCCCCAGTACACGGCCCATGGCCACGACCAGTTTGCGCCATTGGCTGATCTCGCGGGCGAGATGCTCGCGGCCGGGCGTGGTCAGTTCATAGAATCGCGCTTTGCGGTTGTTTGTCGATACGCCCCATTGGGCTTTGATCCAGCCCTGGTTCTCCAGACGTTGCAGCGCGGGATAGAGCGAGCCGTGATCGACCAGCAGGACATCGTCGGATTGCTGTTGGATCGCGCGCGCAATGCCCAGACCGTGGTCCGGGCCGAACACCAGCGTTCTAAGGATCAGAAGATCCAGCGTGCCCTGCAGCAGGGCGATGCGTTCGTTCTCATCTCGTGTCGGCATTCGACGCAAGTCTACGACCACTCGTGTCGAGTGTCAACACAAGAGTGAATACGGGAATGCACCTCGGATGGGCACAACGTGGTGATAGCAACGGGGCTGCTATCCACTTCAGTGGAGCGCCGTTCCGGTGCTGTTCCACACGGAGGCGGCGCGCAGCGCCCTTTGAAACGAGGAAGCTGCGCACCGCGATCACACGCCGGGCTATTTGACATGGTGAAAGGACACACGGCGGGCGCCGGAGCGCCCGCGCGGCTCTGGAGAGAGATCCCGCACTACCAGACGCGGCAGGCGTTTTCGCGGACCATGGGCTGGCCGGCGTGGCAGCCGAACGCTTTGCTGAACTCGGGCATGTTCGACACGACGCCGTTGATGCGGAATTCGAGCGGTGAGTGCGGATCGGTCAAGGCGCGCTCGCGGCGCATTTCCGGGCGGACTTCGCCGCAGGCCCACTGCGCCATGCCGATGAAGTAACGCTGATCGGGCGTGAGGCCATCCACCGGCTTCAGATCCTGGCCCGCCGTGGCGTGTTTCCAGGCGTAGTAGGCGAGCATCGTGCCGCCCAGGTCGGCGATGTCCTCGCCGTTGGTCAGCTTGCCGTTGATGTGGATGTCAGCGACGGCGACGTAGCCCGAGTACTGATCGGAGACGCACTTGGAGCGGCGCTCGAATTCGGCCGCATCCTTTTCCGTCCACCAGTCCTTCAGGTTGCCCTGCGCGTCGAACTGGCGGCCTTCGTCGTCGAAGCCATGCGTCAGTTCGTGGCCGATGGTGGAGCCGGTGTTGCCGTAGTTCGGCGCTTCGTCCATTTTGGGATCGAAGAGCGGCGGCTGGAGCACGCCGGCGGGGAAATTGATGTCGTTCATCTGCGGGTTGTAATAGGCGTTGACGGTGGGCGGCGTCATGCCCCACTCGCCACGGTCGAGCGGCTTGCCGATCTTGGCCCATTGACGGCGATCCTCGAAGGCCGAGGCGTGCAGCACGTTGCCGCCGAAATCGCCGGAGTCGATCTTCAATGCGCTGTAGTCGCGCCACTTGTCCGGATAACCGATTTTGTTGACGATCGAATGCAGCTTTTCGAGCGCGCGCTGGCGCGTCTCCGCGCCCATCCAGGGCAGTTGCTTCAGGTCGTTCTCCATGGCCAGTTCAATTTCCTGGGTCATCTTCAACGTGCGGGCCTTGGTCTCCGGCGTGAAGGTCTGGGCGACGAAAACCTGACCGAGCACTTCGCCGAGATCGCGATCCGTCCAGCGGACGCAGCGCCGCCAGCGGGGCTGCTGCTCGGGCACGCCGCGCAGGTACTTGCTATAGAAATCGAAGTGCGCGTTTACGAACGGCGAGGAGAGATAGGGCGAGGTGTCGCGGATCAGATTCCAGCGCAGAAACGCGCGCCACTCCGCAACCTTGTGAGCGTGGAGCGCCTTTTCGAGAGCCTGATAGAAAGCGGGCTCGGTGACGTTCATCGTCGCGACGCCGTCGAGCTTCACGGCCGGGAAAAACGCCGCCCAGTCGTAGGAGGGCGCGAGAGCCTGGAACTCCTTGCGGCTCATCTTGTGAAAGAGCTTGTGCGGATCGCGCAACTCGACGCGCGTCAGCATGGACTTCGCCAACTCGGTCTCGATGGCCATCACCTGTTTAGCTTCGGTCGCGGCGGCGGCGGGCTTGTCGCCGAGCAGCGTGAAGACGCGCGTCATGTGCGCGACATACTTCTGGCGGATCTCGACGGACTTCGCGTCGGTCTTGAAATAGTAGTCGCGGTCCGGCAGGCCGAGCGCGCCACGATTGGCGAAGGCGATCACGCTCTGCGAATCCGCGAGGTCCTGGTCGGCCGAGATCGAGAACAGCGTCCCCGAGCCCGTCCCGTCGGCGTGACCCGCGGTGACGGCCCGGGCCAGATCCGCGAGCGAGCGGATGGCGGCCAGACGTTTCAGCTCCGGCTCGATCGGCTGGAGGCCAGCCTTCTCAACGGCGGGCTCGTCCATGCACGCCTTGAAGTAATCGCCGATCTTCTGTTCCGCGGCGCTGCGTTCCGCGCCCCCCTTGGCCGCCTGATCGAGAATGCCCCACAGCAGCCGCTCATTGTCGTAGGCGAGCTTGCCGTAAACATCCCAGGAGGCCTGATCGGCGGGGATCGGATTCTTTTTCGACCAGTTGCCGCAGGAGTAGCGGTAGAAATCCTGGCACGGCTGGACCGTCGTATCCATCGAGGTCAGGTCGAGGCTGGGCGAATACGGCAGTTGCGTCACGGGCTGGGCGGCGAGACCGGCCGGGAGTGCCAGAAGAGCGAGGAAAAGAAAGTAACGCATGGAAATTCCGTGGAGTTACCAGGATACTCCCGGGGCGGACGGAACTCGCGGGAAGGAGGCGGTGGAGGGATGGTTTGTTACAACGGGCGGGCGGTCCATGTGCAGGCCGTTCCGTACGCCTCGGCGGATAACAGGGGCCGTTCAGGCTATCACCAGATGCGTTGGCACCACCGCGAAATCGTCGGGCAACTCTTCAGTCTTGACCTCACTGCCCCGGCCATCTGCATATCAGAAGCAACCGTGCTGGCCCGTATCAAATCGTCCCGCGCTTCCATCGCATTTGACCCGGAGGAAGCAGAAGACCAACGGATCGCAAATCTTCGTGAGGGATCTTATTGCGTGGGCCTTTGGCACACTCACCCACGGGCAAAGCCGACGCCATCACGTACAGATGAGCAACTTGCCGGCGACCATACCGTAGTTGCCAGATCTGTGCTCAATGGCCTGTGCTTCATCATTGCCGGGACCGCAGAGCTGCCGGGTGGATGGTACTTCGGCGTGCACGACGGAAATACTTGCATACCGCGAAACAACCCTGACATCAGGTACAGTTCCGCACGATCTCACCGAGGCGGCTTTGAGGCTCCAATGAGCAGCCTTGGTCTCGCCCAATCACCGCCACCGCGCCGTCGCTGTGATAGGAGTGGCAAACTCGTGCGGGCAGTATCTGGCCTGGGCAGCGGTTCGAAAGACATAGCATCCAGCCGGATGTTCGAGCGCCTTGGTCGGCGAAACAGCAGTCGAGCGATCTCTCAGGCCAGATTTCCACGACAATACAAGCGGTGCACCAATCTCGACGGTGCAGGAGGGTGGCCTACAGCGGCTGATCACCGTCGTCACCTTATCGAAGCACCTCTTCCAGAGGTGGGCTGCAAGCTCATGTGGATAGCTTCCGGCTTGGCGATGATGCATTCAGAATCCGGCCGGACATCGCTGTTCAAAGAGCGCAAGAAAAACGCGCTCGCGGTGGTCGTCGCCACGGGGAACGCCAGAACGGCATTACTACCGTGCGCTCACTGTTTTGGGACAACGGGCACCAGCTTGAGGGCCCATTCGGACTCGTCGCCGTCGGAAGGCGGTTTCTGGCTCTCTGCAAACGCCGCTTTCGCCGCATCTGCGTTGCCATATTGCTCTTGGATCTTTCCTTTAAGCACCCATGGGCGGGCATCGATCAGAATCCAGTCTTCCAACTCCAGAGCGGCCACGAGATATCGCTGCGCTTCGTCGGCCTTGCCGGACAAGACCTTGAGGAATCCCAGATAATAGTCAGACGCCGGATCAAATTCGGCCTCGGTCTTCTCTTTTTCTAACTCTTCCACAAGTTCGTCGGCAGGCTTGTTCGTCAGGATCGCGTGCCAGGCCTCCAGGGCGTGTTCCTCTTTGCCGCTGAATGGCAACTTGCGGAGCCGGTCGACGTACTCGGTCGCCTTCTCTGGGGTACCCGCCCGCATCATCGCGAACGCCGCCATCCGCAATGCACGCGCGTTCCCGGGAGCGGTCTTCAGCTCCGCGCGCGCATCTTGCTCCAGTTCCGCCCACTGTTTCAGCCCGATACGTGCCTTTGCCACGTATGAGAACGTCTTGTCTGCCACCGCGTAGCTGTTGGGCAATCGTTTTGCCGTTGTCAATAGATCGGTCCACTGCCGCGCCTTGGCGTATGCCTGACAAAGCGCAAGGTCGATGTTTCCCCGGTCTGTCCGGTTGGTCGCCGCTGGCCGGGCCCGTTTGAGAATTGCGATCGCTTCAGGCGAGGCCGAGAATGTACCGACAAGACTTGCCGCCGCGATTCTGGTTGCTTCTACCGTCCGGCCTGCGCCGACGAGATCGGCCCAGAGGAACCGCACCGCCGGTGCCTCCTCTCCGTTCTTGCCAGACGTGAACTCGTTGATCGAAATGGTTACTGTCTGAGTGCCTGGCGTCTGTCCGGGCTGGTTGTACAGGCCCTTCAGAACAAGATCGAGCCACCGCTGCGCCGTCTCGACCTTGTTCGCTTGCAGGAGGTCCAGAACAACCTTGCCGACGTTCTCCGGGCTGTCCGCCGTGCCGAGCAATCGATATTGTCCGTTCTCCTTAATCACATACATGGCCGGAAGGACGCTTCCGGCGGCTTTTCCAGATATGCGATAGCCGAGCTCGTCACCACCCTGCTTTTCCAGATCCAGCACGCTAAGCATGTCGAGTATTCCTTCCCCGGAGAACCCCAACGAGCGGAAGCGTCCGCGGAGACCAGCAAGAAGACGCCGCAGCAGCTTCGTCCCTGCGGACAAATCGTCGAGTTTCTCGCGCCTGGTTACTATGGAGCGCAGGTGTTCCGCGTCGAAGTGTCCACCGAGAACCCGCAAAAGAAACTGCTCTGCCACGAATCTTGGGTCGTCCGATCCATATAGCGACTGTTCGAACCGCTTGATGCGCGTGAACGCGGCCAATCGAGTATCCAGATCTGTCGAACTGCTAATTCTTTGCGCCGCTCGCAATAAATCCGCAGCCAGGTCATACCTTCTCATTTGGCCCAAAACGACAGCGGCGCTTACGAATGCTGACGCTCTCGCTGCCGGGTCGACGAACTGGTTCTGGGCATCCAGAATCGCGTGATCGCCGCCGTGGGCGAGAGCCACCAGGACGGTGTTCATCGCAGTTGCAGAGAGCGTCTTCAGTTCCTTTTCCGCTTCGTCGTATCTGCCGGCATAGGTCAACGCAATCATCAGGTTTCGCTGAATCGTCTCGTTTGGCGTCTTGGCGAGGGCCGCGCGATATGTCTCTATCGCCCGATCCAGCTTGGCCCCATTGCCGTACCGGTCGCCATCCGCGTTGTGCTCATAAACAATGGCCAAGTCTATCTGCGGCACCAGGTTGTCCGGGGCCGCCTCAATGGCCTTCTTGTAGGCGCTTTCCGCATCGACGGCGCTCCAGTTGCCACGGAAACGGCGGCCGAAGGAGTCGTGCTGATACGCCCAGCCCAATGCCTGCCATGCTTGAGTGGAGTTCGGATCAATCGCGACAGCCCTCTTCGCGGCGGCCAGGGCGGCGTCCCCCGCGCCCGCAGAAATTAACACGCGAGACAGCCGCGCCTGCGCGCCCGCGCTGTCCGGCTTTTTCTCCGCATAATCGCGCACCATGCGAACGGCCTCGCGGGTCCTCCCGAGCGCCAGGGCTTCGCTGGCGGCCGAAGAGAATGTAATGAGCTCCGGCTTTTCGCTCCAGACCCGACGCAGCGCTGCACGCAAATCGGTGTATTCCGCTGGCGTGAGTCGCCTCTTGCCGGTGTCGAACCGATAGATCGCCTCCACGTAGCCGGAGGCATCCTGCCGGTAGGTTCGGCTGAACGTCGCCGGACCCATCGTCACCTTCTCATCTTTCGGGAGAGGCCGCGGCTTGAGTACTTCGGGATAAAACACGCGGTACCGGTACTCTGATTGATAGGCTTCCGAGAGCACGAAATCGTGGGATCTCGGCTTCTCGTCCTTTGCTTCGTCGACCCCCTTCCAGGACGGATTAAGTCCGAATGGCAACTCTGCAAAAAGCAGGTGAGTAAACAGTCCGGCGACCGCCAGATCGTCCTCTGTCATGCCGCGGCCGCAGTTTTTTGCCGTCGTGCTTAACCGGAAAGCCTGTGAGAAATCTTCGCCCGGCGTACTTTGATATTCCGTCAGGGCCTTCGCAAGGTACGTCTGCTTCACCTGACGCTCAAGCGTTTCCTTCACCTTGGAGGCATCGGCCCCACCGTATGCCGCCCGCATCTGGCCCTCGAAGGTGCCGAAGGCCTCGACCGACTCGCGAATCTCCGACTGCCCGTAGTCCGAGAGGTGAATCTCAACCGCGTGCAAGGACCGGTTGTCCGTTGCGCTCGACTCGGGAGTCTTCACCAGCGCAGTAGTCTCGGCGCTGGCGATTAGGGCCCAGCGCCCCTGGTCTTGCATTGGCAGGTCGCCCACCCGCGTGTATTGAGCCGTCGCGTCAATCCACAGCGGCTCCGGACCTTCGACACGAACAATTGCATGGTTGAAAAGGCCGAATCCTGGCAAAGCTGGATTTACGTCCAGCCCCATGCCAGAGAGCAACAACGCGACATTTGCTTTTAGGCCAGCTTTGCGCAACGCCGCGACCAGAAGGGTGGCTTTGTCTTTGCAGTCGCCATAATTCCGCGCCAGAACTTCAGCCGGGGCGGCCGGGATAATCGCCGCGTCGCCCAACTCCAGTCCTGTGTAACGCACATGCTTGTGAATCGCCGCCACAAGCCGCGCGGCAATCGCTTTGGGGCTTTCTCCAGCCTTGGGCACATCGTCGAGGCGCGGCAAGCCGGCAGAGCCGATGCGGCTGTCCACAATTGCCGCATACTGTGCAGCCACTTCCTGCCAGGAAGCCGCTGTCGAAAACTCAACAACGGGGCTGTTTGCCACGTCGAAGGGCGTTGATCCCTCCCACTCCTTCTTGCTTTCGACTGGCCCCCAGTTGCAGGCTATGTGAACACCGGACTTTGTATCCGTCCGCTGGATTGCTTCCTGGGGAATGAGCTGAGAATCGAATTGGAGTGGAATTGCGGCGGGGGCATCCACGGTCAAGTGCACCCGCCGAGTGGTGATGAAGTTCGGGATGGCAATGCGTTGTGTCGATCCGGCCTTGAGCAGGGGCGCCGTCTCAGCAAGCGAGATCTCGTATTCCACAATTGCCCCCGGCGCGACTGCGGGCAACGGAGCCCGCAACAATCGACTGTCGGAGAAAACGCTGCTGTCGAATTCGACGGCAGGCACATCGGTAATCGTCTTGCTGTCGAGCCAGTGCGCCGCCCCTTCACTCGTCAGGACGCGTGCGCGTAACTGGGGACGGCGTTCGTGCCATGGCGCGTACCGCTGTTCGACCGCGGCCCACTCCTCGACGCCATCTGCTGTCAAGACGCGATACACCTTACGCAGAGTTGTTGTCATTCGCCCGGCGGGATCGATCGTGTACTTCTGTTCGTCGAGCAGAACCACCACGTCTGCGCCTTCGGAAACAGGTACAGCCTGCGCCGCGCTAAGGAACGGAGTGGTGTCTTTCGCGAAGGGAGTATCCCACGGTTCGGCAGCGCGACAGGACTGAGCCAACCACGTGCTGCTCAGAACCGCAAATAGGCATAAAAGTGGACGCATAGTCGATAACTAGACTACCAACAGCATTCAACATGCGGCCAAGGCCGCGCCCGGGACGGCGCGCGTATTGGTTCGTCGCTTCGAGCGGATTCTCGACTTGCGCCCTCGGCACACCCGGCAAAAGGAAAACGCCGAGTTGCTTCGCAATCAGGTCACGCGCTAACCGCCAGTCGTTCAGAGGCAGTCAAGTAGATTGGAACTATCTGCCGTTGATATTGTGACGGTTGGCAACAGAATGCCTCACCCAGACGATGAATATCGGCATTTGTCGCCACCGTGAAGGTGTATCGCTGGTACTCACATGGATCGGATCTCGACCGGGTAGGAGTTCCAATCCCGAGGAACCTGCCGGACATACATTGAGTACATGAGGGTCGGAAGGGCAAAAACACCTCCCGGACCGTCGCGCTTTTGCCGGGGACATTGGCCGACCTGGAGATCTGGAAGAGATTGCTACAGGACCAAGCGGGCGATGCGTACCTGTTTCCATCGGAGACGGGAACGACTCCCGTTCGACCAGATAACGTATGGAAACGCGCATTCCGCCCACGTCTCCAGATGGTGGGTTTGGAATGGGTCAACTTTCAGGTGCTGCGCCGGACGAACGCCAGCCTCTCCAGGAAGGCGAGAGTCGACGACAAGGTCTCTGCCGATCAGCGAGGCCATGGTCTCGGCGTCAGTTTGGGGGTGTATGCGATCAGCGACCTTGATCAGAAGATCGAGGCCGTAAAGAAGCTGGAATCCGACGTCTTCGAGTCGGCGCAGGATGCCGATTTGAGGGGATGAAAGCTGGTGTTAATTCGCGGTCCAGAATGGCCTGGATGAGAAAGCAGAGAAAACGGAGTACAGCGGTGTTTGGCGGTCGCCTGTAAGTTGTTGAAAAGATGGAGCGGGAGACGGGAATTGAACCCGCGACCAACAGCTTGGAAGGCTGAGACTCTACCACTGAGTTACTCCCGCTCGTCAGGAGTGGTCTCATTCAATTGTATTCCGGGACGCGTCTGGAGTCACCATTCAGGGTGGCTTTACGGACCATTCCTCCCGGCAGCTGCTACCCCGTAAAGATCGCCCGCCGGAAGCCCTCCGGCGTGCAGGCGTCAGCCCGCCGTTTGACGCGCAGCAGCGTTTTTTTCGTGGTAGGACCGGCAGGACTCGAACCTGCGACCCTCTGCTTAGAAGGCAGATGCTCTATCCACCTGAGCTACGGTCCCTCAATGACTTACGTTACGCGCAACGGGCGGCCGTGAACCGCCCGCGGACACTCTACATTACATTATATCTGCGCCCTCATAACAATTCGTGGTTCTCCGGAGTGCAGGAATTCCGCCGGATTTTCTTTTCGTCGACGCCGCCGGGCCGTTGAGCAGCGGAAGAACGCAAGCAGGCATGGAGCCAGGTACGCCAGCGCCTTCTGGCAGGTACACGGACACTCCACGCGTCCCGACGATACTGCTCGATGCCTGTTGCGACGTCTGTGATAGAGTTGTGGCGATTTTCAAGAACTGAGTGATGGCCTCCCCGATATCGTCCCAATCCCATGAAAACGTCCGGCTCGACTCCTGGAAAGAGATTGGCCAGTATCTCCGGCGCAGTGCCCGAACGGTTCAGCGGTGGGAAAAGACCGAGGGTCTGCCCGTTCACCGTGTGCTGCATAACGAGCGAGCCACGGTCTTCGCCAACTCCGTCGAGGTCGAAGAGTGGTGACAGCGTCGCCGCGCCCAGCTAGAGGGTGAAACCGAAGAACCCGAGACGAGAGCACCCCACGGGGACGGAGCCGCGCAACCGCTGCCGCTATCACGCCGCTTCATTGCCTTGTTGGCCGGGGCGGTCACCTTCGCGGCCGCAGCCAGACGGAGTTCACGCTCGCTGTCGTTCCTGGCGACGGATTGATCCAACAGCCGCTTCACCGCCTCCGGCCGAACGACCTTGGAGTTATGGGCCGAGCTATGCGCGTCAGTGCGGCCTCGTCCGCCAGGAGCACACGGCTTTGAGGCAGACTATGGTGTGACCATCCTGCTCGGCGACAGCGGCCAAGACCGTCTGCTCGGTCAGACGCTCCAGCGCACATCGGCGCGTGTGGCCGCCGCCACGGCGTGTTGAGACTCACGCGCCGCACATAAGTCATCATCGGACGCGGCCCGAGGTTCAACACGGGGAAACGGGCGCTGTTGCCGCGACATCAACGGACAGCAGCGGCGATGACGCCTAATGTCGTCTCGCTTGACGCTGCCCGGTGTCGGATTCTGGCGCCGAAGGGCCGTCCGGCCTGATATCCGTACTGTCCAGCACGGATCTTGACGACGGGTTTATTCCCAGCACGGGACGTCACAGCATGAACAACCGTTCAGGATCGAAACCTTCTTCGTCCGTTCCTGCTAAGCTGGCTTCGTGCCGTGGCAGGTGCATGCAATGCGGCCATCCCTCGGAAGCGGAGCGGCTCCGGGCAAAAGTGTCCAAGCGGTTTACAGCGTGCGGACCAGCGGTCCCCACGTGTTTCCATGTATTGATACATCTTTTGATCCTTTTCGCCGCAGAATCTGTCATAATCGTTCAAAGTCGTTCAAAGTTCAATGAGGATTGTGATCGGTCATGGCCTCAACGCCTTTCAATAATCGGTCCGCCGTCGAAGCAATCGTTCGCGAGATTGTTCAGAAGCGGCTCGGCTCAGCCGGCAGGCCGCAAGCGCCCAAACTGGTGGTCAACGCCTCGGCGCGCCACATCCACCTGAGCCGCGCGGATCTGGATCAATTGTTCGGTCCGGGCTATGAGCTGAAGGTCGACCATCCTCTTTACCAACCGGGCAACTTCGCCGCGGCGGAGACGGTCACCATCATCGGCCCGCGCAGCCGGCTGATTTCGAATCTGCGGATTCTCGGCCCGTTGCGCGACCGTTCCCAGGTGGAGCTGGCTTTCACCGACGCCATCATGCTGGGTGTCCCGGACATTCCGATCCGCCTGTCGGGCGACATCGACGGCACGCCGGGCGCCTTCATCATGGGCCCGAAGGGCATGGTTGAGATGAAGGAAGGCGTGATCCGCGCCGCCATTCACGTCCACATGAACCCCGCCGAAGCGGAGTGGTATGGCGTGAAGCACAAAGACATCATGAAGCTGCGCGTGGGCGGAGACGCGGGCATTACGTTCACCCGGGTCCATGTCCGCGTGGATCCCAAGGTGCGGCTGAACGTGCACATGGATACCGACGAGGCCAACGCCTGCGGGCTGCACCTCGCCCAGGAGATTGAGCTGATCAAGTAGGAGTACCCGAGAGATGAATCAAGCGCTAGGAATGATCGAAACCAAGGGCATGGTCGCGCTCTTCGAAGCGGCTGACGCCATGCTCAAGGCCGCCAATGTCACCTTCACCGGATGGGAGAAGGTGGGCAGCGGCCTGGTGACGGCCTTTGTGGAAGGCGACGTTGCCGCGGTGAAGGCGGCCACGGACGTGGGCGCTGCCGCCGCGCGCCGCGTCGGCGAGCTGTCGTGCGTGCAGGTGATCCCGCGCCCGCATGACGACATCGCGCTCTTCTTCAAGAAACCGGCGGCGAAGAAAGAAGCTCCGGCCGAAGCGGATCCCGGTACCGCGGTCGGTCTCATCGAGACGCGCGGTTTGACCGGTCTGGTCGAAGCGAGCGATGCGATGTGCAAGGCGGCCAGCGTGCAGCTTGTGCGCACCATTCAGATCGGCGGCGGCTATGTGACCTCCGTCGTGCGCGGCGATGTCGGCAGCGTGCGCGCGGCCGTCGACGCCGGCGCCAGCGCGGCCCGCCGCGTGGGCGAACTGGTTGCTTCGCACGTGATCCCGCGCCCGCATGAAGGGCTGATCGAGGGCATGCTCCGTTAGTTGGCCGCAAAGGGACTGGAAATGGAACTCACTAGCATCGGAATCATTGAAACCAAGGGCCTCGCGGCGCTGGTCTGCGCCACGGACGCCATGCTGAAGGCGGCCAAGGTCGAATTCAAGGGCTATAAGAACGTCGGCAGCGCGTACTGCTCGGCTTTCGTCAGCGGCGATGTCGCTTCGGTGAAAGCGGCCGTCGACGCTGGGGCCGCGACGGCGCGCGGCGTCGGCGAACTGGTCAGCGTGCACGTCATCGCGCGTCCGCACGACGAGTTGAAAGCTGTTCTGCCGAAGTAACGCCCATGTTCCTGGCGAAGGTCATCGGCAACGTCGTCGCGACGCAAAAGAGCCCTGAGTTTCAGGGCATGAAGCTGTTGCTGGTGCAGCCCTATATCAACCGCGATCATGAGCTCGTAATCTCGGGCAGCTCGATCGTGGCCGTGGACAGCGTGGGCGCCGGGTTGGGCGAATGCGTGCTCTTCACGCAGGGCAGCTCGGCGCGGCTGACGCACAACACCAAGGGCGCGCCGGTGGACGCGGTGATCGTCGGCATTGTGGACAGCGTGGAAGTGGGCGGCCAGACCGTGGCGAAGCCATAGCCGGGCCGGCCGGAGTGCAATGACGGGAAGCGAGAAATCATGACGGGGAACAGGGAACAACTGATCGCCGAAATTGCGCGCGAGGTGATGGCGCGGTTGCAGGGCCCGGCGCCCAGTGCGGCGCTGGCCAAGGCGCCCGCCGCGGTGGCGACGGGCGATGGCGTTTTCGCAACGGTGGACGAGGCCGTGAAGGCCGCCGCCGTGGCGCAGAAGCGCATCGCCGCGCTGAGTCTGGCCGACCGCGGCCGGATCGTGGCTATCATCAAGCGCATGTGTATCGACAACGCCCAGGAATGGGGCCGCATCGAGCTCGAAGAGACGGGACTCGGGCGTCTCGATCACAAGATTGAAAAGCTCAAAAACGTTCGCAACGCGCTCGGCGTGGAGGCTCTGACCAGCACCGCGCGGAGCGATACGACGGGCCTGCTCGTTATTGAACGCGCGCCCTGGGGCGTCATCGGCATGGTACTCCCGGCGACGCACTCGGTGCCGACGATGGCGAGCAACGCGATCAATGTGATCGCGGCCGGCAACACCGCCGTCTTCAGCCCCCATCCGGCTGGAGCGAAGGTGGCCGCGCTCGCGCTGCGGGCTTTCAATCGCGAAATCGAACGCGAACTCGGCATTCCCAATTCCATCACGACCATCGCCAACGCGAGCATCCGCTCGGCCGAAGAGGTCTTCCATCATCCCGGCATCGCGCTCATCACGGTGACGGGCGGACCGTCGGTGGTCCGCGCGGCGTCGAAGTCGGGCAAGCGTGTGATCGCCGCCGGCCCGGGCAATCCGCCGGTGGTGGTGGACGAGACGGCCGACCTCGACAACGCGGCGAAGTCGATCGTCATCGGCGCGTCGTTCGACAACAACCTGCTCTGCATCGCGGAGAAGGAAGTCTTCGTCGTGGCTTCCGTGTTCGACGCCTTCATCGCCGCGATGAAGCGCGCGGGCGCGTACGAGTTGAGCATCAGCGCGATTGACCGTCTGACGCAGGCGGCGTTCACCAACGAAGCCGACTCGAAGGGCGTCACGCACGTTCACGTGAAGAAGGAACTGATCGGCAAGGACGTCGCGGTGCTCGCCGCCGCGGCCGGCGTCAACGTGCCCGCGGGCACGGACCTGCTGTTCGGCCAGACCGCCGAGGACCATCCGTTCGTGCAGGAAGAGCAGATGATGCCCTTCGTGCCGATCGTGCGCGTGCCGGACGTCGACGCGGGCATCGCCGCTTCGGTCCGGGCCGAGCACAATTACCATCACACGGCGCTGATCCATTCGCGCAACGTGCACAACGTGACGAAGATGGCGCAGGCGATGAACACGACGCTGTTCGTGGCCAATGCGCCGTGCGCGGCGGCCTTGGGCGCGGATGCTCCGACCTACATGAGTTTTTCGATCGCCACGCCGACCGGCGAGGGCGTGACGACGCCGTTGACCTTCACCCGGGAACGCCAGGTGGTGATGGGCGGCGGCGATCTGCGGTTCATCTAGAGAACGATTATGTTTCTGGCGCGCATCGACGGCACGCTCACCTCGACGGTCAAACACGAGACGCTCGAGGGCTGCCGTTTTCTCGTCGGCCAGAGACTCGATGCGGACGGCGGCGACATTGGCGAGCCGCTCATCCTGGTGGATCCGCTCGGCGCCGCGTATGGCGCTACGGTACTGGTGACCACGGACAACGAGACGCTGCGGAAACGGGTCGGCATCACCACCCCGGCCCGCATGATCGTCGAAGGTATTGTCGACCCGGCCGCGGGCCGGAACGAGGCGGCGCAATGAGAATCGGCGTCGTGCGCGGCAATGTCGTGCTGAGCGAGGCGATCCCGTCGCTGCGCGGTACGCGGATGGTGATCGTCGAGCCTGTGACGGGCGCAAATCTCGAGACCGGGAACGGCGCTGGCGGTGGCAAGGCGCTTATCGCCGCCGATCAGCTCGGGCCCGCCGAAGGCCAGTTGGTGGGTTTTGTGGAAGGGCGTACGGCCGCCAATCCGTATGCGCCCGAGGACGTTCCAATTGACGCGTATTGCGCGCTGATTGTCGACGAGGTCGACTATCGGCCGCCGCATCCCGTGGGCCCGGCGCCGGCGGGACGGAAGGACAGGAAGGTGCGGAAATGAACAGCTTCGATCTGACTCAATACAAGGTCGTCACCCTGGACGACGTCGAAGCCGCGTCGAAGGCGGGCGCGACGGAACTGCTGGTGCGGGACGGAGCCATCTTCACGCCGTCGGCGCGCGACGCTATCGCGGCGAAGAAGCTGACCGTCAAGGGCGGCGGCGCGGCTCAATCCGCGGCCCAGGCAGATCCCAAGTGGGATGCGCTGTTCCATTCCCCCGAAGCCGAACGCATCAAGGCCGAGATCGTCGCGGTAGGCAAAAAGCTGTGGCAGCGCATGTACGTTGACGGCAACGGCGGAAACATCTCCTTCCGTCTGACGCCCGAAGCCGTCATCTGCACGCCGACGCTGGTCAGCAAGGCCGATCTGCAACCCGAGGAACTCTGCCTGGTGGACATGAGCGGCAAGCAGCTCGCCGGCGGCAAGCCGCGCACCAGCGAAATCCTGATGCACCTGGAGATTTACAAGGAAGTCCCGGAAGCCAAATCGGTCGTCCATTGCCATCCGCCGCATGCCACGGCGTACGCCATCGTCGGCCGCGTTCCGCCGACCTGCATCATCCCCGAGTTCGAGGTCTTCGTCGGACAGGTGGCGCTGTCGCAATACGAGACGCCGGGCACGCAGAAGTTCGCCGAGACCGTGATCCCGTACGTGAAGCAGCACAATTGCCTGCTGCTCGGCAATCATGGCATCGTCTGCTGGGCCGACACTGTCACGCACGCCGAGTGGTATGCCGAAGTGCTCGACACCTATTGCTGGACGCTGATGAACGCGGCGCAACTGGGCGCTCCCATCACGACGATTCCGGGCGAAAAGGCGGCTGCGTTGCTGGCCACGAAACAGCGTCTGGGCATGCCCGACGCGCGCCACGGGATGAAGGAGTGCCAGCTTTGCGACATGCCGGAGCCGGGCTCCACAATCGCTATTCCTCCGCGCGCGGCCGGTTCTTCGGCGGATGTCCCGGCGGAAGATACCGAAGCGCTGATCCAGGCCGTGACCGATGCCGTCATGGCGGCTTTGACGAGTAAATCCACGAACCAATGAGGGCCGTCGGCCGGCAATTGCGAATTCGCCAGCTTCTCGAGGCGCAGGAGTTCGTCGACCTCGAGACGCTGTGCCGCGAGCTGGATGCCTCCGAGTCGTCGGTGCGCCGCGATCTGATCGCTCTCGAAGGCGACGGCGTATTGAAGCGCGTCTACGGCGGTGCGATGGCGACGCAATCGCACGACCGCCAACTCGATTTTGCGTGGCAGAGCACGCGCATGGCCGAGGAAAAGCTGCGCATTGCCACGCTCGCGGCCGGCCTGGTCGAGAATGGCCAGACGATCATTCTCGACGGTGGATCCACCGTAGCGGCGGTGGCGCGTCTGCTGACAAATCGCTCGCTCCACGTCATCACCAATTCCCTGCCCCTGGCCGAGATCTTCAGCGAATCGCGCAACATCGAAGTCACCATCACGGGCGGCTATCTGTATCCACGGATCCGCGCGACGCTCGGCCCGTTGTGCGAACAGATGCTCAGCGGCTTCACGGCCGACATTTTGATCATGGGCATCGGCGGCATCACGCCCGAGGGATTCAGCAACACGAACACGTTGGTCGTGGGACCGGAGCGCAAGATGATCGAAGTCTCGCGCCGCGTGATCGTCGTCGCCGACCATACGAAGTTCGGCCGGCGCGCCGTTCTGCATCTGGCGCCGCTCGACATTGCCGACGTCGTGATTTCGGACGCCGGTCTCGATGAGCAGCATCGCGAGTTGTTGCGCGCTCACGGCGTAGAACTCCTGCTCGCCTGACCCGCTCATTCCGGTTCCCCGCCCTGCCGCGAGGCGCAAACAACGTGCTTTCGAGATAGCGATCCGCCGCTTCGCCCGGCCGCATCGCGGTTCATACTCGAAGCATGGCCAGGGAAACAAACCTCGCCGGAGCGCGCCGCGCAGCGCAATGGTTCGGCTGGTGGTATCTCTGCATCGGCGTGGGCTTCACGCTGCTCGGCGTCCGCAACTGGATTGCGCACACCGCGCGCTGGGGCATAGTGATGCGCTTCGTGATCGCGGCGGGCTTCTTCGTCCTCGCCGCTTCCATGTTCCGCACGCCGCGCAACGGCGCGCCTCCACCCGACAACTGAACCGGCAGCTTGACGCGCCAGTAAACTAGAGACATGCTTCCACGGCTGGCCGTGCTCGCCGCACTGCTGCTTCTCCCACTGTCAGGCTGCCGCAATGAGCGGGTCAGGCCCGTGGAAGACCTCACCGGTCAGCGGGACGTCTCGCGCTTCGTGCTGAGTTCGATCCGGGGTACGCGGGATGGCGATCGCCTGAATGTCCAGGCCGTATTCAGCGGCAATTCCGGAGAGGCGCTCCGCCTCAACCTGCAATTCACTGTCGGCGTCCCTACAACCCTCAAGTCCGGTACGTGGACCGGCCCCGGCAGTGGTGGCGCGGTGCGCGAGCGCTCGGTGACTTTTCTCGGCGGGCAGTCCGGACCGCCGAGCATCGGCGGCCGCTTCGACCTTCTCACCGGCGGCGGCGCTGCGCGCTTCCGTGTGACGATTCCCTTGCAGGAGTTGAAAGAGAAGCTCTAACGCAATCCGCCGCACCGTCCCTATGAGCCCTGGCCTTTCCGCGGGCTCTGCTGCTGACGCGGGGCCGCCGCGGGCGGTTGCTGCACCGGCCGGGCATTCGTGATCTTCAGCACTACCGGGTTGGGCCATTTGTAATCGCAATACAGGCGCTGCGCGCGCGTAGCGCGAATATGCAGGCCGTTAGGTCCTTGCGTCCAGGTGGTCTTGGGGACCACGCCGTTGTGGTATTCGAGCACCTGATCGTTCTGGCCGAGCACGCTGATTTGCGTCTGCGGCGTCGCGGCTACCGAGCGCAGCACGATTTCGCGCTTCTCGCCGAAAGCCCACGCCGGATCCTGCGTGACGATGGCGTAGACGGTGTTCTCGTCCTTCTTCTTCGTGAACCAGATGCCGCCTTCGTTGGTGACCACCCAGGGACGCACGCCGTGGATCGCTTCGCCGTTCACGAACATCCACAGCGCGATTTCGCGCAGCCGGGCCTCCTGCTCGATGGGCAGTTCGCCATCCGGCTTCGGCCCGACATTCAACAACAGGTTGCCGCCCTTGGCCCGCGTTTCAATCAGCAACTCAATCAGCTTGCGGCCCGATTTGTAAGTCTCGTTGGTCGGCTTGTACGGCCACTGCGTGCCCATCGTCAGGCACGTTTCCCAAGCCCCTTCGCCCGGCTGGCCGGGAATGTACTGTTCGGGCGTCTTGAGCGCTCCGCGCGTGACCACAATCCGCGGCTGCATCTTCCACGCCAGCTCTTTGAGACCGTCCGGCTCGCCGTCCAGGAACAGCACGTTGATCGCCCCATAATTCGAAAGCAACTCGCCGAGTTGCGCCTTGTCATAGGCAAGTAGCCCCGGATTATGCGACGGCTGCACGCTCGGATCCTCGCGCCGCAGGGTGATGCCGTGCTGGCGCAGCCACGAGAAATCGTCGGGCGAAAAGTAGAGTCCCGGCGCGATGCCCTGCGCGCGAAAAGCGTCCAGCGTCTCGGCCACGATGTCGCGGTGGAAGGGCGTCTCCATGATGTTGAACGGCGTTGTGGCCGTGCGGTACATGCAGAAGCCCGAATGATGCTTGGCGCTGAAGACGACGTAGCGCACACCGGCCAGCCGCGCCAACGCCGCCCAGTCCTGCGGATAGAACTTGCGCGGGTTGAACGTCCGCGGCAGCTCGGTGAAGAACCGGTCCATGTAGTCGTCCGACGAACCGACCAGCGAGTGGCTGATCGTCGAGCCGAGCTGGCCGTCGACGCTCCAATGTATGAACAGGCCGAACCCCTGATCGCGGAACCACTCCACGCGATCGGGCTGGTTGGCGTCCTGGGCGCAGACCGGGATCGCGGCTGTGACAATTGCAGCGATCACTGTCAGGGTGGCCGGCTTGAGGCTCAAATGGCGAAACATCAATCTCTCTCTTTCAAGACGACTCAATCGGATGCGCACGGGCGCTCAGCGCAAATCGGGGAATGCGGTCATGGGGCTTTCTTCCGCTGCTCCGCGCGCAGATCCTCGAGACGGTCGACGATCAGCTTCAGCTCGGGGCCGGCGGCCAGAGCGCGCAAATAGCATTGCTCGGCGTCCTTGGGCCGCTTCAGCTCGCGGTAAGCATCACCCAACATCACGAGCGAATCCTGCCGCCGTTCAAACTTCAAAAGCGCCTCCAGGCTGGCGGCCATCCTGGCGAAATCTCCCTTTTCGCGATAGCGCAGCGCCTCGTCCTGCAGCGCGCGCGAGCGGGTCAACGCCTCGTCCATGCCCCGCTCCAACTCGGCCAACTGACGCTCGCTGGGAAGGGCCTTCTCCGGCTGCCCCGAGGCGCGGTACAGACGGCTCAGCAGCCACAACACCGCGCGGCGCTCGCGGAGACTGTCCGCCTGCGCGGCGGCGGCGTGCACAGCCTCCAGCGCTTCGGGAAACCGGCGCAGGTTGTAGTAGCAGTTCGCCAGTCCGAGGGATGCCTCGGCGGATGACGGATCGCGCTGCAACGTGTCCTGAAACTCGTTCAGCGCCGCATCGGTCCGGCCCGCGCCAGCGAGCGCGCGGGCATGCCCGAGTTGCGCCTGCACGGACTGCGGCTGAAGGTTCAGCGACGCCGCGAATTCGGCTGCGGCCGCATCGAAGTCCCGGTTCAGAAAATGCAATTGGCCCAGCCAGTAATGCGCGCGCGCATCGCCCGGATCCAGTACGACAGCCCGTTCCAGCGCGGCGCGGGCTTCGTCGCCGCTTTGCCCGTCTTCCACCTCGAACATGCCGAGCAGGCGAAAGCTGGGAGCGAAATCATTGTTGGCGCGCACCGCTTCGCGCAAGCGCACAATCGCTTCCGCCGTCCGGCCCGCGAGCCCCAACGCCGCGCCGGACAACGCTTGCGCCTCCGCCATATGTGGATCGATCTGGAGCGTCCGGTCGAGCGAGTGGATCGCCGCCAGATAGTTCTTCGCATTGAACTCGCATTGTCCCAACGTAAAGGGAATCGCGGCGACGCGCGGGTATGCCGCGGCGAGTTCGCGCAGCACCGGTATGGCCTCCGCGCAGCGGCCTTGCGACGCAAGCTGCTGGGCCTGCTCAAAGCGCGCCTGGCCGGGATCGGCCTGCCAGAGCATCAGCAGTGCGAACAGGATCACGCGCCCGGCTCCTTCAAGTCCAGAATCCGATCCGCGTGGACAACGTGCAAGACCTGTTTCCTCCCACTGACCAGAAAGACGTCGAGGCAGCCGTCCGGATCGTAATCGAGCCGCGCCACGCCCGCGGCCAGCGTCTCAATCCGGTTCTTGTTGCGAGTGGCGCCGGCTTTGCCACCACAAGGAACGGCCGCCGCGGGTGGGAAGACACCCGTTGCGGCCAAGCCGTGTCCAGGTTTTGTTGTGACGAGTGTTCGGTTCAAAGGGCGTTTTCCCCGCGGGCCGGATGAGATGACAATGCCCGTACCGGCCCCTTGGGAGCCGGTACGGGCGCTTCTCGGGATAAATATCCCTAGAAGATAATACGCGCGGAGAGCTGAATCGAGCGCGGGTTATTGCCGGCGTTTGTAATCAGCCCGAAGTACGGATCGCCCATCCGGGTATTATATGTACCGAATCCCCGAATATTGAAAGCGTTCTGACCTTCGCCGCGGACCTGCAGATAGCGTTTCTGCTCCGCGTCGAGGTAGAAATTCTTCATGATTGAGAGGTCGGTCTGATAGAAGGCCGGATTGCGCAGATGCGGATCGACAGCCGGCAGGTCGCCGGCCTTGAACATCTGCACCTGCGTGATCCGGCTGGTCGCAAACCGGTTGATTGCAGCCAGGTTGCCGGGGTTCGCCGAGGCCGAGGCCAGCACGTAGCTGTCACCTTTGTAGGCCGGATTGCTCAGGTCGTGGTTGCTGGTGGCGTAGCTCATATACGTATCTTCGACCTTGATAATATTGTTGATATTAACGAGGTTCGAGTTTGCCAGAGAAACCGGGGAGCCGCTGTTCCACGTAGAGTTACCCGAGATCTCCCAGCCGCCGATGATGCGGTCCAGGACTTTTTTCCCGATGGTATCCGGAGTGTTCAGCCACTGTTTACCCTTGCCGAATGGCAAATCGTAAACATAGGTGAGAATCAGGCGGTGAGTCTGATCGTTGGCGCTCAGGCCCCAGGTGGAGTCGAAAGAGTAGATGCTCTGCGACATCTTGCCGCCCGTGCCCGTCGCGCCCATGCCGCCGCTGGTGTCCGCTTCCGGACCGCCGACGTCGTCGAGCAGGCGGCTATACGTGTAGTTCAACAGGAACATCAGGCCGTGCGACATCCGATGCTCGATCCTGAGGTTCATGGCGTTGTAGAAGGAGCTGCCCAGATTCTGGCCGAGGATGTTGACCGGGCCGTACTGCGGATAGGGGTACTCCAAAAGGCCCAGCAACTGGGTCGGGCCCGTGATGGTGTTCTGCAGCGTTTGACCCGCGTTCGGCGAGGTGACCGCGGTCGTCATGTATTGGCCCATTTCCGGGGTGAACAACGCCGCCGGATAGTGGCTGACCAGGTTAGGCGCCAGCAGGCCGTTGCCGCGGTTGCCGGAGTAGCCTGCTTCGACCACCCAGCCCGCTGGCAGTTCGCGCTGCACGCTGGCCATCCAGGTGTATTCGCGAGGCATGTTCGACTTGCGGCCAAAAGCGCCGACGCCGGGGTCGGCCGAGCTCTGCTGGTTCGCCAGGAACGTGTTGCGCGAGTAGGTGGTGACCATGCCCGGCAGCGGGAACGGATTCTGCCAGGTCGAAATGAAGTGCCGCTGGCCGTCGGTGGAGGTGTGCCAGCCGGCGTTGCCCGCGTTGCCCAGCGGCAAGCTCTCATTGCTGCTGGAGTAGGCGTTCGCGTCACCGGTGGTCGGGATGTACATCACGTTGCCGGAGGCGCGGATCACGGTCTTGCTGTCGAGCTGATAGGCGAGGCCGACGCGCGGCGCGAGCTGGTGCGAGTTGATGTCCTGGAAGTTGCGGGACGGGAATTCCGGCGTGTTCGGCATTTGGATCGCGCCGTGAGGCATCCCATTGGCCACCCAGCTCGGGGCGGGGATGCTGGACGGCAGGTGCGCCGCCGACAGTGCGTTTGCCCAGGACCAGCCGGAGTTGATCGTAAACATGGACGCCGCCTGGTCGTTCCAGAAGTAAATCTTGTCGTGGCGTTCCGTCGTCGGGCCTTCCCTGTCCCAACGGACACCGAGGTTGACGGTCAACTTCGAATTGACTTTGAAGTCGTCCTGAACGAACGCGGCGTTGTAGTTCATGTTCATCGCGCGCGTGGTCGGACCGGTGACGGTATTCCAATCGTTGATGCCCATGAGGTAGGCGCCCATGGCGTTCTGCGGATCGGTGTTGCCGCCGTGGTCGGTCGTCGTGGCAGCGGTCGGGTTGGAATCGAACCAGATGGTGCCGCCGCCCGTCTTGGAGAAGTTGTCGTAATAGCGGCGGGTTTCCACGCCGGCTTTGAGCGTGTGCCGGTTCAGCAGCTTGGTCCCCGATACGGCGAAGGTGTAGGCCGTCGGAGCCGTAATGCTGGACTGCGGCGCCTGGGCGTAGTTGCCCTGATTGAAGATGTTCTGGATCGTCGGAATCGTGCTACTGCCGAGAATGGACTGGAACACCGCCGGGAACTTGATTGAGCTCGAGTCGAACCCCGTGGGTAGCGCGGCGCCGGTGAGCCCCGGGTTGTGCGTGACGGACCCGCGGAAGTTGAACAACAAAGTCGGGCGGGCGGTCCAGTCGTAGTTCACGCTGGCGTTCAACCCGCCGTCGAGCTGGCTGGTGCTGCTGGTGAACAGCGGCCCGCCCACGCGGCTGGTGCCAAAGTCGGAGGAGTAGTGCGAATAGTGAATCGAGAACTTCTGCGTGTCGCTGATGTTCTCGTCCAGGCGCACGCCGAGCCGGAAGTTGGTGCCGGTGGTGGACTGCGGAGCGCCGTAGTTGTTCAGACTGCTGTAGCCACTCGTGCTGGTCCGGTTGGGCATCGGCAGCAGCGCTTCAATGGCGGCCGACGTCGGATCGATCTGGGACGCCGGGACCACCTTGCCGTTGCCGCCGAGCAACGCCAGGCGGGAATATGTGCCGTCGGCGTTCGGCGTATCGGACTGCGCCCCGTTCGGGTCGTACATCATCGTCGGCACGTTGTTGAACATGCTCTGGCTCATATCACCGTTGCGCTCCGCCTGCGTGGGCACGCTCATGACCGACAATTTGCCGCCCTGGCTGTACTTGAGGTATTCGTTATCGACGAAGAAGAAGGTCTTGTTCTTGCCGTTGTAAATCTTCGGTATCGACACCGGCCCGCCGAGGGTGAAGCCGAAGTCGTTCTGCCGGAAGTGAACCTTGGGATTGCCGATGGAGTTCTGCTGCCAGGAGTTGGCATTGAACATGTCGTTGTACATGTACTCGTACGCGCTCCCGTGGTAGGAGTTGGTGCCGGATTTGGTGACCAGCTCGACATAGCCGCCCGAAAGGTGTCCGTACTCGGCCGAGATACCGCCGGTAACGACCTTAAACTCCTGAACTGCGTCCATCGAAGGAGTCTCGTTGGAGACGTTGTGACCGCGGCCCGTGGTGATCGCTCCGCCATCGACGAAGTACTCCATGCCGCTGGTGCGGCCGCCGTTGGCGCGGGTCGCGTTGCTGGCGCTGCCGTCGCCCTGGATGTTGCCCGAAATGCGCAGCAGATTGAGCGGATTCCGGTCGATCTGCGGCAGGCCCTGGATGAATGTGTTGTTGACGACCTCACCGGTCTGCGCATCTTCCGTGCGCAGCACGGGCGCGTCCCCCGTCACGGTGACGGTTTCCGTCGATGCGCCGAGGTCCAGCCGCACGTTAATGGTGAGCTTATCGTCGACCTGGACGACAACCCCGGCGGCGACCCACTTCTTGAACCCGCTCGCATCGGCGGCGATCTGATACGTGCCTGGAGGCAGTTGCAGCGCTACGTACCGGCCGTCGCTCGACGACATAACGCGGGTCGACACGTTGGTCGCCACGTTAGTAACGCTGACAGTGACGTTGGGCACGACGGCCCCCGTCGGATCCTGGACGGTGCCGGAAATCGAACCGTAGCCACCCTGCGCCCACAGCGAAAGGGGCAGCAGAGCGAAGACGGTCAAAAAAAGCAAAATGGACCAATACTTTTTCATCAGCATGTCCCTCTCTGGAGTTGTGAATTAAGGGAGTGGTATTGCCGGACTGGCAGAAAGCCAGCCGTTTGGGTTTCAAGCGAGCGTTGCATCGGCGCCAACGCTGCGAATACGTCGGCATCTTCCTGAGGAGTGGCGGCCGCGGCGACTGAAGCCGTCGTCGCACCTGGCGCTGAGGCTCGCCCCAGTGCCGCGCCGGAAACCACCTGTGCCATCACGGTGCCGCACAGGAGGAGGACCCCCAGGATGATCCCAAGAAAGGGCAGCCGTTGCCGGTTTTCTTTCATGGATTCTCCTTATTTGCCCCGATGCGCCTCAAGGGCTGGGTTCCGGCGGCGGATTCCCGCGTGGAAGCGGACCGGGGCTTCCCACACAAATTGCGTCTGTGACAGTTTTATGTCGCTGCCCGTCAAGGGGTAAGTGCCGGGACGGTCGCCAAACGTTTGGCCGGTGCAGAGCAAACGTTTGCTCCGGCGAACATTTGGCCGTGAAGCGCGGCATAATGGGGTTTCACTCGCTATAACGATGGCAAATGCGGACACCGTCAGCGTCGAACAGAAGCGTGCAGCCCTGGGTCTGGTGCTGCAAAGCGACACGTTCGCACGAGCCGATCAATTAAAAAAGTTTCTCCATTACGTCTGCGAAATGGAGATCGCCGGCCGCGGAGCAGAGCTGACTGAGTACCTGGTGGGTGTCGAGGCCCTGGGGCGTCCGCGCGAGTTCTCGCCCAATGAGGATACGACAGTCAGGAATCGGGCCTACGCCCTGCGCCATAAGCTTGAAAGGTTCTACGAGGAAGAGCGCCCGTCGGCGGAGATCCGCATCGAGTTTCTAAAGGGCACCTACATCCCGCGCTTTGTGGTCAATGCGCCCGCGGGTGAGCGTGCGGACACGGCCGCGCCAGGTCCGTCGTCGCCGGATTCTTCAGCCCCAGACGAGTTGGATTCTCCCGTGGGGGGCGTCCAATCCACCCCACGCGGTCTTGGCGGACGCTGGCGAATCGCGGCGTCCCTCATCGGCGCATTGTTAGCCGGACTTGTCATCGGCGCCTTCGCGATGCGCAAAGCCGACCAGCGCGAGTTTCCTGCTATTGTCTCCGCCGCCACGGACCCCGTGATTCGTGAGGCCTGGGGCCCCCTTCTCGATCCTCAGGCAAACGTATTGATTTGCGTAGCAACCGCAGCCCAGTTCACGGTTCTACCCCTGGACATCAAGGTGGAATGGAACTCACCCCTGCCGACGCTGGAAGTTCCAACCGCCCTTTATCCCTGGTACCTGCGCTACCACCGCCTCGAGCCAAGCGGAAAGCTCTTCCTTGTACCCGACGTCAACTCGCCGCACTTCGGCGACGTTCTGGGCGCCATGACCATCGCCCGCACACTGAATGCCGCCGGCGTACCTTTTCAGTTTCTGCCCGAGCGCCTGGTGCCCTCGGCCACGCTGAGCGAGCGCAACGTAATGCTGTTCGGTGTGCCGCACAAAAGCGAGGGCGTCCGGAAGCTCCTGGCCTCCGGTCATTATCAATTCAAGTACGATCCCGGCCTGCGAGACATCTTCCTGGCGGAAAACGGACCCAACGGGTCTTCCGAACGCCGCTTCCTGCCCGCCCGGGACGAGCGTTCTGACCGGATCGAGAGCTTCGGTTTGATCACCGTGCGTCCCAGCCCCGGAGTGGAAGGTGGCCGGGCGCGCTCCGTGATCTTCTCGGGCGACCCAAGCGCCGGAGCGGCCGCGGCAGCGGAATACTTCTCTTCGCCGTCGCACATGCGCGAGTTGCGGCAACGGTTCGCCAAACAAGGCTACGCCCACTTCCCGGCGTCCTACCAGGTCGTCATTCGCTGCCGGCTCGACTCGAACCTGCCCACCTCGGTCGGCTACGTGACACACGCCGTCCTGAACCCTTAGCTCATTGGGCGCGCGTTGACAGCTCCGGTAGCTGGCGGCGCAGATAGCGTCATGGTGGCCCGGCCCGTCAGCGGTACTCCCGTCCGATCTTCAGCTTGACCATGCGCGATTGCAGCGTTGTGCGATGCAGACCGAGCCGCGCCGCCGCGCCGTGCGGTCCCCCGACAATGCCGCGCGCGTCTTTCAGCGCTTGCAGAATCCGCTCCCGCTCCTCGGCCGCCGGCCGGTCGGCGCCACGCAAAGGCATCCCGCCGTGCGCCGTCCGGGACTCCGGCAGGACCAGACGCAGGACCTTGCCCTCACTGAGAATCACCGAGCGCTCCACCAGGTTCTGCAACTCGCGGATGTTGCCCGGCCAGGCGTACTCATTCAGCGCTTCGATGGCCGCGCTTGGGATCGACTCGATGTGCCGGTTCATGCGCTGCGCGTACTTCTGCGCGAAGAAGCGGATCAGCAGCGGGATGTCCGGCCTGCGGTCGCGCAGCGGCGGAACCTCCAGCGGAAAGACGTGCAGGCGGTAGTAGAGATCGCTGCGGAACTTGCCCTCCTCCACCATCGCTTTCAGGTTGCGATTCGTCGCCGCCACCAGCCGGATGTCCGTGTGGATCGTGCGATTGCTCCCCAGCCGCTCGAACTCCTGCTCCTGGATCGCGCGCAGCAGCTTGGGCTGCAACTCCAGCGGAATCTCGCCCACCTCGTCGAGGAACAGCGTGCCGTGGTCGGCCAGTTCGAAGCGGCCGATCTTCTGCGCCACGGCGCCGGTGAACGCGCCTTTCTCGTGACCGAACAGCTCGCTTTCGAGCAACGTCGCGGGGATCGCCGCGCAGTTCACTTTGACGAAGGTGTGCTTGCTGCGCCCGCTCATATCGTGAATGGCGCGCGCAACCAGTTCCTTGCCCGTGCCGGTCTCGCCCAGGATCAGCACCGTCGCGTCGGTCGGCGCCACCACCTGCGCGCTGCGCAGCATGGCCTGGAAAGCCGGGCTATCGCCGATCATGTTCGTCAGGTTCTGATCGAAGCGGATTTCGTCTTCCAGATAGAGCTTCTCGGTGGCCAGCTTGTCGCGCATCGTGGCCAGCTCGTGGAATGCCATCGAGTTTTCGATCGCGATTGCGATCTGCCGGCCGACCTGGACCAGCAGCCGGACCTCGTCTTCCTGGAATGGCGCGCCGTCGCGCCGCCCGAGGTCGAGCACGCCGCAGGCGCCGTTGCCAGTGACCAGCGGAATCGAGCACCCGGTGCGGATCCCGCTCTCCACGCCCATCCGGTACAGTGGCGATGGATACCGCTCAAAATCGATCTTGTTCATTGCGACCGGCCTTCCGGTCCGCAACGCCTCGGCCGTCGGCAATCCTTCGACCCGCGCGGATTTGATGCTCGTGTCGAAATTCAACTCGCCGGAATAGCGTAATCCGAGCAGGACTTGCTCCCCGGTTACTTTGTCGGTCACGCTGAGCACGGCGATGTCGTGGCGCACCACGCGGTCCAACTGCTCGGAGATGGCCGCGAGCAGATCGTCCCACTCCAGTTTTGAGACGAGCGTGTTCGTAATGTCGAACAGCACCTGGAGCCGGTCGCGCTCCTGCTTCAACTCCTGGCGCGTCAGGTACGACTCGACGGTGACGGCGAACTCCGAGGCGACGCGTTCCAGAAAAGCCAGCTCCTCGTCGCTCTGTTCCACCAGTTGGCTGGAACCGAAGCCCAGCACGCCGATGCGATGCTCTCCTGTGGTTAGCGGCACAACGACGGCGCGCTGGATGCCGTGCTCTTCCAACGTCGGCGCCAGTTCCGGCGCCGCACCGAACCGGTCGGCCGCGGTTAGCCGGAGAGACCGCTGCTCAATCCACACCCGGCACGCCGCGTCCGTGGGATCGTCCGCCGGCCAATGCAGCTCATCACGCAGGCTCTCTTCCCGCGCTTCCCTCGGCAGTTCTTTGGAGGGGGCGGCCAGGTGGAACCGCAACTCATTCGTGCTGGCGTCATACAGGACCAGCCCGAGAAAGTCGAAGGTCACCACGCGGCGCAGAGCGGTCGCGAGATTGTCGCAGAGCGTTCTCAGGTCGTGATGCCCCGCAATCGACTGCGCGAGATCAACCAACGCACGATAGAGATCCGGCTCCGAAATTTCCACGATTCCGATCATAGCAACGCCTCCCGTCAGGGCTCACCGCACGGTCTAGTGCATTGATACGGATTGCCCTCCTCCGATAACCTTTTTCATTACCAACGGCGTCCAGACAATCAGACCCAGCATGACCGCGGACCAGCCGAACACCGCCATAAACGCCTGGTAAGAAGACTGCTGCAGCACGGTCATGTACATCATGCCGTAGGCCTGCTGCGAGCCGGCCACGGCGCCGCTCGATTGCGCCAGACCGCCGGCGAACTGCGCGAGACGCTGCTGATATGCCGGGTCCAGCGGCGTCAGATTGCCGACCATCTGCGCCTGATAGGACTGCGCAAAGCGTGCCACGTAGGTCGTCGTGACGGAGATCCCAATACTGCCGCCGAGGTTGCGCGCCAGGTTGAAGATGCCCGTCGCATTCCCGATCTGGTCATTGCGGAGCGTCGCCATCGAGAGCGCCATCAACGGAACCATGAGGAGTCCCACCGATGCTCCCTGCAGCACGTTCGGCCAGACGACGTTGCTCATTGCCACCTCGAGGGTCAGACTTCCCAGCATCAGCATGGACACGCCGAATCCGGCGATGCCCACGGACGTAATCCATCGGCCGTCGAGTTTGCTGAGCAGAACCCCGACAATCGGCATGGCAATCAATGAGCCGATGCCACGCGGCGTAGTCGCCCAGCCGACAGCCTCGGAGGTGTAGCCCATGAGGTTCTGCAGGAAGAGCGGAAACGCCGTCAGGGAGCCGTACATGACCAAAGAGACAAGGACCATAACGCATGTGCCAACCCAGAAGTTCCGGTCTTTGAAGACGCGCAGATCCATGAGCGGCTCTTTCGCGCGAAACTCGCGAACGAGCAGCGCGATCAGCGCCGCCACCATGACGACGGTAAACCAGCGCAGCCAATTCGTGGCGAACCAGTCCACTTCCTGGCCCTTGTCGAGAACGATTTGCAGCGTCGCGAGCCAGAGGGTCAGCAGAGCAAAGCCGATGCCGTCAATCGCGCCGACCTTGGCGTTCTTGATATACGGCGGATCCTCCAGAAACCGGGCCATCAGCACCAGCGCCAGCAGGCCGATGGGAATGTTGATGTTGAAGACCCAGCGCCAGGAGTAGTTGTCGGTCAGCCAGCCGCCGAGCGTCGGCCCGACGACCGGCGCGATGACCACGACCACGCCGAAGGTCGCCATCGCAATGCCGCGCTTTTCCTTGGGAAAGCTCTCCAGTAGAATCGCCTGCGCCAGCGGCTGCATCGCGCCTCCGCCCGCGCCTTGCAGGATTCGCGCCATGATGAGGAAACCCATCGACGGGGCGATACCGCACAGAAACGAAGCAACGATGAAGGCCCCGGTGCACGCCATCAAAAAGCGCTTGCGCCCGAAGCGCAGCGAGAGCCAGCCGCTCGCCGGCAGCACCACGGCGTTGGCGATCAGATAACTCGTCAGCACCCACGTGGCCTCGGTGGCCGTGGAAGCGAGGCTGCCCGCCATGTAGGGCAGCGACACCGAGACGATGGTCGTGTCCAGCACCTCGATGAACGAGGCGAGCACGACGGCGGCGGCGATCAGCCACGGACTGACCGAAGGGCGCCACTCGGCCTGGGCCGGCAAGACGTCTCCCGCGCCGTTCATCGCACCTCCACATCCGGCTCAACCGACATGCCGGGTCCCAGACGGATGCCGGCCGGCGGCCGGTCGGTCAGCAGGATCTTCACTGGCACGCGCTGGATCACTTTCACGTAATTGCCGGTCGCGTTTTCGGCCGGGATCAGGCTGAAGCGCGCGCCCGTTCCGCTCTGAATGCTGTCGACCACGCCATGCAGTTTCAGTTGCGGATAAGCGTCCACCTTGATGCCGACCTGCTGCCCGGGGCGCATGTGGCGAAGCTGCGTTTCCTTGAAATTCGCCACCACCCACAGCCGGTCCGAGACGAGCGCGACGATCGGCTGGCCGGTCTGTACAAAGTTGCCCGGCTCGACGGATTTCTTGGTGATATAGCCCGAATCGGGCGCGTAAATCTTCGTGTAGGAGAGGTTCAATTCGGCCTGCCGCACGGCGGCGTCGTTGCCCGCCTGCAGAGCCTTCGCCGACTGCAGATCCGATTCGCGCATCTTCACCTGCTGCGGCGCCGTACGCGCTTCGCCGAGGCGGCCTTCCGCCTGCCGGACCTGTTTCCCGGCGAGACTCAGGCTGGCCGACGTAGCGGCGGCGCCGGCTTTGGCTTGCGCCAGTTGCGCCCGCGCGCCGGCTACGGCCTGACGCGCCGCGTCGAGGTTCGCCGCCATCGAATGCGCGTCGGTCTCGGCGCGGTCGAGTTGCTGGCGCGAGACCTCTTCTTTCTGGAACAACACGCGGTAGCGGATCGCGTCGTCCGCGGCGCGTTTGGCTTCCGCCGCGGTCGCCGACTGGCGCGCTTCGGCCTGCTGCAGACCAGCCTCCGCCGCGCGCACACCCGCCTCTTCCTGCGCCAGACGAGCCCGCAGCACTGCGACCTGGTCGCGCGCGCCGTCGAGTCCCGCCCCGGCCTGAACGAGTTGGGCCTGCGTCATCTCCGAAGTCATAGTCAAGCCCGACGCCGCCCCGAACGCCCGCGCGTCGCCGTCCATCTGACGGGCCCGCGCCGCCGCCAGTTGCACTTCGTAATCCCGCGAATCGATCTCGGCAATCAGGTCGCCGCGATTCACATGCTGGTTGTCATTGACGTACACGTGCAGCACCTGCCCCGGCACGCGCGGGCTGACCTGCACGACGTTGCCTTCGATGAAGGCGTTGTCGGTCGACTCGTGGCCTTGCGAGTAGATGTAATATCCGATCGCCGCCGCGGCGAGGACCACTCCTCCGGCAATCATCAGGTTGCGCATCTTGGCCTTGCGGCCCGCTTCCGCGCTGCTCTGCATCTCCAGTTTTTCGTCCATGTCCGTTATCCCGCTCATGTGTGACACTGTTTCGTTCCTCTTATGCGGCCTACAGCCGGAAATCTTCCACGTGCCCCAACGCCGAGGCCACATTGAGCCGTGCCACATTGAACTGCGCCAGGCTCGACACCACGGCAAACCGCGCGTTTTCAAGCGCGGTCTGCGCATTCACCACTTCGACGTTATCCGCCAGCCCGTTGGCAAAGCGGTCGCGCGCCAGTTCGAGCTCGCGCGTCGCCAGCGACAACGCTGTCTGCGCCGCGTGGACCTGCTCCTCGCGCGTCTTCAGATTCAGCAGCGCCTGGCGCACGTCCTTCTCCACGGCTTCCCGTACGTCCTTCAGGCGCGCATCGGTCTCGCGCTGTTTGCTTTGCGCAATCTGCACCTCCGACCGCGTCCGGCCGCCGTTGAAGATCGGCACGTCGATCTGCACGCCGATGCTGCGCGTCGGCAGGTTCAACTCGTTCGGCTTCAGCCCGCTGCTGCCGTAGTCGCCGAAGACGCTGACCGAAGGCAGATACGCCGCTTTCGCCGCGCCGCTCTGCGCGCCCGCGATCTTCAACTGCTGCGCGGCCACGCGGACCTCGGCGCGGTCGGTGAGCGCCTGCTGCACGGAGGCGTCCATGTCGCGTTGCGGGTCGCCCGCCACCCGCATCCGGTCGCTCAACGTCAGCTCCGTGGACAGCGGCTGGCCGCCGACGATGCGCAGCAGATCGAGCCGCGCCGTGTCCAGGTTGGTCTGCGCCTGGGCCAGTTGCACCTGCTGGTTGGCGAGCCGCGTCTCCGCCCGCGCCACGTCGATGCCCGTGGCGATGCCGGCCTCCTTCTGGTGCATGGCCAGATCGCGCAGCCGCCCGGCCAACTGCACGTTCGACTGCGCGGCGTTGACCGATTCCTCCGCCGCGAGCACCGACAGATAGGCCACCGAGGCGGCCGTGGTTACCTGCTGCACCGACAACTGCTGCGCCGCGCGCGCCAGTTCGACGCCGTACCTGCCGGCCTGATACTGCCGGATGGATGCGAGATTGAACACGCTCTGGTAGAGCTGAAACCGCGCGTCAAAGCGGTTGAACGGCCCGGCAAACGCCGGGAAGCCCGGCAACGCCTGCACCGGCATGCCCATCGCCGCGAAGTTCGAGGTGACGCTGGCCTGCGAAGCCGCACCCGACAGGTTCGGCAACAGCGCCGAGAGCGCCACGCCCTTTTCACCGCGCGCCTGCGCCACCTGCTCGCGCGCCACCACCGATTGCAGATTGTTCTTCACCGCCAGGCTGACCGCATCGGCCAGACTGAGCGTCACTCCTCCGGCAGGCGCTGGCGTCTGCGCCAACGCGCCCGGCGTCGCAATCATTCCGATCTGGGCCGCAACCAGCACGAACGCCCGTGCCCGGCCGGCCCATAACAAGTCCTTATGTCTCTGCGGACTATGCATTTATGCTCCACGTCCCGTGATCTTGGTTTTCGAACATCGCACGGGGTAAGGCACGCCGCAGGCCAACCTGCGCCGGCAGCGGCAACGGCGCCCGGCCGCAGCCCTCACCGAAGCGTGCAAGTTACTGCAACGGAGCGGCTTATCCTGTGCGAGGAAGCGCCGTCCAGGTCGCTTGCGCTGACGAATCTGCCGAAAATGGAGCGCCCTGGCGCGCCGAAGATCGGCGTGTGCCGTCGGCGCGTGCCGAAATCAGGTCACAAAATGGCGCGGCGGGAGCGCTTGCGGATTTTATACCGGCTGGAGACAGAACTGCGCGGCGTGCGCTGGCATGCGCCGCGGATTCAGCTCGCCTCCGGCGCCCGGCAACAACCCGGAAACGGAGCCGCGCGCGTGAGCCAGCGGCGGTATCTTCCATAAAGCCGGGAGAACGCCGTTCATCCGTGAACGACCGCTCTTTTCCTTCGCGGCTCTTTCCTGCGGCGGCCCGCTGCTATGCTCTCGCACCGGCGCACATTGCCCACGGCAGCCATTTCGTGACAGTGTTGTTAGGTGGCGCCCGATGGCGCCGCCTTTGCTATGATGCCCCAAATGGCTGCGCCCGCCAGAACTATGGCCTGCCAGATCGAGGATCTGCGGACGATCCCCGCCAGCCGCCTCCGGCCCTTGCTCGACGAAGAAACCCGTAACTGGAAAGCACGCCTGCATTGGGACTTCTCGGGCTCGGCCGAGCTCGTGACGCGCTACGTGAACATGCACGCGCTGGACGGCCTGGCGCTGGTGTGCGGCTCGGAGATCGCCGGTTACTGTTATTGGGTGCTGGAGGAGCACAAGGCGCTGCTGGGCGACCTGTACGTATGCGACGTCTGGCGTTCGCCGCAAGCGGAAAGCGAGATTCTGAACCAGGCGCTTGAAGCGTTGCGCCGCTCGGCCAGCCTGCCGGCGCTCTCCGTCCAGCGCGTGGAAAGCCAGTTGATGCAACTGAGCAATCCGGACGCCCTGGCATGGCGGCCGGAGAACACGCCCGAGCGCTTCCCGCGCATCTTCATGCTGGCGCCGCTGGAGCATCTGGCGCGCTTCCGCACTGTGACCTTCGGCGAGGCCGCGCGGATCTTCCATTGGGGACCGGTCTGGTTCGACGCCACCGCGGCGCTGATCGCCGATGTCTATCGCGACCACGTCGACAGCAAGATCAACGATCAGTACCACAGCGCCGGCGGCGCCGAGCGGTTCCTGCGCAACATCGTCAATTATCCCGGCTGCGGCTCGTTCCAGCACGAGGCGAGTTTCGTGGCGCTGGCGCCCGACGGCGACGTGCTGGGTTGCGTGATCGCGACGCGCGTCGCTCCGGAGACGGGCCACATCGCCCAGCTCTGCGCCGCCCGGGACTGGAAGAGCCAGGGCCTCGGCTACGAACTGCTGCGCCGGTCGATGCTGGCGCTGCAGGCCGGCGGCTGCCGCGAGGTCTCGCTGACCGTGACCGAGTCGAACCGTCAGGCGCAGCGCTTATACACGCGCATGGGCTTCCACCCCATCCACCGCTTCGAAGCGCTCGTCTGGAACCGCTGAGGCGGACGGCGCGCATGACCGTGGCCCTGTTCGGCCCGCGGCAGGTCAATTTCTGATTGGCGCCGGTTCCAGGAGCCACCCGGATAGAACAGATGTCCGAGATGGCGACGATACGGTCATGAGGATTACTTCGAGGTAGCCGACGATCCGGACACTGGGCCAGACGCGGCGTTCGCATATATGTCGCCTGACACCCGTGCGATCTCCACGAAGCCGACTTCCGGGCAGGGTAACAACTTCCCGAGTACTCCTCACACCGTTTGTGAAAAAATGACTGCGGGTATACCTTATGCCGCAAGACCGCCAATCTGGCGCCGAAGCGAACCGCTACGGGCGTGATTGCGCCGCCCGTATTGCGGCGTCGCTTGGCGCTCAAAAGCTGCACGGCAATAGCAACGATTGCACCTACCAGAACGAACTGGTGAGCATCCACTGCGCGAGACCCAGAACAACGAAGGTGGGAGCAACCTATAACACACTGGCGAACGTGAGTGCCGTATGGGGTGCGTTCGCATCGGACGAAGGCCCCTACAACGTCTGGTCACTGCCCGTGACGGTTTACCAAGCCCACATGAAGCCCACGAGGAGCAGAGGTGCATCGTCCGGCAAAGTAGGGACCGTTGATAGGAGCGTTTTCGAGCGGTTAGGCACTTTGGTAGGGAAAGTTCAGACTTAACGTGGCGTGCTCGAGAAGGGAGCCTAGAAACTGCCTCTTCAGGTTGCTGATTTGGAAACTCTAGAACGGTATCTGGACGGCGTGATGGACAGATCGGAACATCACGCACAAACTGTCGGGGCGATAGCACTAGCGCTTTTGGGTGCCGTGCTTTGGAAAAAGGATGATGCGCCGGTGGAAGTAAAGACTTATGATGGAGGACCGGCCAACATCCTGTGGGTTCGAATTGCAGGCCGCCGGTATGCACTAGCGTACAACCACCAAGAGAGATGCATTGAGTTGCGTGAACGTACTCAATCCGGAGAGGTACTGCATCGGTTTACGAACGACACGCAGGTTACTGAAGTCTGGGAAGTATTCGAACGTCTGAAGCCCACACCAAGAGACGAGTGATACGGAGTTGCGCCCTTGTGAACCGCGTGATGGGGCGCACCGCAAAGGGCCATTTCGAGACAACTGTCCGTCTGGAGTGCGAAACGGCGTTCGCGTCCAGGTCGCCCGCAGCACCGACGTGACCTCCTCGACGTCGACTCCTTGGGAGCGTGATCACTCTCCGAGTGGCCGACGATCCGCCCACCAACAGGAGCCGCTGATCATTCGCCTTGTCTCAAAGTTCCGGGATTCACGGGAAATGGGGTTCAAGTGCAACCGCGATAGAATCGAGTGGCATAGTGGACAGCAGGATGACAAGCGGCGAACAGTTGGATTTCCTCAAGCGCGGAGTTGAGGAATGGAACAAGTGGCGAAAAGCCAGTTATGCTGAGCTCGCTGACCTCAGTGGTGCGGACCTTAGGGGGGCCAATCTCATCGGCGTTGACCTCAGCGGAGCCAACCTCACTGGCGCGCTCCTGTGCGGCGCCGATCTCCGCGGAGCTTTCTTCTCGCGAGCAACCCTCTCGGACGCAGATTTCAGCATGGCCAACCTCGGCGATGCGGAATTCGCACGAGCAGACCTCATGGGGGCCAACTTTGCAGCTGCGAAGTTAAATGCCGCGTTTCTATTCCGAGCGAATCTTACAGGGGCTGACCTTTCGAGAGCCGATCTTGAATTGGCCAACCTCACGGGGGCCGTCCTCACTGGCGCTAACTTCAGCCAAGCCCGCCTCTCATGGGCCACGTTGATTGCAGCCAACCTTAGCGAAGCCTGCCTCGACGGTGCCGTGCTGGAGGAAACTGTTTTCGGCGACACGAACTTGCTTGGTGTTAAGCGTGCGGAGGAGTGTCGATTTGCACGTCCCTGCACTCTCGATTTCAGGACGATTTGCCGTTCTGAAGGACTGCCCCTCCCATTCCTTCGGGGGTGCGGATTGCCGGATACACTAATCGACTACTTACCATCCCTTCTTAACGAGACAATTCAGTTCTTTTCTTGCTTCATCAGCTACAGCCACGATGACAGGCCATTCGCAAAGCGGTTGTTCGACACGCTCCAGGGGCGCGGCGTTCGGTGTTGGCTGGATGAGAAGCAGATGCTGCCCGGTGATGACATCTACGAAGAGGTAGACCGGGGCATCCGCCTATGGGACAAAGTCCTTTTGTGCTGTTCGGCACAGTCACTTTCGAGTTGGTGGGTGGACAACGAAATTGATACCGCTTTCGAGAAAGAACGCAGGCTAATGAAAGAGCGAGAGCGAAAAACTCTCGCCCTCATTCCGCTCGATCTTGATGGGTACATGTTCAGCGAAAGTTGGTGCAGCGGCAAGGCGCGTCAAGTGCGATCGAGGATCGCGGCGGACTTCAAGGGGTGGGATCGCGACAATGCGAAATTCGAGGCGCAGGTGGAGCGAGTGATCGCTGCGCTTCGGGCGGACGAGGGCGCAAGATTGCCAACGCCCAAACCAAAGTTGTGAATGTGGGACTTAATTGCGGACGGCACGGACTGTCAGAAGAGTCCGGGGCAGCACCGAATCCTCGAATGAGTCCGCAGGGAGCTTGGGCCAATTCCGATTGGATTACGCGCCACTCGGAAGCTGCCCACTTTGACGGATAGAGCCCAAGTCGGACTTTTGCGCGTATTTACTTCCGCCGCGCGTTCGCACCTCTCTGGATTTCGGGCAGATCATCGCTCGGTCATTGGTAGGTCAGCTGACGCCCCCACCGACCGGCGTGGCCCCGGCGGGGCCGGGTTGCGTAAACTGAAGGGGAAGTGGAAACTCGCCGCATGTGCCCGAATTGCCGGGCATTTATCACAACCAAAGACAAGATCTGTCCCTACTGCGACACGCCGGTGGGACCGCGCGCCGTGGACCTGCGCAGCGCCGACTTCCTCGGCGGGCTGATCCCGTCCGGACAGGTCGCCACCATCATCCTGCTGAGCGTCAACGTCGTCATCTTCCTGCTGACGCTGCTGGCGAGCGTAACGTCCGGCGCGGGCGGGTTGATGAACATCGACATCTTCACGCTGCGGCGCTTCGGCGCCACCAGCCCGCTCTTCATCCTGAGCGGTCAATACTGGCGCCTGCTGACGGCCGGCTTCCTGCACGGCGGACTGATGCACATCGGCTTCAATCTGTGGGCGCTCATGGACGTGGGCGCGCACACCGAGCAGGAGTACGGCCCGCGCCGCATGACGGCGATTTACCTGATCTCGACGGCGGGCGGATTCGCCTGCAGCACGATGTGGGGCATCCTGCGCGGCGCCGACATCACTTCGGTCGGAGCCTCGGCCGGGTTGTTCGGCCTGATCGGCGCGATGATCGCCTACGGCACGGTCAGCCACGGCATGGAAGCGGCCATGGTGAAGCAGTTCTACGTGCGCTGGGCGGTGTACGGATTGCTGATGGGCCTGCTGCCCTTCTTCCGCGTGGACAACGCCGCGCACATCGGCGGGCTGACGAGCGGTTTCGTGACGGCCTGGATCGCGGGCACGCCAAGGTTGGTCCCCGGCCTCCGCGACAAGATCTGGAACCTGATCTGCTGGGTGATGGTCGCGCTCACCGCCTACGCTTTCGTGCGCGCGTTCCTGTTCATGTACGCCGTCGGCCACATGCAGAAGTAAGTATCCCCCAGCATAGCCGGGGGCTTTACGATTGCGGGCCCCTCAAAGGGGCCTGCTCGCAATCGACCACAGGACAAGGCCCGAAAAAACTCGAACGATGGCATTGGGTCCGCTTTGGCCTGGCGAAATCTTGTCTCATCAACGGACACGTGACAGAACTCGTATTTCCGGAACTGTCAAACTTCTACCGCCACCCCGACAGAGCCGGGGGAACTCCCTTTCGGATTAGCTAGCGCGAGGCGCACGGCGATTCGTGCCACCTCTTCTGCGGTGCGATTCGAGGTCTTTCATCAGCGTTCAGTAGATGAACGAAGTGTCGTCGGTCGTGGGCAGCGGAAAGGGCCAGCCGAATAGGCATGGGGGTCGTAGGCCCAGATCTTGATGGCCGGGATTCCGCCGCGGTTGACGGTTGACCAACCCCCGAAAGATGTTCCAGGTGAAACTGAGGTTAGTGGGGACGCGCTGCAAGAGAGCGTTCGCAGCGCCGGTTGAGACGACCATTCAAGCCGCAGAGTAATCGCAGGAGATAGAAGGCGCACTGTGGATCCCACGCTCCCATTCGACTGCAAGAAAGGGACACCTCCGGGCGCCACCGCACGAGCGGCATGTCGCAATAATTGCCCAGACGGTCACGGACGGGCCGATGAACGGGGAAATGTCTCTGGCTTACGCCCGCCGGTTCCTGGCTCCGGCGTTACGGCCGGATGCGATCGCCATCCTCGACAACCTCAGCAGCCACAAGGTCAAAGGAGTCCGCGAGGCGATCACGGCCGCGGGCGCAACACTGTTGTACTTGCCGCCGTACTCGCCCGACCTCAATCCGATCGAGAAGCTCTTTTCCAAGCTCAAGGCACTGCTGCGAAAAGCCGCCGCACGCACCGTCGACAGCCTCTGGACCACCATCGACCCGCTCCTCCAAACACTCGCCCCAAATGAGTGCGCAAGCAACGAGTTTGCAACGCAGCCTGCGGCGCCGTGTGCCGCCCGGCTGGCTCCGAATGGAAGAGAATGAACTGACGACGGCTGCCGCGGACGGTCAACTCACCCGGGGAATGCGAGTTTGGGCGGGCCGACCGCGGATTCCGGATCAACACCATGCACTGCCCTCTGAATCCGATGACGACTTGCCGCAGACGACGAATGCCTGCGCGCTGGATTGCCCTTGCGCGCTGGACGGCACTGGCCGCGTTCCTGACTCTTGCCATGTGCGATGCGCAGCCGCGGGATGCGGGCGCATCAGGTCCGGTTGCAAGTGTGAACCCGTTGATCGGTACCGGGGGCGATCCAGACGACGGCATCAACGTCTTTCCCGGAGCCACAACCCCTTTCGGCATGGTGCAACTCAGCCCGGACACGGAAGATCACGGGTTTGGCTATCACCACATTCATACGAGAATTAAAGGCTTCAGCATGACCCACATGAGCGGCCCGGGCTGCGCCAATGAGGGGGACGTCTTCTTCTCGGCGACGACTGGACCGGTGCTCACGCAGGCTGTAGATTTTCAATCGCCTTACTCGCACAAGCGGGAGACTGCGGAGCCGGGCTACTACCAGGTGGACCTGCTGCAATGGGGGATCCGTGCGGAGCTGAGCGCCACGGACCATACCGGCGTCGCGCGCTTCACCTTCCCGGCCGGAAAGCCCGCCAATATTCTCCTCCCGATCAGCCACACGTTGAACAACACCTCCGCAGCCTCGGTTCGTTTCGTGGGTCATCGGCGGGTCGAGGGCTACGTGGAGGACCACGCTTTCTGCAACAACAGGCAGACGTACAAGGTCTACTTTGTGATGACGTTCAGCCGGCCCTTTGCCAAGTTCGGCACGTGGACGGGCGAGCACGACGGCGGGCCGGGAAAGATCGTGGAAGGCAGCCGCGCGGCGGAGCAGGCCGGACACGACGCCTGGGTGGGAGCCTACGCCAGTTGGGCCGCCGAAGAGCACGAGCAGACGATCACGGCGAAGGTCGGCATTTCTTATGTTGACGTGGCGGGCGCCTTGAAGAATCTACAGGCCGAGGCGGACGCCAAGGATTTCCCGGCGGTTCGAAAAGTGGCGTCCGAGGCATGGAACAAAGAGTTGAGCGCCATCGAAGTTCAAGGCGGCCCGGCGACGGAGTGCAAGGTGTTTTACACCGCGCTCTATCACAGCCTGCTGATGCCGACGATTTTTGAAGACGTGGACGGGCGCTACCTGGGTTTCGATGGCCAGATCCACACCGTCTCCGCCGGACACCACGTCTACGCCAACTTCTCCGGATGGGATATCTACCGGAGCGAAATGCCGCTCCTGGCGCTGATCGAGCCGCGGCGGATGCAGGACATGGCGCAATCCGTTGTACTCATGTGCCAACAGGGGGGCTGGATCGACCGCTGGCCGCAGATCAACCTGTACACGAACGATATGGTGGGGAGCCCGCTCACCATCGCGCTGGCGACGGCGTGGCTCGACGGGCTGCACGGCTTCGATATGGATGCGGCGTGGGAAAGTATGCTCAAGGACGCTACGCAGGCGCCACCGCCTGGCCATCCTTACGTCGGCCAGGAGGGAATCGACTGGATCAACAAGCTCCACTACCTCCCGGACGACAAAAACGGGTACGGCTCGGTCTCGAAGACTCAGGAGTATGCGCTCGCCTACGCGTCGCTTTACCGCCTCGCCAAGGTCCTGGGCAAGACCAGTGAGGCTGGAATGCTTTACGACCGCGCGCTCTATTACCGCAACCTGTTCGATCCGGACGACCGCTTCTTCCGCCCGCGCAATGCAGACGGGACTTGGGTGGCGGGCTTCAACGCCGCGCAGGATGGCCACGGATTTGTCGAAGGAACGGGCTGGCACTATCAGTCGTTCGTCCCGGCGGACATGGCATGGGTCGTGAAGGCGGTGGGCCGCGATCTTTTCAACCGGCGAATGACCGAGTTTTTCAACTATCCAGAGCCCGGCTGGTACGCGCAGTATTACAACCCTTACAACGAAAGCGACCTTCAGGCGCCCTTCGCGTTCCACTTCTCAGGCCAGCCCTGGAAGACGCAGCGCGCCGTTCGCCGTGTGCTCCGGGAGAACTACGCCGACGCGCCGGACGGAATTCCCGGCAATGACGATTGCGGCGCGATGTCATCCTGGGCCGTGTTGAGCATGATGGGCATCTACAGCGTGGATCCCGCGAGCCTGGCCTACGAACTGGTCGCACCTTCGTTCCCGAGAGTGATCCTCCATCTGCAGCCGCCTTACCCGGGCAAGAGCTTCACGCTGGAAGCCGCGGGAGCGCGTGCCAATGCGCCGTACATCCAGAGCGTCGAGCTGAATGGCAAGACGCACACGCGGAACTGGATCCCGTTCCACTCGATCACGGCGGGCGGGACCCTGAAAGTGGCGGTCGGACCGAAACCGAATGAGAAGTGGGGCGCGGCGCCCGAGGACGCTCCGCCGTCACTGAGCAACGAGAAGCCGTAAGCGATTAGTGACTCCCGGTCATATTGGCTGCGGCTTTTTCTACTGCACCGGAGCGCTTCGCAATCACATTCTCGATTGCCACGACAAGTTCCTACCCCGCCACCATGCGACACAGCGAACCGGCGGTCGCTGAGTTCCACCTGCCAGCGGCTTCTATAAAGCGCGGCGCTGGTTGATGCAGGAGCGCGGCGCTGTTGGTGAGAGCGCAATTCCGCTTCACAAAGCTAACGTCGCCGGTCTATGTTATCGCTTAACCACGACCGTGACACTCTGCCGCAGTGAGTTCATACCGGTCAAGGCCTCCCATACGTCCTCGTTGGCAAGGCGGATGGCGTACTCGGCACGGTCCGCGAGCTTGGGCGAAGGGTCGGGTAAGCTGAGTAGGACATCGTACGTGCCTCCCTCAATCCCGGCCGGCAGGCCCGCCGTGAACTTGATGGTCTTGGTTTGGCCGGGCGCCCAGAACCGTGGATCTTCTTTCACCGGCAGCCGGAATACCTTCTTTGTGGCCGTGTTCCGAAGCACCAGCTCGACAGGTCTCGGGTTGTACAGGCTCGCCCAACCATCATTTGAAATCGTGAGCGAAGCGGACAGCGTTTCACCACGAAAGACGCGGGCCGGCAGGGAAGCGCTCACGAGGCGGAAACGGTAGCCCATTCGCCGCCGGATCTCACCCATGCATCCGCCGGTTTCCCATCCCTGTAGCACTTTTCGATGGTAGTCGCTGTTTAACGCCGTGTAGCGCAAATAGTCGAGTTCTTTGACCGCATTCGCGCAGCCGATGAACGGTTGGGCTTCGACATCGACGCTGCAGGTCTCCCCGAATTGCGGGACGAACAGGTTGTCCTGGTGCAAGAACTGCTTCTCCTGGGCCATACGACCCGGCGTGTAGGTGCCCATGTCGTCTTCCGTCGCCAGCAGGCAGTCGTTGTGCGCTCCGATCCGGGCCTTGAGAGTCCCGGTAAACGCCTCTTTGAGCGAAAGCGGCTCCGGCCCGGTCAATTGCTCCTTGAACCGCGGGCATCGTAACGCAACCATCCGATCCGGGAGTGCTGACAGCAGAGCGGTAACAATGGCTCGCGTCTTGTCGTTGATCGTGGTCAACGCGGGAGGCGGCGGAGTATTGAACATGCCGTTCGTGGAACTGTGCCACTCGCCCCAGGCGCCGGCAAAGCCCGCCTCGACGAAAGCAATGACGTCGGCGTTCTCCCGCAGGATCGGTTTAAGCTGCTCAATGTGTTCCAGGACACGGGCGAGGCTCGCGTCCTGCGCGCCGATCGGGCCGGCGTTGTAAGCGAAACGCGGGATGACCTTGAACCCGGCTTGGCGGAACAGCGCGAAATCGGCCGTAAAGTGCGCCAGGAACTCCGGCGACAACGGAAGGTCGCGGAACGGCGTGAGGGTATAGACAACCCTGACCAGGGTCATACCCTTGATCCGGGCGGCGCGCAGGTCATCTAAGGTGAAGCCATCCGGCCGTCCGGCCCGACGTCCCGGATTGTAGTTCCGCTCGATAAAGAAGCCCCGTTCCGGGTTGGGGAAGTCCTCTTGACTCGCTTTGTAGGTAACAGCCGAATTGTCCTGCGCGACCGCTCGCGCTGGAGCCCCGGCACCGCAGATCAGAACCACTAACGCGATGCTGAGAGGCGACAGAAACCGCCGCGGCTGTTCGCGGAATCGCGTCTGGAATTTCACAATGAACACCTCCGGGGCCACGTCCGGCGCAAGGGAACTGGATTGGTGCGGATGGCCAAACTCCGCCGCCGGCGCGGAACAGAATCATCCTACACGCTCACGTTCAGAAGTGATGCGCAGGCGCGCCGCCGTTTCATGGAAACACAATTCTACAAACGGGCTCTCGGGGCAACAACGGCACTTTACGCAACGCCGCCTTGTCCACGAGGCCGTACCGCGCCCGTTCCTGAGATCTGCCCGGCGACTGTTGTTTACGCCACGAAGGACGACCGGACTGCTCAGGCGCCAAAACCAGGTACTGGAAAACGCGCATGAGACTGCCAATCCGCATCCCCGGCTGATCGCGCGGCTTATCGGACAAGTGCCGGGCCAGCGCCTCCGGTGGGAGCTTGCCCGCCTCCGCCCACGATCTGCCCGGCTCAGCGGGTCGGCCAACGTTGCACTCTCAATCCCGGACTTCGGCTCGCCGAATAGCTAACGATATTGACGAAGCATCGCCGCATTTACCCAGCACTCAACGGCCTCTGCGATGCGTTAATCCGTGCGCTCGGCGGCGGACGTTATTGGAACTCCAGGACCACCTTGGCGCGCCCGTCGAATGGCTCAATGCGGATGCACTCGGTGCGCGCGTCATAGCGGCCACCTGTTGCCGCAAGGGCCGCGCGGCCCGACGGGTGCGGCAGCCGTAACTCGACATAGGCTGGCTTGCGCTCTGTCTCGCAGGTTACGGTGGCTTCGATGCGCTTCCCGCTCGATGCCACCTCCAGCGACACCGGCCCGAAGTAGGTGGCGACGTTTTTGAGCTCTATGCGCTTGCCGTTTTCGAGCCATGCGCGCGGGATTCCGGCCAGCAATTCCAGGCCCGGCCCATGCTCCATGTAGAGCATCCAACGCGTGTCCATGAGGAACCACGCCTCTTCGTGCGTCTTGTGCGGGCTGGCGTGGAAGTAGTGTTCCCAGAAGCTGTATGTTTCGCGGTCCGCCAGGCTCGCGACGGTGTTGTAGTAGGCTTTCAGGAACGGCTTCACCTCGCCGCGCCGCAGATGCGTCACCGGATGGCGGCTGTAGTAGGGCTGGCTGAAAGCGGCGTTGCGGGAGGTCATGAGGTCGTTGTGGAACTCCAGCAGGAATGAGGCGGCTGGTTCGGACGGGTCCAGCACCTCCTGGAACACCAGGTAGAGCGGCCCCAGCAACGAGTCGCGGCTGACTATCGCGCCGTGGGTGAACCACTGGCCGCCTTCGGCATACAGCGCCAACGGGCCGCGGTAACCCACCCAAGGCGGCGCGGTCGGGATCCAGCTTCCGTCGCCCAGCGGGATGACCGGACTCTGGCCCAGCGCGTCGAAGAGCGCCGTCCGAATGTCGGCCTTCAACGCTTTGGCTTCCTGGAGCCAGCGTGCGGAAGCGGCGGGATCCACACGCTCCAGCATCTCTGATGCGCGTTCGAGGCCGAGGTACGCGTACCCGTTCAGCATGAAGGAGCGGAAGGGGTCCTCGGGGTCGGCGGTCTTGCCTTCCAACATGCCGTAACCCTTGCCGCGCAGATCCTCGCGCAAGTTGCGTGCGCGCCAGCGCCGCAGGTACTCGCAGGACTTTACAACTTGAGGCGCAATCTGGCGCACCCAGTTGTCGTCGCGCGTGTAGCGATAGTGTTCGCCCAGGCTCCACAGCGCGGCGCCCGTCTCCAGCATGTAACCGCCGAAGTTCTGGATGAAGCCGTCCTCGTGCTGCTTGTCCAGGAAGTATTGCAGCGAGCGCTGTGCGGTGTCATGCCAGCCCATCGAATCCATGAACTGCACGATGGGCGAACTCTCAGAGGCGATCGCGCTGTAGACCCCAATGGTGGGAGTCAGGGTGCCACGCGGCTCCAGCCCATACGTCACCAGGTCCAGGTGTAGCAGCCCGGCCCGCAGCATCTCATCGATGCGCGGCTCCGGCACGTGGATGGAGGCCGCGGCCGCGAGCTTGGCCTGCCAGTAAGCGCGGCACTCGGCGTGGCGCTGGTCGAAATTCACCTCACGCAGTTTCAGCGCGCGTTCGCGCGAGATCGGCCGGTGCGGCAGGAACATGTCGATGGTCGCGGTTTCACCGGGCGCCAGGCTGATGGCTGCCTCGCTGTTCGTGAGCGGCCGGCCGTTCACTTGAGTCACCGAAAAGACACGGCCACTGGAATAAAGGCCCATGCCGCTCGCGCCATCGAGAGACACATCGCCCGTGCCGCTGGGGAAGGCGTTCTTGAAAAACGCATAACGCGGGACGGCTGTAGTATTGGTCGCGGTGATGCGCACGTACAGCACGGTTTCGCTATCGCGGCTCATCTCGGCCGGCGCCTGGCGATCGTACTCGGCTTGCTGCTCCTTGGTGAACATGTGGCCGGCTCCGCGACCGTCCGCCACCAGAAAAGGCGTCCCCCGCACGTGGCCCGCAGTCAGAGAGTCGCTCTCTAAGCCGGCGAACGCGACCATCCGGTAGGTGATGTCGTCGTCCACCAGTTCGCCATGCAGGATCGGCAGCACGCCGTCTTCCAGGCGGCGCGTGATGTGATCCACCGCGCCCCATCCACGGCCCATCAGAAACTCGTAGCGGTTGGGCTTGTTTGCGGTCTCGGGAAGCGCGACTTCGTCGCCGTGGAAACGGGGCTGCACCCAATCGAGGCGTTCCCCGACAGCAAAGATACGGATATCGCGAGCCAGGCCCAACCAGGTCTGGCCAGACAGGCTGCGTGTGGGCGCGGCAGCTTCGGCGAAGGACTCCTCAGGCTCGCTCTCGATGGTTTCGAGCTTGGTCCGCAGTCCACGCGCCCGCACCGCCGCGTCGATTTCGGCATACGAGCGATGGTCCGAGGCCGTCGTCACGGCAACCCCATAGGCGCGGAGCAGGATGGGATACTCGGGTCGAACATCGCGCAGGAAGAATGTGAAGGGCTGGCGTGCTGTCTCTACTGTGACCATGCTGCTGGGGCCGTACGGCGTTTCCGTGCCGGACACCTCCAGTTCGAGCCGGAATGGCCCGTCTCCGGTGGCGCGAAAGGCGCCGCCAGCTTCGATGGCTCCGTGGCCGCGCGTCACAGCCGTGGATGCCAGCGTTCCGCCAGTTACACCGATGTGCCCCTGCGGGAGGCCTTCCTTCCATTCGATGGCGATCCGCCGCGTGGCCGGACTTGAGGACGCCGCCGCGCTCAAAACCGCGCTCGTCACAAGTAGGAGAATCGAAGCACTCTTCATGTTATAGACGTTATCAGGGAGTGGGACAGGTGACCGAAGACCGGTTTCCTTACCATCCACGAATCACCGCCAACACGACGGATCCTGCGGCGCGCCCAAGCCTGAATACTCGAACAACTCCGACCACGACGGCAGGACGTCGCCAGGTTTCCAACTCCGTCTACATCGAGTGCACTTGTACTAGTAATTACCAACGCTCCGCCGGCCCGACCAATCTTGTCGAGCAGTCCGTTGGATGCGTCGCCCGCCGCCCGCACGGGATTCTGGAAAGCGTTCCTGACGCCTTCTCCAAACCACTCCCATTCGTTCTTGTCGGGCGGTTTCTGTTTCCGAAGATCCGCGACCTCGTCGTAGCACTTGTTCAGCGCCGAGACGAACTTATCGACTTCGGCAGTGCCCGAGGACTGGACACTAAGGGCGACGGTAAGGTCTGCAATAGCCATGGCGTTGCCGTGCTGTCAATCTGCCTTACCTGAACACACTGCACGGGATCAGCCGCGCCGTACTGGTGGCCTTCATGGAGATCCGTGTGTCCGAGACCACGCACGCCGCTACACCAGAAATGAGAGTTGAATGCCTGGAGCTGGACTGATTCGCTTCGCCACGAACTATAAAGAGTGCTTGCACTGCATAGCGTGCCACGACCGGAAGCACTTCCCTGCCCTAACGTCGGCCGGGACTGCCATGAGCACGATGCGCTGCGGCGCGAGCCGTGGTGCGTTGACGAGCCATCTGAGGGTAGCTGCGCTCGTCTGAACGCCTGGACCGCAGCCTGACGGCCCCGCCATCCCATGGCCATCGCAGACCTGTCCCTTGGCGTCAGCTTGGCGCCATATCGTGAAACAGGATGCGTAAAGTTCTCGCGCCATCCGGAAGCTCTGCCAGAAGGACTCATTCCGAAATCCGATAGGCTAACTGTGATGAAATTCCTGGTTCTCCTCTTCGCTGCCATTGCTTCGGCTCAGCCGATCGTCGTTTCTCCCGATGGCCCGATCCGTACTCTCGCCGCCGCCCGCGATGCCGCCCGTGCCCAACGCCGCGCCGGACGCACCGGCCCGATCACTGTGCAACTCCGCGACGGCACATACTTCCTGCCTGAGACTCTGGTTCTGACGAGCGAGGATTCCGACACCGTATGGGAAGCCGCACCGGGTGCGCGCCCCATCGTCAGCGGTGGCCGTGTCATCTCCGCGTGGAAGAAGGGTCCAAAGCAAATCTGGACCGCCGACGCTACCGGCCCCGATTTCCGCCAGCTCTTCATCAGCGGACGCCGCGCCCAGCGTGCGCGCACGCCGAATTTCGGTTTCTACCGCATCGACGGCGCCAGTTCTCAAGACAAGCCCTTCCGGCTCCATTTCCGCGGTAATGACATCCGCGCGCAGTGGGCCGCGCTGGGGGATGCCGAGGTTGTCGCCATGTTCGCCTGGTCCGACATTCGCATGCCCATCGCCTCCGTTGATGAGGCCGCGCACACCGCCACCCTCACACTGGCCCCCCGGCCGTCCAACCAGGAAGTTGATGCGCGCTACTACATCGAAAACACGCCCGACTCGCTCGACTCTGCCGGCGAGTGGTATCTGGATCGCAAGACGCACACGGTCTCCTACTGGCCCCTGCCCGGCGAGAATCTGGCGGCAGAACAGGTCGTCGCGCCCGCGCTCGTCCAACTTGTCCGTCTGGAAGGCCAGCCCGAGCAGGGTCGCCTGGTCCGCAATGTCACATTCCGCGGACTGCAGTTCGCCAACGCCGATTGGGCGATGGGCACTCAAGGGTACGCCGACACCCAGGCCGCCGAGTTCGCGCCGGCCGCTATTGAGGCAATCGGGGCCGTGGACTGCAAACTCGAACGCTGTACGGTCGCCCATTCCGGCGGCTACGCCGTCTATTTCGGCCGCGGCTCCAAACGCAACCAGGTGCTCGCCTGCGAACTTTTTGATCTCGGTGGCGGCGGTCTGAAGATCGGTGAGCAAGGTCTGACTTCCGACGAGAAACTACAGAACTACGAGAACGTCATCGCCGATAACCACATCCACGATCTCGGCCTGGTTTATGCTCCAGGCGTCGGCGTGTGGGTACTCCAGAGCGGTCGCAACCAGATCGTCCACAACCACATTCACGACCTTTTCTACACCGCTATTTCTGTCGGCTGGACGTGGGGCTATGGCGAGAACCAGTCCAAGGCAAACATCATCGAGTACAACCACCTCCACGGCGTCGGCAAGGAGATGCTCAGCGACATGGGCGGCATCTACACCCTCGGCGTGCAACCAGGCACGCGCATTCGCAACAACTTGATTCACGACATCGCGGCGTTCACCTACGGCGGCTGGGGCATCTACCCTGACGAAGGCTCGTCGGACATGCTGATCGAAAACAACATCGTGTACAACTGCCAGAATGCCGGTTTCCATCAGCACTATGGCCGCGAGAACGTCGTGCGAAACAACATCTGGGCCTTCAATCGGGAAAACCAGTTGATGCGCACCCGCGCGGAAGACCACCTGTCGTTCACTTTCGAACACAACATCGTCTACTTCGATCAGGGCCGCCTCCTCGGCAGCAACTGGACCGGCAATCAGTTTGCGATGAACCATAATCTCTACTTCGACACGCGCAGCCGGGATATTCCCTTCGCGGACCAAAGCTTCGCTGCCTGGCAGGCCGCCGGACGCGATGCGGGATCGCTGATCGCCGATCCGCTCTTCGTCAACGCCGGCAACTTTGATTTCCGTCTGCAGCCCAAGTCGCCCGCGCTCAGAATGGGCTTTCAGCCGATCGACATGACCACCGTCGGTCCCCGCGTCCCCGCGGGCCAGTAACCGAACGCGCGAAGTTGCAGCGGATCGTCGGCTGGCATAGCAAGCGCAACGGCAGGTCGCTTATCCGGCGCGCGTCTGCGCGCCATTGCCACGCTCGGCGACCAGAGCAACCCCACGGCCAAGGCCATCGCCTGGATTGGAGCAAACTTCGTGAAGCCGCTCCGAATCGAAGATTTAGACGAGATCGCGGGCATGGCAGTTTGACCTTTCACCACCACTTCCGCAAGCTCCCGGCAATGAGTCCGCTGCAGTCTCAAAAACAGCGGCGCCTGCTGGCTGCGCGCGGACGCATGGTGCTGGACGGGATGGACGTGGCAAGCGCGGCCTTCGCCGTCGGCTACGAAAGCGCCAGCCAGTTCAATCGCGAGTACACCCGATTCTTTGGCCAGCCGCCCATGCGCGACGTGCGCAACCTCCGCCCGCCGGGCGTGCCTCCGATGGAATCGACCGCGGCACGGTGATGAGGAGAAGACGCGTGGCTACATCACCGAAATGGCGCCCGTGTCCGTCGCCAAGCGGCGAGATGCGCGTGCCAGTTGGCTGTCAAAGAGCCAACGACTCGCGCCCGCCTACTTGGCGGGCGCCATTTCGTCGACGTTCCTCAGGCCGTTGAGTGTCCGAGGGTAGCCGATGTACGGCAGCAGTTGCGTCAGCACGTCGATCAGCGTGGCGCGGTCGTTGCCGACGTTCAGATTGGCCGCGATGTGGCCTTTCACCTGCGGCTCGCAGCCGCCGAGCGAGACCAGCAGGGCGAAGGTCAGCAGCTCGCGCGTGCGCCGGTCGAGCCCGTTGCGCGTCACATAATCGCCGAAGCAGTTGGCCGAAAGAAAATGCTGGATGTGCGCCTGATCGGCCGGCGCCGCGGCCTGAAAGCGGTCGATGACATCGCCGCCGCAGACGGCCTTCTGCGTGGCGAGACCCTGCGCGGCGCGGTTGTCGGGCGCGGTCGTCGCTTGCGCGGGCAAGGGCAGCGCCACGCCGCGTTCGGTCAGGACTTCGTTCGTCGTGTTAAGAAAGTCGAAGACCCGCGCCATGCCGACGTAGGGCACGGCCTGATAGACGATCTCTTTGCTCTCTATCGGCGTCACGCCGGCCGTCAGCGCGGCGCCCAACAGCACGCGATACTCGCTCAACGCCGGCGCCGCGATCGTCGATGCCAGTTGCACCATCAGCCGCGTCCGCAGCGCGAGCGCAGTGTGACGCAACACTTCGTCGAAGGCGAAGTTGTCGAAGACTTCGATCAACTCCGGATCGGTGACGGCCAGCGTGGAAACGTGGCTCGGAAAGAGCCGCGCGTGATTGTTGCGCGCGGTCTCGCTCAACGACATGCGTTCGCTCCTTAGCGCCCGACCAGCCGCTGCAGGTTGGACGGATAGCGCTCGCCTTGCACCGTGATCTGCGCCACTGCGTCGTGAATCGCGCTCAGTTCGCTGGCGCTCAGCTCGACGTTGGCGGCGCCGACGTTTTCTTCCAGACGATGCAGCTTCGTAGTGCCGGGAATCGGCACGATCCACGGCCGCTGCGCGAGCAGCCACGCCAGCGCGATCTGCGCGTTGGTCGCGTGTTTCTCCGTCGCGATGCGGCCGAGCACGTCGACCAGCGCCTGATTGGCCTTGCGATTTTCGGCCGAGAAGCGCGGGACAACGTTGCGAAAATCGCTGCTGTCGAACTCCGTCTTCTCATTGATCGCGCCGGTCAGGAAGCCCTTGCCGAGCGGGCTGAACGGCACGAAGCCGATGCCGAGCTCTTCGAGCAGCGGCAGGATCTCGCGCTCCGGCTCGCGCCACCACAGCGAGTACTCGCTCTGCAACGCGGCCACCGGCTGCACGGCATGCGCGCGACGGATCGAATCCGCGCCCGCCTCCGACATGCCGAAGTGCTTCACTTTGCCCTGCGCGATGAGATCTTTCACCGTTCCGGCGACGTCCTCCATCGGCACGTTCGGATCGACGCGATGCTGATAGAACAGGTCGATCACGTCGGTCCGCAGACGCTTCAACGCCGCGTCGGCGACTTCGCGAATGCGCTCCGGCCGGCTGTCGACGCCATGCGCCGACACGCCGTCTTTGAAGCCGAACTTGGTCGCGATGACGACGTTGCGGCGGAACGGCTCGAGCGCCTCGCCCAGCAGATCTTCATTCAGAAACGGCCCGTAGGCTTCGGCCGTGTCGAAGAACGTCACTCCGCGTTCGTAGGCCGCGCGGATCAGCGCGACGGCCTGCTGGCGCTCGGTCGCGGGACCGTAGCCGAAGCTCAACCCCATGCAGCCCAGCCCGAGCGCGAAGACCTCGAGCCCGCTCTTGCCCAGTGTTCGCTTTTGCATCCTGACTCCTTTTACACCGTGATCAGTTCGTAGTCGCGATGGCCCATTTTCAGCTCCTGCATGTAGGACAACTGGCGCAGCCCCTTGCGCGATTCGATGCGCTCCTTCAGGTCGTGCAGTTCGGCCTCGGGCAGCTTGTAGACCATGTCGATGGTGGCCTGGTCGACGGCCAGGATGTCGGTCGAAGCGACGATGCCGAGGTTGCGCGCCTTGGGCGGAGCCGCCGTGACGCCGGCGCAATCGCAGTCCACCGACATGTTGCGCAGCACGTTGATGTAGACGATCCGGCCCGCAAAATGATCGATGGTCGCTTTGGCCGATTCGACCATGTTTTCCATGAACGGCTCGCCCGTCAGCCAGCTCGCGTAGTTCTCATTGTCGGGAGCAGCGTGGACCATCTTCTTGCCGATCTGCCCGTCCGCGCAGCCGATGGCGATGTTCTTCAACGACCCGCCGAAGCCGCCCATCATGTGCCCCTTGAAGTGCGTCAGCACCACCAGCGAGTCGTAATTCAGCATGTGCTTGCCAACCGACATTTCTTTGAAGCGCCGGCCGCCAACGACCGGAATCATCGTCGCGCCGTCTTCGTCCAGGATGTCGACCGGGCAGAAGTCCCAGCCGTTGATCTTCAACGTCTCGCGATGGTCGGCCGTCGTATAGCGCTTGCCTTTGTACAGCGTGTTGGTCTCCACCAGCGCGCTGTTGGGGATCCGTTGCTGCAACGTCCGGACCATCTCGCGCGGCAGGATGTTCGGCCCATGCGGCTCACCCGTGTGGATCTTGATCGCCACCTTGCCGCCGATGCTCCGGTTGATCTTCGCATAGAGTTTCAACACGCCGGCGCCGCTGATGTCGTCGGTAAAGAAGACGCGCGACTTGTTCCCGCGCTGCGCCGAGGCCGCACTCAGCGCGGCTCCGCTCAACGCCAACGCGCCTCCCTTCAGGAAACTCCGCCGCACCATGTCGTTGTCCATTTGAGTCCTCCCATTGGCCACTGCATAAACCGCCGCCGATCCGCGACAGACAGCCGGCGCTTGTCCCCAGCTTCTGGCCTGTCACCAGCCGAGAGCCTGTCGCCCCGGCTGCAAAGCGGGTATCTGACTTAAGCCTAGATAGCGCCCCCGCCTGAACGGTATCCCGATCCTGCTGACTTATTGCCTATTCCTCTACGTGCCTGCTCAAACCGCAGGCCGCAGGCGCAGCCCGAATTCAACCGCGCCGGGCGGGCCCGGACAGCGGCAAAGCGCGTGTTCGACGCCTTGGCGCCAGGTTACGTTTTCCAGGCGGACTGGAGCAGGCTCGCAGCGAGTTGTTTTGCGACAACCGGTTGATGCCCGGCATCGCGGCGGAGTAGTTGGGGGGCGGCCCTTCTCGCTCCACGCCTTGGCCGGCAGGGGGTGCGGTCCCCGGCGCTCACACGCTTAGCGACGCTTGCACGCCGGCCACGTAGCGCAATGCCAACTCCGTCAACGCGGCGCGAAACTGCGTGTCGACACCGTAGCCGGCGTCGGCCAGCACCACGCCCCGTGGGACTTCGTCCTTCAATGCCTGTTTGATCTGTAAAACGGCAATTTGCTGTTTTGTTTGAAACAAAATCTGCTCGGGCACGCCGGCTTGCCTGAGCCGCTGCACATCGTTGGCCCACGCCTCCAGCAAGTACAACCGATAAGCGACAGGCAGGCTGGCGCTGGCTGTCGCCACCGACAAACTCACCGCCACACGGCAGTTGTCCTGTTTGCCCAATTGCCCACAGTACTGGCGCGCCACGCCGACCGAGTGCGAGCCCTTCTTCGGAAACCCGGTATCGTCCACGATTCAAGCGACGACCGGTCCCTGCCGTTGCAGTGCCGCGAGAACATAGGTGCGGGCCTCTGCCAACAACGCCTCATCGCTCCACGGCGCGTCGGCCACGAAGTGATGCAGCGACTGGTGCATGCGGCTGACGCGCTCGGGCGCCAAACGGGCCGCCATCGGCTCCACGCTCTTGCGCTCGCCCGGCAGCAGCAGTCCGGTGCCGTAGTTCTTCAACGGAACCATTCGATCGGTATGCCCCGCGGCCTTCGCCAAGCCATCCAGATAGGCCGCACGACGCTTCTGCTGCGGGCGTGGCGCGGCTGTTGTGCCCACAAAATAAGTCTGCTATACCCGCGGACGAAGAATTGCATCGTCACGCGATCGAGAACCTCAACCACGCCGATGCCCGTGAGTTCCTCAGTCGCGAGGAGTTCCACATGCTTGACGCACCGCCGGATAGTCCCGCCATGTCCACGGGTAACGTCACACCCGAGTTCCTCGGCGCATGGTGCCGGCTGCTCGACCTGCTCTCGACGCCCGAGGATATTCCGTTCTTGAGTGGGTTTATCGAACGCGAGATTATGTACCGAATCCTGCGAGGACCGGCGGGGGCGCCGTTACGAGCGATCGCGACACTGGGAGACCAGAGTCATCGCACGGCCAAAGCAATCGCTTGGATCAAGGCAAACTATAGCCGGCCGCTGCGTGTTAAGGAACTCGCAGACGTTGCAGGCATGGCGGTCACGACGCTTCACCATCACTTCCGGGCGCTCACGGCAATGAGTCCGCTTCAGTACCAGAAGCAAATTCGATTGCAGGCCGCGAGAGCGCGGATGCTCGCCGATGATGTTGACGCTGCGACTGTCGCCTTTGAGGTTGGATACGAAAGCGCGACGCAATTCAATCGTGAATACAGCCGCTTGTTCGGCCAGCCGCCCATCCGTGATATCCGCAGCCTACGTTCGCCAGGGGCTCCGAGACTTGAATCAGTCACACAGCCTGAGCTAGTGTCTCGGTGACGGTCTTGTTGTCGCGTTAAACTTCGACAAACCGCTTGACCAGAGCGGCTTGCAGGTGGATGGTCGGCGATCCAGATATTGGCCCGAAACGGCGATCTGGAAAAGACGCCCCGCCCTTCCTCCAAACGGACTTTGGGCTCGTGCCACCGCGCCCATTTACTACTTAACTTCTGGATGGCGCGTGATCCGCGCGGAATCTGGCGCCCCACACTGGACGCAATTAGGACTCTTGCTGCCTAGTTCTATAGCCGCGTGAATTGGTTCTTGTTAGGGCCGAACCTGCGGCGCGCGTCCTGGCGGTTGAACTGCCAACTGATCTTGGTCCCGGTGCGGCGGATTGTCTGGTTCCGCTCGTGCGCTTGGCGCTGCAGCGCGGCCAGGCCGGGGATCCGGCGGCGGCCCAGGCACTGGCGCGAGAAGAGGCCGATTTCAATCTCCGCCTGATTGCGCCGACTGCCGTGTTGGGGCGTGTAGCGGACCGTGAAATGGCGCCACAGATAATCACCGAATTCTGCGCCGTAGCAGCCAACCCGCGACTTGCGGCAGTGAATGTCCAGGTTGTCCGTCACCAGGTGAATGGTTTTGGCCGCTGGATAAGCGATCGCCATGCGGGCGAACTCGTGCGGCGTGGGCCGCGTGAAGTGCCGGCCCGCCTTCGGCTCGACGGCGCAGAAGACGTTGGCCGTGCCACAGCGTTGGTATTCATTGTCGCGACGCGCCTCGCGGCCCGGTTGGGCCGGTGTTGGCGGCCGCACGTCGCGGTGCAGCGAGATCGGCTTCTCGTCGATGCAGACAACCGGTTCCGCAGCGTTGTAGGGCTTCTCATACACCGCCAGAACGTCTTCCATCCGGCTTATGTACTGAGCGTTGAGTTCGGGCACGCGCCACATTTTCTCACCACGGCTTCAGGCCGCGGCTTTCCAGCAACATCCGAATTGTCTCCCGTCCCACACGTGGGACCAACTTCCGTTCCACCGCTTCGTCCGCCACCCAGCACACCGTCCAGCGCGCGTGCCCGGCCGGCGGAGCGCTGCATACCATGGCGATGATCTGCTGCCGCTCGGTCGCGCTCAGCACCGCGGCCGAGCCCAGTCGCGGACGCGCGTAGAGCGCACGCTCCAACCCGTCCGAACGACATCTCCGGCCGATTTCGCGCACCGCCTTGGAGGTCAACGCCAGTTGCCCGGCCACAGGCCAATGCCGACTGCCCGCGCGACAAGGCGCGCAACACCACCCGTACCTGTTACACGCCGCCGCGCAACACCTTTCGCAACTGCTCCTCATCGTCCGCCGAAAGACGCACTTCCAACCGCTGGTAGGATCGCATACCGGAGTATGCCCCGAAACAAGTCCGTACGGAAATGATGTACTGAACTTCTTCAGGTGGTCAGAGAACTAGACGCGGAGAAGCTCACCCGCGGATCGGCCACTGCGGCGGCCGCGACACCGGCCGCAATCTGGGCACCCGTCTCGCCGCCTTTCGTGGTCACGGTGTAGTTGTACGTTGTCCAGCCAACGTTGATACTTGCGCTCGTGCCGGCGTCCTGCCACCAATACTCGACGGAGCTGTTCGAACCTACCGGCGCAATGAAGTCGAGAGCGAAGTTCTGAAACCACAACGTCACCCGGCCAAACGGCTGCGGTGAGCCAGTCACCGTTCAGGCGGCGGAGGGCGCTGTACGGCTCCCGCGCGCGGTGATGCAGGCGTTCAGCGGAATTTGGCCTGAATTGCCCTGGTCGGCGATGTAGTCGAGCATGCTCCAGCCGATTGTCTGAAGTTTCCGCGACTTGATCGATTGCAGGTTCGTCGTGGCCAGATCGAAGTCCAGCACAACGCCATCGAAAGAGAAGTTCGGCGGGTCGTGCGCGTCGGCCGCGGAAGGCGACGAGCGGTTCCTTGGCTTACAGACCGTCAGGAGCGATGACGAACCGCAAGGCGCGACTGCGCCGTGCGCAGCAGGTCGCACGCTAGTCACAGCGGCGCGCGCAGGCGAGCCTGGCGGGCCGGTCGAGGCCCGCGCGACAACCAGATCCAGGGCTGTTCCCAAGAATCGGGCACAGGGCCACTGCTGTAACAAGACCTCGGCTATCCATGTGGTATTGCCTGAACGCGGGCGGTGCGTGGACCGGCGTTTGCCAATCCGCTAAGATGGAAGGGTTATTGAGACACTCCCCGGTCGTCTAATGGTAGGACAGCGGCCTTTGGAGCCGTGAAACGTGGTTCGAGTCCACGCCGGGGAGCCATCGTTCCTCCACCCCTATTTCTCCCGCCCGAATCGGTTGACTGAATCCCTTTTCGCGCTCCCCGTATCCCCAACATTCCGCAACTACTTGGCTTGCCCGTTCTCTCCGTTCGAGCAGCCTCCTTCGTGGAGAGCAATCTGAACCCCCGGGGTTCGGGCCGGGGGCCACGGATTTTCCCTCGAATTCTCCGTTTTCTCCGGTTGACAGGTGGGCTTTGTTGACAGGTGTTTTGAGGTCGGAGGCCAAAGAGGCGACTCGAAATGCGACCGGGCCTTGCCGTTCAAACTGTCTCGGACAACGGCGTTTCTTCCCTCTGAATCCCGGCCAGTTGCTCTAGCTCCGCTATCGTGACCCCGCTTAGGAAGGGGGCAGCCGCAACATCACGCGACTTATACTGCGGCCCACCGTCCTGGCCCAAAACCTTGATCGACGTTGAAGCGTTCGGCGAGACCGCCACGAGGACCCTGCTTCGGTCATGCCGTAGCGCTTGCGTGATGATGCCGTTGATGTGTTCGTCGCGGAAGCTATATCCGATGGCGAGGATGATTTTAGCTTCTAGGCTGTAGCGGCGGAGTTCATAAGCGTAAAACAGGTACGGATCGATGTACTGCATTTTGTAATCGGTCCCGAATATCAGGTCCGGATCCGCGTGTGGCGTTGCCGAGAGCTTTAAGATATTTCCCTCCTGCCGGTCCCGGTACCACGTGATGCTTCCATGTAACTTGTAGAGATAGACATGCGTCGGCACCTCTTCCCGCGCCTCAAAGCGCCTAAAATCCCATGATTCCGTCTCGCTGTCGAAACCCATCTCCAACGGGCGGTCGTGTGCATTTTGCTCAACACACAAGTCGTAATTAAGGCTGAATATACGAATAGCAAACTTCAGCTCGTCGCGTAGCCGGAAAAGCCCTTCATAGTACAGGGATTGAGCATAACTATTGATGGCGATCCAATCTCTGAGCTGCTTAACAATCAGCCGCCGAAAAGATTTAATATTCTCGAAGTCTCTACCAGCCAAATCGTAGAAATGCTGGTGCCAGCCGCTAATGAATGGGTAAAGCGTGCAGTCAGTATTTTTCTCCAACTCCGATAGAGTATTAACGATCCTTTCAATATCCGGCCGATTACTGTTCTTGCTCTTCATCACGTCCGCGCTTATCAGGCTCGCCTTGATAAACTGGTACAGTTCTCGATACTTTTTCCAAGCATCGTCGTGCTGTAGCAACCCCTCAACCTTATTGACCATCTCGCTGGAGTGCGGGATACCGGCCTCGACGCTGGTTCCAGCGCCAAGCAGAATAATGAGATCACCCTCACGCATAGGCTGACCGCTCCGATATTACAGAAACCATGGGTGCCCCGTAGCCTCGAGTCTCGGCAACTGGTCGGGGAAGGCTGCGAGGAATTTCGCAATCAGGCGGCAGTAGTACGTGCTGATTGGTGTGCTGCGCGCGTTGAAGCCCCGCCAGTTCGTGCCTGAAAGATTGAAAAGGTCTTGGAGATACCGATTCTGCTCTTGGTAATCCAGCTCGGTTTGGGGCCAGAGAAACTCCAGGTGAACTGGCCCAGCTATGCGCTTGCTAACCACGTCGGATGAAGATTTCAGGCCCTCAAACCAGAGCAGCATACTCCTTGCACTCAGACGGGCGATCGTGCCTTCAATCGGCACCCGGCTATTGTTGGCTGCATACCCAAAGAAGCGATGCTCGTCATTAATCTTGAGCACTGCGAACTTGACCGATTTGGCAGTGTTTGAGGCCGCCTGAACCGCTTCTTCTAAAGCTTTAAGCTCATCATTTTTCAGCTTGAATGGCACGTGCAGCACGCAATGCGTGTAAGACGAAGAATTCGTCGTGAGCATCTCCCTCACCAACGAACGCTTGAGATCAGCAATATAGTCAGTCCTTGAATTCGTGTGGCTGAGAACAGCTATCTTCTTGTAAAGTCCGGAAGAATCAGTTGCAACGCAATAGGCGAAATACTTCTGAATTCCGGCGACGCCCATCCGATGTGCCTGGCCGATGCCGATGATAAGGCAATTGTCGTAAGCAGGGCACACCTTCCACGGAATGCCACCAAGCTTGGTGAATATCTGTAGGGCGATGTTACTAACCGACCATTTGAACTGATCGCGTCGCTGGATCAACTGCGCCGAGATCACTTGTAGCGGGATCGCATAGGAAAGAAGTCGATACTTTGCTTCAAAATAGATCTTTTCGTTCTTGATGTCCTCAACCATGAGCACAATCAGGTTCATGCTGGGATTGTCGCGCTTGATTTGTGCTATCTGAGCCACCGCAGCCGCCAATTCGTCCAACGTCCACTGCTGTGGCACTACACTGAAGTACTTATCAAAACTCAAGCCGAATACCGCCGGCATTCCTTTGAACGCGACACCCGACGCCTTGCCCATCAATCCTCGATAGAGATCTTCTGCCAGCGGGCGGTGTTCCTTCTGGAAGAACATGATACAGCCGAGCGGTTTACCCTTGACTTCCTCCAAAGGACCAAACCGTTCGAGCCCTTTCCACTGTGATTCGTCCACTGCATCATGAGAAAGGACAAATAATTTTGGCTGTAACTGCTCGACATCGACGGAGGTGAGCTTCCTATGCACATCCAGCGGTTCGGTAGCACCTGGATGATGAATGGGCAGGAATGACGCAAGCGGGCCGTTGATGAAGTCCCCGATGATCTTCTCACGGTCGATATATGCGTTTCGGTTGCTGCGGTAGTGTTCGTCCAACCCGAGGCTCAGCCGTTGGACTTCCCGGAGAGGTGTCGCCTCTGGCTTCTTCCAGAAGTGGAAGTCAATAAGGAGGCCATACTGACGCTTAGCTGCCAGGAAGTACGGCTCCAGCCAAATTTCGCGGTTTCCGTATGGGGTGCGTTTGATGACGATGGACACCGCGCGCTGGAATCCCCGGTGAATCCTGCAGTTTCCCGTGAAGTACTTCTCGGCTGCGGCTGCCAGCACTTCGAAGATATAGCGGAGCGCGAACTGCCGATTTTGCCCTTCGCGGAAGGCCCAGGGCAAGTAGCCCGGCTGTTCAGTCAGACTGATCAGGTAAGACGCACGCTCCTCTGAATTTTGCGCTAAGGGGAGGGTATAGCAGAGTGCATCCTGGGGTTTGGCTTCAGACGGCGCAATCATCTTACGCCAAACCGTAACGTCTACGCTTTGGCTCTGGAGAGTAAGGAAATTGATCTTTATACCGGGAACAGATCCCATTGGCGTCTACTGAGCCCGGCTTTGATCATACAACACGTCAGCAGGATCTTGTTTTGGGATGACATTACGCTCGACAAATTGCCCTTCAGGTCGACCATGCTGGGCGCCCATCCTGCCGCTACACGTGGCCGAGATCCGGGTCCGGCGCCTGGTACCATTGAAGGCCGCAGACGAACGAGATGAACCGCCCGGAGTGCGCAACCATGCTTGCTCCTCAACGACTGCAACCCAGCGCGTTCCAAAGTCAACGGGACTCTTCCCGTATCAGCAAATAGCAAGTCGGACGCCTCGTAGGCGGGGCGACGTGCGGCGTTACGGTCGACATTGGTGGAGCTAGCGTCAGATGCTGAGACTTCATACGTGGGCGATGTCGAAGGACGACAGTCCTAACGAATGAGAGTCGAGGTCCCGAGAGGTGCCGCTCAATGAACTCCTTCCGTCGCATGCTGGGAGTACGGTGGCAGTGCTAAGGCGAAGTGTCACCCGGCGGGATCAGCGCTGCTGGTGGCGAGAGGGAGCCTCATAGATGCATCAGCCCGTCTGCATTCATCCGCCCCGTTCGTCCATTTTCTGTCAGACGTGGCCTCCACCCTTTCTGATTTCGAACCTCCGCGAGTATAGATTTACAGGGGCGCGATTACGCTCCTGATGACCAGACAGCGGGTGCGCCGGAATGCGGGGCTCGTTGTGGGTGCCGGATGGGACTCGGGCAGCCACGCGAGAGCGCGCACCTGAGTCTGCCCGGCACCCGCATTCGGCACTTCGGCACATCCGAATGGGGGCGCCGATGCAAACCGAAGACACGATCACCGACGAGGCTGTGCGCAACATCGTGACACTGCTGGCGCTGGCGTATGAACGCTACGCGGCGGAGCAGCGTGAAGCGATCGTCACAGCCATGAATCCGGCGCGGGAACCACTTGATAAGGCGGGCGCTTCGAGCCGTCATGGTCAGTAGTTGACAGACGGAGACGGCAGATACGGATGAATCCCAAGACACCGATAGAGACCGATTTGAACGACCTGGCGAAGGCCAGCCTGGAGCGCCTGCAGGAGTTGCATCGCGAGATGTTCCCTGGCGCGCCGGTGACGCTCAATGCTGGCCACTTGCGCCGCAAGATCGCCTGGCATCTCCAGGCCAGAAAGGAGGGTGGGCTGCCGGACAGCGCGCGCCAGTACGCTCTGGAATTGGCTCGCAACTCGGCGCTGCGCGTGCGGATCGGCGACAACGTGGCACGGCGCAAGAAAGAGATTCCGATTGATCGCGCGGTGACCGTTCAGGTCGCGCCCGATCACGATGCGCGGCTGCCCTTGCCGGGGAGCCTCCTCATCAAGGATTACCGCGGCAAAACCGAAGTCGTGCGAGTGCTCGAGCAGGGCTTCGAATACGCGGGTCGCAAGTACGGCTCGCTGAGCGCGGTCGCACAGGAAATCACGGGCACCAAGTGGAACGGCTGGGCGTTCTTCGGGCTCGCGCGGAAGGAGGAACGCCTTGTCAGCTAAGCATGCGGCGACCGAGCCGCGCGGAGTGGCGTCAGACATCTCGACCATCCGCTGCGCAATCTACACGAGGAAGTCGACCGACGAGGGGCTTGACCAGGCCTTCAACACGCTCGACGCGCAGCGCGAGGCGGGTGAAGCCTACGTCGCGAGCCAGCGCCACGAGGGCTGGATGGCCCTGCCGCAGCACTACGACGACGGCGGCTACACCGGCGCCAACATGGACCGGCCGGCGCTGCAGCGGCTGCTCGCCGATGTGGCGGCGGGCGTCGTGAATTGCGTGGTCGTCTACAAGGTCGACCGGCTCACGCGCTCGCTGCTCGACTTCGCGCGCATCGTCGAGGTCTTCGACAAGCACGGCGTGACCTTCGTCTCGGTGACGCAGCAGTTCAATACAACGGCGTCGATCGGCCGCCTGACGCTGAACATCCTGCTGAGCTTCGCGCAGTTCGAACGCGAGATGATCAGCGAGCGCACGCGCGACAAGATGCGCGCCGCGCGGCGGAAGGGCAAGTTCGTCGGCGGCAATCTGATCCTGGGTTACAACGTCGCACCCCAGGGCGGCAGCCTTGTCGTCAACGATGCCGAGGCAGGCCGCGTGCGCGCGATCTTCCAGCTTTACCTCGACTACGGCGCGCTGATCCCGGTGGTCGAGGAACTCAACCGCCGCGGCTGGACGCTGAAGGCCTGGACCACGCGCGAAGGCAAGCCGGTCGGCGGCACGTGCTTTACGAAGTCCAAGCTCTACAACCTGCTTACCAACTACGCCTACGCCGGCAAGGTCCATTACGAAGGCAAAGTCGTCGAAGGCGAGCACGAGCGGATTGTCGACGACGCGACGTTTGACCGCGTGCAAGAACTGCTGCAGCGCAACGGGCGGAAAGGCGGCCGGACGCTGCGCCACAAGTACACTGCGTTGCTGAAGGGCCTGGTGCATTGCGGCACCTGCGGTGCGGGCATGATCCACACCTACACGAAGAAGGGCGCGCGGCTGTATCGCTACTACGTCTGCTCGAAGGCCCAGCAGCAGGGCTGGAACCAGTGCGCCACGCGCTCGGTGTCGGCGCCGGCACTTGAAGCGGCCGTGGTCGAGCAGATCCGGTCCATCGGCCGCAGTCCGGCGCTGCTGGCGGAAGTGCTGCGCAAGCTGGCGGGAAACGCGCAGGCACGGTCGGACGAGGTGCAGCGCCAGATCGCGCAGCTCGATACCGAGTTGAACACCGTGTCGGCCGAGATGGCGGCGCTGGCGACCACGGCGAGCACGCCGGGATCCGCCGCGAAAGAGGCGCTCGACCGTTTGGCCGATCTTCACCAGCGGGCGGAGACATTGGAGCAACAACGCAGTGCCCTCCTGCGCGAGTCCGCCGCGGACGGTCCGGGCATCGATGCCAACAAGGTGCAACGGGCGCTTGAACAGTTCAGCCCGCTGTGGGAGCAGATGACCGGCTGGGAACAAACAAAGCTGATCCAATCCTTGCTCGAAGAGGTCCGCTACGATGGCGCGGCCGGCGTGGTCACGCTCGGCTTCCGCTCAAGTGGTTTGAAGGAGCTTTGCCAGAATGACGCAGTGCAACACGCTTGAGATGCAGTTCACGTTCCGCCCGAAACGCCAGCCGTATACCCGCCAGGTCGCAACCGATCCTTCGAAACTGGCGCCGACTGCCGTGGCTGCAGGCCGTCCGCCCCGCGTCAGCCAAGTGCTGGCGCTGGCCGTTCAGTTTCAGGAGATGCTGCGTCAAGGCGAAGTCCGCAACTGTGCCGAACTTGCGCGCTTCGGCGGACTGACGCGGGAGCGCATCAGCCAGATCATGAAGCTCAACTGGCTCGCGCCCGACATCCAGATCGAGGTGCTCTATCTACGCCCGTCGCCGGGCGCGCGGGGGCCGGTGTCGGAAGTGGCGGTCCGCGCCATCGCGCTGCATCTGGCCTGGGCCGAGCAGCGTGAACTCTGGCGTCGGTTGAAGTGCGACAGCGGGTTACTGTGAATTGCCAAGGCGGCAGGCACCGCACTCGAACTGGGCGACCCAGGCGTGCGCGTCCACGCCGTAGCTAAACGGATCGTCCGCGAGCCCGGTCCAGTCCCGCAGGGCGCGGCCGAGCTTCAGGACAGCGGGATCTTCGGGGGAGCGCTCGATCCGGCCGCCGCGTTTCAGGCACTCCAACAACACGCGGCCCTCGGGTGTAGGGCGTCCGTCTTCCCGAGCAAGCCCGAGCGCGTCGAGTGAGTATTCCCGCCAAATCCACTCCTGACGCTCGGCCACCTCCGTCGTGGCAGACTCAGCGCGGGCTCGAAACGCCGCGCCGGTCACCAGTCCCACGGCAATGCGCCCATTCCGCCGTTCCTCGATGCGAAAGCTGAGCCAGGTGGCGCCGGCTGGCGTCGGAAAACCATGGTCTTCGTTGAGTCGAAGCTCAAAGGCGCAGCGGTACTCACCAGCCTTCTTGTCGAAGGAGATCGGCTCATCGTCAATCTCAAACAGCGCCTTCAGGCGCATCCGCAGCGCACTGATCTGCTTGCGGAACCGCGCCAAATCGGTGACTCCAGTGGGCAAAGCGTCCAAAGCAAGGCAGCCACGGTTTTGGGCAAACAGCCGCAGGATCTGCAACGCGCGATCACCGGCGGCTTCGGCCTGGCGGCTGTCCGAAAAACCAGCTTCTTCAAATGGCAGCTCTTTGCTGTAGGCGCCCGCACTTATAAATAGGGAGACTGCAGCGATGTCGATCCGCAGGTCCTGCCATCCGGTTCCCTCCGGCAGCGCCACACCGCGGATTGCCGCTAACTTCTCCGGACCGCGCGCCGCAGGCAGGCCGTCTTCGATGTAATCGAGATCCACGTTCAGGCCGCGCTCGCCGAGTGTCGTCACGTCCTTCACATCGAATACAGTGAAGTCCGGCAACTGCCAGCCGTTTCGCTGGGGCTTGTCGCCCAGGGTGAGCAGCACACCGGCCGGCGCGCTCAACTGCCGGGTGGCCGCGGCAATATCAGCACCGCGTCGCGTCACGGCGAAGAAGAGGTCCCGGAAGCGGCCGGCCAAGCGGCGCCGGCCAAGCTTCCACAAACCGCCAGCGATGATGCAGTCCAGCGTCCCAGACAACTCCATTGCCACGGCGAGTTGCCGCGCCAGTGCGCCGGTGTCCACGTCCCACTGCCGCAATCGCTCCGCGGGCACATGCACGAGACCTTCGACAGGACAGCGGATGTAGGCCCGCTGACCTGACGGCTCGCGTACGCTCGGCTGCCAGAACACTTCTTCTATGTGCCAGGCGCCACAGGCGTCGCAGGCCACGGCGCACGCGGGCTCGCCTTCCCGCAGCAGGCCCAAGCGCGTCAAGCGTTCCAAGTCTGCTGGCAGCCAGCGCTGCACCTCATCGAAGCTGAACACCGGCTCGTCGCACTCTGCCCGCAGCAGGACTTCGCGCAGCGGATCACTGCTCACTTTCGATGCCCCAGCGCTTGAGGTAACCGCGCAACAATTGGGACTCTTCGTCGTCGCCCAGGTCGCAGTGCGTCTCCGAGAGCTTGAACCGGATGCTGCGGTTGCGTCGACCGGCGCGCTGAAAGACAGCACGCAGCGTTGCTTCGACAATGACCGCATGGGCAAGATTCGTTTTGTCCGCGGCGAAGTTGGCCTGAATTAAATCGTGGACCGAAGTGCGGGCCCCCCGTCCCCCAACGTCCACTGCAATCGTTCCTCCGACGTAGCCAGGGATCCGCATCCGCAGGCCGATCAATCCGACGCGCTCGATCTTGTGCTCCGGTTGCGTAGGAAATGTCAGGTTGGGATCTTTGAACAGCTCCAGGTTGTAGGGTTGCGGAGTCAGCGGTTTGGGCGTCTGGTCACGGCCCAACACTGTTTCAGCAAAGATTCTCGAGAGATCGTCGCGCACCGGCCGGCCGCCCTCGGTGTACAGCTCCACCGTGCCCGCCGAACTGTCGTAGGCGAAGACAACTTCAAAGACGCCACTCCAACTCCGGCTGGCAAGTTCGCCATCTTCGTCGTAACCCAGAATCTCGCCGGCGTAGTCCGCCGGGTAGGCATAGAAGGCATCGACGCCACTCGCCCGATGAATGTGCTCCACTTTGCACAACTCGCCCCGCCCTTCGTGCTCGTAGAAATACTCCGAGAGACGCTGGCGGAGCGCCGCCAAGCGGTCGGCGGTCACTTCGATGTTCTCCGTGGGCAGACCATTGCGCTTCTCCCACGAGCGCCGGGGCAACGCTTCAATGTGATCCAGCGCCCGTGCGCTCGCGAAGACCTCCGGATGATCGAGATAACAGGCCAGAGCCCGCTCGTGCGCGCTCGCCATGGCGCCGAGCTGCTGTGCGATATCGAGCCCGCGGTCGCGCGCGGTTTCGATCAGCACCTTCGTCCCGCGCGTCGTGGCAAGCGAGTCAATCTGGCGGAAGGTGTTACCCACCTCTCGCCGTTCCGCTTCGGGCAATTGCTGCCAACGTTCGAAGATCTCCTCGACGTTGCGCTCTGTCCGTTCTTTCCAATTGAACTCGGCGAACTCCGCAAACCGGGAAAAGAAACGCGCCAGGAGCGAATTGGGCGCCTGGCGCAAAAACGATCGCGGATTGTACTTCACGCTACCCATCCCCTTTGATGACTTCAGGGCTCTGCGGATGCTTTTCGGCGGCCAGCGACACGACTCCTCTCACGATTCCGCTGAGGGGAATCGGGCATCTGAACCCAGATGGGTGGGTTGAGCTCTAGGCTGGCTTACTGCAGAATAACACCGCGAAAAAAACACGAATAAAGTCACCTGGCAAGCACCTGAGGACGTTGGAGATCGGATGCTCGACAGACAAGCGCCAGAGGATTTCCGCAGCTTGCTCGATTTGAAACCAACTCTCAAAATCACCTCCGAGCCCGGCCACCAGCCGGGCTCTTCGTCGTTCTGGCGACCGGATTGGGGACCAGCCGTGCTGCCGCACCGGAGTAATGGCGGCATTACTCGAATTTATCGACACTCCGTCTTGAACCGGTCCATGGAATTTTCCACGACGTTTTGAGCCACCTTCGAAAAAATCTGAAAAATATATTCCCCTTGTTATCAGTCGGTTGGAGGTTTGGACCTGTGGAAAAGTCCCGCCAGATGGAATTTTCCACCAACCGGGGGCAGGAGAAACAAATTGAGCACTCCTGCTACCAAACGCGAGAACGCTCCCGGGGAACTGCCTCCTCCGGCCGCACCCGAGAACATTGTCCGCGACGCTTTTGACGACGTTGCGATTGTCATCGGCGGCGCTGCCGCCAGCTACCAACTTGAAGACGACCTGCTCTGGACGCTGATGAGCCGGTTGGATCGCATCCGCATTCGCACGCTGCACCGGCTCTCGGCCGGCGGACCCGCGACCGCGACAACTGCCGTGCCACGCCTGCACCCAGCCGTGGACCAATTCCTGGCGCGCAACGCCGCAAGGGAGGCCCGGGCATGAGGAACGAAATCCGTTATTCGCAGCTTTCCTCCGCGCGTCAGGCGCTCGTTCGTCTGCTGCAGGCGGTCAATTTCGGCCGGGTCGAGGAACTGGAGATTCACGGCGGCGAGCCCGTTTTCGATCCGGCCCCGCGGGTCACCTTCGACATTCGGCTCGATCTCGACGAAGCAGCGCGCCCGGAATCGCGTCTTGCGGACTTCACGCTGCCGATCGAGGTGTGCCGTCTGGTCGAACATCTCGATCGACTTGTTCAAGGCACGATCGCGCGCATTGAGGTGCGCGCCGGCATTCCGCGCCGCCTCTCTTTCGCGACTTACGCGGCGGAGGTGCGGTGATGATGCCACTCGATCTGGAAGCGGCGGCACCGTACATCCTGCATCAGGCTTCCTGCCGGGCCCGCTTCGTCGTAAGCCGGAGCCGGCTGCCGCAGGACACCTGGGAGGATCTGTCCCAGGAATTCGCGCTGGACTGTTTGCAACGCGCTCCGCACTTCAATCCGGTGCGCGGCGATGGACGCGCCTTCATCCGCGGCGTGATCCGCAACCGGTCCGCCGTTGCCGCGAACAGAGAGCTGAAACGCGCCCTGGTGGAAGCGCCAGCCTGCTCCGATGCAGAGCAGCGCTGCTCGGACCGTACGCCGCAAGAGCCCGCCTCGGCGGATCCAACGTCGCGTTTGGTCTTCAGCGTCGATATGCAGCGCTACCTTGCGACGTTGCCGGTCAACCTGCAGCGCCTCGCGCAAGATCTGACCTATCTGCCGCCGCAGATCATCGCCCGCAAGTGGAATCGCTCGCCGCAGCGCATTTACCAGTTGATTGGCAGACTCCGCGCGGCTCTGCTTCGCTCCGGCCTGCTGCCCGATGCCTGCCGCCTCGGGGGTGCGCGATGACAGCGGCACCGATCGTATCCACTTACTCGATGTGGGCGTTGTTCCGGAACTGCCGGAAGGCCGTGGAGTGGCGCTACGTCGATCGGCTCGTGCCGCTCGAGCGGGCGAGCGCGCTGCGCTTTGGCTCGCTCGTGCACGAGTGCCTGGAGTTGTGGCACGGCCGGCGCGACTTGGCACTCGTGCTCGACCACATCGACCGGCAGTGCGTGAACCGGGCACAGGACGAGGGCCAGAAGCGGGATTGGTTCCTCGCCACGGCGATGATGCGCGGCTACGCGGCGCAGTACCCGAGCGAGGAGTTCGAGGTCGTGGCTCTCGAGAAGACCTTCGAGGGACCGATCGTGAATCCGGCGACCGGCGCGGCGTCGCGCAGCTTTGTGCTCGCCGGCAAGGTCGACGGCATCATCCGTATTGGCGGCGAGCACTTCATCCTCGAACATAAGTGCGTTACGGGCGACAGCCGAGTCTTCGATTACGCATCGGGTGAGCTGTTAACCGTTCGCGACATGGCGCGGCGCAAAATAGCGCCGGTAGTCCTTGGGATTGACGACCAGGGTCGGCTCACGCACGCCCAGGCAGGCATCCCCCAACCGGACAGGGTTCGCGACGTCTTCCGAATTGTTCTCAAGTCCGGCCGAGCCCTTACAGTTTCGGACAACCATCCGGTTCTCACTCATCGAGGCTGGGTGACAGCCGGAATGCTGAAGAAAGGTGATTGGGCAGCAGTTCCCCGCTCAACTCAAACCTCCCACGCGCAGAGTCCGTTCTCCTCCGACGAGGTCAAGCTGGCCGGCTACATGCTGGCGGACGGCACGCTATCAACCCTAACCTTCAGCAAGTCAGACGGACCAGTGCTCGATGATTTCCTGGCGGTGGCGGGTCGCCTGGGAATTCGGTTCCACGTACAGAGGCGAGACGACCGTTCTCCTCAGGTGCGGCTGTCGCAGGCACCCGATAGTCCGGCACGTCTGCTCATGGAACGGCTTGGGTTCTATGAGGAATGCGCCGATGAGAAGCACCTCCCGGATGTGCTCCAGTCGATAACGGACTGCCAAGTCGGACTCTTGCTCGGCGCGCTTTGGAGCACCGACGGCAGTGTGGATGTATTTGAAGAGAAGCGGCCAGATTGCTCGCGCGTTCAGGAGAAAATCCGGATCGCTTACACCTCTCGTTCACACGCCCTTTGCTCGGGAATCCAGAAGCTTCTGTTACGCCTCGGCGTTTACTCGTCCGTCACCCGGTCCTCAGTTGCGTATCAAGGAGAACGCAGAGCAGTTTTCAATACCCGGGTGATCGGCCGGGGCTCGAAGCGCAGGTTCCTCGACCTTGCGATCACCGGGATAATCCCCATCCTGAAGTACCCCGAAGTGATCCGGCGTGCCCGGGCGCTGGTGAAGCCGGGCGAGGACCCTCGAATGGAACCGTCCGGCCTGCCGGGATGGCTTCAGCAGGCGGAAGTGTTCTGGGACCCGGTTGAGTTGGTGGTCGTCTCTGGCCGGCAGTTGATGTACAACCTGACCGTTCCAAAGATCCATAACTTCGTTGTGGATGACGTTGTCACACACAACACCGCCAGCCAACTTGACGCCCGACTATCTCGAAAAGCTCTGGACCGACTTCCAGATCACGCTCTACGCCTACTACGTCGAGCAGACGATGCAGATCCCGATCACCGGGATCCTCTACAACGTGCTCGTTAAGGCCCGGTTGCAGCAGGCCAAGGGCGAAACGGTCGAGGAGTTCGAAGCGCGGCGCCAGGAACTCGTCGCCAAGTCGAAGACGGGCCGCACCACGGCCAAGCGCAGACTGCCCGAAGCGGACGAGGAATTTTCTGCGCGGCTCGCGGAGAAGTACGCCGACCCGCTGATGTTCCACCGCGAGATGCTGTACCTCTCGCGGGACCGCTTCGATGTCCTGCGCAGCGAATTGTGGGAGCTGACCCAGGCCTTCCTCGATGCGCGCCGCCGCGGCGTTTTTTACCAGAACACCGCCTTTTGCTTCAACTACCAGCGGCCCTGCCCGTACTTCCCGCTGTGCCGCTCGAACGGCAATCCCAACGTCCGCGACAACTTCTACCAGCGCGTCGCGCCCAACGAAGAGCTGCGCGTGCTGAACCCCGTAACGCCCGAACCCGCTTTCTAAAGGAGCTTTATAACCATGGCAATTCTACCGACCACCAAGACCGCGCCCAAGCCGCATCTCGCCGATTTGACCGTGCTTCTGTATGGAAAAACCAAGATCGGAAAGTCGAATTTCTGCTCGCACGCCGAAGGCGCGCTGTTCCTCGCCACCGAGCCCGGCCTCAACGCGCTCGACGTTTTCCAGGCGCCGATTCAGTCCTGGGACGAGTTGCTCGCGGCCTGTGCCGAGATCACGGAAGGTAAGCATCCTTTCAAGACTGTGATTATCGACACGGTCGACAACGCCTACAAGTTCTGCACCGACTACATCCTCAAGAAGTTCAAGATCGAGCACGAGTCCGACCTCGGCTACGGCAAGGGCTACGCCCTGATCAACAACGAATTCCAGCGGGTGCTGACCAAGCTCGCCTTCCTGTCCTATGGCCTATTTCTTGTCTCGCACGCTAAGGAGATCGAGGTTGAAACTCGCACCGGCAGCTACACACGCGTCGTGCCGACGCTGCCCGACAAGGCCCGCAAGATCGTGCTCGGCATGGTCGACATGGTGCTCTACTGCGGCCTCGAGCAGTCCACCGGCGAGGACGGTGAACCGCGCCTGCGCCGCGTGATCCGCACCAAACCAAGTCTTTACTACGAAGCCGGCGATCGCACGGGGCGCCTGCCCGACATGATCGACCTCGACTACGGCAAGTTCTACGCCGCATTCAATGCCGCGGTCGCGCCGCTGAAGCCGCAGGCCGCCAAGGCCGGCGCCGCCAAGTGAATTCGCAAACAGAAGCCACAACAGGAACAACAATCATGAACAACAATTCGATTGATCTCGCCCAATTCGATGGCAGCTACCGCAACGAACAGGTGGAGGAGCGCACGGAGTTCGAAAGCGTGCCCGACGGCAAGTACCAGGTGAACGTCGAGAAGGCGGAACTGACGCAGGCGCACACCTCCGGCAACCCGATGCTCAAATGGACGCTGCGTGTCATTGCACCGGACTGCATCGGACGGTGCATCTGGCGCAACTCGGTTATCACGGCGAAGACACTGAAGTTCCTCAAGACCGACCTGCACACCTGCGGACTCGATCTTGAGAAGCTCTCCGATCTGCCCAATCACCTTGCCGAATTGCTTGACGTGAAGCTTGAGGTGACCAAGCGCACCAAGGGTGACAACGAGAACATCTACTTCAACCGCCGCATCGACAACGATCGCGCGCCCGGCAACTTCCGGGAGGAGGCCGGTGACGCCCTTGTCCCGTTCTAATCCACACCCCCTGGCGGTGATCGTGGACACGCGGGAACAGGAGCCCTACACGTTTGATCCCCGGCTAGCGACGGTGGTGCGTCACGCGCTGCCGGCCGGGGACTACTCCGCGCAGGGCCTCGAAACGGTGGTGGCCGTGGAGCGAAAGAGTCTCGACGATTTCGTCTCCACGCTGATCCACGCCCGCGGGCGCTTTTACCGCGAACTTCAGACGCTCGCCAGCTACCGGGCGGCGTGCGTCGTGGTCGAGGCCGGTCTGTCCGACGTGCTTGCCCATCGCTACCGCGGCGCCGCTCATCCCAGCGCCGTGCTCGGCAGTGCGCTGGCGATCTTGCTCGACTTTCGCATTCCGGTGCTGTTCTGTTCGAGCCGCCAGGCGGCCTGCCACTTTGTGCAGCAGTACCTCCTGGCGGCGCACAAGAGGTGGGGTTCATGAGCAATGCAGCGGTCGCGGAGGTTCCAACGAGCCTCCGCGGCATCGTGGAAATCATGTTCTATTCCGGCGCGACTTTCAGCGCTGGCAAATTGCGTACCCCGGATGGCGATCTTGCCACCTTCGCCGGTAAGATCTTCGTGCGCGAGGGCGAGTCCGTGCGGCTCGAAGGACGCTGGGCCCGGCACCCGAAATACGGGCGCCAGTTCGCGGTCGAGAGCCTGGGCTACGATTTAGAACTCGATGCTGATGGTTTGGCGAACTTCCTGGCGAACCACCCGGACGTAAAAGGCATCGGGCCCGTCAGGGCGCGCGCCATTGCCGAGCACTTCGGCCACGACTTCGACCGGGCGATTCGCAGCTCACCGGCGAACGTCGCACAGGTTGCCGGCGTCCCACTCGACGTCGCCACCAATCTGCAGCGGCTGTGGATCGCCAACACGGACTTCAACACCGCGATGGCGCACCTCGCGCGCTATGAGCTGACGCATTGCCAGGTGACGACGCTGGTCGAGCATTTCGGCAACCAGGTCGTGCCCATGTTGCAGCGCGACCCGTATGTGCTGGTCCACGAGATCCGTGGCCTGGGCTTCAAGCGCGTGGACAAGATCGCACGCAAGATGGGCACGCCGAAGGATCTTCCTTCACGCATCCGCGCGGGTCTGCTGAACTGCGTCGCCGAAGCGCTCGACGACGGCGACTGCTGGGTCGAATACGAAGACTTACTCGACCGGGCCAACGCCCTGCTGGTGATGGACACGCTGGACAGCCGCGAGGTGATCGAGCGGCACCTCGAAGCGCTGATTGCCGGTGGGCAACTGGTCTGCCAGCCCTACGCGCAACTGGTAGTCGCCGATCCGGAGATCTACCGGATGGAGACGGAACTCACGAAGATCTTCGGTACAGCACGACGGCAGAATCCGCATGCGGTCGCCGACATCGAGGGCCTGCTCAATGCCGAAGGCGCCACGCTGAACGTCGAGCAGCGGGCCGCCGTGCGCAATGCGTTCCTCTACTCAATCTCGCTGATGACGGGTGGCGCCGGCAGTGGCAAGACGTACACGGTCTCGACGATTGCCAGCATCGCCGAGAGCCTGGAACTCGAACTGGTGCTTGCGGCGCCGACCGGCAAGGCAGCCCGGCGACTGGAAGAAGTCGTCGGGCATGAGGCCTCGACGATTCATCGCTTGCTCGGCTTCAATGGGCGCGAATACGTGCGCGACGCACTGAATCCCATCGAGACCGACATCCTCGTGGTGGACGAGATGTCCATGGTGGATGTGCCGCTCGCATGGCGACTCTTTCAGGCCATCGACCCGAAACACACAGCGGTCGTGCTCGTCGGCGACCACAACCAGTTACCGCCGGTGGGCCCCGGCAACGTGCTGCGCGATCTGGTTCAGTCGCGGGCCATTCCAACCACCGTGCTGACGAGCGTCATTCGCCAGGCCGGCGTGCTCAAGACCAACTCAACGGCCATTCTCGACGGCGAGATCCGGCCGACTGCGGAGGTGCGCCTCGGCGCGCGCCGGCCGTGGTACGTGATCGACAAGTTCACCGACGCGCTCGATGTCCGCCGCATGCTGCTACTTCTATTTGAGGAGATTCTCCAGGAACGCCTGGGCTACGATCTGCTGCGCGATGTACAGGTGCTGACGCCGATCCACAAGGGCCCGCTCGGCACCGCTGAACTCAACATCGAATTGCAGCGGCTGCTGCAGATCAAGCTTCGTGGGGTCACCGTCGAACCGGTCGAGCCCGGGCGCCGGCCGAAGCTCTACTCGGGTGACAAGGTCATCCAGACCAGGAACGATTACGAACTCGATGTCATGAACGGCGCCATGGGCATCGTCCACTCGATCGGCGCCAACGGGCACATTGCCGTTGACTTCGATGGGCGTCTGGTCGGCGTGGATGCCGACGCCGCCGCGAACATTCAGCTCGCCTACGCGACGTCGATCCACAAGGTGCAAGGCTCGGAGTTTCCCTGCGCCATCGTCATCGCCCACAAAGCGCACTCCTTCATGCACCACCGCAATCTGCTCTACACCGCGGTGACGCGCGCCAAAGAGAGCGTCATTCTGCTCGGTGATCGCTGGGGCATGACCAACTGTGCGGCGAAGCGGCAGGTGGATCGCCGCAACACGTTTCTTTCCTTTCTGCTTGCCGAGGAGGTCAGCGAGTGAGCCAGCCCGTCGATGTGCGTGCTTATTACCGCCGCATCACGGATGTGAACATCGCCGAGATTGCGAGGGAGGTGCTCGGCGGCCGCATCACTCAGGACGCTGGAGTGACGCTCTACTGCGACTGCCCGAATCATCGCAGCCAGTCGCACCGGTCGTTCCAAGTCAGCACGGAAAAACAGAGCTGGTACTGCTTCGGCTGTGGAGTGGGCGGGGACGTCCTGCAACTGGTCGAGTTTGTGCAGAGCGGCGTGGTGACGCGCGGGCAGTCCGGCACCATGCCAGCCTCGCATCGCCAGGCGCGGGACTTCCTCGCGAGGCGAGCAGGCCTGGATCCGCTGTCGCAACTCGGCCGGACGCCCGAGGAGATCGCCGAGGCCGAAGAACAACTCCGTTTACGCTGGCGCGTGGCGGACGTGCTTACTTCCCTTGCAGAAATCTATCATCAGCGCCTCCTCGGCAACTCTGAAGTCCTCGCCTGGTTTCGCAAAATGTACGGCATCGGCGACGAGACAATCGTGCGACTGAAGATCGGCTTTGCGAACAACGAGCCAAGCCCCGTGCAAGCGCTGATGGAGGCCCCCGGCGCATTCACGCCACGCGAACTGGCAGCCAGCTCGGCCTTCAAGCCGACGGCACAGGACGGCTTGCTTCCATTCTTCGATGGCCGCGTTGTCTTCCCCTACTGGAGCCGCGGCAAAGTGGTCTTCCTGATCGGCCGGCAGACGCCCTGGACACCCAACACGGATTGGGAGAAGTCGAAGTACAAGAAGCTCGCGGTTCGCAACGACCGCAACAACGAGCATGTGGCGCAATGCATCCAGAACGACGTTCTATACAACGAAGATGTCTTGCTGACGCGCCCCACGCGCATGATCATCACCGAAGGTGTCACCGATTGCATTTCTTTGATGGAGCACGGCTTCCCGGTAGTCTCGCCTGTGACCGTGCGAATCCGCGAGGCCGATTGGGAGCGCCTGCTGCCCAAGCTCGCTGGCGTCCAAACCGTCTTCGTCTGCCAGGACAATGAGGTCTCGCAAGCCGGCCTGCAGGGCGCCCTGACGTCGGCGCGCATCCTGGCCGCTCACGGGATCGAGACCCGCGTGGCTGTCCTGCCGCTGGCCGAAAAGCAGCAAGCGGCACGGCGGGAGTTGCGTGAGCGTTTCGGCGCTGATCAGACGGCAACAGATCTTCCGCCGGAAGCTGAGCCGTATCTGGCCGACGCCAAAATCGACGTCAATGAGTACTTCGCCGCTGGCCATACCGCCGCGGAGTTTGAGCAGATCCTCGCCCGGGCACAGACGCCACTCGAGATGGCGATCGCCAGACTTTCGGCGGATACGCCGGATACCGACCTGCCACGCATCCTCGCTCCGGTGCTCGCCGAGATTGGGCAACTCGACCCGATCGCTCAGCCCCATCACCTGAAGGCGATCCAGGAGCGCTGCGGCAAGGAGCGGCTGCCCCTGTCGGCCTTGCGCCAACAGATGAAGATCGTGCGGATTGACAGCAAGAGAGGAGCGAGAAAACGAATGAACGGAGGACGCGTGGCTGGCTCACAAGGAACAATATCGCTAACGAGCAGTGCAAGTTGGCGGGATAAGCTAATCTTTAACTTGAATGGCTCGGTGAAGCCTGTGCTGGCCAACGCCATCACGGCGCTGAGCAATGCACCCGAGTGGGCCGGCACGCTCGCGTACAACGATTTTGCCCTGAACACTGTGCTCGTTCGGCCGGCACCGTGGATGGCCGCTGACACTCCGGTTCCCCATGCCTGGAACAACACCGAGGACATCCTGACCGCCAATTGGCTGCAGCACGAAGACATCTTCGTGGCGCCGCACGTGGCCGGCCAAGCCGTCGAAGCGGTCGCCAAAGCGCATCACTTCCATCCCGTGCGGGAGTACCTGGAGTCGCTCACCTGGGACGGCATGCCGCGGCTCGGCAGCTGGCTGACCGACTATCTGGGCGTCGAGCCTTCTCCGTACGCGGCCGCGGTCGGCACGCGCTGGATGATTTCGGCCGTGGCCCGAATCTTCGCGCCGGGCTCCAAAGCGGACACCTGCCTGATTCTCGAAGGAGTGCAGGGCATCAAGAAATCGACCGCCCTGCGCGCGCTGGCGCAACCCTGGTTTGCCGAAGAGATCGCCGAGTTGGGCTCGAAGGATGCTTCGATCCAGTTGCAGGGCACCTGGATCATCGAAATCGCCGAGTTGGATTCGATGTCCCGCGCTGAGGTCGGCCGGGTGAAGGACTTCATGAGCCACCTCACCGACCGCTTTCGGCCCCCCTACGGCGAACGGGCCATCAGCGTGCCCCGGCAATGTGTCTTTGCCGGCAGCGTGAACCACGGTACATATCTTCGCGACGAGACCGGCGGCCGGCGCTTCTGGCCGGTGGAGTGCAAAGCCGCAGAAATCGACGTCGCCGGGATCGAGTCCGCCCGCGATCAGCTTTGGGCGGAGGCCGTGTTCCTGTACTACGAGGGCAAGCCGTGGTGGCTCGACTCGCGGGAACTGAATGAGCGCGCGGCCGAGGAACAAGCGGCCCGCTACGAAGGCGATCCCTGGGATGACCTGATCCGGCGCTGGGTCGAAGAGCGCGAGTCGGTCTCCATCACCGAGATTCTCGAAGGCTGCATCGACAAGCGCAAGGATCAGTGGACTCAGATGGACAAGAACCGTGTGGCTCGCTGTCTTCGCTCATACGGCTGGCAACGGTTCAACGCCGGCGGCAGAGGGTCGCGGCAGTGGCGGTATCGCCCGCCGGAGCAGCCCTGCTGAGGGCGCCGTGTTCCAGTCTCCCGCGGTGTTCCAGTCCGTGTTCCAGTCTGTGTTCCAGTATCAAGCCGCCTATTTTCAAGAGGATGTACCGGTGTTCCAGTATAAACATACGCGCACACGTATAGAACAAACACACACACCGTGGGGGAAGGAGAGAGAGAAATATATTTGTTATAGGTATAGAAATCGGTACTCAAACCGGAACACTGGAACACATCCGCGTAACTCCCGTTCTGCCAACGCATTGCAGTGTTCCAGTGGTGTTCCAGTTGTGGGCGTTCCTCGGCTGAGACGTGGAGCTTGGGCATGAGCGCAATGGTGGCGCGCTTCGTTTCGACCGCCCTCGAGCAGTGGCACACCAATCAACCGGACCGCATCGCACGCGACTTTCAGCTCAACGACACGGTCTACCGGCGGCTGGATCCGGAGTATTACGCCTGGTTGCGCTCCCGAATGCACCTGGCGAAGATGGCGGCCGAAGCCGGGCAATTGGAGGCAGGCGAGTTCGAAGCGCTCCGCAGCCGTTTCAACCAGGTGCACGAATGGGCGCTCGAGCACTTCAGCCGGGCCGCTCTCGAAGCGGCTCTACGCACACTTGACGCTCGGCAGTACAGCGCCCCACGGACTGAGACGGAGCGCCCCGGTCGCAAAGTCGTGAGTGCGGGCGTGCCGCTGCCGGAGTCCTATGCGCTGGTCGCCGGCATCCGCGCGCGGGCGCTGGCGCTCGGCTGGAGCGAAGCTCAGCTATCTGCAGAGCCTCCGGAGGCGCGTCACGGGGAACTCGTCGCTGGCAGCGGCTTGGTCTGCTACCTCCGCCCGGGCGACCAGATCGGTGCAGTCACCCGCGAAGCGATCGAGATCACCGTGGCCAACGGTGTGCGCCAGAGCTTCTACAACCCCGACGTCGAACAGCCGTGGATCAAACGCGTGGCGCGATGAGTGGACACTTCGATCAGCTCGCGAGTATTTATTACCGGTAGCACAAATTGCGGGCAGAACGGGCTCGCGGAAAATGCATTCGGGCCTTTCAGAAACTTGGGCCCGCCGAGTATAGATAAGCAGAGGCACGAATTCAGCATCGGTCCCAACAGCCCGGTGCCGGAGATGCCTCACCCATAACGAGAGACGGGACTCTCGGAAAACTCCTTCCCTTCGTCCTGGACATCCGAAGTGTGTCCGATGAAGACCTTAACTGAAATTCCTTACTACGCGCCAGACGGCGCTTCGCTCGGCTTCCGCACCGTGGAGTCCGCGCGGCGGTTGATCGCGGGCGGTTATGTGAAGGCGTCGTATGGCCGCAAAGGACACCTGCGGGCCATCTGGCTGCAGCGGCCGGACGGGGGTAACCCCATCGCGACGCGGCCCCACAATGGCACGCATTACAGCTTCCTGCAGAACCTGGACAGCGGCCGTTGCTGGCAGCTTAAGCGGCTCGACGGCAAAGACGAAAACGGCGTCGTGTTCAGTGCGCGCCATGTCTTCCTGCAGGTGGTGAGCGATTGTCTGGCCGGTTGAAGAGCCGGCGCGCCCGGATTGGCGGGCGTCACGTCGCGTGGATGCGCGGGACGTTCCAGCCCTCCTACTCGCTGGTGGCGCCGTTGCGCCGCCTGAGCGCCGCCGACGCCCCACGAGCGCAACGTGGCCCCGCACCGGCCGCACGTCCCGCAGTCCCTTCTCCGTCCGCACCCGTTGTGAGCCCTGCATGATTTCTCTTCCCACCGCGATCACCCTGCAGCCGATTGACGCGCTGCTGCCCTATGCCCGCAACAGCCGGACGCACGCGCCGGAGCAGATTGCGCAAGTGGCCGCCTCGATGCGCGAGTTCGGCTGGACCAATCCGGTGCTGGTCGACGCCGACGGCACGATTATCGCCGACCATGCCCGGGTGCTTGCCGCACGGCAACTCGGCCTCACTGAGGTCCCGACGATCATGCTCGGCCATCTGAGCGAGACGCAACGCCGCGCCCTGGTGATTGCCGATAACAAGCTCGCCCTCAATGCGGGCTGGGATGAGGACATGCTGCGGACCGAGTTGCAGGCGCTCAGCGAGGAGGACTTCGATCTCGACCTGGTGGGCTTCACGGACGCCGAACTCGAAGTCTTGCTCGAGGATCCGGAGCAAGTGGCCGAAGGCAACACGGATGCCGATGCGGCGCCGGAAGCGCCCGAGACGGCAGTCACCGTCCCAGGCGACGTCTGGCTACTCGGCGCTCATCGGCTGCTGTGCGGCGATTCCACGCAGATGGAGACGATCGAGAAAGCCCTCGATGGCGGCCTGGCGGACATGGTCTTTACCGACTTGCCTTACAACGTCAACTATGAGGCGGAGACAAAGCACGGCAAGAGCCGCAAGATCGCCAACGACAATTTGGGCAAGGCTTTCGAACCATTTCTGCGCGATGCCTGTTCGGCGATGCTGGCGGTCACCAAGGGCGCCATCTACATCTGCATGTCCTCTTCCGAGCTTCACACGCTCGAGAAGGCGTTCCGCGAGGCGGGCGGCCACTGGTCGACCTTCCTCATCTGGGCCAAGAACACCTTCACGCTCGGACGCGCGGACTATCAGCGCCAGTACGAGCCGATCCTCTATGGCTGGAAGGAAGGCACGGACCACTTCTGGTGCGGGGCCCGAGATCAGGGTGACGTGTGGTTCATCAAAAAGCCGGTCAAGAATGATCTCCATCCGACATGCAAACCCGTTGAGCTGATCGAGCGTGCACTGCACAACTCCTCAAAGACGCGTGACACTGTGCTCGATCCCTTCGCTGGTAGCGGCAGTACGCTCATCGCGTGCGAGCGCATTGGGCGCCAAGCGCGGCTCATTGAACTCGATCCGCGCTATTGCGACGTGATCGTGCGGCGCTGGGAAGAGCACACCGGCGAGTTGGCCACGCTCGAAGCGGACGGCCGCTCGTTCAAAGGCTTGGCTGCCGAGCGCCTCGGCACGGTCGCTTGAATCGAGCGCTGCCACCGTGAGTTGGCCGAGCTTGAAGCCGAGTTACGCGCGGGTAACCCTGACATCCAGGGCTTGTGCCTGGCCCTTGCGGACTGGTCCGCGGAATTGAGGATCCTCGAACGACTGCCGTGGAAAACGACGTTATCGGACTTGCGATCGCCGCCTCGGGGCTCGTCTCGGGGCTGATCGGCACGTACGTGGGGCTTGAGAATCGAGCGTTACTCGCGAGGTGCGCAAGGAAATGGCCGATCTGGAAAACGACTGATCGCCCGCATCAATGGCACCTACATCCGGCGGCGCGAATGTGAATTGCGCGAGACCAACGTGCAGCAGCGGATTGATGCGCTGGCGGCAGAAGTGAGACGCAAGCCCGGCTAAGCACACGGCGCTGCATCGTCTGACGTACAATGTATGTACGAGGTCTGCAATGGCAACTGCACCCAAAGAACGGCGCATCAATCTACGCGCTTCAGAGAGCGACGTCCAGGCAATTGCGCGCGCCTCGGCGCTCACTGGCTTGAGCGTCAGCGCGTTCATCCTCGCCAGCGCGACCGAGCGGGCTGAACGCACGCTCGCCGAGATGCGCCACTTCGAACTCGATCCGAAACAGTGGCAGGCCTTCAGCAACGCGCTGGACCGGCCCGCCCGGCGAATCCCCAGACTGCGCCGCTTGTTGCAGGAGCCTTCCATCCTTGACCGCCAATGATCCAGCGCGGTCGCCGCTTTCGGCCGTGGAGCCGTTGCAGCGGCAACATGCGGCCGCCAGCTTCGACTGCGGAACGCAACCGGCTCTCAATGACTGGTTGAAGCGGTACGCGTGGACCAATCAGCGCAACGAAGCGGCTCGCACGTATGTTGTGCACCGCGGCGGCAAGGTGGTCGGGTATTACTCGATCGCGGCGGGCAGCGTGCGAAAAGAAGAAACGCCGGCGCGGGTGGCACACGGGCTGGCTAACCATCCGGTCCCGGTCGTGCTGCTCGCCCGCTTGGCTGTCGACAAGTCCGAGCAAGGCTCGGGCCTGGGCAAGGCGCTGTTGAAAGATGCGCTGATACGAATTGCGACCGCGGCGGACGTCATTGGCGCCCGGGCGGTCCTGGTGCATGCGATCAACGAAAGTGCGGCGGCGTTCTACCGGCACTTCGGGTTCGAACCGTCGCCGATTGACGACCTGCATCTGATGCTGTTGATGAAAGATTTGCGCGCCAACCTCGGGCGCAAATGAACAGTTTTTCGAACAAAGGAGCCGCCAGCGGCTGAGGCTGGCGGCCTTCGAACTTGGCTTGCGCGTCAGGCCACGCGGTAGACGCGCTGGCCATCTTCGCGCTTGGTGCTCGCGATAGTGAGGCCCATCTTCTTGCCCAGGCTGCCCGAGAGGAAGCCGCGCACGCTGTGCGCCTGCCAGTCAGTCGTGGCCATGATCTCCTTGAGCGTCGCGCCCTCGGCCCGCTTGAGCAGGTCGAGGACAATGGCCTTCTTGCTGCCCTCGCGCGGCGTCCGCTGGGCACCGGCTTCCTTTACGCCCTGGCCCCGTTTGGTGGGCTTCGGTGCGGCCTCTGCGGTCTGCTTGGCCGGCGCTGGGGTAAGAGCCTGGATCGCTTTCCAAATGCGCGCAACCGCCGCGGTGCGGTTGGCAAACTTCTTCACCGGCTTGAGGTCGGCGAAAGGTACGACGCCAGCGAAGTTGTTCCAAAGCGCCGCGTAGCGGCTGATCGGCCAAAGCGCGGTGAGTTTGGCGAGTTCCTTCTCGCTCGTGAAGACCGCGTCGCTCGCGCCATTCGCGCGGGCCTCTTCGAGCGCGGCAAAGGCCGTGATGGTGTTGTCCGAGTCAATCGAAAAAGTGGTCATGAGTTCTCTCCTGAGTGAGTTCGTGGCGCGCTAGCAGTCCAGCCCTTTGGCCTCCACTGCGCTGCGGTCGCCGAGGCTCGCCAAGACGTAGGCCAACTCCTCGTTGACGTGGCCGAGGTCACCGGCGAAGCCCCAATCAGCGGGCTCGGCGGCCTGGAGCTTGCGGTGCGCAGCGAGTTGCCGCGCAATGCGCTTCAGTAGTTCTTGCGTCTCTTCAAAACGCTCGGCGTAGCAGGCGGCGGCAGTGGTGTGGGTTGGTTGGGTGCGTGCCATCGATGACATGAATCACTTCAGCGCCGGCGAATAGCAAGACGATTCCGATGGTTCAATTGCAAATCCAGGCTGACGTCGACGCGGCGGTGGGCGCGCTGGATGCGGTCCGGGTGGATCAGCTTCCCTTTGCCCTGAGCCTGGCGCTGAACCGAATTGCCCAGGCGGCAAAAAAGGACGTCACCGCGGAGATCGCGGCCAAGTATCGCAACCGCAGTGGCTCGCTGGCGTTCCTGATGCAAGGCGTCCGGATGGACCCGGCGACCAAGATCAACCCGACCGCGACGGTCTACGACGTGGACTGGTTCATGGGCTACCAGGAAGAGGGCGGCCGGAAGCAGGCGTCGGGGAACAAATGGGAGCGAGTTCGCGCGGCGGCCATTAACGGCGTGCGCGTTCCGCCGTCGGTCACTGCGCTGCTCGCGCAGCATGGCAGCGGTTACTTCGTCAACCAGTTCCGCTCGAGCGGGGATTGGTTTCTGGGGCATCGCTTCAAGACAGGCAAGGACGACCTCCGCGATCACGACGGCACGCGCATTGACGGCCATCCTGGCTTCTCCGTGGTGATGCTGCTGGAGAAGGCCATCGACGTGAAGCCGAGTTTCGGGATGCGTGAGACGGTGGAAATGACCGTCGAGACCGGCTTCGCCGCGGCGTTCCGCGACGCTGCCGAGCAGGCGATGGCGACGGCGCGCTGAGACGGCGTACAAGTTCGCAGCCCAACGCGCAAACAGCAGTTCGAAAGTGGCTCGGCTGAGCGTTACACTTCAGCCGTTCATTGTGGCAAAAAGGCCACGCAAACAGTGGGCCTAAACGCCCTCCCAGCGGCAAAAAGGTACTGGGAAGTCCTTTGTTTTCATGCCGGTGCCGCAAGGCGCAGACGACGCCCAGCGACGGTGCAATTTCCGGAGTTGCATGCGGAGTTGCGGGGGTTGCATAGCGGGTTGCACCCCATCCGATCAGTTTCATGCGCTTAACGGCCGTTTCGATCTCGAAATCGCTCGGCGTCAGCCGCCAGGCGGTGGACAAAGCGATCAAGCGGGGCCGGATTGATCCGAACACGCCGATCGAGCAGATCCTCGTCGATTGGAAACGGAACGCCGATCCGCTACAGCGCGCCAGGAGACTGGCAGCCGTTGCTGCTCCGCCTGCTCCTGTGCAGCCCGTTCGCCGGCTGGCGCCGACCGCTCGCCGAACCGTGGACGACGACCCAAATGGCGGCGGGCCGGCTCGGCTCGGTGGCCTGACCAAGTTCGACCTGGAGATGCGCGATATGGCCGTCCGGCTCAAGCTGCGCCAGGTCGCGCTGCGCGAAAAAGAGGGCGCGCTGGTCCGTGCGGATGAGGTGCAGTCGGCGTGGGCTGCGCTGGTGCTGAACGCGAAATCGCGGCTGCTGCAGTTAGGCGATGAGCTGTCCGATGGGCTGGCGTGCTCTTCGGACCGGGTCCACTGTAAGCAGCTCATTGACGACAAAGTGTTTGAGATCTTGAACGAACTCGCCCGGTACAAGCCTGAAGAATGAAGGCCGAGGATGTAGTTACAGACGTCGCAAAGCTGTGGGCGCCACCGCCGCGCCAGACGGTGTGCGAGTGGGCCCAAGAGAACTTCATCGTCACCACCGGCGCGAACAAAGGACGCTTCCGGCCTGCTCCATATCAGGTCGAGCCGATCAATGCGATCGGCGATCCAACGATCAACGAGATCGTGATCATGTCCGCGACGCAGTTGCTGAAGACGATCACCATTCTGGTCGGCATCAGCTACGTCATCGCCCGCGACCCAGACCCGATTATGGTCGTGATGCCGCGCGACTCGGACGTCGGCAAGTTCTCGAAGTTTCGCCTGGCTCCGATGCTGCGCGAGATGCCCGCGCTGCGTGGCCTGGTCTCGGATCCCAAGTCGCGGAATTCTTCGACGACGATTGACACGAAGGATTTCCCAGGGGGCCCACTGATCATGACCGCCGCGGGCTCGCCGGCCAACCTGGCGGCGTACGCGATCCGGTACCTGTTCTGCGACGAGGTCGACAAGTATCCGAAGTCCTCGGGCGGTGAAGGCAATCCGATCGATGTGGCGAACAAGCGCACGGCGACCTATCGCGGCCGGCGCAAGCGGATCCAGACCTGCTCGCCCACCATCGCGCGCGAGTCGCAAATCGCCGCGGCGTACGCCGAGACGGACCAGCGGAAGTTCTGGGTGCCGTGCCCGGTCTGTGGCAAAGCACAGGTCCTGGTCTGGCGGCAGGTCAAGTTCGGGAAGAAGTCCGACGATCTGAAGAAGCGCGCGGCGACGGCGCTGTACGCGTGTGAGCACTGCGGTGCGCTATGGAACGACGTCCAGCGCTGGGCGGCCGTCGAGCGCGGCGAGTGGCGCGCGGACAAACCCTTCAACGGCGCGGCTGGCTTCTGGATCAGCGAGTTGTACTCGTCCTTCAAGCCCCTCCGGGAACTCGTATTGGACTTCCTGAAGGCGAAAGACAGTCCGGAGCGCCTGAAGGTATTCGTGAACACGAGCTTGGCTGAGGTCTGGGATGTGCCGGGCATGGCGCCGGACTGGAAGCGCCTGTACGACCGTCGGGAGGACTACGCCTACGGCAAGGTGCCGCACGGCGCCTCCTTCCTGACCGCGTTTGTCGATGTCCAGGAGAATCCGCCGCGGCTTGAGGTCGAGGTAAAAGCCTGGGGCAAGAACGTTGGAGAGAACTGGTCGATCTGGTATGAGGTCATTGCGCCAGAACGGCCGGGCCCAGGCGGGCGGCCGGTGCGGTGCACGCCAGCAGATCCGGAGCCGTGGGAACGCCTGGCGGAATTGCTCACCATGGACTGGCCCCACGCGGACGGCGGCACGTTGCCGATCTGGATCTGCGGCGTGGACTCCGGTTACATGGCCGACACGGTTTACTCGTTCTGCCGGCAGTGGGCCCAGCCGGCCTACGGACCGGCCGGCGCGGTTGTGCCATCTTACCGGACCGTCGTGCCGACCAAGGGCGGCCATAACCCGTTCAAGATCATCGAGAACATTTCATCGATCGATCAATCGAAACTCCGCGGCGGGCTGCGGATCGTGACGATCGGGACGCACTGCGTAAAGCAGGTTGTCTACGACTCTCTGGGGAAGGACAAACCGCTCGACGGGCAACCGTTCCCAAATGGTTATTCACATCACCCCAGTGCTTACGACGAGTCGTACTTCCATGGGCTGACTGCCGAGACCCGGATCGTCACTGAGTCAGGCGCGGTTGAGTGGCACGTGACCGGCCGCAACGAGCCATTGGATACCGCGGTGGGCAACCGGGCGATGTACGAGTTGTGCGGCGGCCACCGGTTGAGCGACGCGGCATGGGAAGCGCTCGAGCAGCAGCGGCAGCAGTCGGCCGCTCCCGTGGCAGTCCCGCAGGGGCAAACGACGGTGCGCGTCGTGGACCACAGCGAAGAGAGCCGCATTGTGCGGCCGAGTTGGATGGACTGAGCCATGGCATACACACAACAGGATCTGGAGCGGATCGACAAAGAGATCGGTAGCGGCGCAGCGGAGCAGCAGTACGGCGATAACCGCGTGCGCAAACGATCCCTCGCGGACTTGTTGCGCATTCGCGCGGAGATTCAGGCTGAACTGGCGACGCAGCAGCCGCCGATCCGTCAGGTGCGGTTTGAAACGAGCAAGGGAGTCTAGAGATGGCCGCCAAACAAGCAGAGAAGAAGTCGGCGAGGATGCCGGTGGTGCAGCCGGCGCGCGAGCAGGGTCGGCCGGACCAGCCGGACCACCGGGACCTGCGCGCTCCGATGCCCGAGGTTGGTCCGCGACCGGTCGTGCCGGCGCGCGCGGCGCGCATCACGCCGCAGGTTGCGCTCGAGGCGTTGCTGCTGAGCTGGCTGTGCCTCAGAGACTTTGCGATGTGGCCCTTCGTTCAGGGCGTCGATCCGGAAGCGCCTCTCGCCAGCGTCGACCTGTCCGAGGTTGAAGGCACTGTGCGCCAGATGAACACGATGCGTGACGCGGCGATGCACTTTGCCGTGCAGATCGCCGGCAAGAATGATCCGGCCGCGGTGCTGCGCGACGCCATCGTCAAGGTCCGCAGCGCGCACGCGCCCGTTTTCTCGATGACCGTCGCCAGTATTCCTTCCGCTTTTTAAGCGACGAAGTAGCACACTATGGCCAAAACAGCGCTGTTCACCGACGTCTACCGCTCCGCTGTGAGTGCGCCTGCGCGGAGTGTGCCTACCTTGGCTGCTGAGTATCAGGGTGGTTCCGGTGGTAGCGCACTGCCCTTCTACGACGCCTCCGGATGGGGGCGGCGCACGCACGGTTGGAACCCGGGCAACGCCGGTCCGAACACCATCGGGATGCAGAGCATTGAGACGCTCCGGTCCCGTGCGCGATTCACTGCGCGCAACGACCCCTGGGCCAACAATGGCATCGCCTCCTTCGCCGCGAACGCCATCGGGACTGGCATCAAGCCGCAGTCGATGCACCCTGACAAAGAGGTCAAGGCGAAGATTCCGCAAGCTTGGTTGCGCTGGACTGACCACTGCGACGCGCACAACGCTTGCGACTTCTACGGGCTGCAGACGCTGCTCTGCCGTGAGGTGATCGAGGGCGGCGAGTGCTTTGCGCGCTTGCGCCCGCGCCGCAAGGATAGCGGCCTGCGCGTGCCGCTTCAGATTCAACTCCTCGAATCGGAACTGCTTCCCACCTGGTACAACATCGACCGGCCGAACGGCAACAAGGTGCGCGAGGGCGTCGAGCTGAACAAGGAACTCGCACCGGCCGGTTACTGGTTCTTGAAGCAACACCCGGGCGACACCGTCCTTTGGCCGAACAATGCGGGCCGGCTCCTGCGCGTGGCAAGCCAGAGCGTAGCGCACGTGTTTCAACCGCTGCGCACTGGGCAACTCCGCGGCGTGCCGTGGCTGGCGCCGGTGCTGCTACGCATCTACGAGCTGAATCAGTTCGAAGATGCAGAGCTGGTCAAGCAGAAGGTTGCTGCCATGTTCGTGGCCTTCGTGCATCAGATGACCGGCCAGGGCATGTTCAACGAAGTGCCCGGCACGCCCGGCACAACGCCGATCGTGCCACCTGGTGTGGGCAATGCGGTGATGGAGCCGGGCACGACGCAGTACCTCCGGCTGAACGAGGACGTGACGTTCTCGAAACCGCCAGAGTTCAATTCCCTGCCCGAGTTCATGCGGGTGTACCTGCGCTCGATCGCGGCGGGCCTCGGCGTTACGTACGAGCAACTCACCGGCGATTTGACGGGCGTGAACTATTCGAGCATCCGCGCCGGCCTGATCGAGTTCTGGCGGCGCTGCGAGCAGTTCCAGCACCAGGTCATCATCTTCCGCTTTTGCCGGCCGATCTGGGACGCCTGGATCCGCACAGCGTTGATTTCCGGCGAACTCGATTACTCCGACTATGCCAAGGATCCGCTGGCGTTCACGAGCGTCAAGTGGGTCCCGCCGGTGCGCCAGTGGGTCGATCCGGCCAAAGAGATCGGCGCCACGCTCGACGCCATTCGCGGCGGCCTGGGCTCTCGCGACACGTCTGCCAGCGCCCAAGGCTTCGACGTCGAGGAGATCGACAGCGAGAACGCTCGCGACCAGGAACGTGCTGACAAGCTGGGCCTGGTCTACGACTCCAACGCGCGGGACCGCACTTCGGCTGGCATGCCGACCGGCGAGAGTCCGGCGCGCCCGGGTAGGACGAAGGGTGCGCGTGCCACGACGCCAGAGCAACGGCTCGCCCTCGCCACGCCGACCGGGCTCTACGCGGTGCTGGAGGAGATCGTGAGCTTGGAACTCGACCGGAGGGCAGCGTAGTGGCAGTCGAACATCTCGGTGAAACTCAGTGCGCTGGTCTGACGGGCGTTGCCATGCGCGTCTTCAATCAGCCACTGGCCATCGGCCGCGACAAGTTGGACATCATCGTCCGCAACGTCATCCTGCCGCGTCTCGGCAGCGATGTGGATGCTGCGCTCGTGGTTGATCAAGACAAGAGCGATCGCAAACCCTACTCCGTAACGCCCGAGGGTGTCGCGCTGATCGATGTCAGCGGGACGCTTGTCCGTAAGTCTTTTGGCTTGCGCCCGTGGAGTGGCATGACCAGCTACGAGTGGCTGAGTCGAGAGCTCGTCACCGCACTCGCAGATTCGGACGTTCGCGGGATCCTGCTGTGCTGCGACTCACCAGGCGGAGAGGTCGCTGGTTTGTTCGACGTTGTTGACGAGTTCTACGCGGCGCGCGGTCAGAAGCCGATCCTCGCATCCATCTGCGAGCAGGCTTGCTCGGCGGCCTACGCGATTGCCAGCGCGGCAGACAAGATCTACATCACGCGCACCGGCGCAGCCGGTTCGGTGGGCATCGTGATGTGTCACGCCGACCAGTCCGACTACGACAAGAAGCAGGGCTTCGAGTACGAGTACATGTACTTCGGCGAGCACAAGATCGACGGGAATCCGCACCAGCCGCTGAGCGATAGTGCGCGTGCAGCGGCAATGGCGGAGGGGCAGCGCTGTTACGGAATGCTGGCGCAGACTGTGTCGCGCAACCGCGGGATGACGCTCCAGGCCGTCAAGGAGACAGAGGCCGGCGTGTTCTTCGCCGAGCAAGCGATCAGCGCCGGCCTGGCAGACGAAATGGGAACGACCGACGTAGCTTACGCGGCGCTGGTCGACGAGATCGCCCAGCAAGCAGCCGGGGCGGCGGGGGATTTCAAGGGCGAGAGCCGATTGGCAGCCCCGCTCGCGATGGAACAGTTTTCGGAAGCGGGAGCGTCCGCTCCGAGTTCGACGAAGGGAGACACGATGATCAGACCGAAAGTGGCGGGCGCAACACCATCGCCCGCAGCCGGGAAGACGCACGACGACGACGATCCGAAGGGCGCCAAGCGTGGCAAGGGCGCACCGGCAGCCGACGACGACGATGACGATACCGACGATGACGACGAGATCGATGCCGACGCCGATGACGCGGACGACGATGCCGGCGATGACGACGACACTGCTGCACCTGCCGGTGGTAAGGGCAATGGCAAAGGTAAAGGTAAGCAACGCGGCGGCAAGAAGGGCGGCCACGCCGAGACTTCCGCGCCGGCGCCGGCCGCCGCTGCACCGGAGCACGCCGGCATGGCAATGGCGGCGGAGATCGCGGATCTCTGCATTCTTGCCGGTATGCCCGGCATGACCGCGCAGTTCATCAAGGCCGGCCTGACGCCGCAGCAGGCGCGGGAAAAGCTGCTGGCCGCGCGGGCTGGTGGCGACCCGACCGAGATCGACCAGGCCATCAACGCCAATACCGGCACCCAGATTCACGTTCCGGCAGCGGAGACCGGTGTCGTGAAGAAGTGCAAAGCGATCGCCGCGCGCATGACTGCGCAGAGAGGGAGGGCGTAACAGATGTCCGTTCAGGTTCAATCGTTCAACCAAGGCGACTGGCTCAAGTGGGAACACGTGGATCATCGCTTCAGCCGCGATGAGGTCGTGCTCGCCGCGGGCCAGGCCAACGTCCTGACGGGCACGGTGCTCGGCCAGCAGACGCTGACCGGCAATCTCGTGACCGTCGTTCCCGCCGGCACGAACACTGGCAAAGGCGTTCTGACGATGGATGCGGCCTCGCCTCTCCTGGCCGGCGCCCAGGCTGGCGCCTACGTGGCCAAGTGCACTACAGCCGCGGCGAACGGTGGAACCTTCACCGTGACCGATCCCAAGGGCAATGTCCTCGGGACTGTGGCCGTCGGCGCGACGTTCGCGACGCAGATCAAGTTCGTGATCGCGGACGGCGCTCCGGACTTTATCCTCGGCGATCAGTTCTCGATCGAGGTCGGCCCGATTTCTCCGGCCGTTGTGACCGCGCTGAACTTGGCAGCCTCCGACGGAACGCAGAATGCTGCCGGTGTTTTGCTCTTCACCACGGACGCTACCTCCGGTGCTGTAAAGACCACGATGATCGCTCGCGAGGCGATCCTCTCTTCGTTCGGCCTGACGTGGCCGGCAGGAATCACCCAGGCGCAGCAGGACGCTGCCGTGGCGCAACTCGCCACGAAAGGAATCCAGGTCCGGCAGAGCGCGTAACGCTGCTTAGCCGTGACTCGGAAGGAGACACACACATCATGCCGATGATCAATCCGTTCACTACCGACGGCTTCTCGATGGTTGCGCTCACCGACGCAATCAACGTGATCCCGAACATGTACGGCAAAACCAACGAACTCGGCCTGTTCACGGAAAAGGGCGTGCGTACCCGGACCGTGATCGTCGACGAGAAAAACGGTGTTCTGAACCTGCTGCCCACGCGGCCGGTGGGCGCCCCCGGCTCGGAAGCGATCAAGGGACGCCGCAAAGTGCGCTCGTTCGTGATCCCGCACATCCCGCACGAGGATGCGATCCTGCCCGAAGAGACGCAGGGCCTGCGCGCCTTCGGTTCGGAAAATGAGATGGAGGCACTGGAGACGGTCGTTGCGGATCGCCTGGAAACGGCGCGCCGCAAGCACGACATCACGCTCGAGAATCTGCGCATGGGCGCCCTGCGCGGCCAGATTCTCGACGCTGACAACTCGGTGATCTACGATCTGTTCAGCGAGTTCGGTATCGAGCCTAACGTCGTGGACTTCCAATTCTCGAGCAACACGTTCGATGTCAAGAGCGCCGTGCTCAACGTCAAACGCTACACCGAACTGCATCTGTTGGGCGAAGTGATGCGCGAAGTGCACTGCTTGTGCGCGCCCGACTGGTACGACGCCTTCACGACCCATCCGGACGTGCTCACCGCGTTCCAGTTCTTCCAGCACACCGATCTGCCCAATCAGAATCTGGCCACCGACAACCGCCGCAACTTCCGCTACGCTGGCGTGACGTTCGAGGAATACCTCGGCCACGCGAGTGACGGCGACGGCGTCGACCACGTCTTCGTGCCCGAGGGCACGGCCATCTTCTTCCCGCTGGGGACGATGACCACCTTCCGCACCTGGTTCGCCCCGGCCGACTTCAACGAAACGGTCAACACGATCGGCTTGCCGATCTACGCCAAGCTCGAGCCGCGCAAGTTCAACCGCGGCATGGACCTGCACACACAGTCCAACCCGCTGCCGATGTGCTTGCGTCCCGCTTTGCTCACCAAGGCAACGCGGAGCTGAAGACGATCATAGAGAACCGCAGGAGCTGCGATCGGTCTTGGCGCGACAGGAATCGGTGGACAGGCTGCCGGCTCCCGGTAAGCTACTCTGGCCGCGCCGACCTACATACATCAACGGTTCGGGCGATACACGACAACTTGCCAGCACCGAAGCCCCAACCTCCGATTGGGGCGTAACCCCATCGCAATCGGGCGCGGCCTCAGGGAATTAGCGGTTACAGGCTAGATGGTCACGACGAATTCGGGAGATGGGCGGTGCAATTCGGCAAAGCGACTAGCGGGGCAGCGCGTCGGGCAGGTGCGCCTGGAGAAAGGCGTAGCTCGCTGGGTGATACTGTTTCAGCATCTCGCAGACATCTTCGTCAGCAGTCGCGAGAACTGCATTATTGGTACGGCTGACCGCATCTAGGACGAGCATGTCCAGCATGTCGTTTTTGTCCGGAATCTTCTTGTCCTCTAGCGCCTTGGACAATCGAGAGCACCAGTACCCGATGGTTTCTGCACTCACCCCGAAGGCCGCGAGAATGCCGTGAAGGGAGCTCAGGTATTTCGGGGTCGTGCGCTGGATTTCCTTGGTGCCGATTGCTCTTAGAATGTCCACAGGTTCCTCTGCCTTGGCGATCCGTTGCAGGAGTTGATCGCCTCTGAGCATGGACAGGTCCATGTCCGGTGCCAATTTCACTCCATTGACGGAGCAGTGGAAGCTGACGAGCGATGCGTAGGCAAGAGACGCTACCAGCGTGCAAAAAGCACGTCTAACTTCTACACGCTTACTACCGCCAGCGTAGAAGCTCCGCAAAATGGCGACAAGTTCATCTTCCACATAGTTCAAATTGGCTTCTAGACACGTGGCCATTGCGGCAATAACCTTCTGTTGCTGGGTCGGATCAGTACGCCTCGCCTCGGCGACACCAACTTCGAATGCCAGCACGAGGGAGACGAGTGTGAATCGAAGGAGCTCCGCTTCCGCCTGAACACGGACCTCGATAATCTTCTTGATGTCCGCGTCGACCTCGACCAACGTCTTCGCAGACTGGATTCTCTTCAGCATCGCCACGTCCACACGCAAACCATGAATGGGGGGCGGCCCTTCCACGAGATCGGCGATGTTCAGCAACCTCTGGATCGCCATCAAATCATCGGCGTGCTTTGTAATCCATTCCACGACAGTGACGCTCGTAATCGCGACGCGATGCGTTGCGAAGAACTTCTGAATCGCGGGTAAGCGCAATCGGCTGTGCGTTGACTCGCCGAGGAGGTAATAGACGAGGTTTGAGTCTGAAAGTACTGTGGGCGATGTGGGCGTAGAAGTCATCAAGTTAGCCAAGCTCTCCAAAACTGCCCGAAAACCGTAGGGTAGCTCCAATCGAGAAGCTGTTCACGACGGGCGCTGGGGTGGGCTTCGATTTCCAGACCGGCGGCCACTGGAAGTGAACCACCCGGACGGGTAGTCGCCGTGCCGCGCTTGTGCCGCAAGCGGCGCCCAAATCTAACGGAGCCGGAGCACGTTTCCCGCGCTCCCATGGCGGGCTGAAGCCCACTCCCACGTATTGCAATGAGCTGGCAAGACCAAGTTGACGACATGCTGGAGACGCTGCTTGATCCGGACACCGGATTCGGCGCGTCCTACGTTTACACCTTCCGCGATGGCGGGACGATCACTCTGTCCGGCTACTTCAATGCTGCTTATCAGAACGTCAAGCTCGACAGCTACGGCAGCACGATCACCACGGTGCACCCGGCGCTGGGCGTCCGGCTGGCGGACTTCGCAGGCACGGCGGGCCCGGTGCAGGATGACACAGTGGCAGTGAACGGCGTCGATTACGCGATCTGGGACGTGCAGCCGGACAAGCAGGGCGACCTACTCAACAAGAGTGGCGGCGCACTCCTGCTTTTGAAGAAACTCTGATGCCTTCCGATCATCCCCGGTCCCTGATTCGGGACTACATCGCCAAGGGGCTGGTGAGCGCAGCGACCCTGGCTGGCGCGAATGTTTTTGCCGATCGCATTGAGCCGGTCGGCGACAACTGGTCGCCAGCGATTTTCGTGCACACGCCCCGGGAAAACGTCGATCCGAAAGACTCGTGGGTATCAAATGATCCCGACAGCCCGGGCCGGCTGACGCGCGAGCTGACGCTCGCTATCGCGGGTCTTATGGATATGCCGCGCTCGGGAGTGCCGATCGACCGGCAACTCGACCAGCTCGCTTACCAGATCGAAGCCTTTATGGATTCCGATCCGACGCTGGGCGGCATGGCTTCGAAGTCGCTGCTGCAAAGCAGCACGGTTACTCTGCAGCCCGGTGGTGTTGACTCTGTGGCAATGGTGCAACTCGTCTACAATGTCACCTACTACACGGCTACCATCACGGCTCAGCCGACACCGGATGTGCCGGTGACCGAGGTCTTTGTCGGTGTTGCGCCGGATATCGGGCCCGACCACGTAGCAGACTACGTTGAGGTCGTTGGCCCATGATCGACCTGCTGCTGCAGCGCGGCGCCAGCACCGGCAACCTGTCGGATCCGGACACAGCGATGCTGCGCGCTCAGGTGTCGAACCTGATCCACCGCGGCCTGGTTGTGTCTGTGGACCTGACGCGCGCGCTCGCGACCGTCCAGGTGGGCGAGGTGCAGACCGCGGCGCTGCCGTGGCTCACGGCGCGCGCCGGCGGCGACATTACCTGGTGGGCTCCCGAGGTCGGCGAGCACGTTGCAGTCCTCTGTCCGAGTGGCAGCTTGTCGCAGGGCCTCATTATTGGTTCGCTCTACTCCGGCGCGAAGCCGGCGCCGGGGAGCAGCGCGGATCAGAGCATTACGAAATATTCCGACGGCACGACGATCACCTATGACCGGGCAGCCCACAAGCTCACGGTGCAGGCGGTGGGCGACGTCGTGGTTGAAGCAACGGGCGATGCGACGGTGTCGGCCAAGAACATCTCCGCAACAGCACAGACGAATGCCGAGCTGACCGCGCAGACGGTGACGCTGGCGGCCTCTGGTGGCCTGACCATTAACGGCGACGTGGCGCTCAACGGCAAGCTCACGACGGACCTGAAGGTCGCAGGCAATGTGAAGGCGACCGGACAGGTCATCCAGGCAGTTCCCTCGAGCGAGCTATGACAGGCATGAATGCGTCGGACGGCGCTGAATTGAGTGGCTTCGACCACCTGAAGCAGAGCATCGAGGACATTCTCACCACGCCGAAGGGCTCGCGCGTGATGTTGCGCGACTACGGCTCGGACCTGTTCTCGCTGATCGACCAGCCGCTCACTCGCGAAACGGAGATGGCGATCATTGCGGCCACCATCGGCGCGCTGACGACGTGGGAGCCGCGGCTTCAGGTCGACAGCGTCCAGGTCGCGGGCGACGCCGCCAGTGGTCAGATCGCGATCTCCTTGCAGGGCACATACCTGCCGGATGGTCAACCGATTTCGATTTCCGGGCTGAAACTTCAATGAGCCGCTTCAATCTCATCGATTTGTCGACGCTCGCGCCGCCCGGGGTGGTCGAGACGCTCGACTACCAGTCGATCAAACTCGCCATCCTCGAGGACCTGGTCGCACGGGATCCGTCCTTCACCGCGCTGCTTGAGTCGGATCCCGCGATCCGATTGGTCGAAGCATTCGCATATCGGGAAATGGTCCTGCGCCAGCGCATCAACGACGCCGCGCAGTCGAACCTGCTCGCCACGGCGACGGGCGCCGACCTCGATCATCTCGCGGCGTTCTACGGGGTCGAGCGCGCCACGTCGCTCGACGCCAGCGGGAACACGCTCACGGAGACGGACGACCGGTTGCGGCTGCGCGTGCAGCTCGCGCCGGCGGCGCTCTCCTGCGCCGGTCCGGCCAATGCCTACCTGTACTTCGCCTTTTCCGCCGACATGCGCGTCGCCGATGCAAGCGCAGTGTCGCCGGCGCCGGGCCAGGTGGTCGTCTCAATCTATTCGACCGACAATGCCGGCGCGCCGAGTGCCGATCTGCTGGCGACGGTCTCCGCCGCGCTGAACGCCGATGACGTGCGTCCGCTGACCGACGTGGTGACGGTGCAGCCTGCGGTCATCAACCATTACACGGTCGCCGCGACGGTGACGCTCTACCCGGGGCCCGACGCGACGGTCGTGCAAACCGCCATCGTGAACGCGCTGACCAATTACACGCTGGGCGTGCAGAAGCTGGGCTACGGCGTGACCCTCACCGGCCTCTATGGCGCGATCGCCCAGGCCGGAGTGCAGGACGCCGTGATCCAGGCGCCGGCCGCGGAACTTGCCGGCGATCCGTACCGCATCAACGTTTGTGATTCCGTGACTGTCACGATCGCCTCCGCCAGAACCGAATGAGCACCAGCCTGATCGGAGCCTTCGGCTACGACCCGTTTGGGACGCAGCCTCTTGCGAGCACCACCGCGCCCGACGAAGCGCTGCTGCCGACCGTGCTGCCGCGGAACGCGACGCCCGTCGAGCGAATGCTCGAGACCTCCACGTGGCGGCTGTATGGCGAGGGGCCGGTCGGCATTCGCGCGCTGTGTAACCCGCAGAAGGTCCCGGCCGCAATGTTGCCGTGGCTTGCCTGGGCGCTGAATGTGGACGCCTGGGACACCGCCTGGGACGAGGCGAAGAAGCGGTCCGTCATTGGCCTGGCGCTTGCGACTCACGCGGCAGACGGCACGTTGCAGGCGGTCAGGACCATCACCGAGCTTTGCGGCGGCGCTGTCACAAACGTCATCCGACCACCCTGCCAGCTCTACTATGGCGCGGCTCCGACCGAGGCTCAGAAGGACGCGGCTCTGGCTGTTTTCCCGCAGTTGATCCTGCGAACGAGCAATGATCCGTTTGTAGCGCCCGATGGCGCGGCGTTCGGCGGCCGGTTTCCAGGGCTGTGTTACGGCATCGATCTTGGCGCCGCTGAGCGCGTGCTGCCGCGCGCATTCATTGAGGACAAGGGTTCGACGACGGAATGCGCGGTGGCGCAGACTGTGGCGGCGGACGGCCAGAAGTACCTCGAAATCCGCGTGCCGCTCACGAACAGCTACGGGACGTACGACGGCGGTTTCCCGCAGTTCGGTCCAGTCGTCGATGCGCCGGTTTACATCCTGGCGACGACCCAGGCGTATGCCGGGCCGGGGCTGGGCGCCAACTACAAGCTCGTCACCGCGGGCATCGAGCCGACGCAGGTGTTTCCGGACTGGATCTCGGAGAGTTATTCCGCCCAGGGCATTTTCCCGGTCCGCAATTTCGCGAGCAGCGGCTTGTTTTGGCAGCCTTCGACCGCGGCGGATCACGTGCACGCGCGGCTGTACCTGTTCGACCAGAGCCGCACGCTGGAGGCAACGGGCAAAAGTTACTTCCTCGACGCCGTGCACACCGGCGTGCAGCCTTACACCGCGCAAATTCGCGCCTGGTTTCCGCTGCAACGCTCGCCATTCATGGCGCGCTATTACGGGCACGGCTTCTTTGTCGGAGAGAACTACGAATGGCTAACCCGCTATCTGGCGAGCTTGGCCCGCTGCACGGCGCTGCGTGACACCGTCCTGGTCGACACGCAGAACTACGCGGTCGTGGTGTGCGGCGCCCGGACACAGTGTGGTTCGGAAACGATTTGCGGCGCCATGGCGCTGCGCCAGTAGGGAGAGATTCGATGGAACAGCAATTCAACTTTCAGCAAAACATGGATTTCCAGGTGCAGGACTTCATTGACCTGCAGCAATGGACCTCCGACGCCATCGACCATGTCGCGCTCGACGCGCTGGCGCCGGGCGGCATGTTCTACACCGGACTGGCGGCGACCCAGAACGGCCAGACGCAGGTCAACGTCGCGGCCGGCCGCTTGTACTCCCAGGGCACAAACCCCTCGGGCAGCGCGGGTCTGTGGGTTTACCAGTACCCCACGGCGACCACCAATTCACTGCAGTCGATGCTGCCATTGAGCAATCCGAAACTGGTCGCGCTGATCGCCTGGGGCACAGTCAATTCGAACGCTGACGTTGCGCCGCGCTCGTTTCTGCTGAATGCGCAAACCGGCCAGGCAGAAACGCAGTCCACCCCGCTCCAAACGACGCGCGTCTGCAATCTGGAGTTTGTCGCCGGCGTGGAATCGCCCGTGCCCCAGTTGCCCACCATTCCGGCCAATGCGCTGCTGATCGCCACCATCACGCTCTCGCCCACGGGCATCACGTCGGTGGCGATGCAGGCGGGCAACGTGCTGCCGAACCTCGCCGCTCACGAGACGCGCGTCACGGCGCTGGAGAGCACCAGCTCGCAGGTGCAACTGCAGACGGCGTCGCTCGGCACGGACTTGAGCGCGCTCGCCACCAAGACCAACGCGCTCGCGCCGATGAGCCTCGTCACGCAGATGGCGGCGGATCTCGCGAAAGCCAAACTGATGCTGCACCTGCCGTCGTCTTATTCGTCGTATGAGACCGATCACTTCGGCGACGCGACGCTGAGCAATCCGGCCGCCAACAACTACGCCGCGAAGCTCAACAACGGGCTGCTGTTCCCGGATGCGGCCACTGGCACCTTCCCCCTCGATCTGTTCAACCCGATCGATGCGAGCGTTCTGAAGAGCACGCGTGGCTTGATTCTGCCGGCCTATACGAGCGTGCCGCGCATCCAGACGAAGGGCTATTCCGGCGATCTGTCTCTGTCTCAATATCAGGTGCAGACGCAAACCCTGGCGCCGTACCAGGAGACCGTCTGGCAGTATCGCTACGGCTGGAACTGGAACTATTACAACGCCTGGTACCAGGGCCAGTTCTGGCGCTATTACAACCAGTACTACGCTTACGATCTGCTGGGCGGTTACTGGTATGCCTACACGCAGACCGGCTACACCGTCCAGACCAGCACGACATCGATCAACGGCGCCATGGTCGCGCAGACCTTCCTTGCCTCCAACGCCATGTGGCTCACCGGCGTTGATCTCTACCTCACCTCCGTCGGCGCCTCCGGCGACATCACGCTCGCCATTGCGAAGACCGTAGCGGGCCAGCCGGATCTCAGCAACACGATCTCGATCGTTAACGTCCCGGTGGCAACGCTGGTGACCTACCCCACGGCGACGCACATCCCGATTCCTCCGGTGCTGCTCGAGGCCGGCACGCGCTACGCGCTGGTGCTGATCACGCAGGGCAATCACCGTGTGGCGGTGGTGAGCGGAAACAACTTCACCAACGGCACGATCTTCTACTCGACCGATGGCGCGTACTTCACCGGCGACCTGACCAAGGACCTGATGTTCACGCTGTACGGCGCGCAGTTCGCGAGCGCGCTTACGCAGGTGCAGCTCCAGCCCGTGTCGCTCGCCGGCGGCCTGACTGATCTGGCGGTCAACGTCGCGCAGGTCGTTCCGCAGGGCGCGACACTACAATTCCAATTCCAGGTCAACGGTACCTGGTACAACCTCGGCGACGCCACTGCGCCGCTCGACGCCGCGCCGCAGCTCGTGCCCTTGCGGGCTGTTTTCCTGGGCACGTCCGACATTGCGCCGGCAGTGATCGCCAACACCACGGGCGTTGTGGCTTCGCGGCCGGCGACGTCGTTCAACCACACGAGCGAGGTCCGGAGCCTTTCCTCTCCGAGTAAGAACATTCAGGTGCAGGTGGTCGCGGTGAACTACAACGCGGCCGTGCACACGCTCGCCTGCTCGATCACCAGCGGTGGCGCGACGACGACGCCGTCGCTGACCAGCTCACAACTGGAGCCCGACGGCGTGGGTTTGCGTTTCACCTTCACGTTCAGCCTGGCGGCGGACATCAGCACCTACGCCATCAACCTGCAGGGCGCGCGGCAGGCTGCGGCGGCGCCTTTCCAGATCGTCGAGCGCACGGACGTCGCGCAATAAGGGAGTCTCACATGAACAGCAACACTGATCGGAAAGCCACACCGGTGGCGCCCGCAGCTCCGACCGCTCCGGCAACTTCGAACACGCCGGCGTTGCCCGACAGCATTGATCCGGGCGCCCAGTACGTGGTGCATCTCACCGCGCCTGTGGATGTGCTCGGGCAACGCCTCTACCCGGGGCGCAAATACCGCCTCCGCGGAGACGTCCTGACTTCGATCAAGGCGAGCGTGAAGGATGCCACTGAACTTCGCTAGTTACCGCTTCACGGACGGTCTGACTCCTCTGAGCGCGGGGACCTTCAACCCGCGCTTCCAGGATCTGGACACCCGCATTGCGAACCTCGAGGCGCTCAAGGTTTCGTGGGAGACCGCGATCCAGGCGGTGTCCGATTTCGGCATCGAGCGCATCGATGCGATTCTCGGCGCGACGCTCGCCTCGCTCGGCGACAACGAGACCAGCGCCGCCGCGGCGGTCGCCAACATCAATGCGCAGCACCAGGCGGCCGTGGCCGCCGTTCAGACGCTTCAGGCTTGGATTGCCGCGTCCGAGGCAGCGATTGGCAAGTGCCCGGCGCCTCCGGTCGGCGCCGCGCTGCTCGCGGGCGACGGCAATGGCGGATTCGCCAACGTCACCCTGGGGCCTGGCCTCTCGTATGCCAACAACATCCTCAGTGGGACCCCGCCGATCGCGTGGTCCCGCCAGACCACATCCTTTGCGGCGGCAATCGGGTCTGGATATTACGTCCCGGTGGCCGGCGTCAACGCGGCGCTGCCGCGCGGCGCCGCAGACGGGCAGTCCGTTGCGTTCATCTCCGGGCTGCCCGCCGACAACACGTTCACCATCACGCCGGCGGCCGGGCAAACCATCATGGGCGATGCGGGCGCACTGACCGTCGACAGCGCTTATGCCGCGATGTCGTTGATCTTCTTCGCCGCGGTCTCCGATTGGAGAGTCTTCTAACCACTTCGGGCCGGCTCCGCTCCGGCGCAGTTCGCAACAAGGGAGTAATCGCACATGCCAGGAAATCAGTTTCTTCACGGCGCCGAGGTCCTTCAGATCGACACCGGCAGCCGGCCGGTCACGACTCCGTCTTCGGCCGTCATCGGGCTCGTCGGCTCCGCGCCATTTGGTCCGTTGAACACGCCGACGCTCATCAGCGGTAGTCCGTCGCTCGCCAGCGCCACGTTCGGTCCCGCTGGCTACGGCTTCTCGATCCCCGACGCGCTCGTCGCCATCTTCAAACAGTGCGGCGCTCAGGTCGTCGTCGTTAACGTCGCCGATCCGGCGGACAACACGCTGCAGACGAGCGTTGCCGCCGCTCCGCTGACCTTCAATTCGCTGGGCCAGATTCAGCTGCCGAACATCGCGGTGTCGAACGTCGCGCTGACGGGTCCTGTCACTGCGCCGATGACATTTCAGGGCGCTGCGCTGCCCCTGCCCGCGGGCGCCACCGCTCCGGTCGTGAAGTCCTCCGATGGAACGAAAACCTACGCGCTGACCACGGACTACACCTTCGCCGGCGGCGCGATCACGCAGGTCGAGGGCGGCGGCCTGGCGGCGAACGAGGCGGTGCTCGTCACCTACACGATGGCGGGCCTTACGGCCGGAACCGACTTCACCGTCGATGCGCAGACCGGGCTGCTCACCTTCGTCGCGGGCGGCAAGATCGCCGCCAACTCGACGCTCAATGTGGCGTACAGCTACCTCGATCCGACCAAGGTTACGCAGGCGGCGGTGGTGGGCGGCGCCAGTTCAACCACGGGCGCCTACACAGGCGTCGAGGCGCTGCTGGCCGCGGCCAGCGTCGCCGGCGTCACGCCGCGCATCCTGTGCGCGCCGGGCTTCACCGGCGTCAAGGCCGGCGCCACTGCCAACGCGGTCATCGCGGCTCTTTCGACGGTTGCAGACAAACTCCGTTCGATCGTTGTCGCGGACGGGCCCAGCGCCGCCAACGGGCCGCTGACCACCAACGCCGCGGCGATCAGCTTCCGCGCCGACTGGAGCTCCAAGCGTATCTTCCTGGTCGACCCGGGCGTGATCCGCTTGAACCCCGCGACCGGCGCCAACGACACGCAGCCAGCCTCAGCCTACGTCGCGGGCGTCATTGCGAACCAGGACGCCACCAACGGTTTCTGGTTCAGTCCTTCGAACCAAGTTCTTAACGGTGTGCTCGGCGCCAACCGCCCGATCGACTTCGCAATGGGTGACTACGCGAGCGGGGCGAACCTGCTCAACCAGAACGCCATTGCGACGGTCGTTTACCAGCAGGGCTATCGCCTGTGGGGCAATCGCACCTGCTCGACCGATCCGACCTGGGCGTTCCTGTCAGTCGTGCGCACGGCCGACATGATCAACGACGCGATCCTGCAGAGCTTCCTCTGGGCTGTCGATCGCAACATCACTAAGACGTTCCTCACGGACGTCGTCGAGAGCGTCAACGCCTACCTGCGCTCGCTGAAGGCCCAGGGCGCCATCATCGACGGCAAGGCCTGGGCCGATCCGGATCTCAACACCGCCGCGGTCATCGCCGCGGGCCAGATTTACATCGACTTCGATTTTGCTCCGCCGTGCCCGGCCGAGCACATCACCTTCCGCTCGTTCATCAACGACAACTACCTGACGGAGGTCCTCAGCTAACATGTACCCGCAACTGCTTACGAACTTCGTGGCCTTTGCCGATGGCAAGGGTTACATGGGGCGAGTGCCCGAACTGACGTTGCCAAAAATGACGTCCAAGATGCTGGAGTATCTCGCCGGCGGCATGAGCGCGGCTGTGGAGATCGACACCGGCGTCAACGAGAAGATGGAGACGACCTTCACCCTCGCGGAGTACAACGCGGCGGTGCTGTCGCTGTGGGGCATCCTGGCGGGAGCCGACACGCAATTTACTTTCCGGGGCTCGGTCCAGGCGCAGGGCGCCGATGCGCAGGCAGTCGTAGCGACGGTCGCTGGCCGGACCAAGGAACTCGATCCCGGAACGTGGAAGCCCAACGAGCAGATCGCACTGAAAGTGGCGGTTGCAACCACGTATTTCAAATTGAACGTCGCGGGCGTGGACGTGCTGGAGCTCGACCCCGTCAACATGGTCCGCATCGTCGGGGGCGTCGATCAGCTCGCGAGCCAGCGCGCCGCGCTGGGCATCTAGGGTTTTCTGCAACCATAGCAGGCCCGGCCGGGCGGGATTCCCGGAACGAACGTCAAAGCACCTTGAAGATGGGGCGGCCTGCAGCGCAGCGCCGCCCCGCTTTTTAACGAAATTCCATGCAGCAAACCGAAAACAACACAATCAAACTCGAGTACCCGATTACCGCTGGCGCGCAACTCATTCAGGAGATCACCTTGCGCCGGCCAAAGGTCAAGGACACCCTCGCCGTCCAGAAGGCGGGCGGTAGCCAAGCCGAACAGGAGATCCGGCTGGTAGCGAACCTCGCAACGCTGACGCCATCTGACATCGAAGAATTGGACGCGGCCGATTACGCCCACGTGCAGGCGGTCCTGACGAGTTTTTTCTCCCCGGCGCAGCGCAGCTCCGCCAGGACGTAATCGTACTCGCTCATCTGACCGGCTGGTCGCTCGCTGAACTTCTCAATCTCACGATCGATGATTTCCGCGACTGGTCCGAGGCCGCGGAACCGGTCTACAAATCGCTGCTTTCCCAAGTCTGATGCCTACTCCCAACGCTAGTGTCGTCGTCAAGATCGGCGCGCTGATGGATTCGACCGTCGGCTCCGTCTTCGGCAAGACCACCGCGGGTCTCAAGAAGATCGGCGACACGATGAAAGACCTGGCCGCGCGCTCGCAGGAGCTGAAGCGGCTGGACGCGGCGAGCGTGCGTCTCGGGGAGTCTGTGGAAGCGCTGACTGCGCGCTACGAGAAGCAGAGCGCGACGCTCGCCAAGGCCGAGGCGTCCTTCGCGAAGGTCAAAGAGAAGATCGCCGAGGCTGGCGGCGCCGATGAGAAGCTGGAGGCGCAACTGGCGCGCGCGGACGAGGCGGTCCTGCGCGCCCGGACGAACCTGGATCGCACAAACGTCAGCCTGGCCAAGGCTAAGACGGACTATGCGGAGGTCTCCGCGGCGGCGGAAAAGTTTCGGGCGGCCAATCGGGATGTCGAGTCCTCCCTGAACCAGTTGGGCGCGGCCTTGAAGCGCTATGAGGGCGCGAGCGCCGCGTTCAAGAAGAACCAGGCCAGCCGCGCGCAATGGCGCGCCGCCATGGTGGAGGTCGGCGTCCTGGGCGCGGCGGTGAAGCGGGTCTTCGACAAGGCGAGCGCGTCGGAGGACGCCAAGATCCGCCTGGGCTTCGTGCTGCGCGGCGACAAGAAGCAGATCGGCGACGTCATCCGCGCAACCCGCGCTTTCGTCCACAACAGTTCTGCCACGATGCCCGAAATGCTTGTCATCCAGGGCGCGCTCAACCGGGAAGGCCTCGCGGCGGACGAGGCGTTGATCGCTGCGAAGACCGTGCACGCGGTTTCAACGGTCACGCAGCAGGACGCGGCGGAGACGGCCAAAGCCATCGCGAGCATTTACAACACTGCCGGTCTGCAGATGGTGGGACCGACACAGGAGAAGCTCTCGCGCATTGGCGACCTGGCTGCGGCCATGCAGCAGAACTTCGCCATTGAGGACATTGGCGGCCTGGGTGCTGGTCTCGCGAAGGCGTTGCCGCAGGCCACGATGGCGCGGGTCAGCTTCGAGCAGACGGGCGCCGCGATCGGCGCGCTCACGCGCTACGGCATGGATGCTGGCGGCGCTGGACAGCAGATGAGCGCGGTGCTCCGCAATCTGACCAAGGCCTCCCAAGCGCTGGGCTTCCAACTGGTTCACGACGCCAAAGGCAACCTCGATTTCGAACTCACCATTCTTTCCATGAGCGCTCGTTTGAGCCGGATGGGCGGTCTCGCGCGCAACCGGGATGCGCTGACTAAGGCGTTCACGCGGCGGGGCGCTGACGCGGCATTCTATCTGTCCCGCGCCGCGGCCGCCGGGGAGTTGCTGCAGGCGCAGGAGTCGCTGGCCGACAGCACGGGCCGCGTTCAGCAGGAATACGAGAAGCTGGAGAACTCTCCCAAAGAGCGCTGGGAACGCGCCGTCAAGAACATTGGGATGATTCTCACACCCATCGGCCTGGCGATGATGCCGGCGGCGACGAAGGCGCTCGAAACAGTCGAGGGTGTTTGCACGAAGCTCGGCTCGTTCTTTGACGAGCATCCCACTGCAGCGAAGTGGATCGGTGGCGTGACCGTGGCCGCACTGGGCCTTGGCGGCGCCATCACCGTCATCGGCTATGCCATGGCGACGATTCTGACCCCGTTCCTGAAGCTGAAGGAACTAACGCTGCTGTGGAGGCTGCGCAGTTTGGAGACAACCATTCAGCTCGGCGCGCAGACCGTTGCAATCGGGGAGTCCGCAGTGGCCACCGAAGGTCTGGCAGTGGCGGAAGGCGAGGAAGCGACGGCCGGCACGGCGTCGAAAGCGGGCCTCTTAACGCGCATCCCGCTCCTCGGCCGGCTGGCGAGCGCGCTCGGGCTGGTGCGCGACGCTGAGGTCGAGGTGGCCACGGCGGCCGCCACGGCAGAGACGGCACAGGCCGGCTTTATGGCGACACTTGCGCCTCTATTGGGGATCGGGCTCCTCGGCGCCGCGACGGGCGGCACGATCGCTTATCACCAGATGAAAGAGAACCAGGCTGCGACCGATGAGCGGTTCAAGCGCTGGTCCGGCACGCACATTGTCCTGAACCATGGCGCGCCGTCTCCCGGCGCAGCGCTCGAAGGAGCGCAACTCCCGGGCGGCCATGCTGTCCCGACCGCTCCTGTGGCGCCGCTCCGCACCGGGCTTGAAGGCCTGATCGACATCCAGCAGCCGAAGAAAATGGGCCAGGGTGGTATTGCCACAAAGCCGACATTCGTTGAGGTCGGCGAGGCCGGTGAGGAGGGGATTATCCCGCTTCCGCGTGGCTTCCGGCAGGGCATGGGAAACACCACGATCACGATTCATATGCCCATCACCATTCACGACGCCACGGATCCGCGCGCCGTCGCTCTGCAGGTTCAATCAACGCTCGAACGGGCCGTGCGCGATGCGGAAGCGCGCCGGCGCGGAGGTTTACACGACTGATGGCCACGGACGTCATGATGCAACTTGGGAACTTCCAGTTCTCAATCAGCACTGCGGCCTACCAGGACCTGCACCGGACCGTGGAGTACCGCTGGGTCGAGATGCAGCGCATCGCCCATCGGCCATCGCTCCAGTTTGTGGGCGTCGGCAAAGATGAGATTGAGCTGCGCGGCGTGATCCTGCCCACGTTCAAAGGCGGAATCCACCAGGTGGATATCCTGCGCACGTACGCGCAGAAGGGCAGACCGCAGACGCTCGCCACCGGCCGCGGCGAAAACTGGGGCCCATGGTGCGTGCGTTCGATCACGGACGAGCAGTCCACGATGACGCTCAAGGGCACACCGCTCAAGATCGAATTCACCGTGCACCTGAGCTACTACGGACCGGACGATGACAGTCTGGGATCGAAGGGCTACGTCTCTTCCACCTGGGCGAACCTGCTGGGCAAACAGGGCGCGACGCTGATCACGCCGCCGGCGACTGACGTTGTGCTGCCAAGCACTCTTCCGCCGGTCAGCACTTCGCAACTCGCCTCCATCGCGCCAGCGCTCACCGCGGCCAAGATCCCGCCGCAGCAGGCTGCTTCCACGTTGACCCAAGCAGTGCAGGCCGTGCGGGCTGTCACCGCGGACGGGACGAAAGCGACAGCGATCCTGGCGCAGGCATCGCTTTCCGTTTCGTCTGTCCGGCGCGGGATCGTGACTGATCCCGTGGGCGCCATCACCGCTCTTGCGACAAGCGCGCTCGGCCAGGCCGGGCTCACTGCGCTCTTCGGCCCGACGCTGGCCGGTCAGGTCATGCAGATCGGCGCGGCCGTCTCGCTTTCGAAGCAAACGACGCAGACGGTCGGCAACCTCCTGGCCACGACCGCGAGGACGGTTCACTAATGCCAACGCAATATGTAACGAAGCAGCCGGACATGGTGGACGATATCGCCTTTCAGGTCTACGGCAAATGCGCCGGCGCCACGGAGGCGATCTACGCGGCGAATCCGGGCCTCGCGGACTACGGACCGTTCCTCCCGCCGGGCGTGACCATCACGTTGCCGGATCTCTCGAGTGATGCTCCGCAACTCCAGACCGTAAAACTCTGGGACTGACGTGACGCCCCAATTTCAGATCACCGCGAACGGCGCCGATTTCACCACCGCGATCGCGCAGCGCTTGTTGCGCCTGCAGATCACAGACGAGATCGGTGTTACCTCCGACCAGGTGCAGCTCGACCTCGACGACAGGGACGCGGCGATTACGCTGCCTTCTTTCGGTGCGACGCTCGAGCTGTCGCTCGGCTACGCCGAGTCGGGCCTCGCTGCAATGGGCCGGTGGGTGGTAGACGAGATGGAAGTCGAGGGTCCGGACCGGCGCCTTATCCTGCGGGCCCGCAGCGCGAACACTCCGGCCGCGGCGCCCAAAACAAGCTCGACCTCGATCTCCGGACTCCAGGCGCGCACCAATGACACGTACTCCGGCCTGACTGTCGCCGGCATCGTCGCCAGGATCGCGGCGCGTAATCACCTTGGCGCGGCGGTGGACCCGGCGATCGGCAGCATGGCGATTCCGCACCGCGCGCAGACCGGCGAGAGCGATAACCAGTACCTCTCTGTGCTGCTCCTGCATCTGGATGCGGGCTGGAAGATCCAGGGTGGCAAGATCATTGTCTTCAGGAACGGCGCCGGCGTCGCGCCGACCTCGACCGGCGCCAGCAAGGTGATTCCTGCGATCACGCTGACGCCCTCGGAGTGCCTGCACTGGGCTGCGACACTGACCCGGCGCAGCTCACACAAGCGCGCCCGCGCACGCTATCACGACTCGCAGTCCGGTCGGGACACCTACGTCGAGGCGGTCTCGGCGGACGCGGACGAGGAAGACGCGGTCGACACGGATCCGGCCGAGTATCCGAACGACAGCGAGGCGCTGGCGGCGGCCACGGCGCGCGTGCAGCGGCTGGATCGCGATTCGGAGCTGCTGCGCCTGGCACTGCAGGGCAACCCGGTGATCTGCTCTCAGAGTCCGTTGCTGCTCTCTGGCTTCCGTGCGGAAATCGATCACCCGTGGATCGTGTTCCGCGCAATGCACACGCTCGACCAGTTCGGCTACACCACCGAGATCGAGGCGCAGAAGACCCTCAACCAGGCGTCGTCCTACCACCAGCCGAAGGGCCTGACGGTAAAGAGACCGAAATAGGAGAACATCATGAACGCATCTGGGAACTGCTTTCGGCTCATCGAGAGCGCGGAGAACTGTGAGCTGAAAGCCTATCCGTGCCCGTCTGGCATTCCGACCATCGGCTATGGCCACACCGCCGGCGTCCGGCTCGGCATGACCTGCACGCAGGCACAGGCATCTGAATGGCTCTGTGAGGATGTGCGCTACGTCGAGGGCTTGATCCACGAGCACGTTACTGCGCCGCTCAACCAGAATCAGTTCGACGCGCTCTGCTCGCTGATCTTCAACGTCGGGCCCGGCGCCAAGGGCGGGAAGGACGGCATCATTCTCCTCGCGAGTGGCCAGCCCTCGACCTTGCTCCGGAAGCTCAACGCAGGGGATTACGCCGGCGCGGCCGACGAGTTTCCCAAGTGGTGCCACTGCGCCGGCGGCACGCTGCTCCAAGGCCTGGTCACGCGCCGGGCGCGCGAGCGCGCGCTGTTCCTCGGCGACTCCGAGTTTATGAGGGCCGCTTAAGAGTTGGTCAGGCGGCGTCGTCAAGCGAAACGAGGAGCCGCTTGCCCAAGAGACGAAGAGCATCTTGGATTCTCGTGACCTTGGTTTGATGCCGCGGACTCAACATCCGGCGAACTTCCTTTTCGTCACAGTCCATGAGACTTGCGAGCTTGACGTTGGAGATTGTGGCGTCGCGCATGGCCAGATACAACGATGCTTTGGCAGCCATCAGCGGGGGCAAGGCAATCAACCGCTCGCCCCTTCGCAGTTGTGATGCAGCCGGAATGGCATCCCCGCGCGAAATACAGCCGGCGATGGCTTCGTCGAGGCAGTCCTGAGCGTTGGTGATGGATTCTTCCAGGTTGTCGCCCTGCGTTACGGCGCCGCGTACATCCCGGAATGTCACCACGTACCCGCCGTCGTTTGCGTCGTGGGTGAATCGAGCTGGATAGGTGAAGTTTCTCATGTCGCGCCCCTATTGGAGATCGGCCCTTGTGAGCCCCAGGTCTTTGAGCATTGCATGCAGCGTTCCGGCTTTCAGGTCGTGCTGTTCGTACTGCAGCGTGGTGAAGCGGGAGCCGTAGTAAATCGTCTTGTGACTGCCCTTGCCGCGTTCTGCGACCACGTGAACCGTGACGCCGCGCCGCTTTCCGAGCGCTTCAACCAACCGCCGGAATTCGCTGCCTTTCATATCTTTAGTATCGGACATTCATGACCGAGGTCCAAGCATAAAATGCACAAAACGCTAAGAACTCTTGGGCACTGGTTGTGCCGCCCGGCCGGGGTATGGGTGCTGCTCGTGGCGCTTCCGTTGTGCGGCTGCCTTTGCGAATTGTGGGTGATGATGCACCGTGCACAACCATCCGTGGCGCTCGTTGAAACCGCCATCGGCTGGTGGTTCGACTGTAGGGCGCATCACGCTTGTCTCACGTCCGACGTGCTTGGCGCCTTTGGTTCGATCAACAAAGCAGCCGGTCAGAGCGAGATCGCGAGCAAAAAGACCACTGAGATGATCGACGATGTCCGTCCGCGCGTCGTGCTGATCCTGGATCACACGGCCGACGATCTGAACAAGGCCGGCGCACTCCTCGATTCTGCGAGAAGTCTTGTCGATGGGATGTCAAAGGACGCTCACGCGTTGTTGGTTACAGCGAATGGTGCGGCGGGTAACGCGGGAGACGCGGTGAAGCGGCTCGCGGTTCTGATCGATCGGATTGACGCCTTAACGCTGCAGTTACAGGGCGAGCTCAAAGAAGGATCACAGAAGGCGGCACAGACGGCCAGGGAATTGAATGACGCGCTCGACACCCTGAACAAGTTGTTGGCTGATCCAGGCGTCGCCAAGACGCTCGCTCACGTGGAAGGTGCGACTGGCCATCTTGAAGAATCCGCGAAGTCCGTTGACATGGCTATGCGACCGTGGCGTGAGAAAGCTCACCTACTGAAAACGATCGTTCAAAAAGCTTACGAGATTGGCTTGCACGCGATCTCGTTGGCTCGATAACACTCACCGCGAGCGGGGCGAACCTGCTCGCAAATTCTGTCAAGGAGAAGAACAACATGAACACGTTTCTGACGTGGCTCAAGGCTATCCCTGCGATTCTGCAGGCTGTGATTGCCGCCGTGGCGGCCGTCGAGGCCGGTTTCAAAGAAGTCGCTGCGGCGACGGGCTCGAGCGCGGCTGGCACCGGCGCCGCCAAGCTCGGCATCGTTCAGTCCGCAATCGAATCGCTCTACGCGACTGAGCAGAGTCTGGTCGCTGTGATTCCGCTCGACAAGCTTACGGCGTACGTGACGACGATCGCCTCGTCCATCGTCGCGGCATTCAACAAACTGGGCTGGTTCCAGAAGACCAGCACTGGCGCGCCGGCCGCGTAAGGCGGGCTCCAGATCAAAGACGAATCCAAGTAGGCGCGGCGTCGAGCCGCGCCTTGGGAGGAAAGAGAAGATGCACAATACCTGCTTCAAAGCCGCTCTCGTGTTTCTGTTCGTGTTCTGCCTTGGCGCGCTCGCGCAGACTGCTACAACGGCGCTGGGCGCCGCCAGCACAGAGGCTGCCGCCGCGGCGCCCACCACAAGCGCCAGCGTGACGCCGGCCGCCGCGGACAGTGGTGAGCACTACTTCGTGTTGGGCAGCGTTGGCTGGGGCCCGGCTACGGGCGGCCGCGGCGAGGGCTCGGTTGGTGTGCGCGTCGGTTCGGGCATCTATTCGCTCACCTCGATGAATCTCGCCGGCGGTGTCGGGGCTGTGACCGAGGATGTTCTGTACCGTGCGGCGTCCGCGCGCGGCGTGACGCTGTGGGCGCGTGGCGGCATGGGGTTGACTACGACCAACTCTCAGTCCGGCACATCTACGTCGCCTACTTTCGGCGGCGGCGTAATGGTCAGTTACGATCTCTCGCGGATCAAGCCGACGCTGGCTGGGCTCGAACTGTTCGCATCCTGCAAGATCATGTACGCGACCACGACCGTTGACGGTGCGTCGACATCGACGGTGCGGCCGATGTACCAGGGAGGCGTGAAGTACTCATGGCAGTGAATCACAGCACTCGCTTGTGGCTGCATGGGCTGCTGGTTGCGCTCGTCTCGGCGATCGGAGACACGGGTACCGCCGCACTCGGCGCGATGGTGGTCGCGCCGAACTTTCTGCGCGACTCCCACTTTTGGGAAGCGCTCGCCGGCATGCTGGTCTTCTCCGCACTGAAGACCGTCTTTGCCTACCTGAAACAGAGCCCCTTGCCGTCCGACAACGGGTCCACGACAGCTCCAGCCTCGGGGCATGCCGCGCAGTGAGGGGCCGCCGCACCTTCGCTGGGCGCCCGGTCCCGCGCCAGTTTGTCCCGTCTGTGACTATCGATGCTCAGTGCATGCCGATGCGTTTGGCGCGCTGACCTGGCGCGGCTGCCGGCACGTGTATCGCCGGGGCGAGCAGGACGGCGTCCTGTGCCTGGCTTTTGTTGACCAGACAGACGAGAGGAATCCCAGTGAGCGAACAAGCACCAACCATCCAGGAGCTGTCTCGACAAATGGCCTCGCTGATCGCACAAATCTCCGGCCTGCAGGGCAGTGTGAATGACATCAAAGCGTCCATCGAGAAGCTCGCCGACGGCCACGTGACGACGCGGGAGTTTCAGGCCGAAGCGCGGCGCCGGCTGGACGATTCGGAAAAGGACCGGCGTGACCTTTGGAAAAAGTACAACGACATGCGCGAGCAGACCGACGCCAGTCTCGAAGCGATGGGCCAGCGCGTTGACGCGGCGAAGGCCCGCGGCGACGACGCCATGCTCTGGCTGAAGTTGGCCAGCGCTGGCTTCGGCGCCGTGCTCATCGCGATGCTGGGCGCGTTCCTGCGCAAGTAGTTGGTCGTTTTGCAACAAGTCCCCATGAAACACAATCTTCTGTTGCTGGCGCTGCTCGGCGCCTCCGTATTCGCACAGAATCCGAACATCGCCGTCTACCCGACTGCTGCTCCGACCAACGGCGATCTCCTCGTGGCTTCGGATTTCTACGCGACGTCGCTGGCCAGCGCAATGACCGCGACGAGCATGATTGTTCCGACGACCTCGTCAATCGGGCTCCGGTTTCCGTGTGCGGTCACGGTGGACACCGGCGTCAACGTCGAGATCGTCAAGGTCTGCGCGGCCTCCGCCAGCGCGCTCGTAGTCTGCGCGGGGGGCCGGGGCTTCGATCACACCGCGCCCAAGATGCACGACGCCGGCGCCCGTGTCGTTGCGGCGCCTGTGGCCTGGATGTTGAACCAGCAGTCGGCCGAGATTGAAGCGCTCGCCACGACGCTGCCTGGTGGCGCGCTCGATGGCGACGCGTTGCTCTGGTCGGCGCGCCTCGGGCGATATGTCCCGAAGCAGCCGGGCGGCGCGCAGTGGGGCCAGATTGGCGGCGCGATCGGCGCGCAGTCCGACCTGTGGACCCTCCTGATGGCGAAGCAGGCGACCATTCAGGGCGCGCCGGCCATCTGGCCGACCATTCCGACAAATGCCGCGCAGGTGTTTGCCATCGCCGACTATGGCGCGCCCGGCATTCCGTACCGCACTTCGCTCGGCGCTGCGCGAGCGGCTACGACGGCGGACCTCGTTGCGCTGCTCGGCGCCGGCGCAACGGCTCAGACGAATCTCGGGCTGGCTGCTGTGGCGTCCACCGCCAGCGCAGCGGATCTCGATAAGGGCACGCTCTCTCCGGCGCGGCTGCCGAACCCGACGGCGTCCACCCTCGGTGGCGTGCAGTCCGGCGGCAGCGTCGCGCACCAGTGGCTGTACCAGATCGACGCAACGGGCGTGCCCCATTTCAGCCAGCCGGACGCGGCGGATGTGACGGGCAACTGGCCCTGGGCGCGTATCAGCGGCGTTCCCGCGCTGGCGCGCACGGACCTGGCCGACACCTACTCCCAGACCCAGACATTTGCTGTGGCGCCGGTACTCCCGGTGGAGGCGCAGCCGGCCAGCACCACGGCTGGCCAAGCGTACATCGACTCGACGTCCTATCGCCTGGGCTGGTACGCCAACTCGATCTGGCGCCAGGCGTTGACGACCAGCGACACGACCTCGGCCGTCGCGGAAGGCGCGAACCTCTACTTCACAAATGCGCGCGTCCAGAGCGCCATGTCCGGCCTGTACGAGAATCCGCTGACGTTCAACGCGCCGCTTTCACGGGCCACGAATGCGGTCAGCCTCGGCATGTGGGGCAGCGGGGCTAAGCCGGTCGCGGCTGCATCGCTCGGCGCGTCCGGCGACTGCGTTGAATGGGGCGCGGCGGGCCTCATTGACGCCGGCGCTCCGTGCGGGACTGGCGGTTCTGGCGCCAACGCGGCCGGCTACTACGTGGTCAGCCAAGCGACGGGTGCGCCGGCGAACGCGATCGACCTGGGGCGGCTCTCCAGTGGGCTTCTAAAGATCGACGTGTCGTCAAGCGTGGCGACGCTTGGCACGGCGAGCGCCAGCGATCTTCCGAGCGGCTATCCTTACGCGTCGCTCTCTGGCGTTCCGACGATCCCGGCGGCGGGAAGCATGGCCCCCGCGATGGATGGCGCGGCGGCAGCAGGATCGAGCGCCAACTATGCGCGAGCAGACCATGTTCACCCGACTGATACAAGCCGGGCGCCTATCTTCAGCCCTGTATTCTCTGGCAATGTCGGAATCGGCATCAGCCCGACTGTTCCGCTTGAGATATATGGATCGGTAGCGACAGCTCCTAATTCAACTACTGCCATTTTTTCTCGTGGAAACGACCCAAATTTTCAGATCCAAAGCGTAACTGGGCCTAATGAAAACGCGCCTGGCACATTGATTGGCAAGTTTGGCTTGCGCTATTCAGGAGTCGGGGATAGCGCGGTAGTCAATTTCTATCGTGGAGGCGGAACAACTAATGGGTCGCTAGGTCTCAGCACAAATGGTGTTGATCGCCTCACCGTTGATTATTCGGGTAATGTCGGAATCGGCACGGCGAGCCCATCTTATCCGCTTGACGTTGTAGGCGCTATCAATACATCGACGCAGTATCTGGTCAGCGGCGCTCCCTTCGCCGCCTCCCACCTGTCCAATGGGACCACGGGCAGCGGACCAGTTGTGCTGGCAACCTCTCCGGCGCTCACAGCTCCTTCGCTCGGCGCAGCGACCGCTATATCGGTCAACGGCACGCCGATCCCTTCCAGCGCGACCCTGATGACTACCAGCACGGCGGTGTCATCGAGCCAGTTGCCCGCCCCCACGGCCTCAACGCTCGGCGGCGTGGAGAGCTTCACCTGCTCAGCCGGAAGCCACATTGCCAGCATCAGCACGAGCGGCGCGCCGTCGTGCGTAGCCGACTCTGGCGGCGCGACATCATGGTCCACGATCTCGACCAGCACCAGCGCGGCGGCCGGCGCGGGCTACTACGTGACGGCGGCCAGCATCACGCTGACGCTGCCCACGTGCAGCACGGGCAATTCTGTCTATGTGCTGAACGGGCTGTCCAGCGGGACATTCCTGATTGCGCCGGCTGCCAGCCAGACGGTGATGGGCAACTCTACAGGTTTAACGATCGACGTGCCCAACACCGGCCTCACGCTGGTGTGCATGTCTACAGACTGGAGGATTATGTGATGAAGAAGGCAGTCAAACTATTCTTGATTCTGTTGTGTGCGTGTGGCGCGCTTCTCGCCCAGACCTCGCTGTCCGGGCTCTATAACAACAAGGCGGTTCAAAAGCAGCAGGTATTCACTACCAGCGGGACGTTCACCCCGTCCACCAATTTGCTGAACCTCGGTGGGTGGGCTGAGGTCATTGCCGTTGGCGGTGGTGGTGGAGGCTGCAACGGCTCAACATGCGGCGGCAATGGCGGTTCCGTGCTCGATCGGGTCGTCCAAATTTCAGGTGCGGTGACGGTGACCATTGGCGCGGGAGGTGTTGCCGGCGCTGCTGGCGGAACGACTACGTTTGGATCGCTCGCTACTGCGTCGGGCGGAGCGGCGCCAGTTAGTTCGTATTATTGCGGCGGGGATGGAGCGGGCGGAGGCCGCCTGTGCGGCGCCAGCGATGTCTCCTACAGCTATCCGCCAGGTGGAGGCGGTGGACCATGCCTTCTTGGGTATGGCGGTGGCGGTGGCGCGTATTATGGCGGCGGCAATTATTCCTATGGTTCTTGTGGCGCGGGAGGCGCCACGTCAGCCAACGCTGCGGCTAACACGGGTGGCGGAGGCGCTGGCGGTGGTTCTGGCGGTTCCGGCATTGTGATTGTGACTTGGTTCGAGTGAGCGGGGTGCACAGAATGAAAACAGTCAGATACCTCTTGGCGGTCGCACTTTCTGCCGGATTGACATTTGGGCAGAGTTCCTTGACTGCACTTTTCGGCGGCAAGGCCACGCGGAAGCAGGCCGTCTTCGTCTCCAGTGGAACCTTCACACCTTCCGCCAACCTCATGGCCCTGGGCGGGTGGGTGGATGTGATCGCCGTCGGTGGTGGTGGCGGCGGCGGCAGTAGCGATTCATCTCATGCGGGCATGGGTGGTGGCGGCGGCAAGGTAGTGCACCTGATGGCTCAGATTTCCGGTGCAACTACGGTGACCATCGGCGCTGGAGGTGCTGCTCAAGCCGTCGGCGGGACGACTACGTTCGGATCGTACATTACTGCCAGCGGCGGTGTGGCTGGAGTAAGCGCTTCTACCAGCAGTTCAACATTTCAAGTCATCCCCGGCGGCCCGGGTTCCAATGGCGCCGGAACTCCCGCGTTTACTTACGGCACGGTTGGCGGCCGTTCAGGCAACGGCGGCCCGTGCCTGTTGGGCTACGGTGGCGGCGGTGGTAGTGGAGAAGGCACTGACTATGCGAATGGCGGTGGGCATGGCGCTTGCGGCGCCGGCGCGGGCGCGGACTGGAACGCCAACGGGACGGCCGCTGGCGCAAACACTGGCGGCGGCGGAGGCGGCGCATCGGGCGCGAGCTACACCGGCGGCGCCGGCGGCTCGGGCGTGGTGATTGTCACGTGGTGGGAGTAGCGCAGGAAACATGAAACACTTCTTTCTCAGTTTGTTTTTGCTTTGTGCGACAACATGCACGCTGTCCGCATCCTCGGAGATGGTCTATGCGGTCATTCAGAACGGCGTGGTCGTGAACACGATCGTCGCCAGCCAGCCGTTTGTCGATGCGAACTATCCTGGGTCGCCCAGGATCGACACCATCACGCCACAGCCGGGCATTGGCTGGGGTTATGACGGCACGACCTGGACGGCTCCACAGACGTTTGCGATCGTGACCAGTGGTGTCGTGACCCAGGTCGTGACGGGTTTGGCGTCGAAGGTCCTGGCCCAGTACCCGGGCGCCATCCGCATCGATACACTCAATCCGATGCCTGCGGTCGGATGGACGTACGACGGGACCACGTTCACTGCGCCGGCGAAGTAGCGCCGCATTCCATCGCAGACGCAAAAGCCGCCCTAGTATTTACTTGCAATAATTAACGTAGCAGTGCAGAATGAGCCATGCCTCAATCGGCATTGCTAGTCGTTCTCACTGAGGAAGAGCGGGAGACCTTGATGGCGTGGTCTCGGTCCAGCGCAGGCGAACACCGCTTAGTGGAGCGCTCCCGAGTGATCCTGTTGGCGGCCGATGGTCTTTCGGCACGAGAGATTGCGCGGCGCCTGAAGATGCGCTTGGCGCGGGTTTCGAAGTGGAGACAGCGGTTTGGTCAGCAACGTCTGGCGGGGCTGGAGGACGCCCGCAGGACGGGTAAGCCCGGGACCTACACCCAGCAGACCGAGAAGCGGATTCTCGCTCTGTTGGATGACGATCCGCCGGCGGGCTACGGCCAGTGGAATGGACGGTTATTAGCGGCGGCACTGGGTGATGTCAGTGATGACCAGGTCTGGCGCGTATTGCGCAAGCATAAGATCCAACTGCAACGTCGGCGCAGTTGGTGCATCTCGACCGATCCCGAGTTCGGACCCAAGGCGGCCGATGTGGTCGGCCTGTATCTGAGCCCTCCCGAGGATGCGGTGGTGCTGTGCGTCGACGAAAAACCGCACATCCAGGTGCTGGAAAGAGCGCAGGGTTGGTTGAGGTTGCCGAATGGGAAGGCGTTGAACGGGTTCAGCCACTGCTACAAGCGGCACGGGACGAGCACATTGTTTGCCGCTTTGGAGGTGGCCACCGGCCAAGTCCAGGTCGGCCACTATCCGCGCCGCCGTCGCAGGGAGTTCCTCGATTTTATGAACGACGTGGTGGCCGCACATCCCGGCGCGCCGCTGCACGTCATCCTGGACAATCTGAATACCCACAAACCCAAGCAGGATCGCTGGCTGGCGCGCCACCCCAATGTGTGCTTCCACTTCGTGCCAACCTATTCCTCCTGGCTGAACATGGTGGAAGTGTGGTTCAGCATCCTGAGCCGTCAGGCACTCCAGAACCTGAGTTGCACTGCGGTGCGGCAACTGCGGGAGGCCATCGATCGATTCGTGAAAGCGTACCAACAAACCGCAACACCGTTCGAGTGGACCAAGGCCGTCGTCGAGCCCTCCGCGCCAAAACGCCGTTACTCTGATTTATGCAAGTAAGTACTAGAGCAACCCTGCGGCCCTCAGCCACGCAATCAGTGCGGCGGGATCGTCGGTGATCATCGCATCCACTCCCGCAGCGGCCAAGGTCCGCCAGGCCTCCGGGGTGTTGGCCGTCCACGGGACCACTTGAATGCCGACGGCGTGCGCGGCGTGCACTTGCTCAGCGGTCACCAGGCCGTACAGCGGAGAGACGATTTCCACGTTCCGGCCCCCTTCGCCAGCCTCCCGGGCGATGTCCACGAACGGCTTCGGCGGGCCTGAATACAGGGCGGAGAGACGAATTCGTGGCGCGAGTTTCCGGACTTCCCGCAACGTGCGGAAGTCGAAGCTCTGCACAATAACACGCTGTTCCAACCCGTGTTTGCGGACAATGTCCACGACAAGACGCGCAAAGGTCGCCGGATCCGGTGCAAGGTCCGGGGTTTGGGGATTGATCTTGGTTTCGATGTTGAATTGGACACGGCTCGCCGCGGCGAGATCGAAGACCTCGTCGAGCGTCGGCATCTTCGTCCCCGGGACGCTTTGCTGCAGGGGAAAAGCCGGATTTTTGAGCGCGCCGCAATCCCATTGCCGGAGCTGCTGGAAGGTAAGTTTGTGGATGGCCGTTTCGCCGCCCGCGGGCCCTTGGCAGATCGCCCGGTCCAAGTGCGGATTGTGTGAAATCACGACGACGCCGTCCCGGGTCACAGCCATATCGAGTTCCAGGACGTCCACGCCTTGCGCGATGGCGTACTCAAAAGCCGGCAGAGTGTTCTCCGGCCGCAGCGCCCGCGCCCCGCGATGCCCATGAACCAGAATATGGGGCTCGGCGATCAATGCCATGGCGGTGATAAGCGACGCAACAGCCGCACGAATTCCAAACATGACATACATTCTAGCCGGGGAACATGTCATTTCCGTTGCGTTCGGATTTGGGGACCGGCGAGTTCAACCCAGGCAGTCAATCTCCACTTCTCTTGGTTTGCGGACAGTGGCCAACTGGCGCGCAACCTGCAATTCACGGCACAACGAGCCTAAGCTCTGCGTGGCCGAGAGTCTCTCCGCCGCAACGCGAGCGCGGACCTGATCGCCGACATCCAGGAGGGCATGCAGCCGCCCAAGGTCGCCAGTGGTCAGTTCCGCCGGAAGAGTGGCGCTCAGACTCTCGACCTGCCGCTGGCGGAGCGCAATCAGCGGCGCCAGATTCGCGGCGCCAGACTCCAGCGCGAGCAACAGCATCGCGCTTGTCCGCTCGCAGGCCTCCAGCGTTTCCTGATACTCCTCCCGTCCACCCATCGCGTATCCCTCCTTGCGTTCTGTTCCGATCGTTCGTTATCCGCCCGCTGCCCGGCAGACGTTCTAGCTCGACGAAGACGATGTTGACGAACCGTAGAGCGTGTAGTTCAGGCTCTGAATGCTCGCCGTCAGCAGGCTCTGCTGGCTGCTCAGTTTCGCCAAAAGCGCGTCAGCCGCCTCCAGCTTCGCCATCTCGGCCTTCTGCGCCGTCTGGATCCGCACGTTCATCGCGTCAATCTGGTCCTGCAGACGCTGCTCTGACGTCTGGTCCTGGGTAATGTCCCGCTGAATCACCCCGCTGGTTGTGTCACTAAACGCGGTGAACGAACTGGCGAGCGACGAGATCCCTGTCGTGCCGTCGCCGATAAAGCTGAGAGCGTTCGTGAGCTGCCCCGACGTCATTCCCGACAGGACGGTTGTGTCCAGGCTCATCTGGCCCGTCTTGTCAAGAGAGATGCCCAAGTCCATCAGGCTGCCGATTCCGCCCGTGCCGCTCCCCTGGTAGAACGCGAACTGCCGCATCAGGTTCTCGACGGAGCGCACAACCTGATTGCCGGTCAGCGCGCCAGAACTCGAAGCCGTCAGCGTGGAGATGCCGGTCGAGAGCGTATTGTAGGCGCTGACGATTTTCTGCAAGGCGGATGTCACCGGGCTGGCGTCGCCCGCGAGCGTCACGGTGGCGGTCTCGTCCGTGCTGGTTGTGCCCTTCAGGGTCAATGTGACGCCCGGGATAACGCCGCTGACCTGGTTGGACGTCGAGGTCACCGCTTTCCCGTTCACCTCGAAACTGGCGAGAGAGCCGGTATGGTTCATCGACATCAGCTCCGTCCCCGAGTTGTCGGAAGCGGTGTTCAACGTGATCGCGGTGGCGCCCGCAGTATTCGCGGTGAGCGTCAGATAGGAACCGCCGGCGGTCGTCAGAATCGATGCGGTTACGCCCGCGTTCGCGTTGTTGATGGCGTCACGTAAGCCATTGAGGTTGTTCGTTGCACTGGTCAGCGCAATCGGGACCGTGGATCCACCGGCCGTCAGGTACAGCGTGTTGGTGTCCGTCGGGGCGACCGCCGTCGAGGTCGCATTGGCGACGCCGCTCGTCATCGTGGCAGTCGAAACCGACGCCAGCGACGTGATGTTTCCGACGGTGTAGGTGCCCGCTGTTGCGCCGCTGCCGGTGACCGAGGCGCTCACATTCGAATCGCTGGATGACGCCGCCAGAGCCCCCGCCGATGCGAGCGAGCCAAGCGCGGTGATCGCCGAGGCAAGACTGCCGACGTCCGATTGCAGCGTTGTCAGAGCCGTCGCTTCGCTCTTCAGCGTCGCCTGGTCATTCTGAAGCGCGGTCACCGGAATCTGAGCGATCTGCTGCGTGCGCGTGAGAATGCTCTGCAGATCCGACGAGTACTGGCTGACGCCGGTGAAAACCTGCGGGTTCGCGATCAGGGCGAGCGCACTTGCAGTAGATGACGTTGAAGACATTCCAGCCCGTCCGCCGCCGACTTAAGACCAGTTCGCCGCGGACGCCTCCACTTATTGAAATCGGCAGAACGTCTTGGACCTTTAGAGTTGAACCGGAAAAATGTTGCGGCCGGGCAAGGAAGGGCTACCGCGTCCGGCGTCCGCGCCTAGGCCTTCTTAAACATGGCGATGGCTTCGATCTCAACCAACAGGTCGGGACGGCACAGAATGGCCTGGATGCCGGTGGAAGCCGGAAGGGGGTCGAGTCCCTGCTCCGCGAAGAAGCGGGAACGCTCTTCGTTGAAGGCCGCGTAGTCCCGGTCAATGTCGCGGAGATAACACGTCGTGCGGACGACGTCCTTCCATGTGGCGCCTTCGCTGGCGAGCAGACCCGTAATGTTCGCGTAGGTGCGGCGCAGTTGCGCCCGGAAATCGCCGACGTGGACCGTCCGGCCCTCTTCGTCAATGGAAGCAGTGCCCGAAATCAGCACCAGCACGATCTCGCCCAACTCCATCCGCAGCGCGCGCGAGAAGGAACTCGGCTTGGCGTAATCGTACGCCTCATTCAGCACGCCAAGGTTCGTAACCTTTTTCTTTTCAATCGATTGCGATTTTTCCTGGGCGGTTGCCGTGCGCTGAACCATGAGTCTTTGCCTTCCCCTGAAACGGTAACGGGAAAATCCCTATTAAATTCTATGGTAACTTGCCGGCACGCCGGACGCAGGCGGAGGGAGCCCCTCCCTCCTTTAGCGGCTCATCGAAAATGGCCGCGCAGCCGCAGTAGAGCCCCAGGTGCGATTCGGCCGGTCGCTCATGACGAAGCGCAGTTCCCCGCCGGCCAGGATCTCGGCGTGGCGCAGGTAGCTGCGGGTCAACGGTTGGCCGTTCAGCGTCACCTGAGAGATGTAGCCGTTGCGGTCATCCAGGTTGTCCGCGACGACGCGGAACTGTTTCCCGTTGGGCAGGTTCAGGACGGCGCGCGCGACGAACGGCCTGCCGATGACGTACTCATTCGAGGCTGGCGCGACGGGATAGAAGCCCAGGCCGGTGAAGACCATCCAGGCCGACATCTGGCCAAGATCGTCGTTGCCGACCAGGCCGTCCGGAGCGGGCTTGTACTGGCTATCGACAATCTGCTTTAGCCGCTCCTGCGTGCGCCACGGCTGGCCCGCGTAGTTGTAAAGATACGCGAGGTGATGGCTCGGCTCGTTGCCGTGGATGTACTGGCCGATCATGCCGGCGATGTCTTCGACGTCGGCGTATTGCTTGGGGTCCACCTTGGCGTCGAACATGGCGTCGAGCTTGGCCACGAGCTTTTCGTCGCCGCCGAGCAGGCCGATCAGGCCCGCTTCGTCCTGGGGCTGGTACCAGGAATACTGCCAAGCGTTGCCCTCGGTAAAGCCGCTGGACGCGCCGGCGCGCGCCGGATCGAACGGCTCACGGAACGTGCCGTCGGCCAGTTTCGGCCGCACGAAGCCCGTCTTGGTATCGAAAACGTTGCGCCAGTTTTGCGCGCGCTTTTCAAAAGTCGCGGCCACGTCCGTGCGGCCCATGGCGCGCGCCATGCGGGCGATGGTCCAATCGTCGAAGGCATATTCAACGGTCTGCGACGCCGCTTCGGCATTGTGGTCGACCGGCACGTAGCCGAGTTGCATGTACTCGCCGAGATGGCCGAAGGGCGCGTAGGTGGCGCTCGCCACCATGGCGTTCAGAGCCGCGTTCGCGTCGAAGCCGCGAATGCCTTTGAGATAGGCGTCGGCGATCTCGGGCACGGCGTGGTAGCCAATCATGCACCACGTCTCGATGCCCTGAAATTGCCAGATAGGCAGGATGCCGTAGGGGCTCTCCTGGCGCGACGCGACCAGCGAGCGGACGACGTTGACGGTGCGGCTTTCCGGCTGGATCAGCGTCATCAGCGGTTGCTCGGCACGGTAGGTATCCCACAGCGAGAAGGTGGAGACGAACTGGAAACCGTCGGCCTTGTGCACCTGGTTGTCGGGTCCGCGATAGCTGCCGTCCACGTCCATCGACAGGCTTGGCGCCATGAGCGCGTGGTAGAGCGACGTGTACAGATTCTTGCGCATTGCCGGTGCGGCCTGGATGTCGAGCACGGACAGGGCGCGCTCCCAAGTCTCGCGGGCGCGGGCATGAAGGGCGTCGAAATCGAAGCCCGGCGCTTCGGCGTCGAGGTTCGCGATGGCGTTCGCTTCACTCACCGGCGACAGCGCAACCTTCACCACCAGAGGCATGCTCAACGCGCCAAAGTGAAATGCGGCAAGCAGGCCGCGGCCCTCAATGGACTGCGTATCGGCGGGACCGGTACCGGGCGTCCGGAAGCCGCCATATTCGACCGGGAGCGGCTCGCGATCGAAGAGTTCGTGCCCCTGCAGCGGCTGCGAGAAGCGCAGGGCGAAATAGAGCTGGCGGCCGGGCGCCCAACCGCGCGTCTCGCGCATGCCCGTGACCGTGCCGTCCGCGCGCAGGCGGATGCGCGACCAGAGGACTTTGCCCGGATAGTTGTAGATCGACGAGCGCAAATCGAGCAGCAGATGAGCGGGCTGACCCGCCGGAAAGGTATAGCGGTGGACTCCGACGCGCGGCGTCGCGGTCAGCTCCGCGCGCACGCCCGAATCCTGAAGCGTGACGGCGTAGTAGCCCGGCGCGGCCTGCTCGGACGAGTGGCTGAAACGCGAACGGTAGCCGGAGCCCGGCTTGGCGATGTCGCCCGGCTCCAGTTTGTCCGCACTCCACGGGCCGGAAAGCGGCGCGACGAGAAAGTCGCCCAGATCGGAGTGGCCCGCGCCGGAGAAATGCGTGTGCGAGAAACCGAGGATCGACGTGTCCTCGTACCGGTAGCCCGCGGCCCATTTGTAGCTTTGCTTGAAATGCCGCACCTGCGTGTCGGGGCTGAGCTGGACCATACCGAAAGGCACGGTCGCGCCGGGGAAAGTATGGCCGTCCTCGCCGGTGCCGATGAATGGGTCGACGTCGGCGTACGCGCTGGTGGACGCCGCTGGTTCTGCCGCCCGCACGACTCCGCTCGCTCCGGCAGCGAGGACAACGCTCGCGGCCAGTCCGTAGCGCAGCATTCTGTACAGGCGGTTCAAGCGCATCTCTACCTCCCGGCCGTTGTAGGCCGTGAATTTACTCGCAAAGAGGGCACCGGATGCCCTTCTCCTAGATTCGCTAATCGCGGCGGGCCGGAGGGGTAAAAAAAGGCGGTGGTGTGAGATGATTTTTAGGCACGGCGGCGCAAGTCCCGGCATTGTGCGGCGTGCCGCGCGCCGTGGATGCGAACGCAGTTACTGGTGGGGCCTGGAGGCCCCGCGCGGCTCTGGAGAGATGCCCCGCTCACTACGGCAACGGCTCGTAGACGACGTAGGCGAAGCGTTTCGAGTCCGGCGACCATGAGTTCACGTTGATGGTGCCCTGACCGCCGTAGAACGTGGTGAGGACTTCAATTTTCGCCGGTTTCAGTTTCTTGCCGGGCGTAGGCATCAGGCGCAGCGTCATGCCCGCCATCTTCTCGTCGTGCGTCTTGGTACCCGCCGGGAACGACAGGAAGACCATCCACTTGCCGTCGGGGGAAATGTGCGGGAACCAGTCTTCCAGATCGTCGCTCGTGACGCGCTGGGCTTTGGAGTCGCCCGGACCGGCGCCCGTGGGCGGCATGCGCCAAATGTCCCAGCCGCCGGAGCGGTTCGAGTTGAAATAGATCCACTTGCCATCGGGCGAGTATTCCGGGCCGTCGTCGTAGGCGCCCTTGGAGGTCAACCGCTCCTCCGTCCCGCCCGCGACGGGCACGCGGTAAAGCTCAAATTTGCCATTGCGCTGGCCCACGATTGCAAGCCATTTGCTGTCGGGCGACCAGCCGTGGAAGTAACTCGGCGCGGTCTCGACCATCAGCTTCGCGCCCGTGCCATCACCATTCGCGAGGAAAACCTGCGAGGCGTGCGACGACGGCGTGGAGGCGGAGAAGGCCAACCACTTGCCATCGCGCGAAAGATCGTGATCGTTGTTGCAGCGATAGCCGCCCGCGCCCAGCTCGATCGGTTCGAGCTTAGCCGGCTCGGCAGCGTCCACGGGCAGGCGGTACAGGTTGCCGCCGGTGTTCACCAGCAGGAATTTGCCGTCGCGCGACCAGTTCGGCGCCTCGACAATATCTTCATGCGTGTAAATTGTTTTTTGCGCCCGCGCGACGGTGTCGTATACCGTGATCTTGCTGCGGTAGCGCGGGTGTGCGGCCGCGGCGGCGAGCGGTTCGATGACGACGTTTGAAAACACCGCGGTCTCCAGAGTCTTTTCGTCGTGCGAGCACATGCCAAGGCCCAGATAAACGGGATCGGAAAGCACAACGGTTTGCGGGCCGGTGGCGGCCAGTTCCTCGCCTGGCTTGCCGGCGAAGATGGTGAACTGGTTGCCCCGGCGCTCGATGCGGATGCGCACTGGAGCGTTGACGGTGGAACGCAGCTCGTCGGTCTTTGCTCCGGCCGCCGGGCGGAACTGCAACGACGTGAGTCCGTCGCCGTGCAGGGCTACATCGGCGTAGGCCGAGCCCGGCGTCAAGTCCTGTCGAATCATCAATTCAGCCTTGCGGTGGTTCACCGCGCCCGTGCCGACAAAGTGCACGTCGGCCGTAATGCGGACGTCGCCGGAGATACGCTTCCAGACAAATTGGAAGGCGTCCTCCGTGCCCCAGATATTGGCTCCGCCGCCGGTGACGCGATACTCGCGCGCCGCGGCGTCGTAGGCAGCCGAGCCCGCGGCCGGCGTGACGCCGATATCCTGGTGCGATTCGAACTCGCCAATGGCGGCCTGAGCGGCCAGGCAGCCGGTGAAACACACGGCGCTGAGGAGGGTGCGGAAAGGCGCTCGCATAGGGGTCTGGCGTCAGCATAGCACCGCAAGCCGCCGGCTCCGTTGGGCGAGGGGCGGTTTCCGCTACGTGTTACCGAAACACACCCCCAAGACGCACCCGTCGCGCCTTCGATAGAATGCTTGTTCGGTGGTGCTGCCGGTGGACGGCACAGCCGAACACGATTGAGCGCATGTCTACGCCGCCCGTTCATCCTCACGAGGTCCGTGTTCCGCCAGCAACCGGCGCCGAGTCTTCCGACGCCCGTTCGAAGGAGATTCGCGCGCACCTGGAACGGATTCTGGCGAGCGCGACGTTCGGCGCGGCGAAGAACCAGCAGCGGTTGCTGCGCTTCCTGGTGGAAGCGCTGATCTCGGGCGACGCCCCACATATAAAGGAATACAGCCTGGGCGTCGAGGTCTTCGGACGCGGCGCCGATTTCGATCCGCGTCTGGACCCGATTGTCCGCGTCGAAGCCAGCCGTTTGCGGAACCGGCTCCACAAATACTATGAGACAGAGGGCCGCGGCAGCCAGCTCATCATCGATCTGCCGCGCGGCGGGTACGTCCCGGCAATCCGGGAACTCAGCGTCGAGCAGCCGGCCACGGCCGCGGCGGCGTCCACGGCTGCCCCGCTGGAGCGGAGCGCCGCTCCGGCGGAAAGGTGGCGCAGGTACGCGTGGACGGCCGGGATGGCCAGCGTTATTCTATGCGCTGCTGCCGCCGTCTGGCTGATCCAGCGTCCCGGCGAAACGGCGGCATTTCAGAAGTTTACGCGGCTGACGCGCGACGAAGGCCGTTGTACGGCGCCGAGTCTGTCTCCCGACGGCAAGCGGATCGCCTACGCGCGGCTTCAGGGCGAGTCCTGGGACATCTGGGTGCGCGACATCCGGGGCGTTGCGGTCCGGAACATCACGGCGGGCTCCAACAGCGTCAATCTTGAGCCGGCCTTCTCCCCGGATGGCAAAAGCATCGCCTTCTTCAGCACGCGCGGGGGCGGAGGTATCTATGTTGTCAGCGCGGCCGGAGGACCGGCCCGCCGCCTGTCGGGCTTCGGCTTCCACCCGGCCTGGTCGCCCGACGGAAAGCGGATCGCCGTTTCTACCTCCTCATTTCTGGAACCATCCGAGTTCGATGCGAGCCGGCGCAGCCGTATTTTTGTAATCGACGCCGCCAGCGGAGCAGCCCACGCCGTAACCGATCCGTCGATCGACGCATTGCAGCCGGCCTGGTCGCCCAATGGCCGCCGCATTGCTTTCTGGGGCGCCAATCCGAATGGCGATTTTCACCTCTGGACGATTGCCGTGGATTCGCCGGGTACCGAATCCCGGCCCGTCGCGGTCACGTCCGGTCATGGCACCAATTGGAACCCGGCCTGGGCGCCCAACGGGCGCTATCTCTACTTTTCGAGCGACCGCGCCGGAACGATGAACCTGTGGCGCGTACGGATCGACGAATCGACCGGCGACGTGCGCGGAGTGCCGGAGCCGTTGACGACGCCCTCGTCCAACAGCGGCTGGATCGCGTTTTCGGGAGACGGACGGCGGCTCGCCTACACGCGGCGGCTGACGTATAGCCGGCTTTACCGGCAGGATTTCGATCCGGAACGCGGCGTCGTTGTGGGCGCCGCCAAGGAGCTGACTTCGGGCGAACGGCGCATCCGCGAACCGGAAATCTCGCCCAACGGAATGTGGGTCGCCGCCCGCGTCCAGGATCCGCAGAGCGATCTGGTGGTGCTCCGGCCGGACGGCTCCGGGCTGGTCCGGCTCACGAATGACGGCTATGCGGACCGGGTGCCGCGCTGGTCGCCCGATGGGCATTGGATCGTCTTTCAATCCAACCGCGGCGGGAAGCTCGCCTACTGGGTGGTCCGGCCCGATGGCGGAGGGCTACGGGAACTGCCCGCCGACGGGACGGTTCACACGGCATGGACGCCGGATGGTGCGCTGGTAGCCTTTCCCCGGGACGGGAAACCGTATACACTCGAGCCCGCCGGCAGGGCGGTTTCGCCCGCGGCACTGGCCGTACCCGGCCTGCTGCCTCTCGCCTGGTCGCACGACGCGCGGTATGTCGCGGGCTGGCTGGCGTCCGGCGAGCCGGGCCGCGAGCCGCTCGCCGTTTACTCCTTCGCGAACCGGAGCTACTGGAACGTCGCCAGCCACGGCAATGATCCGGCCTGGTTGAAGAACGGGCATGGGTTCTTGTACGGCGAGTGGAATGCCATTCATTTTGCCGACGTGCGCGATAACACGACCCACCTGGTGGTCTCCGGCAAGGGTCGCGAGATCCACCCGAAGTTCGCTCTTTCGCGTGACGAGCGGTACATCCTCTATGTTGCGATGGAGGATGAAGAAGACATCTGGATCGCCGAGCGTTAACACGCAAGCGAGGATGTGTAACCGTAACTACGTAGCCGTAACTCTATTCAGATGTTAGAAATACGGTGCAATCATGAAAGCATCCTGCTCCTAGACGGGGCTCGATTCAGCTCGCGTTTCCGGCCTGCGTTTCCCCTGACGCGGCGGAAGCGCGGGGTCGCGCTGCGACCGGAATGGCGGAGGTGTATAGAGCGCCTCCGCCGCCGCCGCTTCCTTAGAAAGCGTGGCCGGACGGCGCGCCGGGGCCCGCACAATGAGAATCTGGCCGGTGTGCGTGGAGGTCATCCATGGTGAAGAGTGCGAAGTCCATAGCCTGCTGCGCAACGCTGCTCACTCTGGCGGCGTCCGCGCTCACAGCGGGCGGCAATAACTACAAGCACTTCGACGTGGCGCTGTACGCCCGGGTCTACGAAGTCCAGAAGATGAAGGACCCGGCGTGGCTCGCAAGCCGCTGGGAAGCCGTCTCCAAGCATATGAAGGTGGACAAGATCTACCTGGAGACGCACCGCGACACCGTCGTTATCGACCAGGCGACGCTCGATCAGGCCAAGGCCTTCTTCAAGAGCAAGGGCGTGAAGGTCTCCGGAGGCATCACCGCGACCATCAACGAGCGGAACATGTTCGAGACCTACTGCTATTCGGAGCCCGACCAGCGCAAGAAGTTGCAAGCGGTGGTCGAGTTCACGGCCCGCAACTTCGACGAGTTCATTCTGGATGATTTCTTCTTCACCAACTGCAAGGCGGACAGCGCCATTCGCGAGAAGGGCAATCGCAGTTGGACCGCCTACCGTCTGGCGCTGATGGACGAGGCCGCGCGCAATCTGGTGGTCGGCCCGGCCAAAGCCGTGAACCCCAACGTCAAGGTCATCATCAAGTACCCGAACTGGTACGACCACTTCCAGAATCTGGGGTTCAACCTGGAGACCGAACCGAAATACTTCGACAAGATCTACACCGGCACGGAGACACGCGACCCGGTGAACGGCAATCAGCACCTGCAGGAATACCACGGCTACTCGATCGTGCGGTACTTCGAGAACATCAAGCCGGGCGGCAACGGCGGCGGCTGGGTGGACCACTACGGACGCGAACTGCCTTCGCGCTTCGCCGAGCAGGTCTGGCTGACGCTGTTCGCCAAGGCGCCCGAGATCACGTTCTTCAATATCGGCTCGATCTATGAGCCCGCGAAGGGGCCGGACGGCAAAGAGATCCCCGACTCCGCGGCTGCGCGGATCGGCGGCGAAGTCTTCGCTCAGGTGGATAAGTTCATTGGCGAGCTGGGCAAACCCATCGGCGTGAAGACTTATAAGCCGTATCACTCCTATGGCGAGGATTTCCTGCCGAGCTATCTGGGCATGATCGGCATTCCGATGGACATCGTGCCCGAGTTCCCGACCGACGCGAAGACGGTTCTGCTCACCGAGCAGGCGCGCTTCGACCCGGCGATTGTCGGAAAGATCAAACAGCAGCTCACGGCCGGCAAGAACGTCGTCATCACCTCCGGCCTGCTGAAGGCGCTGCAAGGCAAAGGCATTGAAGACATCGTCGAGTTGGAGAACACGGGCCAGACGGTGGCGGTCCGCGAGTTCTCGCAGGGCTGGTTCGGCGGCCACGTCAAGGCCGACAGCGACATCCTGGTGCCGCTGATCCGCTATTACACCAACGACAGTTGGGAGATGGTCAGCGGCCTGACGTCGCCCACGGGCCGCTCGGACACGCCCATCCTGCACTCGGCGCGCTATTCCAAGGGCACGCTCTTTGTGCTCACGATTCCGAACGCGATCGGCGATCTCTACAGCTATCCGCAGCCGGTGTTGAAGACCATTCGCGACATCGTCGCGCGCGATCTGTACGTGCGCCTGGACGCGCCGAGCCGCGTGAGCCTGTTCGTTTACGACAACGACAGGTTCATCGTCGAGTCGTTCCAGGAGAACCCCGTAACGGCGCGCATCGTCACCGACAAGCGCATCACGAAACTGCGCGATATGCTCACCGGCGAAACGCTGACCGGCTCGGCGCAAGGGCCGAATACGGTCTTCGAAACGCCGTTGAAGCTTGGTTCGTACCGCGTGTTCGCGGCTGAATAGAAGTCCGTTCCAATTCCGATGGGTGGTGCCGCTATGAAACTCGCCCTTTGTGCCGCCGCCGCGGGCTCGCTGCTGGCGTTGACCGCGGTTTTTGCTCAGCAAGCGCCGCCGGAGCTGCGCCTGAACGAGCGGGAGTATTTCGAAATGCCCGGCGCGAATGTCATGGTCTTCCAGGACATTTACCCCGAAGGCCATCAGGGCGGCGTCAACCTGATTCAGCACGGCGTGCGCGTCGCGAGCAACGGCGATCTGCGGCTGGGTCCCACGCCGGGACAGTGGGCGCCGATTCCGAAGCAGAATAAGCGCGTGGTGAATCGCGACGGCAACGAGATCACCGTCTGGCTCTCGTATCCCGACGAAAGCCGCAACCGCAAAGGCTTCAACCCGATCGATTATCCCGACCTGAAGCTCTCCTATCGCGTCCGCGTGCATGGCGAAGGCGCGAGCGTGCGCGTGACGGTCGACCTGGACCAGCCGCTGCCGTCCGAATGGGTCGGCAAAGCGGGCTTCAACATCGAGCTTTATCCCGGCGCGCTGTTCGGTAAGACGTGGTATCTCGGCGGGCATTCGGGGATCTTCGCGCGCCAGGCCGACGGGCCGGATCAGCGTGACGCCAGCGGCGACGTGGAGCCCGTACCGCTGGCCGCCGGGCCGCGTTTGAGCGTGGCGCCGGAGACCGATCTGCAACGGCTGACGATCGAGAGCCGCACCGGCGATCTGCAATTGCTCGATGCGCGCACCAAGCACAACAACGGCTGGTTCGTAGTGCGATCGCTGGTGCCCGCGGGCGCCACGACGGGCGCCATCGACTGGCTCATCACGCCGCACGCCGTGCCCGGCTGGAAATCGCAGCCGGTGGTCCACGTCTCGCAGATCGGCTACCACCCGAAGCAAAGCAAAGTCGCCATCATCGAGCTCGACGCGAGCGAGACCGCGGCGGAGACCGTGCATGTCCGGCGTGTCGCGGAAAACGGCGGCTTCGAGGAAGCGCTCGCGGGCCAGCCCACGGCGTGGGGCAAGTTCCTGCGCTATTCGTATTTCAAATTCGACTTCAGCGCCGTCACGCGCCCCGGCATGTATGTGGTCGAGTACGGCAAGGTCCGCAGCGAGCCATTCCAGATCGCGGCCGACGTCTTTAAGCGGCACGTCTGGCAGCCGACGGTCGAGTACTTCCTGCCGGCGCAGATGTGCCACATGCGCGTGGAAGAGCAATACAAGGTCTGGCACGGGCTGTGCCATATGGACGACGCGCGCATGGCGCCGGTGAACCTCAACCACTTCGACGGCTATCTGCAAGGCCCGTCGACATTGACCAAGTATCGATCCGGCGAGACGATCCCCGGCTTGAATGCTGGCGGCTGGCACGATGCGGGCGACGACGATTTCCGCATCGAGTCGCAAGCCGACGAGGTCTTCATTCTGGCGTCGGCCTACGAGTCTTTCGGCGTCAATTACGACGACACGACGATCGACCAGACCAAACATCTGGTGCGCATCCACCAGCCCGACGGCAAGCCCGACCTGCTGCAACAGGTCGAACACGGCGTGCTGACCATCCTCGGCGGGTACAAGAGCATGGGCCGCTTCTACCGCGGCATCATCACGCCGACGCTCGAAGAGTATGTGATCCTCGGCGACACCGCGAACGTCACCGACAATCTCTTCTACGATCCGAATCTGAAGGCCGGCGAGAAGACCGGCACGCACTCCGCCGTGCCCGACGACCGCTGGGTTTTCACCGAAGAGAACGCCTCGCACGAATACAAGGGCATTGCGGCGCTCGCCATCGCGGGCCGCGTCTTGAAGACCTACAATCCGGAGCTGGCGCAAGAGTGCGTCGCCGCCGCCGAGCAACTTTGGCAGGTCAACCGCAATCCGAAGCAGGGCTTCGCCGATCGCGTGGCCGCCGCGGCGCAGTTGTGGCTGACCACCAAGAAGCCGGCGTACGGGCAGTTCCTGCTCGACAGCCGCAAGGACATTGTCACGCGTATCGACGCCACGGGCTGGGCGATCGCGCCGGTCATCGACATGATTCAGGATGCGTCGTTTGTCGCCGAAATTCGCGATGCGGTGAAGGCGAGTTTCGCGCGCGTCGAAGAGCGGCAGCGCAAGGAGAGCCCGTTCGGCGTGCCGTACCGGCCCCTCATCTGGGGCGCGGGCTGGGACATCCAGCGTTTCGGCGTGCAGCAGTATTACTTGCATCACGCCTTCCCGGACATCGTCTCGGCGGAGTACATGCTCAATGCGCTGAACTTCGTGCTGGGCGTGCATCCGGGCTCGAACACGGCGTCGTTCGCCTCGGGCGTCGGCGCGCATTCGATGACCGTCGCCTACGGCTTCAACCGCGCGGATTGGACATACATCCCCGGCGGCGTGACTTCGGGGACGGCGCTGATCCGGCCGGACTATCCCGAGTTGAAGGACTTCCCGTACCTCTGGCAGCAGGGCGAGTACGTGATGGGCGGCGGCGCGACCAACTTCATGTTCCTGGTGCTGGCAGCCGATCAGGTGCTCGGCGAGCCGGCGGTGGCGGCAGCCCGCTAAGGCCGTTTCGGCCTTTCTGTAGACGCTCGGGCGGCTGGCGTCGGTCTGCCGCTTCGGAACGGAGCCGCGACCGTCAGGGAGCGGTGGCATCCCCTTGTCTGTCAGTCGCTTGCAGCAGGACCGCACTTGTCATTCGCGGCGCGCTGTTGGAAACCGGCGCTGACTGCCGGCGTTCGCCTTCACGCTCCGCGGGAACGGCTCCAATCCGGTCTACACTAGCTCCGAAATCGCCCTAGCGCGCGGGTGAGGAAGTGCGGGAACCGATCCCCGCGCCGTGTCAAAACCGCGCAAATGCGCGGTTTTGTTAAATGTCGATATTTAGAATCAATAAGATAGGAGCAGCCGCCCGCGCATTTGCGCGGTTTTGCCTTTTTTGACATGCGCCGGAGAAGCGGCGCCGTCCCCGATTTTCCGGTCTCGGAGATTTCTCCAGGGCCCGTCGTTGTCGCGGCGCGCCGCACCGCTTCAAGCCGTTCGCCGCGAACGCCGCAGCGCCTGTTTCGGCAAGCCACCGCCGAATAGAAACGACGCTCAAAAATGCTCGACGGAGCAAACCATGGACGGCCCGCGCGGCTTTGGAGAGCTGCCCCACTGCGGATCAGTGGCTCGCGTTGATCTCGCGAATCCGGATATTGCGGAACAGCGCGAACGTGAACTGGTCATGGAGCTGCAAACCGATCGGGCCGGTCAGCGATCGCGCGGGGTCGCCCGCGTATTCGGCGGCCAATTTGCCGTTGACCTTCACGCGAATGCCCGTTCGGCGGCTTTCGATGTCGAGCGCATTCCACTCGTCTTCGCGTTGCAGCCCCGCGGGCGCGCCAACGAACGTATAGACGCTGCCGGTCAGGTATTTCTCCGGCGCACGGCCGTCGATGATCTGGATCTCATAGCCGATATGCGCGGGGGTGCTTTTCACCGGGCCCACCAGATCGGGCCGCGCGCTGTCGGGTTCGCCAATGGCGTAGTGCGCGCGCGAGTTGTCGCGAATGGAAACGCCGCTGTTCATCTTGGACGGGATGATGTACTCGATGTGCAGGTCGTATTCGCCGAAACTCTTCACCGTGTAGAGCCACGACTGGCGGTAGAACCAGTTCTCGTATTGCGCGCGCGTCACCGGCCACGCCGCGGCAGGCTCGCCCGGGTGGCTGCGCTGGCCCAGCAGAACGCCGTCCGGCAGGATGCTCCACGTGCCTTCGCCGCGGACCTCCCAGCCATCCAGGTTCTTGCCATTGAACAAAGGCTGCCAATCTTGTGCGGTGAGCAGGCAGGGAAAAACGATCAGCGCGGCGCGAAAAAGAAGTGGGAATCGCATGGGGTTTTCATTCAGGATAGCGACTCGCCGGACACGCCGGTCGCGCGCGATTGCCAAGGGCTAAAGCCCAACTCTTTTCCGCAACGGGACGGCACGACTGAAGTCGTGCCCTGATACGGAAGCAATCCTGCGCAGAGACGCGCCCGGATAGACAAGCGTCCGTTGCGCGGGGTGTCGACACCGCGTCCACAGCGTCGACATTGCAGGCAAATGGCTCGCCTGCAAGCCGACCAGAAACGCGCGGTGTATAAGCGTGTGGCCGCGTGGAAGCGGCGCGACTGTGGTTTCTGCGTTTCAGACAAGCGGCTCACCCGCGAGTCGAGACGGCGTGGGCAACGTATGAGGCTCAGACCTTCGCTGTAGCGCACAAGTTCAGGTGGGGCGCTGCGCCTGCAGCGCGACATTTCAAACACTTGGGAGTTGAGCCGGCGCGCACAACGCACAAACGCCCGTCGCGGAGTCGAAGCGGCACGCCGGCAGCGTCGGCATTTCGGGCAAGTGACGCGCCTGCGAGCCGGTCCGGCATGCGGGACGTATCAGGGCACGGCTTCAGTCCGTGCCGTTGGAGCGCCCCCTCGTCCTGGGCATCAGCCCGTGCCGCTTTCTTCTTTGCCAGGTACGCAAAACAGTAGGCATACTCGCCGGGCGAGCCAGCCACGGCCCGCCCGAAGAAGTACGGCCGCTTACCGGATGGAGCCGGCCGGCGGAACGCGATGGCGGATGGAAGAGGCGGAGCGCTGGCCCGTGGCGAAGTTCACACCGGCCGCCGCCGCAGCCGACGCCGCCGGGAGCGTTTCCGTCCCGCTCACAAGCGTCGTGGCCGAGGGCCCGTGGAATTGCAGCACCTCAAAGATCGCGTATTGCGTCGAAGCGCCCGCGAGCTGCAGCTTGAACGGACCCGACGGGAGATTGGAGATCACCTGTTTCAACACCGCGGCGTAGCTGCCCAGGTACGGCACGGAAGCCGTCGTCCCCGAAGAATACAACGCCCCGGTAGAGTCGTAGACGTTCAGCGTGTAGGTGTGCGCAAGCTGGTCGTCCGCCAGATTGTAGATCACAAACGAGAGCGTATCGGTGCCGCCGTTGCCGACGCCGCCCTTGCCATCGTCAATGCCGATGGACGACCAGACGTTCCAGGTGTACGGATCCCAGACGACGGGCGCGCTGAGCGACCAGGGCTGAGACGGCAGGGCCGAGTAGATCAGTTGCGCCTGAAGCTGGCCGCACGTGGTGCCATCGGGGCATTCGGCATAGACAACGACGGGACCGGTGGCGGAAGTCGTGCTGTAGTTAGGCGCCTCCGCGTGTAGCCCGAGAAGATCTACCTCCCACGGCTGTTCGGCGCTCAGGACCTTTGTAACACCGGTGTCGTTGTACACCGTGGAATTTCCCTGAATGCGGTAGTCGAGCGCCCGGTCCGCCCCGTTCACGTCAGTGAAGTAGAGGTTCAGGTTGACGGCCCCCGTCGGCGGAGCCGAGGTCCGGATGGCGCTGGTCCAGCCGGCGCCCGCGGCATACCAGGGCAAAGTCCCATAGACCCAGCAGACGTAATTGCCCGCTCCCGGGCCCGACGTCAGTTGCTTAGGATGGCTGTTCGAATCGCCGTATATGCCACAATCCGTGCTGGCATTCGTGGTCCAATACGTTTGCGCACTGGCCATCAACGCACCGGCCAGCATCAACCCGGCCAAGTAAGCAGGTTTCGCAGAGATCATCTGATTCCTCCTTGTTCATTGCCTTCCGCATCCAGACCGCCAGTCCCGAAGAGCCGCCGGGCCGCGGATAGAAAACCAGGGCGTGGCGCCGTTTCGCAGCCCGATGACATCCCGCTTTTCGCCGGCGCAGCCACAACCCGCACAACAGATCGACAATCCGACGGATGCCGGATGGTCCCAAGTTAGTTTCACGTTCCCGGCCGGTTCCGCGCCGGGCGCTTTTCGAACGGGCCTACCGCTCGCCTTTACACTGTATCAATCCAAGGATAGGTCCGAACCGTCATGCGCAAGCCTTCTTAATGCTCCACAAGAGGAGAGCATAAGCGGATCCCGTGCCAATCAGGCAATTGCGGTTCCGAAAGCAGGAAAGTTTACAAACAGGGAGTAGAGTGTCTACGTATTAGGCTGTAGAAAGTCTACATCCCGACCATGCCACACTCGGAACGCATTCCAAACCGCGTCGACCTGCTTCAGGGCACGCTCGACATGCTCATCCTCAAAACGCTGCAGTGGGGACCCGCCCACGGCTACGCCATCAGCCAGATGATCCGCTCCGGCTCCAGCGACGTGCTGCAGGTGGAGACGGGTTCGCTCTACCCCGCGTTGCATCGATTGGAGAAGCAGGGCTGGCTGGCCTCCGAGTGGAAACAGACCGGCGCGAACCAGCGCGCCAAGTTTTACAGACTGACGCCTTCGGGCCGCGATCAACTGCTCAGCGAGCACGCCCGCTGGCTGCAGCTTGTACGCGCCATCACGGCCATCATGAACCGCGAAAGGGCTGCCATATGAGTCTCTTACCGAACTTCGGACGGTTGAACCGGGACCTTGACGACGAGTTGCGCGCGCATTTTCAGATCGCCGTCCAGGAAAACATGGCGGCCGGCATGGAGGAACGCGAGGCCGTCGCGGCGGCGCATCGCGAGTTCGGCAATACCGACCTCTACAAGGACCGGATGCGCGAAGTGTGGGGCTGGACGTGGCTGGAACGGCTGCGCCAGGACGTCGTTTTCGGCCTGCGCATGCTGCGTAAGAGCCCGAGCTTCACCGCGGTCGCCGTCCTGACGCTCGCGCTCGGCATCGGCGCCAACACGGCCATCTTCAGCGTGATCAACGGGGTACTGATCCGCTCGCTGCCGTTCCCGAACGCCCGGGAACTCGTCTGGATCGCGAACTCGCACGACGAGGGCGGACTCTCCGGCCGGACCTACACCTCGTTCGACTATCGCGACTTCCGCGAGCGCAACCGGAGCTTTTCCGAGCTGGCCGGCTACAACGCCTTCTTTCCCTACATCAGCTACAACCTGACCGGGCGCGGCGAGCCGGAGCGGGCGATCGGCATCGACGTCACGGAGACTTTCTTCCCGCTGCTGGGCGTCCAGCCGCTGCTTGGGCGTAATTTTCTGCCGGAAGAGTGCGTCCGGAACGGGCGGCTGGCGGTAATTCTTGCCAACTCGTATTGGAAGCGGCGCTTTGCCTCCGACCCCGCAATCGTAGGTCAGAGTCTCACCATCAACGACAAGGCGATGACCGTGGTGGGCGTCTTGCCACCAACGTTCGATTTCGCATCGGTCTTCGTGCCGAGCGCCAAGATCGATTTCTTCCTGCCGCGCTACATCGATAAGGACACCAACAGTCACGGCAACGAAGTGGCGATTATCGGCCGGATCAAGCCGGGCGTGGCGCTGGGCGCCGCGCAGACCGAGATGGCGACCCTGGCGCGCCGGGAAGGAAAGGAAAAGGGTTGGGGCGAAGAAGCCGTCGGCGCCCGGTTGCAGTTCCTGGCCAGCTACGTCACCGGCGATCTGCGGAGGCCGTTGCTGCTGCTGATGCTCGCATCCGGCTTCGTGCTGCTGATTGCCTGCACGAATCTCTCGAACCTGCTGCTGGCGCGCGCCGAGACGCGCAAGCGGGAAATGGGTTTCCGGTTGGCGATTGGCGCGAGCCGTACCCGGCTGGTCCGTCAACTGCTCACCGAAAGCGTGCTGCTGGCGCTGCTCGGCAGTGTCTTCGCGCTACCGCTGGCCGTGGTGGGAACGCGTCTGCTGGCCAGCATGCGTCATACCGCGATTCCGCTGCTCGACCAGGTGGGCCTCGACTGGCGCGCCTTCGGTTTCGCGTTGCTGCTCGCCATCTTCACCGGGATCCTGTTCGGACTGGTGCCCGCGCTGCACGCCGCGCGGACGAATCTGAATGAAGCGCTGAAGGAAAGCGCCACGGGCGCCGGCGGGAGCGTCCACCGCAGTTGGACGCGCGCCGCGCTGGTGGTCTCCGAGGTGACGCTTTCCTGCATGCTGCTGGGCGGCGCCGGCCTGATGCTCAAGAGCCTGCTGAAGCTGCTCGACGTCGACCCCGGCTTCCGTTCCGATCACGTCGCGATCGTGCGCGTCGACCCCGGACCGCAGAAGTGGGATCACAAGTTTCTGAACCCCTATCTCGACCGCATCGTCGAGGCGGTGCGACGCGTGCCAGGTATCGAAGCGGTGTCGATCTCGGACGCGCTGCCGTTCGACCGCGACCGGAGCTGGAACTTCGGCGCGCCGGGCGTCATTCTGCCGAAGGATCAGGACACGGGCGCCTTCATCCGCACGGTCGGACCGGACTATTTCAAGGTCATGCGCATTCCGCTGCTCAAGGGGCGCGACTTCAACGCCGGCGAGCAACTCAAGAGCGAGCCCGTGGTCATCGTCAATCAAACCGTGGCCCGGACGCTGTTTCCAGGGCGCGACCCGGTCGATCATCAGGTCAACGTCGGCGACACCAAACTGCGCGTCGTCGGCGTGGTGGCCGACGTGAAGCACAGCGCGCTCGACCAGCCCGCGGGCATGGAGGCGTATTTCCCCTACACACAGGGCGACACCGAATCGCCCGACCTGGTGGTGCGCACGACGCTGCCGCCCGACGAGATGGCGAATGCGATCCGGCGCGCGGTCTGGTCCTTCGCGCCGGAACAGCCACTGAACGAGTTCCGCACGATGGATCAGTTGGTGGATACGGCGACGTCGTCACGGCGTTTCACTACGCTGCTGCTGGGCATTTTCGCTGTGCTCGCGCTGGTGCTCGCCGCGGTCGGCATCTACGGCGTGATTGCCTACTCGGTAACGCAGCGCACGCGCGAGCTGGGCATTCGCATGGCGCTCGGGGCCGACGGGCGCCGGATCGAATGGCTGGTCACGCGCGACGTGCTGTCGCTCGCCACCGGAGGAGCGCTGCTCGGGCTGGCTGGCCTCGCCGTGCTGGGGCGCTCGATGGCAAGCCTGCTGTACGGCGTTACGCCCTCGGATCCGCTGGTCTTTGGCGGAGCGGTCTTCCTGTTCATCGCGGTCGGCGCCCTGTCGGCCTATCTCCCGGCGCGCCGGGCCTCGCGCGTGAGTCCGATGACGGCGCTGCGGCTGGAGTGAGGCCGCCGAGCTTCCGCGGGCGCGGGCGGCTCGGCCAAAGCGCGGATAGCGCCGGCCCGGCCGCCTTCCGCGAGTGCTCTTGCCAGGGAGTTTGTGTATACTTGTCGTATAGGCCGAACCAGAAGAGTGGGCGCAAGCCCACTTTTTTGTTGCCTGGCCCGGATTGACGTGGGTACTGGTTGCGGACATGACAGAGACCTCCCCGACGACGCTCTACGAGCGCATCACCGCGATCGCCGAACGCGCAGCCGCGCGTGAAGGGCTCGAAGTGTGGGATGTCGAGGTTCTGGGCGCGGGCCGCAGCCGCATCGTACGGATCTACATCGATAAACCCGAGGGCGTGACGCTCGACGATTGCGAGCTGATCAGCCAGCAGGTGGGTACGGTACTGGATGTCGAAGACGTCGTGCCGGACCAGCATTACCATCTTGAAGTCAGCAGTCCAGGAGTCGAACGCCGCCTGTTCAAGCCGGAGCATTTTGCGCGCTTCGCGGGCCAGAAGGCTCGCATCGCCTTGCGCCAGCCCGTGCAGAACCAGCGGCGGTGGGAAGGCGTTCTCGCGGGCGTGGAGGGCACGGAAGTGCTCCTCGAAACCGCGAACGGCATGCCGCTGCGATTCAGCCTGGACCAGATCGAAAAGGCAAATCTCAAGTTCGAGTGGTGAGCCGCTCCCGAAAGTCGTGAAGAGCGCGCTCCCGAGCAAGTCAGTAGAAGAGGCACAAGCTTGGCTTCCATTTATCAGTCCATCGAAATCCTGAGCAAGGAAAAAGGCATTGACGCGCAGATCGTCGTCGACGCGGTCAAGGACGCGATTCTCGTCGCCGCGCGGAAACAGTTCCGCGGCAACGAGGAACTGGCCGCCGATTTCGATGAAAAGACCGGTGCTCTTAACCTCTACGCCGTGAAGAACGTGGTCGAGACCGTGGTGGACCCGTCCAAGGAGCTGACTTTGGACGAGGCCCGGCGCACCGATCCGGCCGCCGAGGTCGGATCGATCCTGCGCTTCCCCCGCCCGACGGAAGCCCTGGGCCGCATCGCCGCGCAGACCGCCCGCCAGGTGATCCTGCAGAAGGTCCGCGAGGCCGAGCGCGAGAACATTTTTGCCGAATACTCCAATCGTGTCGGCGAACTGGTCAATACGACGGTGAAGCGCATCGAAGGCCTGGACATGGTGGTCGACCTGGGCAAAACCGAAGCCCGGCTGCCCAAGAAAGAGCAGTCGCGGCTGGAGAGTTTCTCGGTCGGCGACCGCGTGCGCTGCGTGATCAAGACCGTCGAGCGGACGGGCAAAAACGCCGGCGTGAATGTCTCCCGCGCCGCCCCGGAACTGGTGATGCGCCTGTTCGAGCAGGAAGTCCCCGAAATCTACGACGGCACTGTGGTCATCCGGGCTTGCGCGCGCGAGGCCGGCGAACGGACCAAGATCGCCGTGCTCAGCAAGGACCGCGACGTCGATTGCGTCGGTGCGTGCGTCGGCATGAAGGGCATGCGCGTGCAGTCGATCATCCGCGAACTGCGCGGCGAGAAGATCGACATCATTGAGTACAACGAGGACCCGCAGAAGTTCGTCGAAAAGGCGTTGAGCCCCGCGCGCATCTCGCGCGTGGCGATCGTCGATCCCGAGGGCAAGCACATGGAGGTGATTGTCGAAGACTCTCAACTCTCCCTGGCCATCGGGAAGAAGGGCCAGAACGTGCGTCTGGCCGCCAAACTGATCGGCTGGCGGGTGGATATCAAGACGGAAGAAGAGAAGCGCCAGGAGGTCGAAGCCGCCATGGTGCAGCTCGGCTCCGGCACGCCTTTGTCCACGCTGATTGAGCAGGGCCTCAGCGAAGAGATCTACGATCTCCTGGTGGCCGGCGGTATCGGCACGGTGGAAAAAGTCGCCTCGATGACGCCCGAGGATCTGGAACTGATTCCGGGGATCACACCGGACGCGGTGGCGCAGCTCGGGATGGCCGTCAACAACTTCTACGGGCATGTGAATGCCGAGGCGCCGGTCGAAGCGGTGGCCGCGGAGCCGGGAGAGGGCCAAGTGGAAGCGCCGGTCCAGGATACGGACGGAGCGGAAGCGCCGGAGGGCGAAGCCCAGGCCGAGCCGGCCGCTCCGCAGGAAGAGTCTGTTACGGAAGAGGTTGCGGAAGCGCCCGCCCCCGAGGCAGGGGTTTCCCCCGGATTGGAATCTGATACGATTGAAAATTCAGGTCTTCCTCGCGCGGGGTCTTCCGAAAACTGACCAAACGCAATGATCGAACGGGCGAGAAGGTCGGTTTGCGGGTAATTGCCGAATATGGAAGCATCTGAGAGTCCGTCCGTGACTATGAAGAAAATTCGGATCAACGAACTGGCGAGAGAGCTCGAGGTCAAGCCGGGCGCAATCCTTGATCTCCTGCCCGAACTCGGCGTGGCCGAGAAGAAGACCCACTCCAGTTCGGTCGACGAAGATGTCGCGGAGCTGCTCCGGAAGCGACTGACCGGCTCGGGCGTGGAGCACTATGTGCATCCCCCACAGGGGGAGGAAGAGTACGGAGATCACGACACTGAAGTTGCCGAAGAGACCAGCGGGGTCGCGCCGGTGGTAGCGCCACCCGCAGTCCACCCCGAACCGGTTGCGGCGAAGCCCGCGGCGGAGACTCCGGCTCATGAAACGGCGGCTCATCCGCCGGTCGAACCAACGACGCCGCCGCCCGCGCACCGGCCGCTGCCGATCCGTCCGCCACTGGCGTCCGCGAGCACGCCGCGGCACGCTGGCCAGCCGGTTCCGTCGATCCCCATTCCGCCACGGCCCGCGGTGCATACGCCGCCTCCGCCGCCACAGGCGGCGCCGTCGATCCCGATTATTCCGCCGCTCCACGCGCCGGTGCATCCGCCGCACATACCCGCGGTGCCCCATCCGGCGCCGGCGGCGCCCGCGGCTCCGGCAGCCCGGCCGGTTGCGCCCGCGCCCGAAGCGCATACCGCGCCCGCGCCTCCGGTTGCGCACCCCGCGCCAGCCGCTCCCGTTGCTCCGCCCGTGGCGCCGGCCGCTCCGGTTGTCCATGCGGCGCCCGTTATTCACGCCGCGCCAGTGGTGCATCCCGCGCCCGCGGCGCCCGCGCCAAAGGCTCCAGCGCGTCCCGCGGCGCCAGCTCAGCCGCGCCCGGCGGGTCCGGCACGGCCGGCAGCGCCGGCTCAGCGCATTCCCTCGTTGGGATTGCCGCATCCGCGGCCTTCAGTTCCCGTTCAGTCCACGCCTGCCCATGCCGCGCCGCGTCCTCCGGCTCCGGCGGTCCCGCGTCCGCCGCAAGCGCCGGCCAGAAATGTTCCGCTGGGCGCACAACATGGGCCGCGCCCGGGGACCATTCTGACGGGTCCTCGCCAGCCTTTCCCGGGAGGCGAGCTGCCGCGTAGTCCGATTCTGCCGGGTCCGCCCCGTCCGCACACGCCGATGCCGCAACGTCCCAGCGCGCCAGCGCAGCCAACGGCTCCGGGCGCGCACGCCGGGCACCCGCTGCGGCCGACGCTCGCCGGCCAGCCCGCGGCACGGCCGGTGGTTCCGCCGCGCCCCGATCTGGTGGCGCGTCTTTCGCAGTTCCAGGCCAAGCCCGCTCCGGGCCAGCCGCTCGCGCCCCGGCCGGGCATGCCGACGCCGGGACGCCCGCTGTATCAGGGCCCGCGGCCCGGTCAGCCGGGTTCCCGTGGCGGTTACCCGATGGGGCCAGGCCGGCCGATGATGCGCGGCCGCGGTCCGCATCCGACTTCGCCCGTGCTCGAGCCGCCGGCTCCCGTCACCGATGCCGGCCGCCGCGATGCCGGCAAGCGGCGCGGGCAGCAGCATCAGCGCGAACGCGATACCGAAGGCAAGCTCAGGAATTTTGGCCCGCGCAAGCAGGAAGCTGCTCCGCTGCCGGTGATCGACCGCGAGATTACAATCTCGGAAGGCATCACGGTGAAGGAGTTCGCCGACAAGCTGGGCGTGAAGGCCAGTCTCGTCATCAAGACCCTTTTCGACCGCAAAGTCTTCGCCACGATCAACCAGACGCTGGACGTCAAAATGGCGATGGATCTGGCCCGCGAGTTCGGCGCCAGGACCTCGAAGATGAGCTACGAGGAGGAGTCGGTCCAGGCGATTGAGGAGACCGAGGTGGCGGGCGATCTCGAATCGCGGCCGCCGATTGTGACCGTGATGGGCCACGTCGACCACGGCAAGACGTCGCTGCTCGATGCGATCCGCGAAACCAATGTCGCCGCGCGTGAAGCGGGCGGCATTACGCAGCACATCGGCGCATACCACGTCGAGATTAACGGCCGCAAGATTGTCTTTATCGATACGCCGGGTCACGAAGCGTTCACCCGGATGCGCGCCCGCGGCGCTCAGGTTACCGACATCGTCGTGCTGGTGATTGCCGCCGACGACGGCGTGATGCCGCAGACCCGCGAAGCCATCGATCACGCCCGGGCGGCCAAAGTGCCGATCATCGTGGCGCTGAACAAGATCGACAAGCCCGACGCCCAGCCGGATCGCGTCAAGCAGCAACTCACCGACCTCGGGTTGATGCCCGAAGAGTGGGGTGGCGACACGCCATTCGTGCCGGTGTCGGCAAAGAAGCGGCAGAACATCGAACTGCTGCTGGAAATGATCGTGCTCGTCGCCGACATGCAGGAGCTCAAGGCCAATCCGACGCGGCCTGCCGTGGCGACGGTGCTCGAAGCCGAACTCGACCGCGGGCGCGGTCCCGTGGCGACCTGCGTGGTGCGCAACGGCACGCTGCGCATCGGCGACTTCTACATTTGCGGCTCGGTTTTCGGCAAGGTCCGCGCGCTCTATGACGACCTCGGCGACCAGATCAAGGAAGCCGGTCCGTCGATGCCCGTGGAACTGCTCGGCCTCGACTCGCTGCCCGAGGTGGGTGACACGCTCCAGGTTGTGACGGACCTGAGCAAGGCGCGGCAGATCGCCGAATTCCGCGAGGTGAAGGCGCGCGAGGCCGCGATGGCCAAGACGCGCATCACGCTCGAGAAGGTCCAGACCCAGCTTCGAGAGGGCGAGAAGAAAGAGCTCAACATCATTCTCAAGGCCGATGTGGGCGGCACCGCCGAGGTGCTCTCCGACACCTTGCAGAAGCTCTCCACCGAAGAGATCGCGGTCCACGTATTGCGCGCCGGCGTCGGCGCGGTCACCGAGGCCGATGTCATGCTGGCCGCCACGTCCGAAGCGATCGTCATCGCCTTCAACGTCCGGCCCGATCGCAAGGCCGCCGAGCTGGCGGATCACGAGGGCGTGGACATCCGCCTGCACTCGATCATTTACGAGCTTACCGACGAGATCAAGAAAGCCATGTCGGGCATGCTCGAACCGGTTTATAAGGAAGTCTACCTGGGCCGGGCCGAAGTGCGCGAGACCTTCAAGATCTCCAAGGTGGGCACCATCGCCGGACTCTACGTTCTCGATGGCCAGCTCAACCGCGACTGCGATGTGCGCCTGTTGCGCGACAACATCGTGATCCACACGGGCCGCCTGAGTTCGCTGAAGCGCTTCAAGAACGACGCCTCCGAAGTGAAGACGGGCTTTGAATGCGGCGCGAGCATCTCGGGCTACAACGATATCCGCCAGGGCGACATCGTCGAAGCGTTCGGCAAGGAGCGGGTAGCCCCGGAGTTGGCCAGTAACCGATAGCATTGGGTGGGCGGGTTGAAATCCGCCCGCTTCCCATTTCCGGCGCGCCATGCGCCGGTATAGAATTTTTCCAGGCGGCGCGGGCAATGTCCGGGCCGCTTTTGTTATGGTGCCCGTCGGCATTCTCATTCTGGAAATCCGGCTCGACGAGTCTTATTCGCTGAAGGACAAGCGGCATTGGATCAAGGCGCTGAAGGACCGCTTGCGCGCGGGGCATAACGTCTCCGTCGCCGAGGTGGACGACCACGATCTCTGGAACGCCGCGACTATCGCCGTGGCGACGGTCTCCGGCTCGCGCGAGAACGCGGCGCGGGTGCTGGAATCCTGCGAGCGCATTGCCGCCGCGCACCTGGGCCCCCAACTCGTGTCGGCGACGCTTGACTGGCTCGGCTGAACGCGGCAGCGGACGCCAGCCGCCCGCCGGCCTACTCCACGTCGAACTCGGTGGTGCGCAGCGAAGTGCGGCGTCCGGCGGAATCGCGCGCCTGCAGTTCGGCGCGGTACTGCCCGCCGGCGGTCAGCTTATTGAGCGGCAGCCCGATGCCGATGGGAATGACCGGATTGCCCGGCCGGATCAGAGTCGCCAGGCTCATGAAGCCCGTGTCCTCCAAAGCCTGCCCGGTTTTGCGGTCGACGACCTTGAGTTGGAGAGCCACCATGGGATAGTCGTGTGCCCGCAGAGCCGGGTCGTAGACTTCCACATAGATGATGGGCTTGTCGGTAGCCTTCATTTGCGACGATCCCGAGGGAATGATGCGGACGCCACGGCTGATCAGCACCTTGCGGTCAGCAAGCAACGCCTCATCCAGATTCGATTCGGCATCGGTGACTCGCAGGTAAGACCGGCTCAGGGCAACGCCGCTGATGCTGAACTGGTCGTCCTTGTAGGGGTCCACCACGAGCGGCGCTTCGACCTTGCCGAAGTTCTCCCCGCTGGAGCTGAAGGCAACCTGCAGCGTGTACTGGCCGGAGGCGACGTCGAACTGGTTCTCGTAGTGGAGCGGCTCCTTCTTGATGACGTCGATGTCCTTCTTGTTTTCGACGTGGAGCTTGACCGTGTCGCTGAAGCGCGCCGCTATGGCGCCGTCCGTCTTGCGCACCAGGCCGAGGATATGGATGGACGCGTTGAACTTGCCCTTCTCTTTTTCAAACTTCAGCTTTTCAATCGGCATCTCCATCGCCACGTTGACGCGCGCCACGTTCGTGGACGTATAGAAGTACGGTGCGAGCATCAAAGCATGCAGCGTCCCTTCGGCCTTACCCGCGGCGATGGCTTCCAAGCCCTTCTCGACAGAGCTGCCCGCCAGCAGGTCGCGCGGCCGGGCATTGCAATAGCCGGAACGCGAGCGGACCGTGGTGCCACCGCGATCGACGATCTTGACCTGGATCGTATGGCACGTCCCCTCCTCCGACTCGGGCGGAACGTAGCCGAGCAGATAGTATTCGTTCTGCTCGCGGCCGATCTTTTCAAAGCCGCCCAACAGGTCGTTCGTATTGGCGATGACGAAACCGCCGGTGCCGGCCGCCAGGGCGTACATGAACTGCTGGTTGACGGCCGCGCTCTCGGGGAATTTCGGAATAATCTGCCGCGGCTGGTTCAGCGGATTCCGGTAAGCCGGCGTGTTGTACGGGTTGAATGGCGTCCCGCCGCCACCGCGCGACATGCCCGAGCCCATGGAGCCGCTGGGCACACCCGGAGTCGATCCGCGGGTCGGCGTACCGCCGCTCGGAGCGCCGGAAGTCCTGGTCCCGGCGGAAGGCGCGCCCGCTGACGGTGAGCCGCCGCCGCCCGACCGGCCTCCTCCGCCACCGGCGGGAGGCGCTCCCGCGAACGCCATGACCGGCACGAAAGAGGCGGGCTGCACGAAAGAGGCAAAGCGGAACAGCGAAGTGCGGCCCGGCTGATCCGCGCCGGCCGAGGCCATCGCTACTTGCGGCCCATCGTCGCGCAGACGCGCGCTGCCGGCGACGAGCCCGCGCGCGTCGATCGGATAGACGGCGACGTTCGACTTGTTGCAGGTATTGATGAGCGCCGTCAGCTCGGACAGGTTCTCGTCCGACAGCACGAAGCCCGCCGTCAACAGGATCAGGCTCTTGCGCCCGGGGACCTGCGCCAGGTTTTTGGCGAGCGATTGCAGGCCGATGATCACGTTCCGCGCACCGAACTCGGCCGCCGCGCGGCTTAAGCCGATATCGCCCGCGGCGCCCAGGCCCGCCCCGGCTTCCTCGACATTGGGGGAGGTTGAGGAAAATTTGATCCCGCTCACGACCTGTTTCAGCCGCTCGGCGTTGGCCGTGAAGTTCTGCGCAATCTGAATGGCGCCGCCGAAATTGACGACGGCCATCAGCCGGCTCGGCCCGGCGTTGGCATCGATGAACTTCGCGGCCGCCATACGCGCCTGCTGCTGCATTGCGGCATCCATCGTCGAATTGTCGAAGAAGAGCACGATGTAACGGGGCTGGCTCTTGCCCGCGGCCGCGCCTTCCGACTCCGAAGAGAAACTCTTCAGCCCCATCTCCTTGCCATCCTCGAATACGCGAAAGTTTTTCTGGGCCAGATTTTCGACGTACGCGCCCTTCTTGTCGGTGACGACGGTGTCGACAATCACGAGGCGGGATTCGGTCTTGATCGTGGCGCCGGAATCGGCGGGCGGCGCCTGCGCGCGCAGCCCCAGCGGCAAACCGAATGACGCCAGCAGGCACAACCAGCCTGCCGTGGATATGAACCGGCGAAGCGCTGTCATTTTTCCCTCCGATCCCGTTACGGGATCTCGACGGCGGCGTTTTCGGCCGCCATCATCTGACCTTCACTGTCCCTTGCCACCAGCCGGATCACATAGCTTCCGGCCTTCACGTCAAAACTCGTCCTTACGGTGATGCCGTTGTCCAGCCGCTTCTGCAGAGTCGTTTCCAGCAGCCGGAAATCGATGACCTTCTCGATGGCCGCGACGTAATTGCCGTTCGGGTCGAACAGCGCGGTCACCAGCTTGAGCGAATCCCTGTAGCGGCCCTCTTCCAGGCGGTATTTCAGCCGCCGCACGTCGAGCCGCGCCATCACGGAGAGCTTGGCGTCGGTATCGGTGGGCTTGAAGAACTGCGTATGCAGTTCGACCGGGAAGTCCTTCATGACCTCGCGCGAGAAGACCGCATCCTCGATGTCCTGGCGCGCCTGCTCGGCGGCGGTGGCTTCGCGCCGGGGAGCATAATAGCCGCGCCGCGCCTGCAAAGTAAGCCCCTGGGGCTCGCGCAGAGTCACCTTGAGAGTGTGATACTTGCCATCCGATTTCAGGCTGGCGGGCGTGAAGCCCAGCACGTAGATAAATTCAGGCGCGGAAGCCAGGCGCGCGAAACCGCCGGCCAGATCGTTGGTGTTGTGCACAAACGTGCCGCCCGTGGCCGCCGCCACTTCCGCCAGAACGTCTTCCTGCGCCTGCATTTCGAAGTGCGCGTAGCGGGCCTTCACCAGGAGCACGTTGGCGCCGCCGGGCGGGGTCGGCTCGGCCGCGGAATAGCCCGGCTCGGTCCACAGTCCGCGGGCATCCAACGTGTCGACAATCACATTCGCGCGCAACGCGCGGCTGATGACGTCGGACTCGTCCTGATGATTATCGAACGTCAGGAAGCCGGGCGAGGCCAGAATGATGCTGCGCTGCCCCGGCATGGCGGAGATGCGCCGGATCACTTTGCTCAGCACGTCCAGTGAGACGCGTGTCTCGTGCTCGCCGGAGCCGACGGCGCGCGTGGCCGCCGACTGAACCATCGAGCGAACAACAGTTTCGGGCGTCGTGGCGCGATCCAGGTTGGCGCAGGCGTAAGTCTCGGCGATCGCGGTCCCCCAGGCTTCAGGGTCATTCTTGTTGACGAGCAAATCGGCCATGTAGTAGCTCACCGCGGGGCACTCGAAAGCGGTCATGGGGGCACTCGCTACCGGGTGCGGGCGCAGATGCAACAACGTATCCTGCAACGCGGCCTGGTCCGACGTGAACTCGAGCATTGTCTGCCCGGAGGTCGTGTAGATCGCCGCCCGGTCGGTCGCGGCCAGCGCGGTTGCGATCTGGTGCGCGGCGGCGTCGCGGGTGCGGGCCAGGTCTTCCCATTTGGCATGAACGTCGTCGAACAGGTAGGCCACGAAGCGTGTGGCGATCGCGGCGGCCGGATGTTCGCCCCCGGGTTCCGGCTTCGGCGCGTCCGGATCGACCACTTCCTTTTCGAGCACTACGGGCGAGGAAGGCTTTTCGACAGAGAACTTGCTGATGAACTGGAGCTTGCCGTTATCGAGCAGGCGGAAATCGTCTTTCGTCAGGTTGCCGACGGCCCGCCCCTTCCCGTCGCGCACCACGACCGTGACCGGAACGAGGTTCACCTTCGACACGAATGTCGCCGCAGCGTCCTTGGTGGAAACCTCTTGAGCGTTATTGTTGCTCGCAGGATCCGGCGGAGACTGTTGGGCCCGCGTGAGCGCGCCCGGGGCGATCCACAACGCCGCAAGCGGCAGCAGCCACAGCTCGCGGCGGCACGGCCGCTGACTTCGCCGTCCGTCGTTCATGAGAGGTCATTCCGTCCGCGTTTCAGGCGGGCAGGCACCCAACCGATTGATGGGTTGATTCTACTCCGTCCGGCCCGCCGATGCGAACAGGTTGCAAGTAACAAAAGTGTTGCGGCGCACCGCAAACGAAAGGATCAGTGCCCGGGCGACGGAGGCGCGAAAAGCCCGCCGGAATGCAGGATCGCCTGCCCGGCCGGACTGAGCAGGAAGCGCAGAAAGGCCCGCGCCCGAGCTTCCTTTGACGTCCCCGCGACAACGCCCCCCGATTGGCGGATCGGCGGATGGCTGTCCGCGGGAAGGAGCTTCGCGCCCGGCTGATTCCAGAGCAGCGTCCAGGAAGTGATGACCGCGTCGGCATTTCCGGTGGAGGCGAATTCGAAGGCCTGCCGGACGTTTTCGGCCAGGACGATCCGGGGCTGCAAACGGCTCCAAAGCCCGGCGCGCTCCAGCAGAACACGGGCCGCCGCGCCATAGGGAGCATGCTCGGGGTTGGCCACCGCGACCATGCGGTACTTCGCGTCCAGAAGACCGGCCAGATTGGCGGGCACAGCTTGGTGCGCCGACCACAGCCCCAGCCGGCCGGTGGCGTAAACCACGACCGAGCCGCGAGCCAGCTTGCCTTGCGCGGCCAGCCCTTGCACCAGACGCTCGTCGGCGGACAGGAACACGTCGTAGGGCGCCCCGCTTTCGATCTGCCGGGCCAGCATCCCGCTGGCGCCGAAGACGAACTGGGCGCTGCCGCCGCCGGCAGCCGCAAACCCTTGCTTCAGTTTAGTTTCCAGCGGCGCGACGTCCGCCGCGGCGGCGACCAGAAGGGGCTGAGCAGCCAGGGTGGAGACAGAGACGACGGCTGCGGCGGCGAGGAGCGTAGTGCGAAAATGCGCAAACATACTTGACAACAACCCACTCAGGTTCCATATTAAAAGCAGGCGCAGTCATGCGGCGGGCCGCAAGGCGCCAGCCGCCGCCGAAAGAATTACAGTTCCAGTTTCGGGCATTTCTTCCGACGAACCTAAGGATTTAAGGAAATATGAGCAAGATCATCGGTATTGACCTCGGTACCACGAACTCAGTGGTCGCGGTGATGGAAGGCGGTCAGCCCGCCGTGATTCCCAACCAGGAAGGTGGCCGCACAACCCCTTCGGTGGTCGGCTTTGCCAAATCCGGGGATCGGCTGGTTGGACAGGTGGCCAAGCGCCAGGCGGTCACGAATCCGGAGAACACGGTCTATTCGATCAAACGCTTCATGGGCCGGAGGTACAACGAGGTCTCCGAGGAAATGAAGCTGGTCCCGTACCACGTGATCCCCGGCGACAGCGGCGACGCGCGTGTGGACAGCCAGGGTAAAAAGTGGTCGGCGCCGGAAATTTCGGCGATGATTCTGGGCAAGTTGAAGGAGGCCGCGGAGGCCTATCTCGGCGAGAAGGTCACCCAGGCGGTCATCACCGTGCCGGCATACTTCAATGACTCGCAGCGGCAGGCGACCAAGGACGCCGGCCAGGTGGCGGGCCTCGAAGTGATGCGCATCATCAACGAACCGACGGCGGCGGCGCTGGCTTACGGCCTGGACAAGAAGAAGGAAGAGCGCATCGCCGTGTACGACTTCGGCGGCGGCACCTTCGATATCTCGATCCTCGAAGTCGGCGACGGCGTGGTGGAAGTGAAGTCGACCAACGGCGATACGCACCTCGGCGGCGACAACATCGACCAGCGGCTGGTGGACTGGCTGATCGGTGAGTTCCAGAAAGACGAGGGCGTGGACCTCTCGCGCGACCGCATGGCGCTGCAACGCCTGAAGGAAGCCGCGGAAAAGGCCAAGATCGAGCTCAGCTCGGCGATGGAAACCGAGATCAACCTGCCGTTCATTTACGGCGACCCGCAGACCGGCCCGAAGCACCTGGTGAAGACGCTGACGCGTTCGCGCTTCGAGCAGATGGTGGAAGACATTCTGCAACGCTCCGTCCAACCCTGCAAGCAGGCGTTGAGCGACGCCGGGCTGACGGCTTCGCAAATCGACGAGGTCGTGCTGGTCGGCGGATCGACGCGCATCCCGCGCGTGCAACAACTGGTCCGCGAGCAGTTCGGCAAGACGCCGAACCAGACGGTCAACCCGGATGAAGTGGTGGCCCTCGGCGCGGCCGTCCAGGGCGGCGTGCTGGGTGGCGAAGTGAAAGACGTCCTGCTGCTGGATGTGACGCCGTTGTCGCTGGGCATCGAGACGCTGGGTGGCGTGTTCACCAAGCTGATCGACCGCAACACGACGATCCCGGTCACCAAGAGCGAGGTCTTCTCCACTGCCAGCGACAATCAGAATTCGGTGGAGATCAAAGTCTACCAGGGCGAGCGCTCCATGGCGGCGGACAATCGTCTGCTGGGCGTGTTCCAGCTCGTCGGCATCCCCAGCGCGCCGCGCGGCGTGCCGCAGATCGAAGTCACGTTCGACATCGACCGCAACGGCATCCTGCACGTGGCCGCGAAGGACCGCGCCACCAAGAACGAACAAAAGATCACCATCACGTCTTCCTCAGGCCTGAGCAAGGACGAGGTCGACAAGCTGGCGCGCGACGCCGAATCGCACAAAGGCGACGACGAGAAGCGGCGGCAGCAGATTGAAGCGCGCAATCAGCTCGACTCGCTGGTTTACAACTCCGAGAAGCTGTTGGCCGACAACCGCGACAAGATCGCTGCGGAAGATGCCAAAGGCATGGAAGACGCCATCGCCGAGGCGAAGAAAGCGCTGGAGTCCAATAGCGTCGACACGATGAAGTCGGCGCAGGAAACACTGACCAAGGCGACCCACAAAGTGGCCGAGGCGATGTACAAGGCGGCCTCGACGCAGACGCCTCCGGCGGGCGGACCGGCGGGTCCCGAAGCGGGCGCGGCCAATGGTGGAGCCGCGAAGGACGCGAAGGACAACGTGGTGGATGCCGAGTTCGTCGACGTCGACGACGACAAGAACAAGAAGTAACAGACGTTCGGGGGCTGTATGCGAATGGAGCGGCTGGCGGAAACCTCGGAGGGGTGTGCTAATCCACCGGGACCCGTGGCCGCTCCATTTGCGATCTTCAAGGGGTGAGGCACTATGGCGGCAAGCCGGGACTACTACGAAACGTTGGGCGTCAAACGCGACGCCTCGGCGGACGAGATCCGCAAGGTCTACCGGAAACTTGCGCGCAAGTATCACCCCGATTTGAACCCCGGTGACAAGGCGGCGGAGGAGAAGTTCAAGCAGGTCCAGGAAGCCTACGAGGTTCTGAGCGAGCCGAAAAAGCGGAAGATGTACGACCAGTACGGCTTCTACTCCGAAACGGGCTTCCCCGGCGGCGCGCAGCCGGACTCCGCGGCCGGCGGGTTCAATTTTGGCGGGTTCGATTTCTCCGATCTCTTTTCGGGGGGCGCGGCGGGGAGCGCGGCCGGTGGAGCCGCGGGCGGCGCGCGGCACTCGCAAGGCGCGACCCACGATTTTTCCGATCTCTTCAGCCAGTTTTTCGGCCGCCAGCGCGCGAGCCAGGCACAGCCGCCGGCGCAGCCGGGCACCGACCTGGAGTACGCGCTGACCGTCGATTTCTGGCAGGCGGTGCGCGGAACGCAAGTCAAGTTGCGCGTAAATCGCATGGATCCGTGCCCGCAGTGCCATGGCACGGGCGCCTCGGGCGGCGGGTCCGCCACGTGCCCCGAATGCCACGGCACCGGCAACGTCACGCAGATGGCCGGCGCGATGCGCTTCTCCTTGAGCTGCCAGCGCTGCGGCGGAACCGGACGTCTGAGAAACGTCTGCCCCACCTGCCGGGGCGAGGGGCGAGTCAGCCAGAACGAGATTGTGGAAGTGCGCATTCCGCCCGGCGTTTCTTCCGGCGCGCGGTTGCGCGTGCCCGGCAAGGGCAGCGCAGGCACGCAGGGAGCGCCGGCTGGCGATCTCTACATCACGGTGAACGTGGAAGAGCATCCGATCTTCGAACGGGAGGGCGACGACATTCACATTCGCGTCCCCGTCAAGGTGTCCGAAGCCGGCCTGGGCGCGCGCATCGAAGTGCCAACCGTCGACGGCCGCGCGGAAGTGAAGATCCCGCAAGGCACGCAAAACGGCCAGAAGCTGCGCTTGCGCGAGCGGGGCGTCTACAACTCACGCCGGAACACGCGCGGCGATCAGATCGTGGAAATTGTGATTCAGGCTCCCGACGTGCGCGACGAGCGCACCCGGGAGTTGTTAAAGAAGCTCGCGGATGTGGACCGTTCCGACCCGCGCGCCGAACTGTGGTCGAAGGTTTAGAATCGAAGGCAAAAACAGTGCCCCGAACGCGTACGAAAGCGGCCTACATGATCTCGGCTGTCGCCGAGAAGTACGAGATTCACCCCCAGACGCTCCGCCTTTACGAGCGGGAAGGACTGCTGAAGCCGTCCCGCAGCGACGGCAATACGCGCATGTACACCGATGAGGACCTGGAGCGCCTCGAGGTGATTCTGCAATTGACCCGGGAACTGGGCGTCAATCTGGCGGGCGTCGAGATCATCCTGAACATGCGCGAGAAGATGAGCGCAATGCAGCAGCAGATCGAACAGTTCGTCGCCGGGTTGAACTATGAGTTCTCCAGAAACCTGAAGAACGCCGAGGCCGAAGGCAAGCACTCGTTGATTCGTGTCGCCAAGGTGGAAAACGCCACGCCAGCCGAGGCGCCCGCGCCCAAGGCCGCGCGTGCGAAGGCGCGGTAAGGCGTCCACCCATTCACGCTCGCGGCGTGGCCGGCGTTATCGCCGCTTCAGGATCTCAATGCGGCCATTCGAATCCGTAATTCTCAATTCGCAGCCGCCGTTGCCGATCCTTCCCTGAATCGATTTGGAATTCGTCTCGCCGGAAATGGTGAGCGGAAACTCGGTATTGATGCCGCCAAAGCTGGTGGACGCCGAGACGTTATAGTTCGCATTGTCGGGCAGCGTCACCTTGATGGGGCCGAACGTCGTCTTCAGCGTCATCGGCTGGCAACCGCCCCGCGCACTCGACAGCACCGTGATAGAACCGTTCGAATTCGAAGCATCCACGGCGCCGGCGACGTTTTCGATGGCGATGCCGCCGAAACTCGTATGCACTTTGGCGGCGCCGCGAATCCCCTGCGCCCGCACGGCTCCATTGCCGCTGGTGATGTCCACCGCGCCGGCCTCTTCCACTTCGGTCGCGCCAAACGAATTCCGGATGGTCGCCAAGCCGCCCACATGGCTGGAGCGGATGGCGCCGTTGCTGCCGGTGGCGTCCAGCGACTTGCCGATCTCCGAAGCCTCGATCGCGCCAAAGCTGTTGATGATGCCGGCCGAGCCGGTTACGTTGTGCGCCACGATAGCGCCATTCGAGTTGCGAATGCTCAAGTCGCCGCGGACACCTGTCGCCGTAACGGCTCCAAAGCTGTTCGTGATATTCGAGGTCCCGCCGGCGCCGGTAAGCGCAATCGCACCGTTGCTGTTGACGATGATTGCGCCCTGACCGGCCTTCGTCACGGAGACGCGCCCGAAGCGGTTCTTCACATTGACGTGCCCGCTGACGTCGGAAATGGTGATCGCGCCGTTGCCGTCGCTGACGGTGAGATCGCCTTCGTTGCCGGTGACCTCAATGGCGCCGAACGAGTTCTCCAGGTGGTGGCTGCCGCGGCCGTTCCGGAAGATCAGCGCGCCGTGCCCGTTCACGATATGGGAACCGCCCCGGCATTCCGACAGCCGGACGTCGCCGAATTCGTTCCGAATCTCCAGCGGCGAGCTCTCCGGATACGTGATGTCGAGGTTCACCGAATAGGACATGTTTTTGAAATTCAGCCAGCCGTTGCGCTCCGGGTAGATGGTGCGGACCGCAACGCCCGACGCGATCTGATCCACTTGGATCCGGACTTTGCCCACGAGATCCTCGGCCTCAGAGGGATTGCCTGCCGCAGTGTGGATCGTCGCGTGAATGACGACGTCATGCTGCGCCGCGCCGCGCACTTTCACTTCGCCGAATTTCGAATCGATATGCAGCGTGTGGCCCGGCTGCAGCGCGACGGTCCTGTCGAAAGTCCGCGTGGCCTCCTGCTGCTTCGCCGCCACGGGCAGCGCACAGACCGCGCCAGCCAGGATGAACGCCGCCAGACTAATTCGATTGACCCGCATAACGAAGGACCTCCTGCAATGTCTGCTGTTTCTCGTGGTACAGCGAAACCAGTTCGGTGTTCAGGCGCGCGTTCAGGCGATTCCGCTCCTGGTTATCTTTGAGATCGGCGATCGCCGCGTCCAGCACGGTTAGCTTCTCCCGATAGCTCGCAATCAACGGCGCAGGCGACTCATCCAAAACCGGCGCGGCGAGCTTGGCCAGTTTGTCGATCGAGTGGACGTACGCCGCCTCGGAATCCTGGGCCTCTTTGAGCGCCTGGTCCGTGAGGAACTGGCGGCTCACCGTAGTTACCGGACGTGTCGTGGCCGGCCGACGCAACAGCCACACGCTCGATATCGTCAGCACCAGAGCCGCCGCCGCGGCGAGAAACAACCTCCACGTCGCGCGATCGGAACTCCACCACGCAAAGCGGGAACGGCGCAGGGGCAAGCCAGCGTCGATGCGCTTCCACAGCTCGGGACTGTCCCATTCCTCATGCAACTCGCGAGCCGCCGCCGAGAGTTCGTCCCACGCCCGCAACTGTTCGCGGCAGGCCGCGCACGAAGCGCCATGGGCCTGGGCCGCGGCCAACAGCTCCGGCTCGTCTTCGCGCAATGCGTCATCGAGTTTTGAGCAATCGAAATCCATCAGACTTTCCTCAATCCGGTGTGGCCCGGTTCGGATCCCATGGTGAGCATCCGCTGCAGTTCCCGCCGCGCCTCAAACAGCCAGCCCTTGGACGTGCCCAGAGGGATATTCAAAATCGACGCGATCTCGGCGTGCGTGAGTCCTTCCACCTCCGCCAGCAGAAAGACGGTGCGATGCCGCTCGCTCAGCCGCCCCAGCGCACGCTCCAAAGCGATCCGCAGCGGCACGTTCGGCGAGCGGCCGGTCAGATTCTCCGGCAGCTCTTCGGTCTGCCGCTGGCGGCTGCGCTGCGTATCCGTGCAGGTGTTCACCAGAATCCGGTACACCCACGTCGAAAACGAAGCCTGGCCATTGTAGGTGTGGATGCTGCGCTGGACCTTCAGAAACGTCTCCTGCACGGCGTCCTCGGCGTCCTGGCGATTGCGCAGCATGTTCCACGCGATCGACTTCATCCGCGCACTGTGCGCCGCGTAAAGTTGCTCATACCCCCGCCGGTCGCCGCGCTGGCACAGTTCCGCCATCGCGGCGTCTTGCGCCGGTTGAGCGGTGCGGCTGGCTGAGATTTCGGATCCGGGTAGCACTCCCAGAAAATCCCTCTCGGCGGTCTCGGTCGACGGGGCCAGCGCAAACGGAATCGCCAACTCCGGAACGCTTATCATTGTCCGCTTCTCGTCTTCCCGTTTCTGCACTTCTGACGGAGAAGCAGGGTCAATGGTTGGAGAATTGCCGTCTCCTGGCGGTTTTACTCCCGTAACATCGGCTGCAAGCTCAACCGGCGCTCGTCAGCGACCGGCGCCCGCCCGGCTCCCCATTGCCCGATCACCCGCTGGCCGGCCGCCGCGAACTCGGGGTGCTCGTGGCCGTGAGCGATGGTGCGTAATATCTTGTGCATTGGCTCAAAAAATGGCCAATTTGCGTAAGATATTGGTCATTTCCCGATACAGAAAGTGGAAAAGATGTGGTTCAGGATGTCGTCCGCCGTCGTCGCACCGGTGAGCGCGTCGAGGGGCGCGAGGGCGTTGTAGAGCAGCACGAGCAGCAGGTCGTGCGGGTGGCCGAGGCGGAGTCCTTCCTCGGCTTGCGCCAGACAGCCGTGGCATTCCCGCAGCAGTTGCGCATGGCGCGCGTTCGTGATGAAGCTGGCCTGTTGCGCGTATTCGCCGCCGGGCGCCACGGCCCGGAGAATGCCCTGCCGCAGCGCATCGATCCCGATTCGCTCGCGCGCGGAGACCGCGATCAGCCCGTCAATCTCCTTCATCTGTCGCGCCAAATCGCACTTGTTGCCGACGATCAAGTGCAATCCGCCGCTTCTCGCATGATCAAGCAATCTCTCATCGTCATCCGTGAGAGGTTCAGACAGGTCTAACACGACAAGTGTAAGATCTGCGTCGGCCATGGCCTGGAAACTGCGCTCGATGCCCAGCTTCTCGACGAGGTCGCGCCCCTCGCGGATGCCGGCGGTGTCGACCAGCCGGACGGGCACGCCTTCGATGGCCGCGACTTCGGAGACGGTATCGCGCGTGGTTCCCGGGATGTCGGTCACGATGGCCCGGTCGCTTTCGAGCAACGCATTGAAAAGCGAGCTCTTACCGACGTTGGGACGGCCGGCGATGGCTAGCGAAAGGCCGTCGTGCACCAGCTTGCCATAGCGGAAGCTGTCGATCAGCCGGGTGACAACTGCGTCAATTGACGTAATGCGACGCTCGATCTCGGACGCCGGAGCGACCGCAACGTCGTCCTCGGCAAAATCGACGCCCGCTTCGAGCAGTGAGATCAGCTCCACGAGCTGCGCCTTGGCCGGTTGGATCAGCCGCGAGACGCCCCCCTCGAGTTGGCGGGCCGCGACCTTCGCCTGGTGCAGCGTGGTGGCCTGGATCAGATCCTGGACAGCTTCGGCCTGCGGCAGGTCGATGCGTCCGTTGAGGTAGGCGCGAAAAGTGAACTCGCCAGGGTCGGCCAGACGGGCGCCGGCGCCAAGCGCCAGTTCGACGCAGTGGCGCAACACGAGCGGCGAGCCGTGACACGAAATCTCGACCACATCCTCGGCGGTGTAGGAGTGCGGCGCGCCGAACCAGGTGACGACCACCTGGTCAATCGTTTGCCCTTGGTTGTCAACAAGATCCGCGAGAAAGGCGGTCCAGGGACGCCAGTCGATACCGACCTTGCGGCGCAGCAGTTTTTCCGCTATAGCGCGCGCCGCGGCGCCGGAAAGGCGCACAATCCCAATGCCTCCGCTGCCCGGCGGCGTGGAAATGGCGACTATCGTATCTTGCAGATGCAAAGTGCTAGCGGCGGCCGTGGCGTGGCGGAGGCCCGCCTGGACGCCGTCCCGCGCCACCCGGCCTGTGGCCAAAGCCAGGACCGCCGCCGCGCCCGCGGAATTGCGGCTCTGGCGGCAGATCCGGTAACGAGGCCATGCCCGCCGGATAAACCACGACGTGGCGGCCCGGACCGACGCCGGCGCTTTCGGTCCGCAAATCCGTTTCGCCGCGCAGCGCCAGATGCACCACGCGCCGCTCCCGGCTGTTCATCGGGTTGAAGCGGTAAGGCGTATTGGTTTCGCGGACGCGCTGGCCGACGGTGAGGGCGCTCAGCCGCAGCTCTTCCTGGCGCAACAGGCGGAAATCGTTGGCGTCAAAGCACAGCAGCGCATGCTCGTCCGAGTTCATGCGCAGAACTTCCTGGGTCAACTGCTCCAGCGCCAGCAAGGCTTCGCCCTTGTTGGCCATCAGGTAGGGCAGATCCGGACCCACGAATTTCACGACGAGAGTCGGGCCTTCGAAGTACGCTTCGGTTTCTTCTCCGTCGTAAAGGTCGAAGTCGATGTCGAGGTCGGCGGCGTCGAGAACCTGATCCAGAAAGTCCTCTACCTGGTCTCCGACGGTGGCAATGTTGTATTCGCGTCTGCTCATGGGTTCTGCGGCGCCCGGCTACCTTCTCTTTTTTCTGGCGGGCGGGGCGGCCGGAACGGGCGCAGCAGCGGCTTTGTTAAAGAAATACTGCTGAATGATGCCGACCACGTTGCCAGTGAGCCAGTATAACACCAGCCCGCTCGACGCACTGTAGAACATCGCGCTGAGCACGATAGGCATCATCAGCATCATGGTCTTCTGCGTCTGATCCTGGCCGGGCGACGGCGTCATCTTCTGCATCCACACCTGCGTGATCAGCATGGCGATCGGCAGAATACGGATGATGGATGCTTCCGGTTGGGACAAATCGGCGATCCACAGCCAGCTCGCATCCCGCAACTCGATGGCGGTGTAGAGCACCTTGTAAAACGCGAAGAAGAACGGCATCTGCAGCAGGATCGGCACGCAGCCGCCCATCGGGTTGATGCCGTGCTTCGAGTACAGCGCCATCAGCTCTTCGTTCTGCTTCTGTTTGCGCGGATCGCGCATGCCAACGTCCTTGTACTTGGCATTGATGGCTTCGATCTGCGGCTTCAGAGCCGACATCTTGTTCATCGACCGCATCTGGCTGTAGCGCAGCGGCAGCATCAGGAAGTTGATGATGACCGTAACCAGAATGATCGCCCAGCCCCAGGAGTCTTTCGAGCTGTTCGTGAGGTTGTCGTTCACCCAGTGCAACCCAAGGAAGAGCGGCTTCGCGATGAACCAGAACCAGCCGTAATCGACGATCTGCACCAGCTTCGGATCCGTCGACCGCAGCATGTTGAAGTCTTTGGGACCGATGAAGATCTTGATCTTCATCGACGGCTGGCCGCCGAGAGCAATCCCGACGTGCGGCGCCTCGTCGGCATTCGGCTGCGGTTTGAAAGTGTCCTGCCAGACTTGGAAGTCAAAGCTCGTGCCGGGCTCTGGCAGCACCACGTCGGCGAAATAGTTGTCCTCAAGGCCGGCGAACTGGTAGCTGCCCGAATGGGTTACGGGCCCGTTCTTGGCGACCTTGGCCTCTTCGGTATAGAGCTTGTTGTTGGCGCTGTCGAAGTACACCGCGTGCTGCTGGCCGGCTTCATTGTGCGCGGTCCGGTCGCCGAAACCGGCGCGCCAGGCGAGCAGATGCGGGATGCCCTGGGTGCCCTGCGCGACGTTGGAACTGATGGTGACGTCGTACTTCTTCGGGTCGAAGCGGAATGTCTTGTGAGCGACGACGTTGCCGTCGCTGAAGTCGAATTCGAGCGTCAACGGATCGGGCTGTTTGACCACGAACAGCGCCTTATTCAGGTCGACCGCCGGCTGCGCGCCGCGGAAGACATAGCCGAACGGCCAGCCCGCTTTAGCATTGCCCGCAGCACTAGTCAGCTCGACCGGCTTGCCGTCCGTGTCGGGGTACTTTTTCAACTTCCAACTGCGGACCGACGCGCCTTCGTTCGAAAACTCCACGCGGTAGACCGGCGTCTCGACGATTTTCGTCTCGCGCTGCGCGGCCATCACCGTAGCGATTGGAGGCGCGGCCGGAACCGGCTTGCCCGTTTTCGCGCCAGCCGGAACGGCAGCCGCGGCGGCCGGCGCGGGCTGTGCGGCAGGAGCTTGCGGCGTCTGTGTCTGCTGCACCTGAACCGGCGGTTTTTTCGGCACGGGCGGCTTCGTCGTCGGCAGGAAATACTGCGTCGCCAGCAGCACCAGCCCCATCAAGCCGAACGCCAGAAGGAGACGCGTCTCCATCGACAGTTCCTTTTTCTGGCCGGAGCCGGACTGGTTGTTGGAGCTTTGATTCGGATCGGGCATGGGAATAGTTGAATCCTATTGGACGGGGTCAAAACCACCAGCGTGGAAGGGGTGGCAGCGGGCCAGCCGCTTCAGTCCCATCCACACGCCGCGCGCGGGCCCGTGCCTGCGTACGGCCTCGGCCATATATTCCGAACAAGTGGGGTAGTACCGGCAGGCAGGGGGCAACAGCGGAGAGATCCAACGCTTGTAGGCGGCCAAAGCAGCCAGGATTATCTGTTGCATCGGTCCAACACCCGTTCCACGTCAGCGTTCAGAACATCCTGAGCCGCATCGTAGGCCGAGCGGCGCAAATTCCACACAATTCGCCACCCCGGGCCCAGTGCGGTCAGGTGGCGGCGCACCGTCTCCCTCAGGCGGCGCCGCATACGATTCCGCTTGACGGCCTTGCCCAGCGCGCGCGGCGAGGTGAAACCCACCTTCGCCGCCTCCTCCGACTGAGGCGCGGCAGGCGCCTTCCAGCAAAAGGCAACGCACGTCCGGCACACTACCTTGAAACCGAGGTCATACACCGTACGGAATTCCGCGGGCCGAAGCAAACGCCGCGCTTTAGGAAAGCACTGTGTCCGCGGACTGATTTCGGAGTGCAATTAGTGAGTAGCGTAACGGATCGGCCGCTCGTCGCTGACAGTTAGCTTATACCGGCCCCGGGCGCGGCGGCGCGCCAGCACGGCCCGCCCGTTCTTCGTCTCCATCCGCACGCGGAAGCCATGAGTCTTGGCGCGGTGGGTGTTATTCGGCTGAAATGTTCTTTTCGGCATCGAGTGTCCTTTGGCTTGCCAGAACGCCCTTCAGGACAGAGCCCGGGCGCAATGCGAGTACAGCCCCAGCAGGAGCAAGTCCCAATATAGCGAGGCGCGGAACCCGGCGTCAAACGCCCGCCGCCGGCGGCCACCCGCCCGATTGGCAGAACCCTCCCGGCGGACCGTGCATCTACAGCAGTGTATGGCACTTACCGTAGGATCCCAGGCGCCCGGTTTCACCCTGTCCACCGACGCCGGAGAGCCGCTGTCGCTCTCGTCTTTGCAGGGCAAAAAAGTGGTCCTGTATTTTTATCCCAAGGCCGACACGCCAGGCTGCACACGCGAGGCTTGCAGCTTTCGCGACGATTTCCCGCGCATTGAAGCGGCCAACACGGTCGTCCTGGGCGTTTCTCCCGACAAGGAACCGGCCCTGGTCAAGTTCAAGACGAAGTATTCGCTGCCGTTCACGCTGCTTTCCGACGCCGACCACGCCGTAGCCGAGGCGTATGGCGTTTGGAAGCTCAAGAAGAATTACGGCAAAGAGTACATGGGCATCGAACGAACGACATATGTCATTGGTTCCGATGGCAAAATCGCAAAGATCTTCCCGAAGGTGAAGGTCGACGGACACAGCGCGGCCGTACTGGCGGCGCTGGCCGAGATTAAGTAAGCGATTCGGTTTCCACAAGTCTGTCCGGGCGCGGAGTTTCGGCGGCGGCGCGCGCCCGGATTTCGCGCCCCTGGCTTTTCCACAGGGCGAACGCCAGAGCGCAGGCGGCGCAATCGGACACTGGCAGCGCGCTCCACACGCCCACAAGGCCGAACAGGCCCGGCAGCACGAGCAGCGCCGGCAGCAGGAAGATCACCTGGCGCGAGAGCGTCAGCACAATCGAGATCTTCGGGTGCCCGATGGCCTGGAAGAAATTCGACGTCACAATCTGGAAGCCCACCAGCGGGAAAACCGCCAGCACCAAACGCATGCCCGTCACGGCCAGATCGACCAGCGTCCGGCTGCTGGTGAAGGCCAGGGCGATCTGACGCGGGAAGATCTCGCCGGTCAGGAACGCGAACGTCGTGATGCCCGTGGCGACGAGGACCGCCTCGTGGAACACCTTGTTGACGCGGCTGAAGCGGCGGGCGCCGTAGTTGAAACCCGCAATCGGCTGCATGCCCTGCGTCAATCCAAGCACGATCATCACGGCGCACATCAGGATGGAGTTGATGATGCCAAAAGCGCCCACGGCATAGTCGCCCCCGTGCGCCACCAGCTTCAGGTTGATGACAATCGTGATCAGGCACGTGCAGAGATTCACAATGAAATTCGACATACCCATGGCGAGGATGTCGCCGATGATCCGCCAGTTCACCGTAAAGCGGTGCGCCAGAAAGCGCACGTAGGAGTCGCGCCGCAGAAAATGGCTGAGGACCAGGCACAGGCCGGTGGTCTGCGCCGTCACGGTCGCAATCGCGGCGCCGCGGATGCCCCAATGGAACACGAAGATGAACAACGGCGCCAACAGCACATTCATGCCGACCGTGGTGAGCGTCGCCACCATCGCCTTGCGCGGATAGCCGGACGCCCGCATGATGTTGTTCAAGCCCAGGTAGGAATGCGGGATCACGTTACAGGCGAGGATGATCTGCATGAACTGCCGGGCGTAAGGCAGCGTCTCCGGGCTCGCGCCGAACAGGTAGAGGATCCGGTCCAGAAAGAACAGCATCACGGCGGCGACGGTCGAGCTGAGGACCACGTTCAGCAGCACCGTATTGCCCAGGATGCGTTCGGCCTCGTCCAGCCGTTGCTCGCCGAGGCGGATGGACACCAGCGCCGCGGCGCCCGCTCCCACCAGCGCGCCAAACGCCGCCGCCAGATTCATCAACGGCAGCGTCAAGGCCAGCCCCGAGATCGCAAGCGGCCCGACGCCGTGACCGATGAAGATGCGGTCGACGATGTTATAAAGCGAAGACGCCGTCATCGCAATGATGGCGGGCAGGGAATACTGCAGCAGCAGCTTGCCGATCTTCTCTGAACCTAGTGATTCCGCAGCCGCGGAGTGGTGTGACATTCCTTATCCGGCACGCCCGCGCGCCGCCGCGATTCCACAGGAAAATGGCGCGCCCGGGCCAACCCGCGCCAGCGTCCAAGCCGTGGTGCGACGGGTCTATTTCAATTCTAGTAGAACGGCGGCGGCAGGCCCCACCGCCCTTACTGTGCGAGCATGAGTGGGGACCAATTCCGCCGATGTACGCGCCTGTCGTAGCCTGCCTGCGGTGCCCGCTTTGCCATGGCGGCCTCGCCGAAACCGAAGCCGGTTCCGGCCGGGCGCTGCGTTGCGTCCAAGGTCACAGTTTCGATATCGCGAAGCAAGGCTACGCGAACCTCTGCTGCCCGCCTCCGGCCTACGCGGGTGACACGCCGGCCATGGTCGCCTCGCGGGCGGCTTTTCTAGAAGCGGGCCATTACCATTTCATCGCCGCCGCCATTTCCGCCGCCGCTCGCGAACGCTGCGCGAACGGTCTGGTTGTCGAAGCCGGCGCCGGAACCGGCTACTACCTCGGCGCGGTCCTCGATGCCCTGCCCGAGAGCTCGGGCCTCGCTTTGGATATTTCTAAAGCCGCACTGCGCCGGGCCGCCCGCGCTCACCCGCGTGCGGGTGCGGCGCTCTGCGACATTTGGCGTAGTTTGCCCGTCGCCGACGCTTCCGCGACGCTGCTGCTGAGCGTTTTTTCTCCGCGAAATGGCGCGGAATTCGAACGCGTGCTCGCCCGCGACGGCGCGCTCGTGGTGGTCGCGCCTACTGCCGAGCATATGCGGGAACTGATCGGCCCGCTCGGGTTACTTTCCATCGGCCACGATAAGGACGAGGCGGTCGCCGCCAGCCTGGGCGCGCATTTCGAGCGCGTCGAAGAACAGCGGCATGACGCACTCCTACAACTGACGCACGATGAGGTTCAGGCCTTGGTGCTAATGGGTCCCAGCGCCTGGCATGTCGATGCGGCGCAGCTCACGGCCGCCATCGCGCAGCTCCCGGAGCCGGTCGCGGTCACGGCGTCGGTGACGGTCAGCGTGTTCCGGTTGGTTTGATCGCCCCAGTGGGACGGCTCTCCAGAGCCGCGCGGGGCCTCCAGGCCCCACCCATCGCGTTCAATTCCGCATGGCACCAAACACCGGATGCAGGCATATCTATGGCGCTTAAGTTATAGATAAACCTGGAGATACCACCGCTCCTTCACGGTCGCGGCTCCGTTTCGGAGTTGCGGCTTCGTTTCAGAGGTGATCGCGACGCCCGGCTTGCGGCTTACTCGACCGCAAGTTCGGCAATTGTCGCACCGTTGCCGCCGTCGGCCGGCTCGGCGAAGTAAAACTTCTCGACGTTAGGGTGGTGCTTGAGAATCTCATGGACCGTGCGGCGCAGCACGCCCATGCCGTGACCGTGCACGATGCGCACCCGCGCGACGCCCGCCAGGAAAGCCGAGTCGAGATAGCGCTCCACCTCTTCGCTCGCCACCTCCGACGTCTTGCCAATCAGGTTGATCTCGCGCGTGATGGTGTCCCAGCGCGGGCCGGCCTGGAACGAAACGCCCTTGGGCAGCTTGCTCTTGACCGGCTGGCCGTCGGGCAGAACTTCAATTACCTCACTTGTAGGGACTTGCATCTTGAGGAAGCCGACCGCAACCTCAATGTTCCCGTTCGGCATTGTTTTCAATACCTTGGCTGGTTCCGTGACATCCTTCAGGCGGACGCGGCAGCCCTCATGGATCGCTTCCTTGGCCACCTGCGGAGCGGGCTTGCGGTCTTCCTTGATCGCCTGGACCGACTCCTGGAACTCACGGCGGGTGCGCGCCACCTGGCGCAGCGAGCGCTCCGCCACCTTGCGCTGCTCCGGCGTCGAAAGCACCTGATCGATGACCCGCGCCGCCTCCTGCTCGAAGCGTTTTTGCGCCTCATCCGTGCGGCTTTCAATCTCCCGCATCCGCTGCGCGGTCTTCTTTTCCATCTCGCGAACCAGCTTCTGCTCGCGCTCCTTAAGGTCCAACTCCTTTTGTCGTAGATTGTCCGCTTCAGCCGCTGCTTCGTGGACCTTCTCCTCCAGCCGGTTCAGGAACAACGCGATGTCGCGCTCGGTAGTGGACATGGCGGCGCGCGCCCGCTCGATCAGGTGGCGCGGCAGGCCGAGCCGCGAGGCGATGTCGAGGCCCGCCGACTTGCCCGGCGAGCCCGTGCGCAGCAGGTACGTCGGCTCCAGCGTCTCCTCGTTGAAGCCCATGGAGGCGTTCAGCACGCCTTCGGTGTTCGAGCCGTACACCTTGATGGCCAGCAGGTGCGTCGAGGAGAGCGTGAACGCCCCGTAGTGCCGGAACTCTTCCAGAATCGCCACACCGAGCGCGCCGCCCTCCTCCGGATCGGTCGCGCGGCCCAGCTCATCGAGCAGCACCAGCACGCCGGGCACGGCGTTTTCGACCATTTCCTTGATCCGGGTGACGTGCGCGCCGAAGGTGGACAGGCTCTGCTCAATCGACTGGTTATCGCCGATGTCGGCCAGCACATCGGGAAACACCGGCAACTCCGCCTCGGCGGCCGGCACCGGCAGGCCCGATTGCGCCATCAGCGCGAGCAACCCGACGGTCTTCATGGCAACGGTCTTACCGCCCGTGTTCGGACCGCTGATCAGCAGCGTGCGCTGCCCGTTGTTCAGCTCGATGGAGACCGGCACGACGCTCTTGTGCTGCCGCCGCAGGACGTCCTGGAGCAACGGGTGGCGCGCCGCCAGTAACGCGAGCCGCGGCTGGTCGTCGGGCGCGAACTTGGGGATCACGCATTCGAATTCTTCGGCGAAACGAGCCTTGGCAAAGATGAAATCGAACTCGCCGAGCGTGCGCACCGCGGCGCGGATCTCGTCGGCATGCTCGCGCAGCCGCCCCGTGAGTTCGCGCAGGATGCGATGCACTTCGCGCAACTCGTCCTCGCCCAGGCGCACCAGGTCGTTGTTCAGCTCAATGGTTTCGAGCGGCTCCAGGAACAGGCTCTGGCCGCTGCCGCTGGAGCCGTGCACCACGCCGGGCAGGCGCTTGCGCGCGCTGGGAATCACGGGCACGACGAAACGCTCGTTGCGGATGGTGACGAACTCCTCCTGCAGCAGCCCTTCCTCGCGATGTTGTTTGACGAAGCGCTCCAGCGAGTCGGTGATGTTTTGCCGCTGGCGGCCCATCTCGCGCCGGATACGCGCAAGCGCCACGCTGGCGTCGTCGGCCACCGAGCCGTCGGGCAGAATCCGGCCGGAGATTTCGCGCAGCGCGGGCCGGAAATCGCCGAGCGAAGCGGCGCGCGCCGTCAGCCGGGGATAGCTGCCGCCAAAACCGGCCAGAGCGTTGCGCACCTGTGCGGCGCGCTCCAGGATGGCGGCCAGCGCGGCAATCTCCGTACCTTCCAGCACGGTGCCTTCAATGCGCAACTTCGCCGCCGCGGCGTCACAATCCGGCAGGTCGGTGAACCGCAGCCGCACCGGCGCGTCGCCGCCGCGCGTGGCCGGACGCGAGGCATCGGCAATGTAGGCGATCGCCTCGGCGGTTTCGGCATGCAGCGCTTCGAGCGCCGCGCGATCCTGCAACGGCTCAGTCGCCGCCAGCAGGCGTTTGCCCGCGTCGCTGCTCACATAGCGGCCCACCAGGCCGAGCAGACGGCCATATTCCAGTAGTTCGAGACTCTCTCGGTTCAAGCTTCTTCCCTCTGCGCCGCGCGCCGGGCCCGCAGGGCCAGGGCACTTTCGAGCACGCCCGCGGTACCGGGCGCCATCTGCAATTGCCGGCTCTCTTCCGGCGTGAACCATCCCGCCTGCGCTACATCGCTCGCGGCCCGCACCGCGCCGTCTTCGAGTTCGCACAGGAAATCGACGATCACGTGATGAAACTCCGTGCGGCCCGCCATGTCGGGCGCGATGCGCTGAAACAGGGCCGCCACGGCGACGGGCTTGACCCGCAGGCCGGTTTCCTCCAGCGCTTCGCGCCGCACCGCCGCTTCCAACCGCTCGCCCACCTCGACCAGCCCACCAGGCACGGTCCACCAACCCTTGAGCGGTTCGGTGCCGCGCTGGATCAGCAACACCTTGCCGGCGTGGAAGACGACCGCGCCCACGCCCAACAACGGACGTTCGGGATAACGGCGGCTGGCGCCGTTCTGGCCACTCAACGCGAGACCTCTTTCCGTATGGCGATGCGCCGCGGCGCCCGCCTGTTCTCATTGTAGGAAAGCCTCCGCGGTCAACGCCGCGGCGCGAAGTCAACGCGATAGATGGAGGTGTGCGTTCCGATGAAGAGCACCCGTCCGCCCGCCTCGCCGAACGCCAGGCTGACCGGCCGCTCGGACATCTCAATCTGTCCCAGCCGCTGACCTTCGGGCGAGTACACCGTCAGCGTCCGCGCGGCAACGAAGAGCCGCCCTTGCTCATCGACCCGCACGGCGTTCGGCACGCCGTCCAGGCCGCGGATCAGCGTGCGCTCGTTGGACGCGTTGCCCTGGCGGTCGAGATCGAGCGCGCGGACGGTGCGCTCGTCGCTCATCGCCACGTAGAGCGTCTTACCATCCGGCGAACATGTGATGCCGCCCGGGCGCGTGTTCCAGCGTGCGACGGCGACCGCCTCGCCCTTCCCGCTCAGGCGATAGAGACCGTGGAACGGCGTCTCCATTGTGTCTGCCGCCGGGCCGAACGCCGGGTCCGTGAAATACACGGTCCCGTCCTTGCGCACGATCACGTCGCGCGGCGAGTTGAGCCTCTTGCCCTCGAAGACGCTCGTCAGCGCCTCCAGTGCGTTGTCTGCCTTGAGCCGCACGATGCGCCGGGCCCCAGCTTCGCAGACGAGCAGACGTCCGCGCTCGTCGCAGGCGAGACCCGCCGGACTGGCGAGCTTGACCGGCAGCAGCTTCACCGGCTGGCCCGGTGTCCACACATGCACCTCGCCGCGCGGGGTGTTGCTAAAGTACAGCCGGCCGTCGTGCGACCAGGCCATGCCGCCGACGTACTGGTAGCCGCTCGCGATCTTTTCGATCGTGTGTTCGAAGGGCAGTTCCTGGGCTCCGGCCCACGGACCGAGCAGCAGTCCAATCCCAAGCAAGCGCACAACCGAGGCCAGCATGCGCTCCCATTGTACGTGCGGAACGTGCCTCTTACGCTGCTATCGCGCGAGCGAGCTGAGGCCGCGCCACAAGAGCTGCTGCCCGAGCAGGACCATCACGCCGCCCAGCGTGGCGCGCACGGCGCGCGCGGGAATGCGTCCGGCCACCCATGCGCCGATCAGCGCTCCCGGCACACCACCTAGCGCGAGCAGCAGCAACAGCGGTTTGTCGACCGTGCCGCCGGCGAAGTGCATGCCGCCGCCGACCACAGCGATGGAAAGCCCGAAGACCAGATCAGTCCCGACCACGGCGGCCGGTTCAATGTTGGTGCAGTGCAGCAGCGTCAACCCGGTCAGTGCGCCCGCACCAGCCGATGAGAAGCCGACTTCGAGACCGATCGGAATCGCGATCCACTTCAGCCAGCCGCGCCGTTCCTCGCGCTGCACGTCCCGCGCGGGCCAAATCACGCGCCACAGCGTGAAGACGGCCATTGCGCCGACCAGCACGCCAATCAGCGTCAGCACAAACGGCTGCAACTGCTTGTCCTCCGACGCGTGTTGTATGGCGAGCGTGCCGACCAGCACCGCCGGGACACCGCCGATCAGCAGTTGGCCGAGCGCGCGGCCTTCGATCTGGCCCCGGCTCCAGTAGATCGACGTGGCCGCTAACTTCGTCACCGCGACGAAAAGCAGCGACGTGCCCACTGCAGTCACCGGCGGCACGCCGAGCACGAGCATCAGCAGCGGCGCCGCGAGCGGTCCGCCGCCCATGCCGGCGATGCCGACAACGAAGGCAATGGCGAATCCCAACAGCACTTCCATGTCAGGCCTCCCGCTGGCTGACCGTGTGCAGCCCGCATTCGAGCTTGCGTCCACCCCAACGTCCGGAGCGCGCGTGCGCGCCTTCGAGCGGCTTCGCCGTGCAGGGCTCGCAGCCGATGCTCGTGTAGCCCTGCGCGTAGAGCGGCAACTCCGGAATGTCGTTCGCCACCAGATAGCTTTGGACCTCGACCCAGGTCCAATCGAACAGCGGGCTCAGCTTACGCAACCGCAGGCCGTTCGGAAACGCGTGGATCTCCTCCGGCTGAAGACTCACGCGCGTCGGCGACTGCTCGCGACGTAGTCCCGTGAACCACGCGTCGTACAGCGCCAGACCCGCCATCAGCGGCTCAACCTTGCGCCGGTGGCAGCAATCGCTGGGGTTCGATTGATATAGGATGCCGAACTGCGTCTCTTGCTCGGCGACGGTTTGCGCCGGCAGCAGGTTGATCAGGTTCAGCTTGAGCTCGCGCACGATCCGATCGCGGTAACGGTAGACCTCGGCGAAGTGGTACCCGGTGTCAAGAAACAGCACCGGCACATCCGGTACGAAGCGCCGCACCAGATCGGCCAGCGCGACATCCTCGGCTTGGAAACTGCACGTCAGGCACGGCCGCTCCGCGCGGCCGAGCGCCGTTTCGATCAGATGGTTCGCGCTGTCGAGAGGATCGCGCATGGCTCAAATGCCCTCCCCCTGTACGTATCCGGCGCCAGTGTCGAAGACGCCCGCGCTACGCAGCGCTTCCAGCAGTTCGGCGACGGCGTGGCCAGCGTCGCCGTTGAGGTTCGTCGCATTCAGCGTGGCGTCCGGCCGGGGCGTCGTCGAAATGACGACCAGTCCCGCCGCCAGCAGGAAGTCCGCCGGGATTTCGGCGTCCTCGATGACGAGCGTGTGCGCGTGGCGCAGCAGCAGGCGGCGTTCGAGCGCCGGCGCCAGTTCAAGCCGGGCGGAGAGGTCGATCAGGCATGGCCAGTGGCCGAACAACGCCGCGCGCTCCGCCACGCTGAGCGGGCCGGCGTCACGTTCATGATCGAGGCTCGTTTCGATCAGCCCCGCCGCGACCGTCAAATTGCTGAGGCGGTCGATCAGGATGAAACCGCCGGTCGCGCGGTTGTCGCGATAGCGGTCGAAGGGCACCGCGTCGGCCGTCTCCAGTTCGGCCGCACCGATATCGTTGAGGCGCAGTTCCGTGGCCGCCACCTGAGTCTGCGCCGCCGGGTCCAGGCGTTCGCGAATCCGCGCCAGCCGCGCCGGCGTCACCCGCGTGCCGTGCTGGAGCAGGTAGGCCGCACCTTCGCGCGCGGGCGCCTCGTGCATCCATACGAGCGTGGTCTTCAATTTCCGCGCCCGTTCCGGCGTACTCGCCGCGGCGACGATCCAATCGCCGCGCGAGGCGTCGATTTCGCGGTCGAATTCCAGCGTGACCGACATCGGCGCCCACGCGGAACCAAGGTCGCCATCGAAGCTCACGATGCGCTTCACGCGGGCCAGCGTTCCGGCGGGCTCGATCCGCACGGCGTCGCCGGGCCGCACCACGCCGCTGGCGATCTGCCCGGCATGCCCCCGGAAATCGAGGTGCGGCCGGATGACCAGTTGCACGGCCATGCGGAATGGCGCCCCGGCAGCCGGAGCCGCATCGACGGTTTCCAGCCAGTCGAGCAGGCTTGGCCCGCTGTACCACGGCGTGCGCTTGGAGTTGTCCACGACGTTGTCGCCGTCGAGCGCGCTGATCGGAAAGAAGTCGGCCTTCGCGCCCGCCAGACTCGCCAGCAGGCCCGCCGCCTGGTGCTGGATTCGCGCGAACACCTCGTGGCGGAACCCTGCGAGGTCCATCTTGTTCACGGCAAAAGCGAAATGCCGGACGCCCAGCAGCCACGCGATGGTCGCATGGCGCACCGTCTGCGGCAGGATGCCCTTGCGCGCGTCGACCAGCAGGATGGCCGCGTCGGCCGTCGACGCGCCGGTGGCCATGTTGCGCGTGTACTGCTCGTGGCCGGGCGTGTCGGCCACAATGAAGCGCCGGCGCGGCGTGCCGAAGTAGCGATAGGCGACGTCGATGGTGATGCCCTGCTCCCGCTCGGCGCGCAGCCCGTCGGTGAGCAGCGATAGATCCGGGCCGTGCGCCGCGCGATTCACCCGGCTGTGATGGACCTCTTCGAGATGGTCCTCCCAGACCGACTTGCTGTCGTAGAGCAGGCGGCCAATGAGCGTCGACTTGCCGTCGTCCACGCTACCTGCGGTCGAGATGCGCAGCAGGGGCTTTTCCACAATCGCGTGCATCAGAAATACCCCTCGCGCTTCTTCAGTTCCATCGAGCCTTCCTGGTCGTGGTCGATCACGCGATTCTCGCGTTCCGAACGGCGAAAGACCGCCAATTCGTCAATGATCTCCGCGGGCGTGCGCGCCTCAGAACGGATGGCCCCGCTGCACGGCGTGCAGCCCAGCGAGCGCATGCGGCAGATCGCGGTCACAGGCGCTTCGCCCGGCAGCAGCTTGACGTTCGCCTCCAGCGGAATCAGCGTCTCGCCCCGCACGACCACCTGGCGCGGCGCGGCGAAGTAGAGCGGCACGACCGGGATCTTTTCCTCGTCGATGTAACGCCAGACGTCGGATTCGGTCCAGTTCGAGATGGGGAAAACGCGGATACTCTCGCCGGAGTCGACGCGGCCGTTGTAAAGGTTCCACAGCTCGGGACGCTGGTGGCGCGGATCCCACTGCCCCTCGCGGTCGCGGAAGCTGAAGACCCGCTCCTTGGCCCGCGAACGTTCCTCGTCGCGCCGCCCTCCGCCAATCGCCGCGTCGTAGCCGCCCTCCTTCAGCCCCTCCACCAGCGCCCGCGTGCGCAGCAGGTGGCAGCACTTCGCCGTGCCCAGGTCATAGGGGTTGGCGCCCGCCTCCACCGCCGCGCGATTGGTGTAGACGCGCAGCTCGGCGCCAATCTCCCGGGTAAAGCGATCCCGGAACTCGATCATCTCCGGGTATTCGTAGGTCGTGTCGATGTGCAGCAGCGGAAACGGGATCTGGCCCGGAAAGAACGCCTTGCGCGCCAGATGGACCAGCACGCTGCTGTCCTTACCGATCGAATAGAGCAGCACCGGCCGGCGAAACTGCGCGACGGTCTCGCGCAGGATGTGGATCGCCTCGGCCTCGAGATAGCGCAGGTGCGGCAGTGCTGGCTGGGCCATAGGTCTAGCCGCAGTGTACTCAAATGCACCAATCCCTATCAACGACTGGTAGTTTATTTCAGACGACCGTCAGGGGCGTAAACCGCACCAAGTAGTTCTATTTCTTGAGCTTGAGCTTCTGCTCAATTTCCTGAAGTTTTTTTTCGCGGTCGCTGCTGGCCCAGGCTTGTTCCAACTCCTCGTCCTTGCAGCCCGCCATACGGCCGAGCAGCATGTAGGCGGGCAGGACGTATTCGAGATTGCGCCAGTGCGCCATCTCGTTCAGGGCTTCGCCGCCGTTCTCCCACAGGTACTTGTACGTCGAGTCAGGGATGCCGGCGTCGGTCAGCGCCAGCAGGGTCCGCGCGCCCTCCAGGCGGTCTTTCAGCACGGTGGAATTCAGCATGGCCACGAACCATGTCAGCTCAACCTTAATCCCCCGGTCCGGGTCCCTCTGGCCCAGCAGCGCGATCGGCTTGAGCGCGCGCACGGCGTTCGCCCGTACGTCCGGATCGGGATCGCGCAGCGCGAGTTGCAAATCGTCCACCACGTCGATTTTTCGCGGCGCGTAGCCGAGAACGTAGGCCGCAATGGCGCGCTGTTCTTCGTCTTCGGATTCGCGCAGCACCGCCTTGAGGACCTCGGGATAGAGTTGGGCGAAGCCGATGAACCGCTTCTGCAACACGTTGCAGGCGATGTTGTCCATCAGCGCATGGCCCTGCTTGATGTCCTCGTGCGTGTCGCCGTCGTGCGCGGCTTTCGCCACGGCGATGGTGAAGTCGTGGTAGGCCTGAACGATCTCGTCGGGCAGTTGCAGGTCGCCTTGCGGCAGGTCGCGCAAGGGGAAAGTGGCTCCGCCGCGCTCCTCGATCCCGATGTAAAGGATCGCCTTGCCCGCCTCGCAGCAGACCGCCTCCACCGAGGCGCGCGCCACGCCGTCCATGGCCAGCAGCGCGTCTTCCAAGCGCACCTTCGATGGCGGCAGGGGATCGCCCGCGTGAATCCCGAGCGTTTTCAGAACCCGCTCGTGCTGGATTTTGCGCGTGCCGAAGATCTCAATGTCGCCGATGACCGGCGTCTGCGCCGCCATCATCATCAAAACAGCCGTTGCGAGCATAGCTTCACTGTCGCACGGCAGCCCCGGGGCGTTTCGCGCGCACACTTCTCCTATCGGTGGTCAACCAATAGACGCCCGCGGCGGACGCGGCGTTGCGCGGACACCCGGCGAACGGGCAATCAGCCTTTTCTTTCAAGCAGGCAGACGCAGTTTTCCAGCCGGCTCTCGCCGCCCTCGTTGACGGAGAACTTGGGCGCCGCCATGTAGCCGCGTTTCTGGCGCGTGCTCCACAACGACGAGCCGGCGTAAACGCCGTCCTTGCGCAACGCGTAGAAGTTGATGTCGAAGCGCGCCAGCCGGGCCTGGTCGCCATTGTAGTTGCGCACGATCCGCTTCAGCGCGTCGAGGCAGGCCTCTTTCGGGTCCCTGCCATGCCGCATGTTCTCGACGATCGTGTGCGCGCCGCAGATGCGCATGTTCTCTTCGCCGAGCCCGGTCGAGCCTGCCCCGCCGACTTCCTGATCGACATACAATCCGGCGCCGATCACCGGCGAATCACCCACGCGGCCGGGGATCTTCCACGCCAGACCCGACGTGGTGGTGGTGCCGGACATCTCGCCCTTTGCGTTCAGCGCCAGGCAGTTGATCGTGCCCGTCGGCGGGTACTTGGCGACGTCGAGCGCCCAGGCAATCAGGTCTTCGCTCGCCTCGGGGAATTGCTGGCGCAGGAGATCGTGCGCCTGCTTCTTCGGCTCTTCAGCGGGCATGTCGAGCCAGTTGGTCCAGTTGGTGTGGCCCGACGAGTCGCGCTGGGACTGCTTCCAGGCGACGTAGGCCAGACGCGCCTTCTCGGTGAGCATATTGATCTCCGGGAAGCCCCAGGCGCGCGCGAAGTGCGTCGCCCCGTCGCCCACCAGCATTACGTGCCCGGTCTGTTCCATGACGAGTTTGGCCAGCCGCGCCACGTTCTTAATGTTGTGGACCGCGCCGACTGCGCCGCAGCGCCGCGTAGGACCGTGCATCACGCTGGCGTCGAGTTCCACCACGCCGTCTTCGTTCGGCAAACCGCCGTAGCCGACGCTGGTGTCTTCGGGATCGTCTTCGACGATCGTCACGCCCGACACCACGGCTTCGAGCGTGTCGCCGCCGGCTTCCAGAATCTCGTGCGCGCGTTTGCAGGCCGCCGTGCCGTTCGCGCTGGAGATGACGATGTTCTTGGCCTTTCCGGATCCGGCCTGGCCAAATGAAGCAGCCGTGGCGGGCAACGCCATCGAAGCCAGCAGCATGTCGCGTCTCAGCATTCAAGACCTCCCATACGGCGTCCGGTAAACTGGAAGAACCAATGCGGGTAAAACTGATCCTGTGCCTGACGCTGTTTCAATTATTCTTGTGCGCCGGACAATTGAAACACAAGTCGAAGCCCGTGCTGCTCGAAGTTGGCAGCTTCAAGACCCAGCAGAACGGCGAGACGCTCTCCTTTGAAGGACACATCCGCAACGTGGGCGACGTCTCAGTCGGCCGGGTGACGCTCACCTTCGTCCTGCTCGGCGACGGCGGGAAGGAGCTTTCCCGGCACAGCGGCGCCTTGGACCAGGAAGAGCTCGCGCCGGGCATGGAAGCCGCATTTGCCTTTGAGATGCCGTGGAATCCCGACGCGGTCGCGGTGCAGATCGAAGCCAAGGGTCCGCACAAAGTCGAGATCCAACTCAGCGGCGCGGGACCGCACAGAATCGAGTAACGCCCCATGACCACCAGCATCACAGCAGAGACGATTCACCCCGCGCAAAAGCCGCTCGAAGGCAGCCTGCGCCTGCCGGGTGACAAGTCCATTTCGCATCGCTACGGCATGCTGGCGGCGATCGCCGAGGGCACGAGCGTCATTCATAACTACTCCTCCGGCGCGGATTGCCACTCGACGCTCGGGTGCCTGCGCTCGTTGGGCGTCGAGATCACCGAGGACAGACGCGACGTCACCATCGCCGGCCGCGGCCTGCACGGCCTCACCGAGTCCGCCGCGCAACTCGACGCGGGCAATTCCGGCTCGACCATCCGCATGCTCTCCGGCATCCTGGCGGGCCAGCGCTTCACGACGCGCATCGGCGGCGACGAATCGCTTGCGAAGCGTCCGATGCTGCGCGTGATGACGCCGCTCGCTCAGATGGGTGCGACGCTTTCCGCGCGCGACGACAAGTTCCCGCCGCTCTCCATTCGCGGCGGTGAGCTGCGGCCGCTCGACTACGACATGCCGGTGGCGAGCGCGCAGGTGAAGAGCTGCGTCCTGCTCGCCGGCCTGTACGCGCACGGCACCACCACGGTCCGCGAGCCCGCCCGGACGCGCGACCATACGGAGGTCGCCCTGCGCGAGTTTGGCGTCGAGGTCGAAGCCGGCCGCGGCTATGCGAAGGTGCGCGGTCCGGCCCGCCTGGAAGCGCGCGAGTTGAGCGTGCCGGGCGATCTCTCCTCCGCCGCGTTTTTCCTGGTGGCCGCCGCCATCGTGCCCGGCTCCAACGTGATTCTACAGGGCGTCGGTTTGAATCCGACCCGCGCGTCGCTGATCGACTTTCTGGTCTCCGCGGGCGTCGAGATCCGCGTCCTGAACATGGGCATGAAGAACGGCGAGCCGGTGGGCGACCTGCTGGTGCGCGGCGGCGCGCTCAAAGGCGGCGTCATCGAGAAGCAATGGTCCGCGGCGCTGATTGACGAGATCCCCGTGCTGGCGATCCTTGGCGCGCTCAGCGAAGAGGGCCTGACCGTACGCGACGCGGCCGAGCTGCGCGTCAAAGAGACCGACCGTATTGAGACGATGGCCTCGAACCTGCGCCGCATGGGCATTCAGATCGAGACTGCGCCCGACGGCTTCCACCTGCCCGGCAAGCAAACGTTCGGCCCCGCCGAAATCGACTCTTTCGGCGACCATCGCATCGCCATGGCCTTCGCCGTCGCCGGACTCCGCGCCAGCGGCCCGGTGGTCATCCAAAACGCGGGCGCGGCGTCGGTCTCGTTCCCCGAATTCTGGGACACTCTGCGCGGCCTCGCGGCGTAAGCTCCGAAACGGAGCCGCGACCGTAAGGAAGCGGTGGCATCCAAACATTGTTCGTGCGCGCGAGCAGGCACGCCACTGCATTGCGGCAGGTGCAAGTACCGCTACACGGAAATGCCACCACTCCCTGACGGTCGCGGCTCCGTCTCCGACTATTGCTCAGCGGCGGGCCGGTGGCTGGCGCCAACCCGCCGCTCAACGCGTAGCTGCCCAGAACGGACAGAATCGATTTCGCGATTCTCATTCCATGTCGCCGTACGGCATCGGTGGCACCATGCCGAGCAACCGGGTGTAAACGGTGAGCGCCCCGCGATGGTGCGCCGTGTGGTCGGTCAGGGCATTGATGATCGCAACGCGCGGCAGCCCGCCCATGATCGGTCCGGCCGGCAGCGGCGCGGCCCACTCTTCGGCCGTGTGCGCGGCGGCAGTCGCTTTCGCGCGATCGGTAGCGGCGTTGAACCAGGCGCGCGCCGCGTCCAGCGACTGGCAGCCGCGCACGTCCTTGTCCATCTGCTCGAAATTCATGTCGAAGCCCGCCGGAGCAAAGGCGCCATTGAAGAACCAGTCGATGGTCTGCGCGGTATGAGCAATCTGCGCCGCCGCGGTAAACGTGCCCGGCGTCGGGGCGAAGTTCGAGTTCGCTTCGGTCAGCGCCCGCGTGGAACGGTTGAAAAATTCCCGGCTCGTCTCAACGGAGAGCGCAATCTCTTCAGGTGTCATCGATTCCTCCTTAAGGTTGAACAGACCACTGCAGGATAGCCGATATGATAGCGAAAATAAAGCGAAATTTTCATGCTATCGATTACGCGATAATACGTTCCATGTATCGCCGTGAGTTCGTTGCTGGAATGCTGGCCACGGCTGCGGCCGCGGCGGCTCCGGCCGGTGCGCCGCCGAAGCTGGGAGTGGATCTGTTCAGCCTGCGCTCGCAAGGTTGGGACGCCTTTCAGCTGCTCGACTATTGCGCGAAGTTCGGCGTGAAAACCGTCCACTTTTCCGAGATCCGCTTTCTCGGCAGCCTGGAGGACGAGCACGTCCGCAAGGTGAGCGAGCACGCCGCGCGGCTTGGCATCGAACTCGAAATCGGCATGCGCTCGATCTGCCCGTCGTCCTCGGCCTTCGATCAGAGCGCCGGCACGGCGGAAGAGCAACTCCTGCGCATGATCCATGCCGCGACGGTCGCCAAGTCGAAAATCGTTCGCGCCTTCCTCGGTACGTTCGCCGACCGGGCAAAGGCCGCGCCGGGCAGCTCGAAGGAGCCAATCGAAGCGCACATCGACAACGCGATTAAGACACTGCGCGGCGTGCGCTCGCGCGTGCTGGACGCCGGCCTGAAAATCGCCATTGAAAACCACGCCGGCGACATGCAGGCGCGCGAGTTGAAGATGCTGATCGAGGGCGCGGGGCCGGATTTCGTCGGCGCGTGCTTCGATTCCGGCAACCCGTGCTGGGTGCTGGAAGATCCGCATCTCACGCTGGAGACGCTGGCGCCTTACATCCTGACGGCGCACATTCGCGACAGCTACCTGTGGAATACGGACGAAGGTACGGCCGTGCGCTGGGTGCGCATGGGCGAGGGCAACGTCGGCATGGACCGCCTGCTGAAACGCTACCTGGAGCTGTGCCCCGGCAAGGCCATGTCGCTCGAAGTGATCGTCACCGGCGCGCGGATGTATCCCTGGCGCAAACCGGAATTCTGGCGCGGTTACCAGACGGTCCGGGCCTGCGAGTTCGCGCGCTTTCTCGACATCGCCGCGCAGGGCCGGCCGCAGCCGCCTTTGCCGGAAGTGCCCAAGGACCGTGCGGCGCAGGTGGAACGCGAAGACTTCGAGGCGTCGATCCGCTGGACCCGCGATTTTCTCAAAGTCTGACAACCCCACGGAGCACCCGATGCGACATTTCGCTCTGCTGATTGGAACCATGATCCTCACGCACGTCGCGCTGGCTCCGGCCTATGCGCAACGGCCAGAGCTTGTCCGGCAGGTGCGCGCGGCCATCGGCGGCAACAATTTTGCCGAAGGTGAACGGTTAGTCGCCGCGCACAAGGCGACGGCCGGCGCGGACGGGCCGTACCTGGAAGCGCTGAGCTGGCTGGGCCGCGGCAGGTTCGCCGCCAAGGACTACGCGGCGGCCGACAGGTTTGCCGCGGAGACGCGCGCGGGTGTGCTCGAACAGTTGAAGCGCTGCAAGCTGGATGACGATTCGTCGCTGGCGCTGGCGCTCGGCGCGTCGATCGAAGTGCAGGCACAGGTGCTGAACGCAACCGGCCGCAAGACCGAAGCCGTCGCCTTTCTGCGGCAGGAAGTGCAGACCTGGCGCGCAACCAGCATCCGCACTCGCATCCAGAAGAACCTGAACCTCATTTCGCTGACCGGCCGGCGCGCGCCGGTGCTCGAAACGAAAGAACACCTGGGCGCCGCGCCGCCGGCGCTCGCCGCCCTGCGCGGCAAGCCCGTGCTGCTCTTCTTCTGGGCCCACTGGTGCGGCGACTGCAAAGCCGAGGCCGGCGTACTGGCGCGGATCGGCCAGGAGTATCCCGGGTTGGTCATCGTCGGCCCGACCCAGCCCTATGGCTACGTCGAGGGCGGCGAGGAAGCGCCGCGCGCCGCCGAACTTCGCTACATCGAAACCGTGCGCGCGAAATACTACGCCGGCATTCCGCGGATGACGGTGCCGGTAAGCGAGGAGAACTTCAAGGCCTGGGGCGCCAGCACCACGCCGACGCTCGCCTTGATCGACCGCCGGGGCATCGTCCGGCTGTACCATCCCGGCAAGCTCTCCTACGAAGAACTGGCGCCGCAAGTCGCCGCCGTGTTGCGGCCGGTAACGGCCAAGGCTCATTGATGGCGGGCTGAGTGCCGTGTTGGTTGACAGCCACCTCAAACCGGCCGATCATCGCAAGCGTATGGGGTTGGAACATGGCCGCGCGGGAGTGACACCACCTGACGGTGGGTGTATCCTGCGGACGGGCTGTTCCGGCCCTGGAAAGAGGCGCAATCATGGCTGACTCCAAACATCCGCATGGCGAACATCCGTCCACCGCGGTCCTGACCCGGGGCTTCGATCCCCGCCTCTCCGTCTGGTCGGCACGTCCGGCCGTGTTCCGCACGTCGACCTTCGTTTTCCCCACCCCGGAGGCGGCGGAACGGGCGTTCAATATCACTTCCGGCCGGGAACACCTGGAGCCGGGCGAGAGCGAGTATCTCGTCTATTCGCGCTTCAATCATCCCAACGCGGAGATTCTCCAGGACCAGATGGTGCCGCTCGAAGAGGGCGCCGAATGGGCGCTGGCGTTCAACTCCGGGCTCGCGGCCATCATGACGGCGCTGCTCAGCGTGCTCAAGCCGGGCGATTCGATCGTCTACACCGTGCCGCTCTATGGCGGAACGATGGGCATGATGCACAATCTGCTGGAGCCGTTCGGCATCCACACCGTCCCGGTCCCGACCGGACACAGCGATGCGCTCGACGAGGCGATCCGGAATACCCCGGCGTTGCGCGTAGTTCTGATCGAGACTCCCGCGAATCCGACGATGGTGATGGCCGATATCAAGCGCGCCGCGCTAACCCGCGCGCAACTCGATCCGAAGCCCATCCTGATGGTCGATAACACCTTCCTCGGCCCGGTCTTCCAGCATCCGCTGACGCTCGGCGCCGACCTTGTGTTGTATTCGGCGACGAAGTACCTGGGCGGCTTCAGCGACCTGCTGGCCGGCATGGTGCTCGGCCGCGATCCGGAGTTGCGCAAGCAGATCTTCGCCACGCGCGGCATGTTCGGCAACATCCTCCAGCCCGACGAGTGTTGGATTCTGGACGGGCGCCTGCCGACCGTAAGCCTGCGCATGAACCGCCAGAGCAAGAACGCGCAACGCATCGCGGAAAGCCTGGTGCGCCGCCCCGAGGTGCGCAAGCTTTACTACCCGACGCTGTTCGACGACCCGGAGCAGATCCGCATCCGCCTGTCGCAGTGCGACTATCCCGGCGCGATGTTCGCGATGGAGCTGAATGGCGGCAAGGCGGCGGCGTTCGAGTTTCTGCGCAATCTGCGTCTGGCGAAAAACGCCGTGTCGCTGGGCGGCATGGAGACGCTGGTGTGCCATCCCAAGACGACAACGCATTCGGCTAGTTGCGCCGAGGAGTTGCAACTCGCCTGCATCACCGATGGGCTGGTGCGCGTCTCGGTTGGCATCGAAGACTGGCGTGACCTGCTGCGCGACTTCGAACAGGCGCTCGACGCCATCCGCCCCAAGCTGGAGGCCGCCGGCGCGCTTAGTGAAAAAACGTCTTCCAGGCAGTGACCACGAGGGCGTGCGCGACCATCGCGGCCCGCACGCCTCCACCCTGGCGGTAAGCAAGACCATAGAACACGCCCATCACGGCGGCGATCAGCACCATATCCCAGTTGGGGAAATGGCCATAGCCAAGATGCGCCAGGCCGAACAGCGTGGAGGCGATCCCAATCGCCAGGATGGGGAAACCCGTCCATTCCTCCAGCCAGCGCTGCAACAGGCCGCGGAAGAAGAACTCCTCGCTGAGCGCGACCACCCACAGGATGCCGAAAAACGTCGGCAGCGCGACCGCGTATTTGTAGCCCGCGGCCGGCAGTTCGAAGTGCGCGAACCCAAGCAAGTAAACCAATCCCGCCACGGGCGGCAGCGAGAGGGCAAACCATAGCAATCCCGCGCGCCAATGGCGCCACTCCGGCCAGAAGCCGAAGCCCGGATTGACGCGGCGCACATTGAGCACCGTGGCCAGACCGGCGTGAATCCACGCGATGTGGCCCAGCATTTCCACCGGCACCTTCGGCCACGGCCGCGGATAAATAGGCCCAAACCAGCGGAACAGGATCGGCGCGGCCATGAGCGCGACGAATCCGAGATCCGTGCAGCGGCTGGGCGGCAGGAAATGGAACCAGAACGCGGCGACGGCCACGAGAGCGACCAGCGCGACCATGCCATACGGCTGGAAGACGCCGCAAGGGATCGAGTACACCAGCCATGGCACGGGCGCGAGCAGAACGAGGCGCGCCGGGGTCCAATGCTCGCGCCATCGGCGCGTCGCCAGGCTGAAATAGAACGCAAGCTGGATCAGTCCCGCGGCGAGCACCGCCACCGCCTGAGGCCACGGAATGAGGACGTCGCGGTAAGTGATTCCGCCGGTCATGCTGCTGGTTGTTCCTTATGGTGTGGCTCGCCGTAGTGGGATGGCACGCAGTGGTGGGGCGGCTCTCCAGAGCCGCGCGGGGCCTCCAGGCCCCGCAAGAGCACATGGTGGAATCGCGCGATCCCGAGGTCCGGCGCAGGGACATGCAGCGGGGTCTGGAGACCCCGCGCGGGCCTGGAGGCCCGCCCCACTAGGCTATGCTGTCGATGAGAGTTAAGCGTGTTGGCAAGCGGTGTGGACAATTCGTTGCGCTTTCTGACGCTAGTATTCACGTTAGCGTCTTCCCGGCTGCCCGCGCAGGAACCTCCGGCCGATTTGGTGCGGCGCGTCGCCGAGCAGGAGGCGCGCAACGCCGAGCAACGCTCGCACTACGCCTACCGCCAGGAAGTCCTGCTCGAGGATTTCCCGGAACGCGGGCACGCCGGACGCTATCGCGAAACGCGCGAGGTCATCTTCTCGCCGGAGGGCGAGCGCACCGAGCGGCTGGCGGGCGAGCCGGAATCGCACCTGGCGCGCCTCGTCCTGACACCCGAGGATTTCGACGACATCCGCAACATCCAGCCGCTGCTGCTGACGCCCGATCTGCTGCCGCGCTACCAGGTCCGCTTTCGCGGTGAGGAAACGATCGACGGGCGGGACTGCTGGGTCTTGCAGGTCGAACCGCGCCAACTCCTGCAGGGGATGCGGCTGTTCGAGGGTATGTTGTGGGTGGAGAAGACCGGCTTGAACATTGTGCGCAGCGAGGGTCAGGCCGTGCCGCCGGTCTACTCGCATGCCGGCGGGAAAGACAGCGAAAATTTGTTTCCGCGCTTCGTCACCACACGCGCGCCGGTCGACGGTTGCTGGTTCCCGATGCTGACCTTCGCCGACGACACGCTGCCTTTCCGCAATGGCCCGTTGCGCGTGAAGATGACCATTCGCTACCGGGACTACAAGCGCTTCGGCGCCGAATCGAAGATCACGTACGAAGAAAAGTAGTGCGCCGGTTCAATGCCCCGGCGGCGCAGCGAAGGCCGCCAAGGCCTCGCTCGCGTCGTTTTCGCGCGCCAGATCGAGGGCGGTCCGGCCGGCTTTGTTGCGCAGCGCGCGGTCGGCGCCGCGGTTCAACAGCAGTTCGACCGTAAGGCCGCGGTTCCAGCTCGCGGCGCGATGCAGCGGCGTGTCTCCGCTTGCGTTGTCCCGCGCATCGATGGCGGCGCCTTGATCGAGCAGGAGCTTTACGATTTCCGTCTGGCCGGCGAGCGCGGCGTCATGGAGCGGCGTGTCTCCGCCGCCATTGCGCGCGTTGATTTTCGCGCCGTGCGCGAGCAGCGTTTGCGCCACGGCGGCGTGCCCTTTCAGCGCCGCGTCGTGCAACAGCGTGCCGCCGCCGTCGGTCGTCATGTTGACGTCGCCGCCCTTGTCGAGCAGCAGCGCCACAACGCCAGCCTGCCCGCGCAGGACGGCATTGCGCAACTGGCTGGCCATGCTCTGTCCGCCGGCATCGAGCCGTGCGCCGTGCGCCAGCAGCACTTCCATCACGGCGGTGTGCTGATACCGCAGCGCTTCGTCGAGCGCCGTCGCGCCCGCCATGTCTTTCGCCCCGGCGTCGGCTCCGGCGTTCAACAGAACCGTGGCTACGTCCGCATATCCTCTAGCGGCGGCCTCATGCAACGGCGTCGCGCCCGTGTCGTTGTTGTGCACGTTGACGTGCGCGCCGCGCGCGACCAGCAGGCTCGCCACGGCCGCTTCGCCCCGCCATGCGGCTTCATCGAGCGGCGTGGAGCCGGAGTTGTCCGCGCCATTGACGTCCGCGCCTTTGTCGATGAGCAGCTCTGCAATCTCGACGTGCCCCCGGTTGGCCGCCAGATGCAGCGGCGTCGAACCGTTGTGGTAACGCGCGTTGACGTCCGCGCCATGCGCGAGCAGAATCTCCACCACCGCGCGGCGGTTCATCAGCACGGCGTAATGCAGCGGCGTCGAGCCGCCCTCCTTGTGCCGCGCGTTCACGTTGGCATGATGTTCGATAAGCAGCTCGGCGATCTTCGCTTCGCCGCTCCACGCAGCATCGTGCAGTGGAGTCCCGCCGAGCGAGTCGTATTCGTTCACCTCCGCGCCTTGAGCGAGCAGCACCGCGACGGCCTTGATGTCGCCGCCGCGCACGGCCACGTGCAGGTCGGAGAGATTGAGCCCGGATAGCAGCAGAGCGCAACAGAGCAGCGGCGTCATCGGGAAGCCTTCCCCCATCGGCCCGGCGCGTCACCGGCGCACGGGCCCACCTCCATTGAACCCCGGCCGCCGGGCGAGCGGGCGTTCTTTCAGACAGCCTGGGGCGAGGTGACGTCCGCCGTCGCGTCGACGCGCGCGTCCATCGGCACGTAATCGCGGACTTCCGGGCCGAGGTAGATCTGGCGCGGCCGGACGATGCGTTGTTCCGGATCGAGGATCTGCTCTTCCCACTGCGCGAACCAGCCCGGCGTGCGCGGGATGGCGAATAGCACGGGGAACATGTCCACGGGGAACCCCATCGCCTGGTAAATAATGCCCGAGTAGAAATCGACGTTCGGATAGAGCTTGCGGCTGACGAAGTAATCGTCCTCCAGCGCGATGCGCTCCATCTCCAGCGCCATGTCGAGCAGCGGGCTGCGCCCGGTGACCTCCAGAACTTCGTTGGCGATCTTCTTGATGATGCGGGCGCGCGGATCGTAATTCTTGTAGACGCGGTGGCCGAAACCCATCAGGCGCGCGCCTTCGCCGTTCTTGACGCGGCGGATGAATTCCGGGATGCGGTCCTTCGTGCCGATCTCCATCAGCATCCGCAGCACCGCTTCGTTCGCGCCGCCATGCAGCGGGCCGTAAAGCGCCGCGGCCGCGCCCGCCATCGCCGTGAACGGATCGCAGTGCGAACTGCCGATGCCCCGCATGGTGGTTGTCGAGCAGTTCTGCTCATGATCGGCATGCAGGATGAACAGCACGTCGAGGGCGTGCGCCAGCACCGGATCCGGCTTGTAGTGGCGCTGCGTCGCTTTGAACATCATGCTCAGAAAATTCGCCGGGTAGCTTAGTTCGCCGTCGGGGTACACAAACGGCATGCCGATCGCGTGCCGGTAGCAGAACGCCGCGATCGTCGGCGATTTTGCCACCATACGCTCGAACTGGACCAGGCGGTTCTGCGCGTCGAAGATGTTCTTGCCTTCCTTGTAGAACGTGGAGAGCGCGGCGACGGTCGACAGGAACATGCCCATCGGATGAGCGTCATGGCGGAAGCCGTCAATGAACTTCTTGGTCTGTTCGTGGATGATCGTGTGCGACAGCACGATATTCTCGAACTCGTCCAACTGGCTCTGCGTCGGCAACTCCCCGAAGTAGAGCAGGTAGGCCACCTCCAAAAAGGTGCTCTTTTCGGCGAGCTGCTCGATGGGATAGCCCCGGTAGCGCAGGATGCCCTGATCGCCGTCGATGAACGTGATCCGGCTCTTGCAGGCGGCCGTGTTCATGAATCCTGGGTCGTAGGACATCAGTCCGAAGTCGCCGCTGCCGGCCTTGATCTGGCGCAAATCCAGCGCGCGCACCGTCCCGTTTGCGATCGGGATCTCGTAAGTCTTACCCGTACGGTTATCAACAATGGTCAATGTTTGGGACGGCATAGAAGTACAACGCTCAGGCTGCTGAGGGTGACGAAAGATCGTCTGTATCTAGCTTACGTAGATGTGAGCTTCGGCGCGTGAGTTGCAAAAGCCTAAACCGCACAATGCAATATCCGTCCAGCCGGCCCGGCGCACGGCCGCTATAATCCGAGCATGTTCCGTTTCCTCCGGCCCGTCCCCGCGCGGCCAGCGCGAATCCTGACGGCCATCCCGCTCCTGGTTCTGGCTCTTGCCGTCGCCGCGGGCGCACAGACGCCCCGTCCGCTCAGCCATGGCGATTACGACGCCTGGCGTGCCATCACGGGTCAGGTTCTCTCGCGCGACGGCAAATGGGTGGCCTACGCGTACATGGCCGAGGACGCCGACGGCGACGTGATCGTGAGAAACCTGGCGACGGATAAGGAATTTCGCGTGCCGGCGGGCAATTTGCCGCAGCCGCCGGTCGTGCCGCCCGCCGAGGTGAATCCGGAGAACCCGCCGAAGCCGCCGGCGGTGAAAATGCGCTTTTCGGCCGACGGGCAATGGCTCGTCTTCCTGGCATTCCCGCCGAAAGCGGACGTCGACCGGGCCCGTCATGAGAAGAAGAAGCCCGGCCAGATGCCGAAAAAGAGTCTGGTGATTGTGAACCTTGCGAATGGCATCGCCGACCGGATCGCCAACGTCAAGAGCTTCGAGCTGCCGGAAAAGGGCGCGGCCTGGCTGGCTTACGTGGCCGAGCCCAAGCCCGAGGCGAAACCGGAGACCAGACCGGACGCCGGGCAAACAGAAGAGAACGGCGCCAATGGTGCGCCCAAGAAGGAATACGGCACGGAGCTGACGCTGCGGCATCTCGGCGGCGCGGAGCCAGTGCGCGCCCTCGCGGACGTGTTGGATTATGGGTTGACCCGCGATGCCGGCGTGCTCTGGTTCACCATCTCCTCGAAAAAGGAAGATGAAAATGGGCTTTACTGGCTCGCGCCCGGCTCGACCGGCGCGCCCGTGGCGCTGCTGAAAGGCAAGGGCAAGTACACCAAGATCGCCTGGGACCACGCCCAGCAGCAGATGGCGTTTTTCAGCGACCGTGATGACGCCGCGTCCAAGGCGCCTCGCTACAAGGTCTATTTCTGGGATCGCCACGCAGCCACGGCGGCCGAACTCGTGTCTGCCACCACGCCGGGCTTTCCGCAAAGCATGGTGATCGGCGGCAAAGGCGCCTCGGCGTTCTCCCGCGACGGCAAGAAACTGTACATTCCTTCCGCCCAGCCGCGCGCGCCGCGCGATCCGAAATCCGAACCCGTAGCCGACGAGAAGGTCACGCTGGACCTGTGGCGCTGGAACGACGGCTACATCCAGCCGATGCAGCGTATCCGCGCCCAGCAGGAGCTGAGCCGCACCTACCGCAACTCGTTCGACTTGGCGTCGAAGAAGCTTGTGCCGCTCGGTGCGCCGGATCTGCCCAGCGTGATCGTAAATGATCCCGGCACGTTCGCAATCGGTCTGGACGACCGGCCGTACCGCCAGCGGGTGGACTACGACGGCAGTTACGCCGACCTGTATCTGGTGGATGGGACGACGGGCGCGCGCACGCTCGTGCAAAAGGAGGTGCGCACCAGCGGCGGCCCCGTACAGGTGCAGTGGTCGCCTTCCGGACGCTTCGCGGCGTTCTACCGGGACAAGCACTGGTACGCCGTCGATACGTCGAACGGCGCCGTGCACAACCTGACGGCGAACCTGCCGGTGGCGTTTTTCAATGAGGAAAACGACATGCCCGAAGCCCCGGCGGCGTACGGCTTCGGCGGCTGGACGCGCGACGGCGCGGCGCTGCTAAACGACCGCTTCGACGTCTGGCGTGCGCCGGGCGACGGTTCCGCGGCAACGAACCTGACGAGTGGCGCGGGCCGCGCGCAGAAGATCCAGTTCCGCGTGGTCCGCACAGACCTGACCGGCGACGAGGACGAGATCGACTTAGGGCTGGACCCGGCAAGGCCGCTGACTCTGCGCGCCGAGAGCGAGGAGACGCGCGCGACGGGTTTCTATCACGGCTCCGCCGCCGCGGCCGCCACGCCGCAACGTCTGCTATGGAGTGACGCCGCGTGGCGCTACGTCGCGCGTGCGAAAGACGCCGAAGTGTTCCTGGTCAGCGCCAGCCGCTTCGATCAATATCCCGACTTGCAGGTGACCGGTCCCGATTTCGGCGCGCCGAAGCGGATCTCCTTCGGCGGCGACCAGATGAAGGCCTTCACCTGGGGCAGCGCCGAGTTGATCCGCTTTGAGAACGCCGACGGCGTGCCGCTGCAGGCTACGCTGTTCAAGCCCGCCAACTTCGATCCGCACAAAAAATACCCGCTGATGGTCTACATCTACGAGCGGTTATCGCAGAACGTTCACGCCTTCGTGAATCCCGCGCCGAGCCACAACGTCAACACGAGTTATTACGTCAGCAACGGCTACGTCGTGCTGCAACCCGACATCGTCTACACCGTCGGCCATCCGGGACAGAGCGCGCTCAAATGCGTGCTGCCCGCGATCCAGGCCGTCGTCAATCTCGGCTTCATCGATGAGAAAGCCATCGGTATTCAGGGCCACAGTTGGGGCGGTTACCAGATCGCCTACATGGTCGGGCAGACGACGCGCTTCCGCGCCGCCGAAGCGGGCGCGCCGGTTGGCAACATGACGTCGGCCTACAGCGGCGTCCGCTGGGGCTCCGGGCTCCCGCGCCAGTTCCAGTACGAGCATTCGCAGAGCCGCATCGGCACGACGATCTTCGACAACCCGTACAAGTTCGTGGAGAACTCGCCCGTGTTTTACGCGCGCCGCGTGACCACGCCGCTGCTGATCCTGCACAACGACAATGACGACGCCGTGCCATGGTACCAGGGCATCGAGTTCTTCCTCGCGCTGCGGCGCAATGGCAAGGAAGCGTACCTGTTCAATTACAACGGCGAGTATCACGGCCTGCGCCGCCGCGCCGACCAGAAGGACTACTGCGTACGCATGCAGCAGTTCTTCGATCACTTCCTGAAAGGCGCGCCCGCGCCCGAGTGGATGGAAAACGGCGTGCCGTACATCGATCGCGATGAGGAGAAACTCAAGTTCCGGAATTCAGTTCCGACTGGAGTGGAAACCCGCCCATAGGACCCAGTCTCGGGTCGCGCGTTTTTCTCCGGCGCGAAGGCACGACCGCCCGCTTTTCCTCGGACGCGACACCACGCTGGCGAGCCACCGGCGATGAAGCTTCAGCGCACCGTTTGCGCCTGCTTGACGGCGTCCGTCGAAAGGCCATAGGCGTCGAGGATTGTGCCGGTGGCGCGCTGCAATACGGCTTGCGCCTTGGCGTAAGATCCGCGTGCGGCCAGCTCGGTGAGCCGGGCCTGCGACAGGACATTTTGAAACTCGCCGACGCTGTACGCCGTGGTCAGCCCCTCTTCAAAGCGGGCCTTCTCGGCGTCGAGCGACTCCACCTGAAGGCGCGTTGCTTCGGCCGCGGCCTCATAGGATGCCTGCGCCCGGCGCAGCGCAATGATCGCGTCCTGCACTTCCAGCCGCGCCTGGTTGCGAAACTCCTCCACGCGGATGTCCGCCTGATGCGACGCAATCTCGTCGCGCGCGGCGTCGGCCTGCGCGGTGCGGTTCCGCAACGGCAGGTTCAACTGGATACCCGCGCCGTAGACCGGATAGTCTCGACGGAACACCTGCCCGAGCGCGGTGCCATATCCGCCGGCATAGTACTGATCGAGGTTCGCGGTAACGGGATTGGCCGCGCCCGCGAGTCCGTTGTTTTGCGCAAAGGCGACCACATCCAACTGCGGTTTCAAATTGTTGCGCGAGCCTTCCAGAGCAATGCGCGTGTTCTCCGCTTGCAAGCCCGCCTGCAGCAGGTCCGGCCGCGTGGCGAGCGCGTCAGCGACAAGCTTCGCCGCATCGAGACGCACAACCTCCTTGGGGATTTCCAAAGCATCGGTCGGCACCACGCGCGCGTCGCGCACAGCGGCGTCGTCCAGGCCCTTGCGGAAGAGCACGCTCTTGAAGACCGCCTCCTGCTCTTCGAGCAGCGCGCGGGAATTGATCACCGCCTGCCGCGCGGTCAGCAGTCCGGCGTTGGCGCGCGTCACCTCGATCGTCGGCAGCGTGCCTTCCTCAACGCGCGCCTGCACCTCGCGCTTGAGCCACTCGGCCAATTGCAGATTCTCTTCCTGCACGCGCACATTGTCGCGCAAGCTGGCCAGATCGAAGTACAAACGCGCCACGCCGTACACCGTGCCGATGAGCTGCTGCTCGAAAAGCAGGCCGGCGATCTTTTCCTGGTTGGCGGCAATACGGATGTAGCGGCGGTTCAGGCTCCGGCCGAAGCCGCGCAACAGCGGCTGCGTCACCGTCAGCGCAAGCCCTGAAGTCACGTACGGGCTGTAGTTGACGTTCGTCGCGTTGATCGTATTGCGCGCGTTATCGAACTGTAGCGTGGCGCTCGCGCCGGTCGAAAAGCCTTGCGTCAAGCCGGCGTTGGCGTTCATCGCCGTAGCGATCACGTTCTCCGTGCCATACGAAGCGGGACTGATCTCCGGAGTCGACTGGTGCTGATAGTTCAAAGCGCCGCTGAGCGACGGATCGAAAACCGGCAGCGCCGTGCCCGTGCTGAGCGTGTTCTGGCCGAGGATCGACAGGTTCGATTGCGTGCTCACCAGGACGCCAAGCTCGGACGGATTGGTCGGGATGCTGTTGCCGCCGGAGGCCTGCGTGCCGAGATTGGTGAGCAGCGGACTGGCCGGCCCGCCGATGCCAAGCGGCGCTTCGGTTACCAGGTACTGCAAACCGCGCGTGGTCCCGCCGCCCTTCGTGCGCAGCAGATCCTGGTGCGCGGCGAGCAGGTTGTAGCGCTGCATTTCGACATCGAGATTGTTCTCAATCGCGATCGCGATCGCGTCGCGCAGGGAGAGATAGAGCTGCCCGGCCTTGAGCAGATCGGCGTAGCGCGACGTGCTGTTCCAGTTCGGCGCGGGCACTGGCGACGGCCGCCACGGCCGCGTGAACTTCATCCAGCCGCCGGGCGCATCGGCCGCTGGAACGGGGATGGCGAGCGCCGCGCAAAGCGCGACCGCAAGGAACGGCTGGAGCCGCATAGAAGAAGCTCCGCTCAACGCGCTTGCCTCCCGGCCGCCGGGTTAACGGCCTGGGCCGGCCGGAGCGGCTGCGCGTCGACGGCGACGCCTTCGCGCACCTGATCGTTCGGGTTCACCACCACCTTCATGCCTTCCTGGGCGCCCGCGAGCACTTCGATCTCCGCGCCGTTATCGCGCCCCACCCGCACCGGCTGGAAATGTACGCGGCCGGAGCCATCCACGGCGGCAACAAGCGTTCCCGCGGCCCGCGTAATCAGCGCCTCGGATGGAATCAGCAGCGGCGGGTCCTCGCGCTTGGCGCGGATGGTCACATTGGCGTACATGCCCGGCAGCAGTTCACCTTTCGGATTGGCGACCTGCACCTCGACTAACAAGGTGCGCGTGGCCGGATCAAGGGCCCCGGCCGAACGCGCAACCTGTCCTCCGAAAACTTTGCCTGGCAGTTCATTGAACGTCAGTTCGGCGCTCTGCCCGGTGCGGATCTCGTTCGCGTTCACCTGGGGCGCGTTGATGAACGTGCGCAGCGTGCCGGTCTGGGCGATGCGGAACAACATCGTGTTGCCCGCGTTGACCAGCGCGCCCTGATCGATGTTACGCAGCGTGATGACGCCGGCGAAAGGCGCGCGCACTTTCAGATAGCTGAACATCTGCTTGAGCCGCGCCAGATTGGCCTCGGCCGCGGCGACGGTGCTTTGCGCGGCGGAGACGCCCTTTTGTAACGCGTCGACCGCGGCGGAATCGGCCTGATAACGGGCCTGGTAAGTGTCGTTCTCCTGGCGCGAGACGATGCCGCGTTTTTCCAGGTTGCCGAAGCGCGCCGCGGAGACGCGCGACAACTCGCGGTTGGCCGTCCCCTGAGTCAGGTTCGCCTTGGCCTGTTCGAGCGCCGCGCGCGTCTGCTCCAGCGCCGACGCCGCCTGACGGACCTGCTGCGCCAGCTCAGGCGCTTCAATTTCCGCGAGCACCTGGCCCTGCGCCACGTGGTCGCCGATGTCGGCGTAGCGCCGCTTCACATAGCCGTCGGCGCGCGCCAACACGGGCGCTTCTGTGATCGCCTCCAGCGTGCCGGGCAGCACCGTGACCGCTTCGGCCGGAGCGCGCGTGACGGTTGCGGTGGGCACGATCGGCCGGGCCGCAATGGCCTGCCGCGCCTCGGCGGCCAGCACGTGCTCGCGCCGCAGCTTGGGCAGCAGTCCCACCGTAAAGCCGAGCACCAACAGGACCGCCAGCCCAACGCCCAACGCGCGCAGCAACCGCGTCCGCGGCTGCGGATGCAGCAGCGCCGGCACGTCGATGTGCGCCGCCCCGTGGCCCTGCCGCAGGTGCTGCAACTCGCGCTCGAGTTTCTCGATCTTTTCGAGCAGCCCGGCGTTCTCTTCGCTGGACTGCGGAGCTGCCAGGTCAGGCTTTTCCGGGATCATTCGTTTTCTTCCTTCACAATCAGTTCTTCATGATCGACCGGCGGCTTCGTACGCAGCAGGCTGTATACGATCGGCACCACGAACAGCGTGGAGACCGTGGCCACCATCAGGCCGCCAATCACGGCCCGGCCGAGCGGCGCATTCTGTTCGCCGCCTTCGCCCAGGCCCAACGACATCGGCAGCATGCCGAGGATCATGGCCGCCGCCGTCATCAGTACAGGCCGCAGACGGACCACGCCCGCCGAGAGCGCCGCGGCGCGGGCGTCCAGTCCCTCCCGCCGCTCGTCATTGGCGAAGACCACCATCAGAATGCTGTTCGCCGTTGCCACGCCGATGCACATGATGGCGCCCATCAGCGACGGCACGCTGAACGTCGTCTGCGTGACGAACAACATCCACACAATGCCCGCCATCGCGCCCGGCAGCGGCATCAGGATGATGAACGGGTCGAGCCACGACTGGAAATTCAAAACCATCAGCAGGTAGACCAGCGTCACGGCCAGGATCAGTCCGAGCCCCAGACGCCGGAACGAGCTTTGCATCGTGTCGTACTGGCCGCGCACCTGCATGGCGGCGCCGGGCGCCAGCTTGGGCCGCAGGCTGTCCACGATCGAGCTGACCTTGCCGCCGACCGTGCCGAGATCGCTGCGGTCGACGTTGGCGTAGACGTCGAAGGCAGGCTGGACGTTATAGTGGCTGACGATCAGCGGCGCCTGGCCGCGCACGGTCGTGGCGACGTTGCCAAGCAATTGCGTGGAGGAGGGCACCGCGCCCGGATTGCCGTAACCCGCCGAGGACTGCGCCGGACCGGGCGGCAGGCTCGCGATGCTGGCCGTCGGATTGGCCTGCGCGTTCGCCTGGGCGCTGCCCGAATTCCTGGTCAGGCCGCCGGAGTTGACCGGCGTGCGCAGCAGGACATCGAGCGAGGGCACGGCGTATTGCGGCGTCTGCACGCCGATCGAATAGTTCACGCCGTTGCTCCAGTTCACCCAGTAGCTCGGCGCCACCTGCGTGCTGCCGCTCAACGAAATCAGCATGCTCGAACTCACGTCCTGCTGGGACATCCCCAACTGGGCCGCGCGCGTGCGATCGACATTCACGCGGATTTCGGGGTAATCGACAATCTGGTGAATGTGCACGTCCGCCGCGCCCGGCACGCGTTCCATCTGGCGCTGTAGCTCCTGCGCCATGGCGTAATTGGCCGTGGCGTTGCGGCCGGTCACCTGCACATCGATCGGCGCCGGCAGCCCGAAGTTGAGAATCTGGCTGGTCATGTTGGCGGCTTCGAAATAGATCGTCGCGTTGGGGAAGCGCGTGCGCAGACGCTGCCGCAGCAGCGCCACGTATTGCGCCGCCGGTTGCTTGTGATCTTCCTTCAGCGCGATCTGAATGTCGCCATCGCCCGGGCCGGTGTTCTGGTTGTCGCCCAGCGCGAGATTGATGCTGCTGAACGGCAATCCGATATTGTCGAGGATCGTGTCCAGGTCGCCCGGCGCGACGGTTGCGCGGATCTCGTCTTCCACTTGCGCGAAGAGCATCTCGGTCTGCTCGATGCGCGTGCCGGAGGGCGCGCGGACATGCAACCGGATGAGCCCAGCGTCAACGTCGGGAAAGAAGTCGCGTCCTACGAACGGCGCCAGTCCCAGCGAGGCGAGCGACAGGCCGAAAAAGCCGATTAGCACCGGCCGGCGGTGCGTGAGGCTCCACTCCAGGAAGCCCGAGTACGTGTCGCGGAAGCGGCCAAAGCCGCGGTTGAAGGCGAGATGGAAGCGATAAAAGAAGCCGTGGCCCGCCGCGCTCTCGCTCTCCGTCTCGCCGTGCTCGCCGCTTTGATAGCGCGCGATCTCCGGCCGCAACAGGTAATAGACAAGCGTCGGCACCAGCGTTCGCGATAGCAGGTACGAGGCCAGCATCGCGAAGACCACCGCCAGAGCAAGCGGCGTGAAGAGGAAGCGCGCCGCACCGGTCAGCAACAGCACCGGAACGAACACGATACAGATCGCCAGCGTGGAAACGAAGGCCGGCACCGCGATCTGCGATGCGCCATCCAGCACGGCGCGCACCATCGGCTTGCGCATGGCCATGTTGCGGTGCGTGTTTTCCAGCTCCACCGTCGCGTCGTCCACCAGGATGCCGACGGCCAGCGCGAGGCCGCCGAGCGTCATCGTGTTGATCGTCTCGCCGAGCTGGTTCAGCACGATCAGCGACACCAGGATCGAGAGCGGGATGGAGATGCACACGATCAGCGTGCTGCGCCAGCTTCCGAGAAACAGCAGGATCATCAGCCCGGTGAGCAGCGCGGCGATACCCGCTTCCTTCAGCACCGACTGAATGGCGGCGCGTACGAAGAGCGACTGGTCGAAGAACGTCCGGACCTTCAGGTCGCTAGTCAAGCCGGCGAGAATCGGCTTCAACTGCTTCTTCACTTTGTTGACGATGTCAAGCGTGGAGGCCTGCCCGTTGCGCATCACGGTGAGCAGCGCGCCGCGCTGGCCGTCCTTGCGGATGATGTTGGCCTGCACCGCAAAGCCGTCGCGCACCTGCGCGATGTCGCGCATGTAGACGACCGACCCGTTAACGGTCTTCACCGGCAGGCTGTTCAGTTCATCCACCGTGCGCGGACTGCTGTTCACCTTGATCTGGTACTCGCGGTCGCCGAATTTCGCCGTGCCCGCCGGCAGGATCAGGTTCTGCTGGCTCAAGGCGTTCGAGATGTCGATCGGCGAGAGGCCCCGCGCCTGCATGGCATCGGGGTTCAGATCGACCATTACCTGTTTGAACTTGCCGCCGAAGGGCAACGGGATGGTGGCGCCCTGGACGGTGGCGAGCTGGGTGCGTATGAAGTTCTGCCCCAGGTCGGCGATGGCCTGCTCGCTCAGAACCGAACTGCTGAGGCCGATCTGCAGGACCGGCACGGAAGACGCGTCGTATTTGAGGACGTTCGGTGGCGTCTGGCCCGGAGGCAGCGCGCGCAGGACGCTCTCGCACGCCGCCGAGACCTGGCCGAGAGCCATGTCAATCCGGACGTTGGGCTGGAAGTAGAGCCGGATGACCGCGGATCCGTTGTAGGATTGCGACTCGATGTGCTCGATGTCGTTGACCGTGGTCGTCATGCCGCGTTCATTGACGGTGACGATGCGTTTCTCCATCTCCTCCGGCGAAATGCCCGTATAGGTCCAGATCACGCTGATGACGGGAATGTCGATGTAGGGGAAGATGTCCACCGGCATGGTCACCATCGCCGCTCCCCCCAGCAGGAGGATCAGGAACGCCATCACGATGAACGTATAGGGTCGGCGGAGCGCCAGTCGGACAATCCACATGTATGCTGTACCTGCGATGTTGGCCCGGGAACGGGTGGAAACTACAGTATTTCGGGTGAAACAGCCCTGCTTTTATCGGATGACACTTGCGCGGGCCGGCGATATGGCCCTTTGGGGCTAAACGACCTCCCGCTAAACACGAGTTGCCCGTATTGGCGGGAGCGTCGACGGGGCGCGCCGCTCAGGGCAGGTGCACAATGCCGCGCTGGATGGCGGCCGTGGCGGCCTGCGTCCGGTCTTCCACGCTCAGCTTGCCGAGGATACTCTTTACGTGGTTCTTGACAGTGTGCTCGGCGATGTTCAGCACATAGGCAATCTGCTTATTGGCGAGTCCTTTGACAATCAGTTCCAGCACCTCGAGTTCGCGCGCGCTCAACGTAGGACCGGGTTCCTGAGCCTGTAACGCGGCCAGTACCTCCTCGGGCAAATAGCTCTCACCCGCCGCGACCGCGCGCACGGCGTTCAGCAGGTCGTCGTGCAGCACGTCTTTGGTGAGATAGCTCGCCGCGCCGGCGTTCAGCGCCCGCCGGATGTCCTCGTCGCCGCCGTAGGTGCTCAGACAGATCAGCCGCGCCTCGGGAGCGGCGGCCCGGATAGCCGCCACCGCCTCGATCCCGCCCAGCACCGGCATGCGTACGTCCAGCAAGCCGACGTCCGGCCGCGTCTCGCGAAACAGATCGACCGCCTCCTGCCCGTTCGCCGCTTCGGCGACAACTGTCATATCCGGCTGCGCGTTGAGAATCGTGGTGATGCCGACACGCGCGATCAGATGGTCTTCGGCGACAAGGATACGAATGGGCGTTTCAGTTTTCATGCTGCGGGGTTACCTCCAGCCGGACGTCATGGCTCCGGCGCGGATGCGGTGGAGCGCCGCGGTTGCGCCGGCCGGATGGTGATTTCCACCAGGGTACCCGAGCCGGGACGGCTCTCCAGATGGAATATTGCACCGATGCGCGTCGCGCGTTCCTGCATTCCCAGTATTCCGAAATGGCCGGCTGCCGGGTCAAATGTGCCCTGCGGATCGAAGCCCTGGCCGTCGTCGCGGATCGCCAACCGCACTTCGACCGCCGCGCCATTGTGGATGTAATCGAGCCGCACCCAGGCATTCTTCCCGCCGGAGTGATGAGCGGCGTTGTGCAAGGCCTCCTGCGCCACGCGCAGCAGGTGCTGCTCTTCTTCATCCGGCAACTTCAGGGGCTCGCCGGCAGTCTCCACGTGCACCTTCAAGCGAGAGCCGGCGGCCCACAGCGGCGCGGCCGACGTCAGCGCTTCGGCGAGCGATTGGCCCTGGAGCACAGCCGCGCGCAGGTCCATCACCGAACGCCGCGCTTCGGTCAGACTGTGATGCACCATTTTGCGCGCCAGATCCAGGCTGCGGCGCGCGCCGGCGGCATCTTCCGTCAACCGCAGCGAGATGGCGTCGAGCAGCGTGGAAAGCCCGACAAAATCTTGCGCCAGCGTATCGTGCAACTCCCGCGCCAGCCGCGCGCGTTCGTTCAACACAAGTTGGAAACGCGCCCGCAACGTCCGCAACCGCAATTGCCATGCGCCCCATAGAGCGCCGAGCAATACCAGGCTCATCAGGGCCGCGAACCACGCCGTCTGGTAGTAGTGCGGCCGCACCGTAAAGGCGTACGCCGCATCCGCCACGGCTCCTCCGGCGTCGGCGCGTACGTGAAAGACATAGTGGCCAGGAGCGAGATTGCTGTAGCCGGCCGTGCGCCGCGCGCCGCTGATGACCCAGTCGCGGTCGACGCCGTCCAGGCGAAACATATATCGCACCGCCTCGGGCGCGCGCAGATGAATACCCGTGTAGCGGAAGATGACGCGCCCGTCGCCGGGCCCAAAGACGTTGCCATGCGGACCGTCCGGCGGCTGGCCGTCGAACTCCACCAGCGAGATGAGCAGCGACGGCGCCCGGCGGTCGTGCACGGTCGTGGCGGGATTCAGCAGCGCCAGTCCTTGCGCGGTCGGGAACCACAGCCAGCCGTCGGAGGTCAGCTCGCCGCTGCCGGAGGCGTACGCCGGCGCGCATTGCGCACTGCGCAGGCCGTCCGAAATGCCCAGCAGCTCGGCCTCGATCTTCTTCGACCGGCCCGCCGCGAAGGCTTCCAGGCTGGCCCGCCGGACGCGGCAAACACCTTGGGTGGCGCCCAACCAGAGGTCGCCGGCCCGGTCTTCGATAATGATGGCGATGTTGTCGGCCGGCAGTCCTTCCGAGGGTCCAAAGCGGTAGAATTGCCCGTTGCGCCGCCAGACCAGCCCGCCGCCGACCGTGCCGATCCACAGCGAGCCGTCGCGTCCCGCGCGCAGGCTGCGGAATTGCTCGGCGGGCAGGCCGTCCGCGGTCGTGTAATGGCGGACGCGCCCGTCGCGAACTTCCCACAACTCGCCGCCGAAGCTGATCGCCCACAGCGCGCCGTCCGGCCCATTGGCCACCGCCACAACGCCGTCATTTGTGTTCGGCCCGCCGCCGGCAACGTGGACTCCGCGACCACGTTCGATGCGGAACAGCCCGCCCGGCGAGGCCGCCCAGAGTGCGCCGGAGCTCGCTTCCAGAACGTCGAGCACCAGGCGGCGGTGCAACGCGTCCGGCACCGGCAACCGGCGGACCTGGCCATCCTTGATCGCCACCGCGCCTTCGCGTGTCCCGACCAGGAGCGACCCGTCCGCGCCGTCGCGGATGGAGAAAATCTCGTTGCTGGGCAGGCCGTTGGACGTCGAGTAGTGAATGTTCGGCTCCGGCCGGAAGCGGAACAGGCCGCGATCGTGGAAACCGATCCACACCGCGCCGGAGCGATCCTGATGAATCGCCGTCGGTTTGTCGCCGGGCAACCCTTCCAGGCGCGAGTACAGCGTGAAGCGGCCGTCATGGTAAGAGTTCAGACCGGTATTCGTGCCCACCCACAGGTCGCCTTCCCGGTCTTCGAAGAGCGACCGGACCCAGTCCTGTTCGTCGTTCGTCCCGCCGGCGAGCCCCACGAACCGGCCATGCTCCAGGCGCGCCAGCCCGCCGTTCGTGCCGGCCCACAGCGCACCATGCCGGTCGCGCCACAGCGCCCGGACGAAGTTGTCGGGCAGACCGTCGCGTGTCGTGTAGCGGCGTATTTCGTTTTGACCCGGAGCGACGGCCAGAAGGCCGTCGGTGAAACCCGCCCAAACGGTGTTGTCCTTGTCAACCCACAGCGCCGTGGCCGTGCTGCCCCGAAGCCGTGCGGCCGGGACGGCAATGCGTGCGCGTCCGTTGTGGACGCGAAAGATTCCGCGGAACCCCGCCACCCATAGCGCGCCGTCGGGCGCGGTCCGGACCAGCCGCGCGTTGTGCCGGGCCGCCGCCGGCTCAAACTGGGCCTCCCGCGCGCGATCGCCTCGCACCTCGCAAACCGTATCGCCGGCGACGGCCCAGATCGTGCCATCCGGCCGCTCGTGCGGGCGCGCTCCCGCGGCGGCCAGCGCTCCAACCGCTGCATCGGGCAGGCCGTCGGCACGCGTCAGAGTGCGAAAGACGCCGCCCTTGTAGCGCACCAGGCCCGCCGGCGTGCTGATCCACAGCGCTCCGTCGTTACCCACGGCCAGGCTCAAGACAATGTTCGAAGGCAAAGCGCCCGAGCGCCGGTTGAAAGGCGTGAACTCGTAGCCGTCGAAACGCGCCAGCCCCTCGTCCGTCCCGATCCAGAGGTAACCGTCGGGCGTCTGCGCGAGGGCCCGCACCGTGTCCTGCGGCAGACCGTCCTCCTGGCTCCAGACGCGATGAATCGCCTGCGTCACTTTACGCGACGGGTCGAGCGCACGCGCGGCGGGCCATGCGGCCAGTGCCAGCATCGCGAGCGCAACCGGTCGCCGGAAAGCGGAAGACATCACTTTGCAGTGTATCCGCGCGGGGCCAGTGACGGAACCAAACCGGGCGCGCCGCCGGACGAACGGCCGGCCTAGAACAACACGCGCAGCGCAAGTTGCACCGTGCGTGCCGCTTCCGCCGAAGAGACGACGCCGAAGTCGGCGTTACCGAGCGTGTGGCCGGGCGTGTCGAAATTGGCGTGGTTCAGCACGTTGAACAGCTCGCCGCGCAGTTCCGTGGCCCAGCGTTCGGTGTGCTGGAAACGCTTCGTCAGCGTGACGTCGACGGTCTTCCAGGCCGGACCGCGCAACGCCGAGCGCGGCGAGTTGCCGAAGGTATAGGGCGCGGCGCTTTGGAATGCGGCGGTGTCGAACCAGTGCGCCAGACTCTGCGCGCCGAACGACGGATCCGTAATCAGGTTGGGCCGCATGGCGCCCGCGGAGAACGAGTTGCTGCGGTTCACCGAGTCGAAGACGGTAAACGGCTGGCCCGACTGCAAGTTGGCGAGCACGCTGGTTTGCCAGCCGCCGAACAGCGCATCGGCGAAGCGGTGCCCGGCAATCCGCGGCGCCGAGTAGAGCACGGTGACCACGCCGCGGTGCGGGATGTCGCTGCCGCTCAGGCCCTTGTCCAGGCGGCGGTTGTAGGCGTCCATGTAGCTGCCCGGATCGCCGTATTCGTTGGCCGCGGCCGCGTCGTCGAGGAACTTCGAAAGCGTGTAGTGCGCCAGAAACGAGAAGCCATGGCTGAAACGCCGTTCGAGCTTGATGAAACCGGCGTTGTAGGTGGAATTGCCGACCGGCGGGTTGATGACGGAGACATTCGTGAACTGCGGGAACGGACGCCGCCATTGCAGATTGCCGGGACCGAGGAGCGCGTCCGGCACCTGGTCGATGGAGAGATCGCCGGCCGTGAGGTGATGGCTCACGTTGCCGATGTAGCCAAGTTCGAGCACGAGGTTGGGCGCAATCTCGTCCTGGACGTCGAGGTTGTATTGATACGAGACCGGCGTGGGCCGGTGGCGGTCGAAGTACGTCACCGCCGTGTTCGGTTTGCCATTGAATACGACGGCGCCGAAGCCGGGTGTGCCAATTGCCAGCCGCGTGTAGGCAGGAAAGCCGTTGCGCAACACCAGCGCGGAGGCGGTGTCGGCGTTGGACGCGACGAGGCTCAGGCTGTCGCCAAAGCCCAATGCCGCCGCGGGCCCGACGCTGTTGCTCACCATCGGCCCGTAGAAGATGCCAGCGCCGCCGCGAATGACGAGGTTCTTCAGAAAGGGCGCGTTGTAAGCAAAGCCGAGGCGCGGGCCGAAGTTGCGGTAGGTGGAATCGAAGGCGCTCGACGGCGTGCCGTTGAGCCCGGCGAAAGTCACCACGCCAGGCGTGCCGGAGACCGGGTTGATCGCTGTGGGATCGAAGGAGTTCATGCGGCCGGCGTCGACCGTGCGCGGCAGCTCCACCTCCCAGCGCAAACCGGCGTTGATGGTCAGCCGATTGGTGACGCGGTAATCGTCCTGGGCAAAGGCGGCGTAATAGGAAGCGTGCGAAGCGATCGTGTCCAGGTTCTGAAAGCCCGCCGTGTACGCGTTGCCGGTGAGGAAGCTGGCGAAGGCATCGCCGGTGCCGGAGACACCCGGCTGGCCGGTGATCTGGCGTGTGAAGGCGAGACTGCCCGACGACGTGGTGTCGTCCGTTTCGCGGTTCGATCCGCGACGGTATTCGAAGCCGGTTTTGAAAGCGTGCTTGCCGTGGTATTTCGAAAGCGAGTCGAGAACCTGCGTGTCGGTAATCGGCGTCTGAATCCGCGCCACGGCGGCGTTCGTGGTGCCCTGCGCGCCGAGCAGCGCGTAGCCGTTGACGTTGATGGTTGGGAACGCGGCGCCGCTCACGCCGGTGAGACCGAGCGCTTGCGCCAGGCCCTGCCCCGCGCCCGGACGGCGCTGGATAAAGGCGCGGCGGTCGTAGCTGAACGAGAGATTATTGACCAGCTCCGCCGAGAAGGTGTGCAGATGGCTCGCCAGGAAGCTCTGGACGCGCCCGTCGGTGGTGGCCGCGCCGGGGTCGGCGACAGACATGCCATAGGAACCGTCGTCGCGCTGGTTGTAGTCGTTGATGTAGTAGCGCGCCGTCAACTGGTCCTTATCCGCCAGGCGGTGATCGAGCTTGCCGACGACGATGTCGCGGCGCAGCGTGGAGTGGCTGTTGGCGCCGAAGTTATTGGAAATGCCGCTCGTTGAAATGCGATTCGGCAGCGGGTAATACGCGGCGGCCTTCAACGCCACCGGGTCGAGACTCGCCAGCGGAATGACGTTGCCGGCGAAGGGCTGCTTCTTTCCGCCCGCCAGCGAGGCCGGGTCATAGACAACAGGCGTGAACGCCGAGAAGTCGCCCTGCCGCTCAGCGAGCGTGGGCACGGTCGACAGCACCGGGCTGCCGTACGCCTCGCGCGTCTCCTCCCAACTGGCGAAGAAATGCGTACGGTCCTTGATGACCGGGCCGCCGATCGACCCGCCGAACTGGTGCAAGTTCAGCGGAGGCGCGGCGGCGGCGAAAAAGTTGCGCGCGTCGAGAGCGTTGTTGCGCGCGTACTCGAAGACGCTGCCATGCAGGTCGTTCGTACCCGAGCGCGTGGACAGCGCGACGATGCCGCCGGTGGAATGGCCGTACTCCGCCGCGTAGTTATTGGCGATGACGCGAAACTCCTCCATGGCGTCCAGCGGCAGGCTGGTCTGCTGCTGCGGGCGCGTAACGCCGACCGCGTTGGTGACGTTGCCGCCATCGAGCGTGAAATCCTGATTGCGCGCGCGTCCGCCGGAAACCGAGAAGACGGGATAGTTCTCCGCGCCTTCGCCGGCCGTGATCATCACAACGCCCGGCGACAGGTTCACGAGCGACGTCGCCGCCCGGTTGCCCACGGGCAGATTGTCGATCATTTTATGATTCACGAGCTGGCCGACGCTGGACGATTGCGTCTCAAGTTGCATGAGGTCCGCCGTCACGTCGATGGCTTGGTTGTTTGCGCCGACTTGCAGGACGAAATCCGCCGCCAGGGTTTGCGCGACCTCGACGGTGAGGCCCCGGCGCACCTCCGGCGCAAAGCCGGCGGCATGCACCTCGATGCGCCAGATGCCGGGCAGTAGAGCCGTCGCCCGGTACAGACCCTCCGGATTCGTCCGCAGCGTTTGCGAAACGCCGGAGTCCTGGCTGACAACCTTCACCTCCGCGGCGGCGACGGCCGCACCCGAGGCATCGACAACGCGCCCGGTCAGCGTGCTGGACCCGACCTGCGCGGCCAGCGGCAGGGCGGTGAACAGCAACGTGAGCGACGGCACGGACAGCAGGCAACGGTAATGCACGATGGTCCTCCGCTACGGGCGCAACCACGAACAGTTCTGGGATGAGTTGGTGAATGGAAATCTAGCGGCAGCAGCGACAACACGCCGCCGTAGCAGGACGGACCGACACGAGCCAACAAATCATACAGACATAGTGCAGTATGATCTAGTCAATGTCAATGGGGATTTGGCAAATTATGCAGACCGTCTCCCGCTGCCAGTGCGGGCGCCGGTTCCATATAATGCCCTGGTGGCTTTATTCGACCGTTTGGTTGCCCGGCGAGCGCGCTGGTATCTGCTCGCCCTGCTCTTCCTCATCACCACCAACAACTACCTGGACCGGATTGTGCTCGGCATCGTGATCCCGAGCATCATGAAGGATCTCCACTTCACGGAGCTCGAATACGGCTACGTGGTGAGCGCCTTCCAGTTCTCCTACGCCATCGGCTTCCTGATTATGGGACGCTTCATCGACCGTTTCGGAGCGCGTATCGGCTACGTGCTTTCCATCGGCTGGTGGAGCGTCTCGGCGGCGTTGCACTCGACGGTGCGCAGCGCCGTGCAGCTCGGCTTCTGGCGCGGCATGCTGGGGCTGGGTGAGAGCGGCAACTTTCCGGCCGCGATCAAAGCCGTTTCCGAGTGGTTCCCCAAGCGCGAGCGCGCCTTCGCGACGGGCATTTTTAACGCCGGCTCGAACGTGGCGACGATGGTGGGCCCGCCGGTGTTCGTCTGGATCGCCGCGCATTGGGGCTGGCGGACGTGCTTCCTGGTCACGCCGGTGATCGGCACGATCAGCCTGACGCTGTGGTGGCTCATGTATCGCTCGCCCGCCCGGCACCGCTGGGTGACGAGCGAAGAGCTGGCGCTGATTCAAAGCGACGTGGACGAGCGCAATGGCGAGCCGCCCGTGCCGTGGACGCGCGTGATCCGTCTGCGCCAGACCTGGGGCTGCATTCTGGCGAAGTTCTTCAGCGACCCGGTGTGGTGGTTCTACCTCACGTGGCTGGCGTTGTACTTCAAGACGGCCCGCGGGCTCAGCCTGAAAGAGATCGGTTGGGCGCTGCCCGCGATCTACCTGATGGCGGATTTCGGCAGCGTGTTCGGCGGCTGGCTGTCGGGCTGGCTGATCCGGCGCGGATGGGGCGCGGCACGGGCGCGCAAGGCCTGCATGTTCGGTTTCGCCCTGTGCATGCCGGTGGCGGCGACCTCGGTGATGATGCCGAAAACGTGGATGGCCGTGGCGCTGATCAGCCTGGCCACCAGCGCGCACCAGGCCTGGTCCGCCAACCTTTACACGCTCACGTCCGACATTTTTCCGAAGAGCGCCGTGGCGTCGGTCACCGGGCTCGGCGGATTCATGGGCGGCATGGGCGGCGTGCTGTTCACGGCGCTGCTGCCCGGCTACCTGGTGACGCATTTCGGCTACGGGCCCGTGTTCGTCATCATGGGCAGCGGCCACCTGGTGGGCTTTGCCTGCGCGCATTTCCTGCTGGGCAAGATGCAACGCGTCACGGCATAGCGGCGCATTTCCGCGAATCTCCGGATCGGCTCTAGCCGCGCCGGCAAGGCCCGTTTCGGCTTCCACCACGGATCTCAACGTGCGTCGAGTGCCGATCCTGTTTCAAACAATTCGACAGATTTCTGTTTTCATACGAAGAGAAATCGAATAGAATCGAAATGTCGGAAGACAGCACTTTCTCGCGTCTGACGTTCATCCTTCGTCGATCGGGAAGGGGCCCACTCCACCTTGTTATCAAGGCTTTCCCGCCGGCCGTACCGCCAAAATACGGCCGGCGATTTTCTTTTTCCAGGGATCTTCACAAGCGCGCAGTGCCCCACCGGAGCGTGGAGTGGCCACTCATCCGGGAACGGAGCCGCGACCGTAAGGGAGTGGTGGCATCTGCTTGTTTATCAGTCAATTGCGGCGCACTTGCCCGCTCTCTCACGTTCGCGGTTCGGTGCTGAAAGCCCGTGCCAGCCACCTGCGCACGCCTTCACGCTCCCGCGAGAACAGCGCCAAACCAGTCCACGCCATTTCCAAAATCGCTTTAGTTGCCCGCCGCCCAATACGCGCGGTGGCCGATGTAATCGGGGTCGGGCAGATTGGCGAGAATGATGCGCCGCAGCTCGAGGATGTCCACTTCGCCGGTGTTCCGGTACAACACCTTGCCGTCCGGCGCGATCAGCATGGTGAACGGTACGCCCGATTCCCACTTGGCGTCGAACGCGGCTTGCATGGCGTAAGTATCGTCGGAAGCGAACTGCAGATTGCGCGAAGAGGCGTGCTCCTTCTCGAGCGCCTTCAGCACGCCCGGCCTCTCGTCGGGCAGGTTCGCTGAAACCGTGACGAAATCGAAGTCGCGCTTACGGTACATGCGCCACGTGGTCTGCAGCGCGGGCATCTCCACCAGACACGGACCGCACCAGGTGGCCCAGAAGTTCACCAGCAGCAGCTTGCCCGTCGGGTTTGCGCGCAGTTTTTTCAACCCGTCCGCCGTCACGTCGTCGACCTTCACGGGCTCGGCTTCGATCTGGCGCAGCAGCTCGAGCCGGCTCGAAGATTTCGACTTCCACTTCGTCGAGCAGCCGAAGACGCCGGTATGCGGCACCTTCACCGGCTGGCCGGCGAGCAGCGCGTCGATGGCGGCGCGTGCGTCCCGCGTCTTCACCAGCGACTCGCGCTGGCTGTTGTCGACGCGCCCTTCGAAGCGCAGCTTCCGTTGCGCGTCGAAGATGAAAACGTGTGGCGTAGCCTTCGGCCCGTAGGCGTTGGCCACCGCCTGCGTCGCGCCGTCGTAGAGATAGGGGAAGTTGAAGTGACGGTACGCGGCGCGGATCTTCATCTCCTCAAAGCTGTCGCTGACGTCGGTGTACCCGAGTTCGTCCAGCCGTACGGCGTCGGGATCGTTCGGCTCGATGGCGACGAAGGCAACGCCCCTGCCGGCGTAATCGGAGACGAGTTGTTTGATGCGGGTCTCGTACAATTGCGCCGTCGGGCAATGGTTGCAGGTGAAGATGACGGCGAGCACTTTGCTCGACGCGTACTCGCTGAGCGTGTGCGTTTTGCCGTCGATGCCCGGCAAGGAGAAGTCCGGCGCGGGCGAGCCGAGCGCCAGCGTCGGGTGAGCGTTATCGTCGGCGGCGTAGCAGCAAGCCGCGGCCAGCAGCACCGTCGCAGCACCAACAGTCCATCGCGTCATGGCAAATCTCCCGTAGTCTCCGGTCGGCCGCCCGGCATTTGTTCTCCATCATACCCGCCTCTCCGTCCGGCGCCGGGGCAAAAAGAACGGACAAATCAGAGGAAATCCAATGGTAGGATCGCCGTATATGCTCGACGTAACCGGCATGCTCTGCGTCTGTCTGGCTATTCTGCTGTTCGCCGCTTTTGTGATCTGGGCGATCAACGACGCCCAACGCCGGCGCAAATCCGCAGTGCTCGTGTGCATCGCGGTCGTGTTCTTCTTCCCGTTCCGATGGATTGCCTGGCTGCTCTTCCGGCCGCCGCTCGAAGAGCAGAGCTTGCCTCACGCGAGATAGCGCCACTCAGGCCGTTCGCGGCGCTTCCCACTGCGCGGACTTTTCGGAACGGAACAGCGCTTCAATCACGGCCATGTTGCCCAGCGCGTTTTCGAGTGGCGTCGGCACATCACCGCCCTCCAGAATGGCGCGCGAGAAAGCGTCGCCCTGGAGTGCGTACTGATTGCACGTGGGGAACTCTTCGGTGCGCAGAGTCGTGCCCAGGAAGTCGCCGCCGATATCAACGGAAATGTGTGACGGGCGGTCCGGCGGCGCATTGAAAGGAATCGGGATCTCGATGCGGCCCTTCGTGCCGAGGATCTGCATGCGCTGGTAGTTCACCAATTGCGTGCTGCACATGAAACTGGCTTGGCAGGAGCCGAAGTCGAGCAGCGCCGAAGCCAGCCGGTCGACGTCGAAGTTCGGATCGCGTTCGACAAGCGCTTGCACACGCGCGGGTTCGCGTCCGAGGATGAAGCGCGAAAGCGTGATGGGATAGCAGCCGATGTCCATCAACCCACCGCCGCCCCACGCGGCGACGTTCCGCACGTTCGCGGGATCGAGATTGAAATAGCTGAAGGCGCCGAGGATGGCGCGCACTTCGCCGATCTCGCCCGAGCGCGCGATCTCGCGGGCGCGCAGCCACTGCGGATGCGAGTGGACCATAAACGCCTCGCCGATCTTGACGCCCGTCGCCTCGCGCACGGCGATCAGTTCACGGCACTCTTTCACCGTCAGCGAAATGGGCTTCTCCGAAAGCACATGCTTGCCCGCACGCGCGGCCTGCATGGCCCACGGCACATGCAGATGGTTCGGCAGCGGGATGTAGACCGCATCGATCGCCGGGTCGGCGAGCAGGGCTTCGTAGGACCCGTAGGCTTTCGGAATCCCAAGCTTGGCGGCAGCCTCTTGCGCGCGTTCCAGACCGCGCGAAGCGATCGCGGCGATCTCGCACAGGCCGCTTTGCTGCATGCCCGGGATGACTTTGGTGACGGCGATCTTGGCGACGCCGAGGACGCCCCAACGGACTTTCGTGGCCATGCGAATAGTCTCTCGCAATTGCGGGGCGGAATCAGAATCAACGCTCTTAGTCCAGCCGTTTGTGGAAGCGCAGCGCGCTCGAGGCGAGAATCGCCACGCCGAATACGCCCAGCATCAGCATCTGGAACCACAGCGCATCGAGGCCGGCACCCTTCAAAAAGACGCCGCGTACAATGTCCATGAAGTAGCGCAGCGGATTCAGGTAGGTCACCCACTGCACCGGGAGCGGCATGTTGCGGATCGGAAAGATGAAGCCCGACAGCATGAACGCCGGCTGAATGAAAAAGAACGACGTCATGGACGCCTGCTGCTGCGTGTGGCTGACCGTCGAGAGGAACAGGCCCAGGCCGAGCATGCTCAGCAGGAACAGCGCGGTGGCGCCGGCGAGCAGCAACACGCTGCCGCGGAATGGCACGTGGAAAATGAGCAGCGCGAGCGTCGTCACGAAGGCCGATTCGAAGAAGCCGATCGCGGCAAAGGGCAGCGTCTTGCCGATCATCAATTCGAATGGGCGGATCGGCGTCACCATGATCTGCTCCATGGTGCCGATCTCCTTCTCCCGCACGATCGACATCGCCGTCATATTCAGCGTGACGATCATGATGATGTTGACGACGATGCCGGGCACGAAGTAGTTGCGGCTCTTCAGATCGGGATTGAACCACACACGCGTCGCGGGCTCGACGCTCGGCACGGCCACGCGCACCGGGCCGTTGCGCGTGGCGTCGACCAGGCGCGCTCCGCGCTGGCTGGCGAGCGTCTCGGCGTTGAACCCCGCGATCACGCCGGTGGCGTAGTTGCCCACGATGGAGGCCGTGTTCGAGTTCGAGCCGTCGACCAACACTTGTACCCCGGTCTGCTTCATGCGGCTGATGTCCGCACCGAAGTTGTAAGGCACACGCACGATGGCGTCCACCTTGCTGCGGTCCAGCAACTCCTGCGCCTCCTGCTCATCGTGCGCCACCGCGGTCAGGGTAAAGTACGGCGTGCCTTCAAACTTGCGCAGCAGCGCGCGGCTCTGCTCGGTGTGGTCCATGTCGAGCCACCCCAGCTTGACGTTGTTCACGTCCAGGCTGACGGCGAAGCCGAAGATCAACATCTGCAGAATCGGCGGGACGAACATGACGCCGCGCAGCTTCGGATCGCGCAGCGATTGCCGGATCTCTTTTTTCAGGATTTCGTAGATGCGTTCCCACATAGTGTTTCAGGCGATCTTCGGACGGAGTTTCTTGTTCGCGATGGCAAAGACGATCACCGCATAGACCAGCAGGAACAGCAGGTTGGTCCACAGCAGATGCAGGCCGATGCCCTTCAGAAAGACGCCCTGCAGGATGGCGACAAAGTAGCGCGCCGGGAAGATGAACGAGATCTGCCGGATGATCCAGGGCATATTGTCCAGCGAGTAGATGAAGCCGGAGAGCAGGAACGACGGCAGGAACGAAGTCAGCAGCGCGAGTTGAAACGCGACCTGCTGCGTGCGCGCGACCGTCGAAATCAGAATGCCCCAGCACAGCGCGCCGAACAGGAAGAGCATCGACGCGACCGTCAGCAGCACGACGCTGCCGCGCAACGGCACATGGAACACGCCCAGTCCGAGCACCAGCGCCAGCACCATGTCCGCCATGCCCAGCACGAAGTACGCGCACAGCTTGCCCATCAACAGTTCGATCGGCCGTACCGGCGTGGAGAGCAACTGCTCCATCGTGCCGTTCTCCCACTCGCGCGCAATGGTGAGCGAGGTGAGCATCGCGGCAACGATCATCAGGATGACCGAGATCAGACCGGGGATGATGAAGTTCTTCGATTTGAGTTCGGAGTTATAGAGCATGCGCACGCGCACGTCGACGGGCAGTTTCACTTTCGGCGTGCCGTGCAGCGCAAGCTCGCGGTCGCGGACCTCGGTGGAATACGTTGCAATGAGCGCGCTCGCATAGCCCGATGCGATCGACGCAGTGTTCGAGTCCGAACCATCAAGGATAAGCTGCACCTGCGCGGCGCCATCGGAAAGCACGGTACGGCCGAAGTCTTTCGGGATGACCAGCGCGGCCAGGATCTTGCTCTTGTTGATGCTCCTCTCGATGGACGGATACGTGGCGTTCAGGTCGAGGATGTTGAAGTAGCGCGAGCCCTGGAAGTGCGCAATCAGATCGCGGCTCTGCGGCGTACGGTCCTGATCGTAGACGGCGGCCGGAATCTTATCGACGTCCAGCGTGAGAGCGTAGCCGAACAGCAGCAGCAGCATGGCGGGAATCGCCAGCGCCAGCGCCAGGCTGCGCCAATCGCGCACGATATGCACGCCTTCCTTGCGAAAAATGGCGTAAAAGCGGCGGAATTTCATTGCCCTTCCTCAGCTTCCTGGCGTTCGATCGAGGTAACGAAAACGTCCTCCATCGTGGCGCCGGAACCGATTTCGCCCTTCAGTTCGTCCGGAGCGCCGAGGGCGACGATCTTGCCGCGATTCATCAGTGCAAGCCGCTGGCAATACTCGGCCTCTTCCATGTAATGCGTCGTGACGAAAACCGTCGAGCCATGCTCGGCCATTTCGTAAATCAGGTCCCAGAAATGACGCCGCGCGATCGGGTCCACGCCCGAGGTCGGCTCGTCGAGAAAGACGATCGGCGGCTCGTGCAGGATGGCGCAACCGAGCGCGAGGCGCTGCTTCCAGCCGCCCGTGAGCAGACCCGTCGCGTCGTCGCGGCGGTCGACCAGGCCGGCCATTTTGAGGATCTCTTCCTTGCGGCTCTCGCGCCGCGCCTTTTCCACACCGTAGATGCCGGAGAAGAACTCGATGTTTTCGCTCACCGTCAGATCGTCGTAGAGCGAGAACTTCTGCGACATGTAGCCGATGCTGCGCTTGACCTGCTCACTCTCCTTAGCGACGTCGTAGCCGGCGACGACCGCGTGGCCGCCGGTCGGCGCCAGCAGCCCGCACAGGATGCGGATGGTGGTCGATTTGCCCGCACCGTTCGGCCCGAGGAAGCAGAAGATCTCGCCCTTGCCGACGGTGAGGCTGATGTGATCGACGGCGACGAAATCGCCGAAGCGCTTCACCAGCTTGTCGACGACGACGGCGCGCTGGTCAGGCTGCTGAACGTTGCCCACGCAACTCCTCCTGCGCGATGGCCGCGATAAAGACGTCTTCGAGCGACGGATCGATCGTGCGGAACTCGACCGGCGCGAAACCGGCCGTGGCAAGCTCGGACTGGATCCGCGCAGCGTCCGCGCGCTCCGGATCGAGATAGACATGCAGGTCGGCGCCGGCGGGTTCGGAAGCCAGCACGCCCGGCATGGTCTGCAGCTTGTGGCGCGCCCCGCGCCGGTCGTCCGTGTCGACCGCGAAGCAGTAGGGCTTCCACGATGCGCGCAGTACGGCGGGCGTATCGACGCGGATCAGACGGCCCTTGTTCATCAGCCCGATGCGGTCGCAGCGCTCGGCTTCATCAAGGTAGCAGGTGGTCACGAAGATCGTCATGCCGTTGGCGGCGAGGTCTTTCAGAATGACCCAGAAGTCGCGGCGCGAAAGCGGGTCAACACCGTTGGTCGGCTCGTCGAGAAACAGCACGCGCGGTTTATGCAGCAGCGTGCACATCAGTGCCAGCTTCTGCTTCATACCGCCGGAGAGTTTCGCCGCGGGCCGCCGGCGGAACGGCGTCATGCGCGTCATGTCCAGAAACTCCACCATCAGACGGTCGCGTTCGGGAATCGGCAGGCCGAACAGGTCGCTGTAGAAATACAGGTTTTCCTCGACCGTCAGATCCCCGTACAGCCCGAAGCGCTGCGCCATGTAGCCGATCTGGTCCTTCACCGCGTCGATGTGCTTGCGCACCTCCAGGCCCGCCACCTTCACGCTGCCCGCGTCGGGATCGATCAGCCCCGCGAGCATCCGCAGCGTAGTAGTTTTGCCCGCGCCGTCGGGCCCCAGCAGGCCGAAGACTTCACCCTCCGCCACGGAGATGTCGAAGGACTTCACGGCCTGTAGCGCACCGAAGCGCCGGCTGGCGCCCTGGATTTCGATCATGTTCCGCGCCGTTTCCGCCATCGCGTTATTGCACCCGGATTTCGACATCGGCCGGCATATTCGATTTCAATTCGTGCTGCGGATTCGGCACCTCGACCTTGATGCGATAGACAAGCTTGGTGCGCTCCTCCTCGGTTTGAATCTGCTTCGGCGTGAACTCGGCATCGGCGGAAATAAAGGTCACCTTGCCGGTGTAGGTTTTGTTCGGGAAGGAGTCGGTATGGACCGTCGCGCTCATGCCGAGCTTGACGCGGCCGAGGTCCTTCTCCGAAAGATACGCGCGCACCCAGGGATGCTCAATATCGCCGACGGTAACAACGGTCGCGCCACCCGCCAGCACCTCGCCCAGCTCGGTGGCCTTGGTCAGCACCACGCCAGCGAACGGCGCGTACAGCGTTCGATCGCTGAATTGCGAATCGAGCACGCCGGCCTGCGCCTGGGCGCGTTGAATGTCGGCCTCGCGCATGCCGACCTCTTCGATGCGGCGTTGCAGGTCGATGCGATTGGCTTCGGCGAGTTTCAGCGCGGCCTTGGCCTGCTCGACCACCGCGCGCTGCTGGTCAATCTGCTCCTGCCGCGGACCGATCTCCACTAGCCGCAGCGACTCCTTCAAGCGGCGCACCGTGGCGTTCGCGGTGTCGTGAGCGCGGCGGAACTGGTCATGCTGCTGCGCCGAGATGTCGTCGTTCTTGAACAGCGTCTGTGCGCGGTCCCAATCGGCCGCCGCCTGCTTCTGCGTCGCCTGCGCCTCGGCGAGCGCCGCGCGGGCCTGTTCGATTTCTTCCTTGCGGCTGCCGTTCAGCAACTCGGTGAGCCGGGCCTGCGCCTGCTGCAGATTGGCGCGTTTCAGCGCCACGTCGCTTTCGATGTTGGCCTTCTGATAAGCGATGGACGTCTTCAACTGCGCGAGCGAGGACTGCGAGGACGCGACGCTCGCGTGTTCGCGATCGACCTGGTGCTGATACTCGGTGAGGTCGAGACGCGCCAGCAGTTGGCCCTGCTTCACGACGGCGCCTTCGTCCACCAGCAGCTCCGCGAGCCGGCCGGGGTACTTGAAGGAGAGATTGGCCTGCGTCAGTTCGATGTTGCCGTTCAACCGGATGACCTGGTCGTCGCCGTTGTGCGTTTTCCAAATCCACCAACCGAGCCCGGCGGCAACAGCGACGGCGACGGGTATGATGATTCTGCGTTTATCCACTGCAAATCTCCTTGACTATTGCGCGATGAGGCTCCGGTCGCCCAGCGCGGCGGCCAGATCGATGCGGGCCGCACGCTGGCGGTACACGGCCGTGTCTTTGTTCTCGCGAGCGCGCGCCAAACGCGTCTGCGCGTCCACAACTTCCACGCTGTTCGCCACGCCGGCGCGGTAGCGGCGCTCGGCCTGCTCCAGTTCCTTCGTCGAAAGCGTCACGGATTCGAGCGACACGCGCGCCTGTTCGTCGGCCGAACGCAGAGTCGCAATCGCGGTGCGCACCTCCAACTCCGCCTGCTTGGCGAGGTCGTGGGAACGGATCGCTTCGCTGCGCAGTTGCGATGAAGCCTCGGCCCGCAACGCGTCGCGCCGGCCGCCGTCGAAGACTGGGATTTTCACGCTGACGCCGACGGTCCGCGTCGGACGCAACGTGTTCGGCTGGACGCCGATATCGCCGTAATCGCCGAAGGCGCCGACGGAGGGCAGACGCTCGTCGACAGCGGAGTTGTAACTGAGCCGGGCGGAATGCTCGCGCGTCGATTGCGCTTTCAGATCGGGCCGGTTGGCGCGCGCGGCTTCCAGCGCCTTGGCGGCGTCGGGGATGTCCGCGGGCGTGTAGTTCAGCGGATCGGTGAGATCCACATCGAGGTCGAGCGGCACGTTCATCGCGCGCAGCAGGTTCAGCCGCGAGGTCTCGCGATCCTCTTTCGCCGCGATCAGATGCTGTTTCTCGCTGGCCACCTGCACTTCGGCGCGCGTGACATCGAGCCCCGTGCCCGTGCCGGCTTCTTTCTCCGATTTGGCCAGAGCGAACAGGCGCTCCGCCAATTCGACGTTGGCCTGCGCCGTGGCGACGGCGTTCTCGGCGCGCGCGGCGTTCACGTACGCCTTGCCAACCTGGGCCGAAGCCTCCACGCGCGCCTGTTCAGTGTCGAGCCGCGAGGCGCTGGCCTGCGCACCGGCGGCCTGGAACTTGCGAATGGCGCTCAAGTTGAAAACCGTCTGCGTCGCGCTCGCTCGCAGGTCGTACACATCGACGGGGCCAACGAAACTCGGAATGGCGAAGCCGGGAATCGGCACCTGGATCTGCAAACCGAAGGTCGTCAGATCCTGCGTGAAGCTGCGCGCCGTCCAGGAGCCATCGACGTTGGGCAGCAGCACGCTCCGCGCTTCCGCCTTGCGGGCCTGCGCGGCCCGGACCGCCTCGGCGGCCAGTTGCACGCGCGTATTGCCGTCGGGCGCGAGCGCAATCTCGATTGCCTTGTTGAGGCTCAACGCCATCTTGGGCTGACTATCCTGCGCGCTGAGCGTCACGGCCAACACCACAATCAGGACCGGTATGCGCCGGTTCATAAGCTCTTCTCCCTTTCCGCCAGGGCCCGCATGCCGCCGACGATGAAACAGACCAGGCAATCGAGAATCTGCTGCGTGCTGTCGGCGGGCAGCGTACGCCCGGTGATGGTCTTGATGAACTGCGGCGAAACCAGGCAGCGGGTCATACAGCCAATGCTGAATTGCGCGCCCCAGAGCACCGTAACCGGGTCCTGCACGCCCATAGCGCGCTGGAAAATGGGGATGAAGCGGTTCGTGATGTCCCGCAAGACCGGCATCAGCACCGGCGCCACGCGTTCATCCGGTTCCGCCATCAGCCGCGCCATCAACCGGGGGAAATGCCACATGTCCTCGCGCCTGGCGGCGCGCGCCTCCAGGGCCGGACCGACAAAAGCCCGTACGGCGTCGTCCAGACTGACTCCGGTGCTCCCGGCGCGGGTCTCCAACTCGTCGAGCACTTCCAACCGGCGCTGGTTGATCGGCGCCAGTGTCCGGTCAATCACGGCCGCGAGCAACGCCTCTTTCGACTTGAAGTGGTAATTCACCGCCGCCAGGTTCACCTGAGCTTCCGCCGTGATCTGGCGCAAGGATGTAGCGGCAAAGCCCTGTTCGGCAAAGAGCCGCTCGGCAGCGTCCAGAATTCGATCCTTGGTGTCGCGCCGCACCGACGATTCATGCACTTGATTCATACGATCGTTTTAATCATACGATTGATCTATCGTGAAGTAAAGTAAATGTTCGATGAAAGTCGGCGCGGCCCCCTCACGGGCCCGCGTATGCTGTCATAAGCTATTGATAATAAAAACGATATTGGCGATGTAACGTTCGAAAAGCGCAGCCGGGGGACGCCGCTCGTAGAAGCGGCCCGGCCAGTTACGGCTGCGTGAACTTTCCGTGGCCCGCCGTGTTTAGCTCGTCACCTTAAGACAGTTTCGGTTTCTCTGTAGACGCCCAGACTGCCGGCGTAGATCCGCCATTCCGCAACGGAGCAGTTCCTGGAAACGGAGCCGCGACCGTGAGGGAGCGGTGGTATCCCTTTGCCCATCAGTCGCTTGCAGCGGGACCGCGCTTTTCATTCGCGGCTTCCAGATGGAAGTTGGCGCTGGAAGCCGGTGTCCATCTCCAGGCTGCGCCAGAACAACGCCACTCCGGCCTCCACTGATCCCGCACCAGCGCTAATAGTGAGCGGCCAGTAGAGGACGGCGCCTGCAAGAAGGCAGGCAACTCCTGGCAAGCAATTGAAAAAATAGACAGATGTCAACCACTCCCTGACGGTCGTGGCGCCGTTTCCGGGATGTTTCAGCGGATGCCAGCCTGCTTGCGCAACTCGGCCCAGGCCAGGCGCCAGCCCGCTTCCGCGCGGAGCAGATCGGCGTCGGCAGCCGTGTGCGAGGCCTGTGCGTCGAGCAGGGCCGATTTGAGCGCCAGGCCGAGGTCGACTTGATCGCGCGTCAAACGCTCGCTTTCGGTGCGTAGGGCGACCGCTTCGCGAGCGACGTTGACCAGCTCCAGTGAGCGCTCGACATTGCGGTAGCTCTTGCGAACGTTCTGCTCTACATCTTCCTCAATGCGCTTCAGGTTTTCCTCGGCTTCGGCGACTTGCGTCCCACGTTCGCGGACCAGATCCTGCCGCTTGCCGAAATCGAAGAGCGTGTAGGTGAGCGAGCCGCCGATCGCGCCGAAGTCGTTCGGCAGCGTCGGCACGCCGGACTGGTGATAGTACTGTACCAGGGCGGTGACGTCGGGGATGAAGTCGGCCTGCGCCGCGCGCCGGGCCGCGCGCGCCTTCGCGACGCTTTCCCGCGCCTCTTTCACCTGTGGGCTGTTGTCCAGCGCCGCGTGCACGGCTTCATCGGCCGAGGCAAGGTTGAAAACCGGCCGGTCCGGCTCGGTGAGCGCGAGTTCCGTGGCGGCGGGAAGTCCGATGAGGAAATTCAGCGCCTCGCGGTAGTCAACGACCTGATCCTTTGCGGCGAGCAGTGTCTGGCGCGCTTCCAGCACTCCGGCGTGACGGCCGATGGTGGCCACCTTCAACGCATTGCCGGTATCGACGGCGTTCTGCGCATCCTTGAACAACTCCTCGGCCGCGGCGACCTTCGCTTCCGCCGCCGCCTGCTGGCGCTGCGCAATCAACAGCCCGTAGTAGAGCTGCTCGACGGCGTAGTGAATCTCATCCTCGCGGCCGGCCGACTGGGCCCTGGCGATCTCCTGGTCGCTGGTGGCGACCTTCACGCCCTGCTGCACTTTGTAGAGTTGCGTGATGGGCTGGCCGAGGATAGCGCCGCCCAGGAACATGTTCTGCTTGACCAGATTGATGGGGACCGGAATCGACGGGAAGGGCGGCGGCAACATGGTCAGCCCCAGATCGCCGGCCGTCACCGTAGTCCCCAGAGGCTTGTTGAAGTACTGATAGTTGGCGGTACCGAACAGCTTGGGAAAATAGTCGGCGCGGGCGTTCTCACGCTTGTGTCCGGCTTCGTCCACCTTGAGCCGCGCCAGCTTGATGGCCCGGTTATTCTTGAGCGCGAGCTGCTGCGCTTCGTCGAGCGTGAGCGGCTGCGCCGCCCAGACGGGCAGAGCCAGGAAAGCAGTCCATAAAAGCAGTCCGCGTCTCATTCGACTCCTCCCTCGACATCCGCCGTCTTGCGGGCGGTGAGGACATACAGGGAAGGAACAACCAGCAGCGTAAAGAACATGGAGAAGAGAAGCCCAAAAGCGAGCACCGCCGCCATCGGCGCCCACATCAACGAACCCGAGAGAATCATGGGCAGCACGCCGACCGCCGCGGCCAACGTGGTCAGGAAGATGGGCCGCATACGGCGGGCGCCCGCGGCGCGCGCGGCGTCAATCAGCGAGTCGCCCTGCGCGCGGCGCGTCTTGATGTAATCGACCAGCAGAATCGCGTTGCGCACGACGACGCCGCCGACGCCGATAAAGCCGATCTCGGCCATGAAGCTGAAGGGCATGCCAACGATGACAAGTCCGATAGCGCCGCCCAGCACGGACAGCGGAATGGACGACATGACCACCAGCGTCTCGCCCGCGGAATGGAACTGGAACAGCAGAATTAAGAAGATCAGCAGCGTGCTGATGCACGCCGCCTTGACGATGCCGCCGCCCATGTTGGCCTGCGACTCGTATTCGCCGCCGTAGGCGATGCTGTAGCCCGGCGGCAGCGGAAGCTGCGCGATCCGCTCACGAGCCTGTTTGAGAATGTTCGAGGCGTAGACGCCTTCCTGGAAAAAGCTGCGGACGGTCACCGTGCGCACGCCGTTGCGCCGCACGATGCGCCCGGTTTCCCACATCGGCGACAGAGTGCCGAGCTGGCGCAGCGGCACCTTCGCGCCGGTCACCGGCGAAGTCAGGTAGGCGTCGCGCACATCGTCGAAGCTGCGCCGGCTGGATTCGTCCAGGCGCATCAGGATATCGACCGCGCGCGAGCCTTCCCAGTAGGTGGAAACGACGACGCCATCGAAGCCCGCGGCCAATGAGCGGCTCACCGAAGCGTTCGAGAAGCCGAGCCGGTTCGCCAGTTCGTTATCGAGGTTCACCTTCAATTCATACGGATCGTCGCGCCAGTCGCGATGAACGTACTCAGAGCCGGGAATCGCGCGCAGAATGCCGTCGACCTGGTCGGAAAGCGCCTTGAGCTGCGTCAGATCCTCACCCGAAATGCGGACCTCGACAGGCGCGGAAAAGATCTCGCCCTGCTGCAGTTCCTTGACGACGACCATCGCATCCGGCACAACGTCGCGCAGGCGTTTGCGCAAGCGGTAGACGAGCGCCGGCGTCTGGTCGACGTCTTTCGTATTCACGAGAATCTGCCCGTAGTTGCCCGCCGGCTGCTGCGGATCGACGTTGTAGTAGAAGCGCGGCGCGCTGGAGCCGACGAACGTGCCGTAGCTGGTGACCAGCGGATTCGTGGCGAGTTCCTTTTCGACCTTGCGCAGCATTTGATCCGTGTACTCGACCTTAGTGCCTTCGGGCAGCCACAGGTCGATGACGAACTGCTGGCGCTCGGCCGGCGGGAAGAAGCGCTGGGGTAGCAGGTAGAGCAACAGTACGCCGCCCGCGACAGCCGTGACGCCGAGCGTTACCATCAGGCGCGGCGTCTTGAGCACCGTTCCGGCCACTTTTTCGTAGCGCAGCTCCAGGCGGTCCACGAAGCTGGTCTTCGGCTTCTCATCCGCCGCGTGCGCGTGCAATCCCTCATGGATGAACGTGCGGCAGATGAGCGGCGTGAAAAAGAAGGCCACGGCGAACGAGACGCTCAGCGAGATGGCCACCACGATCGGCATGCTGTGCACGAACTCGCCGACGCTGCCCTCCAACGTGAACAACGTCGGCAAGAAGGCCGCGATGATGGTCAACGTCGCGACGAGCAAGGGAACCACGATCTCGCGCGCGCAGTGCGCTCCCGCGAAATCGAGCGATTTGCCGCGGTCGAGCAGATCGACGTAATTGTCGGCGACGACAATCGCGTCGTCCACCAGAATGCCGAGCATCACCACCAGCATCGAGATGGAAACCTGTTGCAGGTCGATGCCGCTCAGGTTCAGGATGGCGAAGGTCACCGAGACTGTCACGGGGATCGCGACGGCCGCAACCAGCGCGACGTGGAACGGCAGCAGCAGCATGGTCACCAGAATCACCGACACGATGGCGATGCCGAATTCGCGCATGAAGCTCGAAATACGGGCCTTCACCATGCCCGGCTGATTCGCGACGAGGTCCACCTTCAGGTCCGGCGGAAGCAGGCGCTGCACGCTGGCCAGCTTTTCGGAAACCTGCTGGCCGAAATCGACGACGTTGTAGCCCTCCTGCATTTCCACCGAAATCATCAGCGCGGGATCGCCGTCATAGCGCGTGAGGAATTGCGGGTCCTGGTAGCGGCGTTCGATCTTCGCGACGTCGCCCAGGTACAACGGCTGGCCTTGCGGGCTGACGTCGATCATCACGCGGCTCAGTTGTTCGGGCGTGTCGAGCAGCTCGTTGGGCTGGATGGGCAGCTTGTTCTCATCCGTTTCGAAGCGCCCGCCGAATTGCACCGTGTTGCGCGCCTGCAGAGCCTGCACCACACGCTGCAGCGGGACATGATATTGCGCCAGCCGCTCGGGCGTGCTGGTGACGTAAATCTGCTCCTTCTGCTCGCCGTAGCGCTTGACCTTCGACGTCGCGCGGATGGTGCGGACGGCGTCTTCGATGGTCTCCGCGTAGTCTTTGAGCTGGCGGTACTCGTAATGACCGCCATGCAGCGCGAGCAGTACCGCAATCGTGTCGCCGAAGTCGGCGTCCACCACGGGGCCGATGACGCCCGGCGGCAAACTGGTCTGGCGCAGCTCCAGCATGTCGTGGCGCAGCTTCGACCAGAACAGATCGGGCCGCTGCACATTATCCTCGAGATCGATGTTCAGGAAAGCGAAGCCCGGCCGGCTGGTCGAGTAGGTCTTGCCCTTGCGCACTTCATCGTAGCGGAACAGGCGCTGTTCGATAACTTTGGTGACCTGCTGCTCCACCTGCTCGGAAGTCGCCCCGGGATAGAGCACCATCATCACGCCGACGCGGACCGTGATCTTCGGATCCTCGCGCCGGGGCATGGTCAGCAGCGACCAGACGCCCGCGGCGAACAGCAGCGCCGTGCAGACAACCGTAACTTGCGGATGGCGCAACCAGGCGGGTCCGTTCCTCATTCCGCGGTACCCGCTTCCACAGGAATGACCGGCGCGCCCTCGTGGAGCTGCTGCTGGCCGCCGACAACAATTTTCTCGTTCCCCGTCAGCCCGCGTACGATCTCGATTTCACGACCGAAAACCGAGCCGCTGTCGACGCGCCGCCCGTAGACCCGTTTCTTCTCTGGGAAATAAACGTAGACCGACGTGGCGCCTTGCGCGTCGCGCACGATGGCCTGCCCCGGCACCGTCATCGCGGTGACCTTCTCACCGGTTTCGATCCGCGACTCGGCGACCATGCCGGCGCGGAGTTCCAGCTTCGGATTCGGCACCGTGATCTTCACATTGAAAGTGCGGGCCGCGGGATCGGCGGCATAGCCGATCGTCTCCACCTGCCCTTGAAATTCCCTGCCGTCGAGCGAGGGAATCTGAACCGTCGCCTTCTGCCCAACCCGGACCTTGCCGATCTCGGCTTCGGGCACGCCCACAATCACTTTGGCCGGCTGCAGGTTCATCAGCACGAAAACCGGACGGGTCGTGCCCGCCAGCATGCCCACTTCGACGTCTTTCTTGACGATCACGCCGGCAAACGGCGCGGTCAGGCGGGTATCGGCGAGCGCCTTCCGGGCGATGCTCTCCTGCGCCTTGGCGCCGTGAAAAGTCTCCTTCGCGGCGAGCTTGTCTTCCACGCGGGCGCCTTCCTGCGCCATGCTGTAGCGCTCGCGCGCGGCGAGATAGGCGGCTTCGATTTTCTTGTAGTCGTTCGGCGCAAGACTGCCGCGCTCGTAGAGCGCTTTCAGGCGTTTGTATTCATCTTCGGTGCGGTCCAGATCGACCTTGGCCTGGGCGAGTTCCTGCTTCCGCACTCCGGCGTCGGCCTTCTGCATGGTCGCCGCGGCCGCGCCGCTTTGCGACGTCGCGGCGTTCACACGGTACTCGTAGTCGCGGACATCCAACTGCGCCAGCACCTGACCCTTGCGGACCGCCTGCCCTTCCTCGACGAAAACCTTGCTGACCTGGCCCGGCACCTGGAACGACAGGTACGCCGTCTCCGCCGCGTCGACATTGCCGCTGGCGTTGATGGTCAGCGGATGTTCAAGGCGGTTGGGCTGCCGGACGGTCACGTGCTGGGGAATCTCGTTGGAGGAAACCGGCGCCTTCGACGAGCAGCCGCCCAAGGCCAGCAGCAGGCCAGCGGCGAAAAGCGAGCCGAAGCAAGCGCGAACGCCAGGGAAAGAGTCCCGAAAATCCGGAAACAGGATTGCGAATCTCATAAAGATGGTCGGGTGGCGGGCAGTCCTCCCCCCTTAACACCGATCATCCATAATGATCGGTTATTTTGCGAGAACCTGTAGTCCAGCGGCAGCCATGGCGCGTCGACCGGTGCGCTGCGCCACCTGGACGGCTCGGCCGCTTGAAGCGAGATACGGATTTTGTGCGCGCCGGGATGCGGCGCTAAGCGGTAATGGTCCGCGCGGCCACATCGGCCAGTCCGCGTTCCTGGATTTCGGCGTCGCGCATCCGGAATTTCTGGATCTTACCCGTAACCGTGGTAGGGAAGCTCTCCACAAAGCGGATTAGTGAGGGGATCTTGAAGTACGCAATGCGGCCCTGGCAAAAGTGTTGGATCTCTTCGGCCGTGGTTTCCGCGCCCTCCTTCAACCGGACCCAGGCGCAAACCACCTCCCCAAGCTTCTCATCGGGCACGCCGATCACCTGGACATCGTCGATGAGCGGATGCGTGTAGAGGAAGTTTTCGATCTCCAGCGGATACACGTTTTCTCCGCCGCGGATGATCATGTCCTTGGCGCGGCCCGTGATGACGATGGAGTTGTCTTCGTGCATCACGGCCAGATCGCCGCTATGCAGCCAGCCCTCGGCATCCACCGCCTTGCGCGTCGATTCCGGGTCGCCGTCGTAGCCCACCATGACCAGCACGCCGCGCGAGCACAACTCGCCCTGCTGGCCCATCGGCACGACTTCGCCGGTGGAGGGGTGGATCAGCCGGATTTCCGTGGACGGCATGGGGCGCCCGACCGTGGAGCAGCGGAATTCGATCGAGTCTGTAACGTCGGACATCACCGTCACGGGCGACGACTCGGTCTGCCCATAGCAGATGGTGATTTCGGGCATGTGCATGGCCTTTACGACCCGCTTCATCACCTCGATAGGGCACGGCGAGCCGGCCATCACGCCGGTTCGCAGCGAACTGAGATCCCGCTGCGCGAACGTCGGGTGGCCGAGTTCCTTGATGAACATCGCGGGTACGCCATAGACGGCCGTCGCGTGCTCCTCCTCGATCGCCGCCAGCGTCGCGCCCGCGTCGAACGAGGCCGCCGGCAGAATCATCGCCGCACCCGACGCGTTGGCCGCCATCGTTCCGATGACGCAGCCAAAGCAGTGGTACAGCGGCACCGGAATGCAGATGCGGTCATCGCCCGTCAACCGCATCCGCTGTGCAATGAAGCGCCCGTCGTTGACGAGGTTCCGGTGGCTCAACATCGCGCCCTTGGGAGTGCCCGTGGTGCCCGAGGTGTACTGGATGTTCGTCACGTCGCCCGGATCGATGGCGGGCGGATGGAACGGCAGTTGCGGATCGAGCAGCGCATCCCACTCCGGCGTGTCGAAATAAATAGCGCCCTTCAGTTCGCAGCTCTGCGTCGCCAGCGTCTCGCGGAGAATCTCGCGGTAGTTCGCGTGCGCGTCGCTTTCGTGCAGGAAGAGATACTTGATGTGCGAGGCGCGCAGCACGTAGCCGAGATCGTGGCTGCGGTAGGCCGTGTTCACATTGACCGAAATCACGCCGGCCGTGGCCGCTCCGAATTGCAGATAAACCCACTCGGCGCAGTTCGTCGACCAGATCCCGATACGGTCTCCCGGCTTCAGCCCGAGGCTCTGTAGCCCGGCGGCGGTGCGAACGACCTTGTCCTGGAACTCAACCCACGTCAGGCGGATGCCCTGGTGCCGGCTGAGCAACCCCAGGTGACGGGGGTACTTCGAGACGGTCTCCTGTAGAAGTTCTCCCAGCGTCAGATTCAGGATCTCGGATTCCGGTCCACGCGCGTAACTGAGCATACCAGCCAAAATTCTAACAAGAGAATCCGACCCGATTGAGGATGAATTAATCTTGACGCTAAATTTATTATTTTATAATTAACGCATGTTATTAGTAGAACAAGAACCCCTCGTCCTATAATGCCAACTGGCCATTTATTCGCAATTTCATCGCCTATGCGGCTGGCAATCGGCAGTCAGATGTGTACAATTTTCCACAAACGCATGTGTCCAATACGCCACGCCCGCTGATCCACTTAGTATGTTGAATTACGCGGTAGGGCGGACCTCCCGGTCCGCGGCCGGCGTCCACACCGGCCTTCCACAGAGCTGCAGGTCCAGTCTGGACGTGGACGTCCGCCCCACCCGGGATTTCCGTCGCGAACTTCAGAGACAGGACGCTAGATCAGCTTTTGCTGCCGCGCCAGTTTCAGCGCTTGCAGCGCGGCGCCGCGCGCTCCGGCCGTGTCGCCGTTCGGCATGACGTAGAGCGGAATGTCGGCCTGCTCTTCGCGCTGCGCGGGCATGCCCGCCCGGATCTGCTGCAGGAACCAGTTGCGGAACTGGTCGCCGGTTTCGACCACGCCGCCGCCGACGATCAGGGCGTCCGGGTCGAAGGTGTTCACCATCTCGTCGAAAAACAGGCCGAGGCCGTGCGCCTGAGCGCGGAAGATCTCCAGGCTCATGGCGTCGCCCTTCTCGGCGTAGCTGCGCACCAGTTTCGCGGCCTTCTTGATGTCGGCGATCTGGCCCAGTTCGTGGCCGGGATACTTGGGCAGGAAGTAGGGCAGGTACGTCTTGCTGATCGAGGTCAGCGAGCAGACCGATTCGAGGTCGCCGGTGCGGCCGCAGTTGCACTCCGGCACGATGCCGGGCACGTTCGTGATGCTCTGGTAGGGCAGCAGCACGTGGCCCAGTTCGCCGCCGAAACCTTTGCGGCCCCGGACGTCGTTGTTGGCCATGATGACGCCGCCGCCCAGGCCGGTGCCGATGATGGCCGAGATGGACGTCGCCGGGCTGTTGGCGCCGAAGATGTTGAAGTGGCCCCAGAGCGCCGCCGCGTTGCCATCGTTCAGATAAGCCACGGGCAGGCCGAGTTTCTTTTCCAGGCCGGCGCGAATATCGAAGCCCGCCCAGTGGGGATGCACGAAATTCGTCGAACCCTTGGCGCTGAGCACGCCAGTCGCGCTGGCCGGTCCGGGCGTATCCAGGCCCACGTAGACGACGTCCTTGGGCGCGACGCCGGCGCGTTCCAGTGCGACTTTCAGCCCGTCGGCAATCTGTTGCAGGCAGATATCCGGGCCCTCGGTCGAACGCGCCGGGTGCTCGCAAAGCGTCTCAATCAGGAAGCGCTCGTGCGCGTCGACGATGGTGTAATTGACGGCGGTTCCGCCCAGATCCACTCCGGCCACTACTGCCATGACAGGTACCTCAAGTTGAATGATATCGGCTTCCGAACCTGCCAGAATAGCAGGACTGGACGCAGGCGCCAGGCGGATTGCGCGCGCCGCGCGGGCGCAACGGCGGTGGCTGGAACAATTCAGGTATAATCGAGCTTCTCGCTTAAGAGGGTTTGGAACTCCGATTATGTTGATCGGCATTCGTCCGCACCGCCCACGGCGGCAGCGGAAGCAGCTTACGGATCGGTCACGGCGGTGCGCCTCAGTCCAGCCCTCTTACTTGGATTGCCATAACCTGCACGGGACCGCCGCGGCGCCTGTTCCCGAACCTGTAGCATTCAACGAGAGACACGCCCTCGCCGGGCCGTGGCCGAACACCCAGGCGCCATTTTCCATTACCGGGGAGCGCCTTGCGCTGGCCCCGACCCTCAGAGACTGATACTTCTATGCCCACCATCACGCCCGGCAACGGGCCCACAACCGCCGTTCAAGATGAAAAGAAGGGTTATAGCCGTTTCCTGCTGCTCGTCGCGGGACTCGGCGGCCTGCTCTATGGAGTCGACGTCGGCATCATCGGCGGCGCTTTGCCGTACTTGTCGGCCACTTCCGGATTGAACGCCGGCCAGCTTTCCATCATCGTCGCCGCGGTGTTGCTCGGCAGCGTGATCTCCACCTTGTTTGCCGGGCTGCTGGCGGACTGGATGGGGCGCAAGCCGCTCATGATTGTCAGCGGCTTCGTCTTCGTGCTGAGTATCCCGGTCATCGCCCTCTCACACGGCTATGAGCCGTTGTTCTTCGGCCGTTTGCTCCAGGGCATCAGCGGCGGTTTGATTGGCCTCGTGGTTCCGCTGTACCTCGCCGAGTGCCTGCCCGCCTCGACGCGTGGCAAAGGGACCAGCATGTTCCAGTGGCTGCTGACGCTGGGCATCGTTGTGGCGGCCGTCATCGGCATCTACTTCAGCTATCGCCTGGTGTCGGTCGTCCAGACCGGCGATCCGGCGGCGATTTTCGCGTTCAAGGATCAGGCTTGGCGCCGCATCTTCTGGGTGTCGCTGCCGCCGGGCGTGTTGTTCGTGCTGGGCAGTCTGTTCGTGGCCGAATCCCCGCGCTGGCTGTACAGCCGGGGCAAGCGCGAAGCCGCGCATGCCGCGCTGCTGCGCTCGCGCAGCGCCGCACAGGCCGAGATCGAGATGCAGGAGATCGCAGAGGCCGCGGCCGCCGCCAAGTCCGAAGCCAAAGCCGGCAAGCAGACCCACGATTCGCTCCTGCGGCGCAAGTACATCATTCCGTTCGTGCTCGCCTGCGTCATCCTCGCCTGCAACCAGACCACGGGCATCAACTCGGTCATCGCCTACAACACCGACATCCTTCTACAGGGCGGGCTCTCCGACCTGCACGCCCACTGGGGCTACGTGGTGTTCACGTTCGTCAACTTCTTCGCCACGATGATCGGCGTGATGCTGATCGACCGGAAGGGCCGCAAGTTCCTGTTCAAGCTGGGCACGATCGGAGTCTCCGTTGCGATGATTTGCGCGGGCTTCCTGTTCCTGAACACCGAGAACTTGAGCGTGAACGTGCGGAACCAGATCCAATCCCAGGTCAAGCCGGATCAGACCCTCGCCCTGCGCTTCGATAAGGCGGAGGCCAGCCGTCTGCTTTCCACCCTTGGCTCGGCCAACCACGCCATTGACGCCGATCGCGCGTCGTTGACGATCATCTATTCCTACGGCGATTTCAGCGCAGCCGCCGCCGTGATGCGTTCCGACGATCCCACGGGCGTGCCAGCGGCGATCAGCCGCGAGAGCTGCGTGCCGAACACCGGGATCGAAGCTTTCTTCCGCAATCCCTTCGGCAACCTGAACGCCGCCCGCACGGCGCCGCTGAAGATTGAACGCGCGCTGGTGGGCAGCGTGCCGGACCGCCAGCACGGCGACCTGGTCGCTCTGGCGCTGTTCGTCTTCGTCGGGTTCTATTCGATGGGCCCTGGCGTGTGCGTCTGGCTGGCGCTCTCCGAGCTGATGCCGACGCGCATCCGCTCGAACGGCATGAGCATCGCACTGGTGATCAACCAGTTGGTCTCCACCATTCTGGCGGCGGTCTTCCTGCCGGTGGTCAGCAAGTACGGCTATTCGACCATCTTCTTCGCCTTCGCTGTGTTCACGGTGTTCTACTTCGCCATCACCGCGTTCTTCCTGCCGGAGACGAAGGGCAAGACGCTGGAAGAGATCGAAGCCTATTTCGAAAAGGGCAGCAAGAAGGCACAGACCGTTTAGCCGGGTTCGAACCCGCCAGTAACCGTACGCCGCGGCCGGGCATCCTCCTAATTGCGGAGGATGCCCGCCACCGCGGAGACGCCGGCCGGAAACGGAGCGGTTCTCCCGCGCGCCTCCCGGCCACCATGCAGACCTTTCCCACCGCCAATACCCCGCCGGCCGCATCGCCACTCCGTACCGCATCCGTCTCCCGCCGCGCGTGGCTGCGCACCCTGACGGCGCTCGCCGCCGCGCCCGCCTTCGCCCGGCAGGACCAGGAGCCCACGTTCCGCACAGGCGTCAAGGTCGTCAACATCCTCGCCACCGTAAAGACGAAAAAGGGCGAACTCGTCCGCGACCTGCGGCAGGAAGATTTCACCGTGACCGAGAACGGCCGTCCGCAACAGATCCAGTACTTCTCGCGCGACACGGATCTGCCGCTCACGCTGGGCCTGCTGATCGACACCAGCATGAGCCAGCGCCGGTTGATGGAAGCCGAGCGCGGCGCCAGCTACCGCTTCATCGACCACGTGCTGCGCGAGGACAAGGACCAGGTGTTCCTGCTGCAGTTCGACCTCGGCTCCGTCCTGCGCCAGCCGCTCACCGCTTCGCGCAAGGATCTGGAAGACGCGCTCACGCGGGTGGACACGCCGACGATGAACGAACTGCAAATGGGCGTCGGCGACGGTACGTCGCTCTATGACACTATCATCAAGGCGTCAAAACAGATCATGCGGCAGCGCCAGGACCGCAAGGCGCTGATCCTGATGACCGACGGCGTCGACAACTCCAGCGACGCGACGATGACCGATGCCATCGAGGCCGCGCAACGCACCGACACGCTGATCTATTCGATTCTGTTCGCCGATCCGGAAGCCTACATGTTCGGCGGCGGTGGTGGACGCGGCGTGCTGGAGCACCTGGCCAAGGAGACGGGCGGAGGATTCTTCGAGGTCTCAAAGAAGACGTCGATCGACGACATTTTCGCGGTGATCGAAGACGAGCTGCGCAGCCAGTACAGCCTCGGTTTCGTCTCGGATCAGCCCGTGCGCTCGGCCGAGTTTCGCAAGCTGCAGATTTCGGTCAAGCGCAAGGGACTGGTCGTCCGCGCACGCGACCGCTACTGGGCCACGCGCCTGTAGCGCTCTGGTGGGGCGGATTCGGGTGGGGCGGATTTCAATCCGCGCGGGAATTCATTCCCGCAAGGCTATTTCACAGCAACCTGGCGGGACCGAGGTCCCGCGCGGACTGAAGTCCGCCCCACCATCCGCTATTTCATTTTCCGCTGCACGGCCTTCTGCCCGTCCGGCCGCGGCACCCACATGTCTTTCCAGGTCAGACCGGCGGCGCGGATCATCTCGATGCAATACTCGTCGCGGCCCATGTCCAGGCCCGCATTGTTCGTGCCGCAGGTGAACGGGACGCCCGCCTGCTTGGCCAGCTTGATGAACGCCAAGTGCGGAATCTTGTAGCGGTTGTTGATCTCGACCGCGACGCCGTGCGCCTTGATCGCGTCGATTACGCGCTGCATGCGCTGCGGCGTCCAGAGCTGGTCGTACTCGCTCGCCATCACGTCCGGCACATAAGTCGGATTGACGTAGATGTCGATCGGCTCGTTGGAAACGACTTTGACGATGCGGTCGACGATCGTATCCATGAACGCCTGATGATCCTTGATCTCGCCGACTTCCTCGGGGATCCAGGTCCGCATGCGCTTGCCATCGTCGGTGGTGAACGTCATGGCGTCGGTGAAAACGTAGTCGAACTGCGCCAGCACCTGGGGCGAAAACGTGTTGACCCACTCGCGCCCTTCACCCTGGAAAGCGAGGAAGACCGGCTGGCCTTTCAGCGGTGCCAGCGCGGCCAGCAGTTGCTCGTCGGTCGTTACCGGGAAGCCCTTGCCGCCATTGATCGCAATACCGTAGAAGATGCCGTCGCGGCGCGATTTTTCGAGCGCCTGCGCGATGGTCCAGCCGCCCTTCAGATGCACGTGATAATCGACCACCGGGAAGTTCTCGGCTCCGAGCCGGATCAACTCCTTGAACGTCGCGTCGGGCACGGGCGTCTCGACCGCGGGCGCCTGATCGGGCAGCGGGCGGACGCGGATAGAGCGGAACGCCACGCGCGTCGTCTCATCGTGGCCTTGCAGTGCGAACGTGCCGTGGCTCAACACGCGCTCCGCGTGTCCGGCGGGCGGCGCCGGCGGGGCGGGCTCGATGTAGTCGACAATCAGCGTCCCGTTCAAGCGCACCTGCACGCGCTTGCCCTCGACGCGGATGTTCATGGTGAACCACTCGTCGTCGTTCACCAGTTGCTTGTAGACGTTGCGCACGGCATACAGCGAGCCGGTCTTCTTGCGCTCGACGTAGCCCGCCTCGCCCGTGCAGGTGTTGCAGATCTGTACTTCGAAACCACGCTGCGGCCAGGCCGTGTTTTCATACTGCGTGTGGAAATAGACGCCCGAGTTCGTGCCGTGCGCGGCCTTCGCTTCCACCTCCAATTCGAAGTTGCGGAAGTCGGAGTTCAGCACCGGCCCGGTATAAAACAGGTGCGAGCGCGGACCGCCGGAGACCAGCAGGCCGCCGGCGACTTTCCACGTCGTCTTGCTCTCAGCGGGCGTCCAGCCATTCAGCGAGCGGCCGTCGAACAGGTTCATCCACGGCGCGGCGGGTTGCGCGCAAGCGCCGGCGGCAAGACAGAGTAAGAGGGCTAGGGGTCTGAGCATGAGGAGGTTCCGGCCTTGAGTCTATCGCGACCGGCTCCGCCGGGTCATGCCGGGTCGTACCGGGTCAATGCAAACACCCGCTCGCGCTACCGCGTCGCGCTTGCGCTCAGGATCGCCGTGAGCAACCGGCCGCGGGCGAACTCGCTGGCCGAGGCCCGTTCGAGCGCCATCGGCACGGCCCAGATCGCGACGTTCGAATAATAGTCGTCGCCCCACAACGGCAGGCCGCTCGCGCCATGCAGCAGGCAGCGCTGGTTCCACGGCGCGCGCGTCTTTAGCGCCAGCGCTTCATACAGCCGCCGGGCGATTTCGAGGCCCGTGTCGCGCCGTCCATCGTACAGGAAGGTCATCGCCGCGCAGAGGTTCTCGCCAACAAAGATATTCATGCCGAAATCGGCACTGGGATGCACCTGCGTATCGTAGGGCTTGCCGTCCGGCGTCACGCCGTTGATCAGCCCGTACGACGTCGCCTTCATATTCAGCCGTTCCACCGTATCGAGCGCGGACGTGACATGCGCGGCCGGAAAGACGTCGCGCAGCCCGAGCACGCGCGCGCACCAGGCGCCCATCAACTGGTTGGCGAGCACCACCTCGCTCACGCGTTCCTGCGCGGGATTGCTCCATAGCCGGTAGTAGCGCCCGTTCCACAGCCGCTCTTCGAAGCTGCGCTGCGCCTGGGCGAGACGCTCCGCGCACTCGCGCGCGAAATTGTTGTCGCCGCATGCTTGCGCCAGCTCGTGCGCCGACGCGAGCGTCGCCAGCCACGTGCCGGCCACGTAGCTCGACGTGCCCTCCCACGGCCACACGTCGTAGAACTGATTCGCCGGCCACGCCTCGCCCGGCCGCACGTGCGGCTGATCGTGCACCAGCCCGCACTTGTCGTCATCCAGCGAATACTGGTAGCGCACGGCGCGCCGCACCGAATCGTAAAAGCCGCGCAATTGCTCGCGGTCGCCGGTGCGCAGATAGAGCCGGTGGACCAGTTGCACGTACTGCCCGGAGTTGAGCGGGTGCTGGCAATGATAGCGCGGGTCGCGCATGCTGGTCGGCATGCCGAAGGCGAAGGGCACCTCGCCATCCGCGATCTGGAAATGGCGGAAGGCGGCGAGCGTGGTTTCTTCCAGTTCGGGGAAAAACCACAGCAGCGGGAAATGGCCGTGGATGCGGCACACCATGGTCTCGACGATCGGGCAGCCGGTGTGGCTCTCGCTATGCGTGAACCAGCCGTTCTCGCCCCACCACTCGTCGGCGCGCGTCCGCGCAATCCACACCGAATTCTTGGCCAGGCTGTAGAGCCCTTGCACCAGGGCGTCCGCCAGCCAGCCGGGCAGATCCGAGCGATAGATCGCCGCCTGCCACGCGCAGATCCGCCGCTCCAACTGGGAGGCATTCTCCAAAGCGAACTCCGCCGCTTTCGCCGCATTCTCGAAGCGCTGCGCATAGCGGTTGACGTGCAACTCACTGCCGCTGTCGCGCCACGACGGCAGCGACCAGCCCACAGCAAAGCGAATACGCCGGGGCGTGTTCGCTGCGAGCATCAGGTCGATATGCCAGGCGCCCGCGCTCTCCACCACGCCTTCACCGCGCACGGCAAACGTCGCGCTCTTGGGCGGAGCGGGAAATTGCAAGCGCAACCGCAATGGCAACTCAGCGTCGCCGGCGTTGAAGATTTCGATTTCGAAGACCGCCGCCGGGGTGTTCGAAACCGCGGCGTCACCGGGTATGAAGGGCGCGAACGCGCGCAAGCCGAGCCGCACCGGCAACTCGGGCAGTTCGGCAATCAGGTCCACCACGGGGAAGTGGCCCCAGTATTGAATCCGCGCGGCCGACAAAGGAATCGCACGCGTGCCGGATTCGATGGTAAGCCAGTCGGCGAAGATCCGCTTCGGGGGAACGAGGTCGCCGAAGATGGAACTCGTGCCGATCTGCCCGTTGCCCTCCAGCGTGAAGTAGCCCGTGCCCAAGCCGCCGAGCGGCACTCCGGAGGCGAGTGCGCCGCCGTCGTAGACGTAGCCGGGCACGTCGGCAGCGAAACCGTCGGCCGTGATCCTCGTCCACTGGCCTGCGGCCCGGAAGCCGAACGGATAGGGCCCCGCGCCAAAGCCGGCGCTGGCGGGAACCGCGCCGGCCGCTGCCACCGCGCTCAACGCAGCCAACATGCCTCTGCGGCTCAACTCATCGCCCACCTTGCGGCCTCCCGTGCTGGTCTGAATTGGATCAACGCGAGTATATCAACGGCCCGCCGTCAATCGCCGGACGATCGTGGAGCGGCGGCCGCAAGCGCCTGTACGCAGCGCCGCCGCACGTTACGGCACAAGATGGGAGTCGGCCCGGAACTTGCGATAGTTCGACCAGGTGGTCTCCGTGGCGACACGGTAGTGCTTCACAAGCAGACGCGCATCCACCCGCGCGCTCATCTTCACGGGCAACCAGACCTCATCATTCACGCGCTGCTGGAGAAACGTCATCCGCGCACCGCGATCCAGCTTGGCGAGAAACCCGCCAAAGGAAATCGGCTCGATCAACTCGACCTCGGCGCGCACCCATTGCAGGTTGTCTTTATCGATCCACAACCGCCCGCGCATCTTCTTCAACAGATCGGCGCGTTTCACCGAACTGCGAAAGTCCGGGCGCGGCGTCGCGTCGATCACCCACACGGGCATGCCGTCCAGCCGCTCCTCACCGGCCAGGCGGAAGTTGTACGCCTTCGGGATTTCCAGGAGGTAACGGCGGCTCTCCGCGCGCGCCTTTTCGCGATCGGCGGCGAACTTCTGGCGCTCGGCCGGAGTCTCGTTCGCACGCTTTTGGAACTCCTTCTCGTAGTCCTCATCGGCCTTCTGCTTTTCGCGCCCGGCGAGCGTTTTGCCATCCCGCGCCACCAGCCTCCGGTATGGCCGGCCGTAAAGACTCACGACGTCGAATGCCTTGCTCTCCGTCTTGACCGTCGCTCCCGAGCGGTCGAAGGCCCGCAGTTCCTCGCTCTCGGTGTAGGCGTAGTCTTTCAACCGCGCATCGTTCGCCTTCTGGCGCTCCAGCGACTCACGGACGATCGCGTCGGCCGAGGGCACGGGCGGCTGCGCGGCAGTGCTCAAGCCCAAGGCAATCAGAATCGTGCAGAATCCGCCAAAGTTCATCGTATTTCCTAGTAGACGCGCTCCCTGAAGAGCCGGGTGCGGTGTAAACTTGATGATGCAGTCGTTAAGGGTTCTTCACCTGACACGGTAGCGCTTCATGCGGGTTTTCTGGTATTCGAGCCACGTAGCAACCAGGCAGGCTCTGGCGGCGTATCTTTCGCAGCAGGGCTATGAGGTCCATTGCGCGGACACACCGGAGCTCGCGCCAGACGGCGAAGAACTGATTCTATTGGAGTTACCCGCCTCCCTCGACGCCGCGCTCGTGCTGCTACGCGAATTCCGGCGCCAGGCGAACGACCACGTCCCGATCGTCGTCCTGGGCGCCTGGACGCTGCCGGCGGAAATCGCCCCGCTCCTGGAACGTGGCGCAGACGACTACGTACAGTATCCTTGTCCCCCCGAAAGGGTAGCCGTGCGGCTGGCGGTAGCCGCGCATCAGGCGCGCAAGCACTCCCTGGGCGCCGAGCAGAAACGGCTGGAAGAGCGGCTGGCGCAGACTTCGAAGACAGAAAACATCGCCACCCTCGCTGGCAGCCTCGCGCACGACTTCAACAATCTGCTGGCCGCCATCCTCGGCAACGCCGAGCTGGCGCTGATCGATATCTCCCCGCAGTCGCCGATCCGTTACAGCCTGGAGCAGATCGACAAGACCTCGCGGCGCGCGACCGAGCTCGCCCGGCAGATGCTGACCTTCGCGGGACGCGGCTCCAACGGCTCGGAGTTCACCGGCGTCAACCTGAACGAACTGGTGCAGGAGATGGCGGAGCTGCTCCGCATCTCAATCCCGAAGAACTGCGCCATCCGCTACTACTTCACCCGCCCGCTGCCGCTCATCTGGGGCGATCCCAGCCAGCTCCGGCAGGTGGTGATGAACCTGCTGATCAATGCCGCGGAGGCGATGGACTCGACCGGCGGGACAATCTTCGTCCGCACGGGTGTGATTGAGGCTGGCGACGCGCCGTCGAAATTGACGCTGGAAGTCCGCGACACGGGCTCGGGCATGACGCCCGAAGTGCGCGCGCGGATTTTCGATCCGTTCTTCACCACCAAACGCGCCGGCCGGGGACTCGGACTGGCCGCCGTGCGTGGCATCGTCCAGGCGCATAAGAGCCGCATCGAGGTGGAAAGCGAACCCGGCCAGGGCTCGACATTCCGCGTCATGTTTCCCGTTCATCAGGGCGTGGCGGCGACGGCAAGCCGTACATGCGAACCCGGCCTCGACTGGCACGGTACCGGCAACGTCGTGTTGATTGAAGATGAGGATGCCGTCCGCGACGCGGCCCGGCGCCTGCTGACCAAGGCGGGCTACACCGTACTCGAAGCGCGCAACGGGCGCGAGGGCATCGACACAATCCGGCGCTTCGGCGGAGTGATTCATGCCGTCGTTGTGGACATCAACATCCCGGGCGTCGATGGCGTCGAGGTCTACCAGGCCGTGCGCACCGCGCGACCCGGCATCCGCCTGCTCATTCTGTGCGGCTTCGATCCGGACGGGGTGCGCGAGCGTCTGAAGTCGGTCGGCTCCGATGTCGCCGTGATCGAGAAACCATCGCAAAGCCGCGAGCTCGCCCTGGCGCTCAAGCGTCTCCTGTCACCCCAGGATTCCAACCCCACCGCCGCCGTCAACTGATCCCCGTTATTTGTGGTCAGGTCTGCCCCAAGCCGGGCTTATCGCGCGGGTGGCATAATACGACCCATGACCCGCCGCGACCTGTTTCGTACTTCCGCCGCGATGACCGCCGTTGGCTCCGCCGCCTGCCACCGCACGGGCGACACCGCGTCCGTCTGGCCGGCCGACGGCTCTTTCGAGCTCTCCGAACTGACGATCGCGGATCTGCGCGCCGGCCTGAAGAGCGGCCGCTGGAGTGTGCGCGGGCTGGTGGATCAGTACCTCGATCGCATCGCCGCCCTGGACCATCGCGGCCCGAACCTGGGCGCCGTGATTGAAGTGAATCCCGATGCGCGCGCCGCCGCCGAAGCGCTCGATCGAGAGTTGCGCGCGGGCGCGTCGCGCGGCCCGCTGCACGGCATCCCGATCCTGTTGAAGGACAACATCAATACTGCCGGCCGGATGATGACCACGGCTGGCTCGCTGGCGCTCGAGGGCAACTACGCCGCCGGGGATGCGCCCATGGCCGCCCGGCTGCGCGCCGCCGGCGCCGTGATCCTGGGCAAGACGAACCTCAGCGAGTGGGCGAATTTCCGCTCATCGCGCTCGACCAGCGGCTGGAGCGGGCGCGGCCTGCAGACGCGCAACCCCTACGCGCTTGACCGCAACCCGAGCGGCTCCAGCTCGGGCTCCGGCGTGGGCGTCTCGGCCTGCCTGTGCGCCGCCGCGGTCGGCACGGAGACGGACGGCTCCATCGTTTCGCCGTCGTCGCTCAACGGCATCGTGGGCCTCAAGCCGACAGTCGGTCTGGTCAGCCGTACGGGCATCATCCCCATTTCCAAGACGCAGGACACGGCCGGTCCCATGGCGCGCACGGTGCGCGACGCAGCGCTGCTGCTCTCCGCGATGGCCGCGGTGGACCCCGCCGACGGCGCCACGCTCGCCGCGGCCGGCCACATTCAGCCCGACTACACCCGCTTCCTCGATCCCAACGGCTTGCGGGGCGCGCGCATCGGCGTCGCGCGCAAGATGTTCACGAATAACCCCGCCGTGACGCATCTGATCGAAACGGCGCTCGACGCGATGAAGCAGGCCGGAGCCGTGATCGTCGATCCGGCCGACTTGCCCTCGCAAGGTCAGATCGGCGGCGCCGAGTTCGAGGTGCTGTGCTACGAGTTCAAAGACGGGCTGAATGCTTACCTCGGCAAGCTCGGCCCGCAGGCGCGGATCCATTCGCTGGCCGACGCGATCGCCTTCAATGAGAAGTATCGCGATCGCGAAATGCCCTTCTTCGGCCAGGAAGATTTCGAGACCTGCCAGAAGAAGGGCCCATTGACCGACAAAGCCTACCTGGATGCGCTCGCCAAGTGCCGCAAGCTCTCGCGCGACGAGGGCATCGATGCGGCGGTGGCGCAGTACAAACTGGATGCGATTGTCGCCCCGACGTCGGGACCGGCGTGGCTCATCGATTACGTGAACAGCGATGCCGATGTCGGCGGCTGCTCGTCCGCCGCGGCGGTGGCGGGCTACCCGCACATTACCGTGCCGGCCGGCTTCGTCTGGAATCTGCCGGTCGGCATCTCGTTCTTCGGACCGGCCTGGAGCGAACCGCTGTTGTTGAAGCTGGCCTACGCTTATGAGCAGTTGACGCACGCCCGCCGCGCGCCGCGCTTTCCACCGACACTGACGTATTCCTGGCTGGTGGGGTCGACTCTCCCTCCGGTGAAGACGCTCTAGCGCCCGGCGCCGATGGCGCTCAGGCGGTCGTATGGCGTAAGCTCAATCCCGTTGCGCTCGACGGCGGCGCGCACCGCCGGATCGAGCAGCGCACGCAACTCCTGCTCGCGGCTCTCTTTCAACCGCGTGCGCGCCGCGCGCAGCTCAGCCGTGCAAAAGCCGGGATGCATCATCAGCTCGGTGCTGCCCTCGGGCAGATGGTCCAGCAGATGGACGATGTGTTGCGGCCCGCAGCGGCCGGTCAATTGGAACCCCGCGAACCAGTCGGTCGTGGCGCAATGATGGCGCCGCAGCTCGCGATGAAAATGCCCGCGCACGAAGCCGAAAGCGCGGCTCACGGCGCGCGTCTTCCATGGCACATCGTCCGGCGAGCCGGTGAGCGGCAGATCGAACGGCCGCCGCACCCAGCGCACGTCAAACTCTTCCGCGAGCCGCGCCACGGCGTCCAACACGGGCGGCAGCAAGTGCGTGTGCTTGTGCGTATCCACGTGCGTTAGCGGCAGTCCGGTCGCGGCGATTTTCTCGATCTGCGCGCGCAGCTCGTCATAGACGCGGATGCGGCGCAGCGCGACGGCCTGGATCAACTCGGACACGGTACGCGGGAACGCGCGCGATGGGTCGAGCAGCGAGTGGCCGCTGACCAGGACGAAGTGCACGCCGATATCGAGCGTCGGATTCTCCCGCGCCAGCCGCACGGCGTCGTCGAATTCCACGCCGTTCGCCATGAGCGTGGTGGACGTCAGAATGCCGTGCCGGTGCCCTTCGATAATCCCCGCATTGACATCGCGCGTAAAGCCAAAATCGTCGGCGTTGACCGCCAGATATTTTGCCATCAGAACAGGTGCACCCGGATGGAGAGGAACTTCTTGGGATTGGCGCGGAAGTCTTTCATAAACGACTTCATTTCGGCTGACGTGCTGACCAGGTTGTCGTACAACGCCGGGTTCACCATCAGTTGGCCGATGGTCCCCTGGCCGGAGTTCACTTTGTCCAACGTCGCGTTCAGCTTGTCCAGCGTGGCAACGATCTTCTGATGCGTGGTGTCGTCGGTCAGCAGTTTGCCCGCCGTGCCTTTGCCCTGATTCAGGTTCGTCACCAGGATGCGCAGTTGCGTCGAGCTCTGCTTCAGTTCGTCATACAGCGCCGGATCTTTGAGCAGCTTGCCGGCGGTGCCCTCACCCTGCTGCAAGCCGGTGACGACATCGTCCAGCCGCTTCACGGTCCCGCGGACTTCGGTATAGAGCGACTCGTCGTAAAGGAGTGCGCCGATCGTGCCCTGGCCGCTCGCCAATGCGTGTGTCACCTTTTGGAAATCGTCGAGAATCGAGTTGACCTTGTTGTAGAGCTCCTGGTCGTAGAGCAGCTTGCCGATGCTGCCGTGGCCCGATTCGAGCTGCGCCACCATCCGGTCAACGCGCGTCAGGATCGACTGCATGCTGTCCATCATGGGATACGCCGAACGCAGCATCTCCATGAAGTCCTTGTCGTCGCGGGCTTTGATTTCCGAATTGGGCCGGATGGTCTCGCGGCTCACGCCGCGCTGGATGTTCAGGTACTTGGTGCCAAGTACATTTTCCGCGCTGAAAGCGACCTCGCTGTCCTTGGGAATGTTGGCCAGATAGCGCTGGTCAATCTCCATCGTGATGCGGACCGCGCGCTTCGGATCCGGGCTCGAAGTCAGCTCAATGCGCTTGACCTTGCCGACCAAAATCCCGTTGAGACGCACCACGGAGCCGTCGGTCATCGCCACCGAATCGGGGAAGTAGCCATACAGCGCAAACTTGTCGCTGAACGGGTTGTTCGCGCCGGTCATCAGGAACACTAAGAAAATGAGGATCGCCAACGTGATCGCGGATAGAACGCCAACCTTGAGCTGGGCCCACGCGACTTTTTTTTGAGCTGCCATCTCCTCCTCCTAGCTTCCCATGAACTCAGGCATGCGGAACGAACTTGCCGACATACGCGTCCGCCGATGCTTCGAGTTCTTCCTGTGTTCCAAGGAAGACCATCTCGCCGTCCCGCAGCACCAGAAAGCGTGTCCGCGGACGGGCCTCGCTTTCACTCGCCCGCTGCAAGCCTCCGCTGGTGGGGTCGTAGCGGAAGTCCGCCAGAATCTCGCCATCCTGAAAACGATGCGTCACCATCACGGTGGTGGTGCGGCGCATGTCGCGGCCCTTCGTAATGAGCGCGACGATCATATTGGCGGTGATGGGATCCAGTCCGGCGGTAGGCGAATCGTAGAGCATCAGCTCGGGCTGCGTCACGATGGCGCGCGCAATGCCGACGCGCCGCCGCATGCCACCCGACAGCTCGCTCGGATACATATCCAGCGTGTGACCCAGCTCGACGAAGTTGAGCGATTCCTCCACTTTCGGAAGTATCGCGTCCTCCGGGCATTGCCGCGCTGACTGGTTGCGCAGTGGATAAGCGACGTTTTCGGCAACGTCGAGCGAATCGAACAGCCCGCCCTCCTGGAACAACACGCCGATGCGGCTGCGCACGTCGAACCACTGTTGTTCGCTGTCGGCGGTGACGTCCGAGCCGAACAGGATCACGCGGCCTCCGGTCGGGCGCAACAGGCCCAGAGCCGTTTTCAACAAGACCGTTTTCCCGCTGCCGGCCGCGCCCAGCACGATCAGCGTCTCGCCGCTGTTGAGCGTGAAGGAGACGTGGCTCAGCACCGGCGTCTCTTCAAATGCGAAGCTGACGTCGTCGAACGCGAGCTGAGGAGTCTGCGGTTCCGTCATGCCACTCCTAAAGCGAGACGAACACGCGGCCGATCACAAAGGTCAGCACGACGATCCAGACGCTGGCCACAACCACGGCCCGCGTGGTCGCCACGCCGACGCCCTGCGTGCCGCCCTTGGTCTGCATGCCGTAGAAGCAGCCGACCAGTGCGATCACAATGGCAAACACAAATGGCTTGATCAGCCCCTGCGCCAAGTCGTTGTATTCGAGGATGCGCCAGGACGTGTTCCAGTAATGCGTGCTCGTGGTGATGTTGAGCAGCGGGCACGAAACCATCCAGCCGCCGATCATGCCGATGAAGTCGGCCAGAATGGTCAGCAGCGGGAGCAGAATCGCTGTCGCCAGCAGCCGCGGCTTCACCAGTTTCAAGACCGGATCGGTGCCCAGCGCCCGCATCGCGTCGATCTGCTCGGTTACTTTCATCGAACCCAACTCGCTGGCCATGCCCGACGAATTGCGGCCGGCGACCATCAATGCCGTGAGCACGGGGCCCAGTTCGCGGACCAGAACGATAGCCACCAACTGGCCGACCTGGTTGGTCGCGCCATAGGTTTGCAGGGCGCGCGACATCTGCAGCGCCATGATGCAGCCGGCAAAGAAACCCGTCAGAATCACGACGGGCAGGCTGCCGATGCCGATCATGTCCATCTGCAGAAACAGGTCGTCCCAGTAGTATGGACGCTGGACGATGCCGCGCAACGCCCGGAGCGCCAGGAGTACAAACTCCTGGAACGTCAGAATCGGGCGTTTCATAAATTCCAGCAACGAAATGTCACCTTGAGAACCCTGATGCTAGCATACGGACGACGGCAACAAGCTGCGCTATAGAGGCTGTTTTCGGGCCATTCTGTTTACATATGCCAACCAAGGGTCTCACCGACATAGAGGGCATCCGGGTCGGTCAAGTTTCAGACTTCGATGCGATCACCGGCTGCACCGCGATCCTGTGCGAGCGCGGCGCGGTGGCCGGAGCGTCGATTCAAGGCGGCGCCTCCGGGACCGAGGAGTTCGAGACCATGAGCCCCTGGCATGTCGCGCCCGCGGTCCACGGTGTCCTGCTGGCCGGCGGCAGCGCGTTCGGGCTGGAAGCCACATCGGGCGTGCGGCGTTTCCTGGAGCAGAAGGGCGTCGGGTTCCCCACGGGCTACGCGAATGTCCCGATCGTGCCCGGCGCGATCCTGTTCGATCTGGGCATCGGCAAGGCGCACGTCCGGCCGACGCGCGAGATGGGCGAAGCCGCCGCGGCGGCCGCCACGGATGGTCCGGTCGCGGAGGGCAGCGTCGGCGCGGGGACGGGAGCGACCGTCGGTAAGATGTTCGGCATGCAGCGGGCGATGAAATCCGGCGTCGGCACTTTCACCGTGGGTGCCGGAGCCGCCTGGCCGGGCGTGCAGGTCTCCGCCCTGGTCGCGGTGAACGCTTTCGGCGACGTGCGCGACGTGGATACCGGCAAGCTGCTCGCCGGGGCGCGTGTCGCGCCGGGTTCAATGGAGTTGGCTGGTACGTTGCGCCAGATGCGCAAGCGTCCGGTGACCGACGGCCTGAAGCGTGAAAACACGACGCTCGCCGTGGTGGCGACCAACGCACGTTTGAATAAGGTCCAGGCCGCCCGCGTGGCCTTTCTGGCGCATCACGGTTTCGTCCGCACGATCGAGCCGGTGCATACGTCAATGGATGGCGACCTGTGCATCGCCTTGAGCACCGGTACGGCGGAAGTCCCCGTCGACATTCTCGGCATAGCCGCCGCGGATGCCGTGGCCCACGCGATCCTGCGCGCCGTCCGCTATGCCAGGACCCTGGGCGGCGTGCCCGGCCTCGCCGGCTGAGTCCGCCTGGAAACGTCTCCGCGAGGCTGGAAGCCCGCCCGCTACCGCTATTGCACGTCGGCCGGGACTTTGCGCTTTTTCGCCACCACGCGGTACTTGCGGGTGAGCAGCGTGCCGCCCTGGAAGGCGTCTTCAATCACCGCGGCCTGCTCCTGCTTGTGCCGTGAGATGGTGCCCGTCGACGGCGCCGCCGCTTCGGGGCGTCCGGCGTAACGCAGGATCCGCCGCGAGGCTTCGAGCAGCGGCTGCATCTTGTCGCGCACGAACTGGAACGCGCCCTGGTTGCGCGGCTCTTCCTGGCACCACACAACCTCAGCAGTGGACGGGTAGCGCCAAAGCATATCTTCCACGTCATCCGCGGGCCACGGGTACATCTGTTCCAGCCGCACGAGCGCCGCATCCTGGATGCCGCGCTTCTCGCGCTCGGCCAGCAGTTCGTAGTAGATCTTGCCGGTGCAGAAGATCACCTTCGACGCACGGTCGGGCGCAATCGTGGGATCGCTCAGCACTTCTTCGAAATGGCCGTGCGTGAACTCGCGCAGCGGGCTCACCACTTTGGGATGCCGCAGCAGGCTCTTCGGCGTGAAGATCACCAGCGGCTTGCGCGTGCCACGCCGGTCGTTGCCGCCATACATCTGGCGCCGCAGCAGGTGGAAATACTGCGCCGGCGTCGTCACATTGCAGACCTGCATGTTGTTCTCGGCGCAGAGCTGCAGGAAGCGCTCGACGCGCGCCGAGCTGTGCTCCGGCCCCTGCCCCTCATAGCCGTGCGGCAGCAGCAGCGCCAGCCCGCTCGGCTGGCCCCACTTCGCTTCGCAGCACGAGACGAACTGGTCGATCATGATCTGCGCGCCGTTGGCGAAGTCGCCGAACTGGCCTTCCCACAAAGTCAGCGTCAACGGATCGCCCAGCGAATAGCCGAACTCGAAGCCCATCACGCCGTACTCGCTCAGGCTCGAATCCACCACTTCAAAACGCGCCTGGCCGGACGCGAGATTCTGCAGCGGCGTGTAGACCGCGCCGGTGTTGTAGTCGAAGTATTCCAGATGGCGCTGCGAGAACGTGCCGCGTCCGCTGTCCTGGCCGGAAAGCCGCACGGGCGTGCCTTCCACGACAAGCGTCCCGAAAGCGAGCGCCTCGCCCGTGGCCCAGTCGGCCGTCCCGCCGTTCAACAACTCTTTGCGCTTCTCGATGAAGTGCTTGAGCTTGGGGTGGATCGTGAAATCCGCCGGGAACGTCGTGATGCCGTCGATGACCTTCGCGATGACTTCGCGGTCCACCGCCGTACGCGGGCACGCCAGTTGCACCGCCTCCTCATCGTAGACGGTGACCTCCTGCAATTCCCACTTTTCGCCCTTGCGCGTCGCCTCCTCGTGCGCCGCATCGTAGGCGTCGTGGGTCTGCTTGCGGACCTGCGCGGCCCAATCGCCGGCAATGACGCCCTCGCGCACCAGCCGCTCCGTGTAGATCTCGCCGACGGACTTGAGATCGTGGATCTTGCGGTAGAGCAGTGGCTGCGTGTAGCTCGGATCGTCGCCTTCGTTATGGCCGTACTTGCGGTAGCAGACCATGTCGATGACGATGTCTTTCTTGAACTGCTGCCGGTAATCGAAGGCGATCTGAATGGCGCGCGCGCAGGCTTCCGGGTCGTCGCCATTGCAATGCAGAATCGGCGCCTGCACCATGCGCGCGACGTCGGTGCAATAGGTGGACGAGCGGCTCTCCTCGGGCGTCGCCGTGAAGCCGATCTGGTTATTAATCACCAGGTGCACGGTGCCCCCCGTTGAGAAGCCCTGCAGCATCGACAGGTTCAGCGTTTCGGCCACCACGCCCTGGCCCGCGAAGGCCGCGTCGCCGTGCACCAGCACGGGCAGCACCTTGTCATGCGCCGCGTCGCCCATGCGCGTCTGCTTCGCGCGCACGATGCCTTCCACCACCGGATCGCCCGCCTCCAGGTGGCTCGGGTTCGGCGAAAGCGAGACCTTGATCTCGCGCCCGCTCACGGTGCGTTGAACGCCCGTTGCGCCCAGGTGGTACTTCACGTCGCCCGAGCCTTGCGTGGTCTCGGGATCGACGTTGCCTTCAAACTCGCCAAACACTTGCGCGATCGGCTTGCCGACCAGATTCGTCAACACGGTCAACCGGCCGCGATGCGCCATGCCGACGATCATCTCGCGCACGCCCTTGGCCGCGGCCTGCTCCATCAGTTCGGCGAGAATCACCATCGCCGCCTCGCCGCCTTCGAGCGAAAAACGCTTCTGCCCGACAAAGCGCGTATGCAGGAAGTTCTCGAAGCTCTCGGCCTGGATCAGCCGCAGCAGGATGCGCTTTTTGACGTCGGCCGACAGCGGCCAGAGATTGGCTTGCGGCTCCATGCGCTCCTGCAGCCAGCGCTTTTCCTCGGGATGCTGGATGTGCATGTACTCGCAGCCCAGACGGCCGCAATAGGTCTGGCGCAGCGTGTCCAGAATCACGCGCAGCGTCGCCACGCCGGGCCGCCCGGCAAGCGAGCCGGTGATGAACTCGCGCTCCAGGTCCCAGATGGTCAGGCCGTAGGTCGCCGGGTCGAGCTCGGGATGATAGTGCGGCGAGCTGCCGAGCGGATTCAAGTCGGCGATCAGGTGCCCGCGCACGCGGTAGGCGTTGATCAACTGCAGCACCGCCGCCTGCTTGGCGATCTCCTCGAAACGCTTTTCGTCGCGGAAGCCCGGCAGCGCGGAGGCGCGGTCGCTCTGCCATTTCACCGGCTGATACGGCATGCCAAGTTCGAGGAAGACCTCTTCGTAGAAACCGTCCTCACCTTCGAGCAGCGCCTGCAGCTTGCCCAGAAACGCGCCCGACTCGGCGCCCTGAATCACGCGGTGGTCGTAGGTGCAGGTCACCGTCATGATCTTGCAGATGCCGAGCTGCGCCCGCAGCACGTCGCTCGCGCCCTGGAACTCGGGCGGGTAGTCGATGGAGCCCGTGGCGATGATCGCGCCCTGGCCCGGCATCAGACGCGGCACGCTGCCGCTGGTGCCGACGGTGCCCGGATTGGTCAGCGAGATGGTCGTGCCTTTGAAATCGTCGGGACCGAGCTTCGCGGTCCGGGCACGCGCGACGATATCGTCGAAACCGGTCAGAAACTGCGCGAAGGTGAGCGAGCCGGCGTTCCTGATGTTGGGGACCATCAATCCGCGATGGCCGTCCTTTCCGGCCACGTCCACGGCGATGCCGATGTTGATCTCGCGGCGCACCACGCGATGCGGCGCGCCGTCGACTTCCGCGAAAGCATCGTTCAGCCCCGGCTGCGTTTTGAGCGCGCGCACGATCGCCCACGCCGCCAGGTGCGTGTAGCTGATCTTCGTCTGGCCGTGCAACCCGCGCATCTGGTTCAGCAGGCGCCGGTTCTCGTCGATCACTTTGACGGGAATCGTGCGCTGCGACGTTGCCGTCGGCACCTCCAGGCTGGCGATCATGTTCTCCGCCACGCGCATCGGCGCGCCGCGCAGGGGCACGAGCTGGTCCGAAGCGCTCAACGCCACGCTGGGCGCCTTTTGCACGGCTGCGGCGGCAACCGGAGTTGGCGTGGCCCGCACGACGGCTGGCGCCTCCGTAGTCTGCGCCGTCGTCACGGCAGTGGCCTTGGGCGCGGGGTGAGGCAAGTCCCCTGCCCCGGCGTTCTCGCTGGTCACCGCGGACTGCTGGGCGGCCGGCTTGGGCTCCGGTGGCGCAGTGACTGTCCCAGTGGAAGGCGGCGCGGTTTCGAAGACTTCTTTCCAGTCTTCGTCGACGCTCCGCTGGTCGTGGCGGAACTCCTGGTAGAGCTCCTGCTCCAGCCAGCTATTCACGCTGTGTTGCTCTTCGGGTTCGCTCGGCATAGGTGCTATCTGTTGGCTAACAGCCAGGAAGTCCAGAATTTTCTACAGTGTAAACCGGTTCCGCCGGCCGGCCCCCAGGAATCCGGAACGCGCGCGCCCGCGGGGCGCCCGTTCCGTGTTCCCGTCCGTGCCGGGTCTGGCCTCACCGTCCGCAACTGGCCCTCCTCCCTCTTGGACGGCGGAAAGGCAGCGCCCGATGCAGCGCAAATGCGGGCGCGGCCCGGCAACGCCCGCGCCGCCGGCCGCATCGTACAATCACAGTTCAGGCAATCTCTGTTCCGGCCTTCCGCGATTTACCATGCGTATTCTCGTCTTTTCGGACATTCACCGCGACGCCGCCGCGCTCACGCGTTTGATGGACATCGAGGCCGATCTCTACGTCGCCGCGGGCGACCTCTGCACCTTTGCGCGCGGGTTGGACGAGCTGGCGCCGATCCTGGCCCGCCGGGCGGACAAGCTGCGCATCCTGCCGGGCAATCACGAGGACGCGCATCAGATCGACGCATTTTGCCATCAGCACGGTTTTCAGACGCTGCATGGCCAGTCGTTTGTTCTGAACGGGTTCCATATCGCGGGCCTGGGCCACTCCAACCCCACACCATTCCACACGCCGGGCGAGGATTCCGAGCAGACCATCGCCGCCAACCTGGAGGCCTTCGCCGGGCTGAAGCCGCTGGTGCTGATCTGCCACTGCCCGCCGCTCGATACGCCGCTCGATGAGGCCGCGCCGGGCCGCCATCTCGGCTCGACCGCTGTGCGCGGGTTCATCGACAAACATCAGCCGGCCTGGTTCGTCTGCGGTCACATTCACGAAGCCGCCGGACGCGACGTTCTGCTTGGCAAAACGCATGGCGTGAACGCTGGCAAGCAAGGCTATCTGCTGGAGCTGTAGCTGTGGGGCGGCTCTCCAGAGCCCGCCAGCTTCTTTGAGGTAATCTTGCGAGGCTTGACGCCCGCCCCACTTGGCAGCGTGTAACTTCTCCATTGCGGAGCTTGACGTCCGGTTCATTCACGGTCAGACTACCAGTAGTTAGACTATGAGTAGTTCAGCTACTGGAAAAGCTTCTGAGTCCGCGCGCGCGGAGATCCCGCCGGGCACGCTCTACATGTTGATCCTGAAGACGCTCGCCCGCCTTGGCCCGCTGCACGGCTACGGCATCGCGCAGTACATTCAGCAGACCTCGGAGGACGTGCTGCAGGTGGAGGAGGGCTCGCTCTATCCGGCCTTGCAGCGCATGCTCATCAAGGGCTGGATCGTGGGCGAATGGGGCGTCTCGGAGAACAACCGCCGCGCGCGCTTCTACCGCCTGACGCCCGCTGGCGAGAAGCAATTGCACATCGAAATCGCGGGCTTCGAGCGCGTCACGCGCGCTCTGATGCGCGTCATTGAGCCCGCTTCCGGGCAGCCGGCTTAAGTGGAGGAGCAGTCATGGGAAGCTTGGACGAGCGTCTGGGCGAGTTGGGACGCCGCGTGCGTTTCTGGCTGCATCGTTCCGAGGCGAGCCGTGAACTCGAAGAGGAGATGCAGTTCCACCTGCAAATGAAAGCCGAGCAGTACCGCGAGTCGGGCGTGCCCGAGCGTGACGCGCCCTTTGCCGCCCAGCGGCAATTTGGCAACCCGCTGCTGCTCAAGGAACTCAGCACGCAGGCCTGGGGTTGGCACTGGCTCGAGACGCTGCTGCAGGACGTCCGGTTTGCCGGACGCACCATGCGGAAAAACAAGGCGTTTACGACGGTTGCGATTGTGACGCTGGCGCTGGGCATCGGCGCCAACTCCGTGGTGTTCAGCCTCGTCGACGGCGTTTGTACGCGGCCTTTGCCAGTGCGCGACCCTGGCGGTCTCGTGCGGCTGTTCGCGACCAACGAGCGCGGGGAAGTGGACGGCCTTTCCTATCCTGACCTACGGGATTTCAACGCCCAGGCGAAAGACTCCATCGAGTTGATGGGCGCGGAGCGACGCGGAGCTTTGTGGAGGTCCGGTGATCGGACCGTGCTGTTGATGAAGGGCGTCGTGAGCGGCAACTACTTCACGCTACTGGGCGTCAACGCGCAACTCGGACGAGTCTTCACGCAAACGGATCGGGTCGAGGCGCCCGTCGCGGTAATCAGCTACAACTTCTGGCAGCGCGGCTTTCATGGCGACACGTCCATTGTGGGCCGCACTGTGCGCTTTGGTGGCGAACTCTTTACGGTCATTGGCGTGGCCCCCAAGGGCTTCCGCGGCACGGAACTGTGGCTCGACACGGATCTGTGGGTTCCGGTGAGTTCCTTCGACATCTACTCGCCCGGTGAGCACGAGGACCGCAGGGTAAAGGGTCTGGACGTATTCGGACGCCTGCGCCCGGGCGTCAGCCTGCAACAGGCCCGGGCCGCGGTCGAGTTGACCGCCCGGCGGCTCGAAAAAGAGTACCCGGCTACGAATGCGAAGCGCGGCATCGCGCTACAGACGAACTCGGCCTTCCTGATGCGGCAGTGGCACTATGTGCCGGTGATTCTGCTGGCTCTCGTGTCGCTGGTCTTGTTGATTGCCTGCGCCAATGTCGCCAATCTACTGCTGGCCCGGAGTGAAGCCAGGAGCCGCGAGATCGGTGTGCGGCTGTCGCTGGGCTGCAGCCGCGCGCGTCTTGTGCGGCAGTTCTTCACTGAGAGCGCGGTATTGGCCACCACGGGAGCGGCAGCGGCCGTCGCTTTGACGGCTTGGGCCGTCCGGTACCTGCCTCGCCTGCTACAGATCGTGGAGCCGGACATCAAGAACGAGTTTCTGCTCGATGGCCGGCTGCTGGCGTACACCTTCCTCGCCACGATGGCAACGGTCTTTCTGTTTGGCCTCGCGCCGGCCTGGCACTCCACGCGCACGAACCTTGCCCAAACGAGCCGCAGCGGAGGAAAACGGTCACGCCACGGGTGGCGCGACTTCCCCAACGCGCTGGTCTCGGCGCAAATCGCGCTCACGCTCGTCGTGTTAACGGTCGCCGGGCTGCTGGGCCGCACGGTCATCCAGATGATGCAGGCCGACCTGGGCTTTGAGCGCAGAAATGTACTCGTTGTTGACCTCGTTTCCCCCTATGACGGACCCAAACGCGATGAGGTAAATGCGACGCTTCTGGACCGACTGCGAGGATTGCCCGGCGTACGGAACGCGAGTCTGGCGTGGCGGGCTCCGCTGCAGGGGCATGGTGGTGGCATGTCGGACCGGGTTGTCATTCCCGGCTACACGCTCCCGCCCGGCGTGCCAAACCTGGAGATCCGCATGACCGCGGTCGGCCCGGGTTACTTTTCCGTGCTTGGCATGCGTCTCCTGGCGGGAAGAGCGTTTGACCGCCACGACACGGCCGGTTCTCAGCCCGTCGCGATCATCAATGAAACCATGGCCCGCCGGTTCTTTCCCGGCGCAAATGCAGTGGACCGGCAGATCCACCTGGGCGCCGCGGGGAAGATGCACGATGTGCGGATCGTCGGTGTTGTGAACGACGTGCGCATTGAACAGATTGTCGAAGAGCCGCAGCCGTACTTCTTTGTGCCGTCCACGCAATCGGGGCAGGGCGACATCACGCTGATGGTAGAGACGGCGGGTCCACCGATGCAGAAGCTCAACGCGATCCGAAAGGCCATGCGCGAAGTGGACTCGCATCTCACTGAATATGAGACGACCACGCTGGAGGATCTGGTGCAGTCGGCTGCGGGTATGCAGCGCGTACTCGCCATTGTGGTTACGTTTCTTGCCTTGCTCGGCTTGGCGCTTGCTTCTATCGGCCTTTACGGCGTTGTGTCATACTCCGTCGCGCGGCGCACTCGCGAGATGGGTGTGCGTATAGCGCTCGGCGCACGGTTCCAAAACGTGACGGGTCTTGTGTTGCGTGAAGGTCTATTGCTGGCTGGCGTGGGTTGTGCCGCTGGATTCGCGCTGTCGCTGGCGGCAACGCGACTGATCAAAGGAACGCTTTACGGGGTCAGCCCGCAGGACCCGGTAACTTTCGCGGGCGTGGTTGCCTTGATGACCGCAGTCTGCCTGCTGGCCAGTTATCTCCCGGCGCGCCGTGCGGCTCGCGTGGATCCGATGACTGCGCTCCGCGAAGACTGACCGCCCGCAACAACCCGCAATTCTGCGGCGTTTACGGCGCTGTTGTGGCTTGTTCGCCCCCGTGCTTGCGATAATGGAGCTTCCGAAAGAAATGGCTTAATTTCAATACAGTTACGGGGGCAGCGTGAGAGAGCCGATCATTGAGGCCCGGCGCGTGGAGAAATTCTACGGCCAGCCGGGAGGGAATCGCATTCAGGTGATCGCGCCGCTGGATATGAGCATCTATCCAGGCGAAATCGTGGCGCTGCTGGGCCCTTCCGGCTCGGGCAAATCCACGCTGCTGCGGATGCTCACCGGGCTCGCGACGCCCACCGGGGGCGACGTGCTGTGGCACAACCGGCCGTTGCATGGCCCTTGCGAGAACGTCTCCATCGTCTTTCAAAGTTTTGCCCTGTTCCCCTGGCTGACGGTGATCGAAAACGTCGAGGCGCCGCTGAAGGCGCGTGGCATCGACGCCGTGAAGCGCCGCAAGCGCAGCCTGAAGATGCTCGACACGGTCGGCCTGGACGGTTTCGAATCGGCCTATCCGAAAGAACTGTCGGGCGGCATGAAGCAGCGCGTCGGCTTCGCCCGCGCCATGGTGGTGCAGCCCGAGGTGCTCTTCATGGACGAGCCTTTCTCGGCGCTCGACGTGCTGACGGCCGAGAACCTGCGCGGCGAACTGCTGGAGCTGTGGGAGGACAAGAAGATCGACACGCAATCGGTCTTCATCGTCACGCACAACATCGAAGAAGCCATCCTGCTGGCCGACCGCATCGTCGTGCTCGGCAAGAACCCGGGCCGCATCCGCACCGATTTCAAAGTGGAGTTGCCGCGCCCGCGTGAGCGTAAATCGCCGGCGTTCACCATCCTGGTCGATTACGTTTACAAGGTGTTGACCAAGCCCGACGCCGGTTCCGACGTCGGTCTGGCGCCCACGACCGCGCCCGTCTTTCCGCGCGAGAAGCCGAAATATCAGATGCTGCCGCACGCGCGGCCGGGCGGCATTGCGGGCTTCCTGGAGATCCTCTCCGACCACGGCGGCCGGGCGGACATCTTCCATCTCGCCGACGACCTGATGTTCGAAATCGACGACATGCTGCCGACCGTGGAAGCGGCGGTCCTGCTGGGCTACGTGAAGCTGTTCGAAGGCGACGCCGAGATTACGCCCGAGGGTCAGGCGTTCGTCGACGCCGACATTCTGGCGCGCAAGGAACTCTTCCGCGCCGCCGCGCTGGAGCGCGCTTCGCTCATCAAGCAGATCATGCGTTCGCTCGAAACCAAGGCCGACCGCACGCTGCCCGACGAGTTCTTCATCGACCTGCTGGAAGAGCACTTCAGTGAGGACGAAGCCAAGCTGCAAATCGAGACCGCGACCAACTGGGGCCGCTACGCCGAGCTGTTCGATTACGACAGCAACCGCGAGCGCTTCTTCATTCCGGAAGAGCCCGCGGCGCCACCGGAGGAGAGCGGCGAAGAAAACGAAGTCGGGCGCGGCCTATGAGCACGCAGCCGCTGCCGCACGCACTGAGAGGCGAGCACACCTGGCCGTTTTTCTTCGACGCCATCGTGCTCGGCGGCGTCATCGCCGTGGTGTACCTGATGGTCATCGTCGGACGCTACTGGTTCGGCGCCATCGTGCCCGCGGCGGATATCTCGCGCTCGCCCTGGGCGATCCCGATGTACACGGTGTTTTCGCTGGTCCGCATGGCGGCTGCCTATCTGCTGAGTCTGTTCTTCGCCGTCGGCTACGGCTATGTCGCGGCGTACAACAAACGGCTGCAGGCGCCGATGCTGGCCACGCTCGACATCCTGCAGTCGATTCCCGTGTTGAGCTTCCTGCCGGGCGTGATGCTCGCCATGGTCTCGCTGTTTCCCACGCGCCAGTTGGGCGTTGAGATCGGCTCGGTGATTCTCATCTTCACGGGCCAGGTCTGGAACATGGCCTTCAGCTTTTACGCCTCGTTGCGCGCGATCCCGAAAGAGCTGCGCGAGGCCGCGCGCATTTACCGCTTCACTCGTCTGCAGCAGTTTCTGCAACTGGAGCTACCCTACGGCACCATCGGACTGGTGTGGAACTCGATGGTCTCGGTCGCCGGCGGCTGGTTCTTCCTGATGGCCTGCGAGATGTTTGTCCTCGGCAAGCGCGACTTCCGCCTGCCCGGCCTCGGCTCCTATCTGCAGTCGGCGGCGAGCGACGGCGATACGCACGGCATTCTGTGGGGCCTCGGCGCGATGATCGCCGTCATCGTGCTGATCGATCAACTGGTCTGGCGTCCCGTGATTGCGTGGGCCGACAAGTTCAAGATGGAGCAGGTGGAAACCGCCGCCACCGCCGAGTCGCCGATTCTGCATTTCCTGCAAGGCTCGCCGCTCTTCCGGCGCGTGGCGCGCAAAACGATTGCGCCGTGGACCGAGCGCCTGTACCTCTACGCCGCGCGGCATCACCACGAACATCACTTCCGCATGCGCAACGCGCGCCGTGAACGCGTGCTGCGCTGGATCGTCAGCGGCGTCATCCTCGGACTGATTCTCTTCGCCGTCATCGAAGCGTTCCTGACGCTGCGCGGCGTCAGCTCCGCCGAGCTCTGGATGACCGTGGAAAGCGCGGGCGCGACGCTCCTGCGCGTGACCACGGCGCTGGTCATAGGCTCCGCCTGGACGATTCCCGTGGGCGTCGCCATCGGTTTCAATCCCAAGCTGGCGCGCGTGGCGCAGCCACTGGCGCAGATCGCCGCCTCGGTCCCGGCCACCGCGTTGTTCCCGGTAGTGCTGCTGGCGCTGGTCAGCATGGGCGGCGGGCTGACGATCGGTTCTATTCTGCTGATGTTGCTCGGCACGCAGTGGTACATCCTGTTCAACGTCATCGCCGGAGCCATGGCGATCCCCTCGGAATTTCGCGAAGTCTCGGACATCTTCCGTTTCAGCAAGCTGGACCGCTGGCGGACGGTGATCCTGCCGGGTATCTTCCCGTATCTGCTGACCGGTCTGGTGACGGCGAGCGGGGGCGCGTGGAACGCGAGCATCGTCGCCGAATACTTCCACTTCAAAGGTCAGGTGCTCTCGACCTTCGGCCTCGGCTCGCTGATCAGCTCGGCCACCGACGCAGGCAACTTTTCACTGCTGCTGCTCTCCACCATCGTGATGGCGACGCTCGTCGTTTGCATCAACCGCCTGCTGTGGCGGCCGCTGTACCGCGTGGCGGAACAGCGCTACAAACTGGAGCCGTAGACCTTTTCTGGACCAGCGTAGACCGCCCTTGCCGTGGCCGACTGCCGTGTGGCGAGTCGGCCTCCGGCGATGCGCAGACTGCGCCCCGCAACGGGCGCTTCTACGCCGTGCGCGCAGGTTCGACTCGCGGGTGAGCCGTTCCTGCCGGAAATATCGATGCTGGCGACGCGGGATCAACATCGGCGCACGACGGCGCTTGTTCATCTGGGCACATGCTGGCGTATGAGCGTTGCCCCACAACAGGAGCTTGTCCATCGGCGTGCCGGTTGCGTATGTATGAGCGTCGCCCCGCAATGGACGCTTGTCGATCTGGGCGCATGTTGGCGATGAACGTCCCCCCGGCAACAGGTGCGCGTTCATCTGGGTGCATGTTTGCGTAGGATCGCCTCCGTATCAGGGCACGACTTCAGTCGTGCCGTTCCGTGCGGAACGGAGTTGGGCTTCAGCCCCTGAAGATGGCGCAACCGGCACGTTTTCCGCCACGAGTAGTCCGAGGCAGCTTCCGACCGATCATGACCATGCGGCTCCAGCCCGCGATGATCTAAATGATCCATCGTCGTTCATTCCGCTTCGTCGGCGGCAGGGGCTGAAGCCCAGGATGAAGGGCACTCCAACGGCACGACTGAAGTCGTGCCCTGATACGTTCCACGCACCGCTTCGACTCGCCGCCGGATACGTTTCGCGCTCCGGGTCAACCCGCAGCCGAGCGGCTTGCTTGAAATGCAGAAACGGCGGGCGCGGTTTCGGCCCGCAAGATCGCAAACCATCGGCGGCCTACAGTATTTCTCAAGTTGCTCTAGCGGGGCGCGGTTCTGTTTTCGAGGTTCCGGCTCCACTGCGGTGAGACATTCACATTGCGGCTGGGGAAGGGGCGCTTAGAATGATTGCAGACATTCCGAGTGCCCCATCATGCGCCTCATGGACTCTCTTCCCCGCCTCTCGCGCGGTCTGCGCTGCGCGGTTCTTTTCACTTTGACGCTGCCCGCCTTCGCGCAGTGGTATGCGCCGAACCCGGTCACCGCGGTCACCGACCGTCCGGATGGCGTGGAGCTGAAGATGCGCACCGGCGTGGCGCGCCTCCAGGTCTGTACGGATTCGATCATCCACGTACTGTACTCGCCCACCGGAACGTTCCCGGAACGCAAGGAATTCGTCGTCGTCAAGGACGCGTGGCCGGCCGCCAAGTTCACCCTCCACGCGACCGACAGCGAAGTCACGCTGACGACGGCGCGCATCAAGGTCACGGTGAACCGCGAGGATTCGCTGGTGGTTTACAGCGACCTGAAGGGCCGCCTGCTGCTCACCGAAGGGCCGAAGACGATGGAGCCGGCGGTGGTCAACGGCGAGCAGACGTGGTCGGCCGAGGACGTGGTGAAGATGTACGGCTCGCCCGAAGCGCTTTACGGGCTGGGCCAGCACCAGGCGGGCGTGTGGAACTACCGCGGCGAGTCGGTGGACCTGTCGCAGGAGAACACGAACGTCGCCGTGCCGCTGCTGGTGTCGACGAACGGCTACGGGCTCTTCTGGAACAACACTTCAGCCAGCCGTTTTAACAACCGTTTCGTGCATTACCTCTACATCAGCTCGCAAGTGGCCGACGTGATCGACTACTACTTCATCTATGGTCCGGACTTCGACCGGATCGTCGCCGCCTATCGCGAATTGACCGGCCCCGCTCCGCTCTTCGGCAAGTGGGCTTACGGCTTCTGGCAGTGCAAGAACAAGTATCAGAGCCAGGCGGAACTGCTGGGCGTCGCGAAGAAGTACCGCGAGTTGCACATCCCGCTGGACAACATCGTGCAGGACTGGTTCTGGTGGACGAACACCGGCGAGTTCAAATTCAACAGCAAGTATCCCGACCCGGCCGGCATGGTGAAGGAGCTGCACGACGAACACGTGCACCTGATGATGTCCGTGTGGCCGTACTTCTACCCCGGCTCGGCGACGTACGACGACATGGACAAGCGCGGGTTCTTCATCGACCGCACAAAAGCGAAGTCGTTTCACCCGCTGGGCATGGCGCTGTACGACGCATTCAATCCCGCGGCGCGCGCCTACTACTGGAACCTGATCAATCAATCGCTGTTCCAGATCGGCGCCGATGCGTGGTGGATGGACACCACGGAGCCGGAGACCGAGGGGCGCGAGAAGAACGTGCTGATGTACAACCGGACCGCGGCGGGCAATGGCGCGCGCTACGCCAACATCTTTCCGTTGATGACGACCATGGGCGTCTATCAGGGGCAGCGCGCGGCGTCGGACGAGAAGCGCGTTTTCATCCTGTCGCGCTCGTCGTTCGCGGGCGGGCAGCGCTACGGCGTCGCCTCGTGGTCGGGCGACATTCTGTCCGACTGGGAGAGCTACAAGCGTCAGATTCCGGCCGGGTTGAACCTCGCGCTGTCGGGCATTCCGTATTGGACCACGGACATCGGCGGCTTCATCGGCGGCAACCCGAACCCCAACGATCCGGCCTTCCGCGAGCTGTTCATCCGCTGGTTCGAGTACGGCGCGTTCTGCCCGATCTTCCGCGTGCACGGCACGCGCACGACCAATGAAAACGAGCTGTGGTCCTACGGCGCGGAGGCGCAAACCATTCTCACCAGCTTCGACCGGCTGCGCTACCGGTTGCTGCCTTACATCTACTCGCTGGCCTGGAAGGTGACGAACGAGGGCTACACGCCAATGCGGGCGCTGGTGATGGATTTTCAGGATGACGTGCGGGCGCAGAACACGGGCGACGAGTTTCTATACGGGCCGGCCATCCTGGTGAGTCCCGTGACCGAGCCGGGCGCCACCTCACGGCGGGTCTACCTGCCGAAGGCGGAGTGGTACGACTTCTGGACCGGCGCCCGGACGCGAGGCGGTCATGCCGTGGACGCCGCCGCGCCGCTCGACCGCATTCCGCTGTACATCCGCGCCGGCTCGATCGTGCCCCTGGGGCCAGCGATGGAGTGGAGCACGGAGCAGGCCGCGGATCCGATCGAGCTGCGCGTCTATCCCGGCGCCGATGGCGACTTCACGCTGTATGAGGACGAAAACGACTCTTATCGATACGAGAAGGGCGTCTACGCGACGATTCCGATCCACTGGGATGACCGCGCGCAAACGCTGACCATCGGCCGGCGGCAGGGCAGCTTCCCGGGCATGCTGAAGGACCGGACATTCCACATCGTCTTCGTCAGTGCGGGCCATGGAGTGGGCCCTGCGGCGCCGATCCGGCCGGACAAGATCCTGAAGTACTCGGGCGTGCCGGTGACCGCGGCGCGTCCGGCTGGCCATGGATTGCCACATTAAAATTGGCAATTTTGCTGCAAAATCCAACACTTTCGGACAAACTAGTCTGCTTCCGGCAGTTCCTTTAGTGCCAATTGGGTAACACAGGGATTGCCAACCTGGAAACACAATAAAACGTGGTATCGTCACGATAATGTGGGGACACCCACGAGATCATCGGACCGATCTGAATTGGAGAATGACCATGCGCGCACTGAGACTTGTTCTGCCCATCGCTGTGTTGATGACGGGCCTTTTCGTAACGACGACAGCCTCTTTCGGTAAGCCGGAGTACAGCAAGAAGGAAAAGAAGAGCTGCACGACCTGCCACGTGGCCCCAGGCAAGAAAGACCTGAACGACGTCGGCAAGTGCTACGCCAAGAAGCACGTGCTGGACGGCTGCGAAGCCAAGAAAAAGTAGATCGCCCGCCGGAGGGGGTCCGCACGGGCCCTCTCCGGCTCCCTGTTGACCCCGCCCGGCTCCTCTGCCTGCGCTTCTTTCAGCCAGTTCCCGCTACAACCGCTCCATCGCCGTTGAGGCTTTGCGCTGACGCTCCCGCTGCGGCCGGACACGGACGTCCGCGAATGTGGCGTGGAGCGGATTGGTTGAGCTGTCAGACAAGCGGGCGTACCCGGGGCGCTTCATCCCCGCTCCGACAGGCGCTTCGGAGGAGCCGCAGCCGTGAGGCCGCGGTCGTGCAAGCCGTCACCGCTTCCATCGGCGTAAAGCAACACCAGTCCGCTCCTCCGGCTTGAAGCCGCCGGGGCGGATCAACGTATCGATTCCGTGAAAAGCGGTTGCCTTTCCGCGGAGAGCGGAGAGCCATGGGGCAGGCGAGAGGGGCGCCGGCGGGAGTGCCACGCGGCGCCCGCGTTGGGGGGGGGACCGAACCGCTATTCGGCCGCCGAGCCGCCAGAGGCGGGTGCGGCGGCGCTAAAGGACTGTAGCGCAAGATAGCTGAGGCCGAAGCGCTTGATGTTGTCGTGCTGTTTTTCGTACTGGTCGAAATGGGTCTCCTCGTCGCCGACCAGATGCTCGAAAAGCTGCTTCGTGGCGGCGTCCTGATTGGCGCCAGCCTCGATCGCGGCCTTGTTGTAATCCCGGGCGCTGGCGGCCTCCATCGCCATCGCCTTCACGAGCATGGCCTCCGGATCCGTAATCGGCTCGACGGCGCCCGCGGCCGTCATCACGACGTCGCCCTTGAGGAAAAGGATCCGTTCGGCGAGCGTTTCCACGTGACCCATCTCCACAATGGCGGTCCGCTTGAAGAGACTCGCCAGCGGCCCGAAACCCTGGTCGGAAAGATGAAAGTGAAAATACATGTACTGGTGGACGGCGTGGAGCTCATCGGCCACCGCCGTGTTGAGTAATTGGATGCTCTGCGACTGGTTCATGGTCACACCTCTGTGAACATCATGCCATGAGGCCGCGTCCCGGACAGCCGTTTTCAAAGGGATCGTGAAAAGTCGATTCCCGCGCGCAAAAGCCCGCGTCGCCGCGGGCGCTGTGTGCTGTCCCGGAGCGGAGCGGTGGCCTCTCCGTGGCCACCGGCAACCTGGAACACGCCGGCGCTCTCACCTTCGCGATGCGGCGCCGAAGCGCAGTCCCACCGCACAAGTTCACACGCGCCCGGCCAGGCCCGCGGCGAAGATCCGGTCGTCCACGGGCATCAGCCGCCGGATCTGGCCGCGGGTGAGCAGCGGCGTGTGGGCAATCGTGTAAAGGTAGTCCTGCACCATCCAGAGATCGTCTTCCGCCGTCATCCACGGAACGTCATCGAAGCGCGCGAGGTGGACGGGCCGCGAATACTTCCGCAGAGTCTTCTCGCGATTGAGATTGAAGTAGTGCTCGAAGTACGACATCACGAGCTCGCGCAGCGTGCGGTACACGGGCTCGCGATGCCGCAAGCCTGAATAGTTGGACTTCGCGAGCGAGCCCCAGCAGCCGTCGCGCTGGTAGACCGCCAGCACGTGGTCGTCATCGCGTACGGTCGCCAGGTCAACCAGCAACGGCGGGTAGCCGAGCATTCGCAGCGCCGCCGCGGCAAATAGTGCGCCCTCCAGACAATGCGCCGTCCGGTCGCGCAGCACGCACCGCGGCGAACGGCATGTCGGCCCGGTGGGTTCCTTGTTATACGCAATCGCGTGATCGAGAAAATGGGCGATCTTCTCCGGAGTGTTGAGCCGCCGGAAGACAGCGTGCTCGCGCGAGTCGAACGGAGACCGGACCATGGCAGATAGCGTAGCAGGATGACGGGCCGGATACCGGCGCCGGGCGGCCCGCGCGGTCCGGCCACGGCGCTGATGCGCCATCGGATGTTAAGCCGGACGGTCCGGCTGGTGTGCGCCGGAGGGCGGATTGCCGGAGCCGGAGGAGGGCGCGTGGTAGCGCTTCAGGACCGACGAGATTTCATCGACACGGATCGGCTTGGCGATGAAGCCGTTCATGCCGGCGGCTTCGCAGGCCTTGCGGGTCTCGTCCAGGACACTCGCGGTCAGCGCAATGACGGGCGTCGCGATGCTCCGCCGCCGCATCTCCCGCGTCGCTTGCAGGCCGTCCATCACGGGCATGTGCAGATCCATGAGGATCAGGTCGTACTGGCCGGATTCCGCCATCGCGATAGCGTCGCGGCCATTGCCGGCAACGTTCACCTCGCACCCCAGCCGCTCCAGAATCCGGCGGCCGATCTTCTGGTTGATCTGGTTGTCTTCGGTAAGCAGGACGCGGCAGCCGGGAAAGGTCTCACTCTCCGCCAGACTCATGTGCTCGGGAGCAGCGACGTTTTCGGGACTCGTGAGGCGGACCGGCACGTCGACGGTGAACGTGCTGCCCCGGCCCAAGACAGACTCGACGCGAATAGTTCCGCCCATCTTCTCGGCCAGGCGTTGCGAGATGGCCAGCCCCAGGCCGGTGCCGCCGAAGCGGCGTGTGACCGTCGAGTCTTCCTGCGTGAACTCCTGAAATAGCGAACCAATTCGATCCTTGGCAATGCCGATTCCGGTGTCCGCCACGGCGATCGTGATCCAGGCGGGTCCAGACGGCGTCTCGCGGCCGCCGAGAGTCACCTCGACAGAGCCGGCCGCGGTGAACTTAACCGCATTACCCACCAGATTGAGAACGATCTGACGGAGCCGCGTCGGATCACCGACCACCGCGCGGGGCGCGCCGGGCAGGATGTGCAAGCGCAGCTCGATATTCTTTTGCACGGCCGTGGACTGCATCAATTGAGCCGCCTGCTCCATGAGCTGGTGAAGGTCGAAGGGCGTCTGTTCCAGGTCCAGCCGGCCCGCGTCGATCTTGGAAAAATCCAGGATGTCATTGAGAATCGACAGCAGGGAGCGAGCCGCTTCCTGGGCTGTCTCCACGAGGTCGCGCTCTTCGGCATTCAGCTCGCAATCCAGCAGCAGGTCCGTGGCGCCCACGACCGCGTTCATTGGCGTGCGGATTTCGTGGCTCATGTTTGCCAGAAATCGCGACTTGGCGACCGCGGCGGACTCAGCAGCCCGTTGCGCCCGGCGCAGTTCCTCCGACGCGCGCCGTTCCGCCTCGACATCGCGTAGCGAGATAACGCGTCCGATACAATCCCGGCCGCGCATCACATCGACGGCGGACGCGGCGCAGAGCCGCTCCCGTTCCCCGGCGTGGAGCGTGACGTCGCCGGTATGCGGGCCCCGGCCGCTTTCGTAGCACCTGAGACCGGGAGAGTCCCGAAAGGCCCAGCGGGCGAGAAGCCCGATCACCTGTTCCTTGCGGCAGCCGAGAAGGACCTCCGCGGCCGGATTAAAGTCGGCCACACGGCCATCGAGATCGATCACGATGATGCCGTCCGACATGCTGGCCACTACCGACCGCGCCGCGATCGGCACAATGCCCTGGAAGTGATAGCGGAAGATCACCCACAGCATGGCCACGCCGGTCGCGGAAAAAGTGTAAGGCGTGACATCCAGGTAGCGGACGGGCAGGAGATCGTAAAAGTACAAGGTGTTCGCGACGAAGGGCAGCACCATGGCGCCGAGAAGCACCAGCGTCCGGCGGCGCCGCATTGGATGCGCTGGCAGAAATCTCAGGAGCAGATAAGCGCCGACGCTGACCATGGCGTAGGTGAACGTCATGAAGACCCAGATGGCCGGGCCATAAACGCGCCCCATGATGGGCGCCGGGCCGCTGCGGTCGACCCACACGCGGCTCCAGTACAGATGGCCCCACGAGTTGGTCCAGTGCACGAACACCGTGGCCAGCGGAATTACAAAGAGGGACGCCACGCCCCATCTCGGCAGGCGCAAGCCGACATAGTTAAGCACCAGCAGGAGCCACAGTACAGCTACGCAGGAGTAGGCCGGGATCTGCACATGCAGCCAGAACAGGTGCCCCGCCAACGTCGTGGCGTGCTCTTCCAGCGCTGCCGTCAGGCAGATGTGAGCGATTGCGGCCAGCGCCGCGCAGAGGATATAAGCTCCGGGCGCCGAGTGCCGCCGCCACCACACATAGGCCGCCATTATCGCCATCAGCAGGCCGCTGGCGAGTGACAACAACCACAATGCGGTCGGCGGTATTTCCATCTCAATCCATCTGCTGCCGGGTGGCGCCGCCTGTCACGCTCCTCCGTGCGTTGCGCTGGCAGTGCGCCGAGACCGTCAGGCTATTAGCCTATCGGGATTTGAAGCGCAGCGTGCACCGGCTGCCTTGCGACATACGGGCAGCCCGCCGGTGACACATTCCGGCGGGACATAACGCCAGCACACTGCGCCGGGCAAACCGGAAACTGCGAGCCGCGGTCCGGTCTCAAGCGCCGGCAACGCGCGCGCGAATCGCGCGCAGTTTCGGTAGAACTTGGCCCAGCGCGACGGTTTCCGAGCCCGGCTGGCCGAGGCCGAAGTACAGATTGCGGTACAGCGGGTACAGTTCCTGATAGACGGCCACTTCGCGCAGATCCGGTTCGACAATGCGGTAACTCGGACAGAGCGCCGCCTGCGCCGCCTCTACTGTGGGGAACGCGCCCGCGGCGAGAAACGCGAAGATGGCCGAACCGAGGCTGGTCACTTCCTGCTCCGGCACGAGCACAGGCTTGTTGAACACGTTCGCGTAGACCCGGTTCAGCGTTTCGTTCTTCTGCGGAATGCCGCCGCCATTGATAACGCGATCCACACGCACGCCGTGCTCCGCCATGCGCTCCAGGATGATGCGCGTGTGGAAAGCCGTACCCTCGATCGCCGCGAGCAGTTCGTCCTGCGCCGTGGTGCCCAGCGTCCAGCCGAGCGTCACGCCGCCCAGGTTGGCATTCACCAGTACGGTCCGGTCGCCGTTGTCCCAGGTCAGACGCAGCAGTCCGGTGGCGCCGGCGTGGTGGCCATCGGTCCCCGCGGAGAGCGCCTGAACCGTGGTCGCGGCACGCTTCGCAATCGCTTCGAAGATGTCGCCAACGGCGGAGAGGCCCGCTTCGATGCCGTAGTAATCCGGGTGCACCGAGCCCTTCACCACGCCGCACACGCCGGGGATCAACCCCGCCTTTTGCGCCATCGCGATGATGCAGGTGGACGTGCCCACGACGTTCACGACATCGCCTTCTTTGGCGCCCGCGCCGATGGCGTCCCAATGCGCATCGAACGCGCCGACGGGAATTGGAATGCCCGCGCGCAGTCCCAGTTTCCGGGCCCATTCCGCGCTGAGATGACCCATCAGCGCACTGGAAACGGCGTATTCGCCGGCCAGTTTGTCGCGCACGCCGTCGAGCAACGGATCCACCGCACTGAGGAACTTCTGCGGCGGCAGCCCGCCCAGATCGGCGTTCCACATCCACTTATGGCCCATGGCGCAGACGCTGCGCTTCACCTGCGCCGGGTCGGTGTAGCCGCACAGCGTCGCGGCCACGTAGTCGCAATGCTCCATCGCCGTGACGAGTTGCGAGCGGCGTGCGGGGTTGTTGCGCAACCAGTGCAGCAGTTTGGAAAAGCCCCACTCGGACGAGTAGACGCCGCCGCACCAGGCCAGTGCTTCGAGACCCGTCTCACGGCCCTTCGCCGTGATCTCCGCGGCTTCGCCCTTGGCGCGGTGGTCGCACCATAGATAGTAGTCGTCGAGGGGCACGAGCCCCTGGCCCAGCGGGATCACCGTCGAGCCGGTGGTGTCGAGCGCCAGTGCCGCCACGGCGGAGCCATCCACGCCCGCCTTCTTCAACGCCGCGGCCGTAGCTTCGGCCAGCGCCCGCATATGATCGGAGTGGCGCTGCGTGGCGTGGTCCGGATCTTCGCGTTTCCGCAAAACCGGGTATTCGGCGATGGCCGATCCAAGCCGCCCCTTGGCGCTGTCGAACAAGGAAACGCGCACGCTCTGCGTGCCAAAATCGACGCCGGCGACGATAGACATAATAGGTCCTCGAATCTTGAACACTATCAGAACCCGCGGCCGTTGCGTGAAACGTCGAAGCCGGCAATTCCGAGGCGGCGGCGCCGTGCGGCAGCGCCGGTTCGACGCTACGCTGGAGATGCGGCCATGTTACTCAAACAACTGCGGGAAGAAGTCCTGGAAGCGAATCTCGAGATCGTGCGGCGGGGGCTGGTGCTCTACACCTTCGGCAACGCGAGCGGATACGATCCCGAGAGCGGACTCATGGTCATCAAGCCGAGCGGCGTTCCGTTCGAAAAGTTGACCCCCGGCGACATGGTGGTCACCAACCTGGACGCACATGTGGTCGAGGGCGATCTGCGGCCGTCTTCGGACGTCGACACGCACGTGGAACTCTACAAAGCGTTCGCCGGTGTTCGCGGCGTCGTGCATACTCACTCGACCGTCGCGACGGCCTGGGCCCAGGCCGGGCGCGAGATCCCGTGCTTCGGGACCACGCATGCCGACTACTTCCACGGCTCCGTGCCCGTCACCGCGCCGCTGACCGATGAAGAGATCGGCGGCGAGTACGAGCGCAACACCGGTCTGGCCATCCTGCGCCGCTTCAAGGATCTGGATCCGCTCGCCTTCCCCGGCGTGCTGGTGCGCAGTCATGGTCCGTTCACGTGGGGGCCGACGCCGGCCAAGGCCGCGATGAACGCTGTCCTGCTCGAAGAAATCGCGCGCATCGCCGCGCAGGCCGTCGCGCTGAATCCGTCGCTCCAGGCAATCCGCCCGTCGCTCCACGACCGGCATTTCCTGCGCAAGCACGGTCCCAAGGCCACCTACGGCCAGAGCTGAGGGCTCTGTCCGGGACACTCCGCTAGCCGCCCATGTCGAAGACGACCTTGTACGCACCGTCCGGCTGCTTGCGCCAGACGGTTGTATAGCGGCCCTCGCGTTTCTGCGGCTCGCCCTTTTCATCGCGCCAACTGATCGTCGCGCGGCCGAAGGTGTAGCCGAGCGTGCCGTCGTCCGAGATGGCGGCATGCACCGGCCACCAATGGATGCGGAACTCGCGCTGGGCGAACATCTTCGCATAGAACTCGCGCAGCGCCGCCTTGCCCGCGATCACGTCCGTGGCGCTCTCGATGCGGGCGTCGTCGGCAAACCAGCTCATCCAGCCGTCCAGTCCGCGCGCGGCTGTATCGCGATCGAAGGCCCGGTCCGCGTCCAATAGTAGCGTGGCCGTGTTTTCCGCATGCAGCGTCACGGCGGTGAAAACAATCCAAAGGAACAGCGCGCGCATGGGCCAAGTGTACACGGCCGCTTCCGCTGCCGCACCAGGGCGCGGAGGACGCGAGCGCCAAACGATGCGAACCTAAGAAGAAGGCATGCAAATTCGCTGGCGCAATAAACTCCGGGAGATTGTCCAGGATCCATCACATCTGGCTCTTGCCTTGATCATCGGTGGCGTTTCGGGCTCCACCATTGCGCTCTTCCTGGTATGCACGGAGCGCATGAACCGGCTCTTCTTCGGTGCGGCGACGCCCGTCTGGATGCGGCCTCTGGTACCCGCGCTGACCGCTCTCGCGGCCGGCTATTTTCTGCAGCGAGTGTTTCCCGACGCCCGCGGCAGTGGTATTCCGCAGGCCAAGGCGGCCCTGGTCGCCGGTGGCGGCTTTATCAGCCTGAAGACGGTGATCGGGAAGTTCCTCTGCTGCTCATTCTCTCTGGGCGGTGGCGTCGCGCTCGGCCGTGAAGGTCCATCGGTGCAAATCGGCGCGGGCATCGCTTCTGTTTTTGCACGTAAGGTCGGTCTCAAAAGAGCGGATGTACAGTCGCTTGTTCCCGTCGGTGCGGCAGCCGCGCTGGCGGCGGCGTTCAACACACCCATGGCCGGAGTATTGTTCACGTTGGAAGAGCTGTTGGGCGATCTGAACGCCCGTGTGATCGGCTCCGTCGTGATCGGCGCGGCCACCTCGTGGATGGCGTTGCACCTGTTCCTGGGCGATTCGCCGCTGTTCCATGTGCCGTCTTACTCGCTGGTGCACCCTTCCGAGTTTGCCTTTTACGCGCTGCTCGGCATTCTCGGCGGATGCATTTCGGCCGTATTTTGCGTTGTGTTGCTGCGCTTGCGTACCTGGTACCGGCGCTGGCCTAAATGGACGGTGGCCCTCCAACCCGCGACGGGCGGTTTGAGCGCGGGTTTGCTGGCGCTGCGTAGCGCGGACATTCTGGGCGCGGGTTACGGTGCGGTCGAGCTGGCGTTGCACGGCGGCCTGAGCGGCATGGACATGCTGATTCTGATGGTGCTGAAGCTGGCCGCCACGACACTTTGTTACGGTTCGGGCAACGCCGGCGGCATCTTCGGTCCCAGCCTCTTCCTGGGAGCAATGCTCGGCGGCAGCTTAGGCTCATTGGTGCATACGTGGTTCCCCGCAACCACCGGACCGGCCGGTGCGTACGCCCTGGTGGGCATGGGCACCACGTTTGCCGGCATCATTCGCAGCCCGATTACATCGGTGGTGATGATCTTCGAACTGACGCGCGACTACAACATCATCGTGCCGCTGATGATCTCCAACCTGATTGCTTTCGCGGTGGCGCGCGCCATTACCCGGACGCCGATCTACGAGGCGCTGTCCATTCAGGATGGCGTGCATCTGCCCGGGTCGAAGGGGCAGGGCGGCGAACCCGAGTACATCGTCGGCGACGCCATGCGTAGCCCGGCCGTATTGCTTCCACCCGACACCAGCGCCGCGGCAGCGCGCCAACTGGTTCCCGAGGGCGACTGCCTCATCGGCCAGGACAACCGCCTGATGGGGATGTTGCGCGGGCCCGTGATTGACGAGGCGTTGCGCCGGGGCCAGGGACATCTGGCGGTCGTCTCGATCCTCCAGAAGCATGAGGAAGCGCGTCCTCCGTTACTGTTCCCCGATCAGTCGGCGGACATCGTTTTGCACTATCTGGGGCAGGCGGACCTGAGCGTCCTGCCCGTGGTTGACCGGCGGGATACAAACCGCGTGCTGGGCGATGTCACCCTGGATGACGTGCTCGCGCTCTATCACGGCGGGCGGTACCCCGTTCAAGAGTAACGTCCGGCCAGTATCACAAAGGGTCTGAATTATTTCTGTTCAGACCCTATTCAGTTCCCCCCACGTGTCCGATCTATTGCCTGACGGGCATTGCCAGGCCGGGCAGGTAGATCGATGGCTTGGCGCCCGCGCCTTTGGGCATACTTTGCAGACTATGACAAACAGAGGAGAGTACCACGTGGGGCTCATTTTCACTCCCGACAATCAGGTGGAGCGGTTGGCGGACCACTTCACGACCGCGGATCGTACGGTGGATCTGTCCCGTTTCGACGAGGCTTTTGAGCGGGCTAAGTTGAGAGACGGCGATTGCGCCCGCGAAGACGTGCCGGACGGCTACTACGACACGGTGGTCGAGGAGGTCCGGCTGAGCAGGACGCCTCGCACGGGCAACCCGATGCTGAGTTGGAAGCTGCGCATCGTCAGCGAGGACTTCGAAGGCCGGATGCTCAACAAGAACCGCGTCATCACGGAAAAGTCGCTGGCGTTTGTGAAAGATGATCTGGAGCGCTGCGGCCTGCATCTGGAGAAGCTGTCCGAACTGCCGCACCACATCGAGGAGATGTTCGGTCTGAAGATCAACGTCCTGAAAAAGACGAAAGACCAGTGGACCGACGTTTATTTCGTCAAGGTGGACCGGCAGGAGCTGGACGACATCCCGTTCTGACAACGAGTTACCGCGCCGGGCGGGCGGTGACGTTTTCGACGGTCAGGCTTTGCCCTGCGTCACAGGCATCCAGGTCCTTCAGTTCGGACAGCGGGATGAGATGGGTGAACTGGTCGTTGCGCGGGACGCGTTGCGACGCGCTCGCGCGGATGATGACGCCGTTCCGGCATTGCAGACGCACGTCCCAGGAAACGTTGAGCGTTCCCGCGCTCTTTTGGTTCCGGACGGTGCACTCGAGTCCCAATCCGGTGCCCCGGCAGGAGACTTCGGCCTGCGCCGCATAGTGCGTCCGCCAGGCGAACAAGGCGATCAGAGCGATCGCGAGTGGAATCAGGAGGCGGAAGACCTTCATAACAATTGAAAGCTCGCGCGGCAAGCCTCACGCGGAACGGCGCCGCCGTTTCCGGCTATTGTTCTTTGACAATCGCATGCCCATGTCGAGTCCGACGCCGCGCGCATAAACCGTCCGCGGAATACAGCGGCGGCTGAGCGCCGCGCGGGCCTTCCACCGCCCGCCCGCGCACGGCAGCGCCCGCACAGTCGCAGCTCCGTTCCCGCATCACATCTGCTCCGCACGCAGCGGACGCTGGCGCACGCGAATCCAGCTCGCACGACTCCCACCTGTGGCAGCGCCATGGACTGGCAAGCCGGCCCATGGCGCCTCGCTACAGAGGTTAAGAGTGGCGGTAGATCTCCCAGCGGAGGTACTTGGAAGTGGCTTCCTCGATTGCGTCCGCGCAACTGGAGAGATTGGCCGCGACGTGATGCTCGAAGCCGTTCTCGCAGATGAAGTGCAGCAGTTTCTGCATCTCGGGAATCTCGACCACACCGGCGCCGCCGAAGGTGTTCAGCGTGTCGTCGGTGAAGCAGCCCTCGCCCACGTAGCCGCGAATCTCGCCGATGATGTCGTCGGTGGAGACGCGGAAGTAGGTCATCGGGCTGGCCTTCACCCGGCCGACGATGGTGCCGAAGGTGTTCAGCTTGCCCACCGTGCCGGCAATGATCTCCTGGTAGTCCATCTTCGACTCGGCGAAGAAATGCTTCGGCAGGTTGGAGCAGTGGAAGCAGACGGCTTTGTTCGGGTCGTTGCCGTAGTTGTTGTTCCAGTCAAGCAGCGCGCTGGGCGTGCCGGACGCGAGCGCCATGGCCTGCATCGCCACCACGCCGCAGACGTCGACTTCGCAGGCGCTGGGCAGCAGGTTGTTGCTCATCATGCTCATCACCGTGCAGGGCACCACGCCGAAGTACTCTTCGAGCGAGGTCCAGCACTGGATGGCGCTGACGGTACACATCGTCTCTTTCATCCAGCCGTCGATCACCGCGCCCAGCTTCGCCATCTTGAGCAGCGATTCGGCGGGAACGGCCTGCGTGCTGACGTAGGCTTTGATCTCGGCCAGTTTGGCTTGCGCGGCGTCGTCTTTGTCCTTCATCCGCGCGATGCGGCCGAGGATCTCGGAGAGGTCGATCGGCTCAACGTCGATGCCCGAAAGCGCCAGCAGCTTCTCGCTGTAGCGGACAGTGTTGAAAGCCGCGGGGCGCGCGCCGATGGCGCCGATGCGGAGCTTGCGCAGGCCCTTCACCACACGGCAGATCGCGGCGAAGCGCTCCAGATCGGCCTTGAACTCATCGCTGTCCGGCGCGACGGTATGCGACTTGGTCAGCGTGTAGGGTACGTCGATCTGGCGCAGGTCGCTGCACGCCGACATCTTGCCGCAGAAGCTGTCGCGGCGATGGGCGATGGTCATCTTGCCCGCTTCGTCGGGTGTGGCCTGAATCAGGACGGGTACATTGAGGCCGGCGACTTTCAGCGTCTCGACGATGGCCGTCTCCTCGCCGAAGTTCGGCAGCGTCAGGATGATGCCATCGATCTCGTCGCGGTGCTTGCGGAACAGGTTGCCGCAGATCTGCGCTTCCTGGCGGTTGGAGATGGCGCCGACTTTGGTCTCGTTGGCGCCGGGGATGACGACTTTGTGGCCCGCGGCTTTCAGCACGCGGAGCATGTCTTCGCGGCCGCTCTGCGCGAGCGCATCCGGGAAGAAACCGCGGTTGCCCACGATCACGCCGAAGGTCATTTTTTTGGTTTTAGGCATAGATTTGAGACTCCCGATTCTGGTTGATTTCGTATGCCCATGAAACAGAGCCGCGACCGTGAGGGAGCGGTTGTATTGGGCATAAATGTTTTCGCTTGCCAGGAACGGCTGGCGTCGACGGCTGACCCGAAAATGGTCTGACACCACCGCTCCCTCACGGTCGCGGCTCCGTTCCGCTGCAACTCCGTCCTAGCGTGATTCCTCCACAATGGCCACGCCCCACGGCTCCAGCGCCAGTTTCGCGCCCCGGGCGATGGGTTGTTCTTTCAAGCGTTCGCGCCCCGCGGCATAGGGGTACTCCAGCGTCTGGGCCGCGGCAGAGTAGTTGAGATAGAAATGGACCGCGTGTCCGCTATGGTTTACGCCGTGCCGCACCTGCACGGCCGCGGGCAATTGTTGATCGGGACCGTTCAGGCCCGCAAGTTGCAGCACCTCACGCACCACGGCCTGCTGCATCTCCGGCGTCAGCACCGTGCCTTCATAGGTCAGCGTGCCCTTCCCGAAGTGGTTGCGCGTAATGGCCGGAAACTGGCCGAAAAACGGGTGATCGTACGAGACCAGCGTCTCGGCGCCTTCCGGTTGCAGAAACTCGGCCCACGTCGTGGCCTGGCTCTTGGCGCCGAGCCAGTAACGGTCGGGCTTCAACGGCACGGGGTAGGCAAGATTGGAGAATTCCTGGTACGAGAAGCCTGCCGCTTTACGCAGCGGGCCGGGCGAGCGTACCCAGCGCACCGTCGAGTACTCGTTGGTAAAGCCGGTCTTGAAGGCGACGATGGCGTGACCGCCGTTCGCGACGAAATCCGAGATGCGCTGGAGTACGGCATCCGAAGCGGAATAGAGCGGTGGGACGAGCAGCACCTTGTAACGGGAGAGATCGGCGGTGGCCGGCGTGACAAAATCGACCTCGACCTTCGAGCCGTAAGCCGCACCGTACATCTGCCGCACCATGCTCATATAGTTCACGCGATCGCTGAACGGCATGGACTCGATGGTGTCGTTCGCGTCGGTAGAAAAGAGGACGGCGACCCTGACGTCCTTCTTCAGGTTCGCGATGTCGGGGCCAATGCGCTTCAGGTCCGCGCCGACGGTCGACATTTCGCGGTAAGCGCGATTTTCTTCGAGTTCCTGGCCGAGCACGCCGCGCCAGTACGTCTCCTGGCCATAGTGTAGCGAGTGCCAGTGCCAGTATTCGACGAGCGATGCGCCGCTCGCAACGTGCGCGAAGGCGATCAGGCGGAACTGGCCATCGTATGGCGGGTACTGCGCCCGCGAGTCCCAGCCGATGGTCTGAGCGTTGGTCTCGGTGACGAGATACGGCGCGTCCTTAACGGAGCGGAAGAAGTCGCCACCCAGCGCGATCTCCTCGCCATCGAGTTTGTCCTGCGCCGTGAAATAGATATTCGTTGCGGCGATGTCGAGATTGCGGCCAATGGCCCAGTGGTCCACGCGCGGATTGACGCCCGCGAAGTCGTGGGTGATGAATTGCGAGGGTGGGATGTATTCGCGCAGAATCTTCGCCTGCCAGGCGAGAAAGTCCGTGACGATGGTGCGCTGGAAGCGGTCCCACTCCAGCTTGTAGCCGGGATTGAGAATGCCGTCGCGCGCGGGGAACTCGCCCCAGTTGTCGACGAGTTGGCCCCAGTAGGTGAGGCCCCATAGCTCGTTTAGCTTGTGTGGCGAGCCGTAGCGCTCTTTCAGCACATCTACGAAAGCCTTTTGCACGTTGGGCAGTGGGATACCATTCGGCGCGGTCTCGTTGTCCACCTGCCAGCCGATCACCGCCGGATTATGCGCGTAGTGCTCGGCGATCTTGCGGATGATGCGCTCCGAATAGCGCCGGTAGTCCGGGTTGGTCAGGTCCATGTTCTGCCGTGGGCCGTACGCGCCGGGCCGCAGCGGACCGGGATATGTCCCCGACCACGGATCCCATTGCGGGCCGGATTGCCCGTAGCGCAGCACGGCGATTTCGGGATGCGCTTTGTACATCCAGGGCGGGATGGAGTAAGTCGGCGTGCCCATGATGACCTTGATGCCGGCCTTAGCGAACGCATCGACGATGCGGTCCATCCAGGCGAACTGGAACTCGCCGTCGCGCGGTTCCCAACTCGACCACGTCGATTCGCCGATCCGGACGCAGGTGAAGCCCGCGGCCTTCATCAGGGCTACATCCTTCTCCAGGCGGTCGTACGGCATGTACTCGTGATAGTAGGCGGCGCCGTAGAGCACGGTCCGCGGCAACTCGGCCGCAAACAGAGCCGGCGCCAAAGCGAGCATTGATGTCAACAGGATCAGGCGCATGAGGTTCCTCATCATCCGCACTGCAAAACGGAGTCACTCGCAGTGAGAGAGTGGTTGCATAAATGCCTTGCCCACTCCCAGGCCCGCAACTTGACGGGGCCTGGAGAGCCGCCGCACTTCTTCTACTTCTTTCCGCGCGGGGCGAACTTCCAGGCATAGACCGCACCGGCCACCGTCATGAAGCCGCCCATCCAGAGGTCGGTACGCAACTCGGAGAGCGCGATCGGACGCCCGGTAGCAGAGTGTCCCCCGCTGATCAGTCCCCATCCGAAAATGATGACGCCGTAGACCAGCACGAGCACCCCGATGAAAAACCAGATCGAAATCAAATTCCTGCCGTGGGCCATGGGACGCTCCTTACCAGACGATCAAATTCAGAACAAAGAACACTACGATGACGATGGACGCCCAGAAGATGGGCTTCTTCCACAGTGGCAGCGCCTCCTCGCGCGGCATTTCGCCGATGCCGTAAACCAGGCCCGCGAGTTCCGACTCGGGTTTCGGCTTGGTGCATAGGCTCACAACGATCGTAACGAGGGCGCAAATGCACCAGGACCACAACGCGCGGTACATGTTCTCGGCCATATCCTTCGCGTTGGGCGAGAGCGCAATGTAGCGCAGCGCCGAGGGATCGACCTTCACCCAGGCGTACATCGCAATCGACGAAGCGGTGCCGGTCAGCAGCCCCCAGAAGCCGGCCGCCGGCGTGGCGCGCTTCCATAACATGCCGAAAATGACCGTGCCGAACAGCGGCGCGATGAAGAAACTGAAGAGCGCCTGGACGTAATCCATGATGCTCTGGAACTGCATGGCAAGATAGGCCGCGCCGATCGAGATCAGGATGCCCACGATGGTCGCCCAGCGGCCGACCCGCACCAGGTGCTCGTCCGACATCTCACCTTTGCGGAAGACCTTGTAAATGTCGTACGTCCACACCGTCGAGAAGGCCGTCACGTTGCCGGCCATGCCGCTCATGAAGCCCGCGATCAGCGCCGTCACGCCGAGCCCCAGCAAACCCGGGCCGAGGTAGCGCGCGAGCATCAGCGGCAGCACATCGTTATAAGTGAACACGCCGGCGACGCGCTGGTTTTCGGGAACCAGCAGGTGCGGCAGCACAGCCAGCCCGAGCAGGCCGGGCAGGATGACGATGAACGGCACGAACATCTTGAAAGCCGCACCGATGATGGGCGCCATCTTGGCCGAGCGCAGATCCTTGGCCGACATGACGCGCTGGACCACCAGGAAATCGGTGGTCCAGTAACCGAACGAAATCACCCATCCGAGTCCGAAAACAATACCCGTCCAATGAATGCCCATCGGATTGCCGGTGAAGGTGCCCATCGTGGACCACAAGTGCGTGAAGTCCTGCCCCTGGATGTGCGCCTGGACCACCGGATTCGAATGGATGCGCGCCACCATGCCGCTCCAGCCGCCGGTTTCGATCAGGCCGACGATCGGCACCAGGATCGCGCCGAGCCAGATCAGCACGAACTGCAACACCTCGTTAAAAATGGCCGAGAGCAACCCGCCCAGGACGACGTACGCGCCGACGGTCAGCGACGACACCCAGATGCTGAAGTGCAAGTCCCAACCGAGCACCACCTGCATCACCTTGGCCATAGCGAACATGTTGATGCCTGACATGAGGACGGTCATGAAGCCGAAGCTGATAGCGGCGACCGTGCGGCTGCCTTCGCCGTAGCGCAACTGCAGATAGCCCGGCACGGAGTGGGTCTTGCAGATGTAATAGAACGGCATCATCACCAGGCCGAGGAACAGCATGGCCGGAATCGCGCCGATCCAATACCAATGCGTCGCGAGGATGCCGTATTGATACGCCGCGCCGGCCCAGCCCATCAATTCCAGCGAGCCGAGGTTGGCGGCGAGGAAGCTCAGGCCCGCGATCCACGCCGTCATCTCGCGACCCGCCATGAAGAAGTCCTCGCCGGTTTTTGTATGGCTCTTCAGGTAGAGGCCAATGCCGATAACGGCGGCGAAGTACAGGATGATGACCAGGAGGTCGACGCCCTCGAGGGACATCATGGACCCGCCGGTGGCGAGCAGGAAGCCGGGAGCAGTGGGGCAGGGCATAAGTACCTCTGGAATTCTATCGAAAGTTGCAAGCGCTTTCACGCGGGGATTTCAATCTCGGTCCGCGTACCCACGCCGGGACGGGAAGCAATCTCCAGCCGGTACGACCCGCCGAAGAGCACTTGCAACCGCTCGTTGACATTGGAAACCCCGATTCCGGCTTGTTGCAGGATAGTCGCCAGACGCGCTTCGTCAATCCCCACGCCATCGTCTTCCACCGCCAGCAAAAGGCGGTGCGTATCGCCGTCGTCGCGTGTGGCGCCGATCAGCCGGACGGTGCCGCCCTCCAGCTTGCCCGCCAATCCGTGTTTGATGCTGTTTTCGATCAGCGGCTGAAGAATCATTGTCGGTACCATGCGGTTCAACGCGGCTTCGTCAATTTCTTTCGAAAAATGAAGTTTGTCGCCGAAGCGCGCCATTTCTATCGATAGATAGTCGTCTATAAATGCAAGCTCGTCCCGCAGCGGGGCAAAGTTGTCTGTTTTACGCAGCAGGCGGCGCAAAATATTGGACAGCCGGTGAACGACCTGCCGGGCCTTATCGGGATTCGTGCGGATCAGCGATGAAACCGTGTTCAGGGTATTAAACAGGAAATGCGGATTGATCTGGCTGGACAAGGCAGACAGGCGGGCCTGCACCAGCATCAGCTCTTTCGATTCCAGCAGCCTCTCATTGCGCGCGCTGTTCCATATCTTCAGCGGGACGGAAACGGTGAAGATCGTCGTTACGAAGATCAGAAACATGCTGCTCGGGGAGTCGTCGGGGTACAGCGTAAAGACGTACTTGCGGTCGAACAGCCGCATGCCGACCAGACGCATCAGTTCCGCGGCAAGCAACGCGAGCAGCACGACCACGTGATAGACGCTGCGCTGCCGGTGGTCCTTATAGCGGATCAGGCGCCAGATGCTCAAATCGAAAAACGGCGAGAAGCGCCAGACGTCCTCAGCCTCCGGGGCCAGATCGCGCAGCAGCCCGCCGAGCACGCCCACGGCCGCGTAGAGCGGCATGGCCAGGTATTCGCCATGCACGGGCAACGTCGCGGGGAAGGCGCACACGACGCCGCCCACCAGACCCGCGACATAGCCGCCCACAATGCCGCAGAGCAAGCTCGCCTCCAGGCAGATATCCGCCGAGACATAGGTATGGGTCTGCAGACGGATCAACGAACCCGCCGCGCAGGCGAGCGAAACGGCCAGACAAAGTTGCAGGCTCTCGGCCAGCGTGCGCTCCTCGCGCAGCAGCAGGCCGAGGAAATGGCTGGAGCGCGACAGAATGCTCGCGACGGAAGCGGCCACCGCCACCTTGATGAGCAGGATGATGAGCAGTTGTTGCATACGGCGCGCGAATCGCTGCGGTGGAAACATGACGGTACTTCTTCCGCCCGCCGAGTGTCAATCGGCGCCCGGGCGCCGCGCCGCGCCGGCTTGATTTGACATGTGCTGTTACATCTGTTACCCAGGTAAACAACGATATTGTCGTTCTTTGAATAGGGTGTAACAAACATGAAGCTCGCGTTAATCTAAACAGGATTTCAGGACGCTGGCTTCTACTAGCGGGGACACCCATTCGCAAGACAGGTCATTCAGGGGTAATGATTCACGACTCTTCGCGGTCAAAAGCACTGGCCCGCGAGGGAGAAGTGCTGGTTGAAGGAAAGGAAGGTCTATGCGGAGTATCCGCGTTCTTTTGGTCCTGGCCGTGCTAGCCGTGTGCTCATACGCGCAGATTGGCACCACCAGCCCACTCGATGGAACGGTCACAGATCCACAAGGCGCCGCGATCGTCGGCGCGCAAGTGGTAGTAACGAACGTCAACACGGGGCAACCCTTCCGGACGAAATCGGACGAGCACGGTCATTGGGTACTACCGTCGATGTCTTCCGGAGTCTACCGGGTTGCTGTTACGGCAAAGGGCTTCAAAGTCCTGATACGGGAGGGTGTAAAGATCGATGCTGGCGTGCCGGCGACAGCCAACGGCCAGCTCGAACTTGGCGCGGTATCGGAGACAGTCGAAGTTCAAGGCGGCGCGGAGCTGGTTCAAACGGCCAGCGCCACGTTGAATACAACGCTTGAATCGCGCTTCGTGCGCGACCTGCCGCAGGTCACCCGCGGCGGCCTCGATTTGCTGGTCTCCCAGACTGGCGTGCAGACCGGCGGCACCAACCGCAGTTCGAGAGTTAACGGTCTGCCCAGCAGCGGCATCAATGTCACCCTGGACGGCGTCAACACGCAGGATCAAACGGCGCGCAGCAGTGATAGCTTCTTCACCTTCATTCCGATCACACAGGATTCGATCGAAGAGGTCACGTTGACCACCTCGGCCGCAAGCGCCGATGCGACCGGTGAAGGCGCCGCACAGATCAAGTTCGTCACCAAGAGCGGCACGAACGAGTTTCATGGCGGCGTGTTCGAGCAGATTCGCAATACAGCGCTCAACGCCAATACGTACTTCAATAACCTCAACGGCCTGTCGCGCGACCGCGTCCAACTGAATCAGTTCGGCGGCCACGTCGGCGGCCCGGTGTGGAAGAATAAGCTCTTTTTCTTTACGAACCTCGAATTCCGCCGCATGCCGGAATCGGGAGCCTTCAGCCGCACGGTGTTAACGCCGGGCGCGATGAATGGGGACTACACGTATCAGGATCCGGAAACGGGCAGCCTCGACACGGTGAACGTCCTCCGGCTCGCTCAGGCGAACGGTTATCAGGGCACCGCGGACCCGATCGTCGCGAAGACGCTCGGCCAGATCAACGATCTGGTCAAGGGCAACGCCGGCCTGATTCCCAACGTCGCCTCCAGCGGCGATTACGTTCGCGACACGCTGAACTACCTGGTGAAGGGCACGGACAATCGTACGTACTCGGTGAGCCGTGTCGATTACAACATCAACGCCAAAAATCAGCTCTCCATCACGTACAGCTACAACAAATACAACTCGGTTCCGGACGTGCTGAACAGCATGGTTCCCATCTACCCCGGTACGGGTACGGTGCTCGGCGATAACGCCACCGGCGGCCAGACCAGCAACCGCTTCCTGGGCACCATCGGACTCCGTTCGACCATCACCCCGAACCTGACCAATGAGTTCCACTCGGGCCTGGACGGCGGCACAGTCGTCTTCAATGCCACGTCGGCTTCTCCAGCCGCCTACTCGGAATGGCGCGGCTACAACATGGTGTTCGGCAGCGCCGGCGGCTACGCCCAGCTTGCTGGAGTTTCCTCCTACGCCGCCGGTTCCCGCCGCAACGCGCCGACCAAGAACTTGAGCGACAACATGTCGTGGCTGAAGGGCCGCCACCTGCTCAGTTGGGGCGGCAGTTGGATGCAGGTGAATATGTGGAGCCAGTCGATCGACAAAGAAACGCTGCCCGAAATCGACCTGGGCATCAACGGTTCCGACCCGATCCACAACGGCGACACCGACATCTTCACCAACGCCAACTTCCCCAACGCCACGCAGAACATTCTGGATGACGCCGCCACGTTCTATGCGAACCTGACGGGCCGCGTAACGAAGATCCAGACCAAAGTGAATCAGGATCCGAAGACGCACCAGTTCGACTACACGCCGGCCGTCAATCACCTGCAGCAGCGCGAATTCGGCCTGTTCATTTCGGACAGTTGGAAGTTCCGTCCCAGCCTCACGCTAACGGCCGGCTTGCGCTACGAGCAGCAGAGTACGTTGAAGGATCTCACCGGCACCTACAGCTCCGTCGACCTCGCGTCGCTGTGGGGCATTTCGGGCATCGGCAATCTCTTCAAGCCGGGCGTGATGACCGGTGTCCAGCCGCAATACACGAAGTACGTGGCGCCGTACAAGACGCCGCACAACTGGAATCCGTCGGTCGGCCTGGCCTGGCAACTGCCCGAAGGCAAGGGCGTCCTGGGCTGGCTGCTCGGCGACCACCAGGGAGCCTCGGTGCTCCGCGCCGGCTATTCCATCTCCACGGTCCGCGAAGCCATCAACATGCTGCAATTGATGACCGGCTCGAACCCCGGTCTCAGTGTGGACGCCACGGTGGATCCGGACAACTATCCGCAGTATTTCGGCGAGCCGGGCTCGGTGACCATGAGTTCAACGACGCTGCCCTCGCGGCCGACTCCGAAATCGCTCACCTATCCGTTCTCGCCGAATGTCAGTGACGGCGTGAACGGCTTCGATCCGAACCTGAAGCTCGGTTACGTCCAGAGCTGGAACATCGGCTTCCAGCGCGAGATCGGCAAGAACTCCGTTCTCGAAGTCCGCTACACCGGCAACCACGGCACGGGCCTGTGGCGCCAGGTGTCGCTGAACGAAGCCAACGCAATCGAGAGCGGCCTGCTCACCGATTGGAATAACGCCTACAACAACCTGATGATCGCCCGCAAGACCAATCCGACCAGCACCAACTTCGGCAACCAGGGCCTGGCGGGCCAGGTGGATATTCCGATCATCAAGACCGCGTACGGTTCGACGAACTCGGCGGTCTTCACCAATTGGCTGCTGAAGCAGCAAGTTGGCGTGTACGCCAATTCGTTCGCCACCAACATGACGCGTTATAACCGCCTGATAGCGGCTGGCTATCCGGCCAACATGTTCATGGTGAATCCGGCCGTTTCGGGCGGCAACTCCTGGATCATCGGCAACTGGGGCCATTCCTACTACGACGCGCTGCAGTTCGATTTCCGCCGCCGCATGACGGCCGGTCTCATGCTGCAGGGCAGCTACACCTGGGGCAAGGCGTTGGCCGACGGCGCCATGTCGGACGGCGCGGTTTATTCCGAGCCGTCGACCTTCCGCAACACAAGGCTGGACCGCGGGCCTTCCGACTACGACATCCGGCACACCATCAAGATCGCCGCGATTTACGAACTGCCGTTCGGCGCGAACAAGCGTTTCTTCTCGTCCGCGAACTCCGTCGTTCGCCGGATCGTCGAAGGCTGGGAGGTTGCCGGCGTGAACCGCAACCAGTCCGGCACGCCCATGCTGCTGAATTCCACTTACGAAACGCTGAATCAGAACGAGTCCGGCGTGGTGTTGCACAACATGACCGCCTCGCAATTGCAGAGCATGATGTCGGTCCGCAAAGTTACCGCCGCGGACGGCACCGGCTTGGTGTACTACCTGCCGCAGTCGCTCATCGACAATTCCAACGCGGCGTTCCAGATCAACGGCAAGACGCTTTCCGATCTTGACTCGAGCGCTCCGTACATCGGGCCGCCGACCACCGCCGGCCAACTCGGTTACCGGGTCTTCCTCTATGGGCCGTGGCAGAACCACTTCGATGTAAGCGTAATGAAGCGGACCCAGATCAAGGAAAACGTCAACCTCGAGTTCACCGCCCAGGCGCTGAACGTCCTCAATCTGACCAACTTCCAGTTGCCGAAGGCCAGCGATCAAAACCTAGCCTCGGCCAACTTCGGCGTGACAACGTCAGCCTACACCGACCTGTCCAATGCCCAGGATCCCGGCGCCCGCATGATCGAGTTCCGGATTCGTTTGAACTTCTAGCTGCTCAACCTCCCGTTGAGTTGGGCCGCCGGCGGAGCAACCTCCGCCGGCGGCTTTTTTCGTTTCACGCCCGCCGCCCGCCCCTCCAGGACGCCAAAGGGGACAGCCTTATAATGGAAATAAGACCTCCCCGATCATGGCAGCAACATCCACGTTGGAAGTGCGGAAAGTCGCCGAAGCTGACTTTCCAACCGAATATGGCCACTTCCGCATTCACGGTTTCGAAGGGCGCAAGGGTGACGTCGCCGACGAGGCCGTGGCGGTGGTGATGGGCGACCTCCATGCGCCCGGCGCGCTGCTGCTCCGCATCCATTCCCAGTGCCTGACCGGCGACGTGTTTCACAGCCTGCGCTGCGATTGCCGCGCGCAGCTCGAACTGTCGCTCGAAATGATCGCGGCCGAGGGCCGCGGCATGGTCCTGTACGAGAAGAAGGAAGGGCGCGGCATCGGCTTGCTGAACAAGCTGCGCGCCTACCAGTTGCAGGACGGCGGCGCCGACACGGTCGAGGCCAACGAGTTGCTGGGCTTCGATGCCGACCTGCGGGAGTACGAGTTGCCGGCGGCGATTCTGCGCCTGCTCGGCGTGCGCTCGGTCCGGCTGCTGACCAACAATCCCGACAAGATCGAGGCGCTGGAATCGCACGGCATCAAGGTGGCCGAGCGCGTCCCGTGCCAGGCCCGGCCCCGCGGCATCCAGAGCGAAGGGTACCTGCGCACCAAGAAGGAGCGCATGGGACACCTGCTCGACCTATAATCCTCTGCTCCAGTGGGGCGGCGTTACGGGGCCGCGCGGACCGTCCACGGTCCGCAGTGTTAGCTAATCTCCTTGGAGCACAGAACCGCGAACGTGAGAGCGGGCGGGTCGCAAATTACTGACCGCCAATGGGATACAACAACCCATTCATGCTTCGGCAGCGGGAATAAATTCCCGCGCGGATGGAAATCCGCCCCACCGGTCTACACCGCCCAGGACGAGTCCACCAGATTTTCGGGCGCCAGTTCGTGCGCTTCCATCAGCCGCATCAGCTCCAGCCGCAGGCCGTCGACCAGCGCGTCCCAGCTTGCCTCCAGCAGGTTGCTCGACAACCCCGCCGTGCGCCACGTGGATGCGCCGTCGGTCCATTCCACCAGCACGCGCCCGATCGAGGCGCTGCCCCGGCGCGGTTGCAGAATCCGCACGCGGTAGTCGGAGAGCCGGATGCGCGCGAGCGCCGGGTAGATCGGCGTCAGGCATTCGCGCAGCGCCAGATCCATCGCATGCACCGGGCCGTCGCCCGACGCACTGCCCGCATAGACGTCGTCGCGAATGCGGATAGTCACCGACGCGGTGCTGAGCGCCTGGCCCGAGGCGGTCTGGCGCGTGGCGACCTCCCAGGTCTGCACCTCGAAGCCGCGGAAATCGGGCTGCTGCGCCTGGCGCCGGAGCAACTCGACGGTCCCGTCGGCCAGTTCCAACTCGTAGCTTTCGGCATTCTGCCAGGACGACATGCCCGTGTCGCCCGGATCGCCGGGCAGGATCGCGCGGGCGTGACCGACCGCTTCCGGATCGATGTGCGGCACGCTCGCCAGCGAGTCCAGCACGGAACCGGCGGGCGCGGGCAGCGGATGGCCGAACGCCAGCGCGCCGGCGTAGGGCGTGTTCTCCGGCAGCGGCTGGTTCGCAGCGTCCGAGACGAAATGCGCCACGCCGCTCAGCCGCCGCAGCGCATCCTTTCCCACCGTCTCATGGCCGAGCTTCAATTCGAGGTCCGCCAGCACCGTGCCGAGATTCGCCGCGCCACAGCGTTCGCCATAACCGTTCACGGCCGCCGCCACCCAGGAGAAACCGCATTCCACGGCCGTTAGCGTGTTCGCCACCGCCAGGCCGCAATCGTTGCGCGCGCGGATGCCAAGCGGCGCATCGATCTTCTCATGGACCACGCGGCAGACCGCGGCGAGACGCGCGGGCAGGACTCCGCCGCGCGTGTCGTCCAGAATCAACACCGCTGCTCCGGCCTCGCGCGCGGCCAGCAGGCCCGCCAGGGCATGCTCCGGATTGCCGCCGAAGGCGTCGAAAAAGTTCTCGGCAATCAGCAGGACGGTCCGGCCCTCGCCCGTCATGCGCCGGATCTGCTCCAGCGCCGGCTCCTTGTGCGCCAACGTGAAATCGACGCCGAAGCTGACCACCGCCGCGCCCGCCGGAATGTCTTCCGCGCGCCGGGCGAAGACGCTCAGCCGCGCCTCCCGCGGCTCGTACCCGCCGAGCGCCAGGCTGGTGCCCGGATCCACCTCGATGTAATCCGGCTGCAGATCCTCCAGCTTCCTCAGCATCCGCAGCCGGTCGCCCGGCGCGATCCGGGTATTGAACGACTGCGACATCTCGGCGAGCGTGGTATCAAGAACGTGGATTCTCACGGCGGTCACCTGTGCCCGGTTCCCGGGCGGAACGATCGATTCACCCGCTGGCCGCCTGCCAGAGCGGCCGGACTATACCACGGCCGGCAGAACGCGCCGCGCGGCTTGCTTGCCGGCGGCAAGGGCCTGACGGTCGAGTTCCAGCCAACGCGCGGATTTCACGGTGTGGGCGAGCGCGGCGTCCACCTGCTCGTCGTCCACCACCTGCGCTACTTCCATGAGCGCGCCGAGCGTGACGATATTGCCGGCGCGCGTGTCGCCCAACTCGTCGGCGATTTTCGTGAACGGCAGGGTCAGCAGGTTCACGTCGTCGCGGCGGCAATCTTCGGGCAACGTCTCCGCGTTGTAGAGCACCCACCCGCCAGGTTCAACGGTGTGGACGAACTTGCGCAGAGATGGCTCATTTAAGGCTATCAGGACATTCGGCCGGGAAATCAATGGGGAATCGATCGCGTGCGACGCGAGCCGCACGTGGCAGTTCGACGTTCCACTGCGCATCTCCGGCCCGTACGACGGCAGCCAGGAGACGTCGAGCCCGCCCGCCAGCCCCGCCTCGGCCATCACTTCACCCAGCATCAGCACGCCCTGGCCGCCGAAGCCGGCGACCTTGATGCGCCAGTCCACGCGCCTGCCGGAGCGCGTCTCCGGCGTGGCGAACGTGTGTTCGGCGTCGATTTCGAGCAGCTTCGGCAGATCCGCCAACGCGGGAGCGGGCACGCGCGCGGGACGCGGCTGGCAATCCCTCGTGAGATCGCGGAAGACGCCGACCGGATAGATTTTGGACAGCTCCTCGCGAATGCGCTTTTGCGCGTCGAGCGGCGTGGTCTTCCAGATGGTCGGGCACGGCGAGAGCACTTCAATCAGCGAGAAGCCCAGTCCGCGCACCTGGTTTTCGAGAGCGTGCTTTATCGCTTTGCCGGCCTGCAGAATGCCCTTCACGCTGCCCAGCGCGACGCGCTCCAGGTAGACCGGCGCTTCCAGCGAAGCCAGCGTTTCGCAGACGTGCAGCGGATAGCCCTCGTTGAAGATGCTGCGGCCGTAGGGCGTCGTCGTGCTCTTCGCGCCCACGGGCGTGGTCGGCGCGAGTTGGCCGCCGGTCATCCCGTAGATGGCGTTGTTGATGAAAATCACCGTGACCGGCTCGCCGCGATTGGCGGCGTGCAGAATCTCCGCCGTGCCGATCGCCGCCAGGTCGCCGTCGCCCTGGTAGCTCACCACCACCGAGTCCGGATGAGCGCGTTTCGCCGCCGTCGCCACCGCGGGCGCGCGGCCGTGCGCCGACTGGATGTTGCCGACGTCGAAGTAGTAGTAAGCGAAGACCGAGCAGCCGACCGGGCTGATCAGAATCGTGCGGTCCTGGATGCCCAGCTCGTCGATTGCGCGCGCCAGCAGCTTGTGGATGATGCCGTGGCCGCAGCCCGGGCAGTAGTGCGTCTGGTGCTGCGAATCAGCCTTGCGGTCGTAGTTCGGATAGAAGCACGCGGCCTTCTTCTGGCACGCCGTGAATTCGGGAAACTCAGACATGAGCGGCGACCTCCTGGGGCTCGGCGATTGCGTATTGCGAGGCAATCCGGCGCACAAAGCGCGCCACCTCCTCGGCCGAGGGGACGTTGCCGCCAACCCGGCCGTAGAACTCCACCGGCCGCGCGCCGTTCAGCGCCAGCCGCACGTCGTCCACCATCTGGCCGTTGCTCAACTCGACGACGCCAAACAGCTTGGCCGGCTGCGCCAGACGTTGGAGCTGCTCGATGGGGAAGGGGTAGAGCGTAATCGGCCGCAGCAGGCCCACTGGCAGGCCCTCGGCGCGCAGTTGCTCGACGACGGCTTTCAAAATGCGGGCCGTGATGCCGTAGCCCACCAGCACGATTTCCGCGCCGGCGGTCTGGTACTCCTCATAGCGCACGGCTTCGCGTTCGCAGCGCCGGTACTTGGCTTCGAGCTTGCGCACGTGCGCTTCCAGCTCGTCCGGCTCCAGGTAAATGGACGTGACCAGATTGGAGCGCGTCTCGCGCGTGGCCTCCACCGCCCAGCTCACGCGGCGCGGCTCCAGCGGCGAGGCCATGAACTCGACCGGCTCCATCATCTGGCCGATCGCGCCGTCGGCCAGCACGAACACCGGATTGCGGTACTCGTCGGCCAGATCGAACGCGAGCGCGGTCAGGTCGGCCATCTCCTGCACCGAGTCCGGCGCGAGCACGATGGTGCGGTAGCAGCCGTGACCGCCGCCTTTGACCACCTGGTTATAGTCGGCCTGCTCGGGCGCGATGTTGCCCAGGCCGGGGCCGCCGCGCATGATGTCCGCAATCACGCACGGCAGCTCGGCCCCGGCGATGTAACTCAGGCCCTCCTGCATCAGGCTGATGCCCGGACCCGAGCTCGCCGTCATGGCGCGCACACCCGCCGCGGCGGCGCCGTAGAGCATGTTGATGGAGGCCGTCTCGCTCTCGGCCTGGAGGAACGTGCCGCCCGCGAGCGGCATGTATGTCGCGGCCGCTTCGGCGACCTCGCTGGCCGGCGTAATCGGGTAGCCGTAGAAGGCGCGGCAGCCGGCGAGGATGGCGCTCTTCACAATCGCTTCGTTGCCTTTGATGAGTTGCTTGGGCATTGCCAGACCTCCTCAGGCCGCCACCGGTTCCGGCACGGCGCGCTTGTAGACCGTGATCGCGCCCGGCTCCGGGCAGGCGTAAAAGCACAGGCCGCAGCCGTTACAGCCGTGGCCCGCGTACTCGGCCGGATGGTAACCGTAGCGGTTCAACCCGTCGGCGAGCCGCATCACCTTCAGAGCGCAGGCGTCCACGCACAGTCCGCAGCCTTTGCATTCTTCCTGGTTGACGGCGACCATCCCCCGGTCGGGTTTCAGGTTCGTTTCCATGGGTGCTCCTTCCGCCGTTTCCGCCGCGGCGCCCCCTCAGGCGACCAGCGCCGGCGCTGAATCCAGATAGTGGGCCCGGCAGGCGAACTCGTACAGTTCGTTGCGGAACTTCGGATGCGCGATGGAGATCAGCGCTTCGGCCCGCTGCCGGATGCTCTTGCCGTGGAGATACGCCACGCCAAACTCCGTGACCACGTAATGCACGTCCGCCCGCGAGGTGACCACGCCCGCGCCCGGATCGAGCACCGGCGCAATGCGCGAGATGGTTCCGTGCTTGGCCGTCGAGGGCAGCGCGATGATCGGCTTGCCGCCCTTGGAGCGCGCCGCGCCGCGAATGAAATCCGCCTGCCCGCCGACGCCGCTGTAGGGCCGCGTGCCGATCGAATCGGCGCAGACCTGCCCGGTGATGTCGACCTGCAACGCCGAGTTGATGGCGACCATGCGGTCGTTCTGCGCGATCACGAACGGATCGTTGGTGTACGCGATCGGGTGCAGCTCAAAGAAATAGTTGTCGTGCAGATAGTCGATGAGGACTTGCGTGCCCAGGGTGAAACCGAGCACCGCCTTGCCCGGATGCAGCGTCTTGCGCCGGCCGTTGATGACGCCGCTCTCGATCAGCGGGATGATCCCGTCGGAGAGCAGCTCGCTGTGCAGGCCCAGATCGCGGTGGTTGGTCAGGCAGCTCAACACCGCGTCCGGAATGCCGCCGATGCCGAGTTGCAGCGTCGCGCCGTCGGGCACCAACTCCGCGACGTGCTCCGCGATGCGGTGGTGCGCTTCGTCGGTATGCGTCTCGTGCGGCAGCTCCAACAGCGGGCGCGAGGTCTCCACCAGCATGTCGATCTCGCTGACGTGCAGCACGCAGTCGCCGTACGTGCGCGGCATGCGGGCGTTCACTTCGGCGATCACGACCTTGGCCGTGCGCGCCGCCGTCAGCGTGCAGTCGACGCACGTGCCCATGCTCAAATAGCCGTGGTCGTCGGGCGGCGCCACCTGCATCAGCACGACGTCGAGCGGCATCTCGCCGGACAGGAACAGGCCCTCGATCTCGCTCAGGAAAATCGGCGTGTAGTCGGCGCGGCCCGCCTGCACCGCCTCGCGGACGTTGCCGCCAAGGAACAGACCGCCGTGCCGGAACGTGCCCGCGAACTCAGGCCGCGTGTACGGCGCGTCGCCGAGCGTCAACATCGAGATCACCTCGACATCTTTCAGCACGGGCGCCCGCCGGATCATGGCGTCGATCAGGGGTTGGGGAGTGGAATTGCCTTGCTGGACCCAGACGCGCTGCGAGGAACGCAGAACGCTCAGTGCCTCGTCAGCGGTTTTGAGCTTGCGCCGGTATTCGTCTTGCCAGGACATGATCGAATTGCCTCCGTACGTAACCACCACCGGACGGTGGTGCTTTATAATTACGGCTAATCAGAGGATAAACTCTGGCATTATCTATGTCAACTGTCTTGTAGGCGAATTAATCTGGCGTGTCAATGCCCGGCTAACTCACGGCTTTCCAAGGGCTTGACCCGGCGGGAAACGGGCTCAGCGCCCGGCGGGCGAGCCGTCGGGGTGGACCGGCCGCAGAACGCCGAGCACGCCGGGACGGTAGAGCCGCAGCAGGTCGGAGACATCGAAATCTTCCAGCACGCCCGGCACGACCAGCGTGGACAGATCCGCATGCCGCTGCGCCATGGCGAACTCCAGCCAGGAACCGATGCAGCCTTCCACCGTTACCGACGAGAAGCGCGGCGCGAGCGCGCCCGCCAACTGGGCGGCGATCCCCGTCTTGCCCATGGCGTGCAACTCAACGGGCAGGTTTTCGAAACCGGCGTGCTTTTTGATGGCGGCGACGGCCTCAATGATATCGGCGGCCTGCATGCCCACCAGCGTGTGGCCCAGCAGCATGGCCCTCCACGCCAGTTGGTATTCGGGGAAGGAATCGTTCTTCGCGTGCGGTGGAGCAAGCTGTCCGGCGCCGCGGACGTCCAGGCACAACGCGGCGCGGCCGGAATGGATGGCGCGCAGCGCGGCCGGCACGGCGGCGGTCTTCCCATACTCGTGCACGATCAGCGCCACGCTGTGCGGTTTGCCCGTATTGGGCAGCAGCAGCACGGCCGGCAGGTCGATGCGCGACGCGGTTTCGAGCACGATCTTTTCGCCGTGCCAATCCTGGCCCTTGATGACCGCCATGGTGTGCCAGGCGGGTGCGCGCTGGGGCACGCTCACGCCGGTGCGCTGGGCGACGATGGCCCGCAATTCCTCGGCATCGTGAATGCGCAACGCGCGGCGCCGCGAGGATACCTCGTCGGCGCGCCGCCGGTTCAGGCTTTGCGGCGTCTCGCTGCCGAACGAGTCGCCCAACTGGCCGGTTGGCGTGACGGCCAGCGTCGCGGCCGATTCCACGTTCACAGGCCGCTCCACGCCGCCCGTGTTCGGCAGATGGAACGCGCGCTCGAACCAGCGGTACGCGGCTTCGCGCTGTGCCTGCGACCAGCTATGCACGTCGTCGGTTTCGAAAAAGCCGGCGGCGTCCGGACGGCCCATGACGCGATAGATGCGCCGTTGTTCCTCGGCCGCCGCGCGCGTTCCGGCGATGGGGAAGAAATCGCGCGTGACCGCCGAGATCAGCACCGGCCGCGGCGCCGCGGCAATCAGGAAATCGCCATAGTCCCAGCCGGCCGCCGTAAAGCCGGGGAAATTCTGCTCGGCGTCCTGCGGCCCGGGCTTGCGCCACAGCCGCTCCCAGGTGGTCATGTAGCAGGAGATCACGCCCGCGCTCAGCCGCGGTTCCAACGCCAGCAGATACGCCGTCTGCGTCCCGCCGCCGGAGCTGCCCGCCACGCCGATGCGCCGGGGGTCGACGTCGCGCCGCGTGAGCAGATAATCGACGGCGCGGATGCCGTCCCAAATCTCGTAGGCCACCAGCGACGAGCCGGTGAGCAGGCATTGCATGCCCTCGGCGATGTGTTCCGGGACGCCGCCGCTCACTATGGGCGCGCGCCCTGGGACCTTCTGCACAACGAAACGCTCGCCTTGCGCCGGCGGATCGTAAGCGAGCACCAGCACGCCGCGCCGCGCCATGGAGACCCACACGTGCTGATACGCCGGATCGGCCTTCGCCAGATCGCTGTGGCCGGAGACGCCGAGCAGCGCGGGAAACGGGCCGGGCCCCGGCGGGATGTAGAGATTCGCCGTAACGCGGAATCCGGGCTGGCTTTCGTAGACGAGCTTTTCGATGCGGTAGCCGTCGCGGTGCAGCACGCCGGTGATGCGCGCGTGCAGCGGCGTCTTCTGCGGCCAGCCGCCGATGGAAGCGGTCAGCCACTCGCGAAACGCCTCGCCGCGCCGCCGGACCGCGCCCGGCGTATTGAGAGAGTTGATGACGATCCGGCGCTGCGCCCAATGCGCCTGCGCCTCGCGGTCCAGGCTGCCTCCGAAGGCAGCAAAGAAATCGCCGCGCAGACTGAGCGGGTCCTGGGCCTGGGCCAGCATTCCCAGCAAGCCGAGCAAAAGGCCGCACGTTCTCACGGCTCGCGCAGCCTCGCGTCAGTTGGTGATATCGTGCGTGCTGCTCCGGGCGCGGAGTGGAAGATAAACGGCTTCGAATGCCTTGTGCGCGGGGTGATCGGCATATCTTTCAAGCGCTGCCTGATCTTCGAATTCAATCACAAATGCGTCCGTGAAGGGGTGAGATTTGTAAACAGGCTGCGCGGAACGCTCGCGGCCTTCCGTGATTTTCTCGACGTAAACGCCCTGCACCTTGGTGCTCTTGAGCCAGACGTTCCGCACGCCGGGAATTTCGCCCGCCATCTTTTCGACGGCCGCCAGGACCGCCTTCTTTTGCGCCTCGGTCGTCCCGTCCTTGTAGTAGAGCGTCACCACGTGGAGGACGGATTTCGGTTTGCCAAACCGGTTCGCGGCATAGCCCGCCGCCGCGCCTATCGCCAGCAAAGCCGCTCCCGCGACCGCCGCGGTTTTGAATCCCAGGTTGAAACGCATCTTCGTTGCCTTTCGATACACCCGCCTGAAACCCGATCCCGGCACTCCGTCTTGCGCGCTACGCTTCCCGCTTGCCGGGCGGCGCCGCGCCGGCCGCCACGTGGACCTCCGCGGGGCTCTCCGCCGCAGCCGCCGCTTCACTCATGGCCGTCATGTGATGCGCCGGCAGTCCCGACCACTCCTCGCAAACGACAATCGAATTCGCGGCGTTCTTCCGCAAGTACCGGACACTGACTTCGCCGACGACGCGGCTCGGCTCGCAGGGCAGGTACGCGAGCAAGCTGTCCACGTCCTGCGCCGCGGCATATTCTACGCCCCTGACCGTGTAGATGTAATACAGGCGGTGCGCATCGGCGTCGGTGATTTCGCCTTCGATGGTGCGCCCCTCCCGGTTGACCATCAACCGGCGGCGCTGCTCCAATTCTTCGGGGGTCGGCCTGCGCCGGACCACAAGCCACACCACCACCCCGATCAAGGCGGCCAGCGCCACGGCCACAACCGCGGCGGCGCCGGGATGCGCCTCGATCATCGACACAAAGACCATATGTCTACTATTTCAGCGCACTACACCGGTCTCCTGGAATACCTTGTTGTAATCCTTGAGGAATTGTTCCAGCCCGCGATCGGTCAGCGGGTGATTGAACAACTGGTCCAGCACCTTGAACGGCATGGTGGCGATATGCGCTCCAGCCTGCGCCGCCTGCACCACGTGCAACGGCGAACGCAGCGACGCGGCCAGCACCTCGGTCCGGAAACCGTAGGTCTGGTAGATCCCGCAGATCGCGCGGATCAGCGTCATGCCCTCGTCGCCCAGATCGTCCAGCCGGCCCACGAACGGGCTCACGAAGGTCGCCCCCGCCTTGGCCGCCAGCAGCGCCTGGCCGGCGCTGAAACACAACGTCACGTTGAACCGGATGCCGGTTTTGCTCAACGTGGCGCAGGTCTTGATGCCGTCGCGCGTGAGCGGCACTTTCACGATGATGTTCGGGTGGACGGCGTGCAACCCGCGCGCCTGTTTCACCATGCCGTCGAAATCCGTAGCCACCACTTCGGCGCTGACGGGACCGTCGACGATCTCGCAGATGCGGTGGACCTGCTCTTCGAGCGGATGGCCCTCCTTGGCGATCAGCGACGGGTTCGTCGTGACGCCGTCGACAATGCCCCATGCCGCGCCCTTCTTCAACTCGTCCAGGTTCGCGGTATCCAGAAAGAACTTCATGCGGTCCTCCCAGTGTGAAAAGCTGTTTGCGGGTTTAACCTGTAGCGCTCAAAACCGAGCGAATGCTCGATTGTGAAAAAACAAGTAATGTGAAATCAATACCTTACAAAACAAAAGCCGAGCGCGCGCTCGGTTTTGGCATTGTGCGCCCCGGCCCTCAGGCCGCTTCGACCGGGTTTTCCAGCACGCCCAGGCCGGGAATTTCCACTTGCATCCGGTCCCCGGGATTCACGGGACCCACGCCCGGCGGAGTGCCTGTGGCGACCAGGTCGCCCGGTTCGAGAGTCATACATTGTGTGATGAACTCGAGCAGCGTGCCGACGCTGAAAAGCATCTCCGTAACGGGCGCCTCCTGCCGCACCGCGCCGTTCACCCGCGTGATGACGCGCAGCGCGTCAGCGTCGATTTCTTCTTTCGGCGCCCACCACGGGCCCACCGGGCAGAAGGTGTCGAAGCCCTTGCCGCGCGTCCACTGGCCGTCCTTCTTTTGCAGATCGCGCGCGGTGACGTCGTTGACGATGGTGTATCCGGCGACGTACTTGCGGTACTCCGCGGCCTGGATGCGGCGCGCCCGGCGTCCCATGACCACGCCCAGTTCGCCTTCGTAGTCCACGCGGGCGGAGAGCGCCGGGTAGACGACCGGCGCACCGTGCGCATTGAGCGACGACGGCGGCTTCAGAAAGATAAGCGGCTCTTGCGGGATGGCGTTGCCCAGTTCCCTGGCGTGCTCGGCGTAGTTGCGCCCGACGCAGACGATCTTCGACGGCGCCACGGCGGGCAGCAGGCGTACGCGCGCCAAGGTGCGCCGGCAGCCGTCGGCGCCGTGCACAAATTCGCCGTCGGTCACGCCCTTCATCACGCGCGGATCGGCGTCGGAAGCGGTCATCGGAACCAGCGAGTCCAAAGTGAAGCGAATGTAGCGCGTCATTGACGTTAACCTTGGCGCTGGGAACATGGCATGCAGTGCCGATCGGCATTTCCCGAATCAGCGGCTCTGGCGCATCAGCTCCCGCAGGTACGCATTGATGCGGGTCTGATAGCCTTGGCCCCCAGCTTTCAACCAGGCGATCACATCGGCATCCAGCCGAATGGTCACGGCGGTCTTTCTCGCCCGATAGAACCTTCCGATCACTGCGTCCGGCGGCAGCTCCCGGATCTCAGGGATATCGGTCAAGTCGATTTCACGCTCCGGCCGGGCCGCGAGTCGCTGCAACTCCTTGCGTTTCTCAGCCGATAGCCTGGACATACAGCCTCCTTTCCCGCCGTGTCGCACGGCGAGCTGAAATGATGCGAATCACTTCGTCCGAACCTTCTACACGATACGTATGCGCGACCGTCAAGATGATGATCTCTTCAATCGAGCCAATTGCGTGCCAGCGCTCTTCACCATCAGTGACACGCTCAACGAATGTCACACAGTGGGGGTCGTCAAAAACAAGCTGTGCTGTTTCGAAGTCCAAACGATGCTTCTTTTTGTTGATCTCATTTTTTAACGGATCCCACTCAAACCGCATGCTATATGTACATATTGGTACATACAAATCGTGAGTTCAAGCAGGATGTATAACGTCGCTCGCCAGCTTTACGGCGCGACGGCTTCCGCCGTGGCGCTGAGTTTGCTCTGGTTGCCGAGCTTGTCGACCGCCGCCACGGCGTAAACGTAGTGCTTTCCGTGGCCGATCTGGTTATCGCTGAACGTGACTTCCACGGTCACCGCGCCAAGCTTGGCCGGCGTACCGCCCGCCTCCGCCCGGTAAACCTGGTAGCCGGCAAGATCCGGCTCGTGATTGGGTTCCCAGGCCAGCTCGACCGTGCCGACGCCGGCGATCGCGGTCAACCCCGCGGGCGCTGCCGGCGGGAAGACGTCACGATAGATGAGCGAGACCGGCCGGGAGCGTTCGCTTTCGGCAAAACCTTTGCCGGCGGGCTGCAACGTCTGGACCTGATAGGTCAGCTCGGCGTTTTCGTCGGTCACCGGGTCCAGCCAGCGCGGCTCGGTCGCCTCACCGATCGCAGCCGCCTGCTCCTCGCCTTTCCTCTGCCGGTAGACGCGCCACTTCGTCTCCGCCGGCGCGTTGCCGCGCGGCCAGCTCAATGTCACGCCGTCGGGACCGGGCATGAGCGCCACGACGGGCACGGCCGGCGCGGGCACGATGTGCAGACTCAACGGCTCGCTCCACGCGCCCGCGCGGCCGGTCGGTCCGACGGCGCGCACGGCGACGACCACGTCCTGGTTCTCCAGGCCCGCGATGGGGGTCTTCAACTCCCGGCCTTCGATCTTGGGCTCGTCCACGGGAATCTGCCGCGCGCCCCGCGCCCAGGCGTCCATCGACGGCGCGGGCGGACCGACGCGCAGGTCGATTGCTTTCAAGCGCCGCAACACCAGCCCGTCGGTGGTTTCGCCGGTGATCACGAATCCGATCACCAGTTGCGGGCCGTGCTGCGATGCGCTGATCGCGGTGACGCGCTGCGGAATGTTCAGCGCGGGCGGCAGCGGCGCGCCGATATAACCGCATCCGGCAGCGGCAAGAAAACAGAGGATGGCGAAATACTTGCGCATCAGAGAATGTAACGGCTCAGGTCCTGGTCCTTCACGATGTCGGAGAGATGTTCCCGCACGTAGGCGGCATTGATCGAAACCTTTTTCTTCTTCATGTCGGGACCGTCGAAGCTCAGCTCCTCCAGCACCTTTTCGAGAATCGTGTGCAGCCGCCGCGCGCCGATATCCTCGGTGGCCGAGTTCACTTCGCTCGCCATGCGCGCGATCTCGCGCACGGCGTCGTCGGTGAACTTGAGTTGGATGCCTTCGGTGTCGAGCAGCGCGACGTGCTGCTTGATCAGCGCGTTCTTCGGCTCGGTCAGGATGCGGACGAAGTCCTCTTCGGTGAGCGACTTCAGTTCCACGCGAATCGGAAAGCGCCCCTGCAACTCCGGGATCATGTCCGAAGGCTTGGAGACGTGGAACGCGCCGGCGGCGATGAACAGAATGTGATCGGTCCGTACGAAACCGTAGCGTGTGTTGACCGTGGTGCCTTCGACGATCGGCAGGATGTCGCGCTGCACGCCTTCGCGGCTCACGTCGGGGCCATGCCCGCCCTCGCGTCCGGCGATTTTGTCGATCTCGTCGAGGAACAGGATGCCGCTGCGCTCGACGCGCTCGATCGCGACGCGCGTCACCTGCTCCATGTCGACCAGGCGCTGCTCTTCTTCCTGCACCAGGTATTCGTACGCTTCGGCGACGCGCATCTTGCGCTTGCGCGTACGGCCGCCGAACAGCGTGGGCAGGATCTCGCGGAGGTTCATGTCCACGTCTTCGTTGCCCGTGTTGGTCAGGATCTCCATCGCCGGACCGCGGTCCTTGACGTCGATCTCCACCACGCGGTCGTCCAGCCGTCCGGCGCGCAGCTTTTCCCGCAATTTCTCGCGCGTCCGCTCGATGGATTCGGTCGCCTCGGCCGGGGCCGGCATCAAAATGTCGAGCAGGCGCTCTTCGGCGCTCGCCTCGGCGCGGCCGGCGATCTCGTCCAGCTTCTCTTCGCGGACCATGTCGATGGCGATCTCGACCAGATCGCGGATCATCGACTCCACGTCGCGCCCGACGTAGCCGACCTCGGTGAACTTGCTCGCCTCCACCTTCAGAAACGGCGAGTTCGACAGCTTCGCCAGACGCCGCGCCAGCTCGGTTTTGCCGACGCCCGTGGGCCCGATCATGAGGATGTTCTTGGGAATCACCTCTTCGGCCATGTCGGCGTCGAGCTTCTGGCGGCGGATGCGGTTGCGCAGCGCGACGGCGATGGCGCGCTTGGCCTCGGCCTGGCCGACCACGTACTTGTCCAGCTCCGCGACAATCTGGCGCGGCGTCAGTTCATCGAGCAGCGGCTCGTCGCGATTCGAGTCGCCGGGCAGATAGATCACCATGGCTCAGCCCAACTCCTCGTAAACGATGTTGTGGTTGGTGTAGATGCACGTGTCGGCGGCGATCTTCATCGCCCGCTCGGCGATTTCGCGCGCGCTCAGTTTGGTGTTTTCGAGCAGCGCCGTCGCCGCCGCCTTGGCGAAACCGCCGCCCGAGCCGATGGCCGCGCAGGCCGTGTCCGGCTCGATCACATCGCCGTCGCCGCTCAGGATGTACGTGTTCCCGGCGTCGGCAACCAGCAGCAGCGCTTCCAGATGGCGCAGCACCTTGTCCGTGCGCCAGTCCTTGGCCATCTCCACGGCGCTGCGGGCCAGGTTGCCGTTGAACTGCTCCAGCTTCGCTTCAAAGCGCGAGAAGAGGCTGAACGCGTCGGCGGTGGAACCCGCGAAGCCCGCCAGAATTTTGTCCTTATGCAGGCGGCGCAGTTTGTTGGCGCCGGCCTTGAGCACTTCACTGCCTTGGGTGACCTGGCCATCGCCGGCCATGACCGTTTTCCCACCGCGGCGAACCACCATAATCGTCGTGCCGAGTATTCGAGGTGTCATCGTGAGCCTTCCGGCCGGTCCGGTGCGCGCAGCCGGCCGCATCACACTGCCTTCAGTGTATCGGATCGGTTCGCTCCGGCCCGTCCTATGCGGTGGCCCGCCCGCGCACGCGCTTGCGCCACAGGCAGACGAACAGGATGAAGGCCAGCGGCCTGCGCTTTCGCGTGAACGTGCGCACCACCTCGATGCCGAACCAGATGAAGTAGGCGCAGGTCACGGCCCAGTGGATGTGCGCCGCCAGGAACCCGATCAGATCCGTCCCGGCATGCACCGGCGAAAGCGCGAACTGCAGAAACCACAGGCTGAACAGCGTGCTGGCTTCCCACCACTCCATCTCCATGTTCATCAGGAACATCAGGCCGATGGCCGACTGGCCGATGGTCATCAGCAGTTCCAGTTCCTGCTGCCCGTCGAACGGAATGCCCGTTGCATGCCCGACGCTCAGGGAGAAAATCACCGGCAACAGCGCGGGCAGCAGCGTCCATTGGTTGATGTTCGAGCTGACCATGTTCATCAGCGCCATCGGCGCGCGGTCGATGGTGCGGGCCCAATGGAACGCCGAGACCTTTTCGGGAAATTCGCTGACGAACGGCGCCACCCATTGCACGAACACGAAGCTCGGAATGCCGAGGATCGCCGAAACCGCCAGCAGACTGCCTAAAAACGGCTCGGCGCAGAAGTAAATCAGCCCGCCGCCAGCCGCGAACAGCAGCAGGATCAGCAGATTGCGGAGCCGGGGCGCCGACTTCACGACGAAGCGCGGCACGCGGTCCAGTTGGTCGATGCCTTCCTCGCCCTGCGGCGGGATCCTGGTCAGCACGTACATGTACGCGCAGTAGATCAGGATCAGGATGACGGCGTCCCACAGCGTCAGCGTGCTCTTCAGCCAGACGATGAACATGTAGACCAGGGCGACCGCCAGCGCCGTGACCTCCACGCAATGCTCCTGGGACAGGCGGATCTTGTTCAGCGGACGGCCGTACTTGCGGCGGTGGAAGAAGGCCGCGGTGGCGTAGATCATGGGCCAGCCGAGACCGGTCAGCAGGCGCAGCGAGCCGGTCAGATTCGCCATCAGCAGCGGCGCCTGCTGCTTCCAGGCGAGCACGGCCTCGACAGCGAACTCAGGCAGCGTCTGCAGCCAGGCGAGCATCGCCAGCGCGATACCCTGCGCGACGAAAAATTGCGCCGACTCCGCGGCCCAGGCAATCAGAATGGCCGAAAACAGAATCGCGGGCGCGGCCCACAGCGCGGCGGCCGGTCCGACGTTGGCGATCTCCAGGGACGCCAAAGCGACAAAGGCTCCCGAAAACGCGACGCGTTGAGAGGAAGTGGTAGGTGAGAGATCTTTGAGCGAAAGAGCCAAGGCACGCCTCGGATCGGCGTCAGGCCTGCCCTGCAACACGGCTCAACGGATCCCAATCTCAGGATAGCCGATTGCGGACGGCAGACCGGCTTCAAAACTCCGGGAAATTAGGGATATTGTGAAGCTTCTCGGATAAGCTAACGGCCCAGCCTATGGTGAAAGGTATCATGGATGGCTAGAAAGCTGTCAAGCTATTGATTTTATGCCATTTACTGCATTATGCTGAATCAGCCAGTCAGCCATCCTCAGTGAAGCGCATAACGCTGTCCGATTGATTCTCGACACCTAAACCTGTAGACTTGCGTCTACAGGTTTAGCAGAAGTTAGCTGCTGAATGACCGAGGAGGACGACATGAATGACAAGCTGCAATTCCTGATCGAACAAGCTCGGAGCTACCGGATGACGGACACCGAGCGCGAAGAGCAGATTCGCAGCTTTGCGTATGGCAATACCAATCTGGAGAATTCTAGCATCACAAGGGCCGACATTGAGGACGCCATGAATGAGATGGCTGAGCCCGCTCGTCGCCTTGATTCTGATGATGCCATACGGCTGTGAACCCTTTTGCTGTCCCTAAGGGACTGATCTTTCGAGACCAAGAAGAAAAGAAGCGCCTGGAGGGCCAAAATGGTGTCCGCCAGGCGCTTTACGTTTTCGATTGCGTTGACAGGTGGTCGCCCGGGACACGTTTTGCCCCAGCCGTTCTCCTGGAGCTCCAACGGCTGGCGGTTAATCAGATATACAGATGCGCTGGTCGTTTTCGCGACGGCCCAGTTTGTATTCAAAATGTCTCGCATCGACCGCCGGAGCACAGCCTTGTAAAGCCGCTGGTAGACGAAATGTGCGATTACGTTAACCAGAACTGGAACAACGCCTTGCCTGTCGACCTAGCCGCGTACGTGATGTGGCGCGTTAACTGGATCCACCCGTTCTTTGGCGGTAACGGACGAACCGCTCGCTCAGCGTCCTACTTGGTTCTCTGCGCAAAACTCGGCTTCCTCCCAGCCGGTAATCCGACGATACCCGAGCTCATTGCCGCCAATCGCGAGCCATACTATCAGGCCCTGCGCTCTGCTGACACCGCATGGGCCAATGGGCGCCTCGATGTGTCCGAGATGCGGAATGTGATCTCCAGCGCATTGGCCGAGCAACTTGTAAGGATTTTCGGGCGCGCAACCGGAATCGCCCCGACCGAGCAAACCATCCATTCTCACGATGTTCCGCCTCCGTCCGAAGCTGCACAGCGCAACCCTTAGAAATCGGGCGTCAACGCGCAACCTGAAAGAAGCTCACCTCCGGTCACTCTGCGTGTGAAACCGGCCCACTGCTCCAGCTCGCCGGCCAGCCTTATTCGCGTATCTGACTGGTCAGCGCGCCGACGCCGCGCGGTTGGGTTGCCACAGCACCTCGGGCACGCCCAGGACGTGGTTCACCCAGCGGCAGTAGACGAACAGCGCGTCGCCGAGACGGTTCAGATAGCGCACGCTGACGGCATCCACGCCCGCCTCGCGCGCCAACGTCACGGCCAGGCGCTCGGCGCGCCGGCACACGGTCCGGCAGACATGCAGCTCGGCGTTCAGGCGCGAACCGCCGGGCAGCACGAAGCTCCGCAGCGCCGGCAGCACGGCCGTGCAGCGGTCGATGTCGGCCTCCAGCGCGGCAATTTCGGCGTCCGTAATGCGCGGCTGGCGCGGCATGATCTTCTCGGGCCGGGTCGCCAGGATGGAGCCGAGATTGAACAGTTCGTGCTGGATGCGCAGCAGCGTTTCGCACAGCTCTTTGAGCGCCGGCGTGGCCGGAGCCAGCTCCGCCGCCGTCTGGCAGGCCAGTCCGACGAACGAATTCAGCTCGTCGACCGTGCCATAGCATTCGATGCGCAGCGAGTCTTTCGGCACGCGCTCGCCGCTGACCAACGCGGTCTCGCCGGCGTCGCCGGTACGGGTGTAGATCCGGTTCAAGGCGAGGCGGGGTTCGTTGAAGGGCTTTTCGCTCATGCTCTTTTTGATTGTAAATCGCTTGCATTTCGGGGTTTATACTTGAGGTAGCCAATTCAGGCAAAGCCCACATGCAAGAGAGACTGAACATCGCCGTGTTTGTCGATTACGACAACATCGAAATCGGCGTGAAATCGACGTTGCGACGCGAATTCGACGTGTCGCTGGTGCTGGATACGCTCAAGGAGCGCGGCGACCTGGTCGCCAAGTTCGCCTATGCGAACTGGAGCCGCCAGGAAGGGGCGACGCGCCAGATGGCGGAGAACGCCGTCCAGATGGTCCAGCGCATTCCTTCGCCGCGTGGCGATAAAAACGGCGCGGACATCAACCTGGCGCTGGATGCGCTGGAGATGGCCTTCACGCACGATCATGTCAATGCGTTCGCCATCATCAGCGGCGACAGCGACTTCATTCCTCTTGTGAACAAGCTGAAGGAATATGGCAAGACCGTGTTCATTGTGGGAGGCAAGGCCTTCACGTCCACGATCCTCCAGCAGAACTGCCACGAATTCATCAGCTTCGAATCGCTGTTGAACCTGGAGCCGGCGAACGCGCGCGGCGGCCAACCGCTGGCGCCGCTGGCCGGTGGCGGAGCCGGTACAGGCGCCGCCGAGACCGAGCAAGGGGAGCGCCCGCGCGAGGGCCAGGACCGCATGGGCGACCGCGACCGCGGACGGCGCCGGGATCGCGACGAACGCCGCCGCGAGCGCGAAGAACGCCGGCAGGCGGAAGCGCAGCAGCGCGAACAGAATGCCCAGGCGCGGCCCGCGCCGCTGGAGCTGGAAATGTCCATGCCTCTGGTGGAGCGCGCCCTGCAGGTGTTGGAGCGGCGCAACGTGCAGCCGCAGCTTGGACTCCTGAAGTCCACCATGCTGCAACTCGACTCCGCGTTCACCGAGAGCGCCTATGGCGCCCGCAGCTTCTCCGAATTCATCGACAAGCTGAAGCGCGCCGAACTGGTCAACGTGAAGGGCACGGGCGGGCGCTATTACATTGAGCATCGCGGCCCGGGCTTCCATGACAAGCCGATGCCGCGGCCGGAAGAGGCGCTGCCGCAGTTGCGCGACGTGCTGGAAATCCACCGTCTGGAATTCGAGGAAGCGGGCCAGAAGGCCGCCGACCTGGAAGCCTGGATGAAGGAAGAGCACCCCGGCTTCGACCATAAGAATTACGGTTTCCAGGGCTTCGCCGAATTCCTGAACTTCGCCCAGGACAAGACCGTCGTGCGCCTGGAGCCCGATCCCGAGGCCGGTCTCACCGTGTTCCTCGGCGCCGAGTTCTATCCGCCGGCCCTGCCCGAAAAGGCGAAGGCCGAGGAAGAACTGCTCACCGAGCACGACTTCAAACAGCCCATCGTGAAGGGCCAGCCCACGGCGACGGGCGAGATCCCGCCGGTGGAAGACGAACCGCCGGCTAAGCCCGCACGCAAACGGGCGCCGCGCAAAAAGGCCGCCGACGGTACGGCGGCAAAGCCGCGCCGGACGGTCACCCGCCGCAAGAAGCCGGTCGAGTAGACCGCGGCAATAAAGGCTCGCAAAGCCCCGGCGTGAGAAGCGGCATCCGCTTCCGCCCCGGGGCTTTTCATTTGTGCCACTATGCCCGGAGCTTGCACCTCCCGCGCATTGCATTACGCTGGAGCCATGATTGCAAGAATCTCCCCGGCAGGCTCGCCCAAACCGCGCGGACCCTACACGCCCGTGATCCGCGCCGGCGACTTTGTTTTCGTCTCCGGACAGGGACCGGTGGATCCGGTCACCGACAAGATGAGCTATGGCGACATCCAGCATGAGACGCGCCAGACGCTCAACAACGTCAAACGGCTGCTCGAAGCGGGCGGCGCCACGCTGGCCGACGTGGTGAAGGTCTCGGTGTTCCTTGCCGACGGTAAGGACTTCGCGGCGATGAACGAGGTCTACCGCGAGTTTTTCAGCGCCGAACCGCCCACGCGCACCACCGTCGCGGTGGCCTTCTCCGATCCGGCCATGAAGGTCGAGATCGACTGCATCGCGTACAAGCCGGCGAAGTAGTCCGCGCGCGGCCGTAAACGGTGCGATAGCACGTTGCACGGGAGAGCCCGTGCGGCTATGGAGAGCCGCTCCACTACGGGGCCTGCGGCTCTTTCTTTCCCCGCCGCCCCCAGACGTACAGCGCCACGAAGCCGAGTAGCGGCAGCAGGACGGCGCACGCGCCGAAGACGATCATGAGCCAGTTCCGGCCGGCCGGGTCGTCGTAGGTTTCCTGTTCGGCGACGCCGAGATGGCGCAGCAGGCGATCCGCGCTGGCGCGCGCCGCCGCATAGCGCGGCTCCTCGGTGACGAGCTCGATGGTCAGCACGCCGTGGCGCGTCAGCAGCAGCCAGAAACGGTTCGAGTCGTTGCGCCCGCCGCTTTCCTGCGTGTCCAGGCTCCACATCAGGCGTGCGGTTTTCGGATCGTAAACCGGCTTCTCGCGCCAGCCGAGCAGGTCCAGCGTTTCGTGACCCGCTTTCCGCCGCGCCTGGTTCGCTTCCGAGTTGCCGCGCTTCAACGCCGCCACGATTTCGTCGACGGTGGGTTGCGGATGTTCGAGGCCCAGGCTCTTGAATTCGTCGAAGCTGAAGACCAGGAACCAGTCGAGATCGGCCGGCGCGGCGAGGGCGATCTCGTCACCCGCCGGCGGGTTGCCCGTCGCTTCCAGAAACCGGCGCGTCTCGCTCTTGTCGGCGAAGATCATGCCGCCCGGCAAGGGCAGCGCGCCGACGCCCGTGAGCGCGAGCGTGCGCGGACCGAATTGCCAGTGGATAGTAGGCGTGGCCGCCGCGGTTATCGAGGTCCACGCCAACGACGCCAGAAGCAAGTGCAAGGCGGTATGAGCAACTCGCCCGGCGGATTCGCGGTTGTGGTGCGTGCTCATGGTCGAAATAACGGCCAGCGCGGTTGCAGCCGCGCGCGGGATGAATCCCGCCCCACCGTGCGGTTACCCCAGCTTGCGCTTCAGGATCTCGCTCGCCGTGGGCGGATCGGCCTGGCCGCGCGTGGCGCGCATCACCTGGCCGACGAAGAACGCCAGCACGCTCGTCTTGCCGCCGCGGTACTGCTCCACCTGTTTCGTGTTCTTGGCGATGATCTCGTCAATGATCTTTTCGAGCGCGCCGGTATCGGAGATCGCCTTCAGGCCTTCGCGCTCGACGATCGTCTTCGCCGCGTCGCCGCTCTGGTACATCTTCGGCAGGACTTCCTTGGCCAGCTTGCCGGTCAACTCGCCCTTGGCGATCAGGCCGACCAGCTCGCCCAGGTTTTCGGCGGGCACGGGCGATTGCTCGATCTCTTTGTTATCGGCCTTCAGCAGGCTCATCAGCTCGACCGAGGTCCAGCCGGCGGCGAGCTTGGGATTGCCCGAAACCGTGGCGACCTTTTCGTAAAACTCGGCCATGGCGCGCGTCTGCGTCAGCACCTGCGCATCGTACTCACTCAGCCCGTAGTCGTCGATGAAACGCTGGCGCTTGGCCGTGGGCAGCTCGGGCATGGTGGAGCGGATCTCGCCGAGCCACTGATCGGAGACCTTCAAGGGCAGCAGATCGGGCTCGGGGAAGTAGCGGTAGTCGTGCGCCTCTTCCTTGCTACGCATGGTGAACGTCTCGTTGAGATCGACGTTGTAGAGGCGCGTCTCCTGACGCACCGGCTCGCCGGATTCGAGCAGCGCGACCTGCCGCGCGATTTCGTAATCGAGCGCAAGTTTCACGAACTTGAACGAGTTCAGATTCTTCAGTTCGACCTTCGTACCGAACTCCGCCTGACCGCGCGGCCGCACGCTGACGTTCGTGTCGCAGCGCAACTGGCCCTTCTCCATATCGCAGGCCGACACGCCGACGTATTGCAGAATCTGCTTCATCTCCGTGAGGTACTGGAAGGCCTCCTCGGCGGTGCGCATGTCGGGATCGGAGACGATTTCGATGAGCGGCGCGCCGGTGCGGTTCAGGTCCACGTAGGTGTACTGGTCGCTGTCGCGATAGCCGTCGTGCGTGCTCTTGCCGGCGTCGTCTTCCATGTGCACGCGCGTGATGCCAATGCGCTTGGCGGCGCCGTCGGCGACCACATCGACCCAGCCATGCTCGGCGAGCGGCCGGTCGTACTGCGAGATCTGGTAGCCCTTCGGCAGGTCGGGATAGAAGTAGTTCTTGCGCGCGAAGATCGACGTGTTGCGCACCTGGCAGTTGAGCGCCAGGCTGGCCTGGATGGCGAGTTCGACGGCGTGGCGGTTCAACACCGGCAGCGCGCCGGGCATGCCGAGGCAGACCGGGCAGACGTTCGTATTGGGCGCCGAGCCGAACTCGATCGGGCAGCCGCAGAAAATCTTCGTGTTCGTCGCGAGCTGGCAGTGAACTTCAAGGCCGATCACCGGTTCGTATTTGGCGATCATCTCCGGTGTGGCAACGGTCGGCGCGGAGGTGGACATGGATCTTTTTATTGTAGGACGCCCATGCGGCCGCGCCCGCGGCGGCGGCGCGCTACTGCAAAATGCGCGGCTCGCCGTTCTGGGGTTGCAGGCTGATTTCGCCGAACGTCGATTCGTATTGCTGGATGTTCTGCGTGAGGACGTTGGAAAGCGCCTTGGCCTGCTGCGGGCTGAGGTAGATGCCTTGAAAATTCTTGACGTTCACCTCTTCGGCGGTCGCCTGCTGGACCGTGCCGAAGAGCAGGAAGAAGTCCCACAGGCTGGCGCGCACCTGCACGCTGTTAGCGTAATTGTCGCGGTAATCGTCGCTGTTCTGGAGTTGAACTATCGGCTGGGTGCCTTGCGGGTGCATGGCCCTATCGTACACTGAGCGACGCCGCCAAAGCGCACGTGCGACGTGTCAAATCGTGTAACGGAATCCAAGGGGAAATAAACCGAACGGGAGGGGTTCGAGTGGCGGGGACGACGAGGCTCGAACTCGCGACCTCCGACGTGACACACACACGCCGGATGGACATTATGCCGTTTATGGCATAACATCGGCTTGTGCGAGAAACGCCGAAAAGGCTTGTCTGGCTGGTGGATTCGCTAACCACGCTCAGTGGCTTCCCCGCTCCCGTCCGGCAGGAACTCGGCTTCGCCCTTTACCAAGCCCAGATTGGGCAGCGGCATCACAGCGCCAAGATCCTGCGGGGCTTCGGCGAGGCGGTCTGGCAGGTCCGGTCCGACAATTCCGTTGGAACCTATCGCGCGGTGTATCTGGCCGAGTTTCAAGACGCAGTTTACGTATTGCACGCTTTTCAGAAGAAGTCCAAAGCGGGGATTGCCACGCCGCGGCGCGAGTTGGACCTGATCCGGCGGCGGCTGCAGCTCGCGCGCACGCTGGCGGGCAGGAGGTGAGACGTTCGATGGCCAATCGGGAATTCACGGAGAGTTCGGGAAATGTCTTCGCCGACCTTGGTCTGTCCCAACCCGACGACCTTCTGGCGAAGGCCGAACTGGCGGCCAGGATTATTGAGGAGATTGGGCGGCGCGGGTTGACGCAAAGCCAGGCGGCAGCCCTGCTGGGAATCGACCAGCCCAAGGTCTCCGCGCTCAAACACGGAAAGCTGGCGGGCTTCTCCATTGAACGTCTGCTGCGGATGTTGCTGCGGCTGGGCCGCGATATCGAAATCGCGGTGAAAGAGAAACCGGCGTCGCGGACGGCAGCCAGACTGCGGGTGGCTTGAACTGAGTGCGGGAGAAGTAACCGAACGGGGGAGGGGTTCGAGTGGCGGGGACGACGAGGCTCGAACTCGCGACCTCCGACGTGACAGGCCGGCGCTCTAACCAACTGAGCTACGTCCCCGCGCCACGACGAACATTTTCAAGGTAGCATGCGGGGCCAGCGATTTCAAATGCGGTCCCGCAACCACCGTGCCGATCTGCTTGAAATCGCGGGAGTTCCGGATTCGCCCGGTGGCCCGTTCAGGCGGCCGGGCCGCGCCCGCCGGAGTCGCGCACGATCTCGACGGTGCGCATCGGGAAGGGCATGGTGATGCCTTCGGCGCGGAAGCGCTTCAGCAGCCGGCGCCGCAACTGATCCGTAACCACATACTGCGCCACGAGTTCCGTGACACAGACGTTCAGCGAGAAATTCAAAGCCGAGTCGCCGAAACCGGGGTTCAGCCGGTTGCTCGGCTGCGGATCGGCGAGCAGTCCGGGAACTTGTCCAACGGCCGAGCGCGCCTCTTCGAGCACGACACGGTCCAGCAGGTCTATGTCGGTGGAGTAATCCACGCCATAGGGAATGGAAACCCAGAGCGGCTTGGCCGGCTGGCTGAAATTGGTCAGAACGGCTTCGGAAAGCTTCGAGTTCGGGATCAGCACCATGTTGCCGTCCAGCGTTTTCAGCGTCGTCACGCGCCACTGAATGTCGGCGACATAGCCCGCCACGCCACCGTCCAGTGCGATGTAGTCGCCCTTTTTCAACTGCCCCGACAGGCTGACGTAAAAACCGGAAAAGACGTTCGCGAGCGTGTCCTTCAAAGCCAGTGAAATCGCGATACCGCCGACGCCGAGAGTGGCCAGCCAGGGCGTGATCTCGAAGTTGAAAACCTCGCGCAGAATAATCAGCGCGGCGGGCACGCCCCAGAAGACGCGGATCAGCGTCTTGGTCAGCGTCGTAATCTGGATGCCCGAAGAGCTGCGGCGCATGGAGTGCTGCAGCAGCACGATGCTGACGCGCGCAATGGCCAGCGTGATGGAGATGACCAGAAGGATGAAGATGATCGCCGACAGGCCGTGCGCAATGCGCACCGGGACGTCGCGCTCATCCAGGTCGGCCACGGCGATGACCAATGCGACCAGGACTACCCAATAGCGCGCGGGCCAGCGCAGCGCGCCAATCAGCGTGTCGTCGAGGTCGTCGGTCGTGGAGCTCCCGGTGATGCGGTCCAGAGCCTTGAACAGCAGGGACTTCAGCAGCCACGCCAGGCCGAACGTGACCGCGAGCACCAGCCCGAAGCGCCACGCTCCGTGCCAGTTCGCCCACAGCTCGAAGAGCCGTTGAAAAGAGCCGATGTCAATGAAGAGTAAGGCTGCCGTCATGCGTATCCCGCATCGAATATTGTGCCGGGCAGGAACAGCCGCCCGGTCACGGCGAGCTCAGCGTTCATCCCTCAGGCGGCCTGCTTCCGCCGGACCGCCAGGCCCGCCGCGTGCAGCGTCCGGTCCACGTCCTCCGGCTTCATCCGCGTGGCGTCGTACTGCACCAGCAGAGAGTCGAGCGCCGGGCTCAAGCGCGCCGCCTGAATGCCGTAGACGCCATGGATGCGGTCGATCCGCTCCAGCACGGCTTCGTCGACCGGCCCATCCAGATCGTAGGTCACCTGCACCTTGGTCATTGCAACCACAGAATAGCAAAGCGCCTCCGCCGTCGATCCCGTGCAGACTATTGCTCCGGGCCGCCGCCGCGTTGCATGCGCCACAGGGCCTGCCGCAGAATGCCGGTCCAGAGGTTCACGTCGCCCTCGCGCAGCGCCAGACGGCGCACCAGACGGCGGGTTTTCTCCACGGTCGAGGGTCCGGCGGCGAAATCGCGGTAGCCGGATTCCTGGAGCATCCGCATGAGCACGGCCGTGAAGCGTTCGACCTCTTCGTCGGGAGCCAATTCAGCCGCGCCCGGCAGGCGGCGCGCGCCCATCGGCGAACGGGCCAGTTCGTAAAGGCAGACGGCCACGGCCTGGCCCAGGTTCATCGAGTCGTGCTGGACGCGCGTCGGGATGTGCACCAGGTAATGGCAGTGGCTGAGGTCGTCGTTCGACAGGCCGAACTTCTCCGAGCCGAACAGCAGCGCGGCCGGCGCGGCGGCGAGATGCCGCTTCAGCATCCGCCCGCCGCGCTCCAACCGGTACAACGGAAGCTGGAACTGGCGATGGCCGAGCCCGGTGGCGCCGACGACGAGCGAGACGCCTTCGAGCGCTTCGGCGAGCGTCTCATGCACCTGCGCGCTGGCGAGCAGGCGCGACGCGCCCTTGCCGGAAACGGCCTCGCGGAAGGCGACGTCGTACGGCTTCACCAGACGCAGGTCGAGGAAGCCGAAGTTGCTCATGGCGCGCGCGGCCGCGCCGATGTTGAGCGGATTGCGCGTATCGATCAGCACGACGCGCAGGTTCGCCTGTGGCAGCTCACTCATGCGCGCCCCATGGCGGCTGGGGATTCACCCCGCTTCAGAAACGGAGCCGTGACCGTCAGGGAGCGGTGGTATCCGGCTCTTCGGCGCCCGCGATCACAACCGGGCGTACGAGCATGCGTTTGCATTGGATTCAACGTCAAAGTCTCTTTAACTCGATCGTAGTGGAAAACCCCGGAGCGGGATCATGCAAGAAGATTTTGGAACTTTGCGTGAGTCAGCGTTCAATTGAAGACGAGTGGCGCCGTTGAGTTTTGAGTCCAACCCGAACGAGCCCAGCCCCGCGCAGGAGGCGAAACTGCTGCGGCGGTTGCAGGCGGGCGACGAGCACGCGTTCGAGACGCTATACGAGCGCCATATGCCACCGCTGTACCGCTACGCGCTGCGCATGACCGGGTCGGCGGCGGATGCGGACGACGTGGTGCAGGAGCTGTTCCTGGAGCTGATCCGCAATGCGCGCGGCTACGACTCGAGCCGCGGCGCGCTGCGCAGTTATCTTTACGGCATGGCGCGGCGGCTGATCCTGCGGCGCCTGCCCGCGGAATTCCCGGTGGACGGCGAAGCGCCGGAGCCGGTGGTGGAAGACGATCCGTTCGAACGGCTGAACCTGGAGCAGCGGCTGGCGGCGGTGCGCGCGGCCGTGGCGGCGCTCCCGGTGGGTTACCGCGAAGTGGTCGTGCTGTGCGACCTGGAAGAGATGAGTTACGCCGACGCCGCGGCCGTGATGGACTGCGCCGTCGGAACGATCCGTTCGCGCCTGCACCGGGCGCGGGCGTTGTTGTTGGAACGGATGGAGCGATGGCAATGCGGGACGGTTTGAAAGGGAATCCGGAAGAGGGCCTCCGGCGGGCTCTGGCCGAGTTCGCCGACGAGACCAGTCTGGTAACGGCGTCCGCACGCGTGCACGCGACGCTGCGGCGCGAGGTTCGCGTGAAGGCCGGGCGCCGGCGGATGGTCATGGGACTCGTTGTGAGTCTGGCCGCCGCGGCGGCGCTGGCCGCGGTCATTTTCGGAATCACGTTGCGGCCGGCGCGTCCGGTGGCGCCGGCCATTGCGCAAGCGCAACACGCGCTGGACGTTGCGGCCCAGCCGGCTCCGGCGCCAGCCGTCGAGCCGGTTCCCGCCAGGACGGTGGAAACCACCGCGCGGCCGGCGCGTACGAGGCGCGGGACGATGCGCTCCAGCAGTCCCCTGGCGGCCAGCGCAAAACGGGGTGCAAACGCGCCAGCCGCCGACTGGCGCAAGGGCGAGATGGTGCTCTCGCCGTGGTATTTCAATACGGCGCTGCCACCCGCCGCGCGGTCGGTGCTGGTGCGCTCGGAGGTAGATGCGCGCACGGCGCTGCGCTTCGGCGTGGTTCCGGCCGGCGACACCGCGCCGGTGGAAATTCTGTTCGGGGAAGACGGGCTGCCGCGCGCCATGCGCTTCGTGCGCCACCTGCCCACGCAAAAGAACTGACAGGGAAACAAATCAGCAAGAAGGAGAACACTGCGATGAGGAACTTCATACTCGGGTTCGTGGCTCTGGCCGCAACGGCCGGCGCCCAGCAAGTGGTGCAACAAACCATCGAGATCCAGGACAAAGTCGTTCAAGAGAAGGCGATGCAGGACAAGGTCCACGTGGAGGCCATCGGCGGTCTGCCGGGCCCCGCTCCGGTGATCGCCCGCTTCGGCGGAGCGCTGCACGCGGTGAAGGGCGCGCCGTACTCGGCGGAGACAACGACCGAGACGGTGCAGGTGCTCGCCGACGGCAACCGCATCGTCAACAAGAGCAGCAACAAGACATATCGCGATTCCGAAGGCCGGACCCGCGTGGAAATGACGCCGTCAACCGGCGGCGCCTGGGTGCCGGATACGAAGCAGTTCTCGGTGACGCTGATTGACGATCCCGTCTCCGGCGATCACATCACACTGAACAACAACGACAAGCGGGCCACCAGGTTCTCCTTCAAGGGCCTGCAGGACGCCGCGACTACGGGAACGGCAAGCGCGACCGCCAAGGTCCAGACCTTTACTACCACTGTCACGACGGGATCCGCCGGCGCCGCCGTGATGCCGCCGCTGCCACTGCCCGCGCCAGCGCACGCGACCGGCACGGCCAACACGTTCTTCGTCAGCACCGGCGCGGGCACGAGTGCGGGCACTTATGTCGCCTCGGGGGTGAAACCGGACGTGAAAACCGAGGAGTTGGGCAAGCAGGCGATCGAGGGCGTGGAGTGCACGGGAACCCGGATCACGACGACGCTGCCGGCGGGCGCGGTCGGCAATGAACGGCCGCTCGAAACCGTCACGGAGAACTGGTACTCGCCGGAGCTGCAAACGCAGGTTCTGTCGAAGACGACCGACCCGCGCTTCGGCGAAACCACCTACCGCCTGACCAACATCGTGCGCGCCGAGCAACCCCGCTCGCTGTTCGAGGTCCCGGCGGACTACAAGCTGGAGGAGCCGGCCGTGCACATCACGCGCGACGTCAAACAGCAGTAGCGGCGCGATCCGGCCATATTCAAAAGAAAATGGGACAGGCCCCGCGGGTCTGTCCCATTTGCGTATCTACGGATTCGAGTGCTCGCCTACTCGGCGTGAGCGTCTTCGAGGTAGGTGTAGCCGTACAACCCTTCCTCGTAGAACTTCAGCATGCGGCCCACTTCTTCGTAGCCGATACGGTCGTCGAGCACGGCCTGCTCCACGTCCTGGCGGAACTGCTCCAGCAGCGTGCGCGCGTTGAACTGCACGTAGTCGAGCACTTCCTTCACGACGTTGCCGCGGATCAGGGCTTCCAGCACCGGCGTGCCCTGGTCGTTCAACCGGACGTGCACGGCGTGCGTGTCGCCCAACAGGTTATGCAGATCGCCGAGGATTTCCTGATAGGCGCCCACCAGGAACGTGCCCAGGTAATACGGCTCGCCCGAGAAGGCGTGCAACGGAAGCGTCTTCTTCACGTCGCGCCGGTCGATGAACTGGTCCACCTTGCCGTCGCTGTCGCAGGAGATGTCGCCCAGCACGGCGGCGCGCGTCGGCTGCTCGTTCAGCCGGTGGATCGGCATGATGGGGAACAACTGTTTGACCGCCCAACTGTCGGGCATGCTCTGGAACAGCGAGAAGTTGCAGAAGTAGGTGTCGGCGAGCATCCCGTCGAGCCCTTCCAGCTCCTCCGGGAAAACGTCGAGCTTCTGCGCCAACGCGAGCACTTTGCGGCAGATGAGCCAGTAGAGGTTCTCCGCGAGCGAACGCTGCTTCAACGGCAGATAGCCCAGCGAGAACAGGTTCAGGGCCGAGTCGAGCGCCTGCTGGGCGTCATGGAAGCCCTCCAGCAGGTTCTTCATGCCGAGGTTCTTGTACGTTTCCAGCAGGTCGGTGAGCGGCTGTTCGACGTCGTCGGGCAGCGTGCTCGGAACCTCTTCCTCGCCGTAGCCCGCGACGCCGAGCACGTTGAACACCAGCACGCTGTGGTACGCCGCGATCGCGCGGCCGCACTCGGTGATGATGGTCGGCTGCGAGACCTCGCCCTCTTCGCAGACATTCTGGATGTGATAGACGACGTCGTTGGCGTATTCCTGAAGCGTGTAGTTCACGCTCGATTCGAAGTCGGTTTGCGAACCGTCGTAGTCGATGCCCAGCCCGCCGCCGACGTCCAGATACTCCAGGCCGCAGCCGTTCTTCTTCAGGTCCACGTAGAGCCGCGCCGCTTCAATCACGGCGCCTTTGATGTGGCGGATGTTCGTGATCTGGCTGCCCAGGTGGAAATGGAGCAGCTTCAGGCAGTCTTCCATGCCCACGGCCTTCAACGTCTCCTGCACGCGCAGCGCTTCGGTGACCGTCAGGCCGAACTTCGAGCGGTATCCGCCGGACGATTTCCAGCGCCCCGCCCCGCGGCTGGCAAGCTTCACGCGCAGGCCGATTTCGGGCCGTACGCCGAGCTTTTCGGCGTACTTCAGAATCAGTTCCAGTTCGGTGTACTTCTCGACGACGGGGATGATGCGGCGGCCGATCTTTTTGGCCATCATCACCATCTCGATGTACTCGTCGTCCTTGAAGCCGTTGCAGATGATCGGCGTCTTGTTGTCGGCGATGGCGATCACCGCCAGCAGCTCGGGTTTCGAGCCAGCCTCCAGGCCGAAGCCGTACTCGCGGCCGTATTTGTAGATCTCTTCGACGACGTGGCGCTGCTGGTTCACCTTGATCGGATACACGCAGCAGTAGCCGCCCTGGTAGCCGTGTTCGGCCATGGAGGCCTGGAAAGTGCTCTGGAGTTCCTGCAACTGGTTGCCGAGGATCTCGCCGAAGCGAATCAGAATCGGCGGATCGATGCCGCGCAGAACGAGCGTGTCGACCAGCTTTTTCAGATCGACGAAACGGCTCGGGTCGCGCCCCGGGTGCACCAGCACGTGCCCCTCTTCGCTCACCGAGAAGTAGCCCTTGCCCCACCGCGGAACGTCGTACAACTCGCTCGCCTGAGCGGTCGTCCAACGCTCCGTGGGCTCGAAGATAGTGGCCGTGTCAGTCACTTTCAAGGTCAATGTCTTATGCAGCCCTCCCGAACCTCCAAGTGTGATGAAAAATGCACGCTGGAGCAACAACATTTCGGCGGAAGATTCGTAACAACCCGCGGCGGTGTAGAATCCCTGTCATGCAAAGACCGCTGGAGAGCAAATGCGCGCTGGTGACGGGCGCCAGCAAAGGGGTCGGCAAGGGCGTCGCACTCGAGTTAGCCCGCCAGGGCTGTGCGGTGGCGGTGAACTACCACACGGACGCCGCGGGAGCCGCCGCGACGGTGCGCGCGATTACGGAAAACGGCGGCCGGGCGTTCACCGTGCAGGCCAACGTCGGCAACGCAGCCGAGGTGGACGCGATGTTCGCCCGCGTCGACGCCGAGTTCGGCGCGCTCGACTTTCTGGTGAACAACGCCGGCGTGCAGACCTGGAAACCGCTGCTCGAGCTGACCGAGGCGGAATGGGATCGCGTGATCGATACGAACCTGAAGGGCGCGTTCCTGTGCACGCAGCGCGCCGGCCGGCGCATGCAAGCGCACGGCGGCGGAAGCATCGTCAACATCGGTTCCGGTTCGAACAAATGGCCTTTTCCGCACCTGGTGGATTACACCGCGAGCAAGGGCGGCATCGAGCAGTTCACCAAGGCCGCGGCGTGGGAGCTGGGGCCGTTCGGCATTCGCGTGAATTGCGTGGCGCCGGGCGCGATCGAGATCGAGCGGACGAAAGCCGAGCTGGGCGATTACGCCGGAAGCTGGGGCAAGCTGACGCCGCTCGGCCGCATCGGCCATCCCCAGGACATCGGCGCCGCCGTGGCGTTTTTCTTTACGCCCGCCGCGGGGTTCATCACCGGCCAGACGATCTACGTCGACGGCGGCCTGTTCACGCGTCCGCCATGGCCGGCACAATAGCGCGGAAGCCGGCCAGCCTGTTTTCAGCGTTGCCGTGGTCCGGAGTGGGCGGCGCTCCACTGCCCGCTCCGCCGGGTATTTTCATTGAGCGCCGCTTTCGCACCGCGCCGCGTGCCGCTCAACCGCGCCAAAAAGCGGAAACCGCTCGCGCGCCAAAAAAGGCAAAACCGCGCAAATGCGCGGGTTCGTGTTTCTATCTTATTGATTCTAAACATGCGCCCTTAACAAAGCCGCGCATTTGCGCGGTTTTGCCTTTTCCGCAAGTTGCCGCGGCTGCGCGCTTTCCGCCCCGCCAACGCTGTCATCGATGTCTGCGGACTGGACCGCGATACCACCGCTCGCTTACGCCCGCGGCTCCGTTTCCCAGCACGGCTCCACTTCAAGGCGGCGGATCCGCGCCCGTAGTCGGGGCGTCTATAGAAAAACCGAAACTGCCTTAGCTGTTCGCGGCGCGCCAGCCGTAGGAGCGGAACTCCCAGGAGATCTCTTCGCCCTTCACGGTGAACACGGCGAAGCCCTCGGGCGAGCCCTTGAACGCGCCTTTCCACCAGTTGCCGCAGATGGCTCCGGGCGTGACGTAGTGGCAGCCGTTGTACGTCACTGTCTCGCGGACATGGGTGTGCCCTTGCAGCACCGCCTTCAACTTGTAGCCCGCGAAGAGGTCGAGCACCGGGCGCGGATTGCTGATGAGCAGCGTCCGCAGCTCTTCCACAGGCCCGCCGAAAAACTGGCCGGTGGCCGAAGCGAGCGGCATGTGCGTCAGCACGACGATCGGCGTCCGCTGGCCGGTTTTCTTGAGATCCGACGCGAGCCAGGCAAGCTGTTCGTCGTCGATCTGGCCGAACCAGCCCTTGTCCGGTCCGATCTGCACCGAGTCCAGCAGGATGAAGTGCCAGCCCTTGTGGTCGAAGGACTGGTAGCGCGGCTGGCCGAACCGGTCCTCGAAGAGCTTCTTGCCGTACATCGGATCGCTGGCCGGAACGCCCGCCTTGTTCGCGATGCCGTAGATGTCGTGATTGCCGATGGCGGAATGCACGGGACCGGGCAGATCGCGCGTCACGTTGCGATAGAGATCGAAGAGCGCATTCGCGCGCGTGGGGCCCTGCGAAAAGACGTCCATCACCAGGTCGCCGCCGGCGAGCGCAAAGTCGTGCGGGATCTTCGCCATCGTCCGGAAGGCCTGGGCCGTGCCCTCGGCGCCGCGCAGTTCGGGCTGGAGATGCGAGTCCGTAAAGTGGATAAACGAAAACGACGCGGCGGGCGCGGCCAGCAGACCGCGGGCGGCGAGCGGCGCGGCGGCGGCGGTTTGCAGAGCGTTCTGGAGAAATGTGCGGCGTTGCATGGTGTTCCGATCTCCTAACGTAACAACTTTACGGGAAACCGCCGGGCGAAGGGTTGGCGGCAGGCGGCATGCGCCCGTCCCTCGGTAGACTGGAAGTAGCGGTGCAACCCTCCTCAGCTATACCTGCCTCCAGCATTCAGGGCGCGACCCGGGAATTTCTCAGTGACTGGAAAGCGCTCGGCCACTACCTGACTGAACCGGAAGCCCACGTCTACGCCTTTTCGATCGCGGCCAACGTGCTGCTCGCCTTCTATCCTTTCGTGCTGGTGATGCTCTCCATCTCCAAGCACGTGTTCCATTCGACGCCCGCGATCAACGCCCTGTACCTCGCCATTGAAGACTATTTCCCCGGCGGCACGGGCTTCACGATCGTGAACAATCTCGACCGGAGCCTGAAGCAGGTGCGGCACATGGAATGGGTCTCGGTGCTGCTGCTGCTGTTCACCGCCAACGGCGTGTTCCTGCCGCTCGAGGTGGCGCTGAACCGTGCGTGGGGCGTGATCAAAGGCCGCAACCTGCTGATGAACCAGGTGGTGAGCACCGCGCTGATTTTCACCTGCGGCGTGCTGGCGCTGACGTCGGCGGTGGTCACGGCGCAAGGCAAGGCCATCTGGCAAGGAATTTTCGGGGTGGCTTCCGAAGTGCCGTGGCTGTTCTCGCACGGCCTCTTCAAGCTGGCGTCCCTGCCGTTCACGGTCCTGATCCTGTTTCTGGTCTACTGGCGGCTGCCGAATACGAAGGTGCCGGGGTGGCACGTGCTGCCGCGCGCCGCGGTGATCGGCGTGGTTCTGGAACTGCTGAAGGAACTGAATCTCGCCATCTGGCCGTGGGTCCGGACGAAGTTTTCCCGCGAGTACGGCGGGTTTGTGGATTCCATCACGATTCTGACCTGGAGCTTCTTCGCGGGGCTGATTGTGCTGGCCGGCGCGGACTGGTCGGCGCGGCGCGCCCGGGAAGCGGCAGCGCTCCACAAGGCCCAGTCCGACGCGGAAGCGGCGGCGCAGCAGGCCTTGCTTAACCGCTACGGGGGCGGATCTGACAGAATCAGATAGAATAGACGGCTTCAAGCTGTTCGCGTGTATCGTTCAACCGAGAGGTTTGTATTGACATGGCCGAGAACCCTGAAAACTTTAGCAAAGATATGACCCGCCGCGATGCCGTGAAGACGGCTGTGGGCGCTGCCGCACTGGTAACCGCCGCCGCCTCGCTCGTCGATGGCGCACCGGCCATCATCAAGGCCCGCGCCGTCACCAACGCCGTGCAGTTCGGCATGGTGGGCACGGGCAGCCGCGGAAGCTACCTGCTGAAACACCTGAAGGGGATCGACACCGGCCGTCTGGTCGCCATCTGCGACATCAACGACGCCGCGATGGACAAGGCGCAAACAACCTACGGCGGCAACCCGAAGCGCTACAAGGACTACCGCGAACTGCTGACCGACAAGAACGTCGAGGCGGTGTTCGTCACCGTGCCGCTGTTCCTGCACTTCCCCGTCACGAAGGACGCGCTGGACGCCGGCAAGCACGTGTTCTGCGAAAAGAGTCTGGTGTTCAAGCCCGAGGAAGTGCACCAACTGCGCGCGCTGGCGACTTCCAAGCCGAAGCAGCTCCTGCAAACCGGCCTGCAACGCCGCTATTCCGCTATGTACCAGGCGGCGCGCCAGATGATCGAAAAGGGCACGCTGGGCGAGGTCACCTACGTTCAGGCGCAGTGGCACCGCAACCCCGGCTGGAAGATGAAGAAGGACCAGCCGGAGATCGCCAACTGGCGTCTGTTCCGCAAGTTCTCGGGCGGCGTGGTGGCCGAGCTCGCCTCCCACGAAATCGACGTCGCCGACTGGATGCTGGGCATGACGCCGGAAGCCGTGATGGGCCTCGGCACGCACGACTTCATGATGGACGGCCGCGACATTCTCGATAACGTCCAGCTCATTTACAAGTACCCCAAGGGCCGGCGGCTGGTGTGGACCGGCATTTCGAACAGCTCGCACTGGGCCGGCGTCGGCGGCCAGCGCACCGAGATGGGCGAGATCATCTGCGGCACCAAGGGCGCTGTGCACATCACCATTGGCGACGACACGCATATGCCGATCGGCATGTGGTTCATGGAGCCGACTCCGCCGTCGACCGTGCAGGACGCCAAGGGCAAGAAGGAAGCCACCAAGGCGGGCGCGACCATGGTCTCCGCCGCCGGTACCAAGGCCCTGCCGATCCTGCTCGACAAGGATCAGATGAAGGGCAACGAGAGCTTCCTCGAACGCGAGATGAAGTTCGCCCGGCGCTGGCTATACATGAAGGGCGTTATCCTGCCGCTGGAAGACAAGAACCCGGTGGACACCGAACTGGAAAGCTTCTTCGATGGCTGCCGCACGCTGAAGCGCCCGAAGGCCGATCTGGAAGTCGGCTTGAACGACTCGACGGCCGTCATCCTGTCGAACCTGGCGCTCGACGAGGGCCGCATGGTGGCGTTCAACGAGATCGAAAAGATGGGCGTGAACGGCGCGAAACCCGCCGTGAAGCCTGTCGTGAAGAAGGCGTAAGCCACAAGCAATTCGGTTCCGTCTCGCTTGGAATACAGGGCGCCTCCCGCGAGGCGCCCTCTTTGTATCTGGCGAGCCCCTGGAAACGAAGCCGCGACCATAGGGAAGCGGTGGGCTTGTCCCGCTGGCTGTGAGGCGTTTGATACAGGAGCGCTCGCTGCGTTCGCGGCTCGTTGCCGAAAGGCGAGCTCGGGCTGCATGACTTGCAGGGCTGAAGCCCCGCGCGGACTGAAGTCCGCCCCAACTACTTCAACAGCGGTTGCAGATGGCGCAGCACCGTGGCGGCGATGCGGCGCGCGCCTTCGGCGGTGGGATGCAGAGCGTCGGGCTGCATCAGCGCCGGATTGGTGGCGACGCCTTCGAGCAGAAATGGGAGCAAGGCGACGCGCTTCTCGCGCGCGAGGTCGCGATAGATCCGGTCGAAGCCCTGGATATAATCCGGCCCGTAGTTGCGCGGCAGCGTGATGCCGGCGAGCAACACCTTTGCGCCCGCTTTGCGGAACTGGTCGACGATGGAGGCGAGGTTGGCGCGCGTGGCGGTCAGCGGCAGGCCGCGCAGGCCGTCGTTGGCGCCCAGTTCCACAATCACGACGGCGGGTTTCAGCTCCAGCGCCTGGCGCATGCGCGCCGCGCCGCCGCTGGTGGTGTCGCCGCTGATGCCCTGGTTCACCACACGGTAGCGCAGGTGGCGCTGATCGAGCAGCCGCTGCAACGCGTCCGGGAAGCTCTCGCCCGGCGCCAGCCCGTAACCTGCCGTCAGGCTGTCGCCGAACGCCACAATCACGGGACGCGTGTCGGCGGCGCGCAAGGCGGTGGCCGCGAGCCCGCAACAAAGCAACATTCCGAGCGTCTTTGTGAACAATGAGGGTTCCGGGAAACGTCGCGAGGGCATCCACTGCCATCATAGAAGGCGAGGAGCCTTCCCGCATGAATGCAAACGGCGCGGCCGGCGGGCCGATTCTTGAACTGCAGGGCGTGACGAAGTGGATCGACACCGGCGCGCGGCGCGTCGAGATCCTGCGCGGCATCGACCTGACGGTGGAGCGCGGCGAGTACGTCGCCATCATGGGCGCCTCGGGCAGCGGCAAGAGCACGCTACTGGGCCTGCTGGCCGGACTCGACAGCCCGAGCGCGGGCCGCATCCGCCTGGATGGCGAGGAGATTTCCGGCCTGGCCGAGGACCGCCTGTCGGAGATTCGCGGGCGCAAGGTCGGCTTCGTCTTTCAGAGCTACCAGCTCATCCCGACGCTCACGGCCGAGGAGAATGTCCTGCTGCCGGCGGAGCTGGCGGGCGAGCTGGGCCCCGATGCTTACGGCCATGCGCGGCAGCTTCTGGACACCGTTGGGCTCAGCGGCCGGCGCGACCATTATCCCGTGCAGCTTTCCGGCGGCGAGCAACAGCGGGTGGCGCTCGCGCGCGCGTTCATGCGGCATCCGCCGCTGCTGCTGGCCGACGAGCCGACGGGCAATCTCGATTCGCAGAACGGCCAGCAGGTGTTGGAGCTGCTGCTCAGCCTGAACCGGCGCGAAGGCGCGACGCTCGTGCTGGTGACGCACGACCATGACCTGGCGCTGTGCGCCTCGCGCCTGCTGACGATGCGCGACGGCCGGATTGTGGGTGACGAAAAGCAGGCCGCATGAGACTCTTCACCGGCTGGCAACTGGCCTGGCGCATCGCCCGCCGCGAGGCCCATGCCGCGGTGCCGAAGTTCCTCTTCGCGGTGCTCGGCGTGGCGACCGGCGTGGGCGCGCTGACCGGCGTGCGCGGCTTTGCCGACGCTTTCCAGGACGAGTTGCGGCGGCAGGCGCGCACGTTGATGGCGGCCGACGTCAGCATCCGCCAGTTCACGGCGCTCACACCGGAGCAGCAGCACTGTATCGACGGCTACGTCCGCCGCGGCGCGCGCGTGACGCGCATTGCGGAGGCCGTCTCAATGATGGGCGCCGGGCAGCCGGACAGCGTGCCCGTGCTCGTTTCGGTGAAGGCCGTCGACCCGGCGGTCTATCCCTTCTATGGCCAGGTGAAGCTCGATCCGGACCAGCCGCTGCGGCAGGCGCTCGACGCGCGGAGCATCGCCGTCTCCGACGATCTGCTGATCCGGCTGAACCTGCGGACCGGCGCGACGGTCAAGCTCGGCGCGGCGGAGTTTCGCATCGCCGGCGTAGTGACGAGCGAGCCCGATCGCATGACCGGCAGTTTGAACCTCGGCCCGCGCGTGATGATCAGCCGCGACGGGCTGGACCGCACCGGCCTGCTGACCTTCGGCAGCCGGGCCTCGCAGCGCATTCTGTTCGAGCTTCCGCCGGCGGGCTCGCCACGGGCGATCAACCTGGACGCCATGCGCGCCGAGTTGAAGCGCGTGTTTCCCGACGCGCTCGTCGCGGATTACCGCGAGACCCATCCGATCATCCGGCGCACGCTGGAGCGCTCGACGACGTTCCTCAGTCTGGTCAGCCTGATCGCGCTCGTTGTCGGCGCGCTGGGCGTGGCGACGGCCATTCAGGCACACATGCAGCAGCGGCTCGACTCCATCGCCATCATGAAATGCCTGGGCGCGCGCAGCTCGCAGATCATCGCGATCTACACGCTGCAGGCCGGTCTGCTCGGACTTGCGGGCGGCGTGGCGGGCCTGGCCGTGGGCTTCGCCGTGCAACGCGCGATGCCGCTGCTGCTCGCGAAATTCTTCCTGTTCAACCACGGGCTCGCGTGGAGTCCCGCATTCGCCGTACAGGGCATCGGCGTCGGCGTGCTGGTCTCGCTGCTGTTTACGATTCCGCCGCTTCTCTCGATCCGCCACGTGAAACCGGCCGTCATCTTCCGGCGTGAGATGGCCGAGGTGCGCCCGCCGCTAGGTGCACGCCTGCGTCGCCAGTTGCCGGCTCTGAGCGCTGGGCTGCTGATTCTCGCGGGCGTCGGAGCCATTGCGGGATGGCTGGCCGAGTCGCTTAAGATGGGCCTGTATTTCGTGGGCGGCATCGCGGTGAGCCTGCTGCTGCTGGCGGGCGTGGCGTGGCTGCTGCTGCGCGCGCTGCGCTGGATGGTGCGCACCGCGCCGGTGCACGGGAGCACCACGTGGCGGCAGGGTCTGGCGAACCTGTACCGGCCGGGCAACCATGCGCCGTCGGTGCTGGTGGCGCTGGGCATCGGCGTGATGTTCACGCTGAGCGTGTATCTGTTGCAGAAGTCGCTGCTCCAGGAAGTGGCGAACGCGGCGCCGCCCGGCGCACCGAACGTGATTCTGATCAACATCACCGACCGCGAGCGCGACGGCGTGCAGAAATTGTTCGACGGTCTGAAAGGCCTGAAGAGCAAGCCCGTCATCGAGCCGCTGGTGGCTGTGCGGCTGGTCTCCATCGACGGCAAGCCCGTGGAGGCGCTCAACCTGCAGGGCTTCGACCGGCACTATCAGCACACGCGCGAAGTGACATTCGCTGCGCAGCCGCCCGCGGACCTGCTGGCCCGCCAGGGCAATTGGTGGAAAGCCGGCGACACGCGGCCGCAGGTGGCCGTGGTGGAAGAGATGGCCACGGCGTTGAAGCTGAAACCGGGCGTGCGGCTGCGCTGGAGCGCGATCGGGCGCGAGTTCGACACACCCGTCACGGCGGTCTTCCGCCAGCGCTCGGTGCGCACCGGCATGCAGATGGACATGCTGTTCAACCCGGTCGCGCTCGCGGGTCTGCCCGTGCAGTACCTGGGGCTGGTCCGGCTGAGTGGCAAACAGATCGGGACGTTCCAGCGCGATATGTACCGGGCCTATCCGACCGTCACGGTGATCAACACGGCCGACCTGATGACGCTGGTGCAGCAGGTGGTGGACCAGGTCTCGGTGGTGGTCCGTTTCATCGCCGGGTTCGCGATTCTGGCCGGCGCCGTCATCCTCGCTTCGACCGTTGCGGGCACACGCTTCCGGCGGATCCGCGAGACGGCGGTGCTGAAGACGCTGGGCGCGAGACGCCGCACGCTGGCCGGCATCTTCTCCGTGGAGTTTCTGGTCCTCGGGCTGGTGGCGGGCGCGATCGGCAGCGTCCTGGCCACGGCATTCACGCGTCTGCTGATGACCAGACTGCTGGACGCCGAGTTCCATGTGGAGTGGACGCCCGTGCTGCTCACCACACTGCTGACCGCGCTGCTGGCCGTCGCCGCGGGCTGGCTCGCCAGCCTGAAAATCCTGTCCCGGAAGCCCCTGGAAGTGCTGCGCGACGAATAGTCCGGCCCGGTCGCGCCAGCGATAAAATCCTAAGCGGAGATCGTCGGAATCGGCGACGATGAAGGTAAGGGGCTGATTCATGATCAAACATATAGAGAAGAAGGCCGTTCACCCCGGCGAGGTTCTTCGGGAACGCTTCATGTCGCAGTTTGGGCTCACCATCAACCGTGTGGCCCACGACCTGGGCGTTCCCGTGACGCGAATTGCCGAGATCGTGAACGAGTGCCGTTCGATCACGCCCGAGATGGCTTTGCGTCTGGCCCGTTACCTGGGCACGACGCCGGAATTCTGGTTGAATCTGCAGATGGAATACATCCTGCAAAGAACGCGCGCGGAGATGGGCGACATGCTCTCGTCCGTGCAGCCTTTGCGCGTCGCCTGACCCGCCGCACCGACCGCCCTCCGCTTCCGCCTCCACCGGTTCCCCAGAGCGGGCAGCGCCTGACTCGCGGGCATTGTATCCTGCGAAGCATGGCGCCAAGACGAGCCACAGCCGCCCAACCCAAACGCATCCCGGCCGATCTGCCGGAAGACTCGGAAGATCTGTCTCCCGTCGAGCCAGCCGCTTTTCTGACCGCGCTGCCGCTCGAGGACGCCCTGGTCAAAGGAGCCGAACTGGCGGGCGAAACGCTTCCCGAGTTGACGCTGACGGGCGTGATTCTCGAGGGCGTGACGCTCGCCCGGGCGACGGTGCGCGCCACGCGCTTGCGCGATGTGCGGCTGGTGCAGTGCGACCTGTCGAACGCCGTGCTGCGCGGCATGGAGGCGCACCGCGTGGAGTTCATCGACTGCCGCCTGCTGGGCATGAAAGCCATTGAGTGCCGCTGGCAGGATGTGCTGGTGGAAAATTGCGATGCGCGCTATGCCCAGTTCAACTCCGGCGCGGCGCACTGCTGTGAATTCAAAAAGACCCGCCTCGACGAGGCCGATTTCCGCGGGACGAATCTCGACGGCACAATCTTCCCGGAGTCGGTGTTGCGCCGCGCGGAACTGAGCGGCGCGAACCTGCATGCCGTCAACTTCCGCGGCGCGGACATCGACGGCATGGTGGTGCGCCCCGGCGATCTGCGGGGCGCACTGGTCACGCCCCCGCAGGCGATGGAACTGGCGCGCCTGCTGGGGCTGGTAATCGGCTGAAAGAAACGCAAGGCCCGCCTGGTGTCCTGTCGCTGAAGTCTGACGGCAGTGGGGCGGACCTCCCGGTCCGCGGCCGACGTCCACGTCGGCCCTTTTGCGGCGCTGCCGAAGATCCGCAAGAGCCGGACCTGGAGGTCCGGCGCGGACGTGGACGTCCGCCCCACACCGGACTTCCGTTGCAAACTTCAGAGGCAGAACACTAGATGTAGGCGATGCAGTCGATTTCGACGAGCGAATTGCCCGGAATGCCGCCCGCCGGAGCGACGGTCGTGCGTACCGGCGGCTCCGCGCCGAAGCGGCCCTGGAAAACCTCGTTCATCGCCGGCCAGTCCTTCAGGTCGTTCAGATAGACGTTCACCTTCAGCACCTTCTCCATGGAGGAGCCGGCGTTGGTGAGCACTTTCTCAACCTCGTCGAGCACGTGCTTCGTGTGCGACTTGATGTCGCCCGGGAAATGCGCGCCGATGCCGGAAATGAAGAGCAGGTTGCCATAGGACACCGCGCCCGAAAACAGCGGGGTCTTCTCCGGCTTAGCGCCCATGTAATGGACCTTCTTCTGGGGCCCGGAGGCCTTCGCGGCCTTAGCGCCAGCTACCACGGGAACGGCCGCGGCCACGGCCGCGCCCTTCAGGAATTTTCTACGGTTGTTGTCTGCCATGACGGCACGATTCTATCGTGCTTCGGAGCCCGCTGGCGCGGCGCCGCCGCTACTCGTAGTGCAGCGCCTGGATCGGATCCATGCGCGCGGCCTTCATGGCCGGGACGAGTCCGGCGATCAGGCCCACGATCATCAGCACCGTGATGGAGACGAAGATCGACATGGGCGAGACGGCCAGCGTGATGTCGCCGGTGTGCGTCGTGTCCTTGAACGCGGGGCCGAGGAACGGCATGGTGCCGATGAGCTTGGTCGCGCCCCACCCGGCCGTGATGCCCAGCGCGCCGCCCGAGGCGACCACGAGCGTGGCCTCCACCAGGAACTGTTTCAGGATGGCGCCCTTGCGCCCGCCGAGCGCCTTGATCATGCCGATCTCTTTGGTCCGGTCGATGACCGACGCAAGCATGATGTTGGCCAGACCGACGCCGCCGATGGCCAGCGTCAGCGCGCCGACGAAGCCGAGCAGCACCTGCACGGCGAGCGACATGCCGTCGACAATCGACATGAATTTGCTGAAGGCCAGAATCTCGATCGCCTTCTCGTCGGTCGGCGCGAACTTGTGCAGGTCGGCGAGCTTCTCGCGGACCTGCTTGATGGCCTGGTCGCGCGAACCCGCGTCAATCGGCTTCCACACCAGGAACCACGGGTAGTGGATGTCGCCGTAGATGGTGAACGTGTCGTACGGGATGAAGACGCAGTTGTTGTCCGGCGTATCGTAGTTGGCGATCTGGAGCTTATTGGCGAGCACGCCGATGACGGTGAAGCGGATGCCGCTGACGGTGATCTCCTGGTCTTCGGCCGGAGCCTCGCCGAACAGATCTTTGTAAACTTTCGCGCCGAGCACGACGACGCGCGCCTGGTGCTGGCGGTCGTCTTCGTTGATCCAGCGGCCGGTCTCGAGTTTGATGTTGCGCACCATCTGGTACTCGGGCCAGACGGCGCGAATGGAGATTTCCTTGTCGCGATGGCCGTTGCTGGCCTTCACGCCTTCCTTCATGATCTCGGGCGAGATGAACTGCACCAGCGGGATGGATTCCTTGATGATGCTGGCGTCGGCCAGCTCCACGCGCACTTTGCGGCCCGCGCGCAAACCGCCGGCCTGCGACGAGGTCTGGCCGTTGAAGGTGATCACGAGATCCTGGCCGACCGCGGTGAACGCCTTGACCAGCGCGTTCTTGAAGCCGTCGCCATAGGAAATGAGAATGACGAAACACGCCACGCCCCAGGCCAGGCTCGTGGTGGTAAAGAGCGTCCGCGTGCGATGAAACGTCAGCGCGGCGAATGCTTCCGAAAAGATGAATTTCCAGCCCATGGCTAACCTCCGCCGAGCCTTAGTGCTCGAAGCGCAATGCCTCCACCGGCGTCATTTCCGCGGCTTTGCGCGCGGGCGGCAGCGACGAAGCGATAGCCACCAGACCGAGCGCCAGCGTTGCGCCGGCCAGGATGTTCCAGTGAATCGGCAACCCCGAAAACATCTGCGGCAGCGGCAGTGAGTTCACCAGCTTGGCAAGCCCGAGGATGAGCAACAACCCAATCGCTCCGGCCAGTACGGCCAGCAGCAGGCCTTCGAGGAAAAACTCCAGCAGAATGCGGTTGCTGGTGGCGCCCAAAGCTTTCTTCAACCCGATTTCATTGGTGCGCTCGCTGACGGCCATCATCATGGTGTTCATCACGCCGATGCCGCCGAGCGAGAGCGTGACCAGCGACACGACGGCCAGGAAGATCTCGCCGGCGTCGAAGATCGCATCGAACATCTCGGCGTCCTCCATCATGTCCCACAGCTCCAGGGCGCCCTTGTCTTTTGAGTCGAAGTCCTTCACGCGGCCCAGGGCGGCGCGCACCTCGGCCTGCGCCGCGGACCAGTTTTTCGTGGAAGCGGGCCGGTAAATGATGCCGTTGACGCGGCCCTCCTCGTAGACGTCGCGGCCGTTCGGCATGTCGCGCAGCAGCACCGGCTCCGGCACCAGCACCTTGTCGTTGTCCCAGCCGTCGTAGCTGGAGTTCTGATCCTTGTCCGGCATGACACCGATGACTTCATACGGATAGTCGTTCAGATAGATGGTCTCGCCGAGCGGGACGGGCTTCTTCTCGAAAAGCTGCTTGCGCACGGAAGCGCCAAGCACGGCCACGCGGCGCTCGCCGGCGACGTCGGCGGCGCTCACGGTGCGGCCGTGATCAACCGGCAGGTTGCGCAGCTTCAGGTACTCGGGCGTCACGCCGAGCGTGAGAAAGCGGCCGGAGTTCGTTGTGCTGCGGACGGGCACCTGGAAGGTCTTGGTCTCCGCCGCGACGACACCGACCTCGGGGCACTGTTCGCGGATCGTCTGCACGTCTTCGCGCTTCAGGAAGACGCGGCGGCCGGCGCGCTTGCCCCCCGCCTGCATCTCAGTGGTGCCGCCCCAGACGAAGACGAGATTATCGCCGATCTGCGACATGTTCTTGCGCTGGCCTTCGCGGAAGCCGTCCGACAGAGCCGACATCATGACGAGCGAAGCGATGCCCCAGGCAATACCAAAGAGCGTGAGGAAGCTGCGCAGTTTATTGCGGTGCAGGTTGGCGAACGTCTGGGCCGCGAGGTCCCAGAACACTTCCAGAGCGTTCATGCCGCGCGTGGAGATCCTGCGTTTTCCGCCGGGAACGGCGTTCAGGCGGGTCCGGGGTTCGGCGGGCAATGTTTCGGGCTCGACAGCGGCGCTCATCGCAAGTTCCTCTCTTTCGGGGATACGGAACGGAGGACCCGGATGTTCCGCCGGTGTCGCAGTGAAAGGGACGCGCGCGTGGGCGAGCGGTGGGCATCTGCTAGTTTATCTGCCTGCTGCCGCGAATTTGCCCGCTTTCTCACGTTCACGGTTCGGTGCTGAAAGTCGGCGCCAACCACCGGCGTCCACCTTCCGGCTCCGCGAGAACGGTTCCAATCCGGTCTACACCATTTCCGAAATTGCTCCAGGACGCTGACGAACGTTCGAAGTCGCGAGAAATGCCGGCTCGCGTCTCAAAATAATACGGCCGCGCGCCATATGATGACTCTAATGCGCACCGGATTTGCTCTACTTTCGCTCGCGGCGCTCGCGACGGGCCTGACCTTCGGGCAGCCTTACGAAGACGGCCGCCCGTACACGGCGAAACGGATGCCCGCCAAGGACTACGGCGTTGTGCTGCGCCACGGCGACGGCCCGGAGCAATGCGACATCTACGGCGCGCGCGACGTGTGGGTCTTCGAACATGGCGGCGAGTATTTCATGCACTACGACGCGGCGGGACCCACCGCGTGGCTGAGCGCGCTGGCGACCAGCCGGGACCTGAAGCACTGGTCAAAGAAGGGTGTGGTGCTGCACCTGGGCCAGCCGGGAGAAGGCGACGCCAAATCGGCGAGCTACGGCGTGACGTATTTCGACGGCGGCGTGTGGCACATGTTCTACCTCGGCACGCCGAACACCACGCCGCCGCCGGACCGCATCCCGGGCTTTCCCTACCTCACGATGAAGGCTACCGGCCCGGGTCCGGAAGGTCCCTGGACCAAGCAGCCCGGCGTGACGCCCTGGCGCCTGACGCCCGGCACGTACAACAGCGTCACGGGCAGCCCCGGCTTCATCGTCAAGCAGGGCGACGAGTATCTGCAGTTCTTCAGCGCGGCCACGACGGATGCGGACGGCAGCCACACGCGCCGCACGATCGGGATCGCGCGCACCCGCGACCTGAACGGCGAGTGGCAGTTGGACCCGCAGCCCGCCCTGCCGCTGAGCGAGCAGATTGAAAACACGTCGTTGTACTACGAGCCGAAGAACCGCACGTGGTTCCTGTTCACCAATCACGTCGGCATCCGCAACGGTGAGGAGTACACCGACGCGGTCTGGGTCTACTGGACCCGCGACCTGAACCATTGGGATCCGGCGGCCAAAGCCGTGGTGCTCGACGGGCAGAGCTGCACATGGTCAAAGACCGTAATCGGGCTGCCATCGGTGGTAAAGGCCGGCAAACGGCTGGCGCTGTTTTACGACGGCGTCGAGGGCGACACGATCACGCATATGCGGCGCGACGTCGGCCTCGCCTGGCTCAAGCTGCCGCTGCGCGTGCCGCGCTAAGCGCGCGCTTTCAGCGGAGACGTTGCGCACGGCTCCAGCGCGGCCGTGTAGGTAACCGTAGCCGTCGAGCGCGCCGGGAGCCAGCGGTAGCACGGCGCGCCGAACATCGTGCCGCGCTCGATCATGCTGCGCCGGGGCTCCGCGAAGGGCGACACGCCGAATTCCAGGCCGCGTGTCAGTGTCTTGCCGCCCCACGGCAGCGCGGTGCGGCAATGGTTCTCTTCCCACAGCCCGAGCCACGGGAAGTCACTGCGCTTCCACTGGTAAGTGAGCAGCAGTTTGTGCGCTCGGCTCCAGGCCTGGAAGCCAACGGTTTCGAGCCGCGGGTCCATCAGCTGCGTGGTGAACGACCCCGACACTTCTTCGGACGTGAAGACGCGCAGGTCTTCGACGCCGCCCGCCGCGAGCGGCACGAACGGCCACTCGAACTCGGCGCCGATCCGGTGGCGGCAATGGCCGCCGGTGAAATCGGACTCGGTGACTTTCGACCGCGTGGCCGTCACTTCCAGCTCCGTCCGGCCGCGCTCCAGGAAGGGCGGCCCAAGGGTCACGTGCTCGGTCCAGGCGATCGGCCGGTCGTGGATGGCGAGGTTCTCCACCGTCTCCTCGAACTCGATGCGGCGGCTGCCCGGCGCGAGCGTCAGGCGCCGGTTGAAACGGAGCTGAGCGTGGCGGAGCACGGCCGTCTGGTACAGCACGCCGCGCTCCTCGCACAGCTCGTGCACGATGACGCCGGTCTCGCCGTGCACGCGCAGACCCGCCGCAGCCTCCTCGGGACTCGGCCCGCCGAAGGAATCGAGCGCCAGGTTGTGCCCGAGAATACCCGACAGGAGTTGGCTTTCGGCATCGCTGCCCCATTCCTGCATTTCAGGTTTCCAAGTCGTAGGTTCAATCGTCGGCCAGGGCGGCGACCACAGCGGGTTCACGCCCGAAGCCTTGTCGACAATGGCCGCGATGTGGCCGCCCTCGGCGGTAACCACGACGCGCAGTAGCTCATTTTCCAGCGCGACGGCGCGCCGTCCGCGATATGAAAAAGCCGGCATCCGACCTTTCTATCAGATCGGCTGCCGGCTGGGAAGGATGGTTCGAATTCGCGGGATGCGGCGGCTTATAGCGCCTGGTTGAAATCCATGTCGCGCGTCTTTTCGTCCGAGTGGATCTTGCCATCGCGGATGGTGACAATGCGATGGGCGTATTCGGCGATGTCACGCTCATGCGTGACCAGCACGATGGTGTTGCCCTGTTGATACAGACGCTCGAACAGCGCCATGATGTCGGCGCTGGTGGCCGAATCCAGGTTGCCGGTCGGCTCGTCGGCGAGCAGGATCGATGGGTTGTTGACCAGGGCACGGGCCACGGCGACGCGCTGGCGCTGTCCGCCGGAGAGCTCGTTCGGCTTGTGGTACATGCGCTTTTCCAGGTCAACGATGGTCAGCGCGTGCTTGGCGCGCTCCAGCCGTTCCGCGGCTGGCACGCCGGCGTAAATCAGCGGCAGTTCGACGTTGTGCAATGACGTCGCGCGGGGGAGCAGGTTGAACGTCTGGAAGACGAACCCGATCTCCTTGTTCCGGATGCGCGCCAGTTCATCGTCGTCCATCGCGCTGACCAGGTGGCCGTTGATGTAGTAGTCGCCCTTGGTCGGCGTGTCGAGACAGCCGATCAGGTTCATCAACGTCGATTTGCCGGAACCGGACGGACCCATGATGGCAACGTACTCGCCGCGGCGGATGGTCAGGTCCACCCCGGAGACCGCATTGATCTCCGTATCGCCCATCACGTAGGTCTTCCACAGATCGTACGTGCGGATGACGATGTTGTTCCGCCTCAACTCTTCGGCGCGGACGTCATTCTCAACAGTCGCTGTGCCCATAGCTGTTTCTCCCGTTCCCGGCTCGTCTGTTACCCGTCTCCGGTGCGCAACGCTTAGCTTTCCGTCTTGGCCGGCGCCGTGTTGTCGATCTTCACCTTGGCGGCGTTACGCAAAGTCCGGATCACCTTGTAACTGCCGGTGATGATCTCCTCGCCATTGTTCACGCCGCTCAGGACTTCGATATCGGTGGTGCCGGTGATGCCGGTCTTCACTTCACGGAACTGCGCCGCGCCGTTCTTTACCACGAAGACGCCCTGCAGCTCTTCTTTCTTGGCCTTTTCGGCGGCCGCGTTCGCCGTGGAGTTCGCCTGCACGGTCTTGGTTGCGCCCGGCTTTTCGGGCTCAAGATCGCCGCGCTGGCGGACGGTCAGGGCCTGGATCGGAATGCTGAGCACCTGCTGGCGCGTCGCCGTCGTGACCTTGGCGGTGCAGGACAGGCCCGGCCGGATGTCGTCGGGCGGATTGTCCAGCGCCACGACGACTTTGAAATCCTTCGCTTCCTGGCTCGACACGGCGCTCTGGCTGGCGGCGAGTCCGGTGGAACGCAGAATGGCCGTGTTGCCGATTTCGGTCACGTGCCCCTTGAAGGTCTTATTCGGGATGGCGTCGATGGTGACGTCGGCCGACTGGCCGAGCTTCACGTTCACGATGTCGGTCTCGTCGACCTTGACCTCGGCGGTGATCAGGCTCATGTCGGCGACCGTCATGATCAGCGACGCGGAGGAATTCTGGATGCCGGGAACCACTGTCTCGCCCATGCGCACTGGAAGATTGGTCACGATGCCGTCGATCGGGCTGGTGGCCGTGTACTTGGCGAGCACATCATTGAAGCGGCGCAGCGTGGCGCGGGCCTGGGCGACGCGCTTCTGCGAACTGCTCATCTGCGCGGCGGTCTGATCGCGCTGGGCCATCATCTGTTTCAATGACGCTTCGGCACCGCGCAGCGTGGCCTTCTGGCTGTCATAGGTCGTCCGGCGTGCGTCGTAATCCTGCTTGGCGATGAGCTTGGATTTCCAAAGCTGCTCGCCGCGCTCGAAGTCGACACGCGCTTTCTCCAGGTCTGCTTTCGACCGGTCCACTGTGGCTTGCGCGCTGGCGATGTTGTCGCCCATGGCTTTCAGCGCCGACTCAGAAGCCGTGGCGTCGGCCAGAGCGGAGTTCAGCGAGGCCTGCTGGGCCTGCACGTCGGCATCGGCCTGGATGCTCTCCAGACGCGCCAAAACCTGGCCCTGTTTGACGTGGTCGCCCTCCTTCACTCCGATTTCAACGATGCGGCCCATGGCGTTCGCGCCGACGTTGTAATAATCGCGCGGCTTGATTTCGCCCGAAGCGGTAACCAGACTGGTGAGGTCTTGTTTGACGACCTTCCCGGTTTGTACGGTCACGATCCCACGCTGGCTCATCTTCACGCCAGCGATCACCCCACCGACGACGATAACGGCGCCGCCGACGCCGAGAATCCACTTCCATTTCCGTGTCACGGATGAATGACTCCTGCTTTTGCTCTCTCTCACATGGACGACGCTACATCCGGATTTGTTCTGAAGTTTTTCCGGAAAAGTGAGGTCAACAAAGCTGATACGCGGACAGCGCCGGCTTGCGCCGCCGCCAACCAGCACTTTATGGGAACGCCACTCCGCCGGCGGACCAGCGGGTTTATTACCATCTCGATTATATCCGTCTATACGCCCGTCAGCCCGGCGGGCCGCCCCCGCGGTGTAGAATCATCGTGATTCTCACGCGCGAGTCTTCGAAAAGGAGCAAGTGATGGACCGCAGGACATTCCTTATGAGCACGGCTGCGGCTGGTTTGGCCGCGACGGCGGGGCGGGAGGCGGAGGCCAGCGCGGCCGGCCGGTTGCCCATCCGCCGGTGCGTTGAATACAGCATGCTGGGCGGCAAAGAGCTGACGCCCCTGGCGCGCTTTCAAATGGCCCGGGATTGCGGCTTCGAAGCCGTAGAAGTTGGCACGATCGAAGATCCCGCCGTGGCGGAAGCCGTGAAGCGGGCTTCGGACGATACCCGCCTCCCGATTCACTCGGTCATGAATATGGCGCACTGGGAGTTCCCGCTCTCCAGCCCGAAGCCGGAAGTTGTCGCCCGAAGCATGAAAGGCATGGAAACGAGCCTCAACAACGCCAAATTGTGGGGCGCGCAGACGGTGCTGCTGGTCCCCGCCGTGGTAACGCCCGAGGTCAGCTACGCCCAGGCCTGGGAGCGCTCGCAAAAACAGATTCGGAAACTGCTGCCGCTGGCCGAGAAGAATAAGGTCATCATTGGAATCGAAGAGGTGTGGAACAAGTTCCTGTTGAGCCCGCTCGAAATGGCGCACTACATCGATGAATTCAAGAGCCCGTGGATCCGTGCCTATTTCGACGTTGGCAATGTAAAGTTTTACGGCTATCCGCAGGACTGGATCCGCACGCTTGGCGCGCGCATCGTAAAGTTGCATTTCAAGGACTTCGCGTTCCACTACGACAAGCAGGTCGGCAAATCGGTGGTCGACTGGGTGAACCTGGGGGACGGCGATATCGACTGGAAGGCCGTTCACGCGGCGCTGGCGGAGATCGGTTACAAGGGCGACGCCAGCGTGGAACTCGCCGGCGGCGATGCTGCGTATCTGAAAGACGTGAACAGCCGCTTCGAGAAGATCCTGCAGGGAGCCTGACGGCCGGTCCGCGGGGGTGTCGGGCAAGTCTGAGGCTTTGGCGATCCCGCACCGGGAGATCCGGGCGGCGAACGCAGAATGGGGTGTCCGATCGCAACGCGCCAGGCGTGTTGGACGGGAGATCTGTCGCACATGAAGAAATTCCTCTTGGGTATCCTCGCCGGCATTGTGATTGCCGGAGTAGCGGGAGTCGTCCTGGTATTCGCGCTGGTACGGTTTTCGGCGCAAAAGCCGCAGGTGCCGGATGCGGGCATTCTGGTGATGAACCTGGAGGGCGCGGTGCCGGAGGGTCTGGCGGATACGCCGCCCATCCCCGCGCTGGCGCGCCAGACACCCATGGCGGTTGTGGAATGGTGGAGCGTCCTGCGCGCCGCGGGCCGGGACTCGCGCGTGAAGGCGTTGCTCGTGCGGCCGCGGCATGTTGGCGCCGGCTGGGGTAAGCTCCAGGAGTTGCGCGCGGGCATTGAGGCTTTCAAGAAGTCCGGCAAGCCCGTCTATGCCTGGCTGGAGACGCCCGGCTTGCGGGAATACTATCTGGCCTCGGCGGCCGACCGCATCTATCTGGCGCCAGAGGACTTCCTCAACGTGAAGGGCCTCAGCATCCAGGCCATGTACTACCGCGGCACGCTCGACAAGCTGGGCATTCAGTTCGACGTCGAGCATATGGGCAAGTACAAGGACGCCGGCGACATGTTCACCCGCAAGGACATGAGTCCGGAGACCAAGGAAGCGCTCAACGCACTGCTGGACGGGGTCTGGAACAACGCAACGACGACGATCGGCGCGTCCCGCCGGATGCGCCCGGAGCAATTCCGGGCGCTGGTGGATCAAGCCCCCTGGCTCGCGCCTTTCGCGGTCAAGAACGGCCTGGTCGACGAGCTCAGCTATCTGCCCGCCGTGCAAAAGGCTCTGGCCCGGAAGGTGGGCCTGCAGGAACCCGTGTTGATCAGTCCGCAATTGCTGCAGGGCGATCTGCGGCGACCGGAAAAGAGTCAACGGGTGGCCTTTCTCGTGGCGGAAGGCGATATTTTGCGCGGCGCCGTGTCGAGTCCCTTCGGCCAGGATCTCGGTCTGACGCCGGCGCCTATCGCCAAGCTGGTCAAAGAAATCGGCGACGATCCGACCATCAAGGGCGTGATCGTGCGAGTGGAGTCGCCGGGCGGCGACGCTATCGCGTCGGACGAAATACTGGAGTCGCTCAAGGAACTGGCGCGCAAAAAGCCGGTCGTGATTTCGATGTCCGACGTGGCGGCTTCCGGCGGCTACTACATCGCCATGACAGGCGATCAGGTAGTGGCTTATCCGGGCACGATTACCGGCTCCATCGGCGTCATTTACGGGAAGGCCAACCTGAAAGGGCTCTACGACAAGCTCGGCATCTCGACCGACACGCTGAAACGCGGCAAGTTCGCGGACATCGACTCCGAGACCCAGCCGCTCACGCCCGAGGCGCGCAAAAAGCTGCGCGAGTCGATCGAGTCGATCTATAACGGCTTCCTGAAACGCGTCGCCGACGGACGCAAGACCACGGTCGACAAGATCGAGCCGTTGGCTCAGGGCCGCGTCTGGATCGGCAACGATGCGCTGCGGATCCATCTGGTCGACGAATTGGGCGGCATCGATCGCGCGGTGGAAATGGTCCAGCGCAAGGCTAAGTTGCCGCTCGATCGGGACGTGCGCCTGGTTGTGTACCCCGGCCGGAAGAGCTTCTGGCAATGGGTGATGGGCATGGGCGACAGCTCGACGTACGCCGACTACGCCGCGTTTTCCAGCATGACGCCGGAAGCCTGGGCCCTGCGGCACGCCGGAACGCAATCCGGGCTGTTGCCATTCCTGCAAGGCGGCATGCTGCGGGTGATGCCGTACCAGGTGGACATCCGTTAGCAGGCGACTTCCTCCAGAGTCGCGGTCTCGCCGGACAGCGCGCGCTTCATCTTGCCCAGTGCCGCTTTGTGGATCTGCGAGACGCGGCTTTCGTTGACGCCGAGACTCCGGCCGATGTCGCGCATGCTCCAGTTGCCCGAGTAGTACATGACAACCACCCTGCGGTAGCGGTCCGGCAGAACGTTCAGCGCCCGGCTGACCAGTTCGTGTGCTTCGTGAGCTTCAAACAACCTGTCGGGGTGGAGGTTCTCACCACACGGCACGTCCCGCGCCGGAATCTCCTCGTCCGTTTCGCGCCGGCTCGACAAGGAGACCACCGGTCCGAGGCTGAAGACCTGGAACTGCGCGGGGCCGGAGTCGACCGATCCATCGGCAGTCGCGGCGCTGGCGCAAGCCTTCCGCCGCGACCGCTCGCTCCGAGTGGCCCAGTCCAGCGCCCGCAGCGCGTCAAGGATAGCGCCGCGGATCCGGTAGCGGGCGTACACGGGGAACGGGATGCCTTTCGCCGGGTCGTAGCGCCGGATGGCGTCAATCAATCCGACCGTGCCGGTCTGTATCAGGTCGTCCATTTCCACCGAGGCGGGGATCGTCGCGGCGATGCGCGCCGCAATATAGCGGACCAGCGGCATGTTTTCGGCAACGATGTCGTCAACCTCCAGCGGCATCGAGGAATCGAGCGCCTCGCATTCCGCCGCTTCCCGCCGAGCCCTCGCCGAAGACGTAGCCATTCGTTTCTCTCCCTGTCTGGTGCGCCAGAGTGAACTGTTTGGACAGGCGGAGAGGTGCACGGACTGCGCCAAACGGCAGAGTTCTTACAATGCCTTATGAATCAATATGTTAGGGAATTGCCAATTATGGACGAAAGCGCACAGAAAGCAGGTTTTGTTCCGTTTTGGTCCCGGCGCGGAACACGTGTCAACTTCCGGGACGAGATGGCGCTATTCGCTTTCCAGCCGCTTCAGGTGAACCCAGGTTTTCACGGCCAGACCGGCGAGAACAATCAGGATGAGCCAGCGGAAACCGCCGTCGAGCGTGGTCCAGGCGAGCACGCCGAGAACGCCATAAGCGCTCATTGCTTTATAGAAACGCGAGCGGGCATTGGCGTGGACAGGCGAGGGCATCTACTTGAATGGTATGACGGGACCGGCCTAGCGCGGCATGTTATAGGAAAAGACGAGTTGCAAACGCACTTCCTGGCCCTTGAAACCGTTGGGCGGCGGCGGGAACGGAACGGCTCCGCTGACGCCCGCGACGGCGGCCCGGTCGAGGGCCTCGGTGCCGGAGGGCACGGAAATCACGAGCTTCGGCACCTGCCCGTTGCGGTTCACCGCGAATTGCAGGACCACTTTCCCGCTCCGGCCGAAGCGGGCGCTCTCGGGCAGCACCGCGAACCAGCTCCGGCGGACGGCGGCCAGCACCTGGATCAGATACGATTTGAAATCCACGCCTTGCGGGTCGCTTAACAGCTCCAGGGCACTATGTTGCGGGCCAGGTGAACCATGCTGGCGCAAGGGATTGCTGGATCCGCCAGCGCCTTCGCCCCCGTCGCCGACCGTCATGCCGCGGCCGTTCGCGCCACCGCGGATGACGGCGCGCACGGCTTCCTCGACGCCCTCTTTCGGAACTTCGATGCGCGGCACGCCAATGCCGCGCGCCTTGGGCATGCCTTGCGGACCGCCGACCGGCTCGAACGGGTTCTTGTTTGGGGAGGGCGGAGGCGGCGCGAGCTGTGCAGAAGGCAGCATCGGATTGTTCATCGCGGCCAGATTGCCATGCTGGGACACGTCGAAGTTGGGCGCCTCGATCGGCTGGGTGGCGGAGTGGGGCGGCATGGGCAATCCAGGCGCGGCGCCGCCCGGTGCGGGACGCTGGAGCGGCACGTTCAATTCCGGCTTCGGGACCAGACCCGAAAGATCCACCTCGGCGGCCGGCTTATTCACCTGCGGCGTCTTCTGCGTCAGTTTGAACTCGTCGGGCGGAGGCGCGACCAGCGGCGTAGCGTTGCGCAGCGCCATTTCGAACGCGCGCGGGTTGGAGGTACGGCCCAGGCCGCCGGGGACATGCGTCAGGAAGACCAGCACGGCGACGTGCCACGCCACGGCGCCGATGGCGGCGACACGGTGACGGCGCGACTGGCCCGGCTCACGCCAGTCGATGAGGAGGCTCGGTTCGCCCTGATCCCCGTGCCAATAACGCTGAAAATCTGAGGCCATTCGCTCCGGAATGATAAGACGTCCTCGCGGAGTGTCTTGTTGCCCACCAGGGCGGATTCCACGGGAAAGCGGCGCGTCAGGCGGGCAGATGCCGGGCCACCAGCTCGGCATGCTCCTCAATCTTACCAAGGATGTCCCGCGCCAAACCGAACGCGCGGGCGGCGGCGGCGCCGTCGACGACCGGCGTGGAACGCGTCTCACAGCAATCGAGGAACGAATCGAACTGGCGCTTCAGGGGCTCGGCTTTTTCAATGGGCAATTGCTGGAAGCTGACCTTGCGCTCGGCGTTAACGCCGGTGACCGTGCAGTCCTGGCGGGCGTAGTCGACCGAGACGTATTGGCCGGGCTGGAAGAAACGCAGCTTGCGGACCTTCTCGGTGGAGACGCGGCTGGCGGTAAGGTTCGCCACGCAGCCATTCGGGAAGGCGAGCCGCACGTTCGCGATGTCGACCTTCTTGCTGAGAATGGAGATGCCCGCGGCGCGGACTTCGCAGGGCAGAGCCCGGGTCATGGACAGCACGATGTCGAGGTCGTGGATCATGAGGTCCGAGACAACGCTGACGTCCAGGCTGCGCGGCGTGAAGATGCTGAGCCGGTGGACCTCGAAAAACAGCGGCAGCGTAACCATCTTCATGGCCGCCTGCACGGCCGGGTTGAAGCGCTCAAGGTGACCGCATTGCAGGATGCGCTGCCGCGCCGCGGCCGCGTCGACCATCGCTTGAGCGTCCTCGACCTTCGCCGCGATCGGCTTTTCGACGAGCACGTCGAGGCCGGCGTTCATCAACTGGCAGGCGACCTCGCAGTGCGCCGTGGTGGGTACGGCGATGATGGCGGCGTCGGCCTTTTGCGCAACTTCGTCGAGACTCTGGAAGGCGGGACAGCCGAACTCCTGCGCGGCCGCTTCGCGCTTCGCCGGATCGAGATCGTAGACGCCCGCGAGCGTCGCGCGCAGGCTGTCGCGCGTGACCCGGAGATGATTGCGTCCGAAGACGCCCGCGCCGACGACGGCGACGTTGTGCAGTTTTTCGTTCATGATTCCTCCGGCCGACAGCCGACGATGGCGATCTGCGCTTGATTGGCGAGCTCCAGCAGTTCGGCTTTGTCGAGCAGCAACGTACGGCCCGCGTCGATGGCCAGAGCCGTGGCGCCGCATTCCACCATGGTGCGGACGGTGCCGGGGCCGGCGACGGGGACGTCGAAGAGCAGGTGTTTGCGGCGGCGCGAGACTTTCACCAGGCGCAGCGGGCGGCCGTTGACCAACGACGCCGCGCGGCGCAGCATGGCGTCCGTGCCTTCCATAGCTTCCACGGCGACGCAGGCGCGCTCGCTGATGGCGACGCTCTGGCCGATGTCGTGGCTCGCGAGAACGTTCGCGACGCGGCGGCCGTAAGCGATGTCGCGCTCTTCGTCGGAGTCCGGCTTGCGGCGCGTGAGCGCGCCTTCGCCCGCGAGCAGCGGCTTCAGCAGCAGCGTCGAATCGGCGAGGTGGATGCCTTCCTTTTCCAGCTCCGCCTGCACGCCGCCGATCAGTGCGTCGGTGTTGCGCGCGGGCAGGGAAGCGAGCAGCTTGAAGAGCCGCCAATCGGGCTTCAACGAAGAGAAGATCGACGTGTGCTTCACCTGGCCGGCCATGATGACCTCGGTGATGCGCTCCGCATGCAGGATGTCGATCAAGCGGCTCAGTTCCGCGATGCTCAACCAGTGGCAGGCCGCACCGAGTTGTTCCACCTCGGGCGGAGCGTTGTCCTTGATGGCCAGGACGACGACCTCGTGACCGAGCTGTTTGGCCGTTTCCAAGGCGAGGACGGGAAAGCGTCCGCTGCCGGCGATCAGTCCGTATCGCATCTCACTTGATGAAGCCGCGCTGCGCCGTGCGGATGAATTCGAGCAACTCGTCAACCTCGGCGCACGGCGGAACCTCCGCGCGAATCTGCTCGATGGCTTGCGTCGTGTTCAGGCTGGCGCTGGTGAGCAGGCGGAAGGCCTTGTGCAGCGCCTCGATCGACTCGTTCGCAAAGCCGCGCCGCTTCAGCCCGACCTTGTTCGCGCCGAAGATTTTCGTTTCGCGCGGGGAGACGGTCTGCGAATAGGGCAGCACGTCCTGCGTCACCACGCTGTAGCCGCCGACGAAAGCGTGGCGGCCGATGCGGCAAAACTGATGCACGCCGGAGAAGGCCTCGACGATGGCCCAGTTCTCGATGGTCACGTGGCCCGCGAGCGTCACGGCGTTGCCCAGGATGCAATGGCTGCCGATGTTTGCGTCGTGCGCAATGTGCGAGTAGGCCATGATCAGGTTGTCGTCACCGATCTGCGTCAGCGCGCCGCCGCCCTCGGTGCCGCGATGGATGGTGACGAATTCGCGGATCTTGTTGCGATTGCCGATGCGCGTTTCGGTGCGCTCGCCATGATACTTCAGATCCTGCGAGGCGAGACCGACGGTCGCGTAGGGATAGAAAATGTTGTCCTCGCCGATGAAGGTCGGCCCCTCCAGGCAGAGGTTCGCCATCAAACGCGTGCGGGCGCCGATCTCCACTTCGGGGCCGATGACGCAATACGGCCCGATTTCGGCGTCGGGATCGATGCGGGCGGTTGGCGCGACGATGGCGGTCGGATGAATAGCCATCGGTCTGGTTCCTTATTTGACCGGTACCGGCTCCGGCTTCTTCGCGGGCTTGTCCGATATTACGCACATCACCGTGGCTTCGGCCACGGGAGCGCCCTCGACGGTCACCACGCCCTGCGCCTTGACGACGGTCGCCTTCTTTTTGAGGATCTTCATCTCAATGCGCAGCGTGTCGCCGGGCAGCACGGGCTTGCGGAACTTCGCCTCTTCCACGGAGGCGAAAAGCACCAGCTTGGACTGGCGGTCGGGCACGCCCATCAGCACCAGAACGCCCGCCACCTGAGCCATGGCCTCGACGATGAGCACGCCGGGCATGACCGGGAATTCGGGGAAGTGGCCGGTGAAGAACGGCTCGTTCGCGGTCACATTCTTGATGCCGACGATGCGGTCAGGCTCGAGTTCCACAATCCGGTCGACCAGCAGGAAGGGATAGCGGTGCGGGAGGATGTCGCGAATTTCGATGTTTTCCAGGACTGCCATGGCGAAAGGGTTATTCTAGCAAGGATCGATAGGGGGCCATAAGCCGTGAACGCGATTGCGGAATGGATGGACGCCCGGCGCGCGGAGTTGATCGAGCTGCTCGGCGCGATGGTCGAGTGCGAGTCGCCAAGCGAGGACGCGGCGGCGGTGAACCGCTTTCAAGAGCTGATGGCGGAGCGCTGCGCCGGTCTGGCGAAGGCGACGTTCCGGCGCAGCGCGGGACCGTACGGGCGCAACCTGCTGCTCGAGTTTGAACTGCCCGGTCCGCGGCGGAAGCGCGCGGGCCGCATTCTGGCGCTCGGCCACGCCGACACCGTGTGGTGCGCGGGCACGCTGGCGGCCATGCCTTTCCGGCGCGAGCAAGGGCGGCTGTGGGGGCCGGGCGTGCTGGACATGAAAGCCGGCCTGGCGTTCTTTCTGTATGCCATGCGCGCGCTGCGCGAGTTGGACGTGCCGGTCGCGCGCCGCGTCGCGCTGTGGGTGGTGAGCGACGAAGAGGTGGGCAGCCCGGGCTCGCGCGCGCAGACGGAGAAGCTGGCCCGCGGCGCCTGCGCGGTGCTGGTCCCCGAACCCGGCGAGGGGCTCGACGGCAAATTAAAGACCGCGCGCAAGGGTGTAGGCCGATACATGCTGACCGTGCGCGGCAAGGCGGCGCACGCCGGCATCGACTTCGCGGCGGGCGCGAGCGCGATCGTCGAGCTGGCGCGGCAAATCCAGCGCGTCGCCGGATTCACCAATTTGAAGAAGGGACTGACCGTGAATCCCGGTGTAGTCCAGGGCGGAACGCGCGGCAACGTCGTGGCCGCCGACGCTTGGGCCGAGGTGGACGTGCGCGTGGCCCGGCAGCGCGACGCGGCGCCGCTCGAACGCAAGTTCCAGGCCTTGCGGCCGTTCGACCGGCGGTGTTCGCTGGAGGTGAGCGGTGGCCTGAACCGTCCGCCGATGGAGCGCACGCCGGTGATTGCAGAGCTCTTCCATACGGCGCAAGAGCTGGCCCGCACGGAGTTGGGCCGGACGATCGAGGAGAGCGCGACGGGCGGCGGCTCGGACGGCAATTTCACGGCGGCGTTGGGCGTGCCGACATTGGACGGGCTCGGCGGCGTGGGCGAGGGAGGCCGTAGTATTCTCCCAGCTTGGCAAAGCTGTAATAAGCACCGTTCATCATTAAATCTTTGGGCACATTGTTGTGGTCAAACATAAGACCCAAGGCAAAAGTACCTAATAGTGCTGTAACGGCAA